>Ga0326760_1000001_pt1 | contig 650731 bp, 754 predicted proteins | sample GCREP_S_FD_207668 | JGI IMG/M metagenome (GOLD analysis project Ga0326760, IMG submission 207668) | Hot spring sediment microbial communities from Geyser Creek Basin, Yellowstone National Park, WY, United States - GCR.EP_S | ecosystem: Environmental > Aquatic > Thermal springs > Near-boiling... | reverse complement strand
TACAAAAAGGAAAATGAATATAAATACTAATATCATTATTTTCAGATAATGTATTTAAAAGCAAATTTTTAATAAATTCTTGATTTTCAAGTTTAAAATTAGCTTTAAAAGCTTTTTTAATTATATAGCCTCTAAAACCAAAAGCATTTTTATCTAAGATCATAATGGTAACACCAAATTTTAATACTGTAACACTATTTTCTGTATTACTTTTTAAAGCTTTTGTTTAAATCTAAGAGCTAAATCACAAAAAGTATATTAATATTACAACATAATATCTCAGAACATGACAATAATTACTGTCAATATATTATTGGTCTTTTGTTTTTGCTTAGATATAGTAAACTCTTAGTAGTTTTATAAAATGGAATATAGAATAAAAAACTCTGTGATTTGTTACTTTTAATAATTCATAATATATGAAAAATTTATGAGTATAGAAAGAATATTAAGAAATTCTTTCTAAGATTTAATATGAAAAATTATGAATTTAAGCAAAATTTTTCCTTCATATCCTTTACAAATAGTTTCTCCAAGGAAAAGTAATATTAAAATAGCATCTAGGAGAATTTATGTAGATTTCCCATTTGAATACTATAGTTTCATAGGTGAAGTTGCCTATAAAATGAGTAAATCAAAAGATCCGCAAAAAGTTTTTCAAGAAGAATTAGAGAGCTTTAATTCTAATGAAGAAATAAAGAAAATAACAAATTTTAACAACATTCCTCTTGGTACTATTTCTCTTATTACTACACCACTTACTACAAAGTTATTATTAAAGCTTAAGATAAATTGGCCTATTTTTCTTCAATATTTAGAAAGTAAAGCTCAAGAATTAATTTCTAAAATAGAGGAAGATGGTTCTTACATTAGAGAAGTTTATAATGAAATTCTAGCAAATTACTTTAAGGTAGCAGGCCGTCACGCTTTAAAGCAAAACATTAGATTTATTAGCAGTTATCAATTAGAGAATTTTAAGAAACTATTGAGAATTTTAGGAGAAATACATGAGATTCAAAATATTCTTTCATATCTTAGGCAAACTATAGAAAATATAAGAAAAATAGTAAAATTAGAAGGTATAGAATTATGGATGCTTCAACTTGAGTCTGATTTTTATGAAATTGAAAAATGTCTCGAAAATATAGATATTTTATCATGTTATTTTTACTTAAGAAATGCATTAGAGAACTTAATCAAGCTTATAGTTTATAGTGATATAGCTAAAAGCCTTAATATTTTTAACGAAATGTTACTACTCTTCTTCTTTTATGAAAAAATAGCAAAAGAAAGATGTTATAGTATTAAAAAATTAAAGGAGTATTATAGTAAAAAGAATATTTTAAAAGATATATCAGAAGTCGCTTCAGAGCAAATATATCAAGTAATGATTAATAAGCAACTTCCTAAATTAGGCATAAATAGTCAAGCTCTAAAAGAATTTGAAGATGGTTATAAGATACCGAAAATTAAGAACTATTGGTCTGCTTGTAGTGAGATAATACATAATCAATCACCACTTCCAATATTTTCGCTATTAGAAATAAAGGCATTTAAGCATTTTCTAAGACAATATTCTGAGAAATTTATCTCTATAATCAAGATCATATTCTTAATTTTCAAGATTCATGAGGAAGATTTTAAATTTTTAATTAAAGAAGATTTCACATATAAAGAAATGTTAGGTAAATTAACTAAGAGAGGACTTAGTAAGAAAGCAAAGAAAATATTTTATCAGTTTATCTTTCAAGAAGAAATAGAAATAATTTTAAAATCATTAATAGAGAAGAATATTTTAAAAGGAAATATCCTCTTTGATCCTTTAACTTTGTTTTCATTATTTTACCTTTCTTCTCCTAGCTTAACTCATATTGTTCATGGAGAATTTGATCTTGAAGATATGGAGAATCTTATAACAAAAATTCAACCTCTTTCTTTTACTGTCAAAGAGAGTATTAAATATAAGTTTTATGAAACACTGCAAATATTTGAAGAAGAAATGATGCCTATACTTGAAAAATTATCTTCAGAGTTCTCTAAACTAAGTGAAGAGGAGAAGAAAGTTATAATTTTCTATCTCTTAGCTATAAAATTACCTGAGGTCTTTATGAATACTTTTAGTCTTTCTTAAATTGCTTCATTAGATTTTTTAATCCTATATCTTCAGTGCCGGAAGCATCGCTCATTGTCTAAATTTCATAGACTCGCTAACCACTATTCATCATCAATTTTTCTTATTGTTTTATTCCTAATAAACTTAATTCTCTTTTATTTTTCCTCTTAATTCTTCAGGTAGTTTAAGCTCTTTAACAATATAAACTGCATCTTTCACACTTTCAACTTTTGTAATTATTCTTACTTCATTTAATTTCATATATTTATGGCACTTCATGCATTTAAAACCATTTTCTCCTTCTTTTACATATCTAGGAGTTCTACAATATTTACAAAGAACAATTAAGTAAACCAAGATTTTAAACCTCGTTTTATTAAAATCCTCTCCTTTTAGTCTTTTTAAATTGTTTCCCTATCACTATTTTTACACTAATCTATTAAAAGTAAATACTTTTAGTCTTTCCCTTTATTTGATACTTCACTTGACAGTTTTATTACTTCTTCAAATATAAATGAAAGTACTTAGAAGGAAGAAATGAATCACTTAATCAAAGACCTATAAATTCAATTCGTAATTTATCAACTTTAGCATGATCTTAATTGAAAGATAAAATTAAAATAATTAGCTTATAGAATTTTGATTGGTGATAACTTTCGCAGAACAAATAAAAAGACAATTTCTAGAGTTATTGGAAAGAGATATAGAATTTCGTTATGCTGTAGCAGGATATTTAGGATTATCTGAAATTCTAAAAAGACTTGAAGAACATGATAAGAAGTTTGAAGAAATTCTAAAAGAAATAAGAGCTTTAAGAGAGAATCAAAATAAGCTTTGGGAAAATCAAAATAGATTATGGGAAGAAGTTAAGGGACTTAGAGAAGAACAAAGTAAAATTTGGAATAGTACTAATAAATTATGGGAAAATACCAATAAGCTATGGGAAGAAGTTAAAGCATTAAGAGAAAATCAGAATAAGATTTGGGAAGAAATTAGAAGTATTAACATAAGACTTGGAAGAGTAGAAAGAACATTAGGAAAAATAACATTAGATATTGAAGAAGAAGCAGAATAGTTATTAAACATAAATTAAAAGAAATAGGCTATGATGTTGATGTAAGCTCTTTAATTTTACCTGAAATTGAAATCAATATATATGGTACAAGTAATGATTTATGTATTATTGGAGAAGCAAGAATAAGAGCTTCTTCTAGTGTAATAGATGAAATTAATAAGAAGATTGAAATTTTAAAAAATCATATCCAAATATGCTTAAACCTAGGATATTAAAAATTGTTTATACAAGTTTTGCACTACCAGATTTAATTACAAGAGCAGAAAGAGAAAATATTTGGGTTCTTAAAGCAATAGGTGATGTAATTAAGCCAAAGCTATAAATTAAGAATTGCAAACTAATATGTTTATATTAATATCTGCTTAATATAAGTCATAAGTTCATATTCTCCACTACCTTCTGGATAAACATTATCTATTACATCAATACCATAATTAAATAGTCTATGTTTTGAATATTGAGGTACTGGTTTCAAAGATGCTATTACCATGTGTTCTGGATAAAAGATTTCTACATAAGGTTTTACTTGTTTTTCTACATCTTTTTCCCAAAATGTATAATCAAAATTTTTACATTCTATTATTAGCTTAATTATTGGATTCTCCATGAAATCTTTAGCATTACTAGCATATGTAAATACTATGTCAGGTCTTAGAGTAAAATGATTTATATTATACTTCTTTCTAACTTCTTCAGCTCTTTCAAAGATCTTTTTCATTTCTAGAGGTATATCACTTTTATACCAAAGAATGCCTTTGAACATAGTATGAGGATTTAAGTCAAATTCATACCACATTGAGTATTTATCTATTATTGCTAATGGAATGCTTGAACTTTGCTCAAAATATAACTTCAAGATATCAGATGTAAATTCTCTTAGAATTCTTATAGTTAGCCATATTTGATGAATTTGCTTAGTTAGTCCAGTTAATGACATAAATCTTGCATTTTCACTATATGGTATTAAAAATGATACTGGATACTTGAGATCATTATTTAGATGAACTTTAATGAGATGAGAAACTGCAACATAACCTCCTTTTTCAATTACCTCTCTTCTGATATAATTTAGCATAGGTTTATAATATCTATTCCATTCACTTAGAAATAATCTTTCTTTTGTTCCAATATGTGTAAGTTCATATTCATTAATAATTGTAATAGGAAGTTCTTGTCTTCTTCTTCTATTCCATTTTAATGATAGATCTTCAGCTGGAAACATCCAAACAACATCAAATATACCTTGATTAGTAGAAGAAACTTCAATTACATTCTTATCTTTTATATCATCAAGATTTATGTAATAATAAGTAAAGAAACCTTTCTTCATGCTTAATGCATATTGTGATATATGAACTAGCTTTCTATTTTCAATAATAAAATAGTAATTACCTCCATGAAGACCTTTATGTTCCTCATATACCTCAATAATTTGTCCCATACAAGAAAAACCCCTCTACAAATAATATAATTCTTAACATATCAATTATATTCTTTGTAACATCATTAGTTTTTATGATATTACTTTTCTTAAAATAAACAAATAATTTACTAATGATAAAGAAGTTTAAAAGCAGACTCTCTTTTTCATAAATTTAGACTTGGGTCCCGCCCTGAATTATCATGAAGAAGGCGAGGTTTTCTTGAGGATTTTCCGATGATGAACTCCTCCTTTTCTTATTTTTTAAATACTTCATTAATTTTTGATTTAGTAATATCTCACAATTATAAATAATATACAAACCTTAGAATTAATCATTGTTAAAGCTTTTAATGCAACATAGATATATACAAAAAAATTAATAGTGAGCTAAGTGTGTTTACACGTCTCAATGTTGAGAGTTTCCTTAGTCTTAAAAATATTAGCTTAGAACTAAATAAGGTTAATATTTTAGTAGGACCAAATGCAAGTGGTAAAAGCAATATCGTAAGAGTACTTCAGTTAATATCAAATCATGCAAGAAAAGGTTTGCCAATATTAGAAGGTTATAAAAGTTTAACAGATCTTTCATTTGCATTTAATCCAGTTATTAATATTAAAATTGAACTTGAGACCATAATAGGAAATCAAAATTATAAATATGTTTTGGAATTAAAATCTGATAAATATATTGAACAAATAATTTCAGGAAGTAAATCAGTAATAATTCATGATGGAAAAGAAATTGCTATAAGACTTAAAGAGAGTATAGTTCATCCTTTCATAGCATACTTTCCTTCTGGCTATTATGGTATTGGTACTTATGCAAGTATACTTACAGCACTTCCATCTGATATTGAACCAGAAGTTCATAACTTAATCTCAAAACTAAGAGGAATTACTGTTCATTCTTTTGCACCGGGCAGGCTCAGACTTAGAAATGATATTTCTGAAGAGCCATTATTGAAATATTATGGTGATAATCTTGCACGCTATTTGCTTTATCTTTATCTTGAAAGACGAAAAGATTTCCAACGTATTGAAGAAACTTTTAAAAATTTAATTCCTGAAGTAGAAGAAATTGTACCACATATAGAGGGAAATACTGTTGAAATATGGATTAAAATAAAAGATCTAAATGAGCCTCTAAAGCCATTTAATATTTCAGATGGTACTTTAAGAATTCTTGCTATAATTTCTACTCTTTATGGTGGATTTAGCTTAGTAGTCTTGGAAGAACCTGAAAATTGCATACATCCACATATACTTGAAGCATTAATGAGTCTTATTAGAGAAGCACCATCACAAGTTATTATAACAACTCATTCACCTTATCTTCTTGATTATGCTAAGCCTGAAGAAGTTTATATTGTAGAAAAGAAAGAATTGAAAACCAATATTAAGAAGTTGACTACAACAAAAGAAATTGAAGCTATAAAGCAGTTTCTTATGGAAGGTGGTACTTTAGGTGAGGTATGGTATTCTGGACTTATTGGTGGAATACCTTGAGTAATATTTTAATAATTGTAGAGGGGCCAACAGATAGAGCTTTTATTGATAGTATTGCTAAGAAACTTAATATATTATGTAAAGTTATATGTATGAGAGGAAATAAGCCTGAAAAAGTAAATAGCTGACTAGAAACATGGAGAAAAACATATGGTTTTTGTAAAGTAATAATACTTAAGAATACTCATAGAGGTGATATAGATACATTTTATTTAATAGGTAAAGTGATGAAAGTTGCTAATCAATTTAAAGATATAAAAGTACATATTATTCAAGTTAAGAGAAGTATAGAGTCATGGATACTTGCAGGACTTTCTGTTAAAAATCCAGAAAATCTTCTTAATCCTGAAGTAGAACTTAAAAATTTGATACAAAGAAAAGGTAAGCATTATAGTAAAAGCATAGATATCTACAGGAAATTAGCTTTAGAAGTAGATATAGAAGTTGCAAAATCAAAATCTGAGACATTTAGGAACTTTTTAGAATGTATTAAAGATTGTTGATGTATAAGATTAATTTATATAAGCTTAAGTTAAAGATTTCTTCTTTCTTTTTACCAATCTAAATTCCTTCAAGAAAGTTATAGTATTATTAAACATAAATTAGGAAATAAGTGATGAGTTTGCAAAAATTTCTCATAAATTATAGAACTTACACAATATGAAGTAAGTAATAGTTATCATAAAAGAATATAAGTTTGTTAATTTAAGATAATGTTGATTAAAATGAGTAAAAGAAGAACAGCATTTATTGGTTTAATAAGAGATCATAGAACAAAAATTGGTAGAATTAAAGCCATTAGAGGTGATTTAACTGGTTGTAAGAGTGAGAATAAAACTGAGTAAAAATAGTAAGGAAATTGAAACTAATGCTTTAGCAAATAGTGGTTATGAATCTGAAACACCACAAATCTTAGTTCCAATTAAATTAGCTGAAGAACTTGGATTTTGGCCTCCAACAATAAATCTTGAAGAAAGTGTATTTGAATCTGCAGGAGGACCATTAAGAGTTTGGATAGCATCAAAATCTATTAAAGTAAAGGTTGTAGCAGATATTGAAACAACATGGGTTGAAGCAGATTTAGTAATATCTCCACTTGCAGATGAAGTTTTACTTAGTGATAAAATGATAAGTGAATTAAAAATAGCACTTGAAGATCCTGGTAGAGGATATTGGAGATTCACATGGGAACCTAAAGAAAAAATTAGAAAAAGTGAACCACCAAAATATTGGAAATAAACTAATATTTTCATTTACTTTTGACAATTAGTACATACAAAAGTCTTTCTATTTATTGGTTTTTGCATATAGAATATTATTTTATTTCCACATACTTTGCAATTCTTATTGTATTTATTATATACCATGAGAAGTGATCCAATTCTTTTTCCTTCAATTTTCATTTTAAGAAATTCTTTACTAAGTAATTCACATGTATCTACTATATTCTCAATTTCTGCTATTGTTAAGCTTTTAATTGTTCTTTCAGGATTTACTTTAGCTCTAAATAGTATTTCATTTCTCAAAATATTTCCTATACCTGCAATTATGGATTGATTTAATAATGCAATACCAATTTTCTCATCTTTAAATTTCAATAAGTTTTCAATTGCTTTATTTCTATTCCAATTATTACTTAATGGATCTGGTCCTAGTTCATTTTTAAGTCTATTAACAAGCTCTTCAGCTTTATCAATTTCAACTATTGGTGCATTATAAACTATAAGCTTCTTTTCATTACCCTTTATAAGAAGTCTAACAAATTTCTCTGGTTTAAGTAAATCTTCATTAATATTGTATATATGAATTGTTCCATATATCATTAAATGCAAGCGTATAGCTAATCCATTAAAGAATAAAATTATATTTTTTCCCAAAGAATCTGCATTTATAAATTTTTTACCTAAAAGTTCAGTTATTGGAATATGAATTCTCTTAAAAGTTTTAACTATAATATCCTTAACAATTTCACCATTAAATTCCTTATTTATCTTAATAGTATAAGCTTTAGCTGTAGGTCCTTCAACCATGAATTAAATTATTATAAAATTTAAACTTAAATTCAACTATAAGCTTAAATTAAAAACTTCTTCTTTACCAATTTCATCTCTAAAACACCAAATTCCCTCAAAATGCACTTAATAGAGCATCATTTAATAATATAAATTTACCTTGAGTAATATAACAATAAGCATTTATAGGACCTTTAATTCTTTCATCAGCAATTACATAAACATTAATAGGTTCTATAATCTTAGGAAAAAGTACTTTATTACCATCAGCTAATGTTTTTCTACAAGAATTACTTTTGGATTTTCTCCTAATAATTCTTTAATAAATTCATGTGAAAATGTTAATTCAGGTTCTCTTCCAGCAAAACCACTATCTGCTATTCCTAATCCTTCTACATATTTTTCATCGTATTGTATTCTAATTCTTAATCTTAAAACCAATCATAGCACCTCCTCTGATAATATTGCAGGCATTAAATCTTCTATATCTTCAGAAAATTCAGAAGGTAAAATAGTTAATATAAATTCATTATTCATATAAATTACCAAATAATAATGAAGTATACAAATTAATAAGTCTTGTTTAATTTAAATTGCAATAAATATTTAAGGTGAAATTAATGAGAGTTAATAATATTATAAAATATTTGATTTTATTTGAATTTATAGTTTTAACTGCTAGTGGATTAATTGTTCCAATTTTTCCAATATTTATTACTAAAAGTATTATAGATGGATCAATAGCTGTTGTTGGTTTTTCATCATCATTTTATCTTTTATCTTTTTCTATAGTAAGATTAATTTCAGCAGGTATTGTAGATACTAAGCTAAATGATAAACAAAAAATAACTTTATCAATTACTGGTACATTAATGATTGGTATATCTTACATATCTTATTTAATATCAAGATTTTCATGGCATATTTATTTATTACAAGTAACAAATGGAATTGGAACAGCTTTTAGATATTCTCCTTTTATGAGCTTATTTACTCGTTATATAGATAAAGGAAAAGAATCATTTGAATGGGGCATAAATGCAGTAGCAACAAGCTTAGGTCAAGGACTAACTGCTGCAATTAGTGGAATATTAGCTGAAAAATATGGTTTTAATATTATCTTTATAACTACAGGTACTTTTGTTATACTAGGCTCATTAACTACTATTATGCTTTATAAAGAAATTAATAAGCAATATATTGAATTGAAATCAAATTAAATTTCTATCATTTCTTCAGGTTTTATAAATCTTCTATACCAATTTTCATAAAGCTCTTGAGTTATAATATGTAGTTCTATTGGTGCATAAATTAATTCCTTATATATTGCAACCATCATATCATATTTTTGCTCTATTTTAGATGTAATAATGAGTATATCTATGTCGCTATTTGCAGTATAATTTCCACGAACTACTGAACCAAATACATAAACTTTAGCATTAGGATCAAAATTTTTAATTATTTCCTTTATTTTTCTAGCAATATCAAGATAGTTTTTAAGATAATCTAAATTAGATTTAAATTGAATTGACAAGAGGTTTAAACACCTCAATAACAAATTTACCTATATCCTTCACTTCCTCAATAGTATATTCAAAAGGTAAATATCTAGAAGAAATATATGATTCTTTAAGTCTTGCAATATAATGTAGATTCTTTATATCTTCAATTAGTATAGCAATTTTTGGATTAATTTCACTAAGCTCTTTAATTAATTGTCTTAGAGAATAAGTTCTTGGATCTGTTCCTTTGATAATTAATAATTTGTATTTGAGTATTAATTGACAGTATTGCTCAAAATTAAACATTGCTAAATCAGCTTCATTTTCATTAATTAAGTAAAGTGCATTTTTAAGAAATGCTTCAGCTCTTTTTCTTAATAATTCTGCTTCTTTAAAGCTCAAGGAGCTAACCTCTTGAAGTTCTATTTTATCTTTTTAAAACACTTATCTAATATATATCTTATAGGTAAAAATTCATTATGAAATTAGTAAAAGATAGTATTGATTTTATAATTTTCATTGCTTTAAGTTTATATGTTTCTTTTAAACTTTTTAATTTGTGAAAAAACAAAGAATAGGACATATATATCAGCTAAGAAAAGGTAAAATAGGACATATTTACTCATTGAGGCGATTAGAAAATAATGGCTGTAAGAATTAAGCTTAAATTAAAATCTAAAACTTCAGGAAGAATTATGGAAACATCAGCACTTATAAATACTGGTTTTGAAACAGAAAATCCTCAAATATTAATTCCAGTAAGACTTGCAAAAGAACTTCTATTATATCCACCACCTCATAAATCTAACATAATAGAAATTGGAACAGCTGGTGGTCCATCAAAAGTATTCTTAATTAGAAATGATGCTGATGTTTGGGTTATTACAGAAGATAGAGAAAAAGGTCCAAAATCTGCAGATATTTTAATATCATTAATTGAAGAAGAAGTTCTTATAAACGATAAGCTAACTGAAGAACTTGATATAATAATACTTGCTCCAGGCTCAGGAAAATGGAAATTTTCTGATGATCCAGTAGATAAAATAAGATATAGTGAAAAACCTCAATATTGGTAAAGATATTTAAATGTTTACAAAATCTGATAATTTTTCTTTAGAAACATATATTGGAAGTATATCAAGAAATATTAATTCAGAATCATTATACCATGGACCTTCAAGCCATATACATGCTTTACATACAATTATTCCTTCTGCTTTTTTAACAAGTTTTTCTAATGAAGTTATTGTTCCACCAGTAGATACAACATCATCAAATATACATACTTTACGATTTTTAATAAACATAGCATCATCATTAGTTAATACTAATATTTGTTCTCCTTTTGTTGTTATTGATTTTACTTTTTCAACTAAGCATTCCTTCATGTAAGCTTTAATACTTTTTCTTGCAACTACAAATTTTTTAATGTTTAAATTTTTTGATATTTCATATGCTAATGCTATAGATTTTGATTCTGGAGTAACAATTACTTCAGGATTAAATGGTTTTATAAGCTCAGCTATTTCCTCAGAAATCTTACTTATAAATTCAACATCTCCTAAAACAAGTTCTGCATCAGATGCAATCCATATTCCATTTCCAATAGATACAATAGGAAGTTTTCTTGTAATATTTTTAAATTTTACAATATGATATTCCTGATTATTATATTCACAAACTCTTGGTTTAATCATAGTAAAACACCTCTAAAATTATAATAAACTATAGAAATTCCTATGGTAATAATCATAATAGTAATTATTAAATAGTCTATAGTATTAAGTCTATAATCTAATTTATGTTTAGTTTTTCTAAGATTAAATGCCTTAAGCTCCATTGCTAATGTTATTTTTTCAGCAGTTTCTATTGCTCTAATTAATAATGGTGTAAGTACATAGGTATAATTCTTAATTCTTTTTAATAAAGAGCCATGATCTAGTTCTAATCCTCTTGATATTCTTGCTTCTTTAATTGCTCTATACTCATCAGACATAGTATTTATGTGTCTTAATGCTAAACCTAGTGTAAATGCTAAAGCATAAGGAAGTCTAAATAATTCTAATGCTTTAATTAATTCTTCAGGTTTTACTACTAAAATAAAAGCAAGTGAAATAGAAATAATTGTAAGAAGTCTAAGTGTCATAAATATACCTATATCTAAATTAATAGTAGTTGAACTACTTCTATAAAATAGTGACCAACTATAAAAAATAGACCATAGTATAAATGCAATTAAAAGTATAGGAATGAACTTTATTAGCATTTTTAGAAAAATCTTCATATTTTTACCAAGAAATACTATAATTATTGTTGCTATAATTAGAAATGGAAAACAATAAAGATCTTTTACAGTAAATGTTAAGCAAAAAAGTCCAAGAAAAACTATAATTTTAGTTCTAGGATCTAAAGATTTATCTGAAAAAATATTATTCAAATTCATAATAGAGATACCTCAACTGGTTTTAATCCAATTTTTTGTATTAAATCATAATTAAGAAGAATTGATTGTGGTTTATCATCAGCTATAATAATACCATTATTAATTATGATAATTCTATTACATAAATTAAAAGCAAGATCAGAATCATGTGTAACAATTACTACAGCTCTATTCATATTTTGCATTTTCTCTATTACAGTTTTAATTATATTAAATGAATTATAATCATGTATTGTTATTGGTTCATCTAAAATAAGAACATCAGGATCTAATGCAAGAGCTGAAGCAATATTAAGTTTAATTTTTTCACTCATACTTAATTCATATGGAGGATCATGAATTCTATTAATTAATTGAAGATATTTTAGTGCATTTTCAGCATAAGATAATGGTAATTTAAGATTTTTACATCCAAATGAAACTTCATCCCATATAGTTTCAAATGTTATATGTTTTTCAGGATTTTGAAATGCAATAGCTACATGTTTAGCTAATTTTGCTGCACTATAATTTTTAGTATTTTTACCAACAATTTTTACATAACCTTTATTAGGTTTTAATAAACCACTTATAAGCTTTATTAATGTTGTCTTACCAGAACCATTAGGACCCATTATAGCTAAAACATCACCACTATAAACATTCAAAGATATTCCTTTAATTACAAAATCTCCATTAGGATATTTAAACCAAACATTATTTACTTCTATAAGTGGAATTCTTTCATCATTTTTATTAATATTATTAATAATAGGAGTTATTTCACTATTATTGTTACTTAACATAATAATTTTATCAATAGCATTTTCTAATCCCTTAATATGTTTAGTAAGTATTATAAAACTAATACCTTGTTTCTTTAAATCAATTATAATTTTTTCTAAATTCTTTATTCCAATCCAATCAAGATTAAGTAAAGGATCATCCATAACAATAATTTCAGGATACATTGATATTGTAGATGCTATAACTAATTTTTGTTTTAAACCACTTGAAAGTTGTGATGTATATTTTTTTCTATAATTTTCTAATCCTAAAGATTTTAATGCCCAATTTAATCTCTTATTAATTTCTTCTCTATTAAGTCCAATATTTTCTAATCCAAATATTATATCATCCTCTACAGTTAAACCAAAGATTTGAGTTTCATAATCTTGCATTATAAGACCAATCTTACCAATTAATTCACATGGTTTTTTTCCTAAGATATTTTCACCATTTAATAGAATTTCTCCACTTACATTTCCTTTAATATAATTTGGTATTATACCTGTTAAGCAATAAGCAAGTGTTGTTTTTCCAGAACCAGAAGATCCTACTATTGCTAGTACTTCTCCTTTTCTTAAAGAAAAAGAAAGATTATTAAGAACTTTACGCTTACTATAGCTACAACTTAAGTTATTAACAATTAATTTATTTAAAGTCTCCATCGTATTAAGCCTCTTTTCATTAATACTGGTACAATAGCTCTTACTACTATAGGTGTTCCAATGAGAATTGGTGGTAAATCACTAAGTGATAGTAGAATAACAGCTGGTATAAAAGGTGCTACTCCAACCCAATCAAATCCTATAGCAACAATTGGAACCATAATTATACCAGCAATAAAGGAAATTACTGCTATTTTAATTAAGCCAGTTTTACTTAATACATCATTAGGTTTAGTTAATAATCCAGGTAGTAAACCAGTAATACCAACACCAATTAAATCAAATATTGGAGTTGCTGGATTAAAGTATCCTCCTAATACAGCCCATAAAGTATTACCAATAGCACCTGAAATAAAGCCAATTATTGGTCCATACATTACTCCAAAAACACATGGTAAAAATGCAAGAACCCTCCAGTGAATAGCACCAGGTATTAGTGGTATTGGAGCAGTTAGTAAAAATCCTACACCTGTAACTGCTGATGTAATAGCAGCATATGCAATAGCAGTTAATGCATCAGGTCTTTTTAATTTAGTTTCAGTTTTTATTTCAGTTTTTAAACTCATAATATCTAACTCCTTAGCCCCCTGAATAATACTTTTATATAAGAATATTTAAATTTTACTAGGTTTATACTAATAAAATTTATATAAATGTTTAAAAAATGAGGATAAATTATGTAGTTTAATAATTTAAAATTATTTTTCACTACTTCTTATTACTGATTCTCCTTTAATTCTCCATAAGCCTTTAGCAGGATCTTCAATTACTATACCAAGCTTACTAGCTAATTGATCACTTATTAAAACTTCATCACTATATTCAGAAATAACTATAAAAACTTCAATATTTTCTCTTTCCTTATCTTCTATAAGTAAACTTACATTTGCTCCTCTTATTCTATAAACTTTCATTAATCCTGATGCAGTTTTATAAGTTTCTATAATAATATTATCTGGTAGCTTAGGCCATAGTCCAATTTTTTCAGCTATATTTACTGGAATTAATAATTCTGGAACATCAGTTTCATAACCAGTATTAACTAATGCAACTAAATCTAGTGATACATCTCCATATTTTAATCTTAATTTAACTCTTACTCCCATTTACTCTCATCCTTAATGGTCTAATATAACCAACTCTCTTTCTTACTAGTAGTCTTAGTGGTTTAATATAACCAACTTTAGCCAATAATCACACCAATAATATATATTGAAGGAATTTTAATAAATTTTTAAGTATAAAAATAATTAATAATTTTTTAGCAATTCAAAAAGACTGAAAGGAGAAATGATTGTATGTATACACCTCAAAGATATGCTGTACTTGAAGCAATTGCAAGAGGAGCTAATTCTTATAGTAAAATATCTAAACTAACAGGTATTAGTATTTATAATGTTTTAGAAATAGTAAATCAACTTGAAGCTGAAGGATTAATTGAAAGAAAAATTAAGGGATTTATTTTTAAGAAAGAAGTTTATGAATTAACATCTAAAGGAAAAATAGTACTTAATGAATGGAGAGAAAAAGCAATAGCAGATCTCAAAAAAGCTGAAGAATTAAAAGAAGAAGGAAAAGAAGAAGAAGCTAAAGAAATTCTTGTACCATATATGCAAATTCTTCCATTTATTCTTACTCTTGATGTTTTTAGTTTTCTTGCACTTAGTGAACTCATGATGCTAATAAGCATGACTGATATTTTAGCTAATGATTGGAATGTAGAGTTTTATTAAATTATTAAAAATCTTTAGCTTGTGGATATTTACTTTTTATTTTTTCAATTGCTTTTTCATACCATTCTGGAATTTTAATTTTCTGAATTATTCTAGAATAAGTATATGGCTTTATATCTAAAATAGGAGTTTTATCAAATAAATCTAAATTTTTAACTTTAAGAAATCTACCATTTCTTTCAATTAATTCTACTATAGTTATAGCTATGGGATTTGGTCTATGTGGAGAATCAGTACAAAATACACCAACTTCAGGTATTTCTTCTTCATTTAATCCAAGTATTTTTAATCGTTTTGGTTTAACCTTAAGAACTTTACGTTGATCATTAGTAACTTTATGAAGATATGCAATTAATATTATATGAGAAAATTCTTCAATTCCATTTAATCCTTCAGTATAATCTTCATAAATTTCAATAATTCCTTCAATTCCTTCATTCCAATGAGCTTTTACTTCATCATCATTTAAATTTACATGAACAATTCCAATAGGTTTAAGTGAAATTATCATTTTTCTTCAATATATTGAAAAATAATTAAAAATATAAGTTTTGAGTAAAATAATTATGCCAGATTTAGTAGTTCATGTATATACTGGTGAAAACTTTTGTAATATTCCTAGGAATATTTATAATGAAATTATTAATCTTAAATCTATTGAATATGATATAAGTAAAATAATTATTAATGATCATTTAATTCCTGAATTTTTATTATATTCATTAGATAGTATTTATGAAAAATGGGGTTATAATGGAATAAAAGCTTTAATTCATTATAATATTTTAGATTATGTACATGTATTATCAAAAAGTAGTAATTATGGATATTTACTTAAGAATTATGGATCTTTATATATATTTGCAGATATTGAAAAATACATAAATAATATTTTAAATAATATTAATGATGATTTTAATAAACTTATTAAATTATTAGAAAGTAATATGGAATTAAATAAAATTATAGAAGAAATTGAAAAAGAATGGATTAATGGAATTAAGCAATTAGATAATTTTAAAAAAATAATAATGAAAAATCCTATTGATTTTCTTAAAGATATTATTAAAGTTAATAATGAAATAAAAAATTGTATTAAAAAGTGTATTCTTGAAGTACTTGAAATAGAATTTTGGAATCAAGATAAGTTTAATAATATTTGTCCAGTTTGTCTTAATTCTATATTTCAAGAAAATTATATTTTAATACCTGAGGAATATGCTAAAAGAAATATTGCTTTTAAGATTCATATGAGATGTTTTGATGATTTAGTAGGAAAAGTAAAAAGAATGATGATTTATGGACATACAAAAGAAGAAATATTTTGGAAAGGAAAATTTCTTAAAAGACTAACAGAACAATTTATAGCACCAAGTATAATTTATGAAGTATTAAAAGTAGCTATGCCATAAAATAATTGTTTTTACTTTAAAAGTATATCAAAGTGTAGTAGAGCCATAGTTAATATTAATTAAAGATTTAATGTATTCTAGACTGTACATTAAGAATATAATACCAATTTTACTTTACTATTAGAGATATGAAGTAAAATAAAAACATCTATTATGCTTTAGAACATAAGTTTTGAACTAAGCATTTACTACATTTTTTAAATTTACAATATTCAATATATAATCTAACAAGTTGAGATTCATATTTAATAATTAATTCATTATTTATTCCAAGCTTTGAAGCAATTATCTTAGCATAATCTGAAGGTTTTGGATTTGCTTTATTCCAAATTCCTCTAAGTTCTCTTAAGAATATATTTATAGCTACAGATCCAAATCCTTTAAACTCCATAAGTCTTTTTTCTAAATCTCTTGAATCTATTGCATATTCATTTATTTTATCAATATCTCCATTATATTTTTCAATAAGAATTTTCATATTTTCAATAATATTTGTAGCAGTAGAAAAATCATATCTAGTATATCCTCCTGAATCTAAAATTTCTACAATTTTATTCCAGCCAGCATTAATTATAGTAATTGGATCAGTAAGACCTTTAGTTATAAATATTTTAAAAGTTTTACTTGCAATTTTAGATGATATTCTTTTAGCATATAGCATAGATGCAATAAACCACTTAAATCTATCAGATTTAAATCTTAAGTCTAGCCCAAGTTCTTGACTATATGATGGAATTTTACTTAAAATTTCTTCAATCATATCATTGTAATCTTTATTATTTTTAGTTCTAAATATTTTAATGCTCTTATAATCATAAGTCACTTATTATAAGATATTTAAAAATAGAAGAAGATTTTAGAGTAGGTGAATTTTATGATTGAAAAAATTAGAGAAGTTGAAGAAGAAGTTATAACAAAAGCAATAATTCGTAAAACTATGGAAGATTGGATAAACTTAGCAGAAACAGATGTTGTTGTAGTAGGTGCAGGTCCATCAGGTTTAACTGCAGCTAGATTTTTAGCAAAAGCTGGACTTAAAACTGTTGTTTTTGAAAGAAGACTTTCTTTTGGTGGTGGTATAGGAGGTGGAGGAATGCAATTCCATAAAGTTGTTATAGAATCACCAGCAGATAGAATTCTTAGAGAAATTGGCTGTAGACTTGAACCTATAGAAGAAGGTTTATTCATTACAGATGCTACAGAAATGATGGCTAAGCTTGCTTGTGGAGCTATTGATGCTGGTGCAAAAATAATTTTAGGTGTAAGTGTTGAAGATTTAATATATCGTGAATTTCCATTAAGAATAGTAGGTGTTGTAATACAATGGTCATCTGTAATGATGGCTGGTCTTCATGTTGATCCTTTAGCTGTTAAAGCTAAAGCTGTTATAGACTGTACAGGTCATGATGCTGAAGTTATTGCAGTTGCATCAAGAAAAATTCCAGAATTAGGAGTAACAATTAAAGGAGAAAAATCTATGTGGGCATCTCGTGGTGAAGATTTAGTAGTAAGAAATACAAGAGAAATTGTTCCAGGACTTTTTGCAGCTGGTATGGCTGTAGCTGCTATAGATAAAACACCACGTATGGGTCCAATATTTGGTGGTATGCTATTAAGTGGTGAAAAAGTTGCTCAATTAGTTATAGAGAAAATTAAAGGAAAATAAAAACTAAAGAGTTTTATTATCAATAAAATTAATTAAATCTTTAGCAAATTTTTTAATTAAATATTTTTCAGCAGAAAGAGAAATTGAATTTTCTCCAAAAAATATACAACAATTTTTATAAACAATAAAAGGACCATCATTTTTTATTCCATTAATATAATCATTAATTTCTTTATTTATATAAGATTTTGAGAAAACATCTTTCCATATCCATGATTTACTCATTACTTCATTTTTAAATAAATTAAGAATTTTTCTTTTTACTTCATTATTATTTAGTTCTGGATTTCTAATAAGATGTAATGTTATTATACCAATATTTCTATATTCTTCATATTCAATAATTGAATCTTTAAGTACTGTTCTTTTCATTACCTTTAAGCCTCTTGAGTATTACTATTTAAAAACTTTATGATTAAAAATATAAGTATTTTGCTATGATTAAATCAAATTCTATATGAAATTCCTAATTTATAATGATAAAATTTCTTAGAAATTTAGAAATATTAATTTTACAAATAATAAATTAATGCTTATTTGTGATAAATGTGGTAAATGGTCTAAGATAGGATATACTATATGTCCCTATTGTGGTTATGTACTATTACATAATGATAAAAATAAATCTCTATTTTTAGACTTTATGAGAAGTCTAATAATTAGAGAAAAAAATGAAGAAAAAAGAAGAATTGAAAGAGATAAAATTTTAGGTAAAATTATTGATGTAACTGAAGATGTGATCACAATAGAATGTCAAATTCCAAGATTTGAAGAAGGAGATGTAATAGGTTATATTAAGGAGGGAAAAATTGAGCCATTAGGAATAGTATTAAGTGGAGGAAAATTTATAACAATTGCTTTATACAAACCATTGGATCTAAAAGAAGAAGAAAACTTAGAGATTTGTGAAAGTGAAGTATTAATAGGATATGATCTTCAGCTTAATCTTATAGAAAAAATAAAGAAAAATGAATTAAATGAATTTGAAGAAAAAGCAATTAAACATTTATTTGAGATAAGTAACTTAAAGAATTTAAAAAAAGTTAAGCCTTCAGATAATTTAGATGTTAAGGAGAAATTTGTTTTAGATGATTCTCAATTAGAAGCTATTGAGTATGCATTAGGACTTGAAGAAAATGAATCTCTTATTATAATAGGTCCTCCTGGTACTGGAAAGACAAGAGTAATTGCTAAAATAGCATATGAACTATATAAAAAAGGAGAAAAAGTACTTATTACTTCACATACAAATAGAGCTGTTGATAATGCCTTAGAGATTTTACCAGTTGAAATATCATTAAGAGTAGGTAGACCTGAAAAAGTATTACCAAGTATAAGACCATATCTTCTTAGCTATAAAGCTAGATCAATTTTAGGATCAAAATTAGAAGATTTAGAAAATAAAATAATTAATATAAAAAAAGAAATTCATGGAATTTATCAAATAAAAGATGAATGGTATAGAATTGGTTATTGGAAAAAATATCGAGATAGACTACAAGATGCTAAAAATAGATTGAAAAAGCTTTTTGAAGAAAGAAATTTAATTCTAATGGAAGAAAGTAAAAAGCTTATTAAAGAAGCAAAAATTATAGGATCAACTTTAATAAAATCAAATCTTCCACCATTAGATAATCAATATTTTGATACAGTACTTATAGATGAATGTAGCCAAGTATCAATAACATTAGCTTTATTAGGTATGATAAAAGCTAAGAAATGGATATTAGTAGGAGATCATAAGCAATTATTACCTATATTTCAAACATTAGAAGATAAAAAAATACAAGAAAATTTAAGTGCATTTTGCTATATGCTTAATAAGTATAAAGATAGATCTTTATGGTTAAAATGGCATTATAGAAGCAATAGTGATATAATAGGATTTTCAGCTCATTACATATATGAAGGGAAAATTTTTCCTGTAAGCTCATGTAAAAATATAAAACTTGAAATTAAGGAATATCCTATAGAATTTTTAAATCCTTATATTCCAATTGTATTTCTTCATGTAAATAGTAAAGAGTCTATTAGAGAAGATGGATCAAAATTTAATGAAATTGAAGCAAATATTGTAGTAAAAATTATTAAAATATTGAGAAACTTAGGAATAAAAAGTGAAAATATTGGTGTAATAACCCCATATAGAGCACAAAGAGACTATATAAAAGAAATTCTAAAAAATAATGAAATTGAAATTAATACTGTAGATTCATTTCAAGGAAGAGAAAAAGATGTAATAATTTTCACAATAACAAGTACAAAAGATATGTCATTTGTTGAAGATGAAAATAGATTAAATGTAGCATTTACAAGAGCAAGAAGAAAATTAATAGTAATTGGTAATGCTAATTCAATATGTAAAGAACATAAGATTTTATTTAAATTTCTTTCTTATGTAAAAGAAAAAGGTGGATATTTTACTATGAATTTTTAAATTAAAATTAAAAACTTAAAATATATTACTTTTTAGTATTTTACATGAGTAATAAATTTCCTCAATGTGCTAAATATCCATTAAAAGCTTGTTATCGCAATGAATCTAATAAACCTGATTTCTGTTCCGTGATTTTATATCCTAATTTAATAAATGAATCTATGAAAGAATATGAAAATGAATTTATTAAAAATATTCATAAATTATCAACAATTATAGAAAAGAAGGATATAGCCTAGAATTAGAGAGACCATTGAAATTTGCAAAAGACTTAATATTAAGAAAATTGGAATTGCTTTTTGTATAGGATTAGATGAAGAAGTTAGTAGATTGAATAAAATATTTGAATCATATGGATTTGATGTTTATTCTATAGCATGTAAGTGTATAGATAAAAAATTGGACTTGAAGAAAAAAGATAAGCTAAAAACATGGATCTCGTGAATCTATATGCAATCCTGTCCTTCAAGCGATAATATTAAATCATAAGAGCTAAATGTTATTGTAAGATTATGCATAGGACATGATACTATATTTATGAAATATTCAAAAGCTCCAATATAGAGCTATATGTCATAATTCAGCTACTCCATTATCTGCTCTACACTATTTCTCAGATAGGATAATACTTTAACTTTTAAAATAAATCATATGTTTGCACGATTTTAGAATAAAACTTATATATGTAGTCATTATATTACCTATATTGAGTGTCTACCTATGAGTAAGTATATTACTGTTTCCGCTAAAGTTAGAAGAGAATTATTAGATGAAGCAAGAAAACTTAATATAAATGTTTCTGAGCTCATTAGGAATGCTCTTGAAAATGAAGTACGTAGACGTAAGCTATTATTACTTGAAGAAAAATTAAAGAATCAAAAATCTATTCTTGATAAAATTAATATTGATGATATTGTAAAAATTATTCGAGAAGATAGAGAAAGTAGATGATTAAATCAATGTATTTATTTGATTCTTCTAGCATAATTAAAGCTTTTAAAGAAATTAAATTAAAACCTCTTGGAGGTCAGGCTATTCAGTATTTAACAATCTACGAAGTTCTTAATGCTATTTGGAAGGAATTTACTTTATTACATTTACTAACAGTTGATGAAGTATTATCATTAGTCAATAGTTTCTTAGATTTAATTCATGAAATGATAATACTTGATATAAAAGGACTTGAACATGATATTATTCAGTTAGCAATAAGCAGAAAAATGACGGTCTATGATGCATCATATATAGCTTTAGCAATAAAGTACAAGCTAATACTAGTAACTGAAGATAAAGAACTTATGAAGAAATCAAGAGATTTAATTCAAGTAATAAGCCTTAATGATATAATACATTAATCACTTCAGTAAGAGTTACAAAACTTAAATCATTATTTATTTTGTGTAAAATCCATTAAAGTCCTCTGTGTTTTCTTAGCTCTTTCAAGCATAATCTCTAATGATTTTATTCGCTCAATTATATCCTTTTTTGGTTCTACAGTCCCTTTATTTAAAAGCTCCATGAAAAATATATCTCTTATTGGCTCATAAACATATTTATAGAATTTACTAGCATCTTTTAAAATCCACTCAGGAAATTTTGAAATATAATTTAATGCTACTTGCCATGCTTTTTCAGCATTAATTAGCTTATCAATTTTCATTGTAACTTGATGATCATAATCACTTGGAGATTGCTCAATACCTCCAAATATAAATAATCCACTTGGAGAAATTTTAACATATTCACCAAGAACTTCTTTATAATCCTTAAGTTTTTCACTTTGTTTAATTTCATCTAATTTTTTTATTTCTTCAAGTTCTTTTAATATATTATTTGGTATTTTTGATTTTCTAGGTCCATAATGTTTAGCCCATGCATAGAAAATAGCTCTATTAAGTCCAAAACTTTTTGCTTTTTCTAAATCCTTATGAATTTTATAATATCTAGCAGCTTGTAATAAAGCCATAACTTGAAATCTTCCTATACCAAAAGCTTTAAGTTTATTTTCTAATTCATTACTCATAATAATCTCTATTATTTAATCAGAAAATATAGTTTATAAAAGATTTTCAAATGAGAAAAAATGATTTTTAACAATAGGAGTTGGATTTTCATTAGGACCTAGTCTAGGAGGATTTATGGCTGAAGTTTTAGGATATAATAATACATTTATGATTACATCATTATTATTACCTTCTATAATACCAATTATAATCTCATGTAAAGAATGCCCACATCAACAAACTCCTAAGTCTAGTAATTATTTAATGGGATTAAAAGAACAACATTTTCTCTTAGCTCTAATAACTCTTATAATATACTCAACTGCATGGATGAGATTATTAACATTTTTATCAGCTTATTTAAAAATTAAAAATTATGGAGATTTAGAAATAGGAATGTTCATTGCAATTCAAGCTATAGTAAGCATAATTATTAGAGTATTCGCTGGAAGATTATCAGATATTAGACCATATTTAACAACAACTATCGGTCTCTTTATTATATCAATATCTTTCTTTGCCATATATATTTTTGAAGTACCACAACTTCTTTATATAGCATCATTAATATTTGGCATAGGTGTTGGAATATATATTCCTGCATCTCAAACTCTTGCTTTAGCTAAAGCACCAGCTCATAACAGAGGTTTTCTTTTAAGTATATACATAATGGGCATGGATATAGGAAATCTAAGTGGTCCTATAATATTTGGAGCCATAATTGAAAGATTTAATAGTTATCATGTTGCATTTTTAATTGCTCCAATACTATTATTAATTACTACATTAATTCTACTACAATATTCTATTAAAAATGAAATAAAAGTATGTGTTTTTAAACATCAAAAATAAAATTGCTTAATAAAAAAATAATAATAAAAAGTTAAGCTTTTGGCTTATAGATTTTTCTACATCCTTTTGTTTCAACTATTACTTCTCCACTACTTTCTAATTCCTGTAATACTTTAGTTACTTTTCCTCTGCTTATACCTGCTAGTTCTGCTATTTTAGTTGAAGAAAGTCCTTGAGGATTTTGTTTTAAAACTTCTTTTACTTTTTCTACTTCAGACATAGAATATCCCCAATAGGATTTCTATGTATTAAGGATATTTAAAGATTAGTAAAAGCTTTAAAAATGCTCAGTTGGGGGCAAGCGCTTTGCTCATCAATCACATTTTCCCCGGTTCAATCATTGCAATTATTATAAAGTAGAGCAAGTATTAAAATTCTTCGAAAATAGTAAAAATTAAGATTTATAAATGACCTTCCTAATTTTATTATTAGTCTGATATGTGATGAAGACCTTTGGGTCTTAGGATATTTCCAATGATGAAAGTGATATCATTAAAAGAAATTATTGATAATTATATGAAAAAAGTTCCTAGATTAAAAGAATATTGTGAAAAATGTCTTAGAACTGAAAGATATGGAGGAAATGTTGTCTTAATGATTGTTGATGCTGCATTTACATCAATTGGATTAAATTACTTTACAGTTATTATTCCAAAAGTTGAAGAATTTAATAAGAAATTTATTGAAAGTGGAAAAATAAGAAATTTAAAGGATCTTGCAAATGCTAATATTGATGAATTAAGAAAAGTATGGAAAAATAAAAGATCATGGATTATTGCTAAGGAAATTTCTTCTTATCTTTCATCAATAAATGAAAATGATAAAATAGCACTAAGAACATGGGCTAAAAATGCTAAGATTGAAAATTGGGAAGAAGATCCTATTGGAAGAATTAAAGGTGTTGGATTAGTAACTTTTCAGTACTTGAGAATGATGGGTGGTATTGATACTATTATGCCAGATAAAATTGTCAAAAGAGTAATAAATGAAATTTTAATTAAAGCAGGATTAAAACCAATAAATAATGATATAGAGTTTATTAGAAAAACTGAAGAAATAGCATTATCATGCGGCTATAGACCAATTGAGCTTTGTTTTATGACATGGTTTATCCAATATGAGGGAAAAGCAATGAGAATAGAGAAATATTCAAAAATTCTTTCAAAGATTTAATATCTTATAAGAAATATTGTTTTAATTACTTATAGTTCTTATGATATTCATTAACTTCTAATTATTTAATATACTATTAAGTGTTAATTTTACCCTTGATTAAAGGTATCCAATTCTTAAATTTTAAAACTATTTTTGATATACTCTATTATTTCTCTTGATTTTGTGGGATTAAGTGATATGACTTCTCCCTTTTTATGCACTAGTAAATAGCCATCCCCTATAAGCTCCTTTATAATCTTTTTTATTTTCTTTCCATCATTCTTAACGACGTGTGAAAGTCTATTCACTAGACTATCAATAGGAAAGTAATGTGATCCCCATCTTCCACGTCTATGTAACCAGTCTAGGATTAAAGCTTTAAGTTCAAAATCTTCATATTCTTTTTTCATAAGTACACTTATAATACCTCTAGACGGTTAAATATATATATATACCTTTTGTAGATATATTTGTTTGTGTATATATGTATATATAGAGCGAGATAGATTGATAATGAATATGACTAATGAATATGATTCAATGTTAATTAAGGCCTTTGGAAAATCTCCTAAGCTTAGAATTTTAGATTTTTTACTAGATTATAAATTAAATGATTTTACAAAGAAAGAAATAATTGAAGCATTAGGTATGAGCAAGGTTACTTTTTATAAAAATTTTAAAGATCTTATCGATTTAGGCTTAGTAATCCCATCTAGGAAGATAGGAAGAGCTACATTATATAAAATAAACTTAGAAAATCCAATGGTTAAAATGCTCATTGAATTTGAAATGAAGTTATCTTTAAAAATAGCTGAAGAAGAAGGAAAAATGAAGAAAATAGTAGAAGTAAAATGACTTAAAAAATAAAAAGCTAATAATTAATATAAAAATAAGAATTTTGTCATTTAGATTTAATAGCTTTTATACATGAAAATCCATGATCTTTAAAACCATCTTCTGGTTCTTCTACATGAAGAAAGGCTCCTGGAGGTTGACGTAAAGTAGATCTTATCATTACAACCTTGAATCCCATCTCATTTATAAGAGAGCATGCTTCTTCAACAGTATAGAAATGAGCAAACTTATATAATCTATGACCTTCTAACTTCTTTTTCTCATAAAGTTTTCCCCATTTTGAATTTCTTGGTAATATACATGCTACAAAAATACCATTATCTTTTAAAATTCTATGAATTTCTTTTAAAACTTCTCTTGGTCTTTCAAGGAAGCAAAGAGTAGCAATCATTATTGCAAAATCAAATACTTTTTCTCTAAATGGTATAAATTCTCCACTTGCTCTAATAACTTCTATTCCCTTACTTTTTGCTATTTTAAGCATATTAATTGCAGGATCAATACCAATTGATACATTTGAAAAAGGTGCAAATATACCAGTTCCTACACCAATATCTATACCAAATCCTTTTAGATCTAATGATTTAATAAGCTTACATTCTGATTCTAAAATTTCTTTATTTTCTTTATACCATACATCATATTCTTTTGCATAGGTATCAAATGCTTTCCAACTCAATATTTTTCACCTAATTATAATTAATATAATATAGTTATTTTATAATATTTTTTCATTAATAAGAAAAATAAATTAATCACAATTATAAAATTTATATATTATATAAATCTCATCATTAGAGGTTTGGTTGAATTTGAAATCAATTTGCTCACATGTCTTAATCCTTAGTGTATTACCTATAATATTTAATACTATCTTAACTCCAGCCATTGTAATAATTTTAGTTGGTTTTAAAGAGTTCATTACTAATCCAACATACTATGTATTCCTTTATGGGCCGTATCTATGGAGTATTTACGATGTTTTATTTACTTACTTAACATATGTATTCCTTAAGCATGAGAATGAGAATATTAAAGCATTAGTTGGTAGTGTGCAAGATAAACTACTACTCACAATATCTATAATTATTGGATTAGTAATAATATCCTTCTTCTTAAGTTACGTAACATCACTAATGTTTGATGGTAATAATATTCTTAAGAAATTACCACTACATACATCACTCTATTTAGCTACTATTGGCTCCATAATCGCTGGTATTTGTGAGGAGTTCATCTGGAGGGGATATTTACTAACAAGATTTGAAAGACTTGCAAATAATTCAGTAATAGCAGTTATTATTCAAGCAATACTGTTTGGCCTTTATCATGGACCTGGCATAATATACACATTAATCTTTGGACTCATAACAGGTTTTATATATGTTAAAACTAGAAAGTTAATACCTTTAATGATGGCTCACTGGCTTATTGATGCTATAGGTTTCTCCTTGGTATTCTTCACGTAGCAATTAAGATAATTTTAAAATCATTCAACATTCACTTATAACATAACTATCCCAGTAAATGAATATTTTAATTATTTCAATTTCCAATTACAAATATCATTTGCACAAATAATTCCCGATATTACAACTGCTTCTATTCCTCCACCTGGAAAAGTTGAGGCACTTGCTAAATATAGACCTTTTATTGGTGTTTTAAAGTAAGGTCTTTTGGTTTCAATTGATTGATCAAAAGCATAAATTGCACCCTCTGGCATTGATGTATACCTCTCAAAAGTTTTTGGTGTTGCAGCATCTTGAATAATTATATGCTTACTTAAATTAGGAATGATATTCTCAGCTTTTTTAATTAATTCCTCAGCATATTCTTTTTTCTTTTTCAAATATTCTTTTGTTTCTCTCTCTGGAAAATCATAATAATTAGCAAAAGTAATTATTGTAATACTTGATTTACCTCTTGGTGCTAGATTTGAATCCGCATTAGAATTAATAATAATTCCATAACCATCATCTAAATTTTTAATGAGTATGGGATATTCAGATAAATCCATGTCAACTCCTAAAAATACCATAAAGCAAGAAGGAGACATTTTCAAGCTTTTTATATAGTTAATAAAATTCTTATCCAAATTTTTCTCTTTAATAAGCTCTAAAAATGTAGTCTTAGCATTTACATTAGCAACAATAATAGAGCTCTTGAAAATTTTATCTTTAACTTTTACTCCTTTAACCTTTCCATTTTCAACTAATATTTCATCTACTTTATGATTTAATAAAACTTTTCCATTATTATTTTCAATAATATTCTTTAATATATTAGCAAAATTTTGTGCTCCTCCTTTTATAGAATAACCTCCATAAATATAATAAGAAATATTTGCTGTAAGCGCACTACTTGCAAGGGTTTTATCTGGTGCTGTTCCAGTATAGGCTAATAAAGCACTAAGAATTCTTTTTAAATCTTCATTTTTAAAAAATTCATCAAGTTTTTGCTTAAAGGTCTTATTCATCCAATCATAAAAATGAGGATGTTCTTTAGGATAATTCAATAATTTCTTTGCTCCAAAAACCTTTACAATAAGCTCAGCAGGTAAAGGAACGCCATAAATTTCACTATCTTTATAACATTCTTCATAAGCTTTTTTAGCCTCATTGAAAAAAGCAATTATGTTTTCTTTTTCCTCTGGAAATCTCTCTGAAAGTAATTTTATAAATTCATTTAAATCATGAGGAATATCAATTTTCTCACCTTTAAAAATATATCTCATAGTATTTCTAACAAATAAATCATCTTTTTTTAATCCAAATTCTTTCAAAAGATATGTAATAGGTCCTTTCTCCCATAATCCACTTACATCTTCCACTCCAGTATTGAAAACAAATTCCTTTCTCTTAAAAGAAGAACAATAACCACCAACTTGATAGTGTTGCTCTAAAACTAATACTTTATATCCTCTTTTTGAAAGCAAAGCACCACATGTTAATCCTCCAATTCCAGATCCAATTATTATAACATCATATTCATTTTCTTTTTTAGAATCTTTTTTAGAATCAATTTTAACATTCCAGTCATATTTTTTAAATTCTTTTGAAACAAAATATGCAGGTGCCTTTGTAGGAAATAATATTGAAAAGATTATACCAAAGACTATTAAAGTATTTGAAATAATTATTGTAACATAATTACTCATAATAAAAAATATAAGGGCATTTATTAGGAAAATAATAGTCCAAACTTCTGTTATTATGTTATTGATTTTTAAAAATCTTTCATCTTTCCAATATATTTCTGGATAATCTCTTTTAGAAACTTGTAGGGTATAAGGTCTTTTAATAATTAGAGAGAATAATGACATGAAAAATAAAGCAAAATATCCCAAAAGACCACTCTTTTCTATGAATATATTTAACTTAAAAATAAAAGTAATTACTAAAGAAATACTAAAATAAATCATAGAAATAATATCCATTAAATTGAATTCTCTTTCATAGATTTGAAGGATTATTAGGAATAAGGAAAATAAAAAAGGAATAACAATACCTAGGATATTTTCAAACCCACATAATATCCAATACATAATCCATGGAATAAAGGAAATGAATATATAGATCATGCCGGGAATTTTTATTTTATGATCTTGCATAATAATCTATTTGTTTTTTTTTTTTTTTTAGTTATATGTTTTTATAAAAATTATTTAGAAATACAAATAAATGTAAAATAAGCTATGTGTTAATCTAATAATAAAAAATCTACATAATAAAAAATAAGATAAATAGAGGTATAATAAATGCCAAAAAGAATGATTGATTTAACAGCTAAACAGCAAATTCTATTCGAAAAATACTAAATTGAAGAATTTTCCAAAAAGTATTAAAGTCATTATGGCATTTCAAATTTGCTTAATGTTTTTTATGTTAAATTTATTACCTATAATGATTTTCATAGCTCTATTATTTCAATTATATTTATTGTTCAGTAAAAAATACTAAAAAATAAATGCTTAATGAATATCGAGGTGATATAAATGTTATATAGTAAATACAAAAGCATAGCAATAATATTTCTCATTATAATAGTTTTCTCAATAAGTTTTAACATAACTCTATATAACAATTACCAAGTCGTTTATGATAATTATAAAACACTATATAATAATTATAATGAATTAAGTACAAAGTATAACGATCTGATGATGAACTATACTTCATTAAAATCTGAATATTCTACACTTCTACAAATGAAGGAATATTATGGAAATTTAAGTAATGATGTATTAAAATTTAAAAATCTTATTTATTCATATATTGGTATTCCAGAAGCATTTCCTCGCGTACTTAATGAAGATGCTATTAAGAAAACTTCAAATGCAGTAATAAATGCAGGAGTTGTACCATCGAATCTATGGGTATCCATACAGAAAATCTATGACTATATTACTACAAATATTAAATATGCTTATGATATTGAAATGCCATACATTTCCACATATTGGAGTGTTACTTATGATGGAAAAGAATATGTAACAAAATTCTATGATGAAGTAAAAACTATAGAACAATATGTTCAAACTTCAGAGTTAACACTAAAGATAAAACAAGGTGATTGTGATGATCAAGCAATTCTTGCTTATGCTATGATAAAGTATTATATGAGGTATATTAATGGTACAGAACATGACTTATACATAGCACTTATTAAATTTTCAAAAGGTGATGAGCACCTTTCAGTAATTTTACCAGTTCAAGGCGGAAAGCTCTGCATAATAGATCCTGCTGGACATTATCTAACAAAATCTGAAGATATGATAACATCAAAAGAAGCTCTTTCAGAGTTACAAGCATATTCAAATTATTGGTCAGATACTGCAGGAGCAATTACTAATATGGCACTATATAAAATAAATGTGACTGATGGTAGTTATACTTTATTTGTAAATGGTACAATAAGCCAGGTTGTAAGTAAATTTCAATAATTATTTTATAAATGAAAATCAGAACTCTTTATAAGAGCAAGAAATATACTAATAGGAACAATTACAATTCTATCTTCTAATTCAAAAGTATCCTTACTGAGAATAATATAATTTTTTACTTTATTAATTTCTATTCTTTTAGAAACTTCAGGCTTATATTTTACTTCAATTCCTAAATAATTTCCATCTTCTCTCTTAAAGATAAAATCAATTTCTCTTCTCTTATCATAGTAAAACCAAAGAAAAGTTGAGCTATCTCTTATTAAAGGAATTTCTTTTATTCTTTCTAATGAAGAAAATACAATAGACTCTAAAATTATAGAGATTTTTTCTTCTTGAGATAATATATTTTCTGTAACTTCAAAACCATTTTTTCCTTCTATCCAACTTAATATTGAATAAAATAAAAATGGATCTGTAAAGTAAATTTTTTTATTTCCTTTTGGTCTTTTTTGTTTTTTCTCAAAATCATAAGAATAAAGAATTTTTATTAAAAAAGAATCTTCAAATATCTTTAAATAATCTATAATTGTATTAACATTAATTCCTTCTTCAGTATCTTTTGTTAATGCTCTAAAATCATAAGATGATCCCATTCTTTTTATTATTGCATAAAAAATTTGCTTTGCTATATCTTCTGATTTATTACGCTTAGAAATATCACTTAAAATAATATTAACTATTGTTTCATAATTTCTCTTATCTATTACTCCCTCTCTAAGATAATTTTCTATTGAATTTGGAAATCCTCCAGTTCTTAAATAGAAGCCTAATAAAAAATCTAATACATCTTTAAATGGTAGAATTAATTCAAGTTTTTCTTTTATTAACTCAAAAGATTCTTCTAATGTTAAATAATTCTCTCTTAATTTTTTCTTTAAAATCATCATTCCTCCTTTAATTTTTTCATTTTTAGTTAATAAAGGAATAGAGTTTTCATCTAAATTTAAAATAAATTCTCTAAAGCTAAGTGGTTTTAAGAAATATCTATTGCCTTCTATATGTCTACCTGGAAGAAATTCTATTTCTCTTATACCTAAAGGTGATCCTGAAATAAAGAAATGAATTTTACTAATTTTTCCCATATCTACAAGATTTTTTATTTCAAAAGCCCAATCATGAACATAACTTATTTCATCTAAAAATATATAACCTTCATTAAATTTTTCTAATTTTTCTAAGAAATAATCTATTACTTTTCTCAATTCTTTTCTTGATCTTGAAAGAAGAGTATCACATGAAAAATAACAAATACTAGAAGGATTAACTTCTTTTGATTTTAAAATATTAAGAATCATTAATTTCATCCATGTGGTTTTACCAGATTGTCTAGGACCTGAAATAGAATATATATTATTACATTGAGAAGAAATAAAATTTCTTTTAATTTTAAATTTAGCATTTTCATAATTATTTAATTGTTCATCATATTTCCAAAATGGAAATTCTTTTCCCTTCCACCATGGATTTTGCTCTATAATTTTTAAAATTTCAACCATATTGTTAATTTTAACAGACAAAAATATTTAAATTTTGTTAATTACAGTAGACAAAATGGACAATGAACATTTATTTTATTCTATAAAAATTCTTAAATTCTATGCTATAGAATATTTAATTATGATGCAAAAGACTCTTATTGATCTTATTGAGATTTTACTATCTAAAAAAAGAATATGGAATATTGAAACAAATTTAAAAATAGTAATTGGTGGTACAGAAATAGGTAGTATAGGAATAACTGGAAAAATTGAATATATTCCATCAGAAGAGAAAAAGTGAGCTAATGTACTAATCTTTCATAATTTAATAGCTTAATTCCAAGTATACTTGCTAATTCCTTTAAATCATCTTCAATATCAAAAGGAACTAATACATGATGATTACTTAAAGCAATATTATGAAAATCTTTTAAATTTATTTCAAAAAGTGCTTGAGTTCTACACATATCATTTCTAATCATTCCACTTTCTAAAAGATTTGCTTTTATTATTGCAATTTTTTCAAAATTTCTATCTATTGATAATATTGAATAAAATCCACTTTTTAATTTACATGAAAGTGAATATGGATAATTAGATTCATAGTGATTAACTAATTTACATTTTTCTACCAATTTTGTAGCAATAGTACAATGTGAAAATATAACTTTATTTTCTTTTACTAATGCAATATTTGCAATCCATGAAGGAATATTATATAATGAATTTATAATAAGCATTAAGAATAAAGATCTTAAATCTGCTTCACATGCAGTAATAATACCCTCATCATTAAGTAAAGATACTGCTAAACATGGAGTTATTTTATATTTAATTAAAAATGGAAAACAATCAATTGCTAAAGCATTAATTTTTCTTTCTTCTACTATTTTTTTAATTGAATTATATATACCAATAGCTTTTTTAAGTAAATCTTCATTAGTATTTTCTATATCAATATTTTTTATTAAATTATAATCAAGTTTTTCTTCAATTTTAATTTCATTATAATTAATTAATTCAATATTACAATCTAATAATTCCTTAATTTTATTTACATCGTTAGGTAAATTTTCACTTATTATTCCTATTTTAATATTAATTAATTTACTTAATGCTTTAATAATTTTAATTGCTTTATTAATTTCATTATCAAGAAGATAAATTCTTGAATTAATTTTATTTCTTATTGAAATTGCTGATGCTAAGCTATTATTTTTTGAATGTGCTAATATTAATCCTTTTTTAATATTACATTTATTTATTATTATAGAAGCTAATGGACTTGTTCCTCCTGTAAGAATTAAAAATATTGGAAAAGAATTTTTTATTATTTCAATTTTATCATTTAATTTATCTTCAGAATCAATAATATCTAAAATATTATAATTTTCAAGTTTTTCTTTAAATATCTTAAAAATATTTTCATAATTACTATGAATTTTTGAAGCTAATGGTATGACTATTATTTTATTCATAGTTTAAAATAAAAATAACATATATAAAAAATTTAAATATTAGGATGGATTAACTATCCAAATGGGGATATTATGAAGATAAATCTATGGGCTATTACATCTATTATATTTTTAATATGGGCAATTATAGCAACAACAGGTTTTGTTAATTACTATCAAATATCACAAAAACAACAAACTACAATAGAAAATCTTCAATCAATTATTTCTGATGTTGCTATTAAAGTTAATATTGCTATAAGCTATGGCAATGGAACAATTATTTGGTATAATAATACATATATTCCTAATGGATGGTCTTTATTTAATGCAACAGTAAAATTATGTAAAATTGAATATAAAGTATATCCATTTGGTATATACATAACATCAATAAATGGAGTATCTGAAAATCCTAAAGAAGGAAAGTATTGGATTTGGTATAGATATGCTAATAATACTTGGGAATTTGGTCCTATTGGTTCAGATCAATACATTTTGAAAAATAATGAAATAATAAAATGGGAGCTTACAAAATTCTAAAAATATTATTTTTTCTAATTATATGAATTATTGAAATAATTAATAAAATAGTAATGAATTCTGTTATTGGACCAATTGCATATAAAAATCCACCAGCAACTGGTAAAAATAATCCAATAATACTTATTATTAATGCATAAATCCAATCAAATCCCATTAAAATATATAATATCCATGAGCTTAAGATATCAAATGAAAATAAAATTATGTAACTACTAATTGCAATTCCAATTTTATTATAATTTTTATTTCTTCCCCATATTAATCCATTGATTATACCAAAAAATCCCATGAGAAAACCATTTGTAAATGTCCATAATCCAGGTAATCCTATCATTATATCTGAAATAAAATAAGATGAAAATCCAATAATAAGACCAGTTATAGGACCAAGTAAACAACTACCTATAATTGTAAAAGCTGCTGGAAAATTTATAAATTGTATTGGTCCTATTATCATATGTTTTATTACTCTTAGAAGAATAGCTAGAGAAGTAAGTATTCCTATGTATGCAATTCTTCTTGATGTTGGTAATAATCTTTCTAAATATGTCATCTATACGGATAGATTATCCATCCAATTAATAAACTTTTTTATTTTAAGATCTTATAATATTCTATGGAATGGTTGAAAATTCTTCCATGGAAAGAAAAAATAGAAATAATAGGAGCAAAAAAGTGGATTATAGATTATTATTATGAAGGTCCTCCACCTATTGTTATAGAATTATTAAATAAGAAAAAAGAATTTTATGAAAAAATTGTTAAATTATTAGATTTACAAAAAACATTATATGCAAAAACAATATTATTCTTAAAAAAACCTATTGATTTAGAACTTATTGATTTAGCAACTAGTTTTTCAATTTATATAGTAAAAGATGATGATGGAGTAATTAAAGTAATTAATGGTGAAGATATATATGAAATAAATAATAATACTAAAAAGAATGTAAAGAGTAAAATAATAGCAAAAGAATGTAGAAATTCAATACTAGAAATAATTAAAGATGAGGCTCTTACTACTAATGAAATTATTGATAAATTAAAATTAAGATTTAATGAGAAGACTATAAAATCACAAATTAGAAAATTATTATTAAAAGGAGAAATAATTAAGCTTTATAGACTTAATAATGGTAAGTTAGTTTTTGGAATTCCAAATAAGATATATTCATTAAGAGAAAATATATCCAAAACATCAAGATCAAAATATTTAAAAAATATTATTTTAAGTATATTAGAAAATAAATCATTAACTTCTTCAGAAATTGCAAATATAATAAAAGTAGATAAAAGTATTATAATTCCTATTTTAAGAGAATTAAAAAAAGAAGGTAAAATTAAAAAAATAAAAAATGAATGGATATTAATTAATCATACAAGAGGATAAGGTTGATTTTCTTTAATATATGGAAGATTACCTATTTTTACAATAAATTGTTGATTTAATTCTTTTAATTTATCTAATAATAAATCTCTTCCTCTTTTACTCATTATAAATACTGGTATAGAAATTCCTGCTTGCATTATTGCTTTTTTACTTGAAATTTCACGAATCCATTTTGATGCACATGCAGTTATAAAATCACAAACATTTGTTAATCTTTCAGCTTCTTCTTTTGAAATTCCTGTAAGATGTGTTGCAAATATCCATGTGTTTTTAAATTTTGATCTTATAATTTCAGCATCATCTGCATTTATAACAGTAACTGCTACATTTTTAAATCCCATTTTATATGCTAACTCTACACCAGCAATTTGATTAATTATTGCTTTTTCCTTATCTAATACAATACCATCTTCTCTTTCTATTCTTTCAATAACTTCTTTTATTGGACTTGTTTTTATTAATCCTGACATTCTTCCACCTATTCCCTGTACAAGCCATGGATTATTTGTAATAACTGTACCAGCTCCATCACATACTATTACAGCACTATCAATTAATGAATTTCTAATTCCAAAGCTTATTAATTCAGAAGAACCAAATGGAACAAAATCTTCCTTAAGAATTACTTTTCTATTCTTAGTACACATTCCAAATTCTTTAATACGAAATTCTATATTATCTCTAATTTCATCTTTTGTAAAATTTATTACTGGTTTTAAAAATCTTTTTGCTAATGGACATGATCTTATCATTGGTTCTCCAATTTCTACTATTTTTCCATTTCTTATGATAATTCTTGTTTTTCCTAAAGCTTCTATTATATGTTCATCTTCCATATAGTTTAAACAGAATCTCTAAAATATTAGTATTTTCATAATTAATATTAAATGAGAAGAGAAGTATTACTATGGTTTCAAGCAGCATATGAAGATTTAGAAGATGCAAAAGATGCTTTTAATAGAAGAAGATGGTTTAGAGCTGCTTTTTTCTCACAACAATGTGTTGAAAAAGCATTAAAATCATTATTTTTTATTTTAAGAAGAGAAGAACCTCCAAAAATTCATTCAGTTACTGAATTATATTTATTACTAAAGGAAAGTGGTTTTAAAATTGAAAATGAAGAAAGCTTGTATATTTTAAATAAATATTATACAGTAACAAGATATCCAGATGCTGCAAATGGATTACCAAGTCAATCAGTAGATATGGAAGAAGCTCAAAGAGCTATTAAAATTGCAGAAATGGTGATAGAAGAGTGCAAGAAGATATTGGAGAAAAAATAAAATTATTTTTAAGTGAATTATCTAAGAAAATAAAAATTGATGAAGTTTATATTTTTGGAAGTAGAGTAAGAGGAGATTGGTTAAAAAATAGTGATATTGATTTAATAATTATTTCTGAGGATTTTAATGAAATTCCATATATAAAAAGATTAGATATAATGGAAAAAATTCAATGGGAAATGAAAATTAGACCACATATTGAAGTTATTCCTTTAACTAAAAAAGAATTTAATGAAAAAATTAAAACATCAGCTATTTTAATGAATGCTTCAAAATATTTTAAAAAAATTTTATAAATAAAAATTCATAAATTTTTATTGCCAATGAAGAGAGTCATGCATACAGATTGATGATGTTACCTGGGGTAGCTGAGGTAATTGTAGCTAAGATTCATCAATAACTTATTATTATCTCTATATTGAATTGTGAATACTTAAAATTAGTGAAGTAAAAATGAAGTTCATGGCAACTACTGTTAAAGGTTTAGAAGATATTGCTGGAAAGGAAATTGAAGAATTAGGAGGATGTTTTATAAGATTAGGAAGTGAAAGAGTATTTTTTGAAGGAAATATTGAATTAATTTATAAATTAAATTTAAGATGTAGATGTCTACATAAATTAATATTATTACTAATAGAAGGAAAAGCAACAAGTCTAAAGGAAATTTATAATCTTGCAAAATCAGTTGATTATAATTTTTTAAAAAATAAAAAATTTGCAGTAAGAACAACAAGAGTAGGTTCACATAATTATAATAGCTGTCAAATTTCTGCTACTATAGGTCAAGCAATACTAGATAGCTTTAGTATAGAGAAACCAAAAGTTGATTTGGAAAATCCAGATATTGAAATATTTTCATATGTAAAAGATGATGAAGTAAATATTGGTATTAATACTACAGGGGATTCAATGCATAAAAGAAATTATAGAGTATATGATCATCCAGCTGCTTTAAGAACAACAATTGCATGTGGTATGATAAAAATTTCTAATTGGAATTTTAAAGAAGTATTTTTAGATCCAATGTGTGGTGGTGGAACAATACCTATTGAAGCTGCACTTATGGCAAGAAATATTCCTCCTGGCATATTCAGAAAAGATTTTGCATTTAAGAGATTATCATTTTTTGATGAAAATTTATATAAAAATGAATTAGAAAAAGCATTAAAAGAATCAAATAGTAATTTTTTTAGTATTTATGCTTTTGATATTTCAAAAAAGCATATAGAAGGAGCAATATTAAATTCAAAATCAGCTAATGTATATGATACTATTAATTTCTCAATAAGAGATGCTACAAGAAAAGAAAGCTATAAAGGAATTGATGCAAAGTATATTGTATTAAATCCACCATATGGAATTAGACAAAGTAGAATTAAAATAATTGAAAAGCTCTATAGAGAATTTTTTAATGCATTAAAAAATTCTTTAAGTGGTGCTACTATTGTATTAATAACAGCTGCATATAAAGTCCTTGAAAAATTAGATATTAATTATATTGAAGTTAGAGATGTAAAGCATGGAGATTTACCAGCAAAAATCTACAAAATAAACATCTGAAGGTATTATTTTTAAGATCAAATGAAAGAAAAGACTTATTTTATCTCTGAGTATGGAAAAAATATTGAAATTGTGTTGAATTTTATGGTATTTACTCTATTTAGTATTTATTCTATAAGCTCTCTTCTTCCTGTAATCATGTATATTAGAGCTTCAAAAGCATATACCATATGATCTGCTATTCTTTCTAAATATCTTACAATTAATACACTTGAAACAATAGTTTTATTATCATTATTCTCAGTAATTTTTTCTAAGAATTCTAAATAAAGTTTATCTATATTTTTCTCTAATTCTGAAATTTCTTTAATGTCCTTTAAAGTTTTATTTTCTATAGAGTTTATAGTTAATTCTATCATTTTTAGAACTTTTGTGCTCATATTTTCAATATAATTACGAATCCATTCTTTACAATTTCTAATTCCATCAAAGTGCTTATTAACATAAGCTATATCTAAAGCATACCTACCTAATCGTGCTAGATCGTATGAAATTCTCATGAATGTCTTTACTGTACGTAAGTCTGAGGCTACAGGTTGAAATTTTAATATTATTTCAACTGCATTATCTTCTACTTGATCAGCTAACATCATTAATAAATCAGAGATTTCCTTTATTTCATTATATGAATCTCCATAATTTAATGATTCATAAATAGCTATTGAGATAACTCTATTTGCTAATATGCACATTTTGTTAATAGTAGTTTCTAAATCTTTTAATTTTGAATCAATAATTCTTTCCATAATTTATCACCTCAACTAATTTTTCCAGTTATATATCTTTCAGTTAATTCATTCTTTGGTCTTTCAAAAACTTCCTTAGTAGGACCATACTCTACTAATCTACCCATATAAAGAAAAGCAACATAATCTGATATTCTAGCTGCTTGTTGCATATTATGGGTTACAATAACTACTGTATAATTTTCAGCAAGTTTTCTAATTAACATCTCTATTTTAGTTGCAGATATAGGATCTAAGTGAGATGTTGGTTCATCCATTAATATTACTTCAGGTTCAAGAGCTAGTGCACGAGCAATACAAAGTCTTTGTTGTTGTCCTCCTGAAAGAGCCGATGCAGGCTTTTGAAGATCATCTTTTACTTCCTCCCAAAGTCCAGCCATTTCAAGACTTTGTTTGACAATTTTATCAAGAATGCTTCTCTTTTTAATACCATGTATTTTTGGACCAAAAGCAACATTATCATAAATTGACATCATAGGAAATGGGTTTGGTTTCTGAAATACCATACCTATTTTTCTTCTAATCCATGTTGGATCTACATTATTATCATATATATTTAAATTATTGAAGATAACTTTTCCAGAAACTTTAGCCTTTGGTACTAGCTCATGCATTCTATTTAAACAACGAATAAGAGTAGTTTTACCACAACCAGATGGGCCCATTATAGCTGTTACTGTTCTTTCTTTAATCTTCATATTTATATCTATTAAGACATGTTTATAGTCATACCATGCATTTAAATTTTCAACTTCAATTTTGTAGGCAGACATAATCAATATCTCTCCTTCATAATTATTCTAGCAACTATATTTATACTTAATATAATAATAATAAGAATTAATGCAGAACCCCAAGCTAATACTATCCAATTCTCAAATGGTGATTTTGCAAATAAAAATATATCCAGAGCTAAATTAGCTACTGGTCGATCAAGTCCAGCAAACCACCACTTCCAATATCCCATAGTTACAAGAATAGGAGCTGACTCTCCAGCTATTCTAGCTATTGCTTGAAGAATACCAGTTATAATTGCCTTTTTTGTGATTCTCAAAGCAACAAATATTACAGTCTTCCATCTTGACGTCCCCAAAGCAATTGCTGCTTCTCTTATACTTGCTGGTACAAGTTTAAGAGCTTCTTCAGTTGTTATACTCACTATTGGTATCATTATTAAAGCTAAAGCAAAAGATGCTGCCATTACAGAAAAGCCTACCACAGTAGCTATTAAAACATATGCAAAAAGTCCTATCACTATTGAGGGCATTCCATTTAATAGCTCATTTAATAATCTTATAATTGTATATAGTTTATTTTCACTATATTCACTTAAAAAAATTCCTGTAATAATACCTATTGGTACTCCTATAATAGAAGCTAATCCAATGGTTATAAGAGTTCCTTGTATGGCATTTGCAACACCACCGCCAATTTCTCCAACAGCTGGTGTTGGCTTAATAAAAAAGTCAAGATTTATAGCACTTATACCTCTTATGAATACTTCGAAGAGAATACTAAATAAAGGAATTAATGCAATTATGAGAGCTAAATATACAAGAATATGCATTATCTTATCCTTAAGTGATCTGAATTTACTATATAATTCATTCATTCTCTCATTATCCCTCCAATTATTCTTAAATGATATCGAACAATAATTTTAGCAATTATTGATACAATTAAATTGATTACCAAAAGTAATAAACCAACATTTATAAGAGCACTTATATGAAGAGGATTAATTGCTTCTATAAATTCATTAGCTAATATGGCTGCCATAGTATACCATGCATCAAATAATGAAGAAGGAAAAAGTTGAAACTTATTTCCTATAACCATACTTACAGCCATGGCTTCACCAATAGCTCTTCCCAAACCCAGCATAATAGCACCTATAATACCAAGACGAGCATAACTTATCATAACACTAATAACCTCCCATTTTGTAGCTCCTAATGATATTGCTGCTTCCTTTAATGCTGAAGGTACTAAAATAAAAATTTCCCTCATAATCGTAGACATAATTGGAATAAGCATTATAGCAAGTAATATACTAGTAGTTAGAAAACCTCCTCCATATATTGGACCAGAAAATAATGGAATAAAACCAAAATTTGATTGAATGAATGGATATATTACCTCACGTAAAAAAGGTATTAAGACATAAATTCCCCAAAGTCCATAGATAACACTAGGAATTGCTGCTAATAATTCAACAAAGAAAAAGAAGAGATTACTAAGTTGTTTAGGCATATATTCTGAAAGTGCTAGTGCTATACCAAGACTTATAGGAAAGGATATTAAAATAGCAATAGCTGATGTAAATAAAGTACCTAAAATCAATGGAAGAGCTCCAAAAATTCCTTTAACTGGATCCCATACTGATCCAATTATAAACCCTAAGCCAAATTTATTGATAGAAAGCCATGAGCCAAGATAAAGCTCATAAAACATTAAACCAATTATTAAAATTATACTTGATGCTATAGTAGCTGTTATTATCTTAAATATATTATCACCTATTAAGATAGTTTTAATTTTTCTCTTATTTTCAAACTTAGAAAAAAAAAGATTTTTTATGAGTATTCATGATTCTCATCTCAGTTTTAGGTTTTAATTATTTGTCCATTGAATGTAATCATTTTAATTGTCTCTTCATTTAGTTTAACTACATTAGAAGGTAAAGGAACATAATAAAGTCCAGCTGAATAATTTTGTCCTTCATGTATACACCACCATAAGAAATCTACTAAAGCCTTAGCAGTTACTCTATCCATGCCAGGCAGGACATTTAGTTCTCTATAAACTATTATATAGGAAAAGCTAGTTATTGGATAAGCTCCTTTAGCTTGTGTATTATTTACAATACTATTAACTATTGAAACTTTAGACCAACTCTCATAACCCTTAGGTAAAGTAATGGCAGCATATTCAACTGCTTTCATAATAGAATCAATACTTGGTTCTATGAATTCTCCTGCAGCATTTTTTACTTTTCCATAACATAATCCTGTTTTCATTGCATATGTGAATTCTACATAACCTATAGAGTATGGTGTCTGTTGAACTAAAGCAGCTACACCATCATTACCTTTAGCTCCAAGACCAACAGGCCAATTAACTGCAACACCCATTCCTACTCTTTCTTTCCATTCTCTACTAATAGCTGATAAATAGTTAGTCCATACATATGTAGTTCCACTACTATCAGCTCTATGAACTACTGTTATATCAGCATCTGGTAATGAAATGCCAGGATTTAATGCTAATATAGCTGGATCATTCCATTTCTTAATTTCTCCAAGAAATATTTTTGCTAAGACCTCTCCAGTAAAATTAAGTCCTTTTGGTATATTAGGAATATTATATACTGGAACCACAGCACCTATAGTTATTGGTATATGAAGAGTATTGGTAGCATTCTTAAGTTGCTCATCACTTAATGGAGCATCACTTGCTGCAAAATGAACAGTTTTTTCAATATGTGCTCTCTGACCGCCCCCACTACCAATAGGTTGATAGTTTATTTTAATATTAGGATAAATTTTATTGTATTCTGATATCCACTTATCAATTAAAGGAAAGGGAAAAGTTGCACCAGCACCATTCAAAGATATCTCTTTTTGAGGTGTTTCTTGAGTTGTACCTGCTGGATTAAGAGAATACCAAGTTGCTATGCTTATTACTGCTATTATAATTATGGCAATAATGGCAATACTTCTTCCCTTCAATTAAATCCCCAAGATTTTTTGAGAAATGGTTATCTATATAGTTTGTCGAAATAAAATATATAGCTCTATATATAGATATATAGATTTGTGAAAAATTATGGAAGAAATTAGAAAAATCCAACTTACTGGTAGATCATCATTTATAATTTCTCTACCAAAAAAATGGATTAAAGATATGGGTCTTAAAGTTGGTGATCAACTTGTAATAACACAAGAAGGCTCATCACTTATTATAACTCCTAAGGATTTAATTAAGCCAAAGGTAAATCTTAGAGAGGCAATTATTAAAATATCAAAGGACTATCCTTTGGAAAAGATAATAAGAGCAATAATTTCAGTATACCTTAATGGTTATGATTCTATTAGGATTATGGCTATTGATGGACAAATTACTCCTTCACATAAAAATACCATAAGGGGATTAACTAAAAGAAAGCTTATAGGAGTGGAAATAATATCTGATATGCCCAATGAAATGATTTTAAAGGTCTTAGTAGACTCTACTGAACTTTCAATTAGTAGTACTTTAAGGCGTATGTGTTTAATAACTTCTTCACTTCATGAAAATGCTATAAAAGCATTAATAAATTTAGATAAAGATCTTGCTAATAATGTAATAGAATTAGATGATGAAGTTGATCGTTTAAGCTTTTATATAATTCGTCAATTAAAGGTTGCTATTCAAAATAGTAAGATAATGCAAGAAATTGGACTTTCTAATCCAAGAGAATGTTTAGCTTATAGAGTGTTGGTAAAATTCGTAGAAAGAATAGCTGATCATTCTGTTAGAATAGCTGAAATTACAACTACTTTAAATTCTAAACTTGATAAATCAATATTAGATGAAATAATGAAAATAAGTTCTTTTTCAAAATCAGTTTTTGAAACTTCAGTAGAAGCCTTCTTTAAGAGAGATTATCAATTAGCAGAAGAAAATATACAAAAAATTAGAGAAACAATAACAAAAGGAATGAAAATAGTTAGAGATATAATCAAAAGAAATAAAAAACAATCAGCAGAATTAGCACTTATTTTAGAAAATCTGAGAAGGATTATCGATTATTCAAGTGATATAGCTGAGATAGTTTTAAACCTAAGCATAGAACAAATAATACAGACTTGAATTTATTTTTAAAATTATTTTTGAAATACAAAAAGTGCTAATTGATGTTGCATAATAGATAATATTCAATAAAAAACTAATGAAATATCATTATTAGCCATATTTATGCTACAAGCATTGGTAAAACTCCACCAAGCAACTCAATAGGAAGCCACTTAAAGAATTTCATATAATAATTACATTCTTTTTCTAACATACCTAATACAACAATATTGGCTGTACTACCTATCATAGTAATGTTACCTCCATAAGTCCCTCCAAAGAGAAGTGCCCACCAAAGAGGGGCCATGGAAAATCCTAAGTTACCAATACTTTGGACTACAGGAATTAAAGATGCAAATCCACTAATCAAAGCATAAAAGATTGAATTTGATGCTGAGATGATGCAATAGATGCTATTCCAGAAGCAAGCACATTTATTAGTCCAGTATACTTAAGTGCTCCTGCTTTAGCAAATAGAAACATAAAGAAAATTAATATCCACCAATCTACTCCTTTTTCTACTATAGAGCGTGCTTCTTCTCTCTTCCAAATTAGTCCAATAGAAGTACCAAATCTTCATTTAATGCTTTACCTCCACTTCTTAATCCAATAATAATATCACCAGGAGAGATTTGATAGCCAGTAATTACAGAATCAAGTGAAATTTCTGAATAAACTGTACAAGAAATATCAAATGTTCTAATTATATCTGGTAATTCAGCAGTTTCTTCTCCACAAAAACATAAATTAACTTCTTGTAGTACTTTTGAAAAACCTTTAGCAATATTACTTAAAAGAACTTCTTTATCTATTACTAAAGGATTTAATGCTATATAATCAGATAGTGCTAAAGGATTTGCTCCAATACATATTACATCATCAATATTCATTGCAATAACATCTTTTACTAAGCTTTGAAAATATTTTGGATCATTATTTTCCTTATAATATAAATATGAAATAATAGGCTTACTACTAGCACCATCCTCATGTAGTATAATACCTTTTGAAGAATCTAGAGGATGTTTAATTACTGTACAAAAAGAGCCAGGAAAAATTTCTTTTTATAATTTTTTTTTAAAAATGTGAAATTCTAGTTTTATGAACATCTACACCAAGAGCTTTATATTTTTCACTCATAAGAAGAAATTTAGAAAAATTCATAAAAATACTTTATTTAAATAAATGATAAACATATAAAATATTGTATGCCAAAATGGAGAACTCATAGAATTATTCTTGAAAAAGCTTTAAGTAATTTTAATTTAAATTTAAGAAAAGATTTTTTAGATGGATTATTTAATGGAATTATTGATCCTGATATAAAACAAGATAAGAAAATTATTATTTCTAAAAAAAGAAAATATGAAAAAGAAATTACTCATCATGATATTCATAATAATCTCATAAGATACTATTATGAGCTATCATTATATTATGTAAGAAGAAATAAGTGGTATTTCTCAGGTTTAATGTTAGGAAGATGTCTTCATTATATTCATGATAGTATTATTAAAAGAAGAAAAATGTTAATAATAGATGCTCATGAAGAAATTGAAAATGAATTAGAAAAATTATCAGATATGATTTTAGAATTATGCAAAGAAAAAATTATTAAAAAATCCTCTAGTAATCCCAAGGAAATTATTTGTTCAGCATATTACATGAGTATAGATATATTAAGAAATTTCTTTGAAGAAAGTTCTAAAGATATTGATATTAATCTATTAAAGGAAAAGATAAGAAGAATAAGAATTATTAAGTTGTTAATATTATTGGGATTTTCTATTATGATTTTTTATTCATTAGTTTTATTTTTACTATGGATTATAGCTTTTTATTTAGTAATTGAATATAAGCCTAATGTATATCATGAAGCAATGAAAGCAGGATTAATTATTGTAAAACCTACTGGTTATAAAACTGCATATTAAAAAATTATTTTTTGAATTTTTTCTCATATGATTTCATTGCTTCTATTATAACTTTTTTAGCTTCATCTGCATTTTTCCATCCTTTAATTTTAACAAATTTTCCAGGTTCTAATTTTTTATAGTTTTCAAAGAAGTACTCTATTTCCTTTATTTTTTCTTTTGGAATATCATTTAAATCTTTTATACCAAAAAATCTTGGATCTTTTGCAGGAACTGCAACTACTTTATCATCTTTTCCCTTTTCATCCTCCATAATTAATAAAGCTACTGGTCTTACTTCTACTATACAGCCTGGAAAAGTAGATTGAGTTACTAGAACTACAACATCTACTGGATCTTCATCTTCATGCCAAGTTCTTGGTATAAAACCATAATCAAATGGCCAAGTAATATCAGAATAAAGAACTCTATCTAATTTAAAAATTCCTTCTTTTTCATTATATTCTATTTTATTCAAAGATCCTTTTACATTCTCTATAACAACATTTACAATATCTGGTGCTTTATTACCAGTTTCTATATCATGTAAGAAATTCATTTTTTCAACCTCTTATTGATAAACATTTTACTTAAATTTAACTTTTTTCTATATTTTAAAATTTTTAATTTTTCTTATTAATTTTACAAAAATAATAGCCAAAATAATTATTGGATAAAAAATAATACATAATCCACTAAGTGGACATGAAAAACATAAAAAATTACAATTAAGAGATAAAATATAAGAAAAAGGTAATGATGAGGCTGTTATAATATAAATCCACAATAGTTTAAATCTTTTAATTAATTTTTGAAGAAGCATTTTTACTCCTCCAAATCATTTTATAAAGTTTATTTGGACATCTTGATATGCATTCCTTACAATTTATACAAAGTGTTCTTTCAATTGAGAAATTAGAATCAATTGCTTGCATTGGACATACTGATATGCATTTACCACAGTTAATACATTTACCTTCTATTCTTATAGTTCTATAAAATCCAAGTTTAGAACCAATTTTATGAAATATACCTGATAGTGCACCTAGTGGACAGAAGAATAAACACCATCCTCTTCCTCCTACAGTAAATATTCCACCAATTATTAACCAAAATATTAAAACAATTATAGAGCCACTAAACCAATATTCTAATTCTATTGGATTGATAATTCCATTAATTATTTGCTGTAATACTGATGATGCACAATACCAACAACATATTGCTGCAAATCTTTCTGAAAATCCTAAGAGAATCAATATAGAAATCATAATAAATCCAGTAAGAAATCCATATCTTATTGCTCTTGTTATCTTTGGATCTTTTATTTGAATTCTATACTTATTTGGTAAGGGAATTATTCTACTAATAGCTTCACTAAAAGCACCAACTGGACATAACCAACCACAAAATACTGGTCCTAATATTAATGAAGTTATTAGTACTACAAATATAAATAAAAACATTTCAGGATAGCTAAATATATAGTAAATTCTTCCTGAAAATATCCAATCAATTGGCATTCTAAAACATGTCATATGTAAATCTGGTTCTCTTAATATTCCTGCTAAGTAATAGTAAATATGCATTATAATTGCAAATGGTCCTACAAATAATATGAAGCCAATTATCCAAGAAATATATCTATACTTATTTCTCATTAAACTTTTTAACCACAACAACTTGCTCCTCCTCCTTGAGAAATTCCTCCTCTAATGAGTTTTATTGGTATAAAAGTAAGAAGTTCATTAGTATCTGCATCTATTACTAATAATCCACCATCATAAATTACTTTTTCATCCATATAGTAATTTGGTATTTCAAAAATCCAATCAATACTTAGCTTAGGTATTCCCATACCTGGAGGTAAAGGTTTTGTAAATGTATGTGTTTCAGGATCATAAGGCCATGCTGCTTTTACTTCCCATCTAATTGGATAATTAGCTTCAATTAATTCAAGTTTAATTCTTATTGGTTTTTTACCAATATTATAAATCCAATGAGTAGATATAGCTTCAGTATTTGGATTTAATATTTTCTTAAGTATGCCTCTTTGATCTAAATCAATTACTAATGGAGCCATTTTTATTGGAGGTAAACCTGCTTTTATAATAGTAATAGGTTCTGTTATATTACCTGCTGGTACAGCTATCCAGAAGTGTACTATTTCAGATTTTGATAAATCCTTAGCATATACACTAGAAAATAATGTTATTAATATTGCAATTATAAATGATATTAGTATTGTCTTTTTCATAATTAATGATAAAAAAGAGGATTAATAAAAAACTAATGGAATTGACTTCTTCTAAAATGTTTCTCTAATTTTATAAAACTTATTTTCTTTTAGAATTTTGATGATTATATATACTATTGGACATGGAAATAGAAATATAGAAGAATTCATTAAGATATTAAAATATTATGATATAGAATTAGTAGTAGATGTTAGGAGATTTCCTACTAGTAAAAAATTTCCATGGTTTTCAATAAATAAATTACCTGAAAGATTAATGAAGGAAAATATAAATTATGTATGGCTTGGTGAAGAACTTGGAGGTTATAGAAAAGAAGGATATGAAAATTATATTAAAAGTGAGAAATTTAAAGAAGGTATTAATAAAATAGAAGAACTTTCAAAATCAAAAATATTAGCAATAATGTGTAGTGAAAAATTATGGTTTAAATGTCATAGAAGATTTATTGCTAATATTCTTGTTAAAAAAGGATATGAAGTAATTCATATTTTTGATGAAAATAAAAAGCAAAAACATAAATTATAACTTAATGAGTTTATTTATTATTCTTATTAATGGTAATCCTATTAAAGCACTTATTAATGTTATTGTAATTCTTTCAAAAATTGTTAATGGAAGTATTGTCATAAAGAAAATTGGAGGGGGATTAATTAATACTAGGAAAATCATATTTCCAACCATATGTCCTGCCATTGTTGATGAATAGCTTATTAAGATTAATCCTAATAATGTATTTTTATTATTTTTTGAATTAATTAAACTCCTTATTCTATATCCTAAAATAATTAAAATTAGTAATCCAATAATATGTGGAATAGCATAAAATGGAATTTCTTTTCCAAGCCCAATATACCAAGATGTTATTATAATAGAGAAAATTATTGAAGATATTATCCATCCTTTTTCTTTTACATAGGTAATTCCAGAGATAAATGAGGAAACTATTGCAAGTGGTGTAAATAATAAACCAATTCCTCCACCTGTAATTATTCTTCCTATAATTGCTCCTATAAAAGAAGCTAAAGAGCCAAATAATGGTCCTAATATTATTCCATAGATTATATCTAAGCTTCTAGTAATTTTTATATCAACACCTGGCATTCCAATTACTTGAAATCCAGGAAGTAAGCTAATTACTGCATAAATAGCTGAAAATATTACAATTACTGTTAATTTTCTTATATTCATAATTCTTGAATTGCTTTATTTCTTAATATACCTATCTTTTCAATATATGCTTCAACAATATCTCCATCTTTTAATTGACCTACTTTTTCTGGTGTTCCTGTAGCTATTATAGTTCCAGGTTCTAGTGTGGTAAATGATGAAATGTATTCTACTATTGTTGGAATATCAAAAATCATTTCTCTAGTATTTGATTTTTGTCTAATTTCTCCATTTACTCTAAGTTCTAAATCAAGTTCTGGATAAATTCCAATTTCATCCTTTGTAACAATTACTGGACCTATTGGTGCAAAAGTATCAAATCCCTTAGATCTTAACCATGGTTTTGATTCCATAAAATCTTTTTCTTGAATATCTCTTGCTGTTATATCATTTAATATAGTATAACCAAAAATCCTATCATAAACTTCATTCTTCTTAATATATCTTCCTCCTTTTCCAATAACTATGGCCAATTCAACTTCATAATCTACTCTTTTTGATACTTTTGGAAGTATTATATAATCATCAGGTCCAATAACAGCTTTTGATGGTTTTAAAAATACAATTGGTTCTTCTGGTATTTTTCTTTTTAATTCTACTGAATGAGCTTTATAATTAAATCCAAGACAATATACTGCAGGTGGTCTTAATATAGGAGCTCTTAATCTTACTTCTTCTAATTTTAAATCATTGTAATTTTTACTTTCAATTTCTTCTTTTAAAGAATTTAATAATTTTTCATCTGCAATTTCAATAAATGGTAAAAGATCTCTATCTGGAATTCCTTTTGTACATTCTAATAATGAAAGTCTTATTACATTATTTCCAATAATTACACAAGCATATGTTCTTCCTTTATATTCACATGTAGCAAATTTCATAAAAATTGCAAAAATAAGTATTTTATTTAAGCATTACTCTCACTCTTTCTCCTTCTTTAATTTTCTCTAAGATTTTTAAATCACTAATAATTTTTCCAATTACATTTACTGGACTATATGGTTTTATTATATCTGGAGATGGACTTATTGGTGTTGGTCCAAAAAATAAACATAATGATGGTTCTTCAGGCCAGTATGCTATATCACCAATCTCAACAATTTCTTTTGGATTTTCAATTTCAGCAGAAAAAGGTACTGCAAAATAAATTTCTTTTCCCCAGAGATTTACTCTTGATTCAAAAGGTAATGAATTTAAAAGAGCCTTAATTGTTTTTGGATTTTCTTTTTCATTTAATTCACACTCTATAGAAATTCCAGATTCAAATAAAATTACAATTCTCATATTCTCACTGTAGTTAATTTACCTGGTATTGTAAATATTTTTCCACCTGAATGTAATAATACTTTTGCATTTTCACTCCATACTCCTTTTTCTAATAATTCTTCTTTTGCATATGCAGCTAGAACTTCTCCTATATATAAATTACATTCTCCAACTTCTATTGATTTAGATAATTTACATTCTAAATGACCTATACAATCCTCAATTATTGGAACTTTAATCTTTTTTGATGGACTAAGCTTTAATCCAGTTAATGCTATTTTATCTACATTTTTTCCACTTTTTGTTCCTGCAATCCATACTGCTTTTATTAAATCAATAGATGGAATATTAACTGTAAATTCCTTACATGATTCTATTAGCTTACATGTATATCCTTCTTTCCATAATGATATAGCAATCATTGGCGGTTCTTCACTTACTGGAGTTATCCATGAACATGCCATTATATTTATTTTTTCATTACCTGAACATATAAGAACTACAGGTCTTGGATGTAATAAATAATAAAAATTCTCAACATCTTTTTTCATAATTATTCCTCTCTTATTATTTCATCTGTAGTTTTAATTTCTGCTCCATATACTTTTTTTAAATATTCTAATGCTTCTTCATTATCCTTTGGATTAAATGTTATTACAGCATCTCTTGGAATTATTAATTTATATCCTCTAAAAAATGCATCTGCAGCAGTATGTCTTATGCAAATAGAAGTATCCAATCCTGTAAGTATTAATGTATCAACTGAAAGTTCTCTTAATAAAATTCCTAAATCAGTTTGGAAAAATCCACTATATCTTCTTTTTCTAACAATATATTCATTAGGTTCTGGCTTAAGTTCATCTATTATTTCAGCACCTTTAGTTCCAATAATTGCATGAGGCCCCCAAATTTTTAATTCCCAATCTATTTCAGGATAATGAGAATCACATATGTAAATAACTGGAATTTTTATTTTTCTTGCCCATAAAAGTAATTTCTTAACATTAGGAATTATTTCTTTATTTGTTGGACTTGCTAATGATCCATATATAAAATCATTTAGCATATCTATTATCAAAAGAGCTTTTTTCATAAATTATAGTAATTAAAAAAATATTAAAAAATTTATGATGATAAAATCTTAGAAGCTATTTTAATAGCAAAAATTGGATGTGACATAAGCTTTTTTGCTACTCTTTTTATATCAAGTCCATTTGCAAGATCAACAATATCATCTCCACTAATAACTTCTGCAAGCATATTCATATCATCATCTGAAAGTTTTTCAAAAATTCTTAATACCTTTAAGCTTTTTGAAATTCTCATACCCCAAGGATCTTCATATCTTTTTGGATATTCTTTTAATATTGTTATATCTTTTTCTTCTAATGCTTTTGCAATTACTTCACCTGCAATTTTTCCTGCTTCCATACTACTTCTAATTCCTCCTCCTGTTAAAGGAATTACTTGTCCAGCTGCATCTCCACATAATACAATATTTTCTTTTACAATTTCTTTTAATTGTCCTCCAATAGGTACGCCACCACCACCTTCCTTTATGATTTTTGCATTTTTGAAAAATTCTTTATGATTTTCTATGAATTTATCAAGATATACTTTTGCAGTTTTTCCTCTTACACCAATTCCAACATTAGCAATATATTCATTTTTTGCAAAAATCCATGCATATCCAAGAGGAGCAACTTCATTTCCAAGATAAATTCTTATCATATTTTTTTCAGGAATATTACAATTTACCATTACATATTGAATTGTTGGAATTATTTCATAGTTACTTAAATCAAAACCACATGAACGTGCAACTATGGAATTTGTACCATCAGCACCTACTAAATATTTAAGATTTACTTTTTTAATTTCACCTTTTTCTTTATAGATTACAGAAGTAGCCTTATTATTTGAAAGTTCTACATTAATAACTTCACTTTGCATTTTTATATCACAACCAGCAGCTACTGCTTTACTTGCTAATGCATATAAAAACAATGATTTATTTAATATATATCCTTTATAATTTTCTCCTGAAATTTTTACTACTTTACTTTCATCAGGAGGAAAAACATAAGCTCCATCTATTTTATTTGATATAAGAGAAGGAGAAGGAGAAATTTCTGCAGTATCAAAAGCATTTGCAGAAACAGCTTCTGCACAAGCTCTTACTCCTAAATCTTTTTCTTTTTCTAATATTAAAACTGAAAATCCTTTTTCTGCTATTTTTCTTGCAGCCATAAGACCTGCTGGTCCTGCTCCAACTACAACTACATCATATTCCATTTAAACCACATTAATGATTAGAAATGACTAATATAAAAAATTTATTAAATTCTTAAGAGTATTTTTATCTCCCTATAGAGTATAAGTATTACAATTATTGCAAAAACTAAGAAAATTAAAGATGAAAAAATATTTGTTATTTCAAAATAACTACTTAAAATTCTTGTTATTATTATAAATATATTCAGGATTATTGTTATATTAATTATGAAAAAGATAAGTTTGTAAATTGATTTTTTAAATGTATTTTTCCTTTCTAGTGTATTTATATACCAATTCAATAAGAGATCTATATCCTTTCGCATTCTTAATAATATTATAAATGATGAAGTAAATAGTAATATTATAACTACTGTAGAAATAATAATTGAAAAACTTTGTATTCCATATATACTTATGATATTTTGTAATAATATAGAACCTACTATCAATATGCTGATTAATATTATCATTTTTTCAATTAAACTTAGTAGTAATTTATAACCTTCAGATGAAATATTTACTTTCTTTAATGTTAATGTAAAAATATATGAAAATTTATTCATAAAATTCTTTATTCTTAATGGTAATATAGTATCAATTTTTCTTATTAAGTATTCTTCTCTTTCAATAAAAATAGAACCAATAATTGATGAAAATAATACAGAAAATACTGAAGCAATGAATATTATTTCATTTATTAAATTAAATCTATAAGATTCTCTTGATACAATTAAAGCAAATTCACTTAATATCATTAAATCAATTCCCATTTTAAATGCATTTTCATATCCTAAAATTATCCAACTTGATAAAATAATTGAAATAAATCTTATCATAATTAACATAAATGCAATAATAATTGCTAATGGTAGCATTTCAATATTTTTAAGATAGGGGGTAGAAAGACCAATAGATACAAAGAAAATAATAGCAAATAAGTCTCTTAATGATTTTATTTTTTCAAGTGTTTCTTCTGGTATATTTAATCTAGATATTAAAATACCACCAATAAAAGATCCAAAAGCAAAAGAAAGACCAAACCAATTAGCTATAATACCATAGCCTATTGCAATACTTAATATAAGTAATATTAAAATTTCTTCATTTTTTTCTTTTATTAAGTAATTTATGATATAAGGTACAATATTAAGACTAAAAGCCAAAATCCCCATAGCTATTAAAATACTATTTCCAATTAAAGCAAATGCTTCCATTATTCTAAATTTTTCTAAACTAACTAATGATGGAAGAATTGAAATTCCACTCATAACAAAAATATCTTCAGCAATACCCAAACCTACTATAATTTCAAATAATTCACTTCTTTTATCTATTTTATTTTCTATTAATTTAAAGAAAATTATTGTGCTAGAATTAATTGCAATAAGTATCAGTACAAATGATACATAAAGTGGAAATCCTAGTAAAGTAGAGAGAACTATACATAAAAAGGAAATGAATATGAGTTCAAATATGAATAATAAGAAAAATTCTATTCTTCTTTTTTGTAATACTTCAAATCTAAAGTTTAATCCTATTTGAAATGTCATTAATGCAATACCTAAATCAGCTAAAAATTGTACAGAAGATGGTTCTACAATTCTTAATATTGGTCCTACTAATAATCCTGCTATTATATAAGAGGCTATTGATGGAATTTTCAATTTTCCAAATATTAAAGCACATATAGTAGATATCAGAAGTATAAATACTAGTGCTAAAATTTCTTCCATAAACTTCTTTGTGTAATTAAGTAACTAATAAAATTATTTTATGATAGAAATTACCTTAATATTGCTTTAATATTAGACTTTAATTCAATATTTTTAGCAATTCTATTTAGTAATTCTTCTTCAGTTATTGAGAATACATTAAGCCATGCTTCTACTTGCTTTTCAACAGGTATAACTTCAATACCTTCTTCTTTAAGTATATTTATTTCATCAGGAGAATGCTCATAATTCCACTTTGGAATTATAAATTTTTTAATCTTTATTCTTTTTGTTTGAATTGCAGCTAAAATTTTTCCTGATCCACGCCAACTCATTCCTCCTACAGGACCAACATTTCCCTTTATATCACCTTTTCCACTCATAACTACATCTTTTCTTCCTTCTATTCCTGCAAGTTCAGATATAGCAGCTACACTAAAAGCAAGACCAAGACTTGGACCACTTACTCCCATTCCTGGTGCTCCCTCAAGTGGACTTATAACTTGAAATGTAAAATCATAATTTGAAATATCTATTCCTAGTTTTTCATAGATATATCTCTTAATAAACTCTATGACATTAGTAGCACTTTCAATAACACTTACATCTTCAACTGTTGTACCAGGACCTATAACTGCAGTTTTTGCTGCTCCTGTTACTGTAATTTTACCACTACCATTTGGTTTTGATGCACATTCAACTATTAGTATTACTCCTTTTCTACCTTGAGGATCTGTAGCAAGACCTAATGCTACACCAGGATTAAGTTTCTCATAAATCATACTTTCCTGAGCATCCATTATTTCTTTTTCAATTTCACTTTCAAGTTCTTCAGCAGCTTTTTCAAAATGATAAAGTCTTATTTTATAGGTTTCTGGTTTAACTTCTTTTAGTACTTCATAATCTAAAGCACCTAAAACTTCTTTTAATCTTTCAATTTCTTCTCTATAAAGATTGTAAATTTCTGCTAATCTATCTTTATTTCTAGTAATTTCTATTGCTGCATTAACTTCTTGTGATCTTAATCTATTTGCTTCTCTTATAATTTCACTAACTACTCTTGGAGAAACTACTTTATGTTTTTTTAGTATATTTAATACTTTCTCAGGAGTAACTTCAGGATGAAGATGAGCAATATAATGTCTTAAATGAACCTTTATAATATCTAAACGTTCTGCATCATTTCTTGGTAAGGGAATTTCTATTACATATGGTTCAAATCTATTAATTATTGCTTCATCAATTGCATCTAATCTATTTGTTGCTGCTATTACTATTACATTCTCTAATGGCTGTAAACCATCTAGTTCTGTTAATATTTGTGCAGTTAATCTATCACTTACAGGATCTCCTCTTCTTTTTCCAGCAATAACATCAAATTCATCAAAAAATATTATACTTGGTGCATGTCTTCTTGCAAGTGCAAATAAATCTCTTACATTTTTCTCAGGTTCTCCAACCCATTTTGCATTAATTAAAAGTTGAGCTGCAGGAACATAAAAGAATGTTGCATTATTTTCTTTTGCAATTGCTTTTGAAAGATATGTTTTTCCACAACCAGGTTCTCCCCATAGTAAAAAGCCTTTTGGTGGAACCCAGTTTAACTTACTTGCTAATTCAGGAGAAAGACTTAGAGATATTATTTTAAATAGTTTTTCCTTTATTCCAAAAAGTCCTCCAATATCTTTATAGCTAACAGCTGGTTTTATTCTTAATACTGAAGCCATAACTTCATCGCTTTTTTCTTGTTCTGTATATCCTCTTAACTCTCTTGCAACTAACTTAAAATCATCTATTGTTACTAATAACTTCAAATCATCAGAAGTAGTTTTTTTACTAAATATCATCTTTTTGAAAAACTTTTCTCTTAAAGGTTCTATTTTTTTACTTCTAACTCTATTACATGCATCAATTATATCAAAAGGTGTAAGTTGTGTTTGTCTATATGTACTTACAGCTTTTTCTAATACTGTTAAAACTTCATTAGGTGATAAATGTGTCCATCCATATTTTTCTAACTCAGCTTTAAGAACTGCAAGAAGCATTTCTCTTGTAATATTCTGATCTAAATCAATTACATATGCTCTTCTTCTAATATCTTCTCTAATACTTTCAAATTTATTTGTAGCAGCAATAACAATAGTTCTTTGAGGTGTATTTAGTATTTTATTAATATGCTCTATAAATGCATCTTGTACTCTCATATCTTCTCTATCTGCACCATACATTGGTCTTTCTACACGTATACCTATGCTTTGAAATTCATCAAAGAATATTATACTTGGAGTATCCTTTGCTTTTCTAAATATATATGATAAATTAATAACTGATTGTCCATATAATGGATTAAATATATCACTTCCCATAACAACTATTGGTTGTACATTTACTCCCTTACTTATTCCATATTCTATAGCATCTCTTATACAAACTTCTGCAAGTAATGTTTTTCCAGTACCTGTTGTACCCTTAAGTATAAAGAATTTTGGTGGAGGTGCTCCCTTAAATATATTTAATAGTGAAGGATCTCTTATAACATGATAACCAATTGCACTCATTATCAATTGATATTCTTTATCTCTTCCAATAAGATCTTCTTTCTTTTTTGGAAATTTTTTATCTATTTCTGCTAATTTTTTCTTAATAATTCTTGGATTTAATCTTGCATTTCTCCATCTTCTATATTCTCTATTAGCTAAATATAATGGTAAACATAATAATTTTCTTAAAATAGGTCTTTTAATCCACCACCAATAATCTTCACTCTTCTCCATCAACATTTTCAAATATTCCCCTCCATTTTCCTATTCCATATATTATAGTAAATATAGAAAATAAAATACATGAGATAAACCAATCTCCTATATGTAAACTTATTGCATAAATATTAAGTCTAGATAATATGTATTCTACTACAATTTCAATAGTTACTATAATGAATATTACTAAAAAAGCATAAAAAGCATATCTTATTATAATGGCAAATGTATCTAATTGTGTCCAACGTTTTCTCATAATTTTCAATGAGTTTTTATCTAAATATCCTGTTATAATAAACATTGGTAATATTATAGCATATGTTAAAAGAGTCCATATTGGAAAATATGGAGTATATGAAACATTAGTAATAGTATATATTGGCTGTTGATAACCACCATATTCTATTGGTATTTCCATTTGTAATGTAATATTAGCAGGTACAGAAATTGTTTGAGTTTGTAGTGGTATTTCTCCCATTCTCATAGATATATTTAGTAAAAAGGATTTTGTAGAGAATAAAGCAATTATACATGATCCTAATTTATATGAAGTATTTTTAATATGTATTGTAATACTACCATAACCAATACCGATACTTTGTTTTACTATATCTAAATTAGAATCTGATTTTACAATTAAAACTATAATATCTTCTTCTCCTAAATATTCTATGTATATAAAATCACGATTAATATCATAAATTGTAAATTTTTGAAGTTTTATGTACATATTATTAGATTGAGCTAATATAGGATAAGCTAGTATAAGTGAAAATAATAGACTTAGTAATAATAAGTTAATGATTTTCATTGCAAATTATTTTCTCCAAATAATATAAAGGGAAGTAAATCTTAAAAATTTGTCTCTTATTATACTCCAAGAGATTTTAATATATTTTCAATTTCATTTAAATTAACCTCTTCAGTTTTATTTATTTTTACTTCTTTTAAAGTATCTCCAATTGTAATTTCACCTACTATTCTTCCTTTTACTCCTTTTATTTCTATTGGCATATCTATTTCTATTTTAAGATTTGCAGAAAAATTTCCTTTCTTAAGATTTTCTATTAGTATTTTATATATTGTCTCTTCTATGTATTGTTTTAAATCACTCATCTTTAATTCACAAAATAATTTGATTAAATAAAAACTATAAAAGTTACTATTTACTATTACTTCTTAATCTTTGCAAATAGTAATCATATCCATCAATAAGAGCATCTTTACTTGCTTCTAATATATTTGTAGAAACACCTACAGTAATCCAATTAGTTTTTCCATCTGTAAATTCTATAAATGTTCTAACAGATGAAGCTGTACCTTGAGCAGTATCTGCAATTGATACTTTGTAATTTATTAATTGAACTTTTTCAATTTCAGGAAAGAATTCTATCATTGCCTTTCTTATAGCTCTATCTTGTGCATTTACTGGTCCATTTCCTTCTGCTATAACAAATATTTCCTTATCACCAACTTTTATTTTAATAGAACTTTCTGCAAATGTATTACCATTATATGATTCACTTATTGTACGCCATTTTATTACATGAAATAATTTTTTATATAGTCCAAGTTCTTTTGCTATTATTAAGTATAAAGTTCCATTAGCTCCTTCTAAATGATAGCCTTTATATTCTAATTCTTTTATTTTATTTAAAATACGAGTAACAACAGGATCATCTTTTTTAATATCAAATCCAAATTCTTTTGCTTTTGCAATAATATTTGCTCTTCCTGATAATTCAGATACAGAAAATAATCTTATATTTCCTACTTCTTCAGGTGGAATATGTTCATAAGCAATTCTATTCTTTAATACAGCATCTACATGTACTCCTCCTTTATGTGCAAAAGCATTTTCACCAACATAAGGTTGATATGGATTAGGTTTCATATGAAGAACTTCATATAGATATAGAGAAAGTTGCTTTAAATATCTTAATTTTTCTTTTGGTGTTTTTAATGCACGAATACCCATTTTTAATTCTAAAGCAGGTATTATTTGACATATATCAGCATTACCACATCTTTCACCAATTCCATTTATTGTTCCTTGTATTTGTATTGCTCCAGCAATTACACCAAGTAAGGAATTTGCTACTGCTACACCAGAATCATTATGACAATGTACACCTATTGGTATATTTATAAGAGATTTTACTTCCTTTGTTATTTCAAAAAATTCATGAGGTAATGTACCTCCATTTGTATCACATAATATTATTACATCAGCTTTAGCTTCAACTGCTGTTTTTAAAACATCTATAGCATAATTCCTATTATTCTTAAAGCCATCATAAAAATGTTCAGCATCAAAAAATACTCTTAATCCATGTTCTTTAAGATAAGAAATAGATTCAAAAATCATATTAAGATTTTCTTCTAATGTTGTATTTAATACACTTTTTACATGTAAATCCCAACTCTTTCCAAATATTGTAACAGTTCTTACATCACTTTTTATTAATGCATTAATATTTGAATCCTCATGAACTTTTAGATTAGGTCTTCTAGTACTTCCAAAAGCAACAATTTCAGAATTTTCTAATGAAAGCTCTTTTACTTTTTTAAAATATTCTTCATCCTTTGGATTTGAACCAGGCCATCCTCCTTCTATGTAATGTACTCCAAATTCATCAAGTTTTGATGTAATTCTTAATTTATCTTGAAGTGAAAAAATTACATCTTTTGATTGAGCACCATCACGTAATGTAGTATCATATATTTCAACTACTTTGGATTTGATAACCACCCATTTGCTCTCCCTCTTTTTTCTTATTTTTCAATTCCTATTAATTTTCTTAATTCTTTTCCTGTTTTTTCTATTGGATGTTCTTTAATTTTATTCATTAATTCATTTAATTTCTTATAGCTTTCTTCAGGATTTCCCATCCACTCTTTTGTAAATCTTCCACTTGTTATATTTTCAAGTATTTTATACATATTTGATTTTACATGATCATCTATTACTTTTGGACCATAAACTAATCCTCCATATTTTGCAGTATCACTTACACCTTTTAGCATATTCTCTAATCCTCCTTGATATATTAAATCCATAATGAGTTTAGCTTCATTCAATACTTCAAAATATGCTATTTCTGGTTGATATCCATTTTCAATAAGAACTTCAAATGCTTTCTTTATAAGTTCCATTAAACCTCCAACTAGTACACATTGTTCTCCAAATAAATCTGTTTCTGTTTCTTCTTTAAATGTTGTTTTTATTACTCCAATTCTTGTAGAACCTATTGCTTTTGCCCATGCAAGTACTTCATCCCAAGCTTTTCCAGTTGCATCTTGATAAACTGCTACTAAAGCTGGAACTCCTGAGCCTTTAAGAAATTCTTCACGTACTCTAACTCCTGGACTTTTTGGAGCAACCATAATTACATCTACAGTTTTTGGTGGTTTTATTAATCCAAAATGTATATTAAATCCATGAGAGAAACCAAGAATTTTTCCATCTTTCATATATGGTGCAACTTCTTTATTATATACAGCTGGTTGTTCTACATCTGGTATTAGAAATATTATAAAATCAGATATTTTTGAGACTTCTGCTACTTCATATACTTCAAAACCATCTTCTTTTGCTTTTTGCCATGACTTACTTCCTTTTCTTAATCCTATTATTACATTTAGTCCACTATCTCTCATATTAAGTGCTTGATGTCTTCCTTGGCTTCCATAGCCTAAAATGCCTATGGTTTTATTCTTTAAAACAGATAAATCTCCATCTCTGTATATTTCTACCATAATTTTATAAAAATCATACTTACTTAAAAAATTATTCTGTCTTTAATTTTCTTGGTAATGCTACAATACCTGTTCTTGCCATTTCTATTATTCCAAATCCTTTTATTATTTCTATAAAAGCATTAATTTTTGTTGGTCTTCCTATTATTTCTATAGTAAGAGAATCCTTTGATACATCTACTATTCTTCCTCTAAAAACATTAACATAATTTATTATATCTGATCTCTTTAAAGGATCTTCTGCTGAAACTCTAATAATAGCTAATTCTCTATATACAGATTCCTCTGGCTTAACTTCACTTATTTTTATAACATCAGGAATTTTACTTAATTGTTTTATAAGTTGCTCAACAGTTTTTTCATCTCCTCTCATTGTTAATGTAATTCTTGAAATTCCTTCTTTTTCAGTTGCACCTACAGTTATAGTATTTATATTGAAGTTTCTTCTTCTTATTAATGATGTTACTCTGAATAAAACTCCTGGTTTATCTTCAACAAGTGCAGATATTATATGAAAATCATTAACCATACCAAATTACCTCCTTATAGCTACCTCCAGGTGGAATCATTGGTAATACTTTTTCATCAGGAGATATTGGTATATCAATTACTACAGGCATTTCTGCATTTAGACTTCTTCTTATTACAGTTTCAAATTCTTCATAACTTTCTACTCTTATTCCTTCAGCTCCATAAGCTTCTGCAAGTTTTACAAAATCTGGAGTATTACCAAGATCAGTATAAGCATATCTCTTATTACAAAATAGACATTGCCACTGTCTTACCATTCCCAAAGCTTTATTTCTTAAAATTATTACAGTAATTGGTATAGCTTCTGATACTGCAGTAGCTAAATCTTGTTCTGTCATTAAGAAACTTCCATCTCCATCAATATCAAATACAGGTCTATCAGGTGCTGCTACTTTTGCACCTATTGCTGCTGGTAATCCAAAACCCATTGCTCCTAATCCTCCTGATGTTATGAAGGTTCTAGGTTCTAAAACTTTAAAATGTAATGCAGCCCACATTTGATTTTGTCCAACACCTGTAGTAATAATAGATTTTCCTGGTATTATATTTCTTAAAATTTTCATTAATTTAGATGGTTTTAATCCTTCTCCTTTTTCTTCATAATTTGGAGCATAATATTCCTTCAAATAATTTACTCTTTTTATCCATTCACTTTCTTTTTTAGAATATCCAACTTCAATTAGCTTAGAGTATAATACTGATAAAGCTTTTTTTGCATCTGCTACAATAGGTACATCAACTTTTACATTTTTTCCTATTTCTGCAGGATCTATATCAATATGAATAATTCTTGCATTTTTTGCAAATTCTTCAAGTTTTCCTGTAGTTCTATCACCAAATCTTGTTCCAATAGCTATTATAACATCAGCTTCTTCTACAGCCTTATTAGCTTCTACTCTTCCATGCATTCCTATCATTCCTAAACAAAGAGGATGATTTTCAGGAATTGCTCCTTTTCCCATTAATGTTGTAACTACAGGTGCTAATATTAATTCAGAAAATTTTATTAATTCTTCACTTGCATTGGATGCAATAACTCCTCCTCCTGCAATAATTAAAGGTCTTTCAGCATTCATTATTAGTCCAAGTGCTCTTTTTATAGAATATGGATGTGGTTCTCCACTTCTTACTACATATCCTTTTATTATAATTCTTTCAGAATAATCAAAATCTACTTCTTCAAGTTGTACATCTTTTGGTATGTCTATTAGAACAGGTCCTTTTCTATTAGTATTTGCAATTATAAATGCAGTTCTTATTGCATCTGGTATTTGTGATGCTGAAGTAATTTGAAAAGCATATTTTGTAATTGGAGTTACTATTCCAACAATATCTGCTTCTTGAAATGCATCTTTTCCTATCATAGATCTTGGAACTTGTCCAGTAATAGCAATAACAGGTGAACTATCCATATATGCTGTAGCTATTCCTGTAACAAGATTTGTAGCACCAGGTCCACTAGTAGCAGTACAAACTCCTGGTACTCCTTTTACTCTTGCATATCCATCTGCCATATGAGCAGCACATTGTTCATGTCTTGCTAATATATGTCTTATATCACTATCATAAAGAGCATCATAAAAAGGAATAGTTGCACCACCAGGGATTCCAAAGATTACTTCAACTTTTTCTCTTTTTAAGGCTTCTACAATTGCTTTAGCACCTAAGATTCTCATAATGAGCCCTCAATACTACTAATTCTAAATAAACACACATTATTCTTTAAATTTTGTATTCATTAATAAATACTTTTTTATTAGTTTTAAAATGATCTCATAATTCCAATTTGAGGAAATCTAAAAACTCCTATACCTTCTTCAATAACTAATGGAGTTAATTTATCTATATCAATAGATTTAAGTAAAGGTGATAAAAGTTCTTCTTTTGGAATTTCATTAATTCCCATACCAGAAAATAATGGAGAAAATGCTGGTAAAACAATTATTTTTTTATTTTTACTTATATTACCAATTAGAAAACATTTAAACTTATATCTTGAGCCAGATAAATCCTTAGATGCTATTGCAGGATGTTCATGTCCCATTATTATTATTCTTATTTCCTTAGGAATTTCTATTTCCTTATGTCCATGAAACATAATAATATTATCAATAATCATAAAAGGATCATAAAGTTTAATACCAAGCTTATTCAATATGGAAATTATATAATTATCATGATTTCCTCTTACAACACTTACTTCTATTCCCTTACTTAATAAATATGAAAGTAACTCCTTTACTTCAATCCATTCTTGTGGATTTGGTTTTCCAAATTCATGTTTTACATCACCTAAAATTACTAAGGATTTTGGATTTATTTTATTTATAATATTATCAATAGTAGATTTTAATTGAGAAAAAGTTCTATGAGGAATATATATTCCCTTATCTCTTAAGTATGTTTCATAACCTATATGAATATCAGATATTACCAACATATTATGATTTTTAATAAATAAAGCAGGATATGGTAGTGGAATATAAATATTTTTAAATATTCTCATAAAAATAAAAAAGATTTAAGCTCTCATATAATCTTCTATTTTATATTTATAAACTCCAAGACTTTCTAAAATTTCTAAAATTTCTTCATCTGTTAATGCATTTTTCTTTTCTAATGAATGCTGATATATTCTATTGAGAATTTCTGTATATTTTTCTTCTGGAACATTAATTTTAAGTTCATTAAGCTTTAATTTTAATGTGTTTATACCACTTTTTTTACTTAATGTTATTTCAAATTTAGGATTACCAACTAATTCTTTTGTAAATGGATAAGCTAATAGAGGTTCTCCTTTAATTAACCACATTGCTGCTTGTTCAGATTCTATTCTAAATATATTTTCTCCTACTATTGGCTTATTTGAAGGAATTGATATACCAGAATATTTAGCTACTATATCAGATATTCTATATAATTCTTTTAATTTAATATTTGATTCTACTCCCATTAATAATTTTAAAGCTAATGCAACTTCTCCAAGTGGTGCATTACCAGCTCTCTCTCCAATTCCAATAACAGTAGTATGAACACAACAAGCTCCAGCTGCTACTGCTGCAATTGTATTAGCAGTAGCAAGTCCAAAATCATTATGACAATGAACTTCTATTGGTTTCTTTGTAAATTCTCTTATTTTACTTATAAGATAAAACATAGCAAATGGAGTAATTGATCCAAAAGTATCAGATATAGCAATTCCATCACAATACTTCTCAGCAATACTAATTATTTTCTTAATTGTTTCAATATCAGATCTTGTAGCATCTACAAGAAGTACTGAAGTTTCCATTCCTTCTGATTTAGCATACTGTAAATTCTCTGGTAATATTCTTTCTAATTCTTCTATACTTGTAGAATATACTTTTTCTATCATTGGCTTACTTGCAGGAACTTCTATTATAACACCTTGGCTTTCACATTCTTTTGCTATAGATATATCTAACTTAATATTTCTACACCATGAATATATTTTAGCTTCTAAAGATGCTGCTACTAATGCTCTAATTACCTCTCTATCATCATTAGATATTCCAGGTATACCAACTTCTATTCTATCAACTCCAATTCTATTCAAAGCTTTTGCTATTGTTATTTTATCATATTTACTAAATATAATACCAGCTTGTTGTTCTCCATCTCTTAAGGTTGTATCATGAAATATTACTCTTTTTGGTAAAGAAAATTTTTTTCTAAGATCTTCATCATAATTAAATGGACTTACAAACCACATATTGCTCTTCCATGGCTCACTCATTATATCACCACAATACTTAATGACAGTATGAATTATTATATAAATATTTTCTTTTTTCAAAAAAATTAAATAAAACCACCTCTTACTTTTTATAAATAAGGTGTAAGCAATGAGCATAGTAATTGCACAACAGAAAAAACCATTTATAAGATTTGATCCTCAAAAATGCTGTTTTTGTAAAATTTGTGAATTTGTATGTGCAAAATACCATTATGGTAAGTATGGTGCCTCTATATCAAGAATTACTATTGTTCGTAGAGGAATAAAAACTCTTAAGTACTTCATATGTACAAGATGTGAAAAGAAGTTTTGTATAAAAGCATGTCCAACAAAAGCATTATCTTATATTAATGGAAATATAGTTGTAGATGAAAAGCTTTGTAATTCTTGTGGTAAATGTATTGAAGCATGTCCATTTCATGGAATAAAGCTTCATCCTGAAACAAAAAAACCAATAATTTGTGATACATGTAATGGAGAATTTCAATGTATTAAATCTTGTCCAAAAAATGCACTAACATTAGTTTGGTTATCAGGGTGATAAAATATGAAATATTTTGGTTATAAAGGAAAAATATTAATGATAAATTTAACAACAAAGAAAACTTCTATTTTAGAAATAACTGATGAATTTGCAAGAAAATACTTAGGAGGAAATGGTTTTTCAGCAAGACTATTATTTGATATGATAGATCCAAGAATTGATGCTTTTGATCCTACAAATGTAATATCAATAATGACAGGTCCATTTCAAGGAATATACATACCAACATCAGGAAAATATCATGTAGCTTCTAAATCTCCTCTTACAAATGGCTTCTTTGATAGTATTAGTGGAGGTCATATGGGAGCTCAAATAAAATATGCTGGTTATGATGGAATATTAATAACTGGTAGAGCTGAAAAGCCTATTTACATTTTCATTGATGATGATAAAATTGAATTTAGAAGTGCAGAAAGATTATGGGGTAGACTAACAAGTGAAACACAAGAAATGATTAAAGAAGAAATAGGTGATCCAACAATAAGTGTTTCTGCTATTGGTCCTGCTGGAGAAAATCTTGTAAGATATGCATGTATTATTACTGAATATAGAGCTGCTGGAAGAGGCGGATTAGGAGCAGTAATGGGTTCTAAAAGACTTAAAGCAATAGCTGTAAGAGGTTCAGGTACAAATGAAGTAGCAGATCCTGAAGGATTAGAAAACTGGTTAAAATGGTATAATGAAGAATCAAAGAAAGTTCCTGGAATTTCATCAATATTACCAACTTATGGAACACCTTCACTAGTTTCTTCTATAAATAATATATTTGGAGCTATGGGAACAAGAAATCATCAAACTGAATATTTTGAAGGATGGGAAGGAATATGTGGTGAAACATTAAAAAAGAAATATTGGGATAAGGATATGGCATGTCCAGCATGTCCAATTGCTTGTAGTAAGATATTTAGTGTAAAAGAAGGTAAGTGGAAAGGAGCAATTTCAGAAGGACCAGATTATGAAACACTTTATTCTTTTGGTTCTATGTGTGGTATAAGTGATGGAGGAGCTATTATTAAAGCAGATAGTTTATGTGATGAATATGGTATGGATACAGTATCCTGTGGTGTTACTATTTCTTTCCTAATGGAATGTTATGAAAAAGGACTTATAGATAAGAACTTTACAGGAGGTATTGAATTAAAATTTGGTAATGATGATGCAGTAATAGATCTAATTGAAAAAACTGCAAAAAGAATAGGAATAGGAGATTTAATTGCTGAAGGATCATTAAGAGCAGCTAGAATTATAGGAAAAGGATCTGAAAGATTTGCTATACAAGTTAAAGGCTTAGAAATACCTGGTCATTCTGCTAGAGCATTAAGAGGAATGGCATTAGGATATGCAGTTGCATCTAGAGGTGGAAGTCATCATGATCCAAGACCAACAGGTGAATATGCAGGAGCTTCAGATAGAAAAGCTGTAGAAGGAAAAGCAGCATGGGTAATAGGAACAATGCAATTTACTACAATAGGTGATTCTATGATTATATGTCACTTCTTAGAAAGACTACTTGGATTTACATTAAATCCAAAATATGTAGAAATGATAAATATTGTTACAGGTTTTAATTATAAATTTGAAGAACTTGTAGAAGTAGCAGAAAGAATTTTAGATCTAGAAAGAGCATTTAATGTAAGAACAGGAATAAGAAGAAAAGATGATACTTTACCAAGAAGATTTTTAGAAGAGCCTATACCTGAAGGACCATCTAAAGGTATGTATACAGATGAACAAACATTAAATAAAATGCTAGATGATTTCTATACTTTAAAAGGATGGGATAAAAGAACAGGAATTCCAACAAAAGAAAAATTAATAAAAATAGGATTAGAAGATGTTGCTAAGGAATTAGAAAAGCTTTAATTTTTCCTTATTTTTGTTGAATTTATGAAAATTAAAGTAATATCATTTGATGTAGATGGTACATTAGTTACACCTTTATTTGCTGATACTATATGGCTTGAAGTTTTACCTGAATTAGTAGCAAAACATCATAATATATCTATCAAGGAGGCTAAAGAAAAACTATATAATGATTATAATGAAATTGGACCAAAAAGATTAGAATGGTATGATATTGATTATTGGATAAATAAATATGGACTTAATATAAATGCAAAAGAACTTTTAAGTAAATATAAACATTTAGTAACTTTATATCCTGAGGTAATTGAAGTACTTGAGGAATTAGTAAAAAAATATAAGCTAATTATTATATCTAATTCAGCAAGATTATTTTTAGAAATAACAACAGAACCTATAAGGAAATACTTTTCCTATATTTTTTCTACAATTTCTGATTTTCATAGTATTAAAGAAAGTTGGGTTTATTTGAAAATTTGTAATTATCTTTCATTAATACCTTCAGAAATGATTCATATTGGAGATAGTTATGAACTTGATTATATTAATGCAAGAAAAGCAGGAGTAATTGCATTTCACTTAGATAGAAGTGGAAAATTATGCTCTTGTAATACTATAAGTAATCTTAAGGAATTGCTTAGTAAACTATAAAAAATATCTCTCAGTTTAACTGGAAGATATTAAGGATTTTGATGTTGTTCTTCAAAAAGTTCTATTATTATTCTTGCTTTTACTTCATTACTTGTAAATGGTGGTAATTTTTCTCCTAAATCTAAACCAATAACTACAGGATTTCCTAAAGCATCAGTAAATCTTACTTCAGCTATATACTTCTTTTTTGGACCTTTTGTTAAAGCTTTTGTCATTGTCTCATAAATTCTACTTAATGCCATTTGTAATGCAATTGGACTAGTAATATCTTGAGGAGTTAATGTTAATTGCATAAATGTATCAAGTATTTCTCCAATTTTTGCAGTTCCACTAAATACTCCTCCAACTATTTTACTTTCTGACATTTTCCCACCAATAGCACTATTCTTATCTTTAATTTCTTATTCTTTTAGCTCTTAAAAAGCTTTTCAGTAGCATTTACAACACCAGATGGAGTAAGTTCAGCATAACCTTCTTTTATTGCTCTTCTCAATAATTCATTTACATCTTTTATTCCCATTTTTATTAAATCATCAAAAAATCTCAATATTCCTATACTTTTATATTCTTTTAAATATTCTTTTAATTTTTCATAATCTGATGATGCTAATACAATTGATTTTGGTCTAGGTGGTTCTATATAAGATTCCTCATCATAAAAACCATCAGGTGCTTCTAAAGACTTTCTTTTTATTAAATCATTTAATATAATTCTTAAGGTATATGATCCAATATTATTTTTTTCTGCCCATTTTTCAATTTCTTCATAACTTACTTTTCCTCTTTCTTTAACAAAAGATAAAATAGCATTTTCAATTTCTTCAATTTTCAAAAAAATCACCGTTTATTTTTTAAGCAAATAGAATATTTAATCTATTATTTGGGTGTATTATTTGTTGCAAATGAACTTAACAAAAATGTCCTCTTTTGTAGTATATGGTCCTGCATATTTATGCTTACGTAATGGAAAAATTTTAGCTTTAGGAAAATCTGTTACATTAGGAGAGGAAATAATAATACCAAAAGGAAAATCTATACCAGTAGAAGTACTAGAAGATTCACTTATTGAAATTAATCTTGGAAGTAATGCATGTATAAAAGAAATCCCTAATCCTATACCTTTATGCTGGAAAGATGCTGTTGAAAAAATAATTAAAAGTAAACCTCCAATAAAGGTTATGGTAATAGGAGATACAGATAGTGGTAAAACAACTTTTTCAGTATATTTAGCAAATATAGCATTTCAGTATGGAATGAAAGTTGCTGTTATTGATTTAGATCCAGGACAAGCTGAAATATCATTACCAACAACTATTGGTTATGGCTTTTTAAATAATACAATTATTTCTATGGATAAAATTCCATTAACTGATGCAATATTTATTGGAACAACTACACCATCTGATGCTCCAATGAAAATGATAGTAAGTGCTAAAAAGCTTGTTGATAATGCTTTAAATAATAATGCTGATATAATCATTATAAATACATGTGGATGGGTTAATGGTATATATGCAAGAGAATATAAATGCTCATTAATTCAAATAATTTCTCCTGATTTTATTATTGCAATTCAAAAAGGAAATGAATTAGAACATATAATAAGAAATTTTGAAAATGTAATAAGAATAACATCTTCATCAGCATCAAGAATAAGAAGTAGAGAAGAAAGAAAAGAAAAACGTGAAAATGCATATAGTAAATATTTTGCTAATAGTAAGGAAAGAATTATAGATTTAAAATCAACAAAAATTATATGTTCTTATTATACTTATGGTAATCCATTATCAAAAGAATTATTAGAAAAACTAAGTAAAGAATTATGCTTAAAAATACTTTATGGAGAAACTAATGGAAAATTCTTATTTTTAGTAACTGAAGATGAACCAAATATAACAAATAAAGAAAAAATTTGTGATGAATTAATTGCTATAAAGAAAGGTTCTGAAAAAGGAATAATTGTTGGTCTTTATAAAGATAATGGAAAATTCTTAGGACTTGGAATAATATCAGAAATAAATTATGAAGAAAGAAAAATGAAAATAATAACACCAGTAAGTGATGATATTTCTCTCATACAAGTAGGAAATTTAAAATTAAATGAAAAATATTGTGAAATTTTTAAGTATACTCGTACTCCTTTCTAAATCTTCTTGATAATATATTTTTAAAAGTTTCTGGAATGAATTCAAAAATAAAAGCCATTACTGGAAATAATTCAAGTCTACCCATCCACATACTAATTATTAATATTATTTTTGAAAATAAATCAAGCTTATCAATAGGATAGTAAGCAGGTCCTATATTATTAATAGAAGAAATGGCTAATGATAACGCTCCAAATGTATCAGGAATATTAATACTTAGTAATAAGAAGATTATGAATATTAGTACTATATAGCTAAAGAAGAAAGTACATATTTTAATTAAATATTCATCATCAAATGTTTTATCTCCTATCTTTATAGGCATTATTATAGAAGGAGGTAACAATAGTCTTTTTAATTCTCTTCTTAAAAGTTTGAATAGTATTAATAATTTCCATACTTTTATTCCTCCTGCAGTTGAATTTGCACATCCACCTATTGTCATAAGTATTAATAGTAAAACCTTAGTGGAATTAGGCCATAAAAGTATATCACCACTTGTATAGCCAGTTGTAGTTACTATTGATATTGTATTAAATAATTCATTTATGCTAAAGCTCATTTCCTTTGAATTCAATATGTAAACTAATAAAATACTAATTATGATTATAAATATAAAGGCTTTGAATTCAGGATCGCTTATTACTTTTTTTATCTTAAGTTTTATAATTTCATTAATTAATGCAAAATCAATTGCACCAATTATCATAAACATAATTATTATTATTTTTGTCAAGATACTGAAGTTAGTTATACTATCTGTTTTTGTAGAAAATCCTCCTGTAGAAATGGTTGTCATTGCATGATTTATTGAATCAAAAACATCTAATCCACTTAAATATAATAAAATTGTACAAACTATAGTTAAAGTTGTATATATAATCATTATATTTCTTATACTTTCTTTTACACTTATTGTAAATTTTTCTCTTCCTTCAATTCTATATAATTTCCATGTACCTATACTTCCTTTTAATAATATTGTAAAAAGAAAGATTATTCCAATTCCTCCAATCCATTCACTTAAGCTCCTCCAAAATAATATAGATCTTGGACATATTTCCAAAACACTAATTAATGTCATACCAGTTGTAGTAAATCCACTCATTGATTCAAAAAATCCATCAATAATATTCATACCTATACTTAAGTATGGTATTGTTCCAATTAGTGATATTAAAAGCCAAGCAATACTAGCAATAACAATTGCAGATTTCATTGTAATATCTTCAGGAAGGGGGTATTTTCTATAGAAATATCCTCCTATTATTAATAAGATGATGGAGGAAAATAAAAAGAAAGGCAATTGAGCATACTCACTATATACCACTAAGGGAATAATTGGAATTAACATTATAATACCTGAAATTATCAATATTCCTACAATTCCAGAGATAATTTCATTATATTCTTCTTTTATCATTATTATCACTATTAGTAAAAAATATTAATTTTTTAATTTTTTACTTAAATTAAGTATGAGGATAATTATTGTTGGTGCAGGAAGAGTAGGAAAGACACTTATTAGAGAATTAAAAGAAGACAATCATGATATTGCAGTAATGGATCTTGATGAAGATATATGTAAAGAAATCTCGAATGAATATGATGTTCTTGTTTTTAAAGGTGATGTTACTAGTATAGATGATCTTGAAAATATAAATCCTAAGGAATATGATGTTTTTATTTGTGTAACTGGAGATGATGAAAAGAATATACTAGGATGTCTTTTAGCAAAAGAAATGGGTGTAAAAAAAGTAATAGCAAGAGTAAGTGATCCAAGATTATCAAGAATTGCCCATAAGCTTGGTATTTCTGAGATAATATGTCCAGAAGAGGCAGTAGCAGAAAAAATTTCTAAACTTATAAGAGGCTATTCTGGAAAGATAGAAGAGCGTATTCCTTATGTTGGTGTAAGAAGAATACAAATAAAAGTAGGAAAAGATGCTCCAGTAATTGGTAAAAAAATAGAAGATCTTCCTCTTAAAGAATCTTGGATGATAATTAGAATAAGAGATAAAGATGGAAGATATATTCCATTTTCACCATCAGTTATTATTCAGCCTGATTATGTACTAGACATGATTGTTCGAGAGGGTTGTATAGATGCTGTAAAATCATTATTTACTTAATTTATGAATTTCAATCCATTTTGGACAATCATATTTTTTTTCTGGACATATGTTTTTTGTAACACAAAATGGTCCTGCTTTTTCAAATACATGAGGAGCTACTTTTTTAACTAAAGATAACATTTCTTCAGCAACTCTTCTTATTTCCCATTGTGCCATTAAGCAACATCTTAATTCAAAGAAATTTAAAAGTGCTCTTGCATTCATTGTTACTATAATCTTTGTAGGAGATGCTTGTGGTAAAATATATCTTGCATCTTCTAATGGTATTCCCATTTCTATTAACTCTTTATAGGATTTTTTACATAATTCTAAAGTATCATTAAATATCTTTTTTGCTTTTTCATTTTTCTTAATAGTATCTGGTATTATGAAATCTTCTTCAATTCTTACATGTCTTTGACTTTGCTGAGAATATGATGCAATTCTATGTCTTACTAATTGATGAGTACATGCTCTTGATACTCCTTCTATAGCAAAAGTAAAATATGCATGTTCAAGTACAGAAAGATGTCCTCTTTCTATTACCATTCTTATTATTCTCTCAATATCTTCATCTTTAATATTTTCTGCTATTTCAGTAGCACTTAATTTAGAATGACATTGTCTTGCAGCTATTGCTATAACTTTTTCAGGATTAGGTGTATAAGTTAATAATGTGACTTTCATTTTTATCCCATAAAACTACTGTTCTTTATCTCTTATTAATCTTTAGTAAGTACTTAAGATAAGCAATTAATCCATGTTTTTCTATATATTCTATAGCTTCAATCCAATTTATTTTATATATTATCCATACAACTAATATCATGAATATTATTGATATTAAAATAATAGGAATAGTAGATTCTCCTCCAATAAATATCCTTAATAGTTCAAAATAATATTTTCCAGTAAATGCAACTATTGCTCCTAAAGTAATTTTTCCTAATAGTAATGATAAAAAGAACTTTTTAAAATTATACTTACACATACCAAGTGGTATAATAATTATATCATCTGGTAAGGGAAAAGCAGCAAATATGTATACAGCTATTATTCCATATTTTCCTAATAATCTACCAAAAACTTCAAAATCTTTTCTTTTCTTTTCATTAAGTAATATTCTTCCTCCTCTTCCTATAAAATAAGAAAAACATTTTCCAATAGTCGCTCCAAATCCTACACATAGACTAATAATTAAGGGATTTAAAAAATAACTTGATATAAATATAGGAATTAAATATGGTATTGGTATAAAAGGTAAGAGATTTCCAAGTATTGATATTAAGAAAATTCCAAAGTACTCATAGTATGTAATAATTGATAACAGAATACTCACCTTAGATATTTTATTATATTTTCTTTAAAAATATTATTATTTAAATATTAGAGAAAGAAAATTAATATTATGCGTGAATATCATGATCATCCTTTAGTTGGTGTAGGAGTATTAATCATAGAAAATGGAAAAATACTACTTGTAAAAAGAGGAAATGAACCAAATAAGGGATTATGGTCTATACCTGGAGGATTGATTAAACTTGGAGAATTTCCTGAAGAAGCTGCAATTAGAGAATTAAAAGAAGAAACAGGACTTAATGCTATTATTGAAAAACTATTAGGAGTTTTTAATATAATTATTAAAGATAATGATGGTAGAATAAAATATCATTATATAATAATAGATTACATAGGAAAATTAATAGGTGGTGAATTAAAACCAGGAGATGATGTTTTAGATGCTAAATGGTTTGATATAAGTGAATTAAAAAATATTCAAATATCTCCTACTGTTATTAAAGCTTTAGAAAAAATAAAAAAAGAAAAAAATTTAGTCAATACCTAATTGCTTACAAGCAGCATCTACTTGTTCTTGTATATATCTAATATCTGGTTCTCTTAAGTGAGCAAATCTTCCTTGAAGTTTTAAGTATTCTGATACTGGTTTTCTCTTTGGAGGCTTGAAAGTTAATCTAAATTGTCCATCTTCAACTTCATATAATGTCCACATTCCTGTTTCTACAGCTAATCTACCTATTCTTATGGTTAATTCTGGTGGGAATTTCCATCCCTTAGGACATGGTGTATGAATTTGTATAAAAGCTGGACCTTTTACAGCTAATCCTTTTCTTACTTTTGTCATTAAATCAAATGGAAATGATATACTTGCAGTTGCTACATAGCGTACATTAGGATGTCCTGCAGCAATCATTCTTGGTAAATCTTTTTTAACTCTTACATTTCCAAGTCTTAACATTTTTCCTGGAGGAGTAAATGTTGTCCAAGCACCCCATGGAGTTAAACTTGAAGCTTGAATTCCAGTATTTGCATAAGATTCATTATCATATGTAATTATTAAGTGATCACCACCTGATAGCATAGCACCAGATATAGCTGAAAGACCTATATCTGCAGCACCACCATCTCCTGCAATTCCTAAAACATGAATTTCTTCTTTCTTTATTTTTCCTTTTCTCATCATAGCTTTAAATGCAGCTGCTGCACCAGCTACTGCTGAGCCTATTCCTCCTAATTGTGCATGCATCCATGGTATTGCCCATGGAGTTGTATTATAACTACTATTTGCTACATACATACATCCAGTAGCAACAATACATACAGTTCTTGGACCTGCAGCTTTTGCTATTAATCTACATGCAAGAGCAGGACCACATCCTTGACATGTTCTATGTCCTGCTACATAATATTCCTCTTTAGGAACATCTTTAAGTGTTCTTATTTCTATCTTCTCCCAACTCATATTATCACTCCCTAACATCAACCCATTTAACTATATGTTTAACTTCTTTTGTCTTTGATATTTCATATATCTCCTTACCAATTCTCTTCATTGCATCAACAGTAATTTCTCTTCCACCAAGTCCAATTAAGTAATTAACAACAATTGGTCTTTCAGATAGATCATATAAAGCAGATCGAATTTCCTGGAATAATATTCCTCCACAATGTGCAGATCCAAATGAGAAGTCATTATCTAATACAGCAACTACTTTAAATTTCCTTAAAGCTTCTCTTATTTCTTCAGTAGCAAATGGTCTAAATCTTCTAAGCTTTACAAAACCTATATTTATTCCCTTTTGTCTTAATTCTCTTACTGCTGCTCTTGCTACCATTGTCATTCCGCCTACTCCTATCATAGCAACATCAGCATCTTTTGTATTAATTTCTTCAATAAATGGAGGTCCTCCTCTACCAAATATCTTATTAAATTCTTCATGAACTCTTTTTGTTACTTCAATAGCATTCTTCATTGCTTGATCCATTTGTCTTCTTATTTCAGTTCCCCAGTAATAGTCTACATGTGGAGCTATAGATATTGGTTTATCTGGATGTAGTATATTTGGTCTTGGTGGTGGAGTTGGTGGTAAGAATTCTCTTGCAAGTTCTTCATCAGGAAGATCTACTGGAAATCTTACATGAGTAATAAAGTTTCCATCACAATTTACTATATATGGTAATAGCACATTAGGATTTTCAGCAATCTTATAACCCATTAATGTTAAATCATAAGCTTCTTGTGGATTTTCAGGCCAGCACATCATCCATCCTAAATCTCTTGCAACTAAAACATCTGTATGTTCTACACCAAAGTTTCCTGGATCATCTAATGCTCTATTTCCAACCATTGCAACTACTGGAACTCTATCTGTTGGTGTAACAACAATAGCTTCATGAGCATATGCCCATCCAATACCTGCACTACCAGTAAATACTCTTGCACCACATGCTGCAGCATGTTTTGCAATTTCAAATTGTGTATGTTCTGAATCACATACAATGAACTCTGCATCTAATTCTCCATCAGCAATCATTCTTGCTAATTCATTCATTACTCCTGTATATGGTCTAATTGGATATGCAGATATTACATCAACATCTGCATGTTTAACAGCAGTTGCAATTGCAACAGTTCCAGTTGTTATAACTCTTACCATAATTTCTCACCTCTAAAATCTAATTCATTAACCATTTTAATTGCTTTAACAGGACAAACTTCAGCACAAATACCACAACCTTTACAATATTCAAGATTTACAGCAAAAAATGTCTCTGGATCTGGACTTCTAGCAGAATCAGGACAATATAACCAACATAATCCATCTTTATTACACTTACTTGTATCTGTTACAGGTCTATATGTCCTAAATGTATCAGTTTTGAAGTGTGGATTTGGACCATTTACTGGAGGTGCAGGAACTACAAGACCTATAGGCATTTCATGCCATTTTGGAAATTCTTCAAGGAATTTTCTCTTTCTCTTTATTTGTATTGGTTCTTTAGCAGGTGGAACTTCTATCCATCTTACTTTATTATAAGCATCTTTTATTACTTGTGCTTTCTTTATTCCTTCAGCTTTATATCTTTCCTTTACAGTAGCAATAACTGATCTATATGAAACAATACCAGGAGCTACTTTTAGCATAGCACCTATTAATGGTAATATAATTATTTTATCCATAGAATCTGCATCAATAACTGCTAATTTATATCTTTTAGTTGTTGGATGAATAAATTCTAAAAGATATTCTGGATCTCTTTTACTATTTACTATTATTGCTCCTCCATCTTTTAATTTCTCATGTATTGGTTGTACTCCTATATAAGCCCATGGTTCTTCTCCTTTTACTAAAGTATCATCTAGTACTAGTACAGCATCTACAGCTCTTGGCTCATATAGCATTGCTTCAGGTGCTAATTCATCATAGCATACTTGATAATATGAGTAATCTGGTGTTGGAGGACTAAGTTTTTCAACATCAACTGCAACATCTTCTAAATCTTTTTCATATGAAGCGGGAGCTGTTCTTGATATTACTGAAAATCCTTTAATTGGTACACCAACTCTATCAGGAGCATCATCGTATCTTTCATATCCAATTGATGGAAATCCATCCTTATCTGCAGCAGTACAAATGATTTCACTAGCAGCTCTCATTAATGCAGTTTGTGTTACACCTCTTCCATCAAATTCAACTGCAAATATAGCCAAAATCTCACCTCATGGTGGGGGTTCATATTTTTCTTCTACTACTGGAGGAGCCCAATAAGCTCTTACTTCACTTCCATCTTCTACATCAAGTCTTCTCAGAACGTCTGTGCTTACTCTTACTTCTCCTATAGGTACTGAAGAATCAGATTTTGTCTTTATAGTCCATGCTCTTGAAGTTGAATACAATTCTATTTCATCTCCTTCCTTTGCACCAAGTTTTGATAAATCTTGTGGATTTAGAAGACCTATATTGCCTTTAATATCAGATGTTTTTATACGAAGTATTATTTCTGGCACCAGAACCCCCAATTTAAATTTTTTAAAAAGCTATAAAAATATTTCTATAAAAATTAATCAGTTATAAACATGTTTATAATGATTATTGACTTAATTAAATAATTTCATTAAAAATTTTTTAATTATAAAAAATAATTAAAAAAGTTTATTATTCACCAGGTGGAGCAATAAGTTCAGCATGTTCTTTTTTTAACTTTTTATCTACTTTTTCTTTTTTCTTAAAAGATGGTAAAATATCACTCATTTAGCTTCACCTCTTATAACTTCAGATAATTTTTTTAAGTCTTTTATCTTTAAAATTTCTTCACTTTCTTCTTTTCCATATCTTAATGGCTCATCTAAAGTAATTAAACCTCCTTTAAAGTAAATTTTCCACCAATTCATTTTTATTATTTCTGATTCATGTTCTTTTAAAATATTTGTTCTTAAATATTCTCTAGTATCTGTAGGAGGATTATTCATACCATACTTTATTTTCTCTTTTATTGATTTTACAAAAGGAAATACTTCTTCAAGAAAAGCTAAGGAAGATTCAGGATCAAATAAAGTATCACCTTTTTCTATTCTTCCTTCATAAAAACCTGTATTTTCATCTAATAATCCATATTGATTACATATAATAGCCATATCCATATCTTTAGCATTATATTCTTCTATTAGCATCATTTTTGCAATCCAATCAATAGCTCCATTTAAATATTCAAATAATCCTTCTTTTAGTTTCTGAATTACACTTTCTATAACCTTAAAAACTTTATGGTCTTCATTATCTCCTCTTAATTCTATTAGTTTTTCAATTGCAGAAATATAATATGAAAGTATATCTGATAGTAATCTTGCTTTATTACTTCCTTCTAATTCAATAAATTGATCAATTTCATTTATATTCATTGAAACTTTTCTTATAGCTTCTATTGGATCTTTAATTATTGGTGGATTTTGTAATAATCCTTCTTCAATTGCTCTTAATGTAAAAACTTCTAATGCATCTCTAATAAATATTTGAAAATCACTTCTTATTGCTTCAAAATTTATATCATGTAATCTCCAATACTTATTAGGATTAGCATGTGGTTCATCTCTTAGATTTAAAAATCCACGATCTACTGTAGTATCAATAGATGATAATTGTTTTATATAAATTGCTCTTGGTGAAATTACATATATTATTTTATCACCACATAATCTTGAACTTGTTGGAGGTTCAAATGAAAATTCATTTCTTATAGGTAATACTCCTCCACTACCAATTAATGGAATTCTACTTATAATGAAGGGAATAAGAATTTTTTCTACATTTTTCCAATTTTCAAAATTAAAAATTCTTCTACTAACACAATAACATCCATGAGTCCCCCATGCTACTGCTTCATAACCATAAGATCCTTTTAATAGACTATTATTAGTTTTATAACAATATAATTCTCCATGAGTTTTTCTTATTTGTTCTATTCCTAAAAAAGCTAATCTTTCAGCAACTTTATCATAAACTACTGCATCAATTGGACTTCTAAATACTGGAGTAGAAAATTCTAAATGTTGAGCATCATCATATATTCTCATTCCATTAAAAGCAATTTCATAAGGTCCTTCTGCAAATAACCAAGAATCAAATAAACCACGTTCATAAGTTAAATTTCCAATTTCATCTTCTACACTCCACATTACTTTAGATATAAATCCTAAATTTTTTAATGCAAGTATTGTTCTTCCTATAATATCTGAAAGTTGAATACCAGGAAGAATTGGTGGATATCTATTTACACTAAATTCGTATTCACAACCTCTTGCCATTTCTTTTAATATTTTCATAATATTAAATTATTCTTAAAATTATAAAAATTTTTTTAAATGTTTAAACTTCTTATAAATAGAGTTATAAATTAAGAAATAATTTCATTTAAAAATTTTGAAATTTTTTCATCATTCCATCCATCTAATTCTAGCATATGATATCTATTACTATTTACAATAATATAAGACCATCCAATATCATCTAATTTATCTTTTAAAATTTGAGCAATTTTTATTCTTGCATATGCTCTAGAATTTTCTGGTGGAAATAGAACTGCTTTTGATAAATCTTCATCTTTTAATAATGTAATTAAGTTCATTTCTTCTTGTATTCTTTCAAAAGTTCCATCTGTTATTGCACAAAATTGATTATTTGCAATAATTTTTTCTTCTTCGCTTCCATTTCCTTCAAAATATTTATTAAAATTATTTTCTAAAATTTCAAGTTTTACAATCCATTCTATTCTATTTTTTAATGATTCAAAATCTCCTTCTTCTAATTTATTTAATACAAATTTAAATTCTTTTAATGCATATTTATCATAATCATCTATTTCTTCATTCATAAATAATTTTTCTATACCTTCTAAATAATATGAAAGAATTTCTAATGCTTTAATTTCTTTTCCATTTTCTAATTCTAAACTCCAATCTCCTTCTGGAGATATAGCAATTAATTTTGCAGCTTCAATAGGATCTTTAATTCTTGGTAATTCTTTTATTAATCCAAGTTCAATAGCTTTAATTATATATGATGTTATTGCTTGTCTCATAAATATTGTCCATTCAGTTCTTGCTCCTTCTCCATTTGTAATTTGCAATCTTTTGTATTTAGGATCTGCATGTGGTTCATCTCTTTCTGCAATTAATGGCCAATTTCCAAATATTTTCTCAGCAACTACTGATTTTATAAACATTTGTCTTGGTGATATTAAAAATCTTCCAAAATAATATCCACCAGTTCCTGTAAATATTTGTCTTATAACTAAATAAGGAATTAATTCCATAATTTTATTTTCAAAAGCTTTTCTTTCTACTAAATAACTTTCATGAAGTCCTCTAGTGGTATACTCATATTCAGATTTTACTACACTTATTTTATAACAATGTACTCTCATTCCTGATGTTCTTTCAAATTCATCTGATGCTATTCTTGCATAAACTTCTGTTGCTTTTTCATATGCAAGAGTATAAAATGGATTTGGACATTCTGGAGTTGTTATTTCTAAAATATCATATACACCTGGTGTAAAGCTTATATCTCCATATGCTCTTCCACCATTAATAAGAAATTGTGTATATTTTCCATCTTTTTTCATTAGAAAAGGAGATGTATTTTTTAATGGCATTTTATAATTTCTTAGTGATTCTAATAATTCATTAACATAGTTTTTTCTATTAATATATGGAACACAGTATTCTACTTCAACTCCTTGCCAAATTTTCAATTTATTTCCCTATTAAAATTTTAATAGTTAAGAATTTAAATTTATATTTATGAGAATTTTAGTAACTGGTGGAGGAGGATTTGTTGGAAGTAGACTAGTAAAAGCACTTCTTCAAAAAAATCATGAAGTTATAGTATTAGATAAAACAAAAGGAGAATTAGAAGGCTTTGAACATCCAAATATGAAATTCATAATTGGAGGAGTAGAAGATGAAAATACTGTTAGAAATGTAGTAAATGGTTGTGATGTTGTATTCTATTCAGCATGGTCATTTTCAGAAAAAATGCTAGATGGATTTAAAATTGATGTTATTGGATTTTTAAATGTTATTGAGGCATGTTGTCAGTATGGTGTTAAGCAAATAATATTTCCAAGTAGCTCAGTAATTTATGGAGAGCCTGTTATTGTTCCAATAAAAGAAGATCATCCTTTATTAGTAGAAAAATCAAGAGCTCCAACTCATGCTCTTACAAAACTTGCAGTAGAAAAAGCCATGGAAATATATTATAAAGAAAGAGGTTTTCCATTTACAATATTTAGATTTTGGTGGGCTTTTAGTGATGAAAGAATACCAGGGGGGACATTAAGAAAAATAATAGATAGTGCTTTAAAAAATGAAGTATTATATGTACCTAAAGGTTCTGCAGGAAGTATTCTTTATATAAATGATTTAATAAAAGCATTTGAATTAGCTTTATTAAATAAAAATGCCTTTGGAAAGATATATAATATCTTAAGTTTTAATACTACTTGGAAGGAAATTTTAGAAATGATTATTGAACTTTCAGGATCAAAATCTAATATTATAGAAGTAGATCCTTCAGAATGGAAAGGACCTGGCTTCTTAACTGGTAATTGGATATTAAATGATGAAAAAATAAGAAAAGAATTGAGTTTTATTCCTAATGAAAAAGCAAAAGAAGCTTTTAAAAAAGCTTTAAAAGCTACTATAGAGTTAAGGAGAAGTCTTTGATTTTTTTCTTTTTTCTAAAATTTCAAGTTCTATTATTTTTTCACAATCTGGACAATATTCTTTTGGAGAATCTACTCTAGTATAAAAGTTTCTTCCACATTTCTTACATTTTTCATATGTAAATTCACATTCTCCATATCTTTCCAAGATTAACACCTAAAATAAAAAAAAAGAATTATTTTATCCTGTTGGTACTGCACCTACAACAAATGTACAGTAGAATAATGAGACTAAGTAAAATGCGGCTCCTCCTGCTAAAACTATTGTTGAAATCCAAGACATTCTTATTCTCTTTGGAACCATTTTATTATTTACATATAATAGTAATAAGCAGTAGCTTCCCATAATTAGTGGTGACATAAATGCTAATACATCAAGTAGAAATACAGGTCCTCTTGCAGCACCTGCTAATGTAGTTATTATACCAAAAATTGTAACTATTGCAACCCATATATAATACCATTTTCTCATTCCAAGTTTTTGTGCTTTTTTGAATAAATAGAAAGTCATATCTGCTTGTCCTCTTGCAAAAGCATCAAATATTCCAAAGCTCATCTTCCATCCTACTAAGAACATTACTATAAACCATAATGGATATAATACTGGAGAAATGTAAGTAAATGCAGAAGCAATTGCTTTTATTGCTACTAATGTCTTACCTGCTTTTATTGCTGAAAGAGCTTCAGGACTTAATTCAGCAGCCTTCATGCTTAATACTGTAAAGAATAATGTTGTAAAGTAGGTGAGAAGACCAAAGGTTATTACAGCATCATAAATATTTAATCTTCTCCAACGCTTCCATTTTGCAATTTCCTCATCTGAATTAACATCAAAGTAAAATCCAGCTTCTCTCCATGTTTCTTCCTTTCCAAATATTAATCCAGTTATTTTAGGCATATAAGCACCCATTCCTGCATTTTCTTCTCTAGCCCATAATGTATACCACATTTGTTGCATACCTGAAGGACCAATAAATGCCATAGCACCAACTATTAATGGAAGCCATGTTTTTGAGCTCATTAAATCTGTCCAATATCCAAATGCAACAGTACCATATAATGCTCCTGCCCAATGTTCTGGTCTACCAACTAATACTGCTACAATAAATGATACTCCAACCATTATTGCTATAGCAATTACTAGAATTGTTTTTACAGTTTTATAGACTTGATATGGAGCTAAAATTAATATTGCTGCTATTGCTATTATACTTGCTATTGCAATAGGAATCCAATCCACTCCTAATAGTAAGGCTAATGCACCACTACCTGTAACTACATGACCTGGCCAAATATAAACAAAAATAGCTAAAATATAAAAGTACCACATTATAATTGGATGAATTCTTCTTGCAGCTGCAAATATACTTTCTCCAGTAAAATATGTCCATCTAGCAATTTCTGCAGTAACAAATATTTGTATTATTAAACCAACTGTTGCAATCCAACGAATTTCAGGACCAAAGACAATAACAAGTCTTGGCCACATGAATGTTTCTCCCATTCCAACACCTAATGCTGCAAGAATAAGCCCTGGACCTATAATTTTTCTTATAGATACTGGTCCTGGATCATTTAGAACTCTTAGTTCTAAAGGAGGGCCTCTTCCTATTTTAAGCTCTTGCCCCATAAAAACTCCCTAGTCTATTTTTATTCTTTTTTTAACTTATAAAGTTTCTTATTTCTATAAATAAGTTTTATAAGAAAATTATTATTAATTCACTTTATTTTATTTATTGCTTATTACATTCACAATTAATACTTTTTAAAGGTTTTTCTAAATATTCAATACTTTCATCTACAGCTTCAATTGGATAATTTGTAAAAGCACCAATTAATCTATTTGTTCTTTTACATAATATCAAATATCCAATATATTCTTGTGGTTTTGGAGGATTTAGAAATTTTTTATAAATAAAACTTACTCTTATGAATCTATATTCATGACCTTCTTTTTCAAATCCTGTATTTTCTAATATCTTTAAATCTTTTATTCTCTTGTCTTTTCTTTGAGTTAATACTTCTTCTATATAATCTTTAAGAGAAGTTTTTTTAATATCAGTATTTTGCCATCTAATTGCAATATATAGTTTTTTTGGAGATATTACTGCCATTCTACCAGATTCATAATTTGAACTTTCAGTTATCCTAATTCTCCAATCTTTTGGAGTTTCAATTGATATATCAAATAATTTGAATTTCATATTATTTATTAAAATAGAAAAATACTTATTAGTTTTTAGGAAAAGTTCTAATATTTTTAGATATCATTATAATCAAAAGTATCCATAGATCAAAAGTATAATTGTAAAAAGTATAATTATTATAATAAAGTGATAAAAGGAATTATTAGAAAGAAAAAGTATATTTATCTTTTTGCATTAAAGAAAATATTATGACGATAGAGCAAATTCTTGCTACTATAATATTTATTGGTACTTTAGCGTTGATTGTTTCCAACAAGATTGAAAAAAGCATTGCCGCCATTATTGGTGGTATGCTTATGATTCTTACTGGTGTCATAAAACCAGAAGAAGTTGTTACACAAGTTGATTGGAATGTTTTGGGATTACTTACAGGCTTAATGATGACTGTTGGTTATTTTAGTAAATCAGGAGTTCCAATATGGATTGCTCAAAAAGTTACAAAAGCTCTAAAAGGAAATGTAAGATTGATACTTACTATTATGTGTTTCATGGGATCCTTCTTATCATGTTTCATTGACAATACTACAACAATGTTGGCTTTATCAACTTTAACATTGGAATTAGCTATTCTTGCAGGTATTCGAAAAGCTTATGTTTTAATTCCAATGGCAATTTCTGTAAATATAACTGGATATGCAACTTTAATATCTGATCCTCCTGTAGTATTCTTGGGTAGTTTTGCACATTTAACTATGCCAGAATTTTTTATCTATAAAGGTGCACCTTCATTCTTTTTCTATTCAATATTAAGTGCTATCGGTGGAACACTTTATCTTTATTATTTCTTTGGAAAGAATATAAAGAAACCAAAAGTAGAAGTTACACGTAATTTTTCATTTGAAAATAAAAACTTAGCAAAAGTAGCTACCATAGGATTTATATTGTTATGTACACTCATAGGCTTTAGATCTGTGACAAAAATTCCTGAATCTATAGTAGCATTGTTCATAGCATCTATTCTTGGGGTAATATGTAGTCGAATAGCTAAGTCTGATATAATTGAAATATTCTCTTTTGTAGACTGGCCAACAATATTATTCCTTACTGGAATGTTCATTATGGTTAGTGGTTTAAATGTCTCAGGTGTAATTCAACTAATTGCAAATAGTATAGTTACATTAGCTGGTGAAAAAATAATAATGATAGTAATATTAGTATCACTCATTACATTTTTAACTTGTGCATTTATCATAAACATTCCATATTTAATAACAATGATTTACGTAATGCAAGGAATTGCGACTAAAATTGGTGTTGATCCTGTATTTCTTTATTTAGTAATTATGTTTGCTGGATATGCAGGAAGCACTGCTACAATGATTTCAGCACCTTCAAATATAGTAGCAGTTGGTCTTTGTAGAAAAGAAGGAGATTCTGTTTCTTTCAAGGAATTCTCAAAAATTAGTCTACCTTTTGCCATTTCTACATTCCTACCACCATTCATTATACTTGTATTTCAAGCATTGAGTATGTGAAGTAAATAATCTCTTTTTTTATTATTCCTTGATTCTTTCTTGTTTTTATAAAAATAAGAAATTAGTAATTATATTTAAGTACTGCACCTTCTGATGCTGAAGTTACAAGTTCGCTATATCTTCGAAATACACCCTTACTGATTTTCTTATATTTAGGCTCAAATTTATTTAATCTTTCCCTAATTTCTTCCTCTTCTAATAATAGGTCTAGACTTCGTTTTTCTAAATCAATTCTTATTATATCTCCATCTTTTACTATTGCAATAGGTCCGCCTTCTGCAGCCTCAGGTGATATATGACCAATCATCATTCCATGAGTAGCTCCAGAAAATCTTCCATCTGTTAATAATGCAACTTCTTCACCTATACCCATTCCAACTATAATTGATGTTAATGTTAGCATTTCCCTCATGCCAGGACCTCCTTTTGGTCCTTCATATCTTATTACAATTGCCTTTCCTGGCTTTATTTTTCCTTCATATGCTGCTTTAACTCCATCTTCTTCACAATCAAATACCATTGCTTCTCCTTCAAAAAATGTTCTTTTAAGTCCAGCAGTTTTTATCACTGCACCTTTTGGTGCTAAATTTCCATATAATATAGCAATTGTACCAGTTGGTCTTATTGGATTATCTAATGGTCTTATAATATCTCCTATTATTTCAACTTCACTAATATTTTCTTTAATAGTTTTTCCTGTTACTGTAATTAAATCTGTTCTTATTAATTCTTTTTCAGAAAGTCTTTTCATTACTGCAGGTATTCCTCCTGCTCTATCTAAATCTTCCATAGCATTTCTTCCAGCTGGCATCATATCAACTATTTGAGGTGTTTTTCTACTTATTTCATCAAATACACTTAAATCTAATTTTATATTAGCTTCATTTGCTATAGCCATTAAGTGAAGAATAGCATTTGTTGAGCCTCCTAAAGAAGCATCTACAGCTATAGCATTTCTTATAGACCATTCATTTACAATATCTCTTGGTCTTATATTTTTTTCAATAAGCTCCATTATTTTCATACCTGATTTTTTTGCTAATCTTAATCTTCTAGCATCTACAGCAGGTATAGTAGCACAACCAGGAAGTGTTAATCCCATAGCTTCAATTATACATGCCATAGTATTTGCAGTATATAATCCAGCACATGATCCAACAGTAGGACAAGTATATTCTTCTATGTATTTTAATTCTTTTTCACTTATTTTTCCACTTAAGTATTCTCCTATGCTTTCAAATGCAGAATCAAGACTTAATCTCTTATTTTTCCATAATCCACATAACATAGGTCCTCCTGTAACAAATATTGAAGGAATATTAACTCTTAAAGCACCCATTACCATTCCTGGAATTATTTTATCACAACTACATATGAATATCATTCCATCAAAAGAATATGCTTTTGCCATAACTTCTATAGAATCAGCAATAATTTCTCTACTTACAAGAGGGGCTTTCATTCCTTCATGTCCCATGGCAATTCCATCACATATAGCAATAGTATTAAATTCTAAAGGTGTTCCTCCAGCAATTCTTATTCCTGCTTTTACAGCTTCAGCAATTCTATCTAAATGAAAATGACCTGGTACTAATTCATTCCATGAATTTGCAATACCAATTATTGGTTTTTCTATTTCTTCATCTGTTAAACCTAATGCCTTAAGCAAAGCTCTATGAGGAGTTCTCTGTATTCCTTTTTTTATAATATCTGAATTCATAAAAATTTTAATAAAATAGGAAGTATAATAAAATATCGATGATTCAATTAATTTACATTTTCCTATTTGGTATTCTTGCTGGAAGTATTGGTAGTATGGTAGGTATTGGTGGAGGATTTTTAATGATTCTTTTCTTTACTTTAGTAATAAAATTACCAATAAGATATGCTGTAGCTTTAAGTTTAATCTCTATAATTGCAAGTTCAAGTATTGCTACAAGTTTTTATCTTCATGAAAAAATGACAAATATAAGATTAGCTATTGTATTAGAAACTGCAACATGTACTGGAGCTATTCTTGGTGCTTTTATTGCTTTAATAATTCCTACTAGTATAATTGAAGGAATATTAGGAATTACATTACTATATGCTGGTATACTATTATTATTAAATCCAATTTCTAATGAAGTAATAATAAAGCCATCTAAGCTTTCTGGAGAATATTATGATGGAAATAATTTAGTAAAATATTCAGTTTCAAGAATAAAACTTGGATTATTTGCAAGTTTATTTGCAGGAATGATATCAGGTATTGTAGGAATAGGTGGAGGAATAATAAAAGTACCAATAATGAATTTAATAATGAAAATACCAATAAAAGCAGCTGCAGCTACAAGTAATTTTATGGTTGGTTTAACTGCTTCAGCTAGTGCAATTGTTTATTTTATTAAAGGAATGATAGATTTTCAATTAGCTATTCCTGCAGCTTTAGGAGTAATAATTGGAGCATTAATTGGAACACATTTCTTAATATATGGAAAACCATTATATCTTAGAAGAATACTTGGATTAATTTTATCATTATTTAGTATAATATTTATATTAAAAGCATTAGGAGTAGTAGTATTATGAAAATAGAAAATATTATTTCATTAATATTAAGAATAAATGTAATAGTTTCTATCATTATAATGATTATTGGATATTTAACTGTAAGTAATTTATTATGGATAGGAACTTTATTATTAATAATTACACCATTATTAAGAACTTTCTCAGCTCTTATTATTTTTCTATATGAGAAAGAAATGTTATTTTTCTTTTCTGCATTATATGTATTAATAATCTTTATAATTAGTACTTTAATGACATAGTAATTAATATATAGTGAAATAATAGTTAATTTATTGGGTGAAATTTTGGTAAAAACAACATTAAGTGTAATAAAAGCAGATGTAGGTTCTCTTGTTGGACATCATGTTGTTCATCCTGAGCAAATAGCTTGTGCAGAAAAATCATTAAGTGAGGCAAAAGAAACAGGACTAATATGTGACTATAGAGTAACAAATTGTGGTGATGATTTACAACTTATAATAACTCATAGAAAAGGTGAAGAAAATCCAGAAATTCATAGATTAGCATGGGAGACATTTAAAAAAGTAACTGAAATTTCTAAGCAATTAGGATTATATGCTGCAGGTCAAGATCTATTAAGTGAAGCTTTTTCTGGTAATTTAAGAGGAATGGGACCTGGATATGCTGAAATAGAATTTGAAGAAAGACCAAGCGAACCTGTTATTGTATTTATGGCAGATAAAACTGAACCTGGTGCTTTTAATTTACCACTATATAAAATATTTGCAGATCCATTTTGTACTGCAGGACTTGTAATAGATCCTAATATGCATGAAGGATTTAAATTCCAAGTACTAGATGTTATTGAAGATAACGTATATGAATTAAAAACACCTGAAGAATCATATGATTTACTTGCATTAATTGGAACAACTGGTCGATATATAATAAAAAGAATATTCAGAAAAGTAGATAATCTTATAGCAGCAGCTGTAAGTGTTACAAGATTATCACTTATTGCTGGTAGATATGTAGGAAAGGATGACCCTGTAGCAATTGTAAGAGCACAACATGGACTACCTGCTGTTGGAGAAGTTCTTGAGCCATTTAGTTTTCCACATTTAGTTGCTGGTTGGATGAGAGGTTCTCACTATGGTCCTTTAATGCCAGTACCACAAAAATATGCAAAATGTACAAGATTTGATGGTCCTCCAAGAATAATTGCTTTTGGTTTTCAAATAAAAGATTCAAAACTTATTGGACCTGTAGATTTATTTGATGATCCTGCATTTGATATGACAAGAATGAAAGCACAAGAAATTGCAGATTATATGAGAAGACATGGACCATTTATGCCAGAGAGATTAGGTCCTGAAGAAATGGAATATACAACATTACCAAAAGTATTAGAAAAATTAAAGGTGAAGAAATGAAAGTAAAAATTTCTTATTTATCATTAATAAGAGATATAACACAAGTAAAAGAAGAAGAAATTGAAATACCAGAAAATACTAAAATTAAGGATTTAATTGCTTTATTATTAAAAAAATATGAAGGATTAAAACCATTTATTGAACAAGAAATTCTAATAACTCTTAATGGAGAAGTGATTTCTGATTTAGAAAAAGAAATACCAAATAATTCAGAGATTATAATTGGAATACCTCCATTTGGTGGATAAAATGTTATATAAAACAGATGTTTTAGTTATTGGAGGAGGACTTGCAGGTCTTACTGCAGCTATAGCTTCAGCTTCAAATTTTTCAAATACTATGATTGTTACAAAAACACTTGTAGGTGGTGCTAATACAACTTCTGTTGCTGCTGGAATTTTTTCTTGTGATTTTGATAATCCAAATTCCTTTTATATAGATACTATAAAAGCAGGTCAAAAAATAAATAATAAAAAACTTGTAAAAACAATGGTTAATGATATACCAAAATATGTTAAAAAATTAAAAGAAATTGAAATAGAATCAGGACCAATGTTTATGCCAGGTCATTCAAAACCAAGATGTTATAAAATAAAAGGAAAATGTATTGAATTACAAAAGAAACTAAGAAAATCATGTGAAGAATTAGGAGTAAAATTCATAGAAAGAGCACTTATTACTTCATTAGTAAAAGATGAAGATAGAATAATTGGTGCTATAGGAGTAAAAACTGATAGTATGGAAGTTTTTGGAATGTTAGCAAAATCAATTATATTAGCAACAGGAGGACCTGGTGAATTATATCCATATACACTTATGCCTATAGGTTCTTCTGGATATGGAACAAGCTTAGGATTTAGAATTGGTGCTGAAGTTATTGATATGGAATTTGTTCAATTCTATCCTACAATGATTTTTCAAGAAGGATTACCTAAACTTTTTATTGATTATGTTACTTTACTTAAATTTGGTGCAGATATAGTAGATGAAGAAGGATATTCTATATTTAAGAAAAATAAAATTGATGAGCCATATAAATTAACAAGAGATGCACTTTCTATATTAATGGCAAAAGAAATGAAAAATAAAAAACTATATTTAGATTGTACTTCAATAAAATCTGATGATCCTCAATTATTATCAATTATAAATGATTTAGAATCAAAAGGAGTTCCTATTAGAACTAAAAAAGTAGGAGTATCACCATATGCTCATTTCTTTATGGGAGGATTAAGAGCAAATCCTAATGGTGAAACAAATATAAATGGATTATTTGTAGCAGGAGAAGCAATGGGAGGAGTTCATGGTGCTAATAGAATTGGAGGAAATGCCTTAACAGCATGTATTGTATTTGGATTTAGAGCAGGAACTTCTGCATCTTTATTTAGTAGTACTGTAGATTATGGTGATGAAAAAATCTTAAAACAAAAAGCTTCAGAAATAATTGAAATAATTAATACTAAAGGAGAAAAAGATCCTTCTGAAATAAAATCCATTATAAGAGAAAAAATGTGGAATAATGTTGGAATAATTAGAAATAAAGAAGGATTAGAAGAAGCTTTAGCAATATTTAATTCATTAAGAAGATATAATGTTTCTTCAAGTTCTATAGATGGTCTCTTAGTACCTATGATGTTAGATTGTGCAGAATTAATTACTTTTTCTGCTTTATTAAGAGAAGAAAGTAGAGGTTCACATTATAGAGAAGACTTTCCTGAAATGAAAGAAGAATGGGAAAAAAGTATTTTACTAAAAATTCATGAAGGAGAATGTAAAGTAAGCTATTTAATAAACTAAAAGCTTTTATTCTTTAAATTAGTTTGAAAATTATGAATATAAAGTTTAAGGAAATTGTAATAAATACAAAAAAGCGAAGAGAAGTAATAGATATTACTGAAGAAGTTGAAAAATTTGTAAGTGAAAGTAAAATAAATAATGGAATATGTTTAGTATATTCTAAACATGCTACATCAGCTATAATAATAAATGAAAATGAATCAGGACTTTTAGAAGATATAATAAGAAAAATAAATGAAGATTATCCTATTGAAAGAGAATGGCTTCATAATAGAATTGATGATAATGCAGATGCTCATCTTGCTAGTACATTTATAGGACCTTCTGTTACAATTCCAATTAAAGATGGAAAATTATGTTTAGGAACATGGCAAAGTATATTTTTCTTAGAATTAGATGGACCAAGAATTGGAAGAAAAGTAATTATTGAAGTTTTAGGAGTTTAATAAATCTCATAGCATCTTGAGCCATTTTTATATTATTAAACATAACATAAATTTTTTCACTTTTTAATTCTTTTATAATATTATATAGCTTATGTAAATCTTCATCAGTATATACATATCTATAATTGGTTTCTTTTCCTCCTATTCCATGAAGTCTAAAGTAAGTAATATCACTTTCTATTGAAGGTAATCTTCTAAAAGGATCAACTACATGAATTAATGATAACTCTTTACAAATTTTAGCTATAATTTCATTACTCCATTCTCCTCTTGGCTCCCATCCTATAATAAGATTTTTTCTATCAATATTTGAAAAGAATTCATAAATATTATTTATATTATCACTAGATGGTATAAAACTTGGTGGTGTTTGTATTATTAAAATTTTTGCATTAAGTATTTCACATATCTTAATTATTTCATTCCATGCTTTAAAATTTTCATCAGTTGGTTTTAATAAACCAAAATTTTCAGGTTTTCCAAATTTTGGAATTTCTCCTTTTCTCCAAGTAGGACTATTAAGTGGATGAGTAATAGCTTGCCATGCTTTAATAGTAAATTCAAAATCTTTTGGACTTTCATTTTTCCAATTTTTTAAAGTTTCAAATTTTGGTATTTTATAAAAAGTCTCTTGAATTTCTATACATGAGAAATTATTAAAATATTCACTTCTTTTTAAACTCCAACCACAAGTACCAACTTTTATCTCCAAATTATCACCAATAATTATTATAAATTTAAAAGTATAAAACTTTATAATAAAGTATAATAAAGTTATATTATTTATGATGGAAAACCACCATATTTTTCTTTTAATACTCTACGAAGTATTTTCCAATTATTCATTTTTGGAAGTTCTTTTAAGAATATTACATGTCTTGGAATTTTATAATTTGCTAATTTATCTTTACAAAATTCAATAATTTCTTCACTAGTTGCACTTACATTAGGCTTTAAAACTACAGCAGCTGCAGGTATTTCTCCTCTTTTTTTATCATACATTGCAAAAACTGCTACTTCTGCAATTTTTGGATGTTTCATTAAGACTTCTTCTACTTCTAATGGATATATTTTCCATCCAGACATTATTATTACATCTTTCTTTCTTGAAGTTATATATAATACCCCATCTTCATCTAAATAACCTAAATCTCCAGTAAGAAGCCATCCATTTCTAAATGTTTTTTCTGTTTCTTCTTTATTTTTCCAATATCCTTTTGCAACACCTGGACCACTTATAGCAATTTCACCAATTTCACCTTTTGGTAATTCTTTATCAGGATTTTCAGGATCAACAATTTTTATTCTTGTATATGCTACAGGAATACCAACACTTCTATATCCTTTTGATAAATATTGATAATTGTAAGGAACTACAGTTCCAGAACCTAAAACTAATGTTTCTGTAAGTCCATATGCATTTACTACTTTTATTTTTGGGTATTTTTCTGAAAATTTTCTCCAAATTTCTTCAGATAAAGGTGCTCCACCTGTAATTATGCAACGTACACTATTAAGATATTCTTCAGCATTAGTATTTAGCAAATCATAAAAAACAGGAGGCATTCCTGATAATATTGTAGCCTTATATTCTTTTGCATAATTTAAATAATCTATTAGATTATATCTTTCCATTACAATAAATGTTGCACCATATCTTAATGAAGTAATACCCCATGTTACACCTGAATGAAAATGGGGATAAAATCCAAGATATATATCATTTTCATTTAAATCTAATGCCCATCTTTCAGCTTCAACAGAAGCCATCCAATTTCCATGAGATATCATTACACCTTTAGGATTTCCCGTAGTACCTGAAGTATATTGTATTTGACATATATCATCAATTAATACATTTTCAGGTGGAATATAAACATCACTTACTGGAATATCTTTTACTGAAATACTTTTTAATGGAAGATTAAAATCATCTAAGGTAATAGCAAGTTTAGGTTCTGAATGCTCTATTATTTTTAATAATTCATCTTTTTTATAATTTGGATTAACTGGTATACAAATTGCTCCTATTCTCCATATAGCAAAATATGATATTATTGTTTCAGGTTTACTACCAGTAATAACAAGAATTCTATCTCCTTTTTCAATTCCAATTTTCTTTAATTCATAAGCTAATGAATTTACTTTCTTTAAAAGTAAAGAATATGTTATTGTTTCTCTTGTTTTTGGATTTATCATTGCTTTTTTATTAGAAAAAAGAATAGAATTATTATCAAGAAATGAAGTAAAGTTCATTTTTTCACCTCTAAAATCTTTTTTCTTGTAGCTAAGCTAACAATAAAAAATATTGGTGTAGAAATTACTAAAGCAGGTATTACTGGATATATCCATGCAATAATAGGAGGTACTAATGTAGATTTGTATATAAATAAGAACCATAGTAAACCTATAATTAATCCAGATATCATAGAGGCAATTGCTCCTTCTTTAGTTGCTTTTTTCCAATATAATCCTATGGTAATTGGACCAAAGAAACAAGCAAATATTGTTCCAAATGCAGCACCAACAATTTCAACTATTATTCCTGTTCTTATTAATGTTAATAATAGTGAAATAATTGCAAATATAATAGAAGCAATTCTAGCAATTAAAATAAGTATTTTTTCATTAATATTTGGTTTGATAGGTCTTATTATATCATTTGTTAAAGCAGCTGATAAAACTAATAAAGTAACAGATAATGTAGACATAGAAGCAGCTATAGGTGCTGCAAATATAATACCTTTAATTCCTGAGGGGGCTATAATTTCTATAGTCTTTGGAATTACCCAATCAGTATCTTTTAATAATATCATTACCCCAGTATTACCTATTTTATCATCTAATATTAAATGACAAAAAGCACCTAAAGAAAACATAAGAAAAGCATATAATGCTACTAGTATTGGTCCTATTATTCTTCCTTTAATTATTACTTTTTCATTTTTTGCAGTATAAAATTGCATTAAAAGATTTGGAAGAGCTATTTGTGGTATACTAATGGAAAAGGTAATGCTCATTATAAGTAATGGAACCATACCTACACTCATAGCTGGAGGTGGACCCATTCCATCAAATTTTAACCAAAGTGATCCAGGAATTGAATTTGCAATTTTCATTTGACTTAATGCATTTAAACCATTTATTGGTCCTCCAATAGCATACATAATTAATCCAAAAGTAAGAAATGCTGCAAATATCATTAAGAAACCAAGAATAAGATTTGTAATTGCAGCAGCTCTAAGACCACCTATTGTAATGTATATCAAAACAGGAATTGCAAGTAGCAATAATCCAATTTCAAAACTTGTATTTAAAATTGTAGCAAGAATAATAGCACCACCTTTGTAAACACTTGTTAAATATAATATAAATAAGAATATCATTACAATTGCTGAAATAATTCTTGCTTCTTTACTTTTATATCTTTTTTCAATAAACTCAGATATGCTTACTATACCAGTATTACGAGCAAATTTGAATAGTCTTTCTCCTACAAGAATCCACATTAATACAACACCAATAATATGCCATGCTGTAAGCCAAGAACCAAATCCTAAATTATATAAATATGTAGCACCACCACCTCCTAAAAAAGATGCTGCACTAAAGTATGTTGCCATAATAGAAAAAGCTAAAATCCATGGTCCAAGTCCTTTTTCTGCTAAGAAAAAGCTATCAAGTGTTTCTTTTACTTTATATCCTTTAATACCTACTATAACAACAATAGCAATTATAGTTATTACTATAATAGTATCTATCATATTATTTACTCTCCTTGCTTTTAATGTATTTGTAAATACCATATAGTACTCCTAGTATCAATGTAATTATACTAATTATGTAGCCACTTAGTATTATTAGATCCATAATATACATCACCGAATAAAAATAGTAAGTTAGGTATAATTTAAATCTTTTCTGTACATTTTTGTACATAAAATAGAATTATTAATAATTTTTCAAAAATTTCATATATAGTAATAGCTTCATTTAAAAATTGGTGAAAAAATGCCTAAAATAAATACAAAAAAAGTAACATGGGAAGAAGTTGAGAATTGGTGTAGAAAAGTAAGTGAAAAAATTTTAGAATCTAAATGGATACCAGATATCATTATTGCTATATCAAGAGGAGGATATGTACCAGCACGACTTATATGTGATCTCTTAGTTGTAGGAGAACTTGTATCTATTCAAATAACACATTGGCCATCAGCAGCACAAATGGCAAAAGAAGTAGGAGTAAAACATCCTCTTAAATGTGATTTATCAACAAAAAAAGCATTAATTGTAGATGATATTGCAGATACAGGAGATTCTATTATAGTAGCTAAAGATCATGTATGGACATATTGTAGACCAAAAGAACTTAGAGTTGCAACACTACAATGGATTTCTAAAATTAGTAAAGTAAAACCAGATTACTATGCTGAAGAAGTAAAAGAGTGGATTTGGTATCAATATCCATGGACTCGTCTTGAAGATATAATAGGATTCATAAGAAAAATTATAGAAGAAGAAAAGGAAGTAAAATCATGGGATATAGATATGATAGCAAAGAAAATTATTGAATATTATGGTGTTGAATTTGATAATTGGTATTATGAAAAAGCATTAAATTATTTAACTGAAAAAGGATTTCTAAAAAGAGAGGAAAATAAATACATAAGGTGAAAATATGTCTTATTGTGCAGAAATTGGTATAATTGGAGGAAGTGGATTTTACGATCCTGAAATGTTTGAAAATAGAAAGGAAATAAAAGTACATACACCATATGGAGCTCCATCAGATGTTATAACAATAGGAGAATTTAAAGGTATAAAAGTTGCATTTCTTCCACGTCATGGAAGAAGACACTCCATTCCACCACATTTAATAAATTATAAAGCAAACATATGGGCAATGATGGATTTAGGTGTAAAGAGAATAATTGCTCCATCTGCAGTTGGAAGTTTAAAAGAAGAAATAAAGCCAGGAGATATTGTAATTCCAGATCAATTTATAGATTTTACAAAGAAAAGAGATTATTCATTTTATAATGGTGCTATAGTTGGACATTTCTCACTTGCAGATCCATTTTGTCCAGAATTAAATAAAATATGTATAGAAACTTTAAAGAAATTAGGATTAAGATATCATCATCCAGCTACATATATTTGTATAGAAGGACCTAGATTTTCTACAAGAGCAGAATCTAGACTTTTCAAAAGCTGGGGAGCAGATATTATAGGAATGACATTAGTACCAGAAGTTATTCTTGCTAGAGAGTGTGGTATATGCTATACTACAATTGCAACTGTAACTGATTATGATGTTTGGGCAGAAAAACCTGTAACAGCTGAAGAAGTTGTAAAAACACTAAATCAAAATGTAGAAAAAGTAAAGAAATTATTAATGGAATTAATACCAAGAATACCAAAAGAAAGAAAATGTCAATGTGAAAAATCCTCAGAAGGAGCTCTTATTTAAGCTATTAAATTTTTTTAATATTAATTTTGTATTTGTACTTACTACACCTCTAATTGCTCTAATATTTTCTAATATTTCATTTAATTGTGTTATAGAATCTGCTTCTACATATACTTCTATATCAAAATCTCCACTTATTTCAAATACTTTTACAATTCCTTTAACCCAAAGAAGTCTTCTAGCAACTGCTGATGTATAAATATTTGATTCACATTTTATAAGTACAAGAGCTTCAATTTTCTTTGGTATTTGAACTTCTAATTTTCTTCCTGTTACTTTTTCAGCAAGCTCTATTAGATCTACATCTCTATAGCTTCTAATATCAGGTCTATCTTTAATTGCTTGTAATAATTTTGAAAGTTCTTCTTCTGTTAATGAAATACCAAGTCTTTTTAGCTTTTCACTTACTGCTATTTTTCCTGTATATTTACTAATTACAATTTCTCTTTGTCTTCCAACAAGCTCAGGTGGAAAAGCTTCATATGTTCTTGGATCAAAAATTACTGCTGCTGAATGAATACCTCCTTTATGAGAAAAAACATTATCACCCACAATTGGTTGTAATGGCGATACAGGAATGCCACTTAATTTTTCTACAAGAGCAGATAACTCTGGAAGTTTATCTAATTTTACAGTATCAATATTATAAATAACCTTAAGAGCTACAGCAAGTGGTTCTAATGGAGTAATACCTGCTCTTTCACCAAGACCATTAACTGTTGTATGTACAGCAGTAGCACCACCTTCTAGTGCAGCTAAAGCATTTGCTACTGCCATTCCAAGATCATTATGACAATGAGTATCTAATTCTGCATTTAATTCAGAAGAAAGTCTTGAAAATAATTCTTTAATTTTAAATGGAGTCATACAACCAACAGTATCAGGTATGCTAATTCTATCAGCTCCAGCTTCTATTGCAGCTTTACATATTCTTACAACAAAATTATAATCTGCTCTTGTAGCATCTTCAGCAGTAAATCTTACTTTAAGTCCATGATCTCTTGCATATTGTATAGAATTAACAACCATTTCTATAGCCTTATTTTCATCTATATTCATAGATCTCAATTTTTCCTTTGTAACTCCTAAAAAAATTGCTACTCTATCTACATCACATTTAATTGCAGCATCAACATCAGATATTAAGGCTCTACTATGTGCTAATATTTCTGCAGAAAGTCTTTCTGCTGCTATTCTTTTTACAGCTTCAAAAACATCTTTTGATACTACAGGATGACCTGCTTCTATCATGTTAATACCAATTTCATCAAGTTTTCTTGCAATTTGTAATTTATCATCAATACTAAATGATACACCTGGTGTTTGTTCTCCTTCTCTTAGTGTTGTATCAAGTATCAATACTTTCTTCATTTAGACACCACATTTCTAAATCTCGAACTTAAATATAAGTATTTTCGTATAATTATTTTCGAATTTCGTACTAATTTTAAAGAAATCATTACTAATAACGTATTCTAAATAATTAGTTTTGTAATTTAGTAGTTTTTTAAATCTAAAAGTCCATAATTAGTAGGGAATAACATGAGTGTAGGAAAAATAGAAGGAGTAACAAGTACAGATTCTTTTACTATTTCTATAACTGATATAAATATAGGTAAAAATGATTATATTGAAGTTGAACATGAAGGAAAAAAATATCTTTTAATTATAAAAAATGTAAAAAGATGTGGTAATAAATTATTAGGAGAATGTATTGTAATTGGACAAACACCAAAAACTCCTTTTACTCCTGGTTCTGATGTATATTTAGCTTCTCCTGATACTATAAGAAAAGGACTAGGATTAATTACAAATGAAGAAGAAGGTCTGTATATTGGAAAACTTAAATCTAAGGATATAATGGTATGGTTACCAATAAAGAAGCTCACAAGAGTATTTATTGTAGGAAAACCAGGAGCAGGAAAATCATATACTATGGGTGTAATTGCTGAAGAGCTTATTAAAAAAGGAATACCTCTTGTAATAATTGATGCTCATGGTGAATATTCTAGCTTAAAAATTCCAGCAGAGGCTCCATCAGAAGAATTTAAAGTAGAACCAAGATCTTATGCTAATAATATAATTGAATTTGCAAATTTAACATTTAATCCTGGTGCAGATATAGATATTTCTCTATTAGATAATGTAAAAGTAGAAGATATAGTTTCTCAAATGCAATGCACAATAATAAACTTAAGAGGATTACCTACACATGAACAATATTCTATTGTGGGAAAATTATTAAAAAGATTATTAGATGCTATAATGATAATGCAAATTCCTCCATTTTATCTTGTATTAGATGAGGCACATATTTTTGCAGGAAGAAGTAAAATAAGAGACCCTATAGTAAAAGAGACAATAGAAATTGTAAGAAGATTTGCACAAGAAGGAAGAAAATTTGGTGCTAATTTAATAGTATTAACCCAACGTCCTCAATTATTAGATATGACTGTAAGAAGTCTTTCAGCCACATGGATAATACATAAGCTTACAGATCCAAATGATATAAGAATAGCAATTGAAAGTGGAGGATTAGAAAAAGAATGGAGTGAAGAAATAAGTTGGCTTGAACCAGGTGAAGCAATAATAACTGGTGATGTTATTGAAAAAATTCCACTTTATGTAAAAATAAGAAGAAGAGAAACAAAACATGGTGCACCTGGTTTTAATCCATTAGATTTTGTTTCTCCAAAAGAAAGAGAATCAATGAGAAAAAGATTAAGTCAACTTAAAAGTAAATTAGCAAAAATATCTACAATACAAGAAACTACTCCCACATTACCTCTACCTTCACTTTATTTACCAATTAAAATTGATGAAAATTATTTATTGAATATAATTAAGGAGGATATTTCATTAGATCATGTTGAATTAGTAAAAAATAATCTAAAATATATGCCTGCTCTTTTTGCAGAAGCTTCTTTAAATATAACAAGAAAAAATACTTTACTACAAGATAGAATTAAAAGACTAATACCAGCAGATTATTCAGTATCAGTATTAGATTGGAGAATTGAGTCTGCATATAATTTAGTTGTAAATGATATTATTGATATGAGCTTATTACATAGTCCAATGAGAGAAGGAAAACATATACCATGCTCTCCTATATTACAAGAAAATTATGGAATTGAAAATTTAAAAGGAACATTAAAAACCTTTGTAATAGCAAAATTTACACAAAATATTTATTATCATAAGGAATTAGGAGAATATTCTCAGCCTGGAGAAACTGCTGAAGATTTTAAAAAGAGAATAAAAGAAAAGCTAGATGAAATAAAGAAAAATAGAATTTCAGAAATCACTTCTTCATATAATTCAAAAATAAAAGAATTAGATATTTCTATAAATTCAATAAGAGAAGAATATGAAAGTATAAGTAATTTAATAAGAGAAATAGATAAAGAAATTGAAGAATTAAATAAAGAAAAATATAGACTTGAAAAAGAAGGAAGATCAACACTTAAAATATTAGATCAAATTAGAACAAGAGAAGTAAGAAAATTAAGACTTGAAAAAAGATTATATGAATTAAGTAATGAATTAATAAAAATCAAAAAGGAAAAAGAAATCTTAGAACAAAAAATAAAAGAAAACATAAAAAATGTAGAAGATGAAATTAATTCTCTAATTAATACTCCATTACAAACAATAGTATTTCAGCCAAAACCTGAAGAAGTAAATATTGATGCTATGCACATAATATGGGTACCTGTATTTGAAGCTATATATAGAGTATATATTAATGGTGTTACAAAAGATTTGAGATTTGAATGGAATGGCTTAAATGGAAAAGGGAATTTTGGTATTTGTTCTAATTGTGGTGTAGTAATTGATTCTTTAAGTAAACCTCTATTATGCTATATGTGTGGAGAAATTTACTGTCAAGAACACTTACTTATTTGTAAAACTTGTCAAAGAGGAATATGTAATGATCATTCTTGGAAATGTCAAAATTGTGAAAATTTGTATTGTATTGAAGAAAAGTCTTATTTGTGCTCAGTATGTGGTAAAAAGCTTTGTAGTAATTGTATAGTAAAATGTATTGAGTGTAAAGAGAGTATATACTGTAAAGATCATATTAAAAAATGTGAAGTATGTAATAATAATTTCTGTAATATGCATTATAATGAACATTTAAAGGAATGTAAAAAATGTGGAAGAAAATTATGTACATTAGAACAGGTAAAATGTAAAATATGTGAAGAAATATTCTGTAAAAATGATTCAATTAAATGTTCAGAATGTAAAGATTATGTATGTCAATTACATTCATGGCAATGTTCAGCATGTGGAAAAGTTCTTTGTATTAAAGAAACTAAAAATGAGTGTATTATATGTAAAAAATCATTATGTAATTCATGTGTAAGATTATGTCAGATTTGTGGTGCAAATATATGTGCTCTTCATGAAATAATATGTCCAAATTGTAATAGAGTTATTTGTCCAAATTGTATAGTAGAAAAAAAGAAATTTGGAATATTTAAAAAACATGTATGTAAATTATGTGCTATTAAATGATTCAAAAATTGTCTTTAATAACCATGGAATTACTAATATTGATGATATTATCTCAGGAATTGCTGCTCCTTTAAATAAAAAACCTTGAAAATATAAAATCCATAGAGGTATTTCAATTAAGATCAGTAATGCAATATAACATCTTTTTTCAATAAAATAAGTAATAGAGGTTGGAATCAATAAGAAAAATAAAAGAATGGATACATAAAAGTGAATAATACCATAATTTTCACAGAATAAACCTACTAACTGCATAGAAAATCCTACTAATATGAGAAAGTAAGAAGTCTTTAATGCTTGAAATCTTACTACTGTTATTGAGTATAATATAGTTAATAATCCAGATAATAATAAACCGAAATTAAAGATTATACAAGAATTATGAGTTAAATTTCCTAGATCACTTAAAGCATTTTTTGTAATATCAAACCATGGGGAAATAAGAATGGAAACTATTATTGATGAATACAATACTATGATAGCACATATTCCAAATATTACCGATTTCTTCATAAAAATAGTATTTATTTAGATATTATTAAAAAACTTTTTAAATGATAATTAATAGCAAGTCTTTTTAATCTTATCAAATTAATAGGAATATTTAAAAGTATGCAAATCACATACTTTATAGTATATTGTAAAGGGTGGAAAAATGGCTGAAGAAGCAAAAAAAACTGAAGAAAAACAACCATTACCTAAAGGTGTTATCTTAGTAGGCAAGAAACCAGTAATGAACTATGCCATGGTAGCATTAATGCAAATTCGTGAATTAGGAGAAATTACATTAAAAGCAAGAGGAAGAGCTATTTCTGCTGCTGTTGATGTTGCTCAGATAATAGCAAAGAGATTTTTAAGTGGAGAAGTTGAAATAAAGAACATTTCCATAGGAACACAAACCATTGGAGATCCACCAAGGAATGTATCTACAATAGAAATTAAATTAGCAATAAAGAAGAAATAGAATTGTACGGCCTTACTTCTTTTTTTTATAAATACTATTTTTTAGGGTTTTTAATTAAATTTATAGAGAGGTAAGAAAAAATGGAAGAAATACTAAATGGTTTAGCTGATGCTGTTATAAAAGGAGATGAAGAAAAAGCAAAGGAAATGGCAAAAAAAGCAATAGAAGCAAATATAGATCCACTAATTGCTATAAATAATGGCTTAATGAAAGGAATGCAAAAAGTAAGTGAGGATTTTAATAAGCTTATTATTTACTTACCAGATGTTATGATGGCTGCTGAAGCAATGAAAGCAGCACTTTCTATTCTTGAGCCAAAAATCTTAGAAAAAAAAGTAAAGGAAGAAAAGAAGAAAGTAGTAATTGGAACAATACAAGGAGATATTCATGATATTGGAAAAAATATTGTAGCACTTCTCTTAAAAGCTAATGGATTTGAAGTTTATGATCTTGGAAGAGATGTACCAGTTGATGAATTTATAAGAAAAGCTGAAGAAGTAAATGCAGACATTATAGCAGTATCTACACTACTTTCTACATCTATGCCATATATGGAAGATCTTATTAATTTACTTAAAGAAAGAGGATTAAGAGAGAAGTATATTGTAATGGTTGGAGGAGGTCCAGTAACTAGAGAATGGGCTATGTCAATAGGAGCAGATGGTTATGGAGAAGATGGTGAAGAAGCTGTTAGAGTAGCAAAAGAATTAATAAAGGTGAAGAAGAAGTGATAACAATTTGGGAAGTTCTAGATAGAGCTGAAACAGGTCCTTATATGGAAGAAAAAGATTTTGATATAAAAATTATAGCTAAAAAATGTAGAGAACTTGTAAAGGAATATGATATAAAATATAATCCTGAGGAAATAATAACAACTGATAGCTCATTAGCTGATGATTTATTTGAAGCAGGATTAAGACTTGCTTTAGAAGCAGGTATATATTGTCAAAGTACTAAAAGAATAATAAAATTTAGTGAAGAAGAAATAAAAGAAGGAATAAAATCTGCACCTAGTGAAATTATAGTTGGTCAAGGAAGAGATTCAAGAATTCTTTATGCTAGAGATATTGAAGATAAAAGAAGACCAATAATTTGTGGTGGACAAGCAGGTGCAACTATACCTGAAGAATGGTATGTTCCTATGGCAATGTCATATATGAAAGAGCATTTAATTGATATGATAAATCATGGTGGATTAGCTATTGTAGAAGGAAGAAAAGTAAGAACACATTCTCCACTTGAAATACAAGCAACAAGAAGAGAATTAGTCATGCTAAGAGAAGCTGCTGCTAGAGCTGGTAGACCAGGAATAGGTCTAATAGCTGGAGAAAGTAGTGTAACTGCACTTGGAGATTTAGCAATTGCTTCTGAAAGATATATGAGAAGTACAGATTCTCATTTAGTAGCTCTTCTTAATGAATTAAAAACAGATTATGATAGACTTGCTAAAGCTGTTAATTTTACAGAATATGGAGCATATAATGTAACACTAGTTGATCCTATCATTGGTGGATATGCTGGAGGACCTGAAGGAGTAGCTATTGTTTTTATAGCATCATTTTTACTTGGAAGATTACTATATAGATCTGAATATCATGTTTGTCATCCTATACATTTTCGCTATGTAAGTACAAGTGCTCCAGAATGTATGTGGAATTTAAGTATAGTTGGGCAAGCAATGGCAAGAAATACAAAATTTATTATAATGGGAGATGTATGGACTTCTGCTGGTGCTGGTAGTGAAATGATTTTTTATGAAATTGCAGCAAACACTATTACTAATGTAGTAACTGGAACACATCCATTAGGTGTTTCTGCAACTAATGGAAAATATCCACATGCTTCAGGATTAGAAACTAGATTTATGGCCGAAGTAGCATTAGCTTCTGTAAAACTTAAAAGAAATGAGGCAAATGAAATTGTTTTAAAATTACTAAATGAATATAAAGATAAAATGGGAAAACCAGATATTGGTAAGCCTTTTCCTGAGTTATATGATATGAAAAAAGTTGTACCAAAAAGTGATTGGGAAACATTATACAAATCTATGAAGAAGAAAATTAATGATATAATTGGTGGTATTATTGAGGTATAAAATAGATGAAATCACAAGGAAAGCTTTTGAAGGCCCTTATATGGAAGAAAAAGATTTTGATATAAAACTAATGAATTATGTAAGAGAACTTGTAAAGGAATATGATATAAAATATAATCCTGAGGAAATAATAACAACTGATAGCTCATTAGCTGATGATTTATTTGAAGCAGGATTAAGATTATTTACTGATTTGGGATTTTATTGTCAAAGCACTAAGAGAATAATAAAATTTAGTGAAGAAGAAATAAGAGATGAACTTAAAAATCTTCCTGAAAAAATTACAATAGGTCAAGGAAAAGATTCAGTTATAATGAAAATTAGGAAGGTAGAGGATAGAGAACCTCCAATAATTCATAGTGGTCCTACAGGAACATTATGTAGTGAAGGAGATATTTACGTAAAAACTTTAAGAAGTTATGCTCAAGAACCTATAATAGATTCTATTGGTTCTGGAACATTAGCTACCATAGATGGATTTAAAATAAGAAAAGGAACACCACAAGAATTTAGAGCAGCTAGAATGTTAGCAAGATGGGCTAGACAAGCAATTACTGATGCAGGAAGACCTGGAATGCACATAAATGATGTTGCTGTTGTAACACCTGAGGCAAAAATTTGTGCTTTAGATGAAAATAATGGTATTAGGAGAACAGATGGATTAATAGTAGCACAAATGGTAGAATTAAAAACTAGTTTATCTCATTTATCACTTGTTGAACATTTAATAAGCTATGGATGTTTTATAGGAAATTTATTAACTCCCATACTTGGTGGATATGCTGGAGGACCTGAAGGAACAGCCATAGTATCTATAGCAGAACATTTAGCAGGAGTTATTTGTTATAATGCAAATTATCATTATCTAAGCTTAACAAATGTAAGAAACTTAAATAATACAGATAGAAAAGGACTTTGGACAATAAGTATTGTTGGACAAGCATTATCAAGAAATTCAAGAATTTTAAGTGTATTTGATTGTTATTGTGCTGCAGGACCTGGTACAGAAGTATTATTAAGAGAAGTTGCAGCAGGTGGAGTAGTAGCTACTGTAAGTGGATTACACTTAATGGGATGTGGATCATGTGGTGGTAAGCTTATGGATCATGCAACTGGTCTTGAAGCAAAATTCCTAAAAGAAGTAGGTTTAGCTTCTACAAATATGAAAAGAGAACATGCAAATGAATTTCTAAAAAAATGGATACCATTATATGAAGATTGGCTTGATATTATAAAAGCACCAAAAGGAAAAACATTTCAAGAACTTTATGATTTAGGAAGTGCAAAACCAAAAAAAGAATGGTTAATAATCTATGAAAAAGTTAAAAAAGAATTAGAAGATTTTGGTTTTTCATTCTCTTGAAAATGGAGCTCCAAGAGAAGCAGGACCTTTTGCTTTTCTTCCTCCTATTAGTAAAGCAATAATTGTTACTACATATGGTAATATACTTAAGAGTTGACTAATAGAAGCAGATATTGGCCCAATAATTAATGTTCCAATCCATAATGAAAGTGCTTCTGCAAATCCAAATAATAAAGCTCCTCCAAATACTCCAATAGGATTCCATCTTCCAAGAATTACTATAGAGACTGCCATAAATCCTTTAGCTGCAGTAATTCTTACATCAAATACATTAAACATTGAAAGACAGAATGTACCTCCTGCTATTCCAACAAAAATACCTTCAATAATTAATGCAATATATCTTACTTTAGATACATTAACTCCAAGACGATATGCAATAGATGGATTTTCACCAGTTGCTCTTAAACTTAATCCATATCTTGTTTTAAATATTAAATAATATGCAATAGGAATAGAAATTAAAGCAATATAGACAAATATTGTTTGATTGAATAGAATCATTCCAATAATTGGTATTTCACTTAAAATTGGAATTGGAATTGGACTTAAAAGTTCACTTATATAGGGAAGACTTCCTTGAGAAAAAATAATTCTAAAAAAGTATATACATATTCCATAAGATAGTAAATTTATTGCTAGTGCAGAAATAACTTGATCTAAATTCATTTCTATTACTAAAAATCCAAAAAATAAAACAATAGCAATTCCACCAATTATTGAAGCTAATATACCTATTAGGAGATTTTTAGTAAAATATGCACTTATGAAGCCTGTAAAAGCACCTATTAACATAGCTCCTTCAATACCTAAATTTAATATGCCTCCACGTTCTACAATACACTCACCTATGGAAGCTAATAGTAGAGGAGCAGATGTTTGTAGAGTTATTGAAATTAAACTTATAATAAGTTCTATCATAATTTTATCAACTCCTTTTTACTTACATATCTTAGTATGTAGTTAGATGCAAGAACAAACATTATTAAGAGACCTTGAATAAAATCTACAATACCTTGTGGTTGATTTAACATACGAGACATTGTAGAAGAACCATTAATTATAGCAGCAATAAATATTGATGCTAAAGAAATACCTATAGGATTATTTTGACCAAGAAGAGCAATAACAATTCCAGTATATCCATATCCTGGTGATATGGTAGGTCTCATTCTGAATTGAATGCCAGCTACTTCAATAAAACCTGCCATACCAGCTAGTGCACCACTTATTACTAAAGCTAAGAATAAAATTTTTTCAACATCAATTCCAGAATATCTTGCAACTTCTGGATTTTCACCTACAACTTTTAGTTTAAATCCAAAAGTAGTTTTCATCATTATAAAATGAATAATAGGAAGAATAAGAAAGAATGCAATTACTATTCCTAAATGCATTCTTGTATATGGTATTAATACAGGAAGAATTGCTGAATTTGGAATTCTTTCTGATTCAGGAAATAATGTCTCTGGACTTTTAAGTGGAAAAGATAAAAGCCATTGAACAAAATTAATAGAAATAAAATTCATTAAGAATGTTGTAATTACCTCATTTATTCCTAATTTTGATTTCATAAATGCAGGAATTGATGCCCATAGTGCACCACCTATTAATGACATAATAAAAGCTATAGGAAATGTAAAGAAAGATTCTCCTAATGCTATAGCAGTAATAGTTCCTAACATTGCACCTATATAAAGCTGACCTTCAGCTCCTATATTCCATACTTTACATCTAAAGGATATTGCAAGACCTAGTGATATAATTAGTATAGGTGTTGCTCTTACTAAAGTCTCAATTATTAAATTAATATTACCAAATGCTCCAATAAATATATAATAATATGCTAATAAAGGATTAGTATTGTTTATAATAAGGAAGATGGATGTTACTAAAAAAGTTAATATTATAGAAAGTAATGCTCTATATAGTCCTATTAATTTTGATGAATTCATTTAATTAACCTCAATACCTAGCATGAGTTTTGCTATTTTGTAAATATCATATTCATTACGATTAAATTCTTTCATTATTTTACCATTATACATTACTAAAATTCTATCACTTAATTTAAGTAATTCATCTAGGTCAGCAGATATTAGTAGTATTCCCACACCTTTTGATTTTAAATCTAAGAATATTCTATGAGTAAAATCTGTTGCTCTTACATCAAGACCAGCTGTTGGATTTTCTGCAATTAATATTTTAGCATTATATGAAAGTTCTCTAGCTACTATTAATCTCTGGATATTACCACCAGATAAATTACTTACTTCAATATTTGGATTTGGTGCAATAATTCCAAATTTCTTTATTAATTCATGAGCATAATTCATGATGCTATTTTTATTCATTATTGTTTTATTGCTAAATGGACTTTCTTCAAATCTCTTTAGTATAGCATTTTCTGCTAAACTCATAGTTAAAACTACTCCTCTTCCAATTCTATCTTCAGGAATATAAGCCATACCTTTCTTTATAAGGAATTTTGGTTTTTTATTTACTACATTTTCATCCATGATAATTATTGTTCCAGATTCAGGTTTTCTTAATCCAGTTAAAGCTTCTACAAGTTCTTTTTGACCATTACCTGCTATACCAGCAATTCCTAATATTTCACCTGAATATAGGGAAAAACTTACATTTTTTACTGAAAGTTCTCCTCGATCTCCTCTTACATTTAAATTATTAACTGAAAGAAGGATTTTCTTAGTATTATTATTTTCATTAGTAAAGCTAATAGATTCAGAATTTTGCTTTTCTCCAATAATTAATAGTGATAACTCTTCTTCATTAGTTTCTTTTGGAGTTAATGTTTTGATTATTCTTCCTTTTCGCATTATAGTAATTCTATCACTTATAGATAATGCTTCCTTTACTTTATGTGTTATTAATATTATAGAACAGCCTTTTTCTTTAAGATTTCTTAAAATTCTAAAAAATTCTTCAACTTCTATAGGTGTAAGTACAGAAGTTGGCTCATCTAGTATTAATATATTAGCATTTTGACAAAGTACTCTTAAGATTTCTACTTTTTGTTTTAATCCAACAGGTAATTCTTCTACCTTTGTATTAAAATCTATTTTTAAGTTTAATAAATTTGAAAGCTGTATTATTCTTTCTTTTACTTTGCTTAAGTTTAATCTAAATCCAGAATTATTTAAAGAAAGAGCTATATTTTCTATGACTGTAAGAGTTGGAATTAAAATAAAATGCTGATGAACAACACCAATTCCAAGCTTAATTGCTGTACGTGGATTATCAATTTTTACTTTCTTTCCATTTACATAAATTTCTCCAGCATCAGGTTTAATACATCCAGCTATTATATTGACTAAAGTAGTTTTACCTGCACCATTTTCACCTAATATTGCATGAATTTCTCCTTTTAATACAGATAAAGTAACATTATCATTAGCAATTACACCATTAGGATATACTTTTCTTATTCCTTCTACATGTAAAACAATATCATTAGAAAAAAAGGAAGGAATTTGAGAGGACATTAGGATACCTCTGGATTTGCAAAGTTAGGTACTGAAAGAGGAACTAATTTTCCATCAACAATCCACTTGATTTCTCCATTAATTATTTTATTTACCAAATCATCAGCAAAGCTTTTTACTTCTGGGAATTTCTGTGCAAATGTAGGATTCCATATAAACTTAGCATCTCCTGCTTTCATAGTTGCATTATATATTCCTGCAGGATATTTTCCAGTTTTAGCACCTTCAATTAATGTTTTTATCATAGGATATAAATCCCAAACTACACTACCAACTACTACATCAGGAGCTAATGAATTCTGATCTTCAATATTTCCAAATGCATATGCTAAAATTTTTCCTGTTACTGGATCTTTACATGCTTCAAAAACTCCATATCTTTCACTATAAATTACATCTACACCTGAGGCAATTAATGCACTTGCAGCTAATTTTGCTTTTGCAGGATCATACCATGAATTAATATATGATATTGTTATATTTATATTTGGATTAACATATTTTGCACCAGCTATAAAGCCATTTAACAAATTATTTACATCACCTATACCAGGAAAAGCTGTTACAATTCCTATTTTACCTGTTTTTGTTATTTTTGCTGCAATTGCTCCAGCAACAAATGCTGCCTCTTGTATATAATAATCATATAAAACTAAGTTCTTACCAAAGTTTTTACAAAGCCCAGAACCTTGAGCAAAATAAACATTTGGAAATTGAGGAGCAATTCTATCTGTTACTTCCCAAAAACCCCAGCTATGTGGTATTATTAAATTATAACCTGCTGTTATATATTCGCGAATAACACGTTCTACATCTGCTTCTGGAACTCTTTCTGAATAAGCATATTCTATATCAAGCTCAGCTTTAGCTTTTAATAAAGCATTATGTAATACTCTATTCCAAGGTTCTTCAAGTGGTGTTACATATATTGCAGCTACTTTAAATTTTTTTGGAGGTGCAATAATTGATGTATATGCATATGCACCAATACCAACAACAATAATAGCTAATATTATTATTGATAATAATGTACTAGTTTTCATTTTCCCTCTGATTACTATTTTATACAAATATATTTAAAAAACTTACTGTTATTCAAATAAAATTTATATAAATATTTAAAAATTGAAAATCTTTTTTGTATTTTCTGTAGTAATTCTATCTACTTCTTTTTCAGAAATTTTCTTTATTTCTGAAATCTTTTTTAATGCATATATTAAATTTGCAGGTTCATTTCTTAAACCTCTTATTGGAGAAAGAACAGGAGAATCTGTTTCTAATAGTAAAAATTCAATAGATAAATTTCTTACAAGTTTTTGTTTTTGTTGAGAATAAACTACTGAAGTTGGAATAGAAAAGTAAAATCCTTTTTCTATTGCTTTTTTAGCATCACTTGATTTACCATCAAAAGCATGCATTATTACTTTTTTAGCACCTTCAAAATATAGTATTTCTAAAGCCTTACGTCCAGCACTTCTTGAATGAACAATTATGGGAAGTTCTCTTTCTAGAGCTAAATGTATACTACGTCTAAAAAATTTCTCTTGTATTTCTCTTTGTGAAGAATCTCTTATATAATAAAAATCAAGTCCTACTTCTCCTATTCCAATAATATTTTCTTCTTTTACTAATTTTTCAAATTGAGAAAATTTCTCTTCTGAAAGTAATGTAGGATCAAAACCTATAGTAAGATAAACATAATTAGGATAAAGAGAAATTATTTCTTTAGCTCGCTTAATTTCTAATGGATCAATAATTGAAGTAATTATACATTCTATTCCTACATTTTTTGCTCTTTTTATTACCTCATCAATATCAGTAAAACATGAATCAGTAAGATGAGCATGTACATCTATCATAAAATATAAGTAATATAAAAGTGTTATAATATTTACTATTATGATGATTACTAGTATTACAATTCCTTTCCCAGAACATTTAGGAAAAGGAGAAGCTACTCACATTTACTTAATAAAAAATGAAAAAATAATATTAATAGATACAGGATTAGATAGTAAAGAAAATAGAATATTCATAAAAAATAAGCTAAAAGAATTAGATATTTCAGTAATTGACTATATATTACTAACACATGGTCATTTAGATCATTTTGGATTAGCAGATTATTTACAAAATGAATTTGGAGCTGAAATACTTATACATAAGCTAGATAAAGATAAACTAGAAGATTATAGAAATGCAATAAAATGGTTTGATGAAAATTATGAATTGATAATTGAGGGAGGATATAGCAAAGAAGAAATAAGTGAAATAAAAAATAAGCTAATAAGCACCATAGAAATGATAAAATTACCAAGAAGTTTTAAAGCATATGAAAATTTAAGATTAGTTATTGGAGAAAAAGTTTTAACATCAATACATTTACCAGGTCATACTCAAGGAAGTGTAGGATATTCCATAGATGATAAGATATTTAGTGGAGATGTAGCAATTGAAGGAAGTACTGCTATTGAGAATTTTAGAAAAGAAATAAATTCTCTACAGAAATTAAAATTCTTTAATTATATCTATCCTTCACATAGAAAAACACCACTTACTAGAAGTGATATAGAGAAACTTGAAAATCACTTTATTGATAGACTTGAAGAAATACTAAAAATTACAAAAAATGGAATGAAACTTAAAGATATTGTAAGAAAAATATATGGTGAAAAAATTTATGAAAACCCAATAAGAGCTCTTATTCCAATAAGACAAGTAATTTCCTATTTATTATATCTAGAAGAGGAAGGATATGTAATTAAAAAAGGTTATTTATGGATTTCTACAAAAGAAACTTTATAAATATTGAGGAAAAATCATTATAAAATCTTAAACTTAATTAATGAATAAGAGGACAAAGAGGATCTGGCATTAATAAATTTTTAAATATTGCATATGCTCTTGCATGACATCCTCCAAGACATTTATTTACATATTTACATTTCTTACATTTTTCATTTAATGATTCAACTGATGTTAATTTTCTTACAAGTTCATAATTAAGATATGTTAACCAAATTTCCTTTATATTATTATTTTTTATATTAGTAATTTTTGTTTCAATACTATCACATAACATTATATTACCATTTGGTGCAATATCTAAACCTCTACCTATTAAGCAAGAACAAACTTTAGTTCTTTTTGAATTAATAAATTGCAAAGCAAAAGGTGCACACCATATTTCTATATTAAATCCAATTTCATCAGCTTTTTGACTTGCTGATATTATTGCTTCTCTAGTAATTTCATATGAAGGTAACAATTCACTATTTGCTCTTCCTATAGGTATTACTGGAATAATAGCTGCTTCAATTGCACCATAATTAGCAGCTAATTCTACATAATCTGCAACTTCATCATAATTGATTTTATTTAATGTCATAATAGGTCTAATTTTTGCTCCAAGTGATTTTAATTGTCTTAATTTTTCTAGTAAAATCTCTAAGTTCATTCCTCTTATTTTGTAGAAAGTTTCTTTTTTAACTCCATCTATACTAACTTGAATTTCTACATCATTTTTTACTAAGAATTTCATTAAATCATAATTTAAAAGAAAAGTATTTGTAACAATACTTAATTCATATCCAAAATTTCTTGCTTCTGATATTAATAAAGGTAGATCCTTTCTTATTGTAGGTTCTCCACCAGTAAAGGAAATATGTTGTGTATTAATTTCAGTTAATTCCTTAATTATTCTTAATGCTAAATCTGTTGAAATTTCATTATCTCCATTAAATCTTGAAGCATAGCAATGTAAACACTTTAAATTACACTTTCCAGTGATGAGCCAAACTACAAGCTCACAATTATTCATAGATAATCACCAACTAGAATTATGAATTTTAGTAGTTTAGTAGTCCCTATCTATTAGATTTTTTATTAATCCTATTATTATATCATATATGATAAATTTAAATTCTTTTTGGATAAACTCTTTATTACCTATTAAGTAATGCTTTAAATAAATCATTCTAGGACTAGTATCTCTTATGATGATAGATGAGCCAAATGCATCTTTAAGACATTCCATAATAGAAGAAATTATTTCTTTTGTAAATCCATATCTTCTTTTAGTTTCTAGTGATAGTACTTCAGCTAATGCTGGATCAACAAAAGAAATTTTTTCTATTGTATCTAAAATAATAGAATTTATTTTTAATTCTATATCCCAAAGATCAATTATACCTTCATTATTTTTAAATATATTTGAATATAAAAGACTAGAAATTCTTTCACATGCTTCAAATATAGCCTTCTCTACTTCAAGTTTTGTAAATGATCCTTTTCTTAAAGAACGAATTCTTGTCAAACTCAGACCTCGATCAATTTAGACTTTAGAAAGCATACTCAAAAATTTTACTAAAAAATTTATTAAAAAGATTATTTATCCTAGTAATTTTTCTAAATTGTTTTTTACTGCTATTATAAATTCTTCTGTAGTAACAATTTTATTTATAGGTGGTTCTGCTACATTAGCTACATCTTTTGTCATTATTCTATCTACTTCAATAGTCATTTTAACAGCTTTTTCAAGTTTATTAGCAAAATCAATAAGCTCAATAATACCATCAATTTCTCCTCTTCTTCTTAATGCACTAGTCCAAGCAAATATAATAGCTGTAGGATTTGTTGATGTTTTTTCGCCTTTTAGAAACCTATAGTAATGTTTTTGTACAGTACCATGAGCTGCTTCTGAAAGAAAATCACCATTAGGAGAATATAATACTGAAGTCATTAAGGCTAGACTTCCTACATATGCAGAAGCAATAAAGTCTGAAAATACATCACCATCAAAATTCTTACAAGCCCAAACAAATCCTCCTTCAGATCTTACAACTCTTGCTATTGCATCATCAATTAAAAAGTAATTATACTTTAATCCCTTACTTTCAAATTTTTCCTTGAATTCTTCTTCATATATTCTATTAAAGATTTCTTTAAATCTTGCATCATAAACTTTTGATATTGTATCTTTTGTTGCAAACCATAAATCTAAATTATTTTCTAAAGCATATCTAAATGACGCTCTTGCAAAACTCTCTATAGAACTATCTAAATTGTATATTACTTGAAGTACTCCACTTCCTTTTACTTTTGGAAGATATTCCTTTATTTCATCTCCATTTTGTTTTATAGTAATTTCTATACTTATTGGATTATTAAATTTCATTCCAATTCCATCATAAATATCTCCAAAAGCATGTCTTGCAATAACAATTGGTTTCTTCCAAAATCTTACAGCTGGAATTATATTACTGAAAATTATTGGAGCTCTAAAAATTGTTCCATCTAGTATATTTCTTATAGTAGCATTTGGACTTTTCCATTCTTTCTTTAAATTATATTCCTTAACTCTTTCAGCATTAGGTGTTATAGTAGCACATTTTACACCAATTTTCCACTTTTTAATAGCTTCAGCTGCTTTTATTGTTATCATATCATTTGTTTCATCTCTTTTCTTAATATGTAGATCATAATATTCAACTTTTAAATCAACATAAGGTAATATTAAGTACTCTTTAACTAAATGCCACATTACTCTAGCCATTTCATCTCCATCAATTTCAACTATAGGCTTATCCATTACTATTTTTTTAAACAAAATCTCACCTTAGCTTAGTTTTTTATTTGAATTTTTCTTATATATTTTTGAGTAAAAATGCCAAGAAGAATTATAAGAAGAGAAAGAAAAAGTGGAAAAATGTTTTTTGAAGCTGAAAAAGTATCAAGTAATATGAGCTTAAAAGATATTATGGATATAGTATTTACTAATTCTGAATCATATAAAGAAATAGCAATTATACTATTAGAATGGATTAAAAATAAAAGTAATGAAGAAAAACGTGGAAAAATAAAATGGGTTACTACAAGTGAATTATCTAATTACATAAATGAAAGATTATTACCAAGAAGAAGAAGTGCAGCTTATAATGTTATAAAGAATTATTTGATACCATTAGGTTTTCTAGAATATAGACCCTCAGAATCTAAATATGTATTAAGTAGGGATTTTGCTGGAGCTCTCAAGAGATTAGCAGAAGCATATATTAAGTGGATGGAGTAAGTTCATTCATGCCAAAAAATCCAAAATGGATAGGAATAGGATCAAAATTTTCTCATTTTACTTCTATTCATCCATGTTTTGGTGTAAAAGCACATTATAGAGTAGCAAGAATTCATCTTCCAGTAGCACCCAAATGTAATATACAATGTAATTATTGTAAAAGAGATATTAATAAATGTGAATGGAGACCTGGTGTTGCTTCTTGCATAACAGATGTAAATGAAGCTATAAATAGACTAGAAGCTGAAATAAAAAGTAATAAAGATTTAAAAGTTGTTGGCATAGCAGGTCCTGGAGAAAGTCTATATAATAAGGAAACTTTTGAAGTTCTATCAATAATAAAGGAAAGATGGAATTGGCTTATAAGATGTATTTCAACTAATGGATTACTTGTTGAAGATAAAGCTAATGAATTAAAAAACTTAGGAGTAAGTACTGTTACAATAACTATAAATGCTATAAATCCAGAAATTGGAGCAAAAATATATGAATGGATATTTTATGAAGGGAAAATTCTAAGAGGAATAGAAGCTTCAAAATTATTAATTGAAAAACAATTAAGAGGAATAGAAGAATTAGTAAAAAGAGGAATTGTTGTAAGAATAAATACAGTACTAATTCCGGAAATAAATTCAAATGAAATAGAGAATATTGCTAGAGAATGTAGAGATAGAGGAGCAAGTCTTATGAACATAATTCCATTAATACCTATGTATAAATTTGAAAATTTAAGAAGACCTACATGTGATGAATTAAAAAAAGCAAGAGATCTTGCAGAAAAATACTTACCTCAATTTAGATTATGTAAACAATGTAGAGCAGATGCTATTGGAATACCAGGGAAGGAAAAAATATCAACATATTTTCATGGCTGATTTATAATTGAATTAATATCACTACTATTGATATATCTTATTTCTCCTTTATATTTTATCTTAATTTTTGTATATTGTGGTAATATTATTGAAAAATCCTTTGTTATTGGTAATTCTAATTCTCTAGGAGTTAATTGAAGATCTATTATATCACCATTTGAAGGTATTATAATTTCATTAACATGTTGTTTTACATTTTCAGCAATAGAATTTAAACTATTATAATCACCATGAATTAATATAAGTTTTTCTGGTTTCATTCTTGCTATGTAATTGCATAATTCACTATGCATAGCATGTGATGAAATATCAAAGTGCTTAACCTCACAATTAACTTTTACATTAAACTCTTCATTACTTATCATATCTTTTAATTTAAATTCACGAATATTATTTATTAAATCATAACCAATAGTACCACTTTCCATATGACCTAAAATAGTAATTAAATTATTTTCAATAGGAGCAATACGTATCATATGCCAAACACTCCATCCTCCTCTTAACATACCAGAAGGTGCTATTATTATAAATGGCTCATTTTTAGAATAAATTTCCTTTCTTTCAGCTAAGCTTTTAAATTTTTTTAAAGCCTCCCATCTAAATGGATTAACATTATTGAAAATAAATGCTCGTCTTATATTATCAGCCATATAAATCATAAATTGTTCATAAACATCTAAAGCATCTAAAGACATTCCTTCTAAATATACATTAACATTTGGTAATTTATTCCAATTATCCTTTAAAATTTTTAAAATTTCTTGAGTTTTTCCTACAGCAAATACAGGTATCAATATTTTTCCTTTTCTTTCAAGTGTAGTTTTAATACATTCTATAAATTCTTTTGATATTTCTTCTTTACTTTTCCTATTTTTTCCACCATAAGTTCCTTCACATATTAAGACATTAGGATAAGCAATATCATCAGTTCTCCAATATCTTAAATGATTAGATGATGTTCCTAAATCTCCAGTATAGACAATTCTAAAATCATTATATGAAATTTCTATCATTGATGAGCCTAATATATGACCTGCATTATGAAAATTAATAGAAATTGAATCAAATTTATAAAGCTCATGATAAGTTAGAGTTTCTGTTAATTTTGCAAGTACAATATTCATTTCTTTTGAAGACCATAATCTTTCTTCTTGTGGCCATTCTCTTTCCATTATTGAAAGTTCATCTTGCCATAAAAGTTTTAAAAGAGCTAAAGTTGGAAGTGTCATAAAGACTTTATTTTTAAAACCATTTTTTACAAGATTTGGAATTGCTCCTGTATGATCTAAATGTGCATGAGATACAAAAATTGCATCAATACTATTAACATCAGGTATTATAGGAAGTGCAGATAATCCTTTTGATTTAGGAGAAATTCCACAATCTAAAAGAAAATGATAATTATCAATATCTAATTGATAACAAGATCTTCCTACTTCTCTTCCTCCACCTAATACTCTAAGTTTAATCATTTCTTAACTATAGAAAGAATTAAATTAATATAAACTTTCTGTAGTTCTTATTTTTTGATATGATTAAAGCAATAGCATTAGATATAGATGGTACTATAACTGATAGTAGTGGTAAATTATGTTTAGAAGCTATAAGTAGTATAAGGAAATTAGAAGAAAATAAAATAATGGTAATACTAAGTTCAGGAAATGCATTATGTGTTGTTAAGGCTCTTTCAAAATACATTGGATGTAGTGGTCCTACAATTGCAGAAAATGGTGCTGTTGTAGAATATAATGCAAAAATAAGAATAATAGGAAGAAAAGGAATAGGAAGAAAAGCAGTTGAAGAGCTTAAAAAAGTATATCCTAATGAAATAAAAGAATCATGGTCTAATGCTTTTAGATTTGTAGATGTTGCAATAAGAAGAACATTAGATATTGAAAAAGTAGAAAATGTTATTAAAAAAATTAAAGGAGCTAAAGTTATCGATAGTGGATTTGCGTATCATATAACAGATGAAAATGTTGATAAAGGAAAAGGTCTATTATTAGCATTGAAACTTATTGGATTAAAACCTGAAGAAGTTGCAGGTGTAGGTGATAGTATAACAGATTTAGAAATGTTAAATATATGTAAGTTTAAGGCAACAGTTGCAAATGCTGATCCTAGAATTAAAAAAATTGCTGATTATGTAGCAAGTAAAGAATTTGGACTTGGTTTTGTAGAAATTGCTGAAAAAATTTTAGAGGAGAAAATATGATAAGTAGAAAAGAAATAATGAAGGTTTTTGATAAAATTGCTAATGATTTTAGTATAAAAAGAAGAAAAATATGGAAAAGTATTGATGAGTTAGCTCCTTTTGATGGTAATATTATATTAGATTTAGGAGCAGGTAGTGGTAGAAATTCAAAATATGTTCTTAAAAAAGGTGCTAAATTAGTTATTGCTGCAGATTTTTCAAAAAGAATGCTAGAAAATTTACTATCAAACCTAGGGAAAGAAGAAAAAGAAAGTATTATTCCTATTAGATGTGATGCAATTTACTTACCTTTTCGTTCTTCTGTATTTGATAAAATACTATATATCGCTACATTACATCATATACCTAATAAGGAAATGAGAAAAATGAGTATAAAGGAATGTTATAGAGTCTTAAAGAAAGGAGGAAGAATAATTATAACAACATGGTCATTGATTCAAATGAGATTCTTAAGAAAAATTTTAAGTATAATATATATGTATCTTAAAGGATATGAATTTGGAGATATATATGTACCATGGGGAAAGGAAAAAAGATTTTATCACTTATTTACTATGAGAGAATTAAAATCTTTAGTAAGAGAAAGTGGTTTTATAATTGAGAAAGCATATGGTGAAAAAGTTAATTCTAAAATATTTCCAGAGAATTGTGTAGTAATAGCAAGGAGAATTAATCATGATTGAAGAAAATATTATAAAGGAAATGATAGAATATCTAAAGATTTGTAGTGATATAAATAAAGTAAAGTTCATGTTTTCTCAAAAAATTGGAAGAGTTCTTAAAAATTATGAAATATTAAGATATTTAAAGAGTATAGGAAAAAGTGAAAAAGAATTATTAGAGAAATTAAAAAGTAAAAAAGTAAGAGGAGCATCAGGTATATTTACAGTAGCAGTAATGACAAAACCATCAAAATGTCCAAAAGAAGAACCATGTTCATACTGTCCAGGAGGTATTAAATATGGAACACCTCAAAGCTATATAGGAAAAGAGCCTGCATTAATGAGAGCTATTCAAAATAATTTTGATCCATATAAACAAGTAATGCAAAGATTACTTCAGTATGTTAATATGGGACATACTCCATCAAAAATACAATTAATAATAATGGGAGGAACATTTCCTGCTATGGATCTTGATTATCAAGAATGGTTTGTAACAAGATGCTTAGAAGCAATGAATGATTTTCCAATTTCAAAACCATATAGATGGATTAGTCTTGAAGAAGCTCAAAGAAGAAATGAAAAAAGTAATGTAAGATGTATAGGAATAACAATGGAGACAAGACCTGATTGGGCAAAAGAAGTTCATGTAGATAGAATGATAAGACTTGGAGCAACATTAGTAGAAATAGGTGTTCAAACATTAGATGATGAAATCTTAAAAAGAGTAAAAAGAGGTTGTACTACAAAAGATGTTATTGAGGCAACAAGAATATTAAGAGATAGTGGATTAAAAGTAGGATATCATATGATGCCTGGTCTTCCTGGTAGTAATTTTGATAAAGATTTAGAGGATTTAAGAAGAATATTTGAAGATGAAGACTTTAAGCCAGATTATTTAAAAATTTATCCTACACTTGTAATAGAAGGTACAGAATTATATAAGGAATGGTTAGAAGGAAAATATAAACCAATGCAAACTGAAGATGTTATAAATCTATTAATTAAAGCTCATAAATATTTTCCTAAATGGGTTAGAATTTCAAGAATTCAAAGAGATATTCCTGCTGATATAATAGTAGATGGAGTAAAAAAGAGTAATTTAAGAGAAGAATTTGAAAGAAGACTTAAGGAAATGGGATTAAAATGTAAATGTATAAGATGTAGAGAAATAGGTCTTGCAAAAATAAGAAAAGAAGAGATTTTTGATATTAATCCAAGTATAGAAGTAGAAGAATATAATGCTAGCAAAGGAGTTGAGTTTTTCATATCATTAGAAGATAAAAATAAAGATTATTTAATTGGTTTTTTAAGATTAAGAATTCCATCTGAATATGCTCATAGGAGAGAAGTAAAGAATGCTGGAGTAATAAGAGAGCTTCATGTATATGGACCTCAAGTACCTGTTGGTGAAAAATTAGAAGATGCATATCAGCATAAAGGATATGGAACTATGTTATTAAATAAAGCAGAAGAAATTGTTTTAAATGAATTTAATTTAAAGAAAATTGTTGTACTACCAGGTGTAGGAGTAAGAGATTACTACAGAAAAAGAGGATATAGAAAGCTTCCTAATTCACCTTACATGATGAAAAAGCTATCTTAATTTAGAGAATAAGTTTTTATACTAGTTAGATTTTATTGGATGTGAAAAATGTTAATTGATGTAGCTGTTTGTGATATATCTGCTATAAGATCAAGATTTATTTTAGATTTAGTTAGTGGAGGAAAGATTACAAGTAAAATAATAATACCAGAAGAAGTAATTAATAGTATAAGAAGAGAAGTAAAAAAAGGTAATTATCTTATTTTAGAGAATTTTTCAACTCTAAAAAGTATAGCAGAACAAGTAGGAGTAAATATTGAAATAATAAGAGAAGATAGAAAAGTATTAGATGATGAAGAATCTGTATTACATGTAGCAATGAGTAATAACTATCCTCTTATTACTTCAAATGAAAATTTAGCTAAAATTGCAAAAGCAATGGGTATAGAAGTATTATATGGTAAAGCAACTAAAATTCAAGGAGAACCAATTTTTGTAAAATATTTTAATGAAAATGTTATGTCAGTACATCTTAAAGAAGGATTAATGCCAAGAGGAAAAGTTGGAAGACCTGGCTCTTGGCAACTTCAAACATTAGAAAATAAAGTTATGGATATAAAGGAGTTAGAAAAGATTATTGAAGATATATTTGAAAGAGTAGATGAAGAAGGATTTATAGAATTGGATAGAGAAAGTTCTAAAATTTTAATGTTAAGAAATTATAGAATAATAATAACATATCCACCATTTTCAGATAGATTAGAACTAACAATTACTAAAAAATTAGTTGATTTAGAAATTGAAGATTATAACTTATCACCAAAACTTATAAAGAGATTAAAAGAAAGAGCAGAAGGTATTTTAATTGCTGGAGCACCTGGTATGGGAAAGACTACTTTTGCTAGAGCTTTAGCTAAATTCTACTTAAGAGAAAATAAAATAATAAAAACAATAGAATCTCCAAGAGATCTTTGTCTTCCTCCTACTGTTACTCAATATTCAAAATCAAAAGTATCATCAGAAGAACTTCATGATGTTTTATTATTAAGTAGACCAGATTATACTTTCTTTGATGAAATGAGAGATACTGAAGATTTTAAGATATTTACAGATTTAAGATTAGCAGGTGTTGGAATGGTAGGTGTTGTACATGCAGCATCACCAATAGATGCTATACAAAGATTTATTGGTAGAGTAGAATTAGGAATGATACCTTCAATAATAGATACTGTAATATTTATAAATAAAGGTACTGTAGAAAAAGTTTATGAACTTGAGACAAAAGTTAAAATACCTCATGGTCTTACTGAATCAGATCTCACAAGACCAGTATTATTAGTAAAAGATTTTGAAACAAATGAAGTAGAATATGAAATTTATGTATTTGGAGAAAGAACATTTGTAATACCATTAAAAACAAAAAAAGAAGAAAAAATAATAGAATCTATGATTTTGAAGTTATTGGAAAGATACTTACCAATAGAAGAAGTAACATTAGAAACAAATGATAAAGAAGTTATAATTAATATACCTTCAAATAGAATAAATTATATTGCAAAGAAGTGTAAAAGAAAAATACAAAGATTAGAACAAAAAGTAGGAGTAAAAATAACATTAAAAGCAATATAATTGGTGCCTAAATTGAGAATAATGAGAAAAGCACTTAGTAGTCTATTTTCTGAGGAGGAGTTAAAAAAAGCTATTACAAGTATTGATATTATTGGAGATATTGCAATTATAAAAATACCAAGAGAATGGGAAAATAAGAAGTATGAAATAGGTGAAGCATTATTATCTCATTTAGGTGGTGTGAAAGGAGTTTTTAGACAAATAAGTCCTGCAAGTGGTGAATATAAAGTAAGAGGAATAGAATGGCTTGCTGGAAAAAAAGATACAGTAACAATTCATAAAGAACATAATTGTTTATTCAAAGTAGATATATCAAAGGTATTTTTCTCTCCTCGTTTATCCTTTGAGAGATTAAGAATTGCTAAATTAGTAAAAAAAGGAGAGATTGTAGTAAATATGTTTGCAGGTGTTGGTACTTTTTCAATTTTAATTGCAAAAAGTGGAGCTCAAAAGGTATATTCTATAGACAAAAATCCATATGCTTTTGAATTGATGTGTGAAAATATTAAGTTAAATAAATTAGAAGGAATTGTTATACCTATACTAGGAGATGCAAAAGATGTTGTAAAAGATCTAAAGGGAATTGCTGATAGAGTTTTATTACCATTTCCAGAATTAGCAATAGAGTACTTACCATATGCTATAGAGTGCTTAAAAGAGCAAGGTTGGCTACATGTATACTTACATCAAAAAGCTAATAATAGAAAAGAAGCTATTGAAGAAGCTAAAAAACTTTTAAAAGATTTTAATATTATAAATGAAAGAGTTGTAAGAAGTGTTGGGAAAAAATTATATCAAGTTGTCTTAGATATAGAAATAAGGAAAAATGCTAAAAGTACTTGAAGATTGGTTTAGTAATATTGATAGTGCAATAATTGCTTATTCTGGAGGGATAGATAGTACCTTAGTAGCATATATAGCAAAAAAAGTTTTAAAAAATAAAATGTTAGCAATTACAATTAAAACGCCATTTATAAAAAATAAAGAAATAGAATATGCAAAAAATAAAGCAAATTCTCTTGGAATTAATCACAAGATTATAGAAATTAATCTTCCTGAAATTATTATGGAAAATCCATATGATAGATGTTACATATGTAAGAAACATATGATTAATGAATTGAAAAAAATTGCTAAAGAGCTTGGATATAATTTTATTATTGATGGTACAAATTATGATGATATTAAAGAAAATAGATTAGGAATAAAAGCAATTATAGAAGAAAATGTAAAAAGTCCATTATTGGAATTAAAATTTGGAAAAAAAGAAGTAATAGAATTATCAAAAGAAATTGGACTAGATTATGAAAAACCAAGTAGTCCATGTTTAATAACAAGATTTCCTTATGGCTATAAAATAAGAAAAGAAGATATAGATATGGTAATAAAAGCAGAGGAAATTTTAGAAGAAGAAGGATTTAAAATCATAAGAGTTAGACATTTCAAAAATATTGCAAAAATAGAAATTGGAAAAGAAGAAATTTCAAGATTTTTACAAGAAGATTTAAGAGAAAGAATATTAAAAAAATTTAAAGAGCTTGGATATAAGATAGTAACATTAGATCTAGAAGGTTATGTAAGTGGAAAAATGGATTTAATATTGAATATCTAAATCACCATTATCTAACCAAATAAATTTTGGTCTTTTTCTATTTTTATAAAGACCTTTTTGAAATATATATCCTACTATAAGAGGAAGAGCAATAGTAGCTTCTGAATATACTATAGCTCTTCTTGCTTTTTCTGAAATTTTTCCCCATGATTTTGCTTCATCAAGTGTACTTCCACTTAATCCTCCCCAATGTGGTGGTTCTGTTGTTATTTGAATTGCATAGTAATGTCCTTTTGTATATTTTAACATTACAGAAGCATCATTAATATAGTTCTTAGGAACACCTCCTCCAATATAAATAGCTCCAGTTTTCTTTGATTTTAATACTATTTGTGCAATTTCATAATTATCTTTCATAATATCAATATAAAATGTTTTTACATTATTTTCCTTTGCCCATCTAAAATATCCTGCTAATGCTATACCTATAGAACTATCTGCTATAGCAGGACAAAAAATAGGAATATTATAACGATAAGCATTAAATAATATTGAATTTTCATCTCTTATTGTAGAACCAAGTATATAAAGAAATTCTCTTGTAGAATATCCTCTTGGTTCAAGAGATTTACAAAATTCTGCTATTTTTTCATCACATTCTACAAAACCAATTTCATCTACATAAGTATCATATATTCTATTAATGTAAAGAGAATGAAGTTCTTCATCAGATATATCAAAATAACCCTTATAATGATTATATCCTTGAGCTAAATAATAATCTTGATACAATATTGCTCCTGTAGAAACTACAACATCAACAATTCCTTTTGATATCATATCACTTATTACTTTTCTTAATCCACCAGCAATTAATGCTCCTGAAAGACCAATAAAGATAATTGGATTATCTTCATCTAAAAGCATATTTTCATATACAATTGCACATTCTGCAAGACTTCTAGATTGAATACTACAATTTTTCCATGCTTCTACTAAATCTTTAATTGTTATAACTTTATCTAAGTCTAATTGAATTACTTTATCTCTTAATATTTTTCTTCTCTTATCTTCTTTTTCAGGTGTAAGATTTATTTCTTCAAATTTTTCATGAAAGATTTTCATTTGTTAATTTTCTACAAATATTCTGTATATAAAAGTTATTACTTACTTACTAAAGCATCAATGCTTTTTATTACTTTTTCAGCTTCTGTAACTTCTACATTTTGAGCAGATGATATAAAATTACTTAAATTTTCCGATAAGAATTTATCTATATCCTCTTTTATAGTAACTTTTCTTTTATTTATTAATAATGGTGAAGGTTCTATTATTGCTCCATGTAGAATTCCTAATTCTTCATCTATTTTAGTTAAAACTATTCTACCAACATCTTTATCATTTAATTTTATCCTATATATGTAATCACCAAGAATTGTTGTAGATATACGTTCAATAACATAATTTGGAATAATTAATTTCTCAATCTCTGGAATAATTTCACTTATTATACTGGAAACATCTTGTCTTTTAAAGACTTCTATTTGTAAATTCTCATATTTCCATTTTATTTTACCATTTTCAATAGTATACTCAATTCTTACTCTTACAACATCACCTTTATCAAGCTTAAGTTTTTCTACAAAAATATAGTATAATACTTTATTTAGTTCTGCAATTGCTCTTGCTACTTCTTGAGATACTACTTCTCCTTTTTTTATATTATCTTTTAATTGTGCAAAAAGTGTTTTTCTTACTTTATCTGCATAAGCACCAGTAATTACCAAACCTGTAGTTAATTGATTTGTAACTAATTGACTCATCAATATATAGATTGTACTTTAAATTTAAATTTTTTATTATTCAGAAAAATTTTAGAAATATTCTAAGAAAATATTTTGTGATAGTATATGTCATCGATAAGATTAACAGTACCAGCAACAATAGCAAATTTAGGACCAGGATTTGATTTAATAGGTATGGCTTTAGATAGACCAAGAGATATTGTAGAGGTTTCCTTAGAAGAAAAAGGAGAAGATGAAGTAAAGGTTTCAGGTTTATATGCCAATGATATACCTATAGATCCAAATAGAAATTCTGCTATAGTTGCCGCTAGAGCTGTACTTAAAAAATTAAAAAAAGAAAATTTTGCAATAAAAATGAAAATTATAAAAGAAATACCTACAAGAAGAGGATTAGGAAGCTCTGGTGCATCATCTATAGCTGGAGCTTATGCAGTTAATTATATATTAGGAAATCCTTTAAGAATAGAAGAATTAATTGAATGTGCTACAGAAGGAGAGAAAATTGCTTGTGGATCTCCTCATATAGATAATATTGCACCTGCATTATTTGGAGGAATTACTTTTATATCATCATTTAATCCTATAAAAATAATAAAATTAGAACCAATAAGAAATGCTGAAATTCTTGTTTTAAGTCCAAAGATAGAAATTGGAGTTGAAAAAACAAAAATAGCAAGAGAAATTTTACCAAAGGAAATAATGTTAAAGACTATGATAAATCAAGTACAATCATTTGGTAATTTAATAATAGGATTAATGAAAAAAGATTTAAATCTTATTGGATTAGGAATTTCAGGAGATCATGTGATAGAACCTGCTAGAGCTAAATTAATACCAAAGTTTTATGAATTAAAAAGTAAAGCTTTAGAAAATGGAGCTTATGGTTTTTCTATAAGTGGTGCTGGACCATCAGTTTTTGCTTTAGTTCCAAAAGGAGAAGGAAAAAGAATTGGAGAAATTCTTTCTTCAATACTAAAAGAAGATGGAATACTATCAGAATATTCCATTCATGAAAATTCTGAGGATGGTGTAAAACTTGTCTCCTAAGCTTAAATGTATAAATTGTGGTGCAGAATATAGAAGTGATGAAATTGTATATTTATGCAAAAAATGTAATTCTCTACTTGATGTAATAATGGAGATACCAAAAGTTTCTCTTAGTGAATTTAAGAAAAGAGAATTTAATATATGGCGATATAGAGAATTCATACCAATAGAAGAAGGATGTGAAATTATAACTTTAAGAGAAGGAGGAACCCCACTATATGAATGTAATAGATTAGCCAAATGGGTTGGTGTAAAGAAATTATATATAAAATATGAAGGAATGAATCCAACTGGTAGTTTTAAAGATAGAGGAATGAGTGTTGGTGTTACAAAAGCTAAAAGTCTTGGTTTAAAAAGTGTTGCTTGTGCCTCAACAGGTAATACATCAGCTTCTCTAGCAGCTTATGCAGCTAGAGCTGGATTAAAATGTTATGTAATATTACCAGAGAATAAAGTAGCATTAGGAAAACTTGCACAAGCAATGATGCATGGTGCAAAAGTAATGAGTGTAAAGGGAAATTTTGATGAGGCTTTAAAATTAGTAATGGAATTATCATCAAAAATGGGATTGTATTTATTAAATAGTGTAAATCCATGGAGATTAGAAGGACAGAAAACATTAGCTTTTGAAATTATTGAACAATTAGGACATGTACCTGATATTATAGCAGTTCCTATGGGGAATTGTGGAAATATTTCAGCAATATGGAAAGGTTTTAAGGAATTTTATAAAGCAGGTATTATTGATAAATTACCAAGAATGTTTGGAATACAAGCAGAAGGTGCTGCTCCAGTAGTTAATATGTTAAGAAAGGGATTAGATAAATTAGTACCAGTAAGTAATCCTGAAACTATTGCTACTGCTATAAGAATAGGAAATCCAGTAAATTGGCCAAAAGCAGTAATGGCATTAAAGGAATCTAATGGCTTATGTGAAACTGTAAGTGATAATGAAATAATAGAAGCACAACGATTAATAGCAAGCTTAGAAGGAATAGGAGTTGAACCAGCAAGTGCTGCTTCTGTAGCTGGTGTTAGAAAAGCAGTATTAAACAATATGATAGATAAAGAAAGTGAAGTTGTATGCATTGGTACTGGTCATTTATTAAAAGATCCTGAAGAAGTTATTAAAGTATGTGGTAGACCAATTGAAATACCATCAGATCTTAGAACTATTCTTAATATTCTTTAAGAGTTCTACATTTTCTTGATGGCAACTTCTTCTTCTTTTATCAATTCTAATACCTAACTTCTTAGCTTCTTTTTCACTTATACCTGCAGCCTTTAATTCTAAGAGACTAAAGCCTCTTCCTTCTCTTTTCTTTCTTGGTGAATATTTTTTAGATGGTGAAAATACTATTGGAGTATACTCCATAAAATTAAAAATATTAAGATTGGGATATAAATTTTAATTATTTCTTAGATTCTATTATTTCAAATGGTTTAATCATTCTATAAAGTAAGTCTGTTCTTGTTACAATTCCAACAGGTCTTCCTTCATCATCAACAACTATAAGACGTCCTATACTTGATTTTCGCATTTTATTCATAGCCTCAAGTATATCTTCATTTAGATTTATTGTAATTGGTTTTCGAGTAGCAGCTTCTTTTACAGTTATATCAATTTTTCCTTCACTTAAACATCTTGCAATATCTGAGCTAGTTAATAATCCAATTAATGAATTATTTTCTACTATTGGTGCAGCTCTTATAAACTCCTTATACATAATTGAAGCTGCTTCTCTTATTGACATATCTGATCTGAGAGTTACAAGTCTTTTTGACATTATATTTTTTACACTTTCTCTTGGAATACTTATTACATTTATAATATCAATAAGTAATTCTCCATGAATTTCATCTCTTCCAATTATTTTTCCCTCAATTACCATTCTACCAAATAATGTTGGTCCAATTATTATTTCCTCACCAAGATTTAATTTAGAAAGATCACCAACTGTTTTAATAACAGCTTGACAAAAATCTGGACTATAAACACTTTTAAAGAAAATATCTGTTACTACAATACCAGTATTTTCTCCATTTTTCCTATAAATTGGAATTTTAAGAATTTTAAGATGTTTAGGAATGCTAAAACTCTCATAAGCTTTACTTGTTGGAATATACCCTCCTTTTGGTCCTGGAATAGATTCTACTAAACCTAAACTTCTTAATATAGGCATCATATTTCTAATAGTACCTTCGCCTTTTCCAATTTTCATAGCAATTTCTTTACTTTTTACAAATGATTTTTTCTGTTCATAAATTTCAATTAATGCTAGTATGATTTCTCTTTGAGGTGAAGATAATTGAGCCATTTAAATCTCCTAATATAATTTATAATTATTAAAAAATAGATAAATTTTATAAAAATTTTTATGTTAAATCTCCACATACACAAAATAATTCATTTATAGCACTATAAAGTTCTAAAAAACCAGTACTATCTTTTGCAGAAACTAAAATAGTTCTTTTTTTCTTTTCAATTTTCTCTACAATAACACTAATTTCTTCTGCTAATCCAGCTAACATTCCTGTTTCTATTCTAGAAGGAATTTCTTCTTCTAATAAATCACATTTATTTATAATTTCAATAGAAGGAACTCCTAGTCTCAATTCAACAACTATTCCTAGTAGTTTTAATGTAATGAAATCATTTTTTCTTTTCATAAATGATGGATCTATTATAAATATTGAGGCTTTTCTTCCATTAAGAGAAGATGAAAGAAGTGGTCCCATTTCTCTAAATAAAAATAGTTCCATTTGTCCTGGAGTATCTATGAGTAAATAATCATAATTTATACTATTTATCTTCTTAATAATTTTTGACATATTATTTTCTATGATTTCACTAGCTCTTATTAAAGCACCATTAGGTCCTAATTTTTCATTTAACATTATCTCATTTATATTTACTATTTCTCTTACATCAAAAGAAGGAGTAAATGGTAGTAATATTACCCCAGGATCTAAATTAATATATCCTACACTATATCCTTCTTTTTCAAGCCATTTACCAAAGGAGTATGTAAGAGTTGTTTTACCTGAACCAGCAGGACCTACTATGAATAAATTTATCATAGAAAAAAATAAGAAAAAGAAAAAGAAATTATTTTCTTCTTAAGAAAAGTCCTGTACAAGTTTCTTTAAGTACTTCTTCAGATTGTGGTTTTGTTATAAAGGAGAGAATTATTACAGTTAAAGTACTTGCTATAAAGCCAGGAACTACTGCATAAACTGCTAATACACCAGGAATTATAATATTCCTTCCCCATATAGCAAAGGATAGTAATGTAGTAATAAAGCCAATTATCATACACCATCTTGCTGCATGCTTATTCATTCTCTTCCAGTATAAACCTCCAATTATTGGCCAGAAGAAACAATTTACCATTAATGAAAGTGCAGCCCATATGAACCATGCTAACATTGGTTGTGGTGTTAATGAGAGCCACCATGAGAATATTCCTATTACTAAAATTGTTATTCTATTTATCCATTTTATTCCTTTATCTGAAATTGTTGATCTTATAGCATTCTTAATTACATCATATGAAATATTACTTGCAGCAGTTACTAATAATCTATCAGTAGTAGACATTACTGCAGCTAATACACATGGTAATAAAAGCATAAGAAGACCATAAGGTAAAGCTACTTTTGCTATTGTTGGAAATGCCATATCATTCCATGCTACTGTAACACCACCTTCAAGGATTAATGATGAAATATTTAGCTTACCTTGTGCCCATGCAACTCTAGCAGCAATTCCTATAATTGATGTAGATAATATTATTGGAACGCAAAGAACATACGTTAGTAAAGGACTCCATTTAGTATATTTAGAGTCTTTAAAACAAAGTACATTATTTACAATATGAGGAGCTACCATTAAGCCTAATGGTACAGTAATACCAAATAATGTTAAATTATAAGCCCAACCAACTAATGGAATATCAGCTGGTCCAAAGGGTTTATCTAAGAATTGAGCAAATAGATAAGTTGATGATACTCCTCTTATAGTTTGCTGTAATATAGGTACTTGAGAAACCAATTCATTAAGTATAATCCATCCTCCCATCCAACTTATTATTATTGGAGTACTAATGAAAATTACTAAGATTATTAGAATTGATTGTAAAAATGTAGTCCAAGCTGTTGAAAACATTCCACCAGTCATTACATATCCAATTACTACAATTAAGGCAATAAATGATGCTAAAGAGTATGGAATTCCAAGTATAGCCTCACTTACTATGCCTATAGCAGTATATTGAGCTATTAAGTATGCAAAACATGTAGCTGCTGAAATTATACCTGCAATCATTCTAATAATCTTAGGATCTTCATAACGTATTGCAAAATAATCTTGTATTGTTAGCATTTGGAATTTCTTTCTTAAATTCCATAATTTATAGCCTATTAATATTGTACAGAAGGATATTGCAAATGGTGGACCAATTACTCTTTCCCAAAGATTTGCCCATCCTCCTTGAAAACTAGTACCAGCTACACCTATTATAGTCATTCCACTTGTTACAGAACCTACCATTAGTAAAACATAAGTCCAGAATCCAAGTCTTCCTGATGCTGCTACAAAATCTGCTAAAGTTTTTGTTCTTTTAGCACCAAAGTAAGATATTATTCCAATTGCAATAAAGTAAATAATAGTTGCTCCAATAGCTAAAATATCCATTTTTAACCCTCCTTTTCTGGTGATTTCCACTTAAGTGCCCATAATGTTAGTATTAATATCTGAACTATAATGGGAATAATTAAGCAAACAAATGTTATTGGAAGCATTCCTAAGATTCTATCACTACTTGATATTATTTTTATAGCTAACTTAGTAATTAATATAGAAAACATCTAAATCAACCTCCTTAAGTCTAATACTCTTTTTGTTTTTCCATCACTTCTTGGTAAAGTACCTGATGGAACTATTTCTACAATTGTTCTTAATTGTGTAGCATTTTTTATTTCTTCAAATATTTCTTGTTTTAATTTTTCAACTAATGTAGCATTATTAATTATACTATTATTAACTTCTACCTTAACTATTATATCATCAATACCAGATAAGACAATAAGAAAGTTACCATTTGTTTCTTTATGAGATGCAATTATTTTCTCTATAGTAGATGGATATAGACCTATTCCTCTAATTTTAATCATATCATCAATTCTCCCCTTAATCCAATCTATTTTTATATGTGTTCTTCCACATTCACAAGGACCTTCAATAAATCTTGTAATATCACCTGTTCTATAGCGAATTAAAGGCATTGCTTCTCTTGATAGAGGTGTTATTACTAATTCACCTTCTTCTTCTATATCAACATTTTCTCCAGTCTTTGGATCTATAATTTCAGCTATGAAATGATCCTCCCATACATGAAGTCCATTTTTAGCTCTACATTCAATTGCAACCCCAGGACCTGTAAGTTCAGCCATACCATAATTATTAAATGCTTCTATTCCAAGACCTTCTTCTATTTTATTTCTTGTTTCTTTTGTCCATGGTTCTGCTCCTAATATGCCTATTCTTAGCTTAAGAGATTTTCTAAGATCTTCACGATTTTCTAAAACTTCTATAAAGCGTAATGCAAATGATGGAATAGCATGGAATATAGTAACTCCAAAATCTCTCATTATTTCAAGTTGTTTTTCTGGATTACCAGAACCAAAAGGAATTACTGTTATACCAAATCTTTCAGCTCCTTGAATTAAACCTAATCCTCCTGTAAATAACCCTTGTGAAGTAGTATTTTGGAATATATCACCTTTTCTTGCACCTACACAAGCAAATGCTCTTGCCATTAATTCAGACCATATTTTTAAATCCCTTTTTGTATAAAATGTAGGAATAGGTTTATTTGTTGTACCAGATGATGTATGAATTCTTAGAACTTTTCTTAATGGTACTGCTAAAGCACCATATGGAAAACATTCAATAAGATCCTTCTTTGTTGTAAATGGAAGTTTCTTTAAGTCCTCAATACCATTTATTGAATCTATTTTCATTTGCTTTAATTTTTCTCTTATAAAAGGAACTCTTTTTGCTCTATTAAATGCCATTATTAATTTCTTATTTTGAATTTTCTTAAGAAGTACTGGATCTATTTTTTCTAGACTTGGTTGGAAATAGACTTCACTTGTTGTAAACTAGACTCCTCCTTTCACTTATTTGCAAAGAATTCACCCCCGTTAATTGAATTAAAGACAGTAATAGCTGGAGGAATTACAGAAGTATTTTCAATAAACTAAACTCCTCCAGCTCACCTAGACTCCTCCAGTGAACTAGAATTCAATAAAAGCTAATATTTAAATTTTTCTAAAAAATAAAAAATTATTTTGGAAAAATAGTATCAAGTTTTTCTTTTGGTAGTGGTCTTGTAAATAAGCTTACTGTAAAGTATACTACTCCACAACCAAACATTAATGTTAATGCCCAAATACCCCAATGATTAAATGGTGGAATATATTTACCATAAACTGAAGGATGTAATAATGTAAGAATTATACCATAAATTATAGTACATATAGCTCCAATTTTTGTAGCTCTTTTCCAATACATAGAAATTGCTACAACAAAAAAGAATATTCCTGCTTGAGCTACTGCAGATCCTGCCATAAATTCTGATAATAAAGGTGGAGGTGATGTATAAGTCCACCATAGAGGAATTAACATTAATGGAATTATAGAAATTCTTGAAATTATAAGAAGTATATTAGGCTTAATATTTGGTACAATATTACTAATAATATCTTTTGTAATATTTGTTGCCATTATCATTACCATACCTGCTAATGTTGAAATTGCAGCAGCAAATACTGCCATAGAGAATACTCCTGCACCTAAAGGACCTCCAATTGCCATACTTACAAGTGTAGCAGCAGCATCACCATAAACTGGAGCTATCTTCATAAGTTCTGCTCCCCAAACAGTTCTTGCTGCAAATCCCATTACGCCTATCATTAATGGTGTAATACAATTTAGTATAACAATTATCATTAGTATGATGAATTCTCTTTTTGTTACTTTCCTCATACCTAAGAATCTAGCAATATTATGTGGAAAACCTGTTGCCATAAGTAAGAACATAAATAATACACCTGTAACTCCAATCCAATCATATGCAGCAAAAGCTGGAGTAATAGCTGCAGTATAACCACTTAAAGGTATTGATGTTATTCTACCTCCTGGTGCTACATAATTTGCATTTAATAGACATTCTGCAATTTTTTCAGGACCACCTGCCCATATAATAGAAGCTATTCCAAATATCCATCCAATTATCATAAAGATTAAACCTTGTAATGCTAATGAAAATTGTGTACCAGTATAACCACCAAGAGCTAAATATATACCACATAATATTGCAGTAAATGTTAAACTTAATAGCCAATCACTTCCAGTAGTAAGACACCAAACAGAAGCCATTGCCTTATATTGACCAACACTATATACAATTAATAAAAGTATCATTGTTATACCAGTAAGAATCTGTAATAACTTACTATCAAATCTTACTCTAACAACTTCAGGAACTGTTCTTGCTCCAAGTGAAACATAATGTCGCATTCTATATCCAATAACAACACATAAAGATAATCCCATTAAATTTGTAATACCAATAAGCCATGAGCCAGACCAGCCATAAGTATAACCAAGACCAGCATTTCCAAATATTGCCCAACCACTCATCCATGTTGCTGTAAGAGCTAAACCAGTAGTAATAGGGCCAAGATCTCTATGACCAATAAGCCATTCATCAAAATTTTTTGATTTTCTATAAAATAATACTCCAATTATAGTACTAATAGCTAACATTGATAATACTGCTATAATTGTTGAAATTGCTGTTTCTTGTGTTGGTGTAGGTATCATTATTCTTCCTCCCAATATTTAATTCTTAAAATCAATAATATTATAGTCCATATAATGCTAATTATTAAAGCACCCCAGTATGCATACCATCCACCAATTGTTACTGCAATTATTGGAACTAATATAAAACATAAAGAAAGTAATATTATGAATATTATTATACTCATTTTATCTCCTCTTTTATACTATTTGCTATAATTAAACCAGCATATGTTAATCTAATGGGAATACCCTTATTATTCATACTTCCACATTCTATAAGACCTAAATCTCTAAGAACTCTAAGATTCCATTTTACTGTAGATTCTGGAATATTGAGCTTTTTTGCAATTTCTCTTGCTTGTCTAGAAAGAGTTATTTCTTCTTCCTTATCTTTCATAATATACAATAATATCTTTTTTTGTAGATTTGTTAAAACTCTAGAACAAATTTTCTTTAATGAGTCTTCTAATATCTTGGAGGGATCAATTGTACTTTTAGTACTTGAAAAGATAGACACCTTTTTGCTGAGAAGCTACCTCCTTCACTACTTTCCCTCCGTAAGTGATGTAATTTAGAAAAGTTATATTTAAACCTACTGGATAAGATTTTTTATCTATTTATCTTTTAAAATAGATCTTAGTCGTTTAAGAGCATTAAGTTTTTCTTTTTCATTAATTTTAGCTTGTTCTATTGCAATTCTTAAGAATTCTATGGCTTCATCCATTTCTTTTCTTAGTATTGGAAATGGAACACCATCTTTACCTCCAAAGGCAAAAGAATATTTTACAGGATCTTTCCAACTTGGAGGTTCTCCATAGATTATATCAGATACTAAAGCAAGAGCTCTTATAGTAGCTGGACCAATACCTTCAATTGCTAATAACTCTTCATAATTTTTTGGTTGAATTTCATAAGCTTTCTCTAAAGCTTTCCAATTTATATGCCATGGCATTACTAAAATATTATTATTAATATATTCTAATAGAGATTTTTGACCTGATTTTACTTCAACAATATATTTTCTTAATGATTTATCTTTAACAATATCTACTGATACTTTTCTACAACCTTCAGATTCTTTTGCTATCATATTTAATACTTTATCTTCTTTATAGCCTATAATTCCTTTATGTGGTTCTACTACAAAACTATTAAGATTTTCTGATAACCAATGATATCTTCTTGCAAGTTTATTTTTTAAATTCATACCTTGTTGTACAATAGCCCATTCTCCATCTTCAGAAAGAATAAAAACATGATGATAAAGCTGATATCCTGCTTGAATTGCTGTATTATCTACTTTTGCACACATCTTACTTGCATATATTAATTTAGAGATTCTTGATGTAGATAATCCTAATTTCTCTCCAATAGTAGTAATTTCTTCAGGTGTAGATCTAGATTTTATTCCTTTACCTCCACAAATAGCAATACCAGTTTCTTCATAACTTATACTAGATTTAAGAATGCCTGTAACAACAGTAGTTAATCCAGAAGAATGCCAATCAAATCCTAAAACACATCCAAATGCTTGAAACCAATATGGATTAGAAATTCTTCTTAGAAATTCTTTTCTTCCATATTCATTAATAATTATAGTAGTAATATTTCGAGCTAAAGCCTCCATACGCTCAATTAACCAATTAGGAACATGACCTGAATGTAATGGTAAATATGCAGATCCTGTATAATACACAAAAGAAATATTATTCTAAGTAAAATTTAATTTTTTTGAAAGTCAAGAGGAGATAAACTTGAAGATTTTTTACAAAGTAAAATTTCCAATGAAATTAGATTTATTATTATATCCTTCTTTTGCTTTACCACTTTTTGATATAAAAGAAGATTTCATAGTTAAGAAATATGGATTTTGTTCTAATTTAATTATTAAAAGAATAGAAGATGGATATATTGTTATTCATGATGATTTAAAATGTTTAAAATATGCTGAATATATTTTAGGTTTATGGTTTAATCCATGGTCTTATATAAATGAAATTTCTAATAATTTTAAGTCAATTATAATAAATTTATTAAAAATGTATCCAAATTTTAGTCTTAGTGTTTCACCTCTTGATGATTTAGTTATATTTACCTCTATAGTTTTATCTAGAAGAACAAATTATCATGTTAATACTATTAAGTGGATAAGAGCACTTATAGAAAATTATCAAGACTTAAGCATAATAGCAAAAGAGAATTTTTCCAATTTATTTAAAATAACAAAAAGCTATCAAATTAAAGATTTGCCTAGACTATTATCCTATTATTTAAACATAAGAGACTTAATTTTATCTAAAGCTATTAGTGCTAGAAAATTACTTTTTTGTAAAGGTATAGGTCCTAAGGTACTATACTCCTTTCTACTACACATATTACTAAATACAAGTTATGCACCTATAGATTCTAATTTAGAATTCTTTATTAAAAATCTTAAAATATACAAAGAGTATAGTAAACCAAATAAAAAATACTGTATGATAAATGAATGTAATAACTGTAAATTAACTTCATGTATAGAATATAAGCTTAAAAGAGACTTAGGAAAGCTAACAGGATTGTTTCAAACCTTAGTTTATGTTCATGTAAAGAAATATTGTAGAAAAAAGAATTGTAATATATGTTACTTAAAAGATAATTGTAATAAGTAATTTTTAATCATAATTATTTGAGAAAAATGATTGAGTTAATTAAGGACGTAGAAAAAGCAATAGAAAAAGAAAAAGTAGTAAGAGAAGGTAAACTTATTAACTTAAAAAAATCATCAATTACAGTAATAGGAGATTTACATGGAGATTTATTTTCTTTAAATAAAATATTAGATAAAATAGAAACAGAAATTATAGTTTTTCTTGGAGATTATGCAGATAGAGGACCTTTTCCAATAGAAGTTTATGAAAAAATATTTGAATTAAAAATTGAACATCCAGATAAAGTATTTTTATTGAGAGGAAATCATGAGGCACCAGATCTTATACCATTTTATCCTCATGATTTTCCATGGTATTTAAAAGAAAAATATGGAGAAAAATGGAGAGAAATTTATGATAATTTAATTGAGTTATATAATAAAATTCCAATAGCTGTTATTATTAATAATTTTGCACTTTTACTACATGGTGGAATATCAAATAAAATAACAAAAGATAGCTTAGTACAACCAACTAAAGAAGACTTAGAAACTATATTATGGAGTGATCCTTCTGATAATATCAATGGAATAATTCCATCAGATAGAGGAGCTGGTTTTATATTTGGTCCTGATGTTACTTCATTAGTATTAAATAGATTAAATGTAAAATATCTAATAAGAAGTCATCAATCAGTAATTAAAGGATATAAATGGAATCATAATAATAGAGTATTAACAATTTTTTCTGCAAAAAATGTATATGATTTAGAAAGTGGTGCATATTTAGTAATAATAAATGATGAAATAAATATAGTTACTTTTTAATTATTTTCCTTTTAAGGAATCTAAAAATCCTTTTATACAACCATTAATTGCAGAAATAAAAGTATTCTTTATTTTTGTTATTTCAAGATTTTCAAGTACTCTTATTCTATAATATAATGGAGGATGAGGATCCCATTTAAGCCATTCTTCAGTATTTACAATTTCAAATATATGTGATTGATATTTAAATAAGCCTATTTTTCTTAAAGCTGAAGCTAATGCTTTTGGTTTATTTGTTATAATTGCAGCATCAAGATCTGCTCTTGCCTCTAAAAATTTTGCTATAAAAAATAATATTGTAAATGAAAAGAATAAATACAAAATATCAAAAAATAATCCTAGTGATGCTATTTTAGGCCATATGATATAAACTCTTGTTAAGTATTCAAATGTTGCAAGAGACATTAAAATTAATGGATCTCTTGCCTTAATATGACTAAACTCATGTGCAATAACAGCTTCTATTTCCTCTTCATTCATAGATATAATTAATCCACTAGTTATTAATACTGCAGATCTTCTTGGAGAAATACCTGTTGCTGCAGCATTTGGAGGAAGAATATTTAATAATGTAATTCTTGGTAATTTAGGAAATTTAAATTTAGAAGCTAAATTTTCAATAATTTTATAGACATTAATTACTTTTATTCTTATAGATTCAGGTATGCATAATTCTTCATATTTTCTTAGTATAGATCTAATTATTTCTGGATCTAATTCCTTTCCTAAAGCTAATGTATTATCATAGATTTCTTTCTTAATTTCTTTTATTCTTGGTAAGCACTTCCTTAGAATATTATTAAGTTCTTCTCTTTTCATTTTTAATTCAGCAATATGAATAGATGGATTATCTTTTGATATTTCAAATTCTCCACGATAAAGAATAAGATTATTTGCAAATATGAGTATGATAAATTGAATTAATACTAATATTATTGGTGTTAGCATTTCAAATACTTGATAAAGCAAAATACCAAATAGTAATATAATCATAAATAGATAAAGAAAATTACCAAATACAATAGATGAAATTATCTTCTTAATACCTACTTCTTTGCTTTTTGGAATTAATTCCATTTTTGGAGAAAATACAAGAAATAAAGAACTACTTTCTTTTTCTGAAATAAATGATCTTAATAATCTTTCAATTTCTAAATCAATTAGCTTATAATCTCTCTCTGTAAGATCTCTAAGTTGTGGAGAATAAAGAATATCTACTTTATCCTTGTAAAATCTTATTTGAATATCTATAGGATTACCATTAGCTATTAATCTAAATTGTATAAAAGCAATATCTCTTGATAAGTACTTACTAATATAAATAACATTTGATGATTTTTCTAAATTATCAATAATATAATCTAGTAATTCTGGTAAACTTTCATATGGTATATTTATATCAAAAGTAATAGATCTCTTCCATATTTCTGACAATTATATTCCCATTAAGTACTTGTTAAACTTACTAAAAAAGATATTGATAAAAAAATAAAAAATAAGAAGTAAAAAGTATTTTTTAGTTATGAGTAAATATGAAGAATCTTGATGAAATTGATCTCAAAATAATATCAATTTTAAAAAATGATAGTAGAACACCATATACAAAAATTGCTGAAGAATTACATATATCAGAAGCTGCTGTAAGAAAAAGAGTTGAAAAATTAAAAAATGAAGGAATAATTAAGAAGTTCACAATAGAAGTAGATCTTGGTGAAAGAATACAAGCATTAATACTTATATCAGTTTTACCATCATATCCAAATCCTACTATTGCTCAAGCTATAAAGAAAATTAATGGTATAGAAAAAGTATATGAAGTTGCTGGAGAAGTTGATATTATTGCTATTGCTTCTGGTAGGAGTATACATGAAATAAATAAGTATATAGATGATATAAGAAAAATAGAAGGAATTGCTAAAACTAGTTCAATGATTGTTCTTAGATCTTGGGCTTAAATCTTTATAGTAAAATATAAATAAATTTAAATAATGAATTTTATAAAGGTTAATCATATGGTTAAATTAAGTATACTTTATGATCATATGAGATGGGAAGAAAAAGCACTTTATGAAGCTTGTAAAAAGCGTAATATAGAATTTTCTATGATAAATGCAAAAAGTTTCCCTCTTGAGTTAACTTCTAATAATAAACCTAATGATTTTGGTGATATTGTACTTCAAAGATGTGTTGAACATTTTTGTGGATTATATTTTACTGCTATTCTTGAAAGCTATGGAGTTAAAGTAATAAATAGTTTTAAGACCTTAGAAATATGTGGTAATAAACTTTTAAGTACATTAGTATTTAAGAAGCATAATATTCCAACACCTCGTACTTTTGTTGCATTTGATATTAATTCAGCTTTAGAAGCTTTTGAAAAAGTTGGATATCCTGCAATATTAAAGCCAATAATAGGAAGCTGGGGTAGATTAGTTTCTTTAATAAATGATAGAACTTCTGCTATAGTAGCCTTAGAACATAGAGAAATGATGTTTCCACTATATCAAGTATATTATGTACAAGAAATGATAAAAAGACCTCCAAGAGATATTAGAGTATTTGTAATAGGAGATGAAGTACCTGTTGCTATTTATAGAATAAATGAAAATGATTGGAGAACAAATACTGCTAGAGGAGGAAGAGTAGAAAGATGTCCTATTACATCTGAAATAAGAGAACTTGCACTTAAAGCTGCAGAAGCTGTTGGAGGAGGTATTTTTGGAGTAGATATGATGGAAAAAGATGGTGAATATTTAGTACATGAAATTAATGGTACTGTAGAATTTAAGAATACTGTTCCTGCTACTGGTGTAGATATACCTGGTATGATTATTGATTATGCAATTAAGGAGGCTAAAAAATGATACCTATTGGAATAATAGGAGGATCAGGATATACTGGAGGAGAACTTCTTAGAATACTATTAAATCATCCAAAAGTAGAAATAAGAGCAGTAACATCAAGAGAATATGCAGGAGAACCAGTATACAGGGTACATCCACATTTAAGAAAAATTACTAATTTAAAATTTATTGAACCTGATATTGATAAAATATCATCTTTATGTGATATAGTTTTCTTAGCATTACCACATGGTAAATCAGCACTTATAGCAAAAAAATTCCTAGAAGTAGGAGTTAGAGTAATAGATTTAAGTGCTGATTTTAGATTAAAAAATAAAGAAGATTACTTAAAGTGGTATGGATGGGAACATCCATGTCCTGAATTATTAGAGAAGGCAGTATATGGTCTTCCAGAATTTCATAGAGATGAAATTAAAAATGCAAAATTAGTTGCAAATCCAGGATGTATATCAACAGCAAGTATATTAAGTATAACTCCAGTAGTAAAAGCAGGAATTGTAGAAAATGAAAGAATTGTTTTAGATGTAAAAATAGGTTCTTCTGGTGCTGGAATGAGTGTAAGTAAAGCAACACATCATCCTGAACATTCTAATATAGTAAGAGTATACAAGCCAGTAATGCATAGACATATAGCTGAAATAGAACAAGAAGTATCATTAAAAACAGGAGAAAAAGTTAAAGTTGCTCTTACTCCACATGCCATAGATATGGTAAGAGGAATTTTAGTAACTGGACATTTGTTTTTAAAAAGAGAAATTAGCTTACAAGAACTATGGAGACTTTATAGAGAAGCTTATCAAAATGAGCCTTTTGTAAGAATTGTAAGAGAACATAAAGGACTACATAGATTACCAAATCCACTTAATACAATTGGTTCTAATTTCTGTGATGTTGGATTTGAAATAGATCCTCATGTAAATAGAGTTATAACATTTGGAGCTATTGATAATTTAATAAAAGGAGCTGCAGGACAAGCAGTTCAGAATTTTAATATAATGATAGGTATAGATGAAAAAACAGGTTTAGAATTTGCAGGAGTAAGACCTGTATGAAAATTGTTGTAAAAATAGGTGGAGATTTAATAAAAGAAGAAAATATTAATACATCACTAATAGAAGATTTTAAGGAATATGCAAAAAATAAGGAATTAATAATAGTTCATGGTGGTGGAGATAGAGTTACAGAAATAGCAACAAAATTAGGAAAAGAGCAAAAATTTGTTATTTCACCTGAAGGATTTAAAAGTAGATATACTGATAAAGAGACTATTGAAATTTATACAATGGTAATGGCAGGAGAAATAAATAAAAAAATAGTTAGATTACTTCAGTCTTTTGGTATAAATGCAATAGGTCTTTCAGGTTTTGATGGAGGCTTATTAAGAGCAAAAAGAAAAGAAAGAATTGTTATAATAGATGAAAAAGGAAGGAAAAGAGCAATTGATGGAGGTTATACTGGAAAAATCACTTCAGTAAATTCAGAATTAATATCACTATTAATGGAAAAAGGTTATGTTCCTGTAATATCACCAATAGCAATGGGAGAAGCATTTGAACCATTAAATGTAGATGGAGATAGAGCAGCAGGAGCAATAGCAAAATCAATTAATGCAAATATATTAATTTATTTAACTGATGTTAAGGGAGTATTAATAAATGGAGAAATTATTCGAAGAATAAGTGTTACTGATGCAGAAAAAATATTAGAAAAAATAGGACCTGGTATGTCAACAAAAGTTCATGCAGCAATTGATGCTATAAAGAATGGTGTTGAAAAAGCCATTATTACTTCTGGATTTATTGAAAGACCAATTACAAAAGCTATAAAAGAGGAAGAAGGTACTGTGATTTATTTATGATGAGACTTGAAGATACATTTTTAGCAAATACTTACTGGAAACGTCCTATAACTCTAGTAAGAGGATTAGGAGCAAAAGTATGGGATTCTGAAGGTAGGGAATATATTGATTGTGGTTGTGGTTATGGTGTAGCACTTTTAGGACATTGTCATCCAAAAATTGTTGAAGCTATAAAAAAACAATGTGAAAAATTAATTACATGTCATGGATCTTTTTATAATGATACAAGAGAAGAATGTCTTTCAAGACTCAAGAAAATAAAACCTGAAGGTACAGATAAGGTATTTCTTTCAAATTCAGGTGCTGAGGCTGTTGAGACTGCTATAAAACTAGTTAGAAAGTATACAAAAAAGAGAGGAATTATATCAATGATAAATGGATTTCATGGAAAAACAATGGGGGCTCTTTCACTTACATGGAATTCAAAATATAGAGAGCCATTTCTTCCACTACTTGAAGGAGTAAAATTTGCTCCTTTTGGTAATATAGAGAAATTAAGATCTATGATTGATGAAAATACTGCTGCAATATTTATTGAGCCAATACAAGGAGAAGGTGGAATAAATATTCCACCTCGTGATTACTTAAAAGAAGTAAGAGAAATTTGTGATGAAAAGGATATTATTCTAGTACTTGATGAAGTTCAAACAGGTTTTGGTAGAACTGGAAAAATGTGGGCACATGAGCATTTCGGAATTAAGCCAGATATATTATGTGCAGGTAAAGCAATAGGAGGAGGACTACCTATAGGAGTAACTTTTGCAAGAGAGGACATAATGGATTCCTTAAAGAGAGGAGAACATTCTAGTACATTTGGTGGAAATCCACTTACATGTGCAGCATGTAAAGCAGCAATAGATGTAATTCTTGAAGAAAATCTTATAGAAAACGCAAAAATTATGGGGAATTTATTCCTAAATGGACTTTCAAAAATAGAAAGTAAGCTTATACGTGAAGTAAGAGGATTAGGACTAATGATAGGTATAGAAATGAGAATTGAAGTAAGAGATATTATACTTAAAACACTTGAAAAAGGTGTTATAGTATTAGAATCTGGAAGAAACATAATAAGGTTACTTCCACCATTAGTTATTAAAAAAGAAGAAGTTGAAAAGGTAGTTTCAGTATTAAAGGAAGTGATAGAATCGGTGAAAATTTAATGGATGAAAATTATCCAGTAGAGCTTTTACTAAATTTATTAAAAATTTATAGTCCAAGTGGAAGAGAAAAAGAAATTTCTAATTTTCTTTTTTTAGAACTAAGAAAATTAGGATTTAATACAGAAATAGATGAAGTTGGTAATGTTAAAGCAGTTATAGGAGAAGGTAGACCAAGGATTTTTTTATGTGGACATATGGATACTGTAAAAGGAATGATAAATCCATATATTAGAGGAAAAGTAATATTTGGAAGAGGTGCAGTAGATGCAAAATCTTCTCTTGCAGCTTTAATATGTGGAGCAAAAAAGTTTAAAGAAATATGCAATAAAGGTGAAATAACTTTATTAGCAGTTGTTGATGAAGAAGGTTATGGAAAAGGAATAAGATATTTTTTATCAAAATGTAATGAAAAATATGATTATGCCATATTTGGAGAACCTAGTGGTACATATGGTATAACAATAGGATATAGAGGAAGAATATTACTAAAAATTTCATGTAAAGGAAAAGAAGCACACTCTAGTATTCCTAAATTTTCTGATAATGCAATATATAAAGCTAAAAGCATAATTGATGAGCTATTAAAAATTGAAGAAGAATGGGAAAATATAAATAAAGAAACATTTTGGAGACCAAGTTTATGTGTAACAAAAATTAAAGGTGGAAATTCTCATAATGTTATACCTTCAAAATGTGATATAATTGTTGATATAAGAGTGCCACCAAATATGATGAATAAAGTAAAAGAGGAATTAATAAGAAGAATTAAAAAAAATGAAAATATAAAGATAAAAAAGCTTAGTGAAAATCCTCCTTTTCTAGAAAGTGAAAATTCAATACTTGCTAAGTTATTTCTTGAAAGTATAAAAGAAATTACAGGAAGAGAAGGAAAATTAATCAAAAAAACTGGAACAAGTGATGTAAATGATTTTGCTGAAAAAATGAAAATTCCATGTGTAGTTTACGGTCCTGGAAATTCAAAACTTAGTCATACTGAAAAAGAAAATATATCAATAAGAGAATATCTTGAGAGTATTGAAATAATAAAAACTACATTAATAAAAATTATTGATTATGAAATAAAAAATCTACTCAATAGGTATGGTATGTAGTTGTTCTTTCTTAGTTAAGTGAATTTCTAAGATACCATTCTTAAATCTTGCTTTAGCAGATTTAGGATCTATTCTTACTGGAAGTCTAATTGTTTTACTATATTTACAAAATCTTATTGATCTTTGAAATGTTCCCCATCTTTCATATTGAATTATTCTTCCAATTTTAGCTTCTATGTTAACTGAATATTCAGTAACATTAACTTGTATATCTGATTTATCTTGAACACAAGGTAAATCTATTCTTATAATAATTTCACCATTACTTTCATAAATCTCATATAATGGTTCTAATTTTCCATATTCATAATTCCATATTGATTCATCCATCCAAAACTCCATATTATTCACCTCATACATACATTAATGGAACTTCATATTCTTGTGATTTACCCATTTTCTTTAAGCTTTCTACTGTTCTCTTCATAAGTTCTCTTGCACTTAAACGAATTTCTTCTGATTTTTCTAATAAAGGTTTTACATCTACATTTAGTGAAATAATCTTATTTAATACATTAATAATAGAAGCTGCAGCACCAGGATCAGGATAGTTAGGAAAAGCTTCAGCTAGTAATAATAAATTAGGAAGATTTTTATGAATTGAATACTTTGCAATAAGAGCATAAGGTCCTACCATAAATCCTTCTTCCATTATTGGAATTTCATATTTTTTAATAATTTCTCTTACACTTGGCATATTAGATGCACTATAGACTTTTGGCACATCAATATCAATTCTATTAGGAGTTCCAATACCACCTAGTGATATTAGTAAAGAAGTATTTTTTTCTTTTGCCCAAGAGACAATACTTCTTGCTAATGGATAAATAGATTCAGGAGATAATGCAGATTCTGAAAATATTGCAAAAATATCTTCTTTTTGATAAATTCTTAAAGGATATGTAGGAGTACCATTATGAAAGACCATAATTGGTGGAAATAAATCTGAATCAATATATGCTACTTCCTTCATATTTAATGATTTGATAATATGAGATACTGCAATAACACCAACAAGTCCAACATCAGGTAGACCACATAAAATTATTGGATTTTTTGCTTTAATTTCAGTAATTTCTATTATTGAGACTTCTTCTTGATTCATATTTAATAATATAAGAAACAAATATTAAAGTATTTATCATATTTCATCAATTTCCTCAAGAATTAATACAGGTCCATCTTTACCAATAATTTTATATTTTTTACCTTTTTTAATTCCATTTTTACATTTTGCTTGCCAATATTCTCCTTTATACATTACAAATGCTATTTCATTTGGTAAAGCATCTGATGTTGATGTTACTATATCTCCTATCATATTACCAATAATAGGTTTTCTTCTTCTTACTTGAATTACTTTAATTATTATTAAAGTAAATAATGAAGAAAATAGAATTGCTGTAAGTAGAATTGTATAAGTAAAAGTAGAATACCACTCACTAGATATAATCCATTTTTCAGGTGATAGAGGTGGTATAAATAAAGATCCTAGTACTAATAATATTATTCCTGAAATTCCAAAAAATCCAAAACCAGGTGTCATAAGCTCATAAATAAGTAAAATTGCTCCACCTAACATCATAATAAGTCCAGCTATATTAATATCAAAGCCCATTCCAATTAATGATAATATTAATGAAATAATACCAATAATTTCACCTCCATGACCAGGAGTAGAAAATCCATATATTAAAGCAATTATTCCAATTAGAAATAAAATACTAGCAATCATAGGATCAGAAATTACATTTAGCATACTTTCTCTTATTCTAAAGCTATATTCTGTAATTATTGCATTTTTTGTATTTAATTTAATTGTACCAAAAATTGTATTAACTTCTTTTCCATCAATTTTATTAAGTAAATCATTAATATCTTTTGCTCTTACTTCTATTACATTATATAAAAATGCTTCTTCATCATTTAAATTTAAGTTTTCTGTTATAAACTTAATAGCTATAGTTTCATTTCTTCCATGAGCTTTAGCTTGAGTTGACATTAATGATATAAGAGCATTTATTATTTTTGTATCATTGATAGGTGTTGAGCCAAAAGGAGAATAAGAAACAGGTTGACATGAGCCTATTATTGTATTTGGTGCCATTGCAGCAATATGACACGCCATTAGTATGTATGTGCCAGCAGACCATGCTGTTGATCCTGGAGGATAAACATAACCAATAATAGGAATAGGTGAATTTTCAATAAGAGTAATTATTTTTAATGTAGCATCTAAACTTCCACCAGGAGTAGAAATTAGAATTATTACTGCATTATAATTTTCTTTTTTTGCAATATTAATTGCATCTAATAATGCTTCATAATGAGCTATGGTTATTGTTCCACTTATTTTAAATACTAATACTTTTTCTTCATTATATGTAGAATAAGAATATGAAATAAAGCAAGTGAAAAAAATTAAGAAAAGAAAAATAAGAAGTTTTTTCATATTATTTCTCCGTTTTAATTAAGGCTTTAGCTAAACCTGCATATTCTGCAATTGAAGATGTACCTGTTGTAGTAATTAATATAAGATTTTTCTCTCTTGCGACTTCTGATATCATTTGAAGTTCTCTTAAACGAAGAGCAATTGGATTCTTTTCATATAATTCAGCAGCTTCACGCATTTTCTTTGCTGCTTCATATTCTCCTTCTGCAACAATAATTCTTGATCTTCTTTCTCTTTCAGCTTCAGCTTGTTTTGCCATAGCTCTTTGAAGTGATTCAGGTAATACTACATCTTTTATAACTACTGCAGTAACTTTTACCCCCCATGCATCTGTAGGAGCATCTAAAGCAATTTGAAGTTTTTGATTTAATTCTTCTCTTTTAGTAAGTAAATCATCAAGTGTTACTTGTCCAAGAATATCTCTAAGAGTTGTTTGAGCAAGTAGATTTGTAGATAGTATATAATTCTCTACTTGAGTAACTGCTTTAATAGGATCATAAACTCTATAATAAACAACAGCATCTACTTGAACTGTTACATTATCTTTTGTTATTATTGTTTGCTTAGGAACATCAAATGTTAAAACTCTTAGATCTATTTTTCTCATACTATCAACAAAAGGTATTATAAAGAATAATCCTGGACCTTTTGCACCAAGTAGTCTTCCTAATCTAAATATTACTGCTCTTTCATATTCTTTTACTATTTTAATAGATGATGAGAGAAATAGAATTAAAATTAATAATATTATGAAATATATAATAAAGTTTGCAATAATAGGTACTAATTCCTTTACAATACTAAATAACAATTTTTAACACCATTTATAAAAATTAAAGTCTAAAATATAATTCTTATTCTTGTGGATCCCATATTTCTAATGGACTATTCCATAACTCTATAATTCTTTTTTGTATTTCCTTCTCTTTATCTATTTTTACTTCTTTTCTTAATACTAACATTTTTCTTCAATATAATAGATAACTAACGAAATATATAATATTTTCCCTTCGACTTTTATCGTAATTATACTAGACATTTGTCTATTAATCTATTTAGTACTTCAGCCATAATATCATAAGTTCTATCTTCTTTACCAAAAATTTTTGCTCCTGCATTATAAACATCAAATTCCATAATATCAATACCAATAATTTTTGAATTTTTTATAGAAGATACAAGTTTATAAAGATCTCTATGTGATATTCCCATATAATCTAAAAATCTTGCTCCTTTAATAGAAGTATTAGCACATACATCAACATCAATTGATACATAAGTATATGGTAAATTTGTATTTGAAATTATTTGATGAACATTATTCCAATTCTTTTCAATATCTTCTCTTTTAATAACATGAACTCCTGCTTCTTCTATAGTTTTGTAGAATTCAACATATCTTCTTACACGAATATCATCTATTTTTTCTACAATTTTTGATGGATAATCATTTACACCAATTATAAACATATTTTCTGGTGGAAAATCTTTAAGTAAATAATATAAAAAAGAATCAGCATTATAACTATTTGGTCTATTGTATATATATGGATCAAATGGAGAAAATTTTGTATTTGGATTATTTTCTAAGTCATAATGTATAAGACCACATCTTATTTTTGGTAATATAAAATCAAAATGACTATCAAAAATAATTAATCTAATATTTTCTTCACCATATTCTTTACAAATAGCTTTTATTACACCACCTGAAAGTGAATGATCAATACCAATTAAAATAGGTATATCAGGAAGTACATTATTTTTTACAATTTCCATGAGTTTATCTGCATATTCTTTACAACCATTAGAATCAATAAAAGTAACAATATTCTCAACTGTAACCATAAAGATAAAATCAGGAGATGGTGTAGGAGTAAGCCAATTTTCTACTTCATTTTCTATTAATTCAAAATTTTTTCTTAATTTACTTAAAATTCCAATAGCAGGATCTTTAAAAGGAACATTTATATAGTTATTTCTACATGATTCAATTTTTCTATTTATATAACTAATCCTTTCATCAGGATCTAATAAACCATTAATAATTTTAAAATTCATAAAAAATAAAAAGAAGAAAGATTACTTTCTTTTAATTATAGGTTCAAGTATTTCTGTAATATCCATCATTTTCATTGATGATTTAGATGCATTAATAGCATCATTTAAATTTCTCCAACAGAATGGACAAACACATGTTATTATAGATGCACCAGTAGATTCTGCTTCTCTTATACGCTTAATTGCTGTTTCAATTGAATAATCTGGGAATCCTCCTCTTACTCCTCCACCAGCACCACAACAGAATGAGAACTTTTTACTTCTATACATTTCAACAAGTTTTAATCCAGGTATGGCTTGTAGTACATTACGTGGAGAATCATAGACTTTTGCATGTCTTCCAAGATGACATGGATCATGATATGTAACTACATAATTAAAGCTTCCTTCAAATTCTACTTCACCTTTCTTTATCATTTCTTCTACTAATTGTATTGTATGAATTACTTTGAAGTTAGATTTACCAAATTTATCTGTATATCCTTCTGGAGGATCTTTCTGATAGTCTATAGATAATGTCCTATAACATCCAGCACATGTAGTTATAAATGCACTTGCACCATATTTTCCTAGTAATTCTCTATTGTGCTCTATGAATTCTTTTGCTATATCATATTGTCCTGTTCTTAATAATGGAGATGCACAACACCATTCATCAGGAACTATTGTGAAGTCAATTTTTAATTTTTGTAATAATTTAACTGTAGCTAATGCAATATTTTTTTGTCTATATGAGGCAGTACAACCAACAAAGTATATATATTCAGCTTTCTTTGGAAGACTTTCTCTTATACTAGCTGGTAACCAATTAAGTCTATCTTCATGTTTCTCTAAGTAAGGATTACGATTTTCTCTAATAGTACTACTCCATTTTCTTACACCTTCAGGTATGGCAACATTTTGTTTCCAAGCTTCACTTTTAAGAGCTTCAAACATTCTTTGAAGATAATCTTTGATATCAGTTTCACACATTTCTACACAAGCACCACATCCAATACATGTAAATATGATATGTGCTGCTTTATCACTCCATTCTATCATTCCACTTAAAAGACCTTTAGCAAGAGCTGCTTTTCCTTTTGATCCTCTATATGCTTCAAATTGATATTTATCTCCTTGAGGACATAGCATTGCTGCAAAGTTTTCAGTTGGACCATATTCATATCCATATTTACAATTTCCACACTGTGTACACATGGAAATTCTATCATAAAGCTGTGCTAATTCTTTCATATCAGTTCTCTTTAATACAAGTGCCATTTCCATCACCTCATCTTATACCTAATTTACCTGGATTCATTATATTATTTGGATCTAACATATCCTTTATTTTTGTTAATAGATAAATATAACCTGGATCTGCTCTAGCATTTAATTCATTTACAAATTCTACTGGTGGCTTATAAGGAAGCATTCCTAATGGTATTCCAACTCTTATACATTCTATCATAGCTTCTTTAGCTCTTCTTACAGAATCAGGATCTCTTTTATCAAATGGTGTCATTGCTCTTAACATTCCATAATGTGCACCTTGGAAGTCAGTAAATCTTACTGCAGGTGATAGATTATGACGTATATAAATTTCCTTCCATTTTTCATATAATATAGGCCAGCTCTTACATGGTGCAAATGTTCCTGGCCAAGCCAATCCTCCACCACATGATTTTGAATAATTCTTTGTAGATCCTATAATTCTACTTGGTAATTCTGTTCTTCCTCTTTTTGCTTCAGGTGGATATTCAAAATCAATTAATTTTGTACCTCTTGCTCTTTCTTCTTCTACAACTTTCTTCCACATTTTTCTTTTATATTCTAATTCTTCTTCACTCCAACCACTTATTACAGTATAGCTAAACCATTCAGGAACATCTTTTGGTTTTTCTTGATATGGATATGGAATAGGTATTTGAGCTAACCACCAACTTACTGCAGTAACTTCATCACATAATGAATAATGACGCCAATGAACCATATATCTTGTCATATCGTATGCAGTTTCTGCTGCTATTGTTAGTACATCTTTGTATGGTCTTATTGGAAAGATCCATATTCCTAATTTTGTTACAATACCAGTAGTTCCCATCCATCCTACAAAAAGTCCATCCATTCTTGGTAATGGAAGGAATGAATGCCATGAATCAGAAAATGCACAAGATCCTAATTTTACAACTTCACCTGTAGGAAGTACTACTTCCATACTTGAAATTAATTGACTATTAATTCCTAATCTACCATTAAGATGACCAATTCCATGATTAATTGCCATAGCTAAAACAGATGCTGATGCTGGATGTACTCCCCATCCAAATTCAAATCCTTTTGAAAATTCATAACCTTCCCATTGTGGATTTGTTGCTTTAAGTGCAGCTGAAAGTTGTGCATGACTTACTCCTGGTTCTATTACTGCATAGCATGTCTCAGGATCAATTTTTATTATTCTATCCATTCTTTTTAAATCTATTACAATACCTCCTTCTTCTGGAACACATAATCCACCAATATTAGTTGCATTTACATATGGAATTACTGGTATTCTGTAATGATTTGCTAATCTTAGTATACGTTGTATTTCAGTAACTGTTTTTGGCATAACAACATAATCAGGCATTCTTGGTTCTGTCCATGTTAAATCCCAAGAATATGGCAAAAGTACTGCTTCTTCATTGCTTACATAATCAGGACCAACAATTTGTTCAAGTTTTTGAAGTATTTCTTTGCTTCCTCTTGCCAAAAAACTCACCTAGGAAAAGGAAAAAAGAACCTAAAAATATATATTTCGCTTTAAATTCTAAAAGAAGGATAAACAAAAAGTAAATCAATATATTTAAAAATGTATTAATAAAGTTTACATAATGGTGATGAAGTATTGCTAAAAGTAATAGATGTAACAATAAGAGATGGACAACAATCATTAATTGCTACTAGATTAAAAACTGAAGATATTTTACCCATATTAGGAAAAATGGATGATGCTGGATTTTATGGTATTGAAGCTTGGGGAGGAGCAACTTTTGATGTATGTATAAGATATTTAAATGAAGATCCTTGGGAAAGATTAAGAAAAATAAAAAGAGAATTGAAAAAGACAAAAGTAGTAATGCTATTAAGAGGAAAGAATTTAGTAGGTTATAGACATTATCATGATGAGGTTATTGAAGCTTTTATTAAGAAAGCATATGAAAATGGTGTTGATGTTTTTAGAATATTTGATGCTTTAAATGATGTAGATAATTTAAGAAAGCCAATAAAAATTGCAAAAGAAGTAGGAGCAGAAGTACATGGAGATATAGTATATACACGTAGTCCAATACATACAGTAGATTATTTTATTGAAGTAGCAAAAAAAATTGCAGAAATGGAAGTAGATGCAATAAGAATAAAAGATATGGCAGGATTATTAGCACCAAGAACTGCATTTGATCTTGTAAGAGGAATAAGAAAGGAAACTGGATTACCAGTAGGTTTACATTGTCATTATTCTTGTGGATTAGCATCTCTTTCACTTATGAAAGGAATAGAAGCAGGAGCAGAATTTATTGATACTGCATTAGCACCATTTGCTTTTGGAACTTCTCATCCTTCAATTGAAGTAATTTATGATGCCTTAAGAGATACAGGATTATTATCTCATATAAATATTGAAATTATATATGAATGTTCTGAATATTTTGAGAAAATAAGAGAAAAGTACAAAGGTTATGCATCAGAAATTACAGATAGAATAGATCCTAAAGCTTTAAAACATCAAATACCTGGAGGTATGTTATCTAATCTTATAGCTCAACTTAAAGAATTTAATGCATTATCAAAATTAAAAGAAGTATTAGATGAAGTACCAATAGTAAGAAGAGATTTAGGATATCCACCATTAGTTACTCCAATGAGTCAAATAGTTGGAACACAAGCAGTTATTAATGTAATTACTGGAAAGAGATATGGAACAATTATAAAAGAAGTTGAAGATTACATTAATGGATTTTATGGAAAACCTCCTGGTAAAATAAGTGAAGAGCTTTTACAAAAAGTAAAGCCATCAAATCCTCCAAAAGAATTAACATTTAAGGATATTCCTGAAGATGTTAAATCTTTATTTAAAAAAGAAGAAGATGCTCTTACATATTTATTATTTCCACAAGTAGCAGTATCATTCTTAAAAGGTGAAACAAAAGCTATTAGTATGAGTGAAAGAAAAGAAAAAAGAAAAGAAATTAAATGGTTTAAGATTAAAATTGATAATGAGGAAATTGAAATAAAAATTGAGGAGTGATAATAATGGAATTATTAAGAAAAATAAGTGAAGCACCAGGAGTTTCTGGATTTGAATATAGTATAAGTGAAATAATAAAAAAGGAATTACAAGGATTTGTTGATAAAATTGAAGAAGATAAATTTGGTAATATATATGCATATAAAGGAAATGGAGAAAAAACTATAATGATTACAGCACATATGGATGAAATTGGATTAATTGTAAAACATATAGATGATAAAGGATTTATAAGATTTGCAAAAATTGGAGGAATTCCAGATCATGTTCTACTTGGTCAAAGAGTAATTATTCATGGAAAATATAAGAAAGTATATGGAGTTATTGGTTGTAAAGCAATACATATAATGAAAGAAGAAGAGAGAAAACAATTAGTTACTTATGATAAAATGTTTATTGATACTGGATTATCAAAAGAACAACTTGAAAAATATGGTATTGGAATTGGAACACCTATAACTATTGAAAGAGATCTTATAGAATTAGAAAATGATTTAATAGTAGGAAAAGCAATGGATGATAGAGCTGGATGTTATATATTAATTGAGGCTTTAAGAAAAGCAAAACCAGTAAATAGAATTGTTGCTGTTTTTACAGTTCAAGAAGAAGTAGGACTTAGAGGAGCTACAATAAGTTCTTATAATGTTAAACCAGATATAGGTATTGCTATTGATACTACAATTGCTGGAGATCATCCTGAAGTATCTGAAAGTGAAGCTCCCGTAAAAATTGGTAAAGGACCAGTTATAGTAGTAGCTGATGGAAGAAGAGAGTCCTTAGGAGGAGGATTATTAGCAAATTCATTAGTTGTTAATTGGTTAATAGAATTAGCAAATAGATTAGGTATAAAATATCAATTAGGAGTTTTAGAAGGAGGAACTACAGATGCTGCAGCTATACAATTATCAAGAGGAGGAATACCATCAGGTTGTATTTCAATTCCAACTAGATATTTACATACTTTTAGTGAAGTAGTCTCAAAAAAAGATTTAGAAGATGGAATAAAGCTAGTAATTGGATTAATGGAAAGTAAAATATCCTTTTTGTGAGAATAATGCTAAGAGATTATTATTTTGAAAAAATAATGAAATTTCATGAAAATGGATATATAAGTGATGATATTTTAAGAATGTTTTTTGAAAAACTTCCCTCTATTGATAAATTAGTATATGAAGTTGAAAAAGCTTTTGAATTATCTTATCCTCCTATTGTTTTTAATCCTTATTTAATTATTGTAAAATATCCATTAGGTTTTACAAGTACAGTAATTTATGCATCAACAAAAATTCAAAATTTTAATAATGAATTTAAATTATGTATTGAACTTACTCTTCCATTTGTTTTATTTGCAAATAATGATTTAATTAAAGCATGTTTAGCTCATGAATTTTTACATTATATATTTATAACAATTATCTTAAAGGAAAAATCATTAGAAAAATTAGCTGGAATAAAACCAGTAGCACCAGAAGTTTTTCTTGCTTTTGATAGTACATATTTAGTAAAACCTGAAGATTGGATAAAAGATAAAGAATTAATTAAATTAATAGAAAAATATTTCAATCCAATAATTAATGATATAGAACTTGAAGAAAAAATAAGAGAATTTTGGATTAATAAATCTCTTCCGATAAAGGAAATAAGTATTGAAGATAGTATGATTAGAATACCAGTTTTAGAACTTAATAAGATAAAATTAAATGATGAAATATTAAGAAGAGTAAATATAAAAAATAAAGATAAAGGTGTATAACATGGAATATATAGTTAAAGATATAAAATTAGCTGAAAAAGGTAAAAAATCTATTGAATGGGCAGAAAATCATATGCCAGTATTAATGGAAATAAGAAAAAGATTTCAAGAAGAAAAACCTCTTAAGAATATAAGAATAGGAGCTTGTTTACATGTTACAAAGGAAACTGCTGTACTAATAAGAACATTAAAAGCAGGTGGAGCAGATATTGCTCTAACTGCTTCAAATCCCTTATCAACACAAGATGATATAGCTGCAGCACTTGCATCTGAAGGAATAAAAGTATATGCAATAAGAGGAGAAACTAGAGAAGAATATTATAAGTTTATAGAAATGGTTTTAGAAAATGAGCCAATAATAACAATAGATGATGGAGCAGATTTAGTAACAACACTTCATAAAGGAAAAGGAAATATTAATATTGTTATTGGAGGTACTGAAGAAACAACTACAGGAGTATTAAGACTTAAGGCTATGGCAGATAAAAAATTATTAAAATATCCTATTATTGCAGTAAATAATGCTGAAACAAAATGGGATTTTGATAATGTATATGGTACAGGACAAAGTACAATAGATGGAATATTAAGAGCAACTAATATTTTAATTGCTGGAAAGAAATTTGTAGTTGCAGGATATGGACATTGTGGTAAAGGAATTGCAATAAGAGCAAGAGGAATGGGAGCAAGAGTTATAGTTACTGAAGTAGATCCAATAAAAGCTTTAAAAGCAGTTATGGATGGATTTGATGTTATGCCAATGAAAGAAGCAGCTAAGTATGGAGATATTTTTGTAACAGCAACAGGAAATAAAAATGTAATAAGAAAAGAACATATTGAATTAATGAAAAATGGTGCTATATTAGCAAATGCAGGACATTTCAATGTTGAAATAGATATTAATGCTTTAGAAGAAATGAAGAAAGAAAAAAGAAAAATTAATGATTTTACTGATGAATATATACTAAATGATGGAAGAAAAATATATCTATTAGCTGAAGGAAGACTTGTAAATCTTGTTGCTGCAGAAGGACATCCAAGTGAAGTAATGGATATGAGTTTTTCAAATCAAGCATTATGTATAGAATATATTGTTAAAAATTATCATAAATTAGAACCAAAGGTATATGATGTTCCAAGAGAAATTGATGAAGAAATTGCAAGATTGAAACTTAAGAAAATGGGAATTGAAATTGATACTATGACTGAAGAGCAAATAAATTATCTTAAAACTTGGTGGGAGGGAACATGAGTATAGAATATTTAAATAAAATATATGAATACATAAAACCAAAATCAAAAATCTTAGGAATTAAGTTATATGAATCTGAAATTAATACAAAAATACAAAGAAAACCAAGAAAAAAACTTACTATTTGTCAAATTATAAATACTGCAAGACTTTATGGATGGTCTTGGAATGTCACACTAGATAATATAGAATGTATTTTAGGAGCGATAGCACTTGGTTTAAAAGAACCTGATGAATCATTTATTAATGGTGATATAATAATAAAATTAGGATATGTTAATGATAATGAATCTGCTAAAAGATTTGTAGAAAATATTCCAAAAATTAAAAATAAGAAAAAAGGATTTATTGTTGGTCCTTTAGAAGCTTTAGATTTTGAACCTGATATGTTTATAGTATATGGAAATAGTGCTCAAATAATGAGATTAATACAAGGAGTAGTTTATGCAATGAATGGAGAAAGATTAATATTTGGTACAGTAGGAGATTGTGGTATTTGTGGAGATGGTATTGCTGATGCTTATAATACTCAAAAACCTAAAATTGTAATACCATGCTATGGGGAAAGAAGATTTGGTCATTCACAAGATGATGAAATAGCAATGGTAATTCCTTTTAAATATATAGATAAAATAGCAGAAGGATTAGAAAAAACACATAATCTTGGAATTAGATATCCTATACCAATAGCTGCAACTATTACTGAATTAGATATTCCTGAAATATTAAAAATTAAGAAATAGCTGCTCTAACCATTGCTTTAATATTTCTTGTAGGTGTACGTGGAGCTATACCACAACTTGGAGCTAAAATATCTACACCAGAGGCAATAGCTTGTTTAGCTACATTATAAACTTCTTCTTCAGTACCATTAAGTAGAACTCCAGCAGAAGGAACATTACCAATAATAGCAACTTTTTTATCCTTTAAAATAGATTTAGCAGTTTTTAAATCTACTTTTTCTTCTATACTTAATCCAGAAAATCCACATTCTGCCATATGATTAAGTATTGGTGTAGCATTTCCACATATATGAAGAACAGATCTTTTTGTTAATTTTGCTATAGATTTTAATGGTTCTTTTGAAAATTTTTCAAACATTTTTGGACTTATAACAGATGGAGAAGCAGTAGGATCAGCAACAACTATTATATCTGCACCTTCTTTTATAAGTTCTTTTGCATAAATAACACATGCTTCTTCTGCTTTTTCTATATAGCTTTTTACTTCTTCAGGTTTTCTTATCATCATTAAACAAAGTCGTTCAACACCAAGTAAATGACCTGCTAATGTAGTAGGACCTTCAAATCCAACTATTAATGGAACATTAAAATTCATTTCTTTAATTTTATGTATTGCATCAAGAATTACATGAATTCTATAGCTATCTAGTAAATTTTCCACTTTTGGTGTTTTTCCTTGATCATATAATGTTTTTGCTATAGATGGTTGACGATCAATTCTTCCTTTATCTATAATACAACCCATAGATTCTGCTAATACAGTAAGACAAAAAGGAATTCTTATACCTTCTAAATTAGCTATTGTATGACCTGCAATTGCTAATTTTGCCATAAGCTCAGCATTAAAATTTGCATCAGGCCAATAAGCATTTGATGCTTCCATTAACTCAACTGTACCAGTTTGAGTAACTGATAAAACAGATGGTCTATCTACTTTTTCTCCTTCTAATATTTTAAAAGTTCTTTCTTTTGGACTCATATAAAAATAAAAAATAAAAAAATATTTAAAAATTTAGAATTGTTCGAATTTAAGGAATTGCTCTCTTTCCTCTGGTGTATATCCACGTCTCCATCTTTTTCTAGCCCATTCAGCTACGTATATTAATGTGACAATTGCTGCTATTAATGATACTACACCAGGAACATATGCACCTGCCATGAAGTTCCACCATGCACCATAAATTGATGCTGGAAGAGATATTCCACATAATGTTACTAACATAGCAATTCTCCAGTATATTGGATTCTTTCCATGTAATCTACACCATTCACCAACTATTATGAATGAAAATACTGCTAATGATGTTGATAATATTGGGAATAATGCCCATATGTATAAATAACCAGCACTTACTGCAAGACCAATTACAATAAGTGCTGTTACAATAGCAGCAATCCATCTAGATGCTGTAACATGCTTTGTTATTTTTCTTTTTGTAACTAATTGTACAAATTCTAAGCCTAGTACACGCATATTTCTAAATCCTGAATAGTAAGTACTTATTATGAATACTAAAGCAACCCACATACCAAGTATTTTAAGCATATCTACAGGTAATGGTAATATTGTACCTACAATTTTTGAAAAACCTACACCATATGCTACAGTCCAACCTGCTTTTAATGCTGGAAGATATTCTGTTACAGGAAGAACTAGCATTGCTAAAAATGCAGTCCATAAACCTACACTTTCTAAGACTTCTCCACCATATCCAATTATTCTTACCCATTTTTCTTCAGGAAAACGCTTACATGTATATGCACCTATCCAATATACATGCATTCCTGTAAGTGCACCACATGATACCATCATAGTAATACCAGGATAGAACCATCCACTAGGTGTTAATTTTGGATCATAGAAAATAAGAGCTGGAAATTCTACTGGCATATTTGAAATAAGAGCTCCTAAGAATAGCAATACAACACCTGTAGTCATATATAAAAACATCATGAAGTTTGCTGGTTCTGAATATAGCCAATTAGGAAGACATGCAGCTAATATTCCTATAATTGCAAGAAATAAATACCAAAATTCTACAGGAAGTTTTACTGGATACATTAAGCCCACATATAAAGCTATTAAGAATATAACATACTGAACTATTCCAACAAGCCATACAGGCCATCCCTTTCTATAAAGTAAATAACCACTAGGAGGACCTATTACTGCTAGTAAAATTACAGGAATGAAAAGAGCTGGAAATCCTGTTGTTCCAACTATTACTAATCTAACAAATGCTGCACAAAAGCTTACAATTGCAATATAACCTAAAAATACAAAGAGAATACCTGATAGAGGAGTAATCCATCTATATGATACTTCACTTAGTGTTTGACCACGCTGACGCATAGCAACAAATCCAGTAGCATAATCATGAACTGCTCCTAATAATATGTTAACTGGAAGTACATATAATATACCTGAGGCCCATCCCCACTGAGCTATTGCTACACCACCTGATAGAGGTGCTCCTCCTGCAGTTGCTGCCCAATGATCACCAAATAATGAATATGGATTTGCAGGATAGAAGTCAAAATCATCTCTAAAAGCTACAGCAGGAGTTCTTCTATTAGGATCAGGTGTAAAGTATGCTTTTTCAAGTTTCTTTGAAATAACAAATATACCGAATAACCAAAATGCAAGACCAATTATTACTAAATATGTAGTTGTCATTTGCATAATAGTATACCCCTATAATAAATAGTATTATAACGTATTTATAACGTTTTCCAAAAATTTTATAAATTTCTTCTTAATAATTCAAAAGTTCTTATAAATTTTTGTTAATAAAATTTTAATTTACATGAATATTCTAATAATAAATATTAAAAGCCAAATAAGTATAATGACAATTGAAATATATTCTAGTTCTATATTAACTCTTTTCGATAGGATTTCAAATAATTTTCCTCCATCAACAAAAGGAGCAGGAATGCCATTCATAAATAGTAACCAAAAATTGATTACTGAAATTATATGTAAATATGAATTTATATAAAAGAAAGGAAGAAAAATAAGAAATAATAGAAAATTAAGACCTAGACCACTTGAATAAAATGGTAATATAATTTCATTATAAGTTTTTACATCTATATTTGCACTTATAAATCCACCAATAATTCCACGTAAAGAAATACCTAAGTTTATATTGCTAATATCTCTATTAGTAAGAATAATAACATGAGAAATTTCATGTAAAAAAATACTGATAATAAATGAAGATATTATTATGAAAAAGGAAATATAATCTAGAGAAGATGGTAAAAGTATTTTTGGAATGCTACCATAAGCAATTAAGAAAGTTATTGAGATTAATATAAAAGGTACAGATAATAATCCAAGAGAATAAATTATCTTTTCATATAATTTAAAAAAATTTTTGTGAATAATAAGAAAAGAAATTAATTTTTTAAACATTTTATATTCCTTTATGTTTTTTATAAGCCTCAAGACCTTCTTTTGTGAGGATAAGCTTTGAAGATATCAATCCTTTCTTTTCTTTTAAATATCCTTTTTCAACTAAATCTTTAACTGCTAATCTAAACATATCTGCCCAACCTCTAGTAGCAGCAACTGTTCCTTTTATTCCACTATCTTTTCTTTTTGTCATTTCATTAGTAACATATCCAAGTATATCACCACTACTTACTTCAGCAGTTCCTACTTTACTTTCATCACCAATTTTTTTCAAAATTCCTTCTATTATTAATTCTTGCATAATAGTAAGCTTTGGCTTTTCCATATATTCACCTAAATTATATATAGGACTATCATTTAAAAAAATTTAACGGAGGGAATGATGTATAGATTACTTAAAGTTATTTAAATTTATTTTATCACTTACATTTCCAATAGCTGGAATTCTTCACTATTTAATAGTATTGATATTATGGATGAGGATTCAAGATTTATTTATAACAAGTATTTCTCTTACTACATACTATATTGGATTTTTTATAGGAAGTATTTATTACAATAAATCTAAAACCTCACTATCTAGAATTACTGGTATTTTTCTTACTTCACATGTTATTACTACTATTCTTTTCTTATCATATGGTTATGGATATTTCTCAATATTATTTTCTTTATTATTAGGAATTTCAATTGGAGGATTACTATCACTACCTTCTTATGCAGTTCTTAACTTATCAAAACTTATTATTTTTTCTTTATTTCCAATCATAGGAGCTATTATTATTTATTTTTATGAAGTAGATAAATTGTTATTAATTTCAGGAGTTTTAGCATTAATTCTTTCTGTATTTTTAATATTTTCACTTAAAATAATAGTAGCAAAACCAAAAATTCCTGAAGATGAAATAAAGAGCTTTAAATTAGAAGGATGGTTAATATCTATAGGAATTGGATTAGGAGGAAGTATAGGAACAATTTTTCTTCCTATAATAGCATTAGAAATAATAGGTATTGATATTATAAAAATAGGAATAGTATTAACAACTTCATTAATAATTACTCATATAATAGGATGGCAAATAAACAAAAGAAAAATTATTCAAGAAGGATTAGGAAGATTATTAATTATTTCATTATTTCTTTCTTTATTACTAATAGGATTTGTAAATAATATTTTCATATTTATTCTATTATGGATATTTATATTAATTGACTTAAGTTTTTTAAATTCTTTTATAGTTATTTTAAATAGAAATAAGAAAGTATTTAGTGAGTATAAATTTTCTAGAAATTCTTTTATAATATCTATATTTGGACCTATTATTGCATTTATATTATGGAATATTAGTTATATTATTATGTTTTATTTAAGTGCATTACTAATATTAATGAGTTGGTTAGGTTTAAGAAAACTTATAATTAAGTAATTTTTAATTATTATTATGAAGAATGATGAACTTTTCTCTATTGCAAAAATAGCTGGTGCAAGTATTATTGGAGTTGCTGATTTATCATTACTTAGAGATTTACCAACATATAATATCAAAATAGATAAGTTCAAATATGGAATTTCAATTGGAGTTGCACTTCCAAATTATGCTATTGAACTTATTCAAACTGATAATCCTGGAATTTTATATGCTCATGCTTATCATTTAGCTAATAATCTTATTGATTTAATCTCTATGAGAATAGCAGGATGGATTTCAAGTAAGGGTTATTTATCATTAATTATTCCAGCATCTTTAAGAGAAGATATAGAAAAGCTAGTAGGTCATATATCTCATAAAGCAATTGCATGTGCTGCTGGATTAGGATGGATTGGTAGAAATGGTTTATTAATAAATCCAATATATGGACCTAGAATTCGTCTTGGTAGTATATTAACTAATATGCCCTTAGAACCTGGTATTCCTATGAAAAACCAATGTGGTGATTGTAGATTATGCATCGATTCCTGTCCTACAGGTGCATTAAAGTATTCAAATTTTGAATATTATCCAAAATCAAGAGAAGAAATATTTGATGCTAAAAAATGTTCAGAAAGATTAGAAAATCTTAAGAATGTTCTTTTAAAGAAGTCTTTTCAATCAGCTTATGCTGCTACAGTCTGTGGTATATGTATAAAAGTATGTCCAATAGGAAAACCTAATATGACTTAAACTCAAAACCTCTTCCTTTACTCTTAAATACTTTATATTCTATTAATAATTGTTGAATATATGATTGAAAGCTTTGAGAAATAAAGGATTTTTTCTTTTCTTTTCCTTCCCAATAATCAATAATTGTTTTACTTCCTTCTTTTACAATTACTCTGGCTCCTATAATTGGTAGTGTTTCATCATTTTTTAGACTTTCATATGGATTTATACCAAGTGATGATAATGTAGCAAAAGTTAATCTTCCAGTATCTCCTAAATATCTACATAAAATTTCAATTGAATTCTCTTTTGTACTTACATTTAGTATTACTAAATCTTCTCTTTCTTTTAATCTTTCTTCAATATAATCTTTTACATAAGGTAATTCTTTAACTGAAAGAATTACTGGTGCAATATTTTCCATAAGTGGTCTAAAAGCTATTCTTCCTACTAAACTAATTTGCATTGATTTTAAAGATGAGTAAAGTGAAGGAAATATACCTAGTATTATAGAAATTAGAAAAGAATAAAATAACATATTATTTTTTATTTCAGATAATGGAAAGATAATAGCAAATATTATACCAATAAAATAACCTATTAATGAAATGGACAATAATCTAATTATTCCAATTTTAAAAATATCTGATGGAGAAACTCCTATATTTATTAAATTCATTAATTCATCTTTTGTATCATATTCAAAAGCAAAAGAAGTTGTAATTGCTAAAAGAAATGTCATAATTAATACAATAAATACATTCCATCCTACTAATAAAACTTCATAAAATATGAATATATAAGTAAGAATAGTGGTACTTATTATCATGCATAAACTTAATGGAAATCTATGAACTATTTTTTTAATTACAATTCTAAGAATTGCTTCTGTTTTTGGATCTATATACTTATCAATTAAACCCATTTTTTATCTTATTAATTTACCTTTAACTAAATTAAAAATCTTATCAGCACCTTCAATAAGTGATTCTTCAAGTGTAGTAATAATGTAAAGAGAACCTGTTTCTCTTTGTCTTCTCTTTAATATATTAGCTACTTTTTTTGAAGTTAAAATATCAAGATGAGCAGTTGGTTCATCAAGTATTACAATAGGAGGAGATCCTATAATAGTTTGAGCTAAACTTACTCTTTCATATTCTCCACCACTTAATTGTGAAGGTCTATGATAAATTCTTTCAGAAAGTTCTAATTCTTCAAGAAGTTCTTTAGCAGCTTTAAATGCTTTTTCTTTTTCAATATAATTTATAAGTAAAGGAAGAGCAACATTTTCTAATACAGTTAATTGTGGTATTAGTACTGGATCTTGAGGTTTAAATCCAATTTTCTTTCTTCTAAACCATGCAATTTCATAACCACTTAAATGAGATATATCAACACCATCAATAAAAACAGAACCAGATGTTGGTATTTCTAAGCCTGCAATTATCTTTATTAATGTAGTTTTTCCTGCTCCTGATGGTCCTGCTATAACAACAATACCTTTTTCTGGAAATTCTAAAGAAATAGAATCTAGAGCTATAATTTCTCTTCCTGCAACTTTATACTTTTTTGTAACAGAATCTAGAATAACTTGTGGCATATAAAAAATTATTTAGCTACTAGATTTCTAATTACATCAACTGCTTCAGATGCATCCTTAGCCCAAGCATCAGCACCTATAGATTTTGCATATTCTAGTGATGTTGGTGCTCCTCCAATTATTGTTTTTACTTTATCTCTATATCCTTCTTTTATAAGTAATTCGATTACTTTTTTCATTCCTGGCATTGTTGTTGTCATTAAAGCAGACATAGCAATTACATCAGCATTATGCTTCTTTGCTTCTTCTACAAATTTTGATAATGGTACATCTCTACCAAGATCTATAACTTTAAATCCAGCACTTTCTAGCATTATTTTTACTAGATTTTTACCAATATCATGAATATCTCCTTCAACAACTCCAATTACAATTGTAATAGGTTTTTCTGCTTTTTCTACTTTTATATGTGGCTTAAGTATTTCTACTGCTGCAGTCATAGCAGAAGCAGATAATAAAACTTCAGGAACATAGTATTCTCCTTTTTCATACTTTTCACTTACAACTTTCATTCCTTCTGCTAATCCCTTCATTATTGCTTCATAAGCATCTATTCCAGCTTTTATAGCTTCTTCTGCCCATTTCTTTGCTCCTTCTTCATCACCATCTACAACACATTTAGCAAGATTTTTAAAAATTTCCTCTTTCTCCATAATATCACCTCTTACTCATAGAAACCATACTTTCTTGCAGCTTCTACCATAGCTGCTATATTTTCACCAGGTGCAGCTGCAGGAACAATACATCCTGATGCTAAAACAAATCCTCCTCCAGCCATGGCTTTTTCTAAAGCAATTTTACATTCTTCTTCTACATCTTTTGGAGTTTTTTGAAGCAAAGTAACCCCTGGACTAATATTACCCATAATACATACTTTATGTCCTACTAAAGATTTTGCTCTTGCCAAATCTACTTTTTCATCTACACTTATTGCATCAGCACCAGTATCTGCCATTAGATCTAGTCTATCATTTACATTTCCACATATATGTAAAAATACTTTAACACCCATTCTTTTTATTGCTCTAATTTCTCTTCTTAAATATGGAAATACAAATTCTTCAAATGCTTTTCTTGATATCATATCACCTGAAGATGTAGGATCTGAAACCCATATCAAATCTGCACCTGCTTCAACAACAGCTTCAGCATATACAATTAAACTCTCAGTAGCAATTTCAATTAATTCTTTTAGTTGATCAGGATTTTTCTTCATATCTAAAAGAGCTTTTTCAGTACCTCTTAACATACATGTATGTCTCCAACATGCTTGTACATAACCCATTACAGGTATATAACCACCAACTGCTTGTTTAAGTCTACGTATTCCTTCTAATATAATTGGAAGACGACCATCTCTTCTTGGATGAGGTATTTTTAATTTAGGTAAATCTTTTGAATAATCTTGAACAGCAGGTATATCAACTGATGGTGGAGCATCTTCTGGTATCTTAAGAATACTTCCCATAGCTTCAGATTCTGCATGTACAGCAAGTAAATCAAGAACCATATCATATCCATATTTTCTTATTGCATATAATTGAGAATAAACATATTTTTCAGGATTTGTCATAACTTCAGAAAATTTAAAACCTGCTTGTCTTACTGCCCATTCTCTTACAAAAGGAGTTACTGGCACTCTATCAGGTTTTTTTCTTTCAAAAGCAGTCATTAAGCGATCATATGGAGTCATCTCTTCTTTTTTCATAAAAATCCCTAAAGAATATATTATTTTTTAAATATTTAAACTTTAAAAATTATCCTCCTTCAACAATAGGAAGAATACTAATTTCTTCTCCTCCTTTTATAATTGTAGATGATAAAGGAGTAGGCATTCTTCCATTTACTAATATTATTACTGATCTATTTTCTCCTTCAATATTTTTAAAAACATCTCTTAGTTTTTGATATTTATTTGATATTTCATTTAAAATATCTTTAAGAAATTTTGGATTATCAATTTCTATTTCTGTTGATGAAGTACCTGTTAGTTCTCTAATATCTTGAAAAAATTTAATAGTTACTTTCGGCATAAAAAATTATAAAAAAAACTAGGATATAAAAATTATTTAGCCAGACGACCCATTTTTTCAAGTTCATCAGCTATATCCTTAAGACCAAGTTCTTCTAGTTTAGCTCTTGTAGGTAGACCAGTAGCTACATCCCAGCCTCTTGCTTGATAGTATTCATTTAGTAAAGGCTCTAATTCAAATATTTGACCTTTTGCTGGTCCTGAGGGTATAGGTTCCTTTAAGAATCTTTCTGGTAGTGTATCATGTCTTCTATCAAATCCTTCTCTGACATTAAATGCTCTTTCAACATTCCATACTCTTTCGCCTATTTTTAGAGCTTCTTCCCAACCTCCAAAGTCTATTCCTGTAGCTGCATTAACTATTTTAGTAAGTAAATCTGGTTTATGCCATTCAGATCTTGTTGGAAAAGTACACCATATACAACATTCTCCCCATGTTAATCTATTTTGATTGTATACTGTTAATTTTCCTTTACCTTCTATAGTATACTTATCTACTGGTGTGGGTAATCCAAATACTTCTTGTGTTCCATAGCCAAGAGCATGACTTCCTCCAATATTTGATGTAACCATTGCGAGTCCATGTGCTTTTACAGGTCTTGGATCATAACCAGGCATCTCTAAACCTTTTATATGCATTGCATAATATTCAGCACCTTTTCCAATTTTTTCTGCTGCTCTTTTAACACCTTCTGCTAATATATCACCGATTCCTTCTCTAAAAGCAATTTTCTTAACTAAAGTTATTAAAGCATTTTCATTTCCCCATGTTAATTCTAAACCATCAGTATCCTTTTTTGTTATTATACCTTTTTCAAAAAGTTCCATAGCAAAAGCAATACAATTTCCTGCAGATATGGTATCTATTCCATAGAGATCTGCAAGTTGATTTGCATATATAACTGCATCTAGATTGGATATACCCAATAGACCACCAAAAGACCAGAAGGTCTCATATTCAGGACCATCGACCCAAGCACCAGCATATGGTCCTTCTTTAACATATGTATATTTCCAACACATTATTAAACAATTAGGACACCCAGCATTTCTAATTGTTCTTTTAACTCTTTGTTCACCATCTAATTTTTCATGATCAGGGAAGAATGTTTCTCTAAAGTTCTTATGTGGATAATCTCCAATTTGATTTATTAAAGCATGAATTGCAGCAGTTCCATATCTTTGCATTCTTTTTGCACCATGTGATGTAGCAAGTTGTTTTACTTGCTCTTTAACAAGTTCTTTAAGTAATTCTTCATTAGCTATTGGAATTGATTTCTCTCCATAAACAATAACTCCTTTTAAGTTCTTTGATCCCATTACTGCACCTATTCCACCTCTACCTAATTGTCTTGTACCAGACTGAACAATAGCATATCTAACAAGTCTTTCTCCAGCAGGACCTATAACAGCTGTTTCTGCTTTTGGATTTCTTATTATATGTTCTTTTAGTATATGTTGAGCTAAATCAGTAGTAGTACCCCAAAGAGAAGAAGCATCACCAAATTCTACATTACCATCATTTATGTAAATATAAGTAGGTTTTTCTGCTTTTCCTTCTATTATCATAAAGTCATAACCAGCTTTCTTTAACATTATTCCAAAATTACTTACACATCGATTTCTAAAGTATGTGTAAGTAAGTGGAGATCTTGTAACAACAACCCAACCACTTGAAGCTGCTTGAACAGGTAAACCCGTTAGAGGTCCAGTACCCCAAACCATTTTATTTTCTGGAGAGAATGGATCTGTACCAGGTTTCATTATATCATAAAGAATTCTTGCAGCAATTCCTCTTCCACCAACGTACTTCTTAACATATTCTTCAGGTAATGGAGATTCTGAAACTTTCTGAGTTGTAAGATCTATTCTTAGAATTTTACCCATATATCCGCCTTTCATTTTATCTCACTAAGTTATAAATATTGTCTAAGTATTATTTAAAGATTATTAAAGTAATTTCATTTAAAATTTTATTATACTTAAATTTAAAAAATATTCAAAAATAAAAAACTAAATAGTTAGTATTGAGTAATATTAAAATAAGTATTATGGAGAGTAATAAGTAATGTGGTCATTATTTGAAGTTTTACTTGATCCTGATGAAGGTGGTGATTCAATAAATAAAAAAATAAATAGTATTATCTCAGGGAAAAAACCAAAAAATCCAATTGAAGTAATTTTAAAACTAAAAGAAATTCAAGGAATTGATATTAAGTACTATGGAGAATTACCTATAGAAAGTTGGTTATCTATATATCCAGATGAAGAAGATTTAATAATGCTTACACCAATAAATTTTGAAGTATTTTTAGATTCTGATGGTTGTAGAGAATATAGAAGTAAAGTAAGAGATTTTGTTAAGAATATGGAAAAACCACTTATGATTGGAATTGATCATTCAATGAGTGGTGGAGTAATTGATGAACTATCTAATAGATTTAATGATATGACATTAATAGTATTTGATTCTCATTTTGATGGAATTCCATCACCAATTAGAAATAATCTTATAAGTTACATGATGGAAAATGAGGCAAATTATGAAGTATATGGATATAAAGCAAAAGATTATGTATTTAGTCCAATAGGTAGGAAGAACAGTTATAATAGTGGATCTTTTTTATATCATTTATTTTATGAAGGAATTATAGAAAAGATAATTGTATTTGGTCCTATAGATTATCCTTCTGAAAAATTAGAAAAAATAAAAGATCCAAGAGTAAGAGAATTTGTTAATCAGTATAAGACATTAGAAAAAGAAGGAATAAAAATAATTCATAGAAGAATTATAGATTCATTAGGAGTAGAAGAAGCTATTAAAAGTATTCTTTCATATTTAAGTAATAATGTTTACATATCAATTGATATAGATATTGGTGCAAGAAAAGCATTATATGGAAGTAAATTTTTAAATGTAGAAGGATTAAAAGAAGCAGAAATTTACAAAGCATTACTTTTAATTTTTGAAAAAAATGTAAATATTATTGGTCTTGATATAATGGAAATAGATCCATGGAATGCTGAAAATGATAGAACATATAACATATGTGGAAATATTATAAGATTACTAACAAATGGTACAATTTACTTAGATGAAAAATACAAAAAATGTCTAGAAAATTTAAATAATATAAAAGATAGAGAAACATTAAAGGAATTAATAAATATGGGATTTATTGAATTATCAGGAAAACATTTTAAATTATCATATAATGGAAAAATTATTTAAAAAAAATAAAAAAATTATGCATATGGTGCAATAAATGTTTTAAAGTTACTTGAAGGAAGTAATCTTACATTATGTGAACCACATTTTGGACATTTTATAGATGATGAAATTTTATTAGAAGACCATTTATGTCTACAATCTCTACATTGCATATTATATTCAAATCCCAAGATTATCACCTTAATGATTTTTCTAATAGTAATAATATATCTCCAATTTCTATACCAAATTTCATAGCATCTTCAGTTCTTTTAAGATTTAATTCACAGAATGGACATGCACTTGATACATAGTTTGCACCTATTCCTTTTGCTTCTTTTAATCTTTCACTTGCTGCAAATCTTGCTAATTCAGGAAATCCTGACATTACACCAGCTCCAGCACCACAACACCATGCATTATGAGCAGTTCTTTCAAATTCAATGAATTTTAATCCTGGAATATTAGCAAGTACTTCTCTTGGCTCATCAAATACACCAACATGTCTTCCTAAATGACATGGATCATGATATGTAACTACTTTATCAGTTGGAGTTGATTTTGGTTTTAATTTACCTGAGTTTAAATATTCTGCAAATAATTGAGATGAATGTAATACTTCAAATGATGGTTTTGATATTCCTAATTTTTTATATCCTTCATGAAGTTGTCTAAAGCAACCAGCACAAGATGTAATTACTTTAGAGGCACCTAAGCTTTCTATTACTGATATATCATGTTCTAATGTTTCTTTTGCTTCTTCCCATAATCCAACCATATATAATGGAGATCCACAACACCATTCATCTCCATATAATACTGTAAAATCTGCATTTGCTAATTCTAATAGATTAACTGTTGCTTCACATACTTCAGGAGTTCTATATGGACCTGTACATCCTGCAAAATATACAATATCTGCTTTTTTCTTTTCAATTTTCTTCTTTAACCAAGCAAATCTATTTTCATGAGGTTCTCCATAAGGATTATGATATTTCTTAATATATTCTGCAAAACGTTTATGAGCAGGAAGTGGTCCCATTCCAAGTTTAACAAGCATTCTTCTTAAAGCCATTGCTGAAATAACAGGATCACTTCCAATACCCATACTGCATTGAATTGTACAATTTCCACATAGATTACAGAAGTAAGCAACATGAACAATTTCAGGTGATGGTTCTATAAATCCTTGTAATAAACCTAAGACAATCATATGCTTTCCTTGACCTCTATATGCTGCTTTTCTATAATTTGCTGGAAAAGTAGCAGATGGACAGTTCATTGCCCAATTTGCCATATAGGAAAGTTCACATTGTCCACAAGCCCAACATCTTATTGCTTCAAATTTTGCTACTGCTAAATCTGGATATTCATCATCTTTTGGAAACTTTATGTTTACCCATTCTCTTGGAGTTTTATCAAAACTTGCATGACTAATAAATGGTACAAATTCTATATTTTTATGAATCATAAATGGAATTTTTCTTTCAACCTCTCCCATATTTATCACCTACTCATATTCAAATGGTATATTAAAACCTAACCAAGGAGCCATTATATTATTTGGATCTAGTGCCTTCTTTATTCTACGATATAATTCAAAGAAGCCAGGATCCATGTGTTGTGAAACAATTTTAGCTCCTAAACCAAAGCATCTAGCAGGTACAAATCCTCCTTCACGAATAACTCTTGGAATAACTTCACTGAAGAATCCTGCATATCTTCTTATACCTTCATCATCACCACGTTCTATTGGTACCATATATCTTACATGTGATACTCTTCCTTCATTTATACCTATAACATGTAATGCAGGAATTAATCCATACTTTCTTCCAGTATTCCAAGTTATTTCATGAAGTTTTGGAAGAGCTTTATTTCCAACACTACCATAAAAGCTCCATATGTGTCCAGGAGTCCATCCACAATATCTTATACGTTGATTTCCTGGTTCTCCTTCACCAATTCCTCCATACATCTTAATAGAAGCTTCTATTTCTCCAAACTTTAAGCCAGGACAATTATCTTCTGTAAGTTCTATTATTTCAGGATTTGATGATATGTAATTTGACCATAGTTTTTCCCATAATTTTGCTTCATCTTCAGATTGATAATGAGGTGTACATGCAAGAATATAGAAGTATTGTGTACCATCTCCAGGGAATCCATAGTATTCTCTCATCTTCACAATATCTTCATCTGTTATTTGATATAATTTCTTATTTTGTTCAAATCCCCAATATGGAGCTAAGTTTGTAGCATGTAAGACAAGTAATAACCAATGACCTCCTGAACTATTTGGAGCAAGCTTTGTATACATTATCTTACTTAGATGTTTTGCAAGATCTTCACATTTTTTCATACCTAGGAACTTAACAGTTAATGCTTTTGGCTTTGGCCAAAGCTTTATTGCTGCTTTTGTAACAATACCTAATGTTCCTAAAGCACCTACAAATATTCTTGATAATTGAGGACCAAATCCTAAATCAAATGTATATTTACATGAGGCAGTTTGAAGAGCCCATGATCCTGTATGTACTATTTCACCAGTAGGTAATACAACTTCTAAAGCCATTATTGCTTCTTGATTTCCATCACTTATTGATGTCATACTCATTCCAATTCCTTTGAATAAGAAATTAGCAACAATTGAAGTATTTGGAGGAGCTGTTGTTGTAGGAATAGTAAGATCTATATTTCTTGATCTTAAATATCTATAGAATTGATTAAAAGTAACACCAGCATCAATAACAGCATATCCTTCATCAACATTTACTTCATGTATTCTATTCATTCTTACTGTTTGAAGTAATATACCACCATAGCATGGAAGTTTATAGCTATAATTACTTGCTACTTGTATTGGTATTTTATATCTATTTGCCATTAATACAATATCTTGTACTTCAAATTCATTTGCTGGTCTAACAATATATTTTGGCATTTTTGGAGGTTTTCCTGGAAATATTTGAAGCCATGCATCATAGACTTCAGCAAAAATTCTTGCTGGATCTGATATGACATTATCAGGGCCTACGATTGCTTCAAGTTCTTTTAAAACTGGATCGCTCAAATCATTCCCCTCTTAATAGTATTAGAGAAGACAAACTTTTATAATTAACGTTTTAAAATTAGAAAAATTAAAATATAAAAAATCTATAAATCTTTAGTCTTAAAGGTGAGAAAAATGAAAGAACCATTGGTTTATATAAATGGTAATTTTGTTGAGAAATCAAAAGCTTGTATATCTGTTTTTGATCATGGATTTCTCTATGGTGATGGTGTATTTGAAGGAATAAGAGCATATAATGGATATGTATTTAAACTAAAAGAACATATAGATAGACTTTATGCATCTGCTCATAGCATAATGCTAAAAATACCAATAAGCAAAGAAGAAATGATTAAAGCAATAATAGAAACATTAAGAGTAAATTCTTTAAAAGATGCTTATATTAGAGTTATTGTTACAAGAGGAGAAGGAGATTTAGGATTAGATCCAAGAAAATGTAAAAAACCAAATATAATTATAATAACTGAAAAAATTGAAGTATTACCAAAAGAAGTATATGAAAGAGGAGCAAGAGTAATCATTAGCTGGATAAGAAGAGATAGAATAGATGCTACATCACATGAAATTAAATCTCTTAATTATTTGAATAGTATATTAGCAAAAATTGAAGCTAATGTCTTTAATGCTGATGAAGCAATAATATTAACTACTGATGGATATGTATGTGAAGGACCTGGAGAAAATATATTCTTAGTAATTAATGATGAGCTTTTAACACCTCCAACATATACTGGAGCACTTCCTGGAATTACTAGACAAGTTGTTATGGAAATTGCTAAAAAAAATGGTATAAATGTAAGAGAAAAATTAATTACAGTACATGAATTATTTAATGCTAATGAGGCATTTTTTACAGGTACTGGAGCAGAAATAGTTCCAATAGTAGAGGTAAGTGGTAGAAAAATAGGAGATGGTAAACCTGGAAAAATTACTAAATTTATTATTGAAGAATTTAAGAAGTATGTTACAGATCCAAAAAATGGAATTCCAATTTACTAAGCTTTCCACCAATCAAACATATAATATATTACTTTCTTATGAGTTTCATCTAATGTAGCTAATATGAATTTTTTTCTTACTGTATGTGAAAGACGACCTGCTCTAATTATTTCTATTGGATCTATTTCAGCAGAATTTGGAATTACATGAACTATAAAAGGAGCATGATCAATACCAGGACCATATTTGTATACTGCAAAATTAGCTCCAAATTTTAGACCTGATCTTACAATATATCCTTTTTCTCTTAAGTCCTTATAAACTTCATATAATTCTTTGAAAAGACGATAATGCTTTTTTGAAAATTCAAATAGTTCTTCTTTTGTTAATATTCTATTGTTATCTTTTACAACTATTATTCCCTTTTCAACAAGATAATTTGCTTCTAAAAGTGAAAGTTCAAGATAAGTATTTATTTCAGATATACTTTTTGGCTTATTAATATTTACTGGTTTTCCATAATATCCCATACTATAGAGTTTTACACTATCTTCTTTAGACCATACAATTACTCTAGAACCACATAAACTTGCTTCTATCATTTTTTCACCTAAAAATTAAAATATTTTTTTAGGAAGTAAAGTATTTTTTGCTAAAAAAGTGAAAGTAATGAAGCTACCAATAAGTATTACTAATTTAATGCTAATAATTGGAATAATAATATTCATAATTTACTTACAATTCATAGGATTAAAAACTCTAGTTAATGAAATTATTATTGCTGATAAAACTACTTTATTTTTACTATTATTAATTGATATTATATGTATTGGATTATTTACATTAAGTTGGTATTTATTTTTAGGAAATCCTAGTATAAAATTCAGAGATTGTTTTGAAATTGTTTTAATAAGTATCTTCTGTGACTTAATGATACCTACAGCTTCTATTTCTGGAGAAGTAGTAAGAATTAATCTTACAGCAAGAAAAGCTAATATAGGATTAGGTAAAGCAACTACATCTGTTATTTTACATAGAATTATGTTAACATTAACATTTGGAGTTATAATAATATTATGTGGATTAAAGCTTATTAATTATAATTTATTATTAGCATTATTTCTAATTACAATTTCTATTATAATTATTTCATCATTAATATTAGCATTATATGCAATAAAAAAATACAAAAAGTTAATTGAAAGAATAATTGATGTATTTGAGAAAATTATAAAGAAAATTAGACCAAATTTTAATATTAAAGTAGAAGAAGACATTAGCAAACTTGAAAAAGATCTAGAAAATATAAGAGTACTTATTTTATCTTTTATTTTTCTAATAGTAAGATGGTTATTATTAGCTTTAATACCTTACTTAGCATTTATTTCAATGAATTATTATGTTTCATATTGGATTGTTCTTACAGTTTCTTCATTAATGAGTATGATTCAAATTATACCTATTGGAATACCTGGAATGATAGGTATTATGGAGATTTCAATTACAGTACTATTTATGGAATTTGGTATTCCATTAGAAATAGCAAGCTCAGTAACAATATTAATGCGTATTATAACATTTTGGTTTGAATTATTTCTAGGTTTTGTAATAACATCTATCTATGGATTAAATAAAGTAATTATTAAAACAAAATTAAATAATTCTATGTAGTGCTAATATTCTTAAATTATCTGAAGCTTCTTCTATTGAGTCACTTATATCTTCTAGTAAGTGAATTAAATCTCTATAAAGTAATAGTTCCTTTATATTCTTCATTTCCATTAGTAACTTAAAATCAGCATCATGATATAATAAATCTACTTTTGATTCTGCATCATGAACTTTTACAACAAGATCTAATACTTTTTTTGGATTTCTTGGTAGCATCATAATAGCTTCTTTTAAATAATCATATTCATTTGAGATACCAGTTAAAATTGGTTCAAATATATCCTTAGAAATTGGTTCTAATTTATTTTCTAATATTTTTAAAAGTCTTCTAGTAAAAGATAACATATATTCTATTATTTCATCAACTTTTATAGCAAATCTAAGGAAATCTTCTCTATAGAGAAAAGCTGGTGCACTTTTTGTTAATTGTTCAATTAATTCTCTCTTTATGTTATCAGCTTCTTCTTCAATTTGTAAAATTCTTTCATATATAGTTTTAAGCTCATTATATGAAGAAGATGAAAATTTAGAAATTGCAGTAATTAATAGATCTAATGTATCTCGAGTCTTTCTTGAGTGTTCAACAATTAGATCTATAGATCTACGATAGACTTCATTTACTATTGAGCTTAATTCTTCTGCTATACTAAACACCTCATTAATGATAATAGAACTATCTTTTAATAAAGATTTTGATTACTACTATTTCTTCATAACAGCTCTAACAGTTGCTATTGTATTATCTGCAATACCTACTAATTTCATTTCATCAGGATTTGCCCATACTTCATTTTCAGGAACATCTGAAAAGGGAAAAGCATTAAGTTCAATTTTTTTCTTACCAGCAACAATAATTTCTATTTTATCAGTTATCTTCAAGTAATTATATGTTTCTGAATTCATTTTACATGTCCCCTTCTCTATACCATCTACTCTTCTAATTCTTAATCTCTTTTCAGGAGGTCTTTTTGACATAATATCACCATATTACTTTGATGAGAAGAAGTTATTTAAATATTCTATTATATCACTAATGGATATTCTTTCTTGCTCCCATGTATCTCTATTTCTTACTGTTACTGTATTATCTTCCATAGTTTTATAATCAATAGTAATTGCTAAAGGTATGCCAATTTCATCAGCTCTAGCATATCTTCTTCCTATAGATCCATCATCATCAAATTCTACTATAAATCCTTTTGATTTTATTAAATTATAGACTTCTATTGCTTTTTCACGTAAACCATTCTTATTTACTAATGGAAAAACTGCAACTTTTATTGGAGCAATATCTTTTGGTAATGATAAAATTACTCTATTATCTTTTTCTCTATAAGCATATTCCATAGCTACATAAACTAGTCTTTCTGTACCAAATGAAGGTTCTGAAACATGAGGTATAAAATGCTCACCTGTAATAGTAATTTCTTCAGTTTTAAATTCTACAAATTCAGGTTTTATTTCAATATTATCAATAATTATGTTTCCTTTTTCTAATTCTTTTTTAAGTTCTTCAGCTTTTTTACTCTTTATTATAGAAATAATTTTTGCTATAATTTCATTATTTTTAATATTTTTAGTAATTATATCAATTTTAGGTATAGCAATTATACGATATTCTTTTTTTGGTGTAGTAAATCTTCTAAATACTCTTAAATCTTGACCACTATAAATTTGATGTCTTGATAAATCATAATCTGTTCTATATGCATGACCAGAGACTTCAACCCATCCCCATCTTTCTAATTCTACTACTTGATCAAATGTTTGAGCTGAATAATGAGCTCTTTCACTTGGTAATTTCTCAATAAACATTTGTTTATTTTTAGGAACACCTATTTCTTCTAGAAACATTCTAGAAAGAGCCATGAAGTAAGCTAACCATTCTGATAAAATAATTTTATTTTTAATAGCTTCTTCAATTGTTAATTCTATTGGCTTATTTTCACCTCTTAAAATAAGATCTTTAGTTAATAAATTTATTTTTTCATTGCTTACTTCATTTAAAAGATAACATTCAGGATTTTTTGGATCAAAAAAGAACTCAATTTCCATTATAGTAAATTCTCTTAGTCTTATAGGACCTTGTCTAGGAGAAATTTCATTTCTTAAAACCTTACCTATTTGAGCTAGACCTATTGGTAATTTTTCTCTCATAATTGTATGTATATATTTAAAATTAACAAACATACCCTGAGCTGCTTCTGGTCTCATATAGGCAGTATTTCCACTATAAGGACCTATGTTAGTAACAAAAAGTAGATTAAATTTAGAAACTTTTCCTAATTTACCTTTACATTCAGGACAACGTATATTATTTTCTTGTATTATTTTTTCTAGTTCTTCAGCATTTTTTCCTTCTAATCCACTAATTTCACCTAGCTGATATGATATTACATGATCTGCTCTAAATTTTCTATGACAAGATAAACATTCTACCATAAAATCTGTAAAGTGTTCTACATGTCCTGAAGCTTCAAATACTTTAGAGGGCATTACAATTGGTGTTTCAATTTCATAAATTAATCCATGATGTTTATATATGAAGAATTTTCTCCACTTATTTTCAATATTTCTCTTAAGTAATGTTCCTATTGGTCCAAAATCAAGAAAACCTGCTATACCACCATATATTTCACATGAAGTAGTAAAAAATCCTCTTCTTTTTGCAAGATCAATAATTTTATCATATTTATCCATATCATCACCTATTAGTAATTACTTATTTATATTATCTCAGATATGTATTTTTAGGTGATTATCCATGAGATCATTATTATATATAAATCATCAACAAAAATTCTTTGGAGGATTTAATAAGAATTTCTCTGATAGTAAGTTTGTATTATTTGGTGTACCATTTGATAGTACATCAAGTTATAGACCTGGTTCAAGATTTGGACCATCTGCAATAAGAGAAGCTTCTGTAAATATAGAAACTTGGTCATGGAGAAGTAATAATGATTTTGAAAATATAGGAACTCATGATTTAGGAGATTTAGCAATTGTTCATGGAGATTGTAATGAAACAATAAGAAGAGTTAGTGAAGTAATTAAAGAAATAGTTAATCTTAAAAAAATTCCAATAATGATTGGTGGGGAACATACAATTACATTAGGTGTAGCAAAAAGTCTAAAGGATATTACTATATTATCATTTGATGCTCATTTTGATATGAGATATGAATATTTATCAAATAAGCTATCTCATGCATGTATTATGAGGAGAATAATTGAAGAAATTGGTTCTGAAAATACTATAGTAGTAGGTGTGAGAGCAGCATGTAAAGAAGAAATAGAATTTGTAAAGAATAATAATATTTACTTTATTTCATCAAAACAAATTAATATGAATAGTGCTAAGAATATAGGCTTAATACTTAAGGAGAAATTAAAAAATAAGAAAAAAATCTACATATCAATAGATATGGATGTTCTTGATCCATCATATGCACCTGGTGTAGGAAATCCTGAACCAGAAGGTATTTCAGTTTCAGCTTTATTAGATATTATAGAAGAAGTAATAGATGATAGAATATTGGGATTTGATGTAGTAGAAGTAACACCACTATATGATAATGGAATTACCTCAATAGTAGCATCAAAGATAATATATGAAATTTGCTGTATTGCTAGTAGATTTATTTAGTTTTAATCTCCTTTACAACTTGAGGTCTAACCTTAAATAGTATTCTGTATCCACAATAAGGACATCTTACACCTGGTAATGAAAATAATTCTTTCATATCAACAATTTTTCTACAGTTACTACACATATATTGAGGCATAAATTTACCAATTACTTACTTACTTAAATATGTTATTCTAGTTTTTCAGCAATGTGTTCTGCAAGAGCTTCTATTTTATTATAAACTATTTTTCCCAAATCCCAAAATATTAAAATTGTTATTGCTAAAGCTAGTAATGATAAAGCTGTAGATAAATAAATACCTATAAATGGTATTTTTGCAAATAATGGCATAAGAATAATTAAGATAACAATCATAGAAATTAGAATGATAATATCATAAAGTATTCTTTTTATTGTAGTTTCAAAGTCTGAATTTATTTTTTTAAAGATAATATTTAATATTTTTGAGAATTTTGGTAATAATAAGAGAATATCATAAAATATTCGATAGATCATAATTCCAATAATTGCTAATATCATAATAGAGATTAATGAAATTAATGGTATATTTATTATGGGTATTATAAGGTTTATTTGTTCTATATAAGACATGATAACATAGCTAAATAGTATTAATAATAATAAAATAAATGATCTTGAAAATATTCTCAATAAACTCATTTTTAAGTAGATTTTTTTATATTCTTTAGTCAAATTTATTCACTCCTACTGAGAATTATTCTTTAGATAATATGAGGCTTGAAGATTATATTCCTTTTGTAGGAAAAGAGATAATAGAAGAAATAAAATCCATAAGTGAAAATTTAAAAGGTTATGAAGTATTACATATAAATTCTACATATATTGGAGGAGGAGTAGCAGAATTATTAAGATCTATAGTTCCATTAATGAATTCTATTGGATTGAAAACAGAGTGGAAAATTATTCAAGGAGATGATGAATTTTTCAAAATAACTAAGAACTTTCATAATGCTATTCATGGCGAAAATATTGAAATTTCTCAAAATATGATTAATAAATATCTAGAAGTTAATAAAGTAAATGCAGAATTAATAAATTTAAATAAAGATTTTGTATTTGTACATGATCCTCAACCATTAGCTTTAATACAATATAAAAAGAATGGAAAATGGTTATGGAGATGTCATATTGATATTTCTAATCCAAATCAAAACTTATGGAGTTTCTTAATTAAATTAATTTCAAAATATGATGGTATAATAGTTCACTTACCAGAATATATAAGACAAGATTATAATGGTCCTCAATTCATTGTTCCTCCATCAATTGATCCATTAAGTGAAAAGAATATTGAATTATCAGAAGATTATATAAAAGATACGTTAAGAAAATATGATATTGATCCAGAAAGACCTATAATTACTCAAGTATCAAGATTTGATAAACTTAAAGATCCAATAGGTGTAATAAAAGCTTTTGAATTGGCAAAAAGTAGAATAGGAATGATAGATTTTCATGGATTATTAGATGAAAAGAAATTTGCAGTAGATATTTTTAGAGTAATAAGGTATAGAGAATCATTACAATTAGTTTTAGTTGGAGGTTTAGCATCAGATGATCCTGAAGGTGAAAAAATTTTTTATGAAACTATTAAGAAAGCAACAAATGATAGAAATGTTCATGTATTATTATTACCATCAGATGCACATAAAGAAATAAATGCTATTCAAAGAGGATCAACAATAATAATTCAAAAGAGTATTAAAGAAGGGTTTGGATTAACAGTAACTGAAGGAATGTGGAAAGGTAAACCAGTTATTGGTGGAAAAACTGGAGGAATAAAATATCAAATATTAGATGGAGAAACTGGATTTTTAGTAAGTAATGTTAGAGAAGCTGCTGAAAAGATATTATATTTGATAAGAAATCCTGAAATACGGAATAAAATGGGAAGGAAAGCAAAAGAACATGTCAGAAAGAATTTCTTAATAACAAGACAATTAAGAGATTATTTAAAAATATTAAGAATACTTAAGGAATCTCCTCTATCATCCTCTTAAGCTCTTCATAAGCTCTTTTTGCTTCTTCAACACTTGTTTCATCTTCTAATGTTGTAACATCACCTGTATCTCTTTCTTCTATAACAGCTGATAGAATTCTTCTCATTATTTTTCCACTTCTAGTCTTAGGAAGTTTTTCAACAAAATATACTGTTTGAGGTGTAGCTATAGGACCTATAGTTTCTTTAATATGATTAATAAGTTCAATTCTAAGTTGAGGAGAAGGAGTATATCCAGGACGTAATACAACAAAAGCTACAGGAACTTGCATTTTAATAGGATCTGATTTTCCTACTACTGCAGCTTCTGCAACTGCAGGATGTGAAAGAAAAGCTGCTTCAAGTTCTGCAGTTCCTATTCTATGTCCTGCAACTTTTAAAACTTCATCAGCTCTACCAAGTAACCAGAAATAACCATCTTTATCTTTAATAGCAAAATCACCAGTATAGTAAACATTAGGGAATTTAGAATAGTATTGAGTTTTTAATCTTTCAGGATTATTCCATATTCCAATAAGACATCCTGGCCATGGTCTTTTTATAACTAAATATCCTTTTTCATTTGGTTTTGCAGATTTTCCATCATCTGTAAATACATCAGCATCAACACCAGGAAGTGGAAGTGTAGCAGAACCAGCTTTTAGTGGAACAAGTGCAAGACCTGGTTGAGGAGAAATCATTATTCCTCCTGTTTCTGTTTGCCACCAAGTATCTACTATTGGACATCTTTCCTGTCCAATATATTTATAATACCAATTCCAAACTTCTGGATTTATTGGCTCACCTACACTTCCAAGTAATCTTAGTGATGATAAATCATGACGTTTTATCCATTCTTCTCCATATTTCATATGCATTCTTATAGCAGTAGGAGATGTATAAAAGATAGTAATTCCATATCTCTCTATTATTTCCCACCATCTATCTGGTTTTGGATAATCAGGTGCTCCTTCATAAATAAATACTGTTGCTCCTGCTAAAAGTGGACCATATACTACGTAAGTATGTCCTGTAATCCATCCTATGTCTGCAGTACACCAAAATATATCTCTATCATTTATATCAAAGACAACTTTTTGAGTAAAATATGCCCAAACCATATATCCTCCAGTTCCATGAACTATTCCTTTTGGCTTTCCTGTAGTACCAGAAGTATACAAAATAAAGCTTGGATGTATACCTTCAATTCTTTCTGGTTCTACATAAGGACATGAAGAAGGTTTTAATTCATCATACCAGTAATCTCTATCTTCCATCATTTCAACTTCAATATTTGCTCTTTTTATAACTATAACTCTCTCTACAGTTGTTGTATATCTTAGTGCCTCATCAACAATCTTCTTAGTATTAATTAATTTTCCTCTTCTAAAAGTTCCATCTGTAGTTATTACAATTTTACTTTGACAATCATTAATTCTTTCAGCTAAAGCATAAGAAGCAAAACCACTAAATACTACTGAGTGTATTGCTCCAATTCTTGTACAAGCTAACATACTTATAGGAAGTTCTGGTATTACAGGCATATAGATTGTTACTCTATCTCCTTTTTTTACTCCAAGATTTTTTAAAACATATGCAAATTTATTGACTTCTTTATATAAATCATAGTAAGTAAGAACTCTTTTTTCATAATTTTCTCCTTCCCAGTAATAAGCTACTTTGTTTTTCCTCCAACTTTCTATATGTCTATCTATTGCATTATATGATAAGTTTGTTTTCCAATTTGGAAACCAACGACCATAAGGTGGTGAATCTATTGGTTCAAATACAGGTCCATTTTTCTCATACCAAAATAAATCTTCAGCTACTTTACGCCAAAAAGATTCAGGATCTTCTAAGCTCTTATTGTAAATATGTTTAAGTATACTAATATCAGGATAAATACTTCTTGATAATGGTAGAGTTTTAATTTCCTCCATTACTTATTTACCTCCCTCTTGAATAGATTTTTACATTAATATATGATGGTTTTGTATTATGACAATTATGTATTTGCATAAGATAATAGGGTTTAGTAGCTAATATATAAGCTTTTCCTAAATTGATAAATATTTATAATTACAAATTTACTTATATTATATCTTTTCGTAAAGTTTATTATGAAAAGATTAAATTTTTCATATATTAAAGAAAATAATGAAATTAGAGCACTTCCAGATTATGTAGGAGATGTAATTGCAATTTTAAAAGGATTAGATATATCAAGTAAAGTAAGTAGTTATATTAGATTTTTTAATGAGGAAAAAATAAGAAAAATTGATGCAATTTACAAATTTTATTATCCTATTTTTATTGTAAGTAAAAATAATAATATCATATGTATTGATGGTTTAGAATTACATAAAACAGAAATAAAGGAGTTTTTGATTAAGTCTAGAGAAGTCTCTATAAAAGTTCATGAATTTAATTTATTAGAAGTTGATAATATTATTTGTCAGGAGTATATAGTTATTGATGATGAAATTAATGATGGTTTTGCAATTCCATGTACTTTAAGTAAGGAAGATGTTATTAGTATTACTAATGAAGTTTTAAGAGTATATACTTCATTAAATGAACTATTAGTAAATATTGAGAAAGAAATTTCTAAATTAGAAGAAGAGTATAACCAAAAAATTAATAGTATTAGAGAAAGGAAAAATAGAATTATTAAGGAATTTGATGAAAAAATAAAAGAAAAAGAAAGTATTATAGAAAATCTTCTTTTAGAATGTGAAAAAAGAGATATATCAAAAGTAAAAAGTGAAATATTAAAGCAAAAGAATGTTTTAAATAATGAAAAAGAGAACATAATTACTATTTTGAATAACTTAAATAAAGAGCTAACAGAAGTCATTAATAAGATTGATAGTAAAAATAAGAATTTATTAGATTTAAGAAAAAGAATTTCTAAATTAAGTAAAAAAAGAGATAAAATAATAATTATAAAAAATAAAGTAAAAAACATTGAGAAGATAAATAAATTAATCAAAAAGTTAGATATTATAGAAAAAGAATTAGAAAGACTTAATAATGAAGAATTTGCAATATTAAATGAATTAAAAAATTTGGAAAATAAGAAAAACTCATTAGAAAATAGAATTAAGGAGCTTAATAAGGATTTATCTAAGATTTTAGAAGAAATAAGATTTCTTCAATGTAAAGAAGATTTAGAGTGTAGAAGAATAAGAGAAGAATATATAAAAAATAGAGAAACTGCAATTGAGGAGCTTAATTCAATAATTAATGATAAGGAGAAAGCATTAATAGAATTAGAAATAGAGGAAAATCATATTAAATTTGAGTATATTAGAAATAAAGAAAAATATGATAAAATTATTAATCTAATAAAAAAAGAAATTGATAATTTAGAAAAATATGTATATAAATCTGAAAATCATCATGATGATATAAAGCTAATATACATACCATATTATGGAATTATTAGAAAAGCTGATGTTGATATAGTAGAACCTTTTGTAATAATTGATAATAAAAAGATTAAAAGTAGAAAATTAAATTTAGATTCAAAAATTGTAAAAGCAGTATTCACTAAGTATTTACCTCTATTATTATTTGAAGCAAAAGATGTATTCAATATATTAAAGAAGAAAGATAGAATTCTTCAAGGAATTAATGTATTAAAAGAGGAAAAAGTAATTAATAAAATTCAAGAAAGTATTATATTAAGGAGAATATTATGAAAATACTTTTTGTAAGTCAATCATTTTTTCCAAGTACTGGTGGTGTTTCATATTATCTAATATGGCTAGCTCGTAAATTAAGAGAAAAATCTCATGATGCAATTTTTATTAATCTTAAAAAACCAGGTGGACCATTTGAAGAAGAAATTGAAGGTTTTAAAGTATATAGAGTACCAGCTGATAGAGAAATAGAAAAAGAAGTATTAGCAGGATATACTAATTTTAAAGAACTTTTACTTAAAGTATTTCACGAAAGAAACATTCCCTTAGATCGATTATACAATAAGCATATTTATGGTTTTAATGAATATATTAAAGTAAATCAATATTTTGAAAAAAGAATAAGAGAAATTATTAAAAAAGAAGAACCAGATATTGTACATATTCATGATTTTCAATTATTACCATTAAGTAAAATGATTATTGATTTAAAATTACCAAAACCCTTTACATGGCATATACCATTTCCTGAAGGTGTTGAATTACCATGGAGAAAATTTGTAATAGATTATTTAAAAGATTATTCAATTTCAATATTTTCAACAAAATCATATGTAAGTACTGCATTAAAATCTGGTCTTGAGTGGAATAAAGTAACATGTATACCACCATTTATAGAAGTTGAAGATTCAAATATTGATTTTAAAAAAGTTTATGGTATTAAAGAAGATGAAAAAATTATCTTATGTGTTGCAAGAATAGATAGATTAAAAGGACAAAAATTCTTAATAGAAGCTGTTAGTCAATTAAGAAATATTAAATTTAAGCTTATTTTTATTGGTAATGGTTCTTTAAGTAAAGAAGTACTTAAAGTAAAAGATAAGGAAGAATATTTAAGAGAATTACAAGAGCTTATTTCTTTAAAGGGACTACATAATAATGTAATTTTTACTGGTGCTATAAGTAGAGAAATGCTTATGGCAGCTTATAAAGCATGTGATGTTGTAGTTCTTCCATCAATTCAAGAAGGATTTGGACTTGCTATAACAGAAGCTATGGCATTTGGAAAACCAGTAATAGGAAGTTGTACTGGAGGAATTCCTACACAAATATGGCCTGGTGTAAATGGCTTTTTAGTAAGCCCTGGTGATGTAAAAGCATTATCAGAATGTTTAGAATATATTCTTGTAAATGAAGATATTGCTAAGAAAATGGGAGCTGAAGGTAAAAGAATATTTAAAGAACAATTCTCCTCGGAAAGAGGAGTAAGAGATCATATTACTTTATATAAGAGATTACTTGGAGAATAGAATTATGAAAAATATCCTTGTGGTGATTAAATGAAAATAGATATAATAGTAACAGATTATGATAGAACAATTGCAGATGAAAATAATAATTTTATGATAGATAAAAGGCTTAAAGAATTTTTAATTAAACTTCCAAAAAAGAAAATATTAGCAACAGGAAGAAGATTAAGTGATATTCCTGATAAAGATGTATTAAAAATATTTGATGTATTAGTTTTAGAAAATGGAACAATTTTATTTTCAGAAAATAAAAAAGAAATTCTTCCAGATAATAATTGGTTTGTAATGAGAGAAAAAATAATAAACTTACTTAATAAAAATGGAATAAGTTTTGTATTAGGAGATGTAATTATATATAGTGATTTAAAAAATTATTATTATATTGAAAAAATAATAAAAGAAAATAATTTTCTTAATTATGTTAACATAGAGTTTAATAAAGATAGTTTTATGATAATGCCTTATGGCTGGAATAAAGGAAAAGGTGTAAAAATTGCAATAGAAAGAATTGGAAATGGTAAAATTATTGCAATAGGAGATGAAGTAAATGATATATCACTTTTTGAAATAGCTGATTTTAAAATTGCAGTTAATAATGCAGTATTAGAATTAAAAAGAAAAGCAGATATAGTTTGTAATAAAGATAATGGTGAAGGAGTATTAGAGGTGTTAATGAATATATGGAAAGAGGAAGTTCTAGAATACCAGGATTCTATAAAATGAGTATTGAAGAAAGAAGAAGAATAATAAAGGAATTAATTAAATTAACTGATGATGATATAAAAATACTAGATTCTGGTCTTGATATTTCAATTGCAGATAGAATGATAGAAAATGTTATAGGATTAACCCAACTTCCTTTAGGAATAGCAGTTAATTTTAGAATAAATGGTAAGGATTATCTCATACCAATGGCAATAGAAGAACCATCTGTAGTTGCAGCAGCAAGTCATGCAGCAAAACTTGCACTTCCTGAAGGTTTTAAAGCTGAAAGTACTGAATCAATTATGCGTGGACAAATTCAAGTAGTAGATGTACCTAATTTAACTGAAGCTATTAAAAAAATTGAAGAAAATAAAGCACTACTTATTAGTAAATCAAATGAATTTATTAAAGAACTTGTTTCTTTAGGAGGAGGGGTAAGAAATTTATCTACAAAAATAATTGGTCCACCTGATGATAAAATGCTAATAGTTGAATTCTTTATTGATTGTAAAGATGCTATGGGTGCAAATACAGTAAATACAATTCTAGAAGGAATTGCTCCTGAAATAGAAAAGTTAACTAATGGAAGAGTATTATTGAGAATCTTATCAAATCTTTGTACTGAAAGAATAGTAAAAGCATCTGTAGTTTATAAAAAAGAAGTAATTGGTGGAGAGAAAGTTGTAAATGATATTATAAGAGCATATAAATTTGCACTATATGATCCATATAGAGCAGCAACACATAATAAAGGAATTATGAATGGAATTATAGCTGTAGCTTTAGCTACAGCAAACGATACAAGAGCAATAGAAGCAGGAGCACATGCTTATGCTTCACTTTCTGGAAGATATATGCCATTATCTAGATGGTATAAAAATGAAAATGGAGACTTAGTTGGAGAATTAAAATTACCACTTGCAGTTGGAATAGTTGGAGGTGCTACTAGAACACATCCTATAGCAAAACTATGTTTAAAGATTTTAAATGTAAAAAGTGCTAGAGAATTAGGAGAAGTAATGTGTGCTGTAGGATTAGCTCAAAATTTTGCAGCATTAAGAGCTCTTGTTACTGAGGGAATACAAAGAGGACATATGGAGCTACATGCAAGAAATATTGCAATAGCAGCAGGTGCTCATGGAGACATGATAGATAAAGTTGCAGAAATACTTGTAAAGGAAAGAAATTTCTCTATATCAAGAGCTAAAGAAATAATTAATTTATTAAAAAATAAAAACCTAAAATAAAAAAGAAGTTAATGTATGAGTAGTAAAAAGTACTTAATGCCAATTCCTGCTGGAACACCATATTCAATAATTGCAGAAGCAGTTAATAGATTTAATTTAGAACTTGTAGAAATGCCAATAAAAGAAGCAATGGTTGAAGAAGGAGAAAAACCACCAATGATGTGGGTATTAAGAGGAGAAAAAGAAGATTTGATAAAAGCTAAAGAATTTATTTGTGAAAAATTAAAAGAGAAATTAAAAAAATTTGAATAGCTATTTTAAGGATAAAAGAAAATTTTTTATTTTTTGAACCATTATTCTTGCTTCTTCTTCAGAAGAAGGATATGGAACAGTTATGTAAGGAATTTTTCTTTGTTTTACTAAATATATCAAAAATTCATTAGCTCTTGCACAGCTTGTACAACCAAAACCAATTTCAGGATCTTCAATAATTATAGCAGCATCTGCTTCTTCAATTAATGGACCTATTAGTGCTAATCTACCTCTTACACCAGATGGAACTTCTATAGCAGCATATTTTAAGCCTCTTCTTGGAAAATCAGGAGTAATATTCATAGGAGGAGAATCTATTTCAGGTCTATTTACATTTTTAGAAATTTCTTCTCCTAATCCTAGTGGAATATGTCCAAATCTTCTTACAAGATCAAAAAGTATAATACTATTTGGTGGAAATATGAATACTTTTGCCATTTTAATACACCAATTTTCCTTTCTTCTCTATTTCATTTAACCAATATTTTACTTTCATGATTATTTCATTTAATTTATCTCTTGGAATACTTACTCCTCTTATTACACCAGTTACTATATCTACTATGATGCCAAAACATTCAACTTTATCTGGAGGAGGACGAACTAATCTTGTAATTATTCCAACTTTAGCAAAATCTTCATAATCAGCTGGTGCTTCACAAACTATTATTGCAGGTATATCAACATAACGAAGAAATGTTTTTGCTTTATAAACAATATGACCTAAAATTCCACCAAGATGAAGTAAAGCTAATTTAAATCTTCTTATTTGAAGAATTTCTTTTTCATTTATTCCAGCCATAGTACCTCCAGGAGCTCCTCCATATGGAGAATCTGGAGGTACTCCTGATCCAGATTCCAATACAATTACACTAGTTCTAATTCCCTGTTCTCTTAGACCATATGTAATTTCACATATTGGTCTAGTAATATGTCTTTTAGATGGAGACATTGCTATTGCAATAACATCAAAATGCTCAGTTTCTGATATTGTACCTCTTTGAGCTAAACCTCCACCTTCTCCAATACCTTGAGTTTCTCTACAATCAATTATTTGTGCACTTCTTCCGATGATTTTATCCAGTAGTAATCACCTCTAATGTAATCTGAAACTGTAGGTCTTAATTTAATAAATCTACCAATTCTTATATCATATCCATATGGCATCATTTGATTACATATAGGCTTTATCTTTTCTATAACTTCTTCCGGAGAATTAATATTAATAATTAAGATAAAACGATTTGCTAAATAGCTTTTTCCATCTGAATATTTTTGCTTATATATTAATACTTCTTTAACTAATCCAGTATTCTTAATTAAATTAACAAATTCTTCAGCTTTACTTTTTGGCATAAGTCTTCTTGGCATTATTTCAATTTCAGGTGGTATTTCATAATTCAAATATAGCACCAATTTATAAATATTGGTAAAAACTTAAATAAATTTACTTGGTGAAAAATGAAAATAAGAATTGATGGTAATGAGGTAGAAGTAGAAAAAGGTTTGAAATTAGGAGATATTATAAAAAGTAATGGATTTATATCAGTAGTAAAAAGAAAAATAGATTTTGAAAATATAATTACTAATCTTTATGAAATTATTACTAATAAAGGTAAAATGATTATTATTTGGGAAAATAATAGAACTTTAGATAAATGGAGAGAAATTTACAAAAATTTTGAAAATTGTAATGTAAGATGGGTAAGTAATGATGCTATTGCTTTTGGACCTGTTTATACAGATTTTAAGCCAGTAATAAAGGATGTAGAATTAAAAAAATATGATGTAACAATAAGTATATCAGGTATGAGTAATGAGCAAACACATTTAATATTTAGTAAAAGAAATCATAGTGGCCTATATTTTCCTCCAAGTGAAGGAGATATCATGGGAAGAATAGTTTATGGAAAATATTTACTTGATATTTTAAAAATAGGAGATAAAATTGAAAAAATTTCACCTGTTATTGAAAAAAGAATTAAATCAGGTTATTTAATTAAGGCAGATGATAATTATGAGCTAAGTGAAGGTGATGAGATTCTTACAAAAATAGAAATACTTCTTAATTATGATTCTCCAATAAGTAGTGAACATGTATATAATAGTTTAGCTAATGGTTTTATTGTCACTAGGAAAACAAGTAAATTTATAGCTTATGATAGGAAATTATTTAATTTAAAAAAAGAAAAAATTGGAGTAAGAGAAAAAGGTGTAGTTTCTGTAAGAAATAGTGGAGATAATACTGGAGCTATTTATATTTATACTCAAAAAGCTCCAATATCTAGTGAACATAATATAGTAGGAAGAGTAGTAAGAGGATTAGAATTAGCAGAAATTGCTTCAGAAGGGGATAGAATAAGAATTTCAATAAAACCTGAGAAATTAGATTTGCTTGGAAAAACACAAAAAGAAGCATCATTGCTATTAGAGAAATTAAATATAAGACATATAAGAGATGGTAATAAAGATGATGATAGTATTATTATAGAATGTAATCCATCTACTACAATTGAAATATACAAAAAAGGAGAAGTTATATGTAAGGGATTAGAGAAAAAGAAAATTCTTAAAATAAAACTTTATAGAGATAAAGCTCCTAATTCAGTAAGATATTTTGAAAAAATTACAGGAATTGATTTGAGAAAAATTGGTGTATTAAAATTATTTTTTAAGACAAAAGATGTAATATTATTTAAAGGTGATGAAGACTTAGGAAGATCATTATTGCCAGAAAATATACCAAAGGATATTGTAAATCCAGGAGCTATCGGTGTAACAAATTCTGTAAAGAGATTTGCTGGTATGATAGGAATAAGATTAACAAAAAGTAATAAATTTGGACCAACTGCAGAAGATTTTAGTGGTACAAATATAATAGGAGAAGTAGTAGAAGGATTAGATGTAATAAGTGAATTAGAAGATGAAATATACATAATGGAGGAAAGTTAATGAAAAAAACATATGTTGTAATGCTTTCTCCTGATTCAAGTCTTACACCTTCAATGTTAATAGAAAAGATTTCATTAATTAGTGGAATTAATTATAAGGAAACATGTTATGGTTTATTAATTGAAGGTGAAGAAGAAGATTTGAAAAAAGCTATAAAAGAATTAGAAAGTATGGATCCAAATAGAATATTTTTTAAAATAAGAGGATATAGAATAGGAGACGAACGTATTTGTAGAGCAAAAAGAGGTGGAGGACCAAGACCAGGTTTTTTTATGCTTGGAACTGAAAGAGAAGCATTAAGGAATGTAGCAAAAGCATTAGAAGAAGAAAAACCAGTAGAAGAAAAACCAAAGAAGAAGATTGATGTTGAAGTACTTAAAAAAATAATAGAGGAGGAGATAAGACATTAAGATTATAGTAGATACAAATGATGAAAAAGGAAGAGAAGCTTATATTAAGATTATAAAACAAAGTATTGAAGATTTAATTTTAGGAGGAAGTATAGAATGGGTATATCTATATATGAATTTAGAAATTCCATTATGCATAATGAAAGTAAGTTACAAGGAAATAAAAAGAAGAAATTTACTTAAGGATTTAGCAAGATTTGAAGAAAGAGCAAATACTATAAAAATAATATTAGAAAATGAAATTGATGTAACAGATGCTTTAAGAGTTTTATGGAGTAAATTTGGAAGAGATAAAGTTGAACAGATTGGTAGATTTGAAATATTATTAAGAAATATTGATATTAATGAAATTAAGGAAATTAAGATAAGAGAAAAAGAAGTAGATATTTCTGAAAGAATAATAGAATTAGTAAATAGAGTACTTCCTGAGGGTTTTAGAATTAGACACACTATAAAAGAAAAAGATATACTTACAGTTATTGCTTCAGAAGATCCAATAAAAGAAGAATGGATTAAAAAAGCTCATGAGATTAAGGTAGAGAAATAATGTTAAAGTATATTGTATTTGAAGGGGGAACATATAAACATGAAAAATTAATAGAATTTGTAGAAGATATTGGAGGATACTTAATACAAAAGAATATAATAGGATTAGATGTAATAATGTATTTAGCAATTCCTGAAGAAGAATTTAATGATTTAAATAAGTTAGTAATAGAACTTAAAGGAAAGATAAGAGAAGCTCCACTTATTGGTACTGAAATAGCTGTTGTTTCACCTAGTTTATCAAGACATCATTTACCACATCCAGTATGTGATATTGCAGAGAATTTAAGAAGACATGGTGCAAAGACAAATATCATAGGATTAGCAAGAGGGGTTGGTCAGAAAATAGCACATATAACAAAAGAAGAAAAGCAATTAATAGAAGAACATGATATTGCATTATTTGTATTAGGAAATTTTGAATATTGTATTTCAAAATTTAAAAGTAAGCTATTTAGTGAAATTTCAATTCCTGTTGTAGTAACAGGTAAACCTGATAATTTAATTCTTCCAAATGTTAGTGGGTATATTGGAGGTATTGGAAGATTTAATGAAAGAGCTAGAACTATGGATATGATAAAAAAGCTTAATGAAATTTCTGAAATTTTAGGAAAAATTGCAGAAAAAAGAAGAAGAGAAATGGATTTAGATCCATTGATAGTTGAACCTGCATTAGTAAAAAAAGAAATAGAAAGACAATTACCTGAAGTTAATGAAGTACTTTCTCCTAATCCTGTAACATTAAAAATAGATGGTGTAAGAGTAAAACTTCCATATGATGAGTACAAGAACAAAATAGCATCTATAGAAATTGAAGGAAAAAAGCTTATAGAGATTGCTAATATAATTAAATCAAAAATGAGAGATTATATACTCATTAAAATTTTACCAGAGTCTTTCTTTACGTAGGGTGTTAAAATGTTAACATGTGAAAATATTGTAAAGATATTTCCAAATGGAATTAAAGCACTTGATTCAGTATCTTTTGAATTAAAAAAAGGAGAAATCTTAGGAATACTTGGAGAAAGTGGTGCTGGAAAAACTACACTATTAAGAATAATAAGAGGAGTTGAAAGTTTTAATAGTGGTAGAATAATATTTGAGGATTTAGAAGTAGAAGCAAATTCACCTAAAGAAAAGTTTTTAGAATTACAAAAAAGAACTGCAATTCAACTTCAAAGAAGTTTTGGATTATGGTCAGATTCTGTAGTAAATAATGTTATAAGAGCACTTAGATATCAGGATATAAGAGAAGAAACTATTCCAGAATGTGAAGGAGAATATGAAGAATATAAAAGGAAAGCATTGGAAATTTTAAAAGTTATAGGACTTGATAAAAAAGCAGAATTATGGGCTATGATATTAAGTGGAGGAGAAAAGCAAAGATTAATTATTGCAAGACAAATTGCAAGAAAACCTAAGCTTTTGTTATTAGATGAGCCAGGAACAATGACAGATCATAATAGTAGAAATGATTTAATTGATGTTCTTAAAAGAGTAAGAGAAGCTTATAATATTAGTATATTATTTGTTTCTCATAATCCTGATATTCATAAGAATCTTGCAGATAGAGTTTTACTTATTGAAAAGGGAAGAATAATAATGGATGGAAAGCCAAAAGATGTTGTAGATTTTTTTCTTTCAAAAATGGAAAAGCCATTAGAAAAAAAGGAAATAAAAGGAAAAGAAATTCTCAGAATGGAGAATGTAAGTAAAGTATATGAGTTAATACCTTATGGAAAAGTTTTTGAACTTAATAATACAACATTAAGTTTTAGAACAGGAGAAATTACAGCAATTATTGGACCTTCTGCTGCAGGAAAAACAGTTCTTTTAAGAATGTTAGCTGGTCTTGAAATACCAAGTAGTGGAAGTATTTTAGTACTTCATAAAAATGAATGGGTTGAAATTAGCAAATTTGGAAAGAAGAGTTTAAGAGCAAGAAGAAAAATAAGTATGATGCATCAAGAATTTGATTTACCATATTGGGCTACTATATTGGAATTATTTGCAGCTCGTCTTGGAATTAAAGATTATAGACTTTTAGAAGAAGCAATAAAAAGAGCAGAAAAAGAAGGTTTAAGTGAAGTAACAATTGATATCTTAGGAAGAATTGCAGAACTTCCTGATATGGATATGGAGATAAAATTAAGTGAATTAGGATTAAGTAAAGAAGATTTGAAAAGAATTTTCAAAGAAAAAGATCCTGAAAAAACTAGAGAAATTGCAGAAAAAATGCTAAATTGGGTTAATATGAAAAGTGAAATTCTTAATAGAAAAGTATGTGAATTATCTGGAGGAGAAAAAATAAGAATTGCACTTCTTCTTTCTTTAATTTCTAAGCCTAAAGTATTATTATTAGATGAGCCTTTTGGTGATTTAGATCCATTAACATTAAGAAAAATTGCAAATACATTAAAGAAAATAAAAGAAATTTTTAAACCAGCTATTATACTAGTAAGTCATCAATTAGATTTTGTAGAAGAAGTAGCAGATAGATGCATATTAATAATAAATGGAAAAGTAGTAATGGATGGAAAACCAGAAGATGTAATAAAGAAATATTTAGAGATGAGTAATAATGGAATATGAAGTAAAATTTCTTCCTGATGGAAAAAGAATTACAATTGAAGAAGGAAATACAGTATTATCAGCTGCAATAAAAGGTAATATAGATATTTCTGCTATATGTGGTGGAAAAGGATTATGTGGTAAGTGTATAGTAGAAGTAATTGAAGGAAGAACTAATCCACCTACTGATCATGAGAAACGAAGATTAGGTGAAAAAATATCAAAAGGATTTCGCTTAGCTTGTCAACTTAAAGTTCATGATAACATTGTAGTAAACATACCAGAGCAAAGTAGAACAGGAAGACAGAGATTAGTAATAATGGGAGTTGAGCCTCCATCAAGACTTAATCCAAATGTTAAAAAAATTTATTTAGAAATAACACCACCATCATTAAATGATCCAAGAGGAGATGATGTTAGAGTACTTGATATTTTATCAAAATTAAATATAGGAAATATTACAATAAATTATGAAGTTACAAGAAAAATGCCAAAAATTCTAAGAGAAAGTAATTGGAAAGTTACCTTTACTATTTTAGGTAATGAAATAATAGATATAGAAGCTGGTAATACAGTAGATAAGTGCTATGGAGTTGCTATAGATATTGGTACAACAAAACTTGCATTATTTATTGTAGATTTAAATGATGGAACTGTAATATTCTCTGATGGAATAATGAATCCACAAATAAAATATGGAGAAGATGTAATTTCAAGAATACAATATGCTTCACAAAGTGAAGATGCACTTAGAGAAATTCAAAAAACAATAATAGATGGAATTAATTCATTAATAGAAAAAGGAATTAGAGAAACAAATATTATGAGGAATAATATTTATGAAGTTGTTGTTGTAGGAAATACAGCAATGCATCACTTATTCCTTGGTTTAAATGTAAAATGGTTAGGTCTATCACCATATGCACCTGTAATAGGTAAAGGATATTATACAAGAGCTAAAAATATTGGAGTTAATATAAATCCAATAGGAGGTATTTATACATTACCAAATGTAGCTGGATTTGTAGGAGCAGATGCTATAGCTGATATTTTAGCATCAAGAATTCATGAAAAAGAGAAACTTACTTTACTTATGGATGTAGGTACAAATACAGAAGTAATTTTAGGAAATAAATATGGATTATGGTGTTGTTCAACAGCTTCTGGTCCAGCTTTTGAAGGTGCACATATAAAATTTGGAATGAGAGCTGCAAGTGGTGCAATAGAAAGAGTAAGAATAAAGGAAAATTTTGATGTTGAATATGTAACTATAGATAATGAAAAACCAAGAGGAATTTGTGGTTCTGGTATAATAGATGCTATTGCAGAAATGTTAAGAACTGGAGTAATCGATACAAGTGGAAGAATTATTTTACAAAATCATAAAAGAATACGTGAAGGTGAAAATGGTAAAGAATTTATCATAGCATTTAAAGAAGAAACTGCAAATAAAGAAGAAGATATTGTTATAACTCAAGATGATATAAGAGAAATTCAAAAAGCAAAAGCAGCAATGTATGCAGGATATATGACTTTAATGAGAAAAGCTGGTTTTAAAAAAGAAGAACTTTCTGAAATAATAATAGCTGGTGCTTTTGGAAGTTATATTGATCCTTCTAGTGCAAGATTAATAGGTATGATACCAGAATTACCAATTTCAAAAATTTCCTTCTTAGGAAATACTGCAGGTTCAGGTGCTAGATTATGCTTAAAATCAATAGATTATAGAAAAGAAGCTGAGGAAGTTGTAAAAAAAATGAAATATGTAGAATTAGCTGCTGAGCCTATTTTTGAAGAAGAATATATTAATGCAATGTATATGCCAAATAGTGACTTAGAAAGCTTTCCTGAAGTTGTTGCTAGTATAAAGGCACCTAAAGTAGTTAGGAAATATAAAAAAAGATAAGTTATTAAAAAAATCTTATTTAGTTAATGCAATTGCAAATTCTTTTAATATTTTTTCTGGATCTTTAGATTTTGCAATTGCAGAAGCAACTAGTACTCCTTCTGAGCCAAATTCTATAGCTTTTTTAACATCTATTCCCTCTGTTATACCTGCACCACATAAAACATGAACACTTGGACTAATACTTTTTATGCTATTTACTGAATTAATTATAATTTCTGGCTTGGCTTTTGAAACTGAAATTCCAGAACCTATAAGTTCAGGAGGTTCTACAGCAATCATTTCTGGCTTTAATAATGATAATGCTTTAGCAATTAAAGTATTATTAGCACATATACAAGTTTTTAAATTTAAGTTATTACATCTTGATACTATTTCTTCTATTATATCAATTCTTAGACGTTTTTCTGAATGATTTATAAGAGTGCCACAAGCTCCTGCTTCTTTTATTGATTCTGGAGTAATATGTCCAGTATAAGCACCTGGTGGATAAGAATCAACATGCTGAGCAAAAACTGGTATAGAAACTTCTTCAGATATTTTTCTTATATCTACAAATTGAGGTGCTACAACAATACAAACTCCATATTCTAAAGAAATTTTCTCAGCTATTTTTGCAATTTGCAAACCTTTTTTACCTAAAGTTTCTAAATAAGTTTTATAGTTTATTATTATTAGAGGGTAAGAAAGTTTCAATTTATATCCCTTGGTGATTAGTATATGCTTGAAGTATTTAAGCAAATTGATCTTGAAAAAACTGAAAAATACATAATAGATTTTCTAAGAAGTAAAGTAAAAAATCGTAAAGTAATTTTTGGATTAAGTGGAGGACTAGATTCTTCTACATTAGCTGCATTATTAGCAAAAGCTTTTGAAAAAGAAAAAATACTTGCATTAATAATGCCTGATAGTTATGTTACTCCAAAAGAAGATATTAATGATGCTATGACTATTGCTAATATGTATAATATAGAGACAAAAAACATAGAAATTACAGACTTTGTAGAATTATTTTTAAGAAAATTAGGTAGAACAAATTTAGTTACAGAAGGAAATCTAAGAGCAAGAATTAGAATGATAATTTTATACTATTTTGCAAATGCTGAAAATAGAATTGTAATAGGAAGTGGAGATAGAAGTGAATTAGCTATAGGATATTTCACAAAATATGGAGATGGTGGTGTAGATTTACTTCCTATTGGATATCTTTATAAAACTCAAGTTAGATTATTAGCAAATTACTTAGGAATTCCTAAAAAGATAATAGAAAAAGAAAGTAGTCCAAGACTTTGGCCTGGTCAAACTGCAAAAAGTGAATTAGGAATGGGATATGATGAAATTGATGAAATTCTTTATTATTATTTAGATTTAAAGTATAAAGTAAATGATATTATAAGAGTAACAGGTATAGAGGAAAGTAAAGTAAGAAAGATAGTAAATATGGTTATAAAAAATAAGCATAAATTAAAAACTCCACCAATAGCAAAAATTCCACATGAAGTACTTTTTGGATCTACTAATAAACTTATTCCTGAAAAGTGAGGTTTTTAGATGTAATGATATCATTAGATGAAATAAAAAGAAGAATAAGCTTAGGTGAACAATTAGAAGAAATTTTAAAAGAAGAAAATTGGAAAGATTTTGAAAAATTTGTATCAGAAGTTATATCAGAAAATGGATTTCTAACAATTAATAATTTTAGATTTTCATATAATAGAAAGAGAAATGAAATAGATATTATTGCTATACAAAATCCAAGAATAATTTTAATAGATTGTAAACATTGGAAAGCAAAATATAGAAAATTATCAGCTTTGAAAAAAGCATCATTAAAACATTATAATAGAGGAATGAATTTTATTAATGTGATTAAAAAAATAAGCATAATAAGAGATTGGAGAAAAATCATAATCATATTAGCAATTATCACTTTATATGAAGAGAATATTATAGAAATTAGTAATGTTTATATTGTTCCATTATTCAAAATAGTCTCATTTTTAGAAAATGTAAAATCTGGACTATATGATAAATATATTTTAAAATTTTAAACAATATCTTTATTAGTAAGTAATATAAATAATTTATAATGTGGTTTATAATGAATAAATAGGAGGGAATATATGAATCAACCATGTGAAATTGTTGTAAGAAAGTTTTTACCATTATTAAGAATATTAATTGCAAAAGAACTTTCTCAAACTTATAATTGGTCACAAACTAAAATAGCAAATTTATTAGGAGTTACTCAAGCTGCTGTAAGTAATTATTTAAGTCAAGATGAAAATAGTCTAGTTTCTCAATATTTTAATTTAGAAGAAGTAAAAAATATTGCAAAAGGATTAGCTTCTGAAATAAATACAAGAAAAGGAGGATATACAGAGATTATATATAATATTTGTAGAATTTGTTTAAATTTAAGAAAAGGAGGTAGTATATGTTCTGCTCATAAGTCACAATTATCAAAGCTTAAAGATGAAAGATGTATGATATGTATGCAATTACATTTAAGTCTATCAGATGTATTAGAAGTAAGAAAAAAAGTAATTAATGAAGTTAAAGTTGCTGTAGGAATGCTTGAGGAATGTCAAGAATTTCACTTACTATTACCTGAAGTATTTTCAAATATTGTTATGGCAATTGAGGAAGCAAAAACAATATCAGATATAGCTGGAATTCCTGGAAGAATTGTAAGATTTAGAGGAAAAGCAAAAGCATTAATGGATCCAGAATTTGGAGTATCAGGTCATCTTGGAAAAATTTTATTAGCAGTAATGAAGATAAATCCAAATATTCGAGCAGCAATTAATATAAAATATAATAAAGATATATTGGAAATATTGGAAAAGCTTAATCTTAAATATTACATTCTAAAAAGAGATATTTTTTCAACAGATATAGAAGGAGACCTTATAAGATTTATAGAAGATTTAGCAAAAAAAGGTATTAAGGATATAGATGCAATTATAGATGAAGGTGGTTTTGGAATAGAACCAAATACATATCTTTTTGATAAAAGTGCAATAAAATTAGCAGAAAAAGTAGTAAAAATAGCAAGAATGTTTTATAATAAAAGTAAAAAAAGCGAATAAATAATAATTATTATGTATGCCAACAAATTTACCACCACAAGCTAAAGCTGCTGAAAAAAAGTATATAGAAGCAAGAACATTACCAGAGAAAATTAAGTATCTACAAGAATTTCTATCATTAATTCCAGAGCATAAAGGAACAGAAAAAATGAGAGCTTATCTAAGAAGAAGACTATCACAATTAAAGAAAGAACTTGAAGAACAAAAAAAGAGAAAAACTGGAAGAGGAGGAGATCAATTTTCAATAAAAAAAGAAGGAGCAGCACAAATAGCCATAATAGGTATGACAAAATCAGGAAAAAGTTCATTATTAACAAAATTAACAAATGCAAAATCAGAAATTTCAGATCATGAATTTACAACAAAAATACCTATACCAGGAATGTTACAGTATGAAGATATACAATTTCAATTAATTGATACTCCAGCTATTTATGAAGGAATGAAAAATGGAACTTTAGGATTAAGAACTTTAAATCTCATAAGAAATTGTGATGGATTGATAATACTATTAGATGGAAAAGATCCTATTAATCAATATAATATTATAGTGAAAGAACTTGAAAGTGCTGGTATTACTATAGAAAAGAGGGAGAAGAAAATTGAAATTGAAATTAGGAATTCTAATGGAATTCAAATAAAATGTATAGGAAGAATAAATTGTAATATTGAAGAAATTAAAAAACTATTTAGAGAGAATGGAATACGTGATGCATTAGTAAAAGTTTTTGGAGAAGTAAATTTAGAAGACTTTAAGGAGGCAATAAAACAAACAAAAATTTACAAACCATCATTAATTTTAATAAATAAAATAGATAAGTATCCTAATGCAGTAGAAGAATTTAAAAAAGTAATTAATAAAGAGGTTATAGGGGTTTCAACAATAACAGGAGAAGGATTATCTTTAATTGGAAAAGCTCTATTTAATATGCTTGGAATAATAAGAGTTTATACTAAAGAGCCAAATGGTGAAATTTCAAAAAAGCCAATTGTTGTACCAATAGGAACAAAAGTAATAGATATTGCAAAAATGATACATTCTCAATTTTATAAGAATTTTAAATATGCAAGAATTTGGGGGTCATCAGTAAATTATGATGGTGAAAGAGTTGGAGCAGAACATATATTAGCAGATAAAGATATTATTGAGATAAGAATTAAATAATGAAATTAGAACTATTATTAAGTATTATTTTAATAAAAAGTGATAACTAATATGAATAGAAAAATAAGAATAGCTCAAATATCATGTGGAACTGAATATAGTGGAATACAAAAAGAAATTGAAAAAGCTGCAGAGCTTGTTGGTGCTAAAATAATAATACCTGAAATTGATATTTCAGATATAAAAACAGCAGAAGAAGAAATAGGATTTCATGCAGTAAGTAATGGATTGAAGGTAATGATGGCAAGAGCAAAAGCAATTGTAGAAGGAAGAGTAGAAGTTGATGGTGTATTATTGGCAACATGTTTTAGATGTGCAGAAGGTGCTCTTACAAGAAGTATCATAAGAAGATATATTCAGAGCAAAAGCAAAATTCCAGTTGTAACATATTCATTTACTGAAAGAACAAAAGCAGGAGCATTATTACTTAGACTAGAAGCTCTTGTTAATATAGTAAGTAAAAAGCCATTGTTTGCACGTACAAAACAAGAAGGTTTAACTGCAGGAATAGATTCAGGTTCAACAACTACAAAAGCAGTTGTTATGAGGGATAATGAAATAATTGGTACAGGTTGGATTCCAACAACAAGTGTACTAGAAAGTGGAAAAAAAGCACTTGAAATAGCACTTCAAGAAGCAAATGTTACTATTGATAAACTAGAAGGTATAGGAGTAACTGGTTATGGAAGAAGAATATTAAAAGAATACTATAATGCACAATTATCAATGGAAGAAGTTTCTACATGTTCAAAAGGAGCTTTATTTTTAGCTAATAAACAGAAAGGAGATGCTACTGTAATAGATATAGGAGGAATGGATAATAAGGCTGTAACACTTTATGATAGTATTCCTGATAGCTTTACAGTTGGAGGTGTTTGTGCAGGAGCTTCTGGTAGATTTTTAGAGACAAGTGCTAGAAGACTTGGAGTTAGTTTAGAAGAATTTGGAGAATTGGCCTTAAAAGGAGATCCTAAAAATATATTAATGAATGCATATTGTATAGTATTTGGTCTTCAAGATTTAGTAGCAGCATTAGCTGCTGGAGCTAAAATAGAAGATGTTGCTGCTGCAGCATGTCATAGTGTAGCTGAACAAGTATTTGAGCAACAATTACAAGAAATTGATATAAGATATCCAATAATAGAAGTAGGTTCAACGGCCTTAATAAAAGGACTTGTTAAAGCAATGTCTGATATATTAAATGTTGAAGTAATAGTTCCTCCAAAGCCTAACTTAATAGGAGCAGTAGGAGCAGCATTAATGGTATCAGGTGTAAAGGAGCTTGAGGAAAAAGAACAATGATATTAAGACCTATAAAGAAAGAATATAAAGAAGGAACACATAGAGCTAAGAAAATAGAAGAGACATTAGAATATTTAAGAAAGATTTATCATAAAGTAGGAATAACAAGAATAGCAGATATTACAGGATTAGATAGAATAGGACTACCTATTTTTTCAACAATAAGACCAAAAGCAGCTGAAGGTGCTGTATCTGTATATAGTGGTAAGGGAATAACACCAGAAGCTGCTGAAGTATCAGCAATAATGGAAGGAATAGAAAGATATTCTGCTGAGCCAGATTATAAAATGATAATAAGAGGAAGTTATAATTCTTTATCAGAAAAATATAAAGTATTAGATCCAAGAAAATTAATATTACCTCCATTTGTATATTATTCTCATGATGAAGAAATAGAATGGGTATTTGGTTTTTCACTTATGAATAGTTGTAATATATTAGTTCCTGCAGAAGCAGTTTTTCATCCCTATAAAAGAAAGAATCAATTATTTAGAACAAATACTAATGGTTTAGCTTCTGGTAATGTAATAGAAGAAGCAATAGTTCATGGTTTATTAGAAGTAATAGAGAGAGATGCATGGTCATTATATGAAGCGGGTATTACAAAGGGAAGAGATGTTTATGTAGATTCAAATGGAATAATAAGTAATATTATTAATAAATTTGAAAAAGCTTCTATTGAAGTTTATATAAAAGATATTACATCAGATATAGGAATACCAACAATAGGAGTTGCATTAGATGATGAACTTACAAAAGATCCTGCTTTACTTTCCCTTGGTATTGGAAGTCATTTAGTTCCTGAAATTGCATTAATTAGAGCATTAACAGAAGCAGCACAAAGTAGATTAGTAACAATACATGGAGTAAGAGAAGATACATATAAAGCAGCATTTGCAAGAATTATTGGATATGATAGAATGAAAAGATTAAATAAAAAATGGTTTGAAAAATCTAAAGAAAGTATAAAATTAAGTGAAATTACTTCCATTAATAATGATGATTTTTTAAGTGATATTAAATATATTATCAATAGATTAAAAGCAATAGGAATAGATGAAGTAATAGTAGTAAATCTAACTAAAGAGGAAATTAATGTTCCTACAGTTCGTGTAATAGTACCAGGATTAGAAGTTTATGCTATAGATAAAGATAGAATAGGGAAAAGATGTATTAAGGGAAAATTATGAAGGTTATAGTTTTTTTAGGTCCAAGTTTATCTAAAGAAGAAGCATTAAAAATATTACCAATAGCTGATTATAGACCTCCTGCTGGAAGAGGAGATGTACTAAAAGCAATAGAAGATGGAGCTAAAATAATAGGATTAATTGATGGAGTATTCTATCATAGAACAACAGTTACTCCTAGAGAAATTATGAGTGCTATTGATAGAGGAGTAATAGTAGTAGGTGGAGCAAGTATAGGAGCATTAAGAGCATGTGAATTAGATAATTATGGAATGATAGGTATTGGTAAGATATATAAATGGTATAAAGAAGGAAGAATAAATGCAGATGATGAAGTTGCAGTAGCATATCATCCTGTAACATATCAACCTATTTCTGAGGCTTTAGTCAATATAAGAGCAACCCTAGATTATTTATTAAATAAATCAAAAATAAGTGAAGAAGAAGCTAAGATAATATTAAGAATTGCTAAAGAAGTGCCATTTTATTTAAGAAATTATAATAGAATTATACAAAGATGTATACCTGAATTGGGCATAAAAAGAGCAAAAGAAATATTTGAGATTATAAAATTAGAAAGAATAGATCAAAAACGTGAAGATGCAATAGAGGTGCTAAAGAAAATTAAAGAAATCATTGAGGTGTTGTAATGAGAGAAACTTTTGTAATCTTAGAAAATATTTCTAAAAAATTTAATGGAAAATACGTATTAAAAGATATTTCATTAACTATAAACGAAGGAGATAAAATAGGAATATTAGGAAAAAGTGGTTCAGGGAAAAGTGTACTTTTATCAATATTAAAAGGAATACCTGAGTATAAACCAACTTCTGGAAGAGTGATATATAGAATTTCATATTGTAAATCATGTGGATATGTAGATAAGCCAAGTAATGTAAATACTCCATGTCCTTTATGTAGTAGTAAATTAGAACTTATAGAAGTAGATTTTTGGAAGGATAATGGAATAACTAAAAAGATTAAGAATAGAGTAGCTATGATGTTTCAAAGAACATTTGGTCTTTATGGTAATTTAACAGTATATGAAAATATAATAGAAGCTCTTTCAAAATCTATACAAAAAAATGAAGTAGATATTAATAAAGAAGCTATAGAAATTATAAATAAATTTGGTCTTTCACATAGAATAATTCATATAGCAAGAGATTTAAGTGGAGGAGAAAAACAAAGAGTAGTTTTAGCAAGATTATTAGCAACTAAGCCAATATTATTACTTGCAGATGAGCCTACAGGAACATTAGATCCTATTAATACAAAACTTATAAGTAATGTACTTAGTGAAGAAACAAGAAAGAATAATCTTACAATATTAGTAACATCTCACATACCTCAAGTAATAGAGATATTATGTGAAAAAGCAATATTATTAAATGAAGGAAAAATTGAAGCTATAGGTAATCCTAAGGAAATCATAAATATATTCATAAGAGAAGAAGCTGAAGAATATGAAGAAGTTAAAAAAATAGAAGAAATAATATTGAAGGTAGAAAATGTAAGAAAATATTTCTTTTCTATAGATAGAGGTATTGTAAAAGCATTAGATGGAATTTCCTTTGAGGTAAAAAAAGGAGAGATATTTGGAATTATTGGAGTAAGTGGTGCTGGAAAAACAACATTATCAAGAATTATAGCAGGAATAACAAATCCAACATCAGGAAAAGTATTAATTAAAATAGGTGATGAATGGGTAGATATGTCAGAACCAGGACCAACAGGAAGAGGAAGAGCTACTAGATATATAGGAATATTACATCAAGAATATTCACTATATCCATATAGAACAATATTAGAGAATTTAACTGATGCTATAGGATTAGAATTACCTGATGAATTTGCAAGATTTAAAGTAATTTCAACATTAAAAGCAGTAGGATTTAAAGAAGATTATGCTATTGCAATACTAGATAAATATCCTGATGAGTTAAGTGAAGGAGAAAGACATAGAATAGCTCTTTCTCAAGTCTTAATAAAAGAACCTCTAATTGTTATACTTGATGAGCCATCAGGTACAATAGATTTATTAACTCAAAGAGATATAATAAAATCAATAAAAAATGCAAGAAGAGAATTGCAACAAACATTCATAATAGTTTCTCATGATTTAGATTTTGTAACAAAACTTTGTGATGAAGTAATATTACTTAGAGAAGGTAAATTAATTACAAGAGGTCCAACATTAGATGTAATAAAATATTTATTACCAGAAGAATTAGCTAATATGAAGTAATTATTTTTTAATACCTATAACTGATTCCTTAGATAAATCCATAAAAATTTCTTCTTTATTGTTTAGAATTAATATTATTTTATTATCTGATATAAACTCACCTATGTATTCAACTGAAAATCCTACATTTTCCAATATTTTAGTTTCACAAAAATCATTAATACCAAATATAAAGCCCATAGCAGGATATGTAATTAACCATTCATAAATAGATATATTCTTTGGTCTAGGAATTTTATCTAAGTAAATTTTTGCACCAACATTACTTGCTTCACATAACATAGCTAGACTTCCAATAATACCAGGAGCACTAATATCTTTTGAGCATGTAATATTATTATTTAATTCTATAAAATTAATTAAAGAAGATATCATGTTTTTTATATCTTCTGAAGATTTATTTATTGTACTATCAAAACAATTAGTCCAACTTTTTTCTAATAAAAATCCATTAGTATCAATAGCTATTAGTATTTTATGATTTGGTTTAGCAGTAGTTCCTCTAATAACTTTTTTTGCTATGCCAATTACAGCAGCATCTATTGCAGAATATGAAGTATCTGGATGTGTATGACCTTTCAATAATTTTATACCATATTTTTTTAATCCATCATGTACACCTTGAGCAATTTTATTACGTATTTCTTTTGGTCCTGAAATTACATTAACATAGCCAATAGGTTTTGCTCCTTTTACCACAACATCATTAACATTTACAAGTACAGAGTAATATCCTGCAAGCCATGGATCTAATTTTACTAAATCTTCAGTTATTCCATCAGCAGAAATAACAATATAATTTTCTTTAAACTCAATTATTCCAGCATCATCATATTCAATATTACCAATTATTTTTATTATATCACCAATTTCAGCTTTTCTTGAAAAACCTTTGAATTCTTTTATAATCTTTACAATTTCTTTTAATGTTTCCATTTTTATCCCTTAAATTAATAAGGAAGGATATAATTAAAAAATTATGGGGATAATAATTGCTAAGAGAAGGAAGTTTAGTAGTTTATAAAAGAACTGGAACAATTGGTAAAATCTTAGAGATTGTAGAAATTGCTGGTAAGAAATGGGTAAAATTAGACTCTACAGGACTTCTTTACGATATAGATTTTATTGAAACTCTTGAAGAGAAAATTAAGGAAGAAACTGAAGAAAAAGTCTCTGAAAAAGCAAAGAAGGAAAAGAAAACTATTGAAATAAGAGATGAAGGTACAATGGATTCAAGTGCTGGTGTATGTGGAGCAGGATGAAAGTTGCTATTGTATTTGATAAATCAGGAACTATATTAAATCCATGTAGAGTACTATTTGATCTTGAAAAAAAGGAATTCATATATCATATAAGTACACTAAGTATTGTTAAAAAACTTAAAGGATATTTACTAAATATAGAAGGTAATAGATTTAAAGTAAGCTGTTCTTTTTCTTCTCAAGAACCAAAAATAAATATAGAAGAAATAAGAAAAAATTATGAAATATTAAAAAAAGTTGAAAATGAAGCATTAAATCATTGTCATTCTGAAATAGGTACATGTAAGGCATTGATATTAGATGAAAAAGGAAACATAAGATATGCTGTAGGATTAGGAGGTAAAATTTATGATGACGCAAAATATGCTATAAGTAAGTTAAGAGAAATATGTGATATATTCATAGCAACTGGAAATTGTAAAAAAGCAACCTTAAAGTGTGCAAAAATATTAGGAATAAAAGAGAAATTTGTAATTTGTAATGCAACACCAAGAGAAAAAATGAATCTTGTAAAATTATTAAAATCATTTTATAGCTATGTGATTATGGTTGGAAACGATGTAAATGATATTATGGCATTAAGAGAAGCAAATATTTCAATATTTGTAAATAGAGATGGAAGTAATATTGATCTTAATACTGATTATGTAGTAAACTCATTATATGATTTACCAAAAATTTTACTAGAAATTATTTCATAGTAGTGATATCTATATTCAGGATGAAAATGAGGTAATGAATTAAAAATTTCTACTTCTAGTTTTTTTATTATTGGAATATCTTTTTCCTCTAATATACAAATTAATGAGTTTTGAAAAGCTCTTCTACAAAATAAACTATGTGGAATAAAGCCTGCAGTTATTAAAATAGCTTTATTAAAATTTTTTATTTCCTTTAAATGCTTTTCATCAATACCATATCTTACTTCTTCTGTAAATGATCTAATACAACAATCAGGATAATTTAAAAAATATCCTATTTCCCAATCTGAAAAATTCTTATTGAATATTCCTATTTGCATAGAAACATAAGGATCTAAAGCAGGTCTTACTGGTGGATTATATTTTTTAACAATTTCAGCTTGAATTTCTAGTCTTTCTGATATATCAATTAATCTTTCTTCATGAAATAATTTAGAAATATGTTCTGCAAAATTAGGAAAAAGAGGATATTTCTCTCTTGCTTCTTTTGGTGATAATGTAAAAATATCAAAAATAGTATCTATAATTTTTCTTAAAGCTAAATAACCATTCATAAAAAAAAATAAAAAATTAGTGAGGTGGTATAATTAGATCTCTTTCACCAGCAGGCATGAATTCTCTGAGTGCTCCTTTTCCAAAGCAAAGTCTTGGATGAGTAAAATCAAATTTTAAATCTTTATCTGCAAAAGCAACTTTTATTAATGGATTTGTAGTCCATGCATCTCCTCTTGCTCCATGTGCTGCTGATATTATACCAGCATAAGCTGATTGATGTCCTACATTCATTGCATAATTTGGATAGTTTACACCTCTAAGATTAAATATTAAGCCTTCATCACTTCTCCAAGAGAAGCTATTTGCAGAACCACATTGATCTTGACAATCATAACCATAGAATCCTAATCTACCCATTGATTCCTTATGAAGTAATTGACTTAAATACCATCCATTAACTCCAGCTGTAGCATGACCTGTGGCTAAAGCTACTGAAACTCCAGCAGCTGCAGCAACAACCGCAGCTCTTTGAGAACCTCCAAAGTGAGTTTCCATTAATGCTGGATACTTTTCATATTGCTCTAATCCATATAGTGTTACTTCAGTTGCAACATCCTTAATTACATCCCAACTTGGCTTTACTTTTGCAAATCCTCCATACTTCTTTTTAACATAATCTGCACCATAATAGCAGAAATCATCAAGTATATTATCAGTATAAGTACATGTAGCATACTGAGTAAATCCTACTCCTCCTGACATATAACTACCAAACCAGAACTGATCATAAAGTACTGCAGCCATTGCAATTACTTCAAGAGCTACCCAAACAGGATCATCTGGTTTAACTCTAGAAGCTTGACATATATCTGCAATATATCCTAATGGAATTCCTCCAGGTTCATTTGGACCTCTTGCACGTCTCCATGGTAGTAGTGTACCCATTTCAATAAGTTCTGCATGCTTTGCAGCAAAAGCAAACTCAGCAACAGCTGCTTCTCCTGCCATTAATTTATATGCATTTATCATTGACATTGAAATTTGCATAGCTGCCCATCTAGACATTGTAGCTCCATCACATGTCATAGCAACTATAGTTGGCATACGACATACTTGATATAATCGCTTACCAATAGCTGCTTTTAATTGTTCTGCATGTTCCTTTGGAAATTCTTTATTAATATCAATTAAGAATCTATCATCAATTTCATCTGCAAGTTCATCATCACCAGTAAATACTTTTACATAACTATCAGCTACAAGTCCTGGATGAGTTTCAACCATATGCTCTTGAACAACAGCTGCACCAGGAAGAGCATGATTTAGTACTTCTAAATAATGATTAATTGTTTCAGGAGTTACTTCTTTTCCGAGACGTTTTGTTAATACCATATGTGCAGCATCTAATCCAACTATAACTGTACGTCTTATATCATGCCACATTTGTTGCATAGCAGCATTATTAATAAAGTGTAAGTCATCTCCTTCACAATAAATATCTGTTCCAGAAAGACGATATGGCATTAAGACTCTCTGACCTAATGGAATTCCTCCTAAGTGTAAATCTGGATTATAAAATGGAATTCCTCTTTCTTTTGCAATCTTTTGAGCTATTTCTACAAATTCTCTTTTTCTTTTTGATTGTTTCCAACCATCATATATGTAAAACTTGGTATATTTTTCTGTAGGAGCTTCCTTAAACTTTCTCCTAAGAGCCTCTAGAAACATTTTTTCTTCGCTCATTTTATCCTCTCCATTTTACTTATTTTTCACTAAATATTTTTAACTTTCTCAGGATTAAAACCTGCCTCAGTTCTAAGCATATGAATTCTTTGTATAAATTGAATAAGTTCAGTATCAGTTCTAAATGGTACTCCATCTACTCTAAATTCAGTTGTTCTCTTTTTAAGTTCTTCTTCAGGTAATGGCTTACCTACAGATATTGGTTTATCTAATGGTACTCCTAATTGATCTTTTACGTATACAACCTCACCAGTAGCCTTATTAAGTTGATATCTACGTAAAGCATCAAACATTAATCCATTTTCATCTAATCTTAAAGCATGTCCATGTACTGTAGCACCTCTAATTCCAACTCTTGCAGGATCAAATACCTCTGTTTCTATAAGCTCTTTTGCAACTTTTTCTAAATCACGCTCTCGTGCTTCTAAAGGAGTTCTTCCAGATAATACACCTATATCAACACCACGATATCTCATATGTCCCATCCATGCTCTCATATATGGAGCTAAAGGAGCAAAGTAAACAGAATCTGTAAATTGTATAAATCTTATTCTATCACCAGCTTTAGCACCTGGTGTTGGTTCAACTAATTGTCTTATTGGACAATCTGGTTCTCCAATTTCCTCTAAGGGTGGATGTACATTCTTATAAGCTTCACCAGGAGCTCTATGACCTAATAATCTTATTAAATCTTCATCACTTATTGATCTTAGTTTTTCTAACTTATAATTTGGATCTATATATTTTCTTCTATTAGCAGCTATGAGAGAACTACCAGGATAATATTGAGGTTTATATTCTACCATCTTAAACACCTCCTATTTTAAACACTTCCTTTTATAGAAGCAGCTGCTTCATTAACATATTTTAATGGTTCTCTTAATTCAGGTACTTCACTTAATACTTCTCCTACAATACCACTAATTTTTTCTGGAGAATAAATTGTTGTTCCAGCATCTAATGCAACTGCTGCAGCAACACATGGAATAGCAAATCCTTTACTATGTCTTGTAACTATGTGATTACCATGAAAAACTGCTGGATTTCCTCCACCATAAATTGAATGACTAAAGAATGCCATTTCAACACCTGTACCTGCAACTCTACCAAAATCAACACCAGGAAGACCTGTTTCTCTTTCTAGTAAATCATTAAAGTATATTAGAACTGATGGTACATGTTGCATTGCTCTAGCAGCACCACATGTTACCATGGTAGCAGCAAGTAATCCTGCTGCTGCATATGCATTCCATTTACTTAAATCATTAGTAGTGTAGATGGTATAACCAGAAGGAGTTTTAGTAAGAGGATAGATTACTTTATCTTCTATTGCTCTCTTTACTGTTGAGATCACCACTGTACCAAGAGTACCATTTTTTCCATTTTCTTTTACAAGATCATAAACCATATTATTGGCATTTAATCCTTGATATGCAAGTCCTAAGAGATGTAATCTCTCAAAACTTCCTATAGCATCACCCATTTCATACATTGCAGTTTGTTCAAGTATAGCAGCTAAAGCTGCTGCATTCATTGCATTTCTCTTTGTTATTAATGCAATATGTGCACATGGTATATTTCTTAAAGCATAACCCATACCCTCATTTTGTTGCGGTACTGCAAGTAGTGAGAAAACATGTCCTCCTAACATATCCATAGTTTGTGGGTATCTTCCCCAAACTGCAGTATGTACTAAATCAGCATCCCATATACTTACATTAAACTTTTCAATTATTGTACAGCATAAAGCTGCAGCTACTGTAGTTACACCTGTAGTATATTCAACACCAACAGCTAATCTTTTAGCTGGAACTCTTACAAGTAAATATTTTCCACCTTTAACTGGTCTTACTTCAGTATCATCATTTGGATCTACTTGTATACATTTCTTAAGATCTTCAGCAATACTTTCAGCATTTTTCACTAAATCAAGTTTTAAATTTCTTCCTCTTATAATACAAAATTTTCCTCCAACTTCACCTGTTGCTAATGCCTTTTCTATTCCTTCTAGGTCAACTGCTACAAATTGTTTTATGTAATTAATTATTCGATGTATTGCTGGATTTTTTAATGGACTTATTGCCTCTATTGGTACATTAGTATCAATGAGTTTTCCTCTATCGTCATATAAATCAATTCTATCAGGATACTTTGGCATACTTTTCACTGTTTAAAAGTAAAAACAAGGAATTATAAAAAGCTTTACTAAATTATTATTTGATCTTTTATTTCTTATGAAATAACTTTTTCAATAAGTTTCTCAATAGGTTCAATGATATTTTCTTCTTTAACTTTAATAGTAACTATTGGAATTTTAATAAATTTTTCAATTATACTTGCAATAATAGGAGCACATATAATTCCATTAACTCTATCACATTCTGCTTTTATTGCATTTATTATAGCATCTTCAATATTAGATGCAGGATATTCTTTTATCAAAACTTTTTTCCCTTTTATTAATAATTGTTTTTTTGATATATTATCTAATGTAGATCTAGAGGCAATAATTCCTATAACTATATCAGAAGATACTCTCTCAATTTTACGAAAATATGAAATTATAGCTCTTAAAGTTGAAATTCTAATATCTCTTGATTCATTTAATATTTTATTTAATGTACTTATAGGTATACCTGTCTCTTGACTTAATTTTTTTATAGAGATATTCATTCTTTTCATAATGGAACGTAAAGTTAATGAGAAATCTTCATTAGATTTTAAAAATGCTTCTATTAATTCATCAAAAGCACTACGTTCCAAATTCAGAGACCCCCATTTCTTCATGAAATAATTTTAGTATTTTTTCTCGATAAGAAATGAACGATTGACTAAGTCTATTTCTTGGATATGGTAATTCTATATTAATTATAGATTTTACTCTTGATGGACGTTTTGTTAAAACTATTACTCTATTTGCTAAGAATACAGCTTCTTCTACATTATGAGTTACAAATAATACAGTTTTTCCTACTCCAAACCATATTCTAAGTAATTCTCTTTGCATTAATGATCTAGTTTGAGCATCTAAATCTGCAAAAGGCTCATCCATTAGTATTAGATCAGGATCAATTGCTAAGGCTCTAGCAATAGCTACTCTTTTCTTCATTCCACCAGATAATTGATATGGATAGTAGTTCTCAAATCCTTTAAGACCTACCATTTCAATATATTTTCTAGATATTTCTTCTGATTCTTTTTTATTATATCCTTTAATTTCTAATCCAAATTTTACATTTCCTATAACATTTCTCCATGGTAATAAAGAATCTTCTTGAAATATCATACCAAAACGATGTTTTATTGGATTTGGAGGTTCATTTCTTATTAATACTTTACCATAAGTAGGTTCTTCAAGACCACATATAATTTTTAAAAGTGTAGTTTTTCCACATCCAGATGGTCCAACTATACATATAAACTCTCCTTTATTTACATCAAAAGTTAAATCCTTTAAAACTTCAAGTTTTGATTTTCCTTGTGTAAATATTTTTGTAAGTGAATCTACAATTATTTCCTTACTCAATATAGTCACCTATGTTATAATAATTTCTTGTCTCCATTTGAATAATCTTTTCTCTATTGCTAATATAATATAGTTCATAAGCATACCTATTATTCCTATAACTATCATTCCAGCTATTACTACATCTAATCTAAGTAATCCTGCATATTTTATTATAAGTCTTCCAAGACCTATAGGCTCTCCACCTATCATTTCAGCTGCTACAATACACATCCATCCTACTCCAAGTCCAACTCTTAGACCTGTCATTACTTCAGGAAGCGAACTTGGAATAATAATTTTATATATTATTTGATTTCTACTTGAACCAAAGCTTTTTGCCATTTGAATTAAAATATTAGATGTTCTTTTTATGCCTGCAATAGTATTTAATAAAATAGGAAAGAAAGCTCCAACCCATATAATAAAGATATATCTTGTAATACCTACTAGTAAAACTATTGCTAAAGGAATCCAAGCTATTGGAGGAATAAATCTTATAGGTTCAATAATTGGTGTAATAGTGTCTTTAATTAAAGGTTTTATTCCAATAATTAAACCTAAGGGAATTGCTGTTATAGCAGCAATAGAAAATCCTAATAATACTCTTTCTACACTTACATAGATATGTTGAGCTAATGTATATTTATCAACATCACCAATCAATGCAATTTCTAAAATTGCTTTAATAACTGATATTGGACTGGGAAAATAAGGAATATTAATTATAATTGAAAATAAATGCCACAATATAAGAAATACAATAATAGAAAGAAAAGAAAAAAGATAATTAATATGATATTTCAATATTAGCCACCAATAAACTTAGTTGAAATAAAGCCCTTTAAAAATTCATCTATTTTCTCTGGATCTACATTCTTAATAATACCTAGAGATATTGATTCTTTTAGGAATGTTTTTACACTTTCAGTATTTATTGTTGCATTGTATTTTATTCTTGATAATGCAGATTCAATAACTTTTTCAGGAAGACCAGTTTTATTAATAGCTATTTCCTTAGCTTTTAATGGATTACTATTTATAAAGTTTATTGCAGTAATATGAATTTTAACCATTTTTTCAACAATATCTGGTCTTGAATTTAAGAATTTTTCTGAAACTACTAATAAACAACACTGATGATCTGGCATTAAATCTTTAGATGTAAGTAGTATTGATGCATTATATTGATAAATTGCAATTGAAGGATATGGTTCCCATGCAATAAAACCATCTATTTCTCCTCTAGCAAATGCTAAAGGTAAATCACGTACAGTCATAGGATATTTTGTAATATTTAAATTATTATTTCTAATAAATATTGATAACATTACATCTTGTATAGTACCAGTACCTGGTGTTCCAATTTTCTTTCCATTTAAATCTGATATACTTTTTATATTAGGATTAACAACTAATGCAGATCCTTCTAAGTTAGCAGAAGCAATAGCAATAGGTGCATTAGGAGAACCTATACTTTGTGATCTTGCAATTAATGCTGGAGGTGTTCCAACATAACCAAAATCAAGTTCTCCTGCAAGAAAATGTTGCATTAATGTAGGTCCATTTATATATTCATAAACTTCATATTCTATACCATAATTTGCAAAGTAATTATTTGCTATAGCAACAAATAATGCTAAATGATGTAAATCTCCTGTTAAATAGCCAATTCTTACTTTTACCTTAGGAGTTGATATTTGTGAAATATAAATACCAATTACTGAGACTATTATTACTATCAGGACAATAGAGAGTACAATTGTACTTTTTTTCATAAAGATTCCCCCCATTACTTATATACAATTGTACTAATATTTATACCATTTGTTATAATATTGTTAAATAATTTCTAATATTATATGAATTGCTATAGCAATTGTAGCTATTTCAGCAGTTATAATATCTTTTGCAAATCCTATAATTACTAAGTCATTTTCATTAAGTGTAAAAGATTTAATAAATTTTGAAGTATTAGGATAATCCTTAGAAATATCATCAGTTATCATTGGTAAAGAAATTTTGGAATTTTTAAAATGAAAAATAAGTACACCTTCTGCACCATATTTTATACCAATATCTCTAGCTTTTGTAATATTAGGAATATATGAAGGTCTTATATGTATTGCCCATGCAGGAAGAAATATTCCAAATTCTTTAAGATCTGCTTCTTTTTCAGAAATAATATATTCTCTTAATTTTTTTGTAATTAATTTACCATAATCTGTTAAATAACATCCACCTATAGGATCAATAGCTATTATGCCTTTATCATAAAGTTTTTTTATAATTGTACGAGTTGCTCCTTCTCCAATATTTAGTAATTTAGATAAAGCCTGTCTTCCTATAGTAGAACTTTCTAATAACAATAAGGTTTTAACTATATGAGAAATTGAAAAGGAAGGTAATGGACCTTTTGGAGGATACATTTTAATAAATTCACTAAGTATTGATTTTAAATCTATTGACAAAATTCATCCCAAAAATAGAAATATGAAAAACATTATTTAAAAATTGTGAGAAAATGATAAAGAAAGAAATCATGATAGAAAAAGGACTTGTTGGATTAAGTAAATGTTTTAGAAAAGCAATAATTGATTCTAAAAAAACAGGTAAGTTATTATTTGTTGGTACACCTTTTACATGTCTTCCTTTTGCTGAATTTCTTACATATGGCATTAGAGATTTACCAATAAAGACTTATTTCTCTCCTAATGGAGATGCTCCTGTAATTTTAAATGTAAAAGAAGGAATTGGTTATATAGCAGGAGAAAAAACTGATGAAAAAGATTTTGATATTGTTGTATTACTAGGTGGTTTAGCAATGCCAAAATCACAAGTAAATCCATATGAATTAAAAGAAAAACTTGAAAAAATAAGTAAACTAGATTGTGTAATAGGTATTTGTTTTCAAGGAGTAATGGATAAACCAGAATGGATAAATACATTTAAATTTACATACTTTATAAATGCAGAGTTATCTGTTTCATTATTTAAATTATGTGAAGAAAAATGATACAAGAAATTAATGGAAAAAAACCAATAATATCATCATCAGCATTCATACATGAAAATGCAATTATCATAGGAGATGTGGTTATAGGAGAATATTGTAACATATGGCCATTTGTAGTAATTAGAGGAGATATTGAGAAAATAATAATAGGAAAAAATGTTAGTATACAAGATGGATCTATTATACATACTGATTTTGGTTTTCCAACTATCATAGGAGATAATTGTATAATAGGTCATGGTTGTATATTACATGGATGTAAAATTGGAAATAATTGTCTTATTGCAATGAGAGCAATTATATTAACTGGTGCAGAAATAGGTAATGAATGTATTATAGGAGCAGGAGCTTTAGTTCCTGAGGGAAAGAAAATTCCAGATAGAAGTGTAGTAATGGGAATTCCAGGAAAAGTTGTTAGAACTGTAGAAGAAAAAGATTTAATAAGAATAAAAAGTACAATAGAGATTTACAAAAATTTAACTAAGCTTTATTTTAAGTAATTTCTCTGAAATTGTAATAATTATAATACCAATTACAAAGGGTATAAAATATGATATAATAGAGAAAACATCATTTCTTCTAATTATGTAATAAATAAAAGTTGGTAAAAAAATTAAAATTAAAGAAAAACCATATATAATTGCAGAAATCTTCATAATATCACCTAACTTGATGAAGAATTTTAACTTCTTTATCTTTTGGAAAATAAGATTTTATTAAAGATATTGGAAATTCATTTAAACTATTGAAACCTATTATTACAAATTTATCAGGATATAAATGAATATAATGATCTAAGTCAAAACGTAAAATTACTTCATTAGGAAATATTGTAACCTTAAAAGGAATTTTATTTTTAATTAAAACTTTGGAGATATCAATAATGAAATTTTTATGTTCTTCTAATATTTTTTTCTTCTTAATTTTCTTAATTCCTTTAATATTATCAATAATTTCTTCTTTACTTATTTTTGAAATTCCTTTAATATCACTAATATTCGGTATTTCACCTTTAAAATTTATTTCAAATCCCTTTCCTTCATTTAATTGCTTCTCTATAGCAGATATGATATCATTCTCCATAAAATCTCACTTATTTATAACATTATTAATAATAATTTTTAAATATTCTTCTAGTTATTAAATAACAATATCCTTGGTGTAATAGTTATGTTAGAAATAAGATGGCATGGAAGAGGAGGTCAAGGAGTTGTTACTGCAGCTGAAATATTAGCAATTGCAGCAATTAATGAGGGAAAATATGCTCAAGCATTTGCAGCTTTTGGTCCTGAAAGAAGAGGAGCACCTGTTTTAGGATTTACAAGAATAGATGATGAAAATATTTTATTAAGAACACAAATTTACAATCCAGATATCATAGTAGTACTTGATAGTCACATATGTAACATGAAAGGAATTGAAGATGGTCTTAAAAATGATGGTATTGTTATTCTTAATACTCCATTAAAACCAGAATATTATGCTGAAAAATTTAAAAATGCTAAGAAAATTGCTACTGTTGATGCAACAACTATTGCTATAAAAGAAATTGGATCTCCTATAACAAATACTGCAATATTAGGTGCAGTAATTAAGACCACAAATATTGTTAAATTAAGAAGTATTGAATTAGTAATAAGAGAAAGATTCAGAAAAGAAATTGCAGAAAAGAACATTAAAGCTGTTAGAGAAGCTTTTAATCAAACAATAATATTTGAAAGGTGAATAGAATGAAAACATGGAAAGAAATTCCTATAGGAGCAATGATAATAGAGCCAGGTAATTCAGTAGAATTTGATGTTACTACATGGAGAGTATTTAGACCTATATTAGATAAAAGTAAATGTACTAAATGTGGTTTATGTTGGATTTATTGCCCTGAAGGAGCAATAATGATTAAAGAAGATGGATCCTATGAAATAAATTTATCTTATTGTAAAGGATGTGGAATTTGTCAAAAAAGTTGTAATGTAAAAGCAATAACAATGGTGAGAGAATATGAAGAGAGTAGCACTTAATGGAAATTATGCTGTAGCATATGCTGTAAAAATGGCAGATGTTGATTTTGTTGCAGCATATCCTATAACACCACAAACACCAATTGTAGAAAAGATTTCTGAATTTATAGCTAATGGTGAGTTAGAAGCAGAATATGTAAATGTAGAATCTGAGCATTCAGCAATAAGTGCATGTATAGGAGCTTCTTTAACTGGTGCTAGAGTTTTTACTGCTACTTCATCACAAGGTCTTGCATATATGCATGAAGTACTTTTTATGGCATCTTCACTTAGAACACCAATTGTAATGGCAAATGTAAATAGAGCACTATCACATCCATTAAATATATGGAATGATCATTCAGATGCAATGCCAGAAAGAGATTGTGGTTGGATACAATTTTGGGTAGAATCAGCCCAAGAAGCTTTTGATACAACAATACAAGCATTTAAAATTGCTGAAGAAGTACTGTTACCAGTAATGATAAATCTTGATGGATTTATATTAAGTCATGTATATGAAGCTGTAGAATTACCTGATGAAGAGTTAGTAAGAGAATATATACCATCAAAGCCTTTAATAAATAGAGTATCTCCAAAGCTTTCATATACTATTGGAGTAGTTGGACCACCGGAATATTATTTTGAAATGAAGTATCAAGCATTAGAAGCAATAGAAAGAAGTAGAAATAATATTAATAATGTAAATAAGGAATTTAGTAAAGTTTTTGGAAGAAAATACGGTAATGTTAATGAACATATGATGGAAGATGCTAAATATGTTTTAATAACAATGGGAGCTGTTACAGGTACTGCAAAATTTGTAGTTAATGAACTTAGAAAAAAAGGAGAAAAAGTAGGATTACTATCAATAAGATGTTTTCGTCCATTTCCAAAAGATGAAATTATAAAATTATTAGAAGATGTAAAGGGAGTAGGTGTACTAGATAGAGCATTAACTCCAGGTGGTCCTGGTCATCCACTATATACTGATATATGTTGTGCTCTTTATAATGCTAAAAATAGACCTATAATACAAAGCTTTGTAGGAGGACTTGGTGGAAGAGATATACTTATAGATGACTTTATTAAAATGTTTGAAATAGTAAAAGAAGTATCAGAAGAAGGAAGACCCAAACCTTGTATATATATAGGATTAAGAGAGTGAAGAATTATGTTTAAAACAATAAAAGAATTACCAAAAGAGGAATATCTTGCTCCAGGTCATAGACTTTGTGCTGGTTGTATGGTAGGTACTACAGTAAGACAAATACTAAAGGCTACTGGAAATAATGTAGTAATAGTGACTCCAACAAGCTGTTTAGAAGTTGCAACTTCATATTTTCCATACTCATCATGGAGAGTACCATGGGTTCATTTAGGTTTTGAAAATGCTGCAGCTGTAGCTTCAGGTATAGAAGGAGCTATGAAAGCATTAAGAAGAAAAGGAAAAAGTAATGAGAAATTTCATGTAGTTGTAATAGCAGGAGATGGAGGAACTTTTGATATAGGTTTACAAGCATTAAGTGGTGCATTAGAAAGAGGTCATGATTTCTTATACATATGCTATGATAATGAAGCATATATGAATACAGGAGTACAAAGAAGTTCTGCTACACCTTACGGTGCTGCAACAACAACAACTCCACCTGGTAAAAAATCTATAGGTCAGAAAACAAAAAAGAAAGATTTAGTTGGAATAGCTGTAGCTCATGGAATACCTTATGCTGCAACTGCATGTCCATCATATCCTATTGATCTTATAAATAAAGTAAAGAAAGGATTAGATGTTGAAGGACCTGCATTAATTCATGTACTAACACCTTGTACAACTGGATGGAGATTTGAAACAAATATGGGAATTGAAATAGGAAGATTAGCAGTTTTAACAGGACTTTGGCCACTTTATGAAGTTGAAAATGGAAAAATCAGAGTCACAGTTCCAGTACCAGTAAGATTACCTGTAAAAAAGTACTTAGAACTTCAGGGAAGATTTAAACATTTAAGTGAAGAAGAAATTAGGAAAATTCAAGAATATGCTGATGAGCTTGCTAAAAAATTTGGACTAGGACCAGTAAAAGAAATATGAAAATATCAAAGTCACATATAACAGTTATAGTATTTCTAATAATTATTATTTCCTTTATTAGTATTTTTAGAACTATATCAGGAACTAATACTCCTTTTACCATAGTAATTTCAGGAAGCATGGAACCTACTATACCTACTGGATCTCTTGTTTTTATAAAAAAAGTAAATGCTAGTGAAATAATTGCTAATAGGACTAATGGAGATATTATTGTATATATGCTGCCAAATACAAAAGTATATGATTTTTTCATATTTGTTATATATGATCCATTACCAATTATGCATAGAGCAATAGATAAAAAGGAAATTAGTGATAAGTTTTACATATTAACAAAGGGAGATGCTAATTTACTACCAGATGGAAATCCAAATAATCCATTAACATGGGTTTCTGAAGATAGAATTATAGGAAAAGTTGTTTGGTATTTTCCCTATATGGGATACTATATAATTATACTCATTATTGTAACTGCAATTATAATAATGATTATACCTGAAAGAAGAAAATCTTTATAAGTTTATGAGAGAAAAGAAATAAGAAAAAAATTGGGAGTGAAGATTTTTGGCAAAACCTTCTTATAGAATAGAGAATGTTGTTGCATCAGTTACAATTAATCAGAATATAGATTTAGATGCTATATCTGCAAATGTACCTGGTGTAGAATATAATCCTGAACAATTTCCTGGTCTTATTTATAGATTATCAAAACCAAAAACTGCTACCTTAATATTTTCATCTGGTAAGATGGTATGTACTGGTGCAAAATCAGAAAAAGAAGTACATGCAGCAATAAAGAAAATTATAAAAAACTTAAGAGAAAGAAATATAGTAATTGTAGGAGAACCACAAATTCAAATACAGAACATAGTAGCTTCTGCAAATCTTAATGCAGAAGTAAATCTTGAAAAAGCTGCATATTTATTAGAAAATGTAATGTATGAACCTGAGCAGTTTCCTGGTCTTATTTATAGAATGAGTGAACCAAAAGTAGTATTATTAATATTTTCATCTGGTAAGATGGTATGTACTGGTGCAAAACATGAAGATGAAGTAAGAATAGCAGTAGAAAAAGTTTATGAAAGACTTAAGGAATTAGGAGTACTTTATGAATAATACTAACATCCTTCTTTGTCTAATTTTTTCTCTTTGAGGAGTTGAAGAGCATCTTTACAAGCAGCTAATGCTGGTGCTCCACCTGCTACTGCAATACAACGAATAGCTTCTAAAATTTCTTCTTCTGTTGCTCCTTTCCTATATGCTGCACGCATTGCAGAAACTACACATTCTTTACAATGACGTTGAGCTCCCATTGCCATAATAATAAGCATTTTTATTTTTGATGGTAAAGCACCATCCTCTTGAACTGTTTTATCACAGAAATCATAAAATGTAAGTAATTTTGGATCAAGTTCAGTAGCTAAATCCACAATTCCAGGTACAAAGCCCATTTTCTTTTTAAAACTTTCTTGTAGTTCCATAAAGTTATAATACTTTTTTCCACTATATAATACTATCTAAGGTGTAATTTATGGAAGAAGGTATATTTGTAAGCGATTTTAATAAGATAATAAGAGAAAGATATAGACTTCCTGAAAGAGTTTATGTATTTGATACAACATTAAGAGATGGAGAACAAACACCTGGTGTATGTTTTACTATCGAAGAGAAATTAGATATTGCAAGAAAACTTGATGAGTTAGGAGTAGATGTAATAGAAGGAGGTTTTCCTATAAATTCTGAAGAAGAAGAAAAAGCTGTAAAAGAAATGAAGAAAATGGGATTAAGAGCAAAGATTTGTGGATTAGCAAGATGTACATTTGAAGATATAGATGCATGTATTAGAGCAGATGTTGATAGAATTCATATATTTATAGCTACTTCTGATATTCATTTAAGATATAAACTTAGAATGAATGAAGAAGAAGCTCTTAAACAAGCAATAAAATGTACTGAATATGTAAAAGCACATGGTTTTGAATGTGAATTTTCATGTGAAGATGCTACAAGAACACCATTAGAAAGACTAATAAAATTTTATAAAAGTGTAGAAGAATGTGGTGCAGATATACATAATGTTCCAGATACTGTAGGTGTAATGGAACCAGAGGCTATGTTTTATTTAGTATCTGAATTAAAGAAGGTATTGAAAAAACCTATATCAGTACATTGTCATAATGATTTTGGATTAGCTGTTGCAAATACAGTATCAGGAGTAAAAGCAGGAGCTGAGCAAGTTCATACTACAATAAATGGACTAGGAGAAAGAGCTGGAAATGCTAGCTTAGAACAAACAGTTATGATTCTTACAGCTATGTATAAGGTAAAAACAGGAATAAAATTAAAATTATTAAAGGAAACTTCAAGACTTGTTGAAAGATATAGTATGATAAAATTAATGCCTAACTTTCCAATAGTAGGAGATAATGCATTTGCACATGAGGCAGGAATACATGTACATGGAGTACTTGCAAAAGCTGAAAGTTATGAGCCTATTACACCAGAAATGGTTGGACAAAAAAGAAGAATTGTTATGGGAAAACATACAGGAAAACATGCTGTTGCAGCATTTGTAAAAGAAAAATTTAATCTTCCAGATGAAAAAATAAAAGAAGTTGTAGAAAAAGTTAAGAAATTAGCAATTCATAAAAAGAAAATAGTAGAAGATGATGTAATTGCAATTGTAGATGAAGTAATAGGAGCAATACCAGAAACTGAAAAAATTGTAAAACTAGATGAGGTTTTAATAATTACAGGAAATAAAATAACACCTACAGCTACTATTCAAATAACAATAGGAAATAATAAGAAAATTGTAGCAAGTACAGGAATCGGTCCAGTTGATGCTGCAGCAAAAGCTATACAAAATGCTATTGAAGAAAAAATTAATTTATTAAACTATAAGTTAGAAGCAATATCTGGTGGAACTGATTCATTATGTACAGTAGAAGTTTTATTAGAAGATAAACAAGGAAAAACTGCTAGAGGTATTGCAGTAGGTGGAGATATTGTAATGACTTCTATAAATGCAATAATGGATGGAATAAATAAAATATTTAAAATGTATCGATAATCTACTGGTAAAATCTAAGCATATTTTTCATTGTTTCATATCTTTTCACATCTTCAGGAGATAAGCTCTTTGGTGTATTCTTTATAGCTTCTATGAAATGTCTCATTTCAACTTTTTTAGGTTTTAAATCTTCTCTTATAGCATTAAGTGCTGCTTCTCTACATATTGCTTCAATATCTGCACCAGTATAGCCTTCAGTCATATCAGCTAGTACTGAAATATTAACATCTTCTGCAAGAGGCATTTTTCTAGTATGAACCTTGAATATTTCTTCTCTTGCTTTTTTATCAGGTAATGGTATGAAAACAAGTCTATCAAATCTTCCAGGTCTTAATAATGCAGGATCAATAATATCTGGTCTATTTGTTGCAGCTATTACAACTACACCTCTTAATGGAATTAAACCATCCATTTCTGCAAGAAGTTGATTAACAATTCTCTCAGTAACACCAGAAGAATCAAATCTTCCTCCTCTTACTGGTGCAATAGAATCAATTTCATCAAAGAATATTACACAAGGAGCAGCTTGTCTTGCTTTTTTGAAAATTTCTCTTATAGCTTTTTCAGATTCTCCAACCCATTTACTAAGTATTTCAGGTCCTCTTACACTTATGAAATTAGCACCTGATTCAGTTGCTACTGCTTTTGCTAATAATGTTTTACCACAACCAGGTGGACCATATAATAGTATACCTTTTGGAGGAGTTATTCCCATTTTTTCAAATAATTCAGGATGTTTCATTGGCAATTCTACCATTTCTCTTAATTGTTTCTTAACATCTTCTAATCCTCCAATATCACTCCAATGAACTTCTGGTACTTCAACATAGACTTCTCTTAGTGTAGATGGTGTAATATCTTTCATTGCTTCAAAAAAGTCATTTCTAGTAACCTTAAGATCCTTAAGTATATTTGCAGGAATTGTTTTCTTTTCTAAATCAATTTTTGGTAAAAAACGTCTTAATGCACGTATTGCAGCTTCTCTACATAATGCAGCAATATCAGCTCCAGTATAACCATGTGTTAATTCTGCTAATTCATCAATATTTACATCATCAGCTAATGGCATATTTCTTAAGTGAACTTGTAATATTTCCTTTCTTGCTTTTTTATCTGGCATAGGTATAGCAATTTCTCTATCAAATCTTCCAGGTCTTCTTAATGCAGGATCTACTGCTTCTGGTCTATTTGTTGCAGCTATTACAACAACTTGACCTCTTGATTTTAATCCATCCATTAAGGTTAATAATTGAGCTACAACACGACGTTCAACTTCTCCAGTAACTTCTTCTCTTTTTGGTGCAATAGAATCAATTTCATCAATAAAAATTACACTTGGAGCAGCTTTTTCAGCTTCTTCAAATATTTCTCTTAATCTACTTTCAGATTCTCCATAGAACTTACTCATAATTTCAGGTCCATTTATAGAAAAGAAATTAGCACCTGATTCAGTTGCTACTGCTTTTGCTAATAATGTTTTACCACAACCAGGTGGACCATATAATAGTATACCTTTTGGAGGCTCAATACCTAAGTGTTTAAATAATTCAGGATGTTTCATTGGTAATTCAATCATTTCTCTTATTTTCATTTTTGCATCTTCAAGATCTCCAATATCCTCATATGTAACTCTTGGAATAGCTGCTTCTACTTCCTTTACAGGTTCTTCTTTTATTATTATTTCTGTATCATGAGTAACATAAGCTGAAGGTGATGGTTGTACTGCAGTTACAACAAGCTTTAAAGCTTCTCCAAGTATTGGTATTGGAATAGTATCACCTTTAGTAACAGGTGTATCTTTAATTAAAGATTTTACATATTCACTAAAATCTGAACTAAATGAAATTTTCTCTATGGGGGCTAAAATTAATTTTGAAGCAGAACTTAGTTCAATAGCCTTTATTTTTACAGCATCACCTATTGTTGTTCCAGCATTATGACGAATAATACCATCTATTCTTATTATATCAGAATCCTCATCACTAGGAAGAGGCCAAACACGAGCAACTGTAGTACGTTGTCCAGTGATAGAAATAAAATCACCAGGTTTTAAATTAAGTTTTAACATATTTTGACGGCTTATTCTAGCTATTCTTCTACCAACATCTTGTGGTCTTGCTTCTGCTACTTTTAATACTAAAGTTTCTTCTTGCATAAGATTAAAATATTAAGACTTATTTTTATAATATTCGCTTAGTATTGTTTACAAAGTGAGTATTATGGAAAAACCTAAGATTATTTCTAAAGAAAGATTAGAAAAACTTGCTCAACTTGTTAAAATAGAATTAGAAGAAAATGAAAAAGAAGAGTTTTTAAATCAGTTAAATAAAATATTAGAAGCATTTAAAGTAATTGATGAATTACCTTTAGAAAATGTAGAACCAACATATCATGTTATTGAAATGGTAAATGTATTTAGAGAAGATGAAGTAAAACCTTCTCTTAGTCAAGAAGAAGCACTTTTTACGGCTAAAAAAGTAAAAGATGGATATTTTGTAGCACCAAAAATTTTTTGAGGTGAAAAATTGAGAATTGTTGATTTGACTTTATTTGAACTTATAAATAGTATAGAAAATGGTGATATAATTTGGGAAGATGTTATTGATGCATATTTTGAAAGAATAAAGAAGTATGATGAAGAAGTAAGAGCATATATTACAGTAAATGAAAAAGTTAGAAATGAAAAGCAAAATAAGGGAATACTTAAGGGTGCACCTATAGCAGTAAAAGATAATATATGTACAAAAGGTTTAAGAACAACATGTGGTTCAAGAATTCTTGAAAATTATATTCCACCATATGATGCTACTGTTATAAAGAAATTAAAAGAAGCTGGAGCAGTAATAATAGGAAAAACAAATATGGATGAATTTGCCATGGGTTCTTCAACAGAAAATAGTGCATTTTTCATTTCTAAAAATCCTTGGGATAAAACAAGAGTACCAGGAGGTTCTTCTGGTGGAAGTGCAATAGCTGTTGTTATGAAAGAAGCTGTTGCTGCATTAGGTTCAGATACTGGAGGTTCAATAAGATGTCCTGCTAGTTTTTGTGGAATTGTAGGTCTAAAACCAACATATGGACTTGTAAGTAGATTTGGACTTATTGCTTTTGCTAATAGTCTTGAACAAATAGGACCTATGACAAGAGATGTAAGAGATTGTGCACTTCTTTTGAATATAATTGCTGGATATGATGAAATGGATGGTACTTCTATAAATAAACCTCATGAGGACTATTTAAAATATTTAGATAAGGAAATAAAGGGTATGAAAGTTGGTATTCCAAAAGAATTCTTTGGTGAAGGAACTGATGAAAATGTAATAAAAGAAGTTTGGAGAAGTATTCACATACTAGAGAATTTAGGTGTAAAATATGAAGAAATAAGTCTTCCTATGGTAAAATATGCACTTCCTGCTTATTATTTAATTGCAATGTCTGAGGCTAGTTCTAATCTTGCAAGATATGATGGTATAAGATATGGTGTTAGAATAGATAATGAAGAAATGGATTGGTCAACTGCTTTTTCTTATAATAGAAAACTTTTTGGAAAAGAAGTTAAAAGAAGAATAATTTTAGGAGCATTTGCTCTTTCTGCTGGTTTTTATGAAGAATATTATGTTAAAGCACTTAAAGTTAGAACACTTATAAGAAGAGATTTTGAAAAAGCATTTAAGGAATTTGATGTATTAATTACACCAACTATGCCTATAACTGCATTTAAAATAGGAGAGAAAATTCATGATCCTCTTGCTATGTATATGATTGATATTGATACAATTCCAGTAAATCTTGCAGGTCTTCCTGCTATTTCAATTCCATGTGGATTTTCAAATGGATTACCAGTAGGATTACAAATAATTGGTCCTCCATTAATGGAAGGTAAAATACTTAGTATAGCTAAAAAATTAGAAGAAGAACTTAATTTACGCACATGGGAGAGATTATGATGAATGATATAAAAATTGGATTAGAAGTTCATTGTCAATTAACAAATCTTAAAACAAAATTATTTTGTAGTTGTAGTTCAGATTATAGGAATAAACCACCAAACTCTAATGTATGTGTAATATGCTTAGGACATCCTGGTACGCTTCCAAAACCAAATAAAAAAGCAATTGAATTTGCAATAATGGCAGGTTTAGCATTAAAAAGTAAAATTAATGAAAGAGTTCTATTTTCTAGAAAAAATTATTTTTATGTTGATATGAATAAGAATTTTCAAATTTCTATGTATGAGACAAAAAATTCTCCTCCTATTTGTAGTGGTGGATATTTAGATATAAGTTATGAAGGAAGAATAAAGAGAATAAGAATAAGACGTATTCAATTAGAAGAAGATCCAGCAAGATTAGTTCATATAGGACCTATAGATGTATCACCATGTACTCTTGTAGATTATAATAGAGCAGGAATTGCTTTATTAGAAGTAGTAACAGAGCCTGATATTTCTACACCAAAAGAAGCTAGAATTTTTCTACAAAAATTAAGATCAGTATTTGAACATATAGGAATATTTGATGGAAGTCTTGAAGGAGCTATGAGATGTGATGCAAATATCTCTATAAAGGGAGAAGCAAGAGTTGAAATAAAGAATATATCATCATTCAAAGAAGTAGAAAGAGCACTTAATTATGAAATATTAAGACAAATGAACTTAATAAATAAAGGAGAGAAAGTATTAAGAGAAACAAGACATTGGGATGAAATAAGAAAAGTAACAATTTCCTTAAGAGAAAAAGAAGAAGAATATGATTATAGATATTTTCCAGAACCAGACATACCACCAATTCATATAACACAAGAACTTATAGAGAGTATAAAATTAAAAATGCCTGAATTACCTGATGAAAGAGCAGAAAGATTTACAAAAGTATATGGTATTCCACAATATGATGCAAATATTTTAGTTTCACAAAAAGCTCTTGCTGATTTTTTTGAGGAATGTGTAAAATTATTTAATGAACCAAAGACTATAAGTAATTGGATAATAAGTGATCTTCTGGGTGTTTTAAATAATAGAGGTTTAGAAATTCAAGAAAGTAAAATTACACCAATAGCAATGGTTGAAATGCTAAAGATGATAAAAGATGGAATTATAAGTGGTAAAATAGGAAAAATTATTTTGCCTGAAATAGTAGAAACAGGAAAAATGCCTTCACAAATTGTTAAGGAGAAAAATATGATTAGAATAAGTGATGAAGATTTAATAAGAAAAATAGTAGAAGAAGTTTTTAGAGAAAATGAAAAAGCTGTAAAAGATGCACTTGTAAATGAAAATGCTATAAACTTTCTTATAGGACAAGTAATGAAGAAAACAAGAGGTAGAGGAGATCCAAAACTTGTAAATGAAATTATAAGAAGTAAAATAAAGGAATTAAAATCACGTGAGATAAATGATAAATAAAAAATGGCTTTTAGAACCAGAAGCAAAAAAGTTATGTAATGATTATGGAATAATAACTGGAAAATGGAGAGTTATAAAGGAAAAAGAAGAAATTGATAATGTACTAAAAGAAATTAATTTTCCAATTGTAATGAAAATAGTATCATATGATGTTTTACATAAATCAGATATAGGTGGTGTTATACTAAATATTAAGAATAAAGAAGAAGTAATAAATTCTTATGATAGGATAATAAGTATTGCTAGAGAGAGGAAAATAAGACTTGAAGGAGTTCTTATAGAAGAAATGGCACCTCAAGGAATTGAAGTAATAGTTGGTGCAAAAAGAGATGAACAATTTGGACCTGTTGTAATGTTTGGACTTGGAGGTATATTTGTAGAAGTATTTAATGATATATCATTAAGAATAGTTCCAATAGATAAAAATGAAGCTTTAGAAATGATTTCAGAAATAAAAGCATATCCAATACTAAAGGGAATAAGAGGAAGAGAAGGTTGTGATATTGATAGTTTAGCTGATTTGATACTTAAAGTTTCAAAAATTATGATGGATATTTCAAATATAAAAGAAATAGATCTTAATCCAGTAATAGCATATAAACAAGGATATAGAGTTGTAGATGCTAGAATAATCTTATCGTAAGGTGATGTTATGCTTGATGTTATATCTATAGGTAACATAAATATAGATCTTTCATTTTATGTTGATAAAATACCTGAAATTGATTATGAGGTTTTAGCTAATTTGGAAATATTTCATGGAGGAGGAGCTGCAAATTTTGCAGTAGCAGCTTCTAGACTTGGACTTAAGGTAGGAATTATAGGATGTGTTGGTAATGATTATTTTGGTAAAAAAGCTATAGAAGAACTAGAAAAAGAAGGTGTTATTACTAATTTTATCAAAGTAGTAAATGAAAAATTAACAGGAATGGTTTGTGTAATTGTAGAAAAAAATGGAAATAGAAGAATGTTAGCATATAGAGGTGCAAATGAATATTTAGAAAAAACTATTAGTGAAGTTATTGATAAAATTCCATACTGTAAGTACATACAGTTATGTAATGTTAATAAAAAAGTATTCATGGAGGTAAAAGAAAAAATTAAAAAAACAAAAATATCATTAGATCCTGGAGGAAGAGTTATTGAATTTTCTTTAAATGATTTAGAAGGAATTGATTTGTTATTATTAAATGAAGTAGAATGTAAAAAACTTACAAATGTAAACTATAAAGAAGGGGCAAAATTACTCTCAAAATATGTAAATATAGTAGTTGTAAAAATGGGAGAAAGAGGAGCTTATTTATTTGATGGTAATAATGAAATAGAAATACCTGCTATAAAAGTAAATGTTGTAGATACAACAGGTGCAGGAGATGCTTTTAATGCTGGCTTTATAACTGGATTAATAAAAGGTCTAAGTTTAAGAGAATGTATGTATTGGGGTATAGCAACTGCAGCTTTAAAAATTCAAAAGAAAGGAGCAAGAAGTGGACTTCCAAATATTAATGAATTAAAAAAATTCTTATCTTATTATCAAAACCCCACTTCCTCTATATTTTCCATATTTTAGCATTAAAAGTGCTTCATTAGCTTCTTCAAGACTAAATGTTTTAACTTCAGGTTTTATAGGTATTTTAGCTGCTATATCAAGAAATTCTTTTACATCTTTTCTTGTTATATTTGCTACACTTTTAATTTCCTTTTCTTCCCATAAATGTATAGTATAATCTAAATCATTTATCATTTCTTCTTTTCTTATTAAATTCATTACAAGTCTTCCACCTTTTTCTAAATTTCTTAAAGCTTCTCTTACTGGAAATGAAGATGGAGTAGTATCTATTGCACAATTAAGTTTTTCAGGTGGAGTTTCTCCTGTTTCTCCAACCCAATCAGCTCCCATTTTTAATGCTAACTCACTTGGTAAATCACCTTTTCTTTTAGTAAAAACAAAGATTTTAGAATTTGGAAAAAGATATCTAATTACTTGAAATAATATATGTGCTGAAGCACCAAAACCATAAAGACCAATAACATCTCCATCTCTCATTCCTGTAAGTTTTAATGCTCTATATCCAATAGCTCCAGCACATAATAATGGTGCTGCTTCTATATCTGAGAAAACACTAGGAATATGATATGCAAAATCCTCATTTACTATTACATATTCTGCATATCCACCATTTGCTCCATGTCCTGTACCAATAAAACTATTACATAAATTTTCAAGTCCATTTTTACAAAATTTACAACTACCACAAGCATAATATATCCATGCTATTCCTACTCTATCATTTTTCTTAAATTTTTTAACAGAAGATCCTATCTCGTACACTCTACCTACAATTTGATGACCTGGAATAATAGGTAATTTTGGTGGTAATCTACCTTCAATTTCATCAAGTTCTGTTCTACATATTCCACATACATTTATTCTTACTAAAATTTGATTATTAGAAGGTTCAGGTACTTCTATATCTTCAAGTATAAGTGGTTTATTTTCTATTTTAGATATAGACTTAAGAATCATTGCTTTCATTTTTATCCCTTTTATGTTATTTTAAATTTTTATATTTAATTTATATGAAAACTAAAAACTTTAAGAGAAGGTTTTTCCCAATTACTATATAACTTAGAGGGTTTTCGAATTAATTCTATTAATTCTGGTATTGTTTTATTAACTAATCTAAAAGAAGGTTTACCAGGTACTATTCCTTCACAATATGAATTTAAGTATACATAAAATACTTCACCTTTATATTCAAAATATGAACTATCCTTTTCACCATATTTTGGTATTTCATTTATTGAAAAAGGCCATAATTTACATGCCATAGGTTTAAAAGGATGTATACTACATAAATTATTAAATTGAAAAATACATTTTCCATTTATTCTTTTTAAGTAAAAACTTCCTGCATATGCTTCTATACAGTAAAAACCAAATTTTTTAGATAGTAAATTAACTTCAATAAATGATAATGGTACCTTAAATATTTTACAACACTTACCACAAGTTCTACAATACCAATCAGAAACTTTACTCCAAGGAATATATTTCATAAGAATATTTTATAATTGGAAACTTTATATTTTTTTAGAAAATTCTAATATTGCAACACCACGAATTATATCACATTTAGTATTTTGAAAACCAAGAGCACTCATTATACCATCTATGTATTCTACAGTAATTTCAATAAGTATTTGTTCTGTATTTGGTGCTATTAAGCTTATATTTATCTTATCATTATTTTTCATATTCATTTTCACTTCTGATAAATGCCAAAATGATGTAGAAAATAATGATGGTAGTATCTCAAGTGGATTTTCAAGTTTTGCTATTAAATATTTTCCATACCATTCTCCTGCTAATCTCCATGCTTTTATCATTTCTTCCTTATTATTCCAATTCTTTAATGCTTTTAATAATATCTCAGAAGGAACAATTATTGCACCAGAATCTTTTTGAAGTTTAATTAGATTATGGAAATTTAATAACTCTCCTATAGTTTTATTCATTTCACTAACCTTAATAGCATCTTGAAGAATTTCATTTGTAAGAGCAAAAAGAGTTTTATTTTCTCTTTTTGCAATTTCATATAATTTTTCCAAAATATCAGATCTAACTACTAAAAGTTTCTTTTCGATTTTCTCTGGCAATATTCCCACCTTTTTTAATTCTCATTACAACTATACCTTTTGATATCTCTTTTCCTAATACATTAAAACCAAAATTTGTAATAACACCTTCTAGAAAAGATGCAATATCTCTAAGTCTACTTTCCATTAGTCTAGGACAAATACATACAATCTTATTATTTGAAATAGTAATATCAATATCTTCTCCAATAATTTCCTTTATTGCTTTTTCAATATCTTTTAATTCTTTAAAACCATTAATTTCTAAATATTTTCCAAATAATTGACCTGAATTTTTCCAATAATCTTCAAAATTATTATTCCCTATAATGCTATCATAAGCAACTTCCGGTACAAATATCATTCCTGCACTTCTTGCTATTTCAATAATACTTACTTCTTCTAAAACAGAATAAAGATCTTTATTTTTCTCTTTTGCTTTTATGAAAGCATCAAGTGCTTCATTTAATATACTAAACATAGTTCTACCACTTTTCTTTGCTAATTCACTTATTTTCTCTACTAAGTCAGCTCTTGCAGCAACAAATTTTCGCTTCAATTTCTACCTCCTTAATATTAGATATTGACTAAAAAGTTAATTAATATTACTTTATTAGGAAATTTATTATAAAATCTTCTAGTTTCTTAATATTATTTTTTGTTTTTGATTCAATATAAATACGTATTAAATTTTCAGTACCAGATCTTCTTACTAAGAACCAAGATCCATCCTCTAGTATTACTTTTAATCCATCTATTTTAATTATCTTTAATACTTTTTTATTTAATATTTCATTATAAGGAAAATCTGATGGAATTTCTAATATTTTATTTAAATCAATTCTTTTAAACTCAAAACTTCCATACTTAGAGTAAAGTTTCTCAATGATCTCTTTAATGTTACTAAAACTTAAGAATTCTAATAATAAAATTGCAGAAGCAATTCCATCTTTTTCTGGTATATGATCTATAAAACCTATTCCTCCACTTTCTTCTCCACCAATTATTATTTTTCTTTCATAAAGTAAAGGAGCAATATACTTAAAACCAACAGGAGTTTCAATTACTTTATGTCCTCTTTCGTTTACAATAAAGTCTAACATATGAGAAGTTGCAACAGTTCTAGCAGCATTTCCAATTTTATTTCTATGATCATGTAAATGAATATAAAGTAATGGTAAAATTTGATTTGCTAATAAGAATGTACCATCATTAGTAACTACTGCTAATCTATCTCCATCACCATCAAAAGCTAATCCTATATCAAATTTTTTTGAAGTTACTTCATTACGTAATAATTCTAAATTACTTGGAATAGGATCTGGTGTTATTCCACCAAATTCTGGATCAATATTTCCTCTAATCATATGAATATTTGCATTAAGTCTAGAAATTAACAAATCAATTATTCCTGTAGTTGCACCATGCATAGCATCAATACAAATATTCATATTTAATTTACTTATAGAGAGCATCCTTAATAGATGATCTATATAATCATCAATTGGATTTATGATTGTAATCAATCCCTTTGCTTTTAATTTTTCAAAATCTTCATATTTAACTTCCTTAATCTTATGAATATACTCTTCTATTTTTCTTGTAATATCAGAAGTAGCAGGTCCACCATAGTATGGTATAAACTTTATTCCATTATATATTGGAGGATTATGAGAAGCTGTTATCATAATAGAGCCATTAAGTGAATACTTTACTGTAGCAAAAGCAGCTAATGGAGTAGGTATAGGTCTTGGTGGAAGAAAAGAAGAAATGTTAAAAGATGAGATTACTTCAGCACATACTTTAGCAAAAATTTGAGAATTTTTTCTTCCATCATATCCAATAAATATGCCCTTACTATAGCCAGAGTCTATTAAGTAATATGCAATTGCTTGAGCAATTTTTCTTACATTATCTATATTAAAATCACTATCCATTCTAGCACGCCAACCATCTGTACCAAAGATAATTTTTGTTTTATGATTCATATTAAAACACCAAATGAAAAATTAACGAACAATTATTACAGTACATGGAAGAGTAATTGCTAAAGCAATAGCAATACTTCCCATAAGTATAGCTTTCTCTCCACAGTATCCTTTAGTACCAAGAATAACAAGATCATACTTTCCTTTTAATACTTCATCATAAATTTCTAAAGCTATAGAAGACTGATCTAACTCTCCAATCCTAAGAACTTTTTTAGGAATAATACCATGTTTTTTACATTTTTCTTCTGCTTCATGAAGAACATTTTCACCTAATTTTTTAAGTTCATCAATTGTTTGAGCATTTAATTTAGAAGATGAAAGAATAACATAGATTAGGGTTATTTTTGCACCATCTCTCATGGCAAATTCTATTGCTAAATCTAAAGCTCTTAGAGAAGCAGGTGAGCTATCTATTGGTACAAGTATATTCTTAAATATTAAAATCACCTCCTATACCTAGTGATTCATCAGTTAATCTTATGGATTCTTCAGGATTTTCTGTTATTTTCATCATTGCTCTTATTGCATCAATATTTTCAGGTACTACTATGGATTCTTGATGTACAGCTTGAGAAAGATATATTTCATTTCCATAAGACTTTATAGATTCTTTCCAAATTATTAATTCAGGTATATCATAGCGTTTTCTTCCTAAATCTCTAGCATATTCAATTATAGCTGAAGTAGAATCTAATCCTAATTTTGCAGAAACTATTTTTATTCTTGAGTATTTTGATAGCACATTTATTACATCAGATTCTGTTACTGAATTATTTAGTTCTAAATTTACAACATGAACATGCATAAGTGTTTCTGGTACAGCAAATGCTATTGTAGTAATATTAATATGTGGAAGAACTTTGTTTAAATCTGGTCCATGATGAGAAGGAATGGAAACTGGATCAGGAACAATGCTATTTATTGGACCTTTTGAATCTTCATGAGGATCTGCTCCTCTTCTAATTAAAACTACTCTTGCTTTTTTAATTCCAAATGCATTATCTATTGCATATAATAATCTACAAAGAGCAGTTGTATTACATGAAACTACTCTAACATATTTCCTTCCAATTGCTTCTTTATAATTACAATATGCATTAAAAGAAAATCCTGCAACATCATGTTTTTCTCCTCCCTGAAATATTGCCTTTACATTATATTTTTCATAAATTGGTTTATATGATGCACCAATACCTCCTGGTGTACAATCTATAATTACATCACAGTTTCTAAGTAAATCTTCTAATGTTCCATTAACCTTTATACCTGCTTCTTCAAATAATTTAATTCTATCAGGAGAAGAAGCAAAAATAGGTATGCCTTTTTCTATAGCTATTTTACACTCAAAATTTGGTTTTGTTTTTGTAACTCCTACTAATTCCATGTCTTTTTGCTTTAATATAGCATCAGCAACTCTTTTACCAATAGTTCCATATCCATTTATTCCAACTCTAACTACCAATATTCTCACCTTATTTATTCTTATTTATTAGGTTTAAATTTTTTAGCAGAAATAATAAGAGCCTCAATTGCAGGTAATTTTTCACCTGATAAAAATGCAATAAATGCTCCACCACCTGTACTAAAGTAATCAATTTTATCAATAACTTTTAGTTTTTCTGCTATCCTTCTTAAGTGTCCTCCTCCCAATATTTTCTTTCCTTTACTATTTACAATACATTTTAAGAGATTTTCACTTCCTTTACTAAATCTTTCATCTTCTATATAGCCAGCAGGTCCTCTTACTACAATTATTTTTGCATCTTTTATAATTTCAGAATATAATTTAATAGTATTCTCTCCAATATCATATATTGGAGAGAAATTAGGTATGTTTTCATTACTAACTTCTACTCGATTACCATTTTTAAGTAAAGCAGAATCAATAGGTACTACTATTCTATCTGGAAAAGATTGAACTAAACGTTGTGCTCTTGGCAAAAGAGAATATATTCCTTTTCCCTCAAGTACTCGTAAAGTTTCTCTATTGAGATTTAAACCCTTTGCAATCATAAATAAATGAGAAACTAAGCCTGTTAAAAGTACCTTATCAGCAATATTTCTTTGAAGAAGAGCTTCTATTAATTGTAAAGAATCTGAGACTTTTCCACCTCCAAGTATAAATACACTTGGTCTTAAGGAATCTTCCATTATTAAGTTTAATGATTCTACTTCTTTTTCTAATAATCTACCTCCACATGATGGTAAAACCATAGGGAAGCCAGTAAGAGATGGATGAGATCTATGTGAAGTAGCAAAAGCATCATTTATGTAGATTGAAAAAAGTGGTGCAAGAAAGCGTACAAGAAATGTTTTTGATTGAGCTTCAGGTATTTTTTCAATTACTTCTTCAGAGTAAAATCTAACATTTTCTAATAATATTACATCTCCTGGTTTTGATGATAATATTGATGATCTTGCTGTAGGACCAAAGATATCTTCTATATATTTTACTTCTCTATTTAAGTAATGAGATAAAAGTTTTGCATGATTACTTAAAGTTGTAAAATCATTATCACCAGGACGACCTTGATGAGCTAAAATAGTTACAGATGCTCCCCTATCTAATAGTTCTAGTATTGTAGGTACATGATATCTTATACGAAAATCATCAAGTATTTCATTTGTATTAGGATCAATTGGTGAGTTAATATCAATTCTTAGAAGAACTCTCTTTCCATTAAAGTCAAAGTCGTCCATAGTATAAAATCCAAACTTCATTTAATCACCTATTTACGTACAATAAGGAAAATAGTAGAAGGTATATAAAAATTTAAAAAATCATAAAGAGAAATCAGATATTAATGAAGGTTTATTAAGAAAATTAAAACAAGATGGACATGATAGAAAATCTGAGTAAATATCTTTTGATATAGGAAATCTCTTATTTGAAAATCTTGGTCTTACTATTTTTTTATAATTTGGATTTGGTATAAGAGAGCCATCTACAAGTAAATAATATGCAGCTCCCTTATGTCTTATATATTCTTCATATAAAGATTGAAAATTACTAGATACTAAATTTGCCATTACAAGTATTTTATTACCAGAATTGATAGTAACATGACCATAGTTAGGAGGGATAAGAAAAGCTTCACCTTCTTTTACTTCTGCAATTACAAAATCTATAATTTCATCATTTACCTTTTTTTGAAGAAGAAAAGTAGCTTTTCCATATAGTACTTGATATAATTCTGGATATGAAAGATTATTTTCAGCAATAGGATGATAATGACCTAATGTTTTGTTCCATTCTCTTCCTATAGTTATATTTGACATTATAGTAATATCAAATCTTATTTTTCTTTGTAAGAAAATTCTTTCATCTTTCTCATTATATACTCCTCTATACATTGCATATAATGGTGTATCCTTTGAAATTTCTATATCTTCTGTAGTGTAAAGAACTGGAAAAATATCATTTAGAGTTCTAAATTGTGGTGTTAATTTTTTATTATTAATAAATAATGATAAATCATTATTTACTTTTAATGTACCAAAGCTTGTGAATATAGATATCATTTAGGATCACAAAATAAAAAAGAAAAAATAAAATTATATTAAATTTTAAAATTGAATTTAATTTTACTGAATAACCTCAGCTATAGCGTATCTCTTGGCCACTTTAGTTACCTTAATCTTTATATGATCACCAATTTTCGTATTTGGTACAAATATTACAAATCCCTCGATACGAGCAATTCCTTCTCCACGTCTACTTAATTCCTTTATATCAACTTCGTATTCTTCTCCTTCTTTTACTGGTTTTGGTCTAAGATCTATTCTTTCGTATTTCTGTCCAAATTTCTTGTGGCCTTTATTACGATATCCCACATTTTTCCCTCCTTTAGGTTTTTTATGCCTACCTCCCCGCTCAAGAATGAGCGTGGGTTCCCAATTTTTTTGGGCAATCAAGGGGGTGGCTACTCCTCTCATCACCGATATTTAGATCGGCAATTTTGTATAAAAAACTTAAAATATAAATCTTTCTATTTTATGAAGTAACTTCTACTTCTTCATATAATTTCTTTAATTGCCTCTTATACATTTCAATTATTTCATCAGTAGTTGTAGCATCTTCAGGTTTCTTATCATATCTCCATTTACCAGTAAATCTTGGAAAACGAATTGCTAAACCTGCACCTTTTTTTATTGTATTTAATCCACAAGTATGTACTGGGGATAATGTAATTTCAGCTCCAATAACTTCAATAACAATAGCTGGTAAAACCCAAACATCAGGAGTTATTCTAGATTCTACTCTTGGATGTTTATGTGGAATTATATAAGGAGCTAGAATATCTCGCATATTCTTTATTTCTTCATCACTAAATCCTGTTGCACATTTACATACAGTTTCAAATGTATCATTTTTATCATTATAAGTAGCAAGAAGTAATGAACCAATACAACCAGCTCTTCTACCAGTTCCCATAAATCCTCCAACTATAACTAAGTCAACAGTATCTATCATTTCACTCTTATAATCACGTTTATATTTTATCCAAAGCCATCCTCTTGCTCCTGCTCTATATATTGATTCTGAAGAAAGAGATTTTACAACAAGTCCTTCACATCCATTTGAAATTGCTTCATGAAAGAACATTTCTAAATCTTCTACATTTTCAATTATTTTCTGTTCAGCAAGTTTTACTCTATCATTTTCTTTAACAACTTTATCTAAAAATTCTCTACGCTTAGGATATGGAGTTAATGTAAAATCTATTCCATCAGCATAAATTATATCAAATAATCTTACTGATGCAGGATATTTTTTCATTGCTTCTTCAATATCATACTTTCTTCGTCTATGCATTAATTCTTGAAAAGGTAAAAATTCACCTGTATCAGGATCAATGGCAATTATTTCTCCTTCTATAATATAAGAATTTAAGGAAATACTATTTGAAATAAATTCTATTACATCAGGATAATGATGTGTAATATTTTCAAGTCTTCTAGAAAATAATATTATTTTCTTATCATTAATTTTATGAATTTGTACTCTTTCTCCATCATATTTATATTCAGCTGCACACTTACCATTCATTTTCTTTAAAATTTCAATAGGATCAGATAATCGTTCAGCTAGCATTGGTCTTACAGGTATACCTGGCATTGGCTTTATGTCTTTAAGTGCATTTATTCCTTGAGTTGCTAGAATTCTAGCAACAAAACCTAAATCACTTCTAAGATTATAAGCTCTTTCAACAATAGGTCTAGCATCTTTTGATCCAACATAAGTAATTGTTAAAGCATCTAATATTGTCATATCAGCAACTCCAAGTCTAAGAGTTCCATTTACTGTACGTACTATATACATTGCTTCTCTTGGAGAAGCATCTCTTAAGAGATCAGATAGTATACGAATTTTTTCTTCTTGAGAACCAGGACCTTGAGCTTTTGCAATTTTCTCTAAATCTTTATATACTCGCTCTATTGTAATTGGTTCTTTTTTCTGAGAAAAAGAAAATAAATCAAGAGTTGCTTGTTTTTTACCTTTAGAAAGAAGAATATTAGCAACTTTACCTAAATCACCTGTAGTTTTATAAAGTTGTTCAACTTCAGATTCTTTAACTGTAGCAGCTTGAGCAATACTTCTAATAATCATTTTATCGCCCATTCCTAATTCTAAAGGAATAAACTCAGGAAAAATTCTTCCTTGAGTTAAGTATACAATTTTATCAATTAAATCTGGAGGACATTTACTAAATAGTCCTACTAATAAATCAGTAATTTCTAGTCTTCTTGTTGTTTGACTAATTCTCTCATAAAAATCAACAAGTTCACTATATTTCAATTTATCACCAGTATTATATACTTGAAATTTCTTATATAAAATTATAATGAGCTCAAATGATATATTTAAAGGATAATTGGTGAAAAAATGTCAGAAGAAGATGTTAAAATTTTAGCTGAATTAAAAAAAGATTTAGAAGAAAAAATAATGAAAATGGAGAAAGAATTAATGCTATTAAAAACATCACTTAAACTTGTTGATGAAGCATTAGCAAAAGTTAGTTTTAAACCTGCAAGTAAAATTGTAGAAGAAGGAATTGAAAAAAAGACTTTTGAAGAAACTTATGAAGAAGTCTTTCAAATAAAATCAAAATCTGGAGAGGATTTAGGAAATATTTATGTAGGAAAAAATATAATTAAAATAGTTCCAAGAGAAGATTTAAAATTAAGCATAAAGACTTCACCTTTTCAATCTTTTTTTATTGAAAGAGTATTAGAAAAGATGAAAAAGAAAGATGAAGAAGAAGTTGCACGTAAGAAAAAGAGTCCAGATGAAGTTATTGATTATACTATAGAAACTGATGGTGATTTAATAAAAGAAATAATCATTAGAAATGTAAAAGATGAAACAAGAATAAGAGAAATTAGAAGTGTTGTACGATGGACTTTTGAACGTATGTTAGAAAAAATGTCAAAAACTACATGAAATATTAAAAATATATTTTTGTAAGATGAAATTAAATATTTGTAAGTGAGAGAAAATGGATGTATTTGAATGTATAGAAAAAAGAAGAAGTATAAGAAAATATAAAAACGTTCCTGTAAAAGAAGAAGATTTGATGAAAATTCTAAAAGCTGGTATACTTGCACCATCAGCTGGAAATCTACAACCTTGGGAATTTATAATTGTTACAAATAATGATATAAAAGAAAAATTATGCGAAGCAGCTCTAGGTCAATATTGGATGATGCATGCAGGGGTTATAATAGTAGTATGTGCTAAGGAATATGAATCTGAATCTGTTTATGGAATTAGAGGAAAAACACTCTATTGTATACAAGATACTGCAGCTGCAATAGAAAATATGTTATTAGCAGCAACAGCATTAGGCTATGGTTCTTGTTGGGTTGGTGCTTTTGATGAAGAAGAAGTAAGAAGAATATTAAAGATACCACAAGGAATAAGACCAGTAGCATTAATACCAATTGGAGTACCAGCAGAAAGACCTATGCCAAGAGGTAGAAAAGATATCTTCTCAGTAATACATTTCGAATCTTATAAATGATCAAAATAGAAATGATACTAATTATCACTATTAGAAACCATAGTGGAATTTCATAAACTGGATATACATAATGTTCTTCTATCCATGTTACATTATAGCTATTCATTATATTTTTCATTTTAAAATAATCATCAATATAATTTGTAGAGTTAATTCTCATATATTCAAATGTAGCTTGTTTTGAAAAAGCAGATCCAGTAATATGATCTAACAAATTCCTACTTCTAATATAATTATTAATAATATATGCTCCTTTGAAAAAAGTCAAATCTACAGGAAACCATTCACCCTTAGAATCTTTTGGTAAATAAACCATTGCCCATCCATGCCAAACTACATTATTTAAAATAAAAATCATATTATCATGTTCATCTGTAATTTTACTTCCAGGAATATATATTGCACCTATGGAAGTATATGATGGTATTCCTAAAATTCTACAAAAAAGAACAAATAAATTTGCTTGATCATCACAATCTCCATTTCTATTGTAATATGTATCTAATACTTTTTGAGGATAAACAAGACTAGAATTATATCTTATATTTTCTTCAAACCATTTTAGTATTTTCATTATTATTATTAGTACATTATCTTCAGTATTTTTAATAGAATATACAAGTTTTGAAATTTCTTCTAATTTTTCACTTGATAAATTCCATATACCAACTAATGGATATTTTTCAGAAAGATTCATTGGTATATCATTTATACTACTTATTCCAGAAATATCAAAATCTCGATTTTTAATTTTAATTAAAAAAGATAGTGAAAGTGATAGTGATTCATTTGTTTTAATTGGTTGATCTGTAATAATTTTTATACATGAATTTCCATCAGCATCTAAATATATTTTAAATGAGGCTGGTGAAGAGTTTACTAAGACTTTTTCTAATATTACTTCTTGATATGTCGTATTAGGAAATATATTTTGATTTATTAAATAATAATATGGAGAATTTGTTGTATTAGGAAAAAGAGTTTCTCCTTTATTAATTAATGTTATTGTAATATTATATTGATAAGCAATAGGAGTTATTAATAATAATAAGGGGATAAAGTTTATCATATATTTCCATTATTATTAAGAAAAATTATTTATATATGTCTATTTATGATAAAAATAATACATACTGTACATGAGGGTACTTAAGATGGGAATATTAGCTTTTGTATTAGGAGTAACACAAATAGGAAGAGAAAGAGAAGTACTAGAAAATTGTCTAAAAATAAAAGGAGTAATTGAAGGATATTTAGTATTTGGTGAATTTGATATTTTACTAAAAATAGAAACACAAGATATCAAGGAACTTACAAAACGTGTTGAAGAGATTAGAAAGATAGATGGTCTTTTGAGAACTACTACATTAATTACAATGCAATAATTTTTTTATATTATTTTGTTTATGATTTCGTAAATTGTTTTTAAAGCATTGAATTTAGAAGCAAAATTTTCTAATTCTTTTACTTTTAAATGAATTTCAGAAGAATTCAAAATTTCATTTATACTACTTAAAAGAACTTCTTTAGAAAGATGATATTGTTGAATACATTTTGCAATTTTCATATCTACTGCAGATTTTGCGATTCCCTGATGTTCAGAATGAGCTGGTGTTGGAATTATTATCATTGGTTTTCCATAGTATATTGCCTCAGAAACAGTATTATGACCTCCTCTTGTTATTAATAAATCACATGCTTTTAATAACTTATATCTATCATCTACCCAATCACATATTACTATTTTCTCATTTATTTTACTTATTCTATTAACATTATTGTTATCTGCAATTCCTCTACTTAGTACCACATTGTATGTTTGAGGGAAATCCTGAAGTATTTTAATTAACTTTTCAGTAATGTACTTTTTTTCAGCTAATGTACCACTCATAGCAATAAATATGAGTGGACTATCATCAATTCCTAGTTTTTTTCTTAATTCTTTTCTTATTTCATCTTTTGGAGGTAATTCCCAAGGATATTTTGATACAATTGGACCAATTAATTTGAGTTTATTTAAATATTTATGAGATGGAACAACATTATATTTAGCTATAGTGTAAGGAGGAGGAAAATCAGGTACTAAAATTATATTACTTAAATTCCAAAAACTACCAAGTGTTTCTAAGATAAATCTTTCAGTATGATCTTTTATTTTTTGTTTTAATTTCTTATCAATAGGTTTAATATGAGGAATCATTATTCTTAATTGATGTAAAATTAGAATAGATTTAAATCCCATTATTCCAGCAGCAATAATTGATGATAAGCGACTATCTGAAATTACAACATCAGGTTTAAAATGTTCCATAAGGTTTATTTCTGCACCTATTTGTCTAAGGAAATTAATAATAACTTTAGGTCCTGAAGCTAATGTTCTTTTAAGATCAAAAGTACCATCAATTTTTTCATAAAAATAAATCTCAGGTACTTTTTCTACTTTATAATTTTCTTTCTTAATGTAGCTTACAGCTTCATTATATGAAGAAAATAGAATTTCAGCATTATTCTTAAACATATTAGCTATTGCAATACATCTTCCTGCATGACCTAATCCTATACCACATGGAGCAAAGTATAGACGCATTTTATCATCCAAGTTCTCTCTTTATAATTTTACCACATGGAGATAATTCAGAAAATATTTCTGCTGTAAAGGTGTAAATCTTAACTTTTTTTGAAAGCCAACAATCTGGTGGAAGACCAGCTTTCATACAACATTCTGAAAGAAAAGTCTCTTCATCCCACTTATATTCAACTGGGACTTGAGGTAATAAAATTCCAGAATATGGACCAAATTCTACAATTAAGCCATCTCTTCCTACTTTTATTTTCTTAACATAATCTCTTGGATTTTCAACAGTTAATAATTTTGGAGGTGTTAATACACTAACTTCAAATACAACTTCAGAAAGTTCTTCTTTTCTTAAAGGAGGAAAACGTGGATCTTCTGTAGCAGCACTTATTGCAGCTTCAATTACAGCTTCAATTAGTGGGAAATATGGATATGGAAAACCAATACATCCTCTTAGTATTTTTTCTCCATGAAATAATTTCTCTATAGTTACAAAGACTCCACTTTTTTCATAAATTTTTGTACTTGGATATTTAGGAGGAGTAATTTTTTCTCCTTTACTAATATATCTTGTTACAGCTTCTCTAGCAAGCTTAACTAAAAATTCTCCTTCTTCAAGAGTTAACATTATTATCACCTTTCAAAAGTTTTATTCTTCTATTTATATCCTTCCAATGTTTTCCTTGCCAATAAAGTTTTCCACAATTTGGACATTTCCAAATATTTGTTTTTTCTTCTACTAATATTGCATTACATATTGTACATCTAGAACCTATTATAGATTCATCTAAAGGTAAGTTAAGTTCCTTTAAGGCAATCATAAAATCTGTAGAACTTATTAATTTTGCACTTACATTACTTTTTATTGCTTTTTTAAAAAGAAATTCATCTCTTGTTAATAATATTCTATTTTCATTTTTTGCAATATTTATTAATTCATCATCATTAAGCATTTTATTATATATAGTATCATAACCAAGTAGTCTTAACCATTTTGCAAGTCTTCCTAACATTGCATCTACTATAAATTTCATAAAATTTATATTCCCTCTGGAAAGCTATGAGCTATATATTTTATTATTTCATTATGAGTAACAATTCCTATAATCTTTTTATTTTCAGTTACAATAACTCCTGGTAAACCTTTTCTTCTGATGTCTATTGCAATATCAGAAATAGAGATATTCTTTTCTACAATAGGAATGTCTACAATCATTGATGTTGTTACTAATATTTCTTTTATTTTAGCTTTTTGATGTTTTTCTGATGTTTTTCTATAAAATTCTATTAAAGTATTAACAACTTCTCCTTCAGTTATTACACCTAAAATTCTACCTTCATCATTTAAAACTGGTAAAAAAGAAAGATTATAATCTAGCATTATTCTTCTTGCATGTATTACTCTATTATGTGGATATATCACTAGTGGATTTTTATTCATTATTAAATCTATAGTAGTAGAAGAATTCTCAAGAAATTTTATCATATCTCTTCTATAAATCATACCAAGAAAAGTTTCACCATAGAAAAGAGGAAAAGAATTTACATTAAATTCTAACATTAATTCTGCACATTTTCTAATAGAACACTCATATGATATATGAGTAGGAAACTCTCTAACAAATCCTGAATTGTAAAGAGATTCTGGAGATATTCTTCTTACTTTTTCTATACCAATTCTACTTAAAATATCTCTATAGCTAATTGTACCAATGAGTTTTTCATTTTCATCATAAATACATACACTATCTACTGGTTCTTTTCTTAAAATTTCTAACGTATCAGTTATAGGTCTATTCTTACTTAGCATAGGAGGATTCTTTACTAAAATATCTGTTATTTTCATACTACGTACCTTTTGCTAATATTTTAATAAAATCGACTTTTGTAATTAGACCAGTTAATTTATCATCATTATTTACTACTGGCATTCCACCAATATTATACTCAATTAACATTCTTGCTGCTAAACTAGCATCTTCACTTTCTTTTATTGTTATTGGATCTGGTGTCATAATATCTTCAGCAACAGGTATTAAGTAAATACGTTCATAAGAAACTTCACCATACTCTTTTCTAATTCTTTTAATAAAACTTTCAACTTTCTTTGGAAGTGTAACAAATGATAAATCTGTTTCAGTAATTATTCCTACTGGTTTTCCACCATCAACAACTATAACTCTATCATTATTATATTTTTCTAGTATATCAATTACTCTATATACACTATGATGTCTACCTACTATAGGAATATTATTAGTTTGACAAACTGATTTTACATCATATTTAGATTCAAAATTTTTAGCAAAATATCTTGTTATATCAGTTTTTGTAATTATACCAACCAGTTCTCCCTTATCATTTACTACAGGTATACCTCTAATATTTTCATTAATCATTTTTTTAGCAGCTTCAATAATTGATGAGTTCTCATTTATTGTTACTACAGGACTACGCATTATTTCTGATACTAATATTGAATCAAAATCTCTTTGCTGAAAATCATAACTTCTAAGCTTTCTAATAATATCTCTTCTTGTTATTATACCTACTGGATGATTTTTCTCAATAACAACTAATCTACTCACTCCTTTTTTTAGCATTAAATTTCTTACATAAGCTAAGTTATCATTTGGATTTACAACAATAACAGGTGATGACATAAAATCACTTACACTCATTTTTTCCACCTAATTGTTAATGACTAAATTCTAAACGACAATCTTCACATAAAAACTGACCATTAACTTCCTTAAGTGAATCTGACCATTCTTCACAATTATCACAATATCCTACCATTTCTTCTTCTGAACTTACAAGTAATCTATTTTTTGTTGCTTCTATTAGTATTTCAATAAGTTCTGGTGCTACGTTTAGTATATCTCTTGATGTTATAATTCCAATCATTTTTCCATCTTTAATAACAATTAATCTACGAATATTTAAAGAAGACATCTTTTTTGCTGCTTCCATAATTTCAGCTTTTGGACTTATAACAAATAATGGTGATGACATTATCTCTTTTGCTAATGTTTTTTCAGGATCTAGACCTTTTGCAATTACCCTAGTAACTAAATCTCTTTCAGTTATTATACCAACTGGATTATTATTATGTGTTATAACTACAGATCCTACACCTTTTTCACTCATTTCCATAGCAACTTTTCTTATATTAACATCTTCAGGTAATGTTACTACATCTCTACGCATTACATCTTCTACAAGTAGATTTCTTATTTTTGTCATAATTATCTGTATTATATATACAGCTAAATTTATTTAAACTTAAATTAATAATTTAATAGTATTATAAAGGTATAGCACCACCTGAAGGTAATTTAGATAGAATTTCATTATTAGGTATTGCATTTATAATTTCTTTATATTCATTACTTGCTCTTTTTATTAATAATTCTTTTATTTTTTTAACTAAAGCTTCTCCTTTTAAATATCCAGGTACTAATTTAACAAAAGCAATAGAATTGTTCTTTACAAAATTTTCACTACCTACAATTATCTTAAACTCTCTATCTACTATTTTTACACCTAAAAATAATTCCAATGGTACGTTACGAATATAATTTCTTTCACCATATATCATAAATGCACCTTTTTTAAGAAATTCACCTGAAGGTGGTTTCTTACTTACTTGATTAGCCATAACCCAATATCCATCTGCACTACTTAATCCAGCTTTCCATGCTTTTGAATATACAATAGCAAAAGATACTGCTTCTTTTTTTGTTTCTTCAGGAATTTCCTTACCATTAGATTTTACTATAACAACTGAGCCACCAGGTACATCTGCATGAACAAAAATATCCTTCTCATCCATATATCTTTTTACAAGAATTTCATTCTGCTTAGCATCTTTTCCTCCAATTATTAGAAATCCTTGAGATGAAAAAGTCCATCTAAATCTTTCATACCACTCTTTTTTCATTTCCTTTACAATAATTACTTTACTTACTTCTTCCAAACCTTTTTTTAATTCATTAATTTTTCTCTCAGTTTCATTTATAGCATTAATAAGACCATTAATTTTCCTTGAAATTTCTTTATATTCTGAAAAGAATTTATTCATATTCTCTGAAGCTGAAATTTTAAAGTCAATTTCTAATTCTTGATTATCTATAATAGTTTTAAGAGTTCCTTTTGAAGGATTTATTTCTAATATTTTAATAGGAGAAAATTTCTTTATTTCTTCCCAATCTATGTTTTTCTTCCTCATATTAACTACATAATCTATTAGAGCTTGAATTTTATCTAAGTTAGTTAAAATAATTTCCCCAATTCTTTTATACTTGATTTGTTTTTCTTCTAATTCTTTTAAGTACTTTTTTTGTCTCTCAATTATACCTTCAAGTTCTTTAATTTTTTCATCTATTGGTTTTCTTTGTTTTTCTGATATTTTTTGTATAATAAATGATGAAAAGTACTCATCTATTGCATTATTAAATGAGTCAAAATATACTTTTTCATAAGGTAATGAGGTAAACTCAATAGGTTGAACTGAGATTCTTTCTCCATTCTTTATTATAATATTTGGCTTTAATACTGAAGATTTAATTTCTTCTATTAGTAATCTAGCAGTTTTTATAAATTTTTGAAAAGCTTCATTATTAATTTCTGAGAATAATGTATTAGAATTTATATTACATCTTGCTAAAACTTCTTCTATAAATTCTGGAGGTAAGTTGTAATATTTACTTAAAGCTCTTAATACACTTAAATTCTTTAGATTTTCATTACTAATAATGTCATTATAGTTAATATCATCATAAATGCTTTTACCTCTAGGAGGAGGAAGCTTATAAGTTTCTCCTATTTTAATACATCTATCTTTCATTTTTCTCTGATATAATGCAAAAATAATTTTTTCAAATTCATCAGTTATTATTATATTACCTTTTTCAAATAATTCTAAATATAACTTTAATACTTTATTTTCATTAGTTTTTAATGTTATGCAAATAATTCTTTCTAAATCTATTTGAGTAATCTCAATTATTTGAGCATTTAATAACAATGATCTCATTCTAGATACAGGATAAGAAGGAGAAGAAGGTAATGGATATTTAAAATTAGTTATGTTAATTCTTTTTCCTAATTCAAATATTAAATTAAAATTAATTCCATTAGCTTTATGAAGACGAAAAATAAAAGCAAAATCATTTAAGTTATATATATTTTCTATTCGAGTATTTATAAGTACAGAATTCAGCTCTTTAACAATAGCGAGGAGATCTATGGATGATAAACAAGACTTCAAATTCAACACCTACACATTATTCTATTTACAGAAAAATTTACTATATAAGAATAATATTTGCAATAATTGCTGGATTATTATGTGGAATATTAAATTTAAAAGAAGGAATTGGCTTGATAGTAGGAGTATCATTCTTTCTTTTGAGTTATATTCTATTTAGATATGTAATTAAAGGGATATATTCTCGTGTAAAAGATTATAGAAAACTATATACAACAGGAATTTTTTCATATTTTCTAATTTGGTATGTAATTTGGGTTATTACTTATAATATTATTTGGATGTAAGTTCTGTATTTCCTTTTACATATTCTGGATATTTCTCTTTGAGCTCAGATAAAGTTCTTAAAATAATTTCCCAACATAAAAGAAAACCTCTTTCATAATCATCAATAGTTGGTCTAAACATTTCATTTTTAAAATTATTAGCAATTTCTCTAATTTTCTCTGGAGTTTCATATTGATAAATTCTTGTAAAAAAAGCAATTTTGTCTTTTTCCTTCATAGCAATATATATACCCTTTATAGCATTAAAGAAGCCATTTCCCATTTCTCCAAATTTCTCTAGTTTGTTTTTTAATTGTATTAATTCTTCTTCAGCTCTTGCTAGATTATTAAAATAAATATATTTAACTAATTGTGATATTTCATAAGAGAATTTTATTAATTGATCATAATTATTATGCATAATAAAGAAAGAAAGTGTGATTTATTAATACTTTTTGGATTTTTTTCTTTTATGAGTAATATAAATGCTGATATTATTGTTGAGGCAATAAGAAAATTAGAATGTGATTTACCAGAAGATGTAGAAAAAAAGTTACTAGAAATAAGAGAAAAAGAAGAAGGTTTAAGTAGAATTGTTATTGATTCTATAATAGAGAATATAAGATATGCTAGAGAAGAAAAAGTACCAATATGCCAAGATACAGGAATTATTGAATTTTTTGTAAAAGGTTCAAAAGGATTTAAAGAGATTAAGAAGATAATAGAAGAAGCTATAAAAAGAGCAGTAAAAGAAGTACCTATAAGAGCAAATACAGTAAATCCTTTTACAAGAGAAAATCAAGGAGAAAACTTAGGAAGATTTCATCCAATAATTCATTTTGAATATGAAGATAATGACTTTATGAGAATTGATATCTTAGCAAAAGGTGCTGGTTCAGAAAATGTTAGTTGTATTTACATGTTAGATCCAGTAAAAGGAATTAAAGGAATAAAAGAAGCTGTAATTGATACTATAAGAAAAGCAAATGGTAAGCCATGTCCACCAATAATTGTAGGTATTGGAGTAGGAGGAAATATGGAATTAGCTGTACATTTATCAAAATATGCTCTTTTAAGACCTATTAATCAAAGAAGTCCTTATGAGTTTGTAAGAAAATTAGAAGAAGAATTAGAAGAAGAAATAAATAGTTTAGGAATAGGACCTATGGGTTTTGGTGGAAAAACTACAGTAATTAATGTAGCAATAGAATGGGCACATTGTCATACAGCAAGTCTTCCATTATGTATAAATATTCAATGTTGGGCATTAAGAAGAATCTCTATTATATATGATGGAAAAGAAGTAAAGATAACTAGGTGAAAATATGAAGATATGGAAGTTAAGTACTATATTAAATGATGAAGTAATTGAGAAATTAAATATAGGAGATATTGTATATTTTTCTGGTATTTTATTTACTATGAGAGATATGGCACATCTAAGAGCAGTAGAACTCTTAAGAAGAGGTGAAGAACTTCCATTTGATTTAAGAAATAAAATAATATATCATTGTGGTCCTTTGCTTAAAGGATTAAAAGTTGTTTCTGCTGGTCCAACAACAAGTATGAGAATGGAAGAATTAGAGGAGGAATTAATAAAATTTACAGGATTAAAGGGTATAATAGGAAAAGGAGGAATGGGTGAGAAAACACTTAATGCTTTAAAAAAGTATCACTGTGTATATATGGAATTTCCAGGAGGAGCAGGTGCTTTAGCAGCAAAACGAATTAAAAGTATAAAGGAAGTATATTGGAAAGATCTAGGAGATCCTGAAGCAGTATGGGTTTTAGAAGTAGAAGATTTTGGGCCATGTTTTATTACTATGGATTCAAAAGGAAATAGATTAAGATAATTATTTACTTTTTTGCTTATATTCACTCCATAATTTTCTTACTGTAGTAACAAATCTTCTTGTAGCTTCTTCTGGATTTGCAGATTTTGTAATAGCACCACCAACTATAATTATTTTAGCACCTGCTTTTACTAATAATGGTACAACTTCTAGTTTTATTCCACCAGCTACTGCAACTGGTATATTTACTGATTTAACAAGATTTTCTACTATAGCAATTTTTTGATCTACTTCTCTTTCTCTTATTTGTGCACTTATACCAACATGTAAGCAAACAATATCAACACCTAATTTTTCAACTTCTATAGCTCTTGATATTGGATCTTTAAGATTCATTAAGTCTACCATTACCTTAAGACCATACTTTCTAGCTGCACCTACTGCATCTTTTATTGTATAATCATCTGTTGCTCCCATTACTGTTACTATATCTGCACCATTTTCAGCAGCTAATTCTGTTTCTAACCATCCAGTATCAAATGTTTTAAGATCTGCTACAATTGTAGCATTTGGACATAATTTTCTAAACTCTTTTACTACTCTTAGACCTTCTGATTTAATTAAAGGTGTTCCTGCTTCTATTATATCAGCTCCTCCACGATATGCTGCTTCAGCAATAGGTAATGCATCCTTCATATATCTTTCATCAATAGCTACTTGAACTTTTGGACCATCATAAAGTGGGGTTAGACCCAATTCCAACACCTTCTTATCTGTTGGTATTCCATTATAATCCCAACCTCTTATAGCATAATATTCATTTAGTAGTCTATCTAAATTAATTGTTTCTCCTTTTGCAGGACCATCTGGTAATGGTTCAGTTAATAATCTCTTAGGTAAAGTATCATCTTTTCTTGAAAAACCTTCTCTAACATTAAAAAGTCTTTCTAAATTGTATATTCTTTCTCCAATTTTGTAGAATTCTTCTCTATCAACATAAAATCCTGTAGCAGTTGTAAGTAATCTTGCATAAAAATCAGGTTCAAAATTTAGTGTAGAAAATAATGCAAGTGTAGAATACTTACATAATATAAGAGAGTCTATAACTGCAAATACATCTTGCATAATTTTTGTAAGTAATGCCTTATTTTCATAAGAATTTGGATTTAAATATCTTGGAATACTTAAAATTTCAGGAGCAATCATAAAAGCTCTCAAGTGACATCCTCCTCTATTTGAAGTTGCATAAGCAAGAGCCATTCCTTTTGCTCCTCTTGGATCATATGCAGGAAGTTCAAGTCCTTTAACATGAAAAGCATAATCTTCAGCATTAAGTATTTCAGAAGCTCTTTTAACACCTTCAGCTAATATATTTCCAATACCTTCTCTAAAAGCAGTCATTTTTATTAATTTATATAAACTCTCTATACTACCAAATTTTGGTTCAAAACCTATACTTCTAGCATCAATTTTACCATTTTCATAACATGCCATAAGAAAAGCAATTATTTGACCCATTGATATTGTATCTATTCCATACCTATTACACATATCATTAGCTATAGCTATAGCTTCAATATCACTTATACCACAATTTGGACCAAAAGCCCATATTGTTTCATATTCTGGTCCTTCTGTTTCTAATATATTACCATTAGGTAATTTCACATTTGTAATTCTTCCACACATTATTGGACATGCAAAACAACCTTTTTTCCCTTTTAAAATTGTTTTTGCCATATATTCTCCACTTACTTTTTCAGCTTCTTCAAAAAAACCTGATGTATAATTTCTTACTGGAAGTATTCCAGCCTTATTAATTATATGAATTAAAATAGCAGTACCATATCTTCCTAAGCCATCACCAGTAATTGGATGACCTTTAATTACATCCATACAACGTTTTACTTCTTTCATAAATGCATAACGATTTGCAATAGGAATTTCTGCTGATCCTTTAACTATTATTGCTTTTAGTTTTTTTGATCCCATAACAGCACCTACACCACCTCTAGCTGCAGCTCTATGTTTATCATTCATTATAGCAGCTATTTTAACAAGTCTTTCTCCAGCAGGACCAATACAAGCAACTCTAGCATATGGCTCACCTATAATCTGTTTAAGACGAGCTTCTGTTTCAAATACATCTAAGCCCCAAATATTAGATGCATCATGAAGTTCTGCTTTTCCATTTATTACAGAAAGAAATACAGGAGTATCACTTACACCTTCTATTATAATTCCATCAAATCCAGCTCTTTTTAATTCAACTCCAAAGTATCCACCACTATTAGCATCAAATATTGTACCTGTAAGAGGAGATTTTGTAGATACAGAATATCTACCAGAAGTAGGAGCAGGTGTACCTGTAAGAGGACCTGTCATAAATATTAACTTATTTTTTGGACCTAAAGGATCTATACCTACAGGAAGTTCATCAAATAATATTTTTGCACCATATCCTCTTCCACCAATAAATTGATATGCTATATCCATATTTAGTTCTTCAATTGAAATTTCTTTTGAAGATAAATCAACTCTTAGTATTTTTCCCATGTAACCGCCCATATATTTATCATCTCTTAATCGAAAAGAATTTAATAATGGTGTTATTTAAATTTAATTGATAAGAATTGAAGATAAAAATAGAGTTTTTTGCAATACTAAGAGAAATACTAGGTATGTCAAGTATGGAGGTAGAGTGTGAAGGAACAACTATAGAGGATATTCTAAATTTATTATTAGAAAGATTTGGTTCAGTATTAGAAAATGTAATTTTTGAAGGGGGAAGATTAAAAGATATGGTAAAAATTTTGTTAAATGGAAAAGATATAAGAGGACTAAATGGACTTAATACAGAACTAAAAGATGGAGATTGTATTTCAATATTTCCTCCAGTAGCAGGAGGATAACATAAAAAATAATAAAAATTTTACACAAGGAAAAATACAAAAAATTATTTCTTTAATGGTTTACCAGAAACTACTATTTCTATTACTGATACGTTCCTAGGCGGATCTCCAAGAGTTTCAGTATCAATTTTAATTGACTTTATTGCTGAAGAATCTCCAATGAATCTATTTGCAAGTATTTGAGCAACATCTACTGCACGAGATATTGCTCTTCCTCTTGCCTTTATTGTAATACTATCGCTTTGAGTTAATTGTAGTAATGCTGCCATAACATAACTCATAAGTGGTTTTTTACCAACTAAAACTACATCTTTAAGAACTTCTTTAGGTTTTTGTGCTTCTGGTTTTTTTGCTTCAGCCATATTTTCACCTCACTCTAAGTAGTTTAAACTAAGCTTAAATAAAAATACAGCTCTTAAATAAATCTTTATCTCGTGAGTAAGCGAGATATAATGAATAAGTATAATGCTACTGCATATTTATACAATATGAGGTATAAATATGAGCAAGAATTAAAAATAAGTTTTTTGTTAGGAAGAATAAAACCAAAAGAAAATGAAGTACTAGTAGATATAGGATGTGGTACAGGTCTTCTTTTTAAGATGATAAAATGTAAGGAAATTATTGGTATTGATATATCTATAAATATGATAAGAGAAGCTAAGAAAATTGGAAAAGCTGAATTAATTTTAGCAGATGGAGAATTTTTACCATTAAGAGATGAAGTTGCTGATATAGTAATGAGTATTACTGTTATTGATCTTGTAGAAAATAAAGAGAAGTTTTTCTCAGAAATAATGAGATGCTTAAAAAGAAATGGTAGATTTGGAATTAGTATTTTAAAACATTCAAGTATTCCAAAAAACATACCAGAAAATACTGAAATTTATGAGTCTGATACTATGAGAAGTATTTTTCTAATTGGTAGAAAATAATAATAAGCTTAATAAATACAGATAACAAAACTTATAGTAGAATAAAGTGGTGTTAATTAATGCCAAATGAAACATTTAAACTACTTAATAAGGCACTAAATAACCAGATATTAGTAAAATTAAAAGATGGACATGAATATATAGGAAATCTTGTAAAATATGATCAAACAATGAACTTAGTATTAACTGATGCTATAGAAACAGTAGATGATGGTAGTCCACTAGCAAAATATGGTAAAATATTGGTAAGAGGAAGTAATATATTATATATTGTTACATCTCCATCAAAAGATATTATAAAGCGTACATAATACTTTTATATGGTGAACTATAATTGATGAATAGAAAAATAGTAGTTGAGGAACTTCACTCTCAAGCTGTTAAAAATCAATTAGTAGAATTTGTAGAAAGAAAAGGTACAGGTCATCCTGATTTTATGGCAGATAGTTTATCAGAAGAATTTAGTCTTTCTCTTTGTAAATACTACATGGAAAAATTTGGACAAATATTTCATCATAATGTAGATAAAGTACTTATAGTAGGAGGACAAACTAATGTAAGATTTGGTGGAGGAGAAGTAGTAGCACCAATATACATATTAATGTCTGGAAGAGTAACTTCAGAAGTAATTAATAATAATGTAAGAGAATATATACCAGTTGGAAGAATTGCAATTGAAGCTGCAAAAAATTGGATAAAAAATAACATAAGATTTTTAGATCCTGAGCATCATGTAATAGTAGATTATAGAATAGGAAGAGGTTCTGTAGATCTTGTTTCTATTTATGAGTATAAAAATAAAATAAAATGTGCAAATGATACATCATTTGGTGTTGCTTTTGCACCACTTACTACATTAGAAAAAATAGTTTATGATACTGAAAGATTCATAAACTCAACTCAGCTAAAAAAGGAGATGCCTGAAGTTGGAGAAGATGTAAAAGTCATGGGATTACGTATAGGTAATGAAATTAAATTAATAATTGCAGTAGCAATGATTTCTAGATTTATATATGATTTAAGTCATTATTTATCTATTAAGGAGGAGCTTAAAAATAAAATACAAGATTATTTAGTTAAAAAATATGAAGTACCAGTAGAAGTAGAAATAAATACTGCAGATAAACCTGAAATAAATAGTATCTATTTAACAGTAACAGGAACTTCTGCAGAAATGGGAGATGATGGTGAAACTGGAAGAGGTAATAGAGTTAATGGTCTTATAACACCATCAAGACCAATGTCACTTGAAGCTACTGCAGGTAAAAATCCAATGAGTCATGTAGGTAAAATATACAATGTAATTGCAAACAAAATTGCAAATAAAATTGCAGAAATGAAAGGTATAGAAGAAGTTTATGTAAAAATTGTAAGTCAAATAGGTAAACCTATTGATGATCCTTACTTAACAAATATACAACTAATACTAGAAAAATCATATTGCTTAAATAATAGTATGAAATATGAAATAGAAAGTATTGTAAATGAAGAATTTAATCAAATTGAGAAGATAATCGAAGGATTATTAGAAAGAAAATTTATACTCTTTTAAATTCTTTAATTCTTTCTTGTCTATACTCTTCAAATAATGAAATTAACTTTTTAGTTTTCTCTTTAGATTTTTCTTCTAATTTTTTCTTAGAATTTTTAAGTGCTTCTTCAATTATGTTTCTTTCAATTAAAATAAACTCATTATAATCTTTAAAATTAAGTTCATTTAAGTAAATAATTGGTATATTAAAATCAAATAACATATCAGAAACTTCTTGAGTTATTATAAATTCTGGAGGAAATCTTAATAATTTATTTCTAATTTCTTCATTAATTTCTCCTATTTTTTTAATTACAAATTTATTAGTTTTAGATTCTATAGCTTCTTTTAATGTAGGAAACTTTTTAATTATTATAGTATTTCCATTTGCTAATGAAATCATATCATCTATTATACTTTTCTTTTCATTTCTTTCTTTTTCAAGTTCAAATCTCAATTTATTTATTTCATCTGTTAAAGATTTTATACGACGATCTATTTCATAATCATTGAGAATTTGTTTAGTATCCTTTTTAACTAAAAGTAATTTTTCTTCTAATTCCTTTACTTTATTTTCTAGATCTTTTATCTTAAGAAGTAAAGCATCACGTTCTAACTTAATAGTATTTAATTTATTTTTAAGTAATAATATCTTCTCTTTTTCAGATTTACGTTTCTTAATACTTACTGGTTTTCTTTCTACTTGTGGTAATTGTGATAAAGAAATTGCATCCTTAATGCTTACACCCCTAATTACTAATGCTTTAACCTCCTCTATATCAACTTTTACACCAGATTCTCTTATATGTGCTACACATTGCTCTAGCTTATTTCTATAATACATAAAAGCTTTAAAAGCTGCTATAAGTGCATCTCTTTGATGAGTATCTTTAACTATAATATTTTGCTCAGAAGTAATCTTATTGATAAGAGAAATTTTTTCATCTATTTTTAATGAAGATTCTGGAGAAAATACAATTGCATTATGAGAAGCAGCTAATTTTGAAATTATTGGTGGTGGAGGATTAACATCTGATGCAAATATTAATGCTCTACCTAATGATACTATAATTCTTGTAATATCTCCTCTTGTAATATTCCTACCACTTGATAAATATAGTACTCTTCCATTTAAATCAAGTACAGCAATTCCACAAACTGTCCCTGGATCTATTCCAATAATAAGATATTTCTTCTTTTGCTTTTCCTCAATATGAGATATTGGAATATATTCAAATGATTTTGATAAAATTGGAATAATTCTTACACTTATACTTGAAGTACGTATAGGACGAATAATTCCAATTAACTGATTTCTAGGTGAATAAACAACAAATACAGCACCTTCTATACCATGAGAACTCTTTTTAAATATAAGATCATAATCTATTCCTTTTGATTTTAAACGATTCTGAATTATCTTTGTTAAATTTAATATTGCTCCTTCAACACTTCTTCTATATCTATTTGCACTCATACCCCCAGAACCAAAACTTCTTCTTCGAGAAATTATTATCTTAGTTTCAGGATCATAGAATTTTACTAAATATCCATAACCTAACAAAACTGCTTTTGCACAAATTTCTGCAGACTTTATAGGAGATAATTTTCCTCCCTTTGATAGTCTTAATTCTTTTGCAATTAATGAAAGAGACTTAAAGCCATGAGTAGGAGAACCACAAATTTGAATTAAATCAGCTCTAGGAATACAACTCATAAAGCTTTTAATTTCCTGTTCTGATCCAAGTTCATATATATTATCAATTGCAATTGCATCAACTTTATATTGCTGAGCAATTTCTATTGTTTCAGCTTTTGATAAATCCTCTTTTTTTAAGATAATACCAGAAGGATCTACTACTACAACTGAATATCTATCATAAGATGGAAGTTTATCTATACCTAATACGATCTTATACTGCATTTATATTCTGCTATTTTTTATTGCTTTTAGCTATATATTATATTTTTTGTTATTAATATTGTTTCGAAAAAATAAAAGAAATAAAATTATTAAGAAATAAAAAACTAATTATTTCTCTTTTATTATAAAAACAAAAAGTTTAAAAGTAAACTCTCTCCTAAATTAAGAGAAAAGATTATAAAAAAGGTGAATAAAGTGAAGGAAGAAAAAGAAGAAATTAAGTATGAAAATGGAGTAATGATAATAAAAGGAGAAAGCAATATTGTAAATGTAGCAATGGCATTATCTTCTCCTACAAGAATTCAAATATTAAATTATGTAAGAGGAAGAGAAGTAGATATGCAACAAGTAGCAGAATTTATAAAACAAAGTAAAGCAAATGCAAGTGCACAAATGAAAATTTTAGAAAAAGCAGGACTTATTAAAACACTATATAAGCCAGGTGTAAGAGGAGTAAAGAAAATTTGTACAACTAACTTAAAAGAAGTAAGATTTATTTTTGAATAATAAGGCTTTTTCTTTCTATACATGATTTAATAAATCCTAGAAAAGGTGGAGATGGTTTACCTGGTCTAGATTTAAATTCAGGATGTGCTTGACAAGCAAAGAAGAATGGATGATCTTTAATTTCTATAAATTCTACACTTTTATCATCATAAGAAATACCACTTATTATTAAACCATTTTTTTCTAATATGGGTATATATTCTGGATTAACTCCATATCTATGGCGATGTCTTTCAAAGACTTCAGTAGAACCATAAATTCTATGAGCTAATGTTCCTTCCTTTACAATTATTTTATATGAGCCTAATCGCATTGTACCACCTAATTTTGTTATATTTTTTTGTCCTGGTAGTAAATCAATTACAGGATATTTTGTATTAGGATCTATTTCAGTAGAATGTGCTTCCTTATAACCAATTACATTTCTTACAAATTCTACAATTGCTAATTGAAAACCAAAACATATTCCAAGAAAAGGAATTTTATTTTCTCTTGCATATTTTATTGCCATTATTTTTCCTTCAGAACCTCTTGCACCAAATCCAGGTAAAACTATAATTCCATGATAATTACTAAGCTTTGATATAGATGAGGGATTATCTTCAAATTCTGTAGTTTCAAACCATCCAAATTCTGGAAAAACTTTAAGTTCTGCTGCAGCATGTTTTAAAGCTTCTACAATACTTATATACGAATCAGTAAGCTTAGTATATTTACCACACATTGCAATTCTTACTTTTTCTTTTGCATCTCTAAATGAATCAATAATTGCCTTCCATTTACTCCAATTAGGTGTATTATTACCTAACATTAGTCTTTTTACAATATAATCCCCCATGCCTTGCTTATCTAATTCTAATGGAAGTGCATATATATTATCAACATCATATGATGTAAATACTGCATCAGGAGTAACATTACCAAATAATGAAATTTTTCTTCTAACTTCTTCATTTATTTGTGTACGACATCTTGCTACTAATATATCTGGTTGTATACCTATTCTTCTTAATTCTTGTATACTATGTTGAAAAGGTTTACTTTTTTGTTCATGAGTAACATCTAGTATTGGTACTAAAGCTATATGAACAAATAAAGTATTATAGTAGCCTTCTTCAAGTCGCATTTGTCTTGCAGCTTCAAAAAAGGGCAAGCTTTCTATATCTCCAACAGTTCCACCAATTTCCACAAGAAGTACATCAACTTTTGATTTATTAGCAACTTCTCTTAAACGTCTTTTAATTTCATCTGTTATATGTGGTATTATTTGAACACAACTCCCAAGATATTCTCCTCTTCTTTCTCTTTCAATAACTGATAAATAGATTTGTCCTGTAGTAATATTATTTAGTTTTGATAAGTTTATATCTAAAAATCTTTCATAATGTCCAAGATCTAAATCTGTTTCTCCTCCATCTTCAGTTACAAATACTTCACCATGTACATATGGATTCATTGTTCCTGCATCTACATTTACATAAGGATCTATTTTTACTACAGAAACAGAATATCCTCTTACTTGTAACATCTTACCTATTGAGGCTGTAAGAATACCTTTTCCTACACTACTTAAGACACCACCAGTTACAAATATGAACTTACTCATGATACTCACTTATTTTTTATTGATCATTTTTCACTCTAAATAAATTTTCTAGAGTATTTATTGATTCCTTATGTTTATTTAATTTCATAAAAAGTTAATGATTTTAATTATTTGGTCTTTGAAATTAATTCATAATCTCTTATAAGCCAATAACCATAATTTCTATACCATAAAATTTCACTTTTAGTTATTTTTATTCTTTTTCTGAATAATGGAGAATCACAAACAAAAGTTTCATATTCACCTCCTTCACCTGTTATATTAATTCCATATTTTTCTCTTAGTTTAATTAGCTCTTTTATAGTATCTAAATCTAATCTTCTACCTAACCATTCTTTTCCAAAACCTTCTGCAGCAACACAAGAAAAATATACTTCAAAACCTAAGTTAATTATTTCATTTAAAATATCTATTTCAGGAAGATTCCATAATGGAAATATAGCTTTAACATTTAGTTTATCACAAATGTATTCTATTTTTTCCTTTTGATATTTACTCTTAATAACACCTACAGCAATACCATCAAATTCTTTATTTTTTAAAAAATCAATAATCTCTTGAACTTCTTTATCTTTTTCTCCAGAAACATTAATAAATTGCCAATTTAGTCCCATACATTCAGCTTGTATTTTTGTAAATTCAACATTTGGTCTATGAAACATCCATGAGTCAAAAGTTTTAGGAATAACTGTAAGAAGATTAACTTTATATCCTTTATTTATTAATTTATATAATGCTAAGTTACTATCTTTACCACCAGAATATAATAAAATTAATTTCATAAAAGAATAAATATAAATGAGTTATATAAAGCTATTAAAGGGATTTAAATTGTTATTAGAAATTAATAATTTACATGTATTAGTTGAAGGAAGAGAAATATTAAAGGAGATAAATTTATCCATAGAGAAAGGAGAGATAATTGCCATAATGGGACATAATGCTTCAGGAAAGACTTCACTTGCACTTACGATAGCTGGTTTTCCTCAATATGTAGTAAGTAAAGGAAAAATAATATTTGATGGAAGAGATATTACTAATCTTTCAATTTATGAAAGAGCAAGATTAGGAATTGGAATTGCATTTCAATCACCACCTGCAATACATGGCTTAAAATTAAAAGATATGATTGCTTTTGCTGCTGGTAAAAATCCTTGGATATTAAGAGATTATAATTTTGTAGAAGAAATTTTAAGAAAAGTAAATCTTGAGCCAAGTCTTTATATGAATAGAGAGCTTAATGTTGGCTTTTCTGGTGGTGAAAGAAAAAGAAGTGAACTTGCACAATTATTTGCAATGAAGCCAAAGCTTATGATTCTTGATGAAATAGATAGTGGTGTAGATATAGATTCTCTAAAAATACTTGGAAATAGCTTAAAAGAGTATATTGAAGAAAATAATTGTACAGTAATGATAATTACACATCATAGACATATACTTCAATATGTAAAACCAAGTAAGGTTTATATAATGTCAAAAGGTAGGATTGTTCTAACTGGAAGTTACGAAGAGCTAATTCCTAAAATAGAAACTTTAGGATATGATGCTTTAATAAAAGAGGTATTAAAAAATGAATTGGAGAGAAAAGTATAGAGAACTTGCTCTTCAAGCATTAACAAAAAAATCAATATATGGAAGTGATATTGATATAAATAAATTTATTGATAAAAAAGAAGAAGAAGTTGAAATTAATGAGGAAATAAAAAGTAGAGCATTAGAAGTTGGTATTGAATTATCTCAGGAAAAAAGTGGTACTTATCTACAAATTGATCACTCAGTAATATTATCTAAAGTAGCTTCTAACATAAAAGGATTAGAAATCCTGCCTACAGATGAGGCTCTATTAAAATATGATTGGTTAAGATCATATTATTGGAAAGCAATATCTGTTGATCAAGATAAATATACAGCAATAGCTGAATTAAAATCAACTAAAGGTTATTTCATAAGAGTTGCTCCTTACGTAAGAATTACACAACCAATTCAGGCTTGCTTATATATACATTCTCAAGGATTATTACAAGCACCACATAATATAATAATAGCAGAAGAAGGTTCTGAAGTTAATATAATAACAGGTTGTACAATAGGTAGTAAAGTCAATTATGGTCTTCATATTGGTATTAGTGAATTTTATGTAAAGAAAAATGCAAAAGTAATATTTACTATGATACATAGTTGGAATGAAGGGATGTATGTTAGACCTAGAACAGGAGTAATTATAGAAGATGATGGAGTATTTGTCTCAAACTACATATTACTTAAACCTGTAAGAGATTTACAAGCATATCCTACTGCTTATTTAATAGGAAAAAATGCAAAAGCAAAATTTAATTCCATAATATATGGAAGTCAAGATTCTATTATAGATTTAGGAAGTAGAATTATTTTAATGAATGAAGGTTGTTCTGGAGAGTCAATTTTTAAGGTTGTTGCCACTGGTAATGCAAAAGTCTATAATAGAGGTCAAATCATAGGACAAAATAGAAATACTAAAGGTCATCTTGAATGTAGAGGAATGATATTATGTCCTACAGCTTCAATAGTTGCTATTCCTGAATTAGTAGCAGAACATTCTGAAACAGAATTATCACATGAAGCTGCTATTGGAAAATTACAAGAAGAACAATTAAATTACTTAATGGCAAGAGGAATACCTCCTGATGATGCTATAGGAATACTTGTAAAAGGCTTTTTAGACCCAGGATTACCAGGTATTCCTGAGATCTTACAATCTGAAATAAGGAGAAAAATTCTTACTACTATAAGAGTATGACATCTCCAGAATAAATTTTTACTATTTTTCCATTCTGATTTAAAATTAATGATCCATCATCATCAATATCTATAGCTATACCTTTAATACTTCTATCTAGTAATTTAACTTCAATAGATTTTCCAAATATAGATGATTTTGAACGCCATAATGATATAATATTAGAAAAGCCATTATTAATTGCTTGAATATATAAATTTTCAGAATTTTCTAGAATTTTACATAATAATTCTGCTCTATCTATATTTTTTCCCAAAATATCATAAAGAGATATTGCTGAAATTTTTAAGTCATCAGGAAGAATACTAGAGGGAAAATTAGCATTAATTCCTATTCCTACAGTTACAAAATTTACTTTATCTAATTCAATATCACCTTCTAATAATATTCCACATAATTTTCTGTTATTAATTATAATATCATTAGGCCATTTTAGTGATGCTTTTATACCATAATATTCTAGAGAAGTAGTAATTGCTACTCCAAATAATAATGATAACTTATAGATATCTTTTGGAGATATTAATGGACGTAATAATAAACTAAACCAAAGTCCTCCTCTAGGAGAATACCACTTTCTATTCATTCTTCCTTTTCCATTTGTTTGTTCTAATGCGATTACTAAAGTTCCTTCTGGAAAACCTTTTTCTGCTAATTCTTTTATTAATCTTTGTGTAGAATCTATACTTTCTAATGTTATAATTTCTTTTCCAAAAATTTTAGTCTTTAATCTTAATTTTAATTCTAATGGAAGAAGACCATCAAATCTTGGTATAACTCTATAGCCTTTCCCACGAATACCCTCTATAATATAACCTTGTTTTCTAAGATTTTGAATTTTCTTATGAACAGCTACTCTACTTATATTCAATCTTTTTGCTATTTCTTCTCCTGAAATAAAATCAGAAGAAAGAAGAAAATCATATAACATTTTCTCTTCTAAGTTCTTCTATTTGTTCTTTAGTATATCCTAAAAGTTGTGTTAATATTTCTTCAGTATGTTGACCTAATAGTGGTGCTGGTTTATCTATTTTTATTGGAGTTTCTGAGAATTTAATTGGACAACCAGCTATTCTTACTTTTCCATATTGAGGTTGATAAATTTCAACAACCATTTCTCTTGCTTTTGTATGAGGATCTTCAACAGCTTCTGCTACATTGTAAACTGGAGCAGCAGGAACATCATGTTTTAGTAATAAATTAACTATTTCCCATCTTGTTTTATCTTTTGTCCATTCCTCTATTATTGGTTTAAGTTCTGGCTCATGTTCACATCTCAATGGATTTGTACGAAATCTTGGATCATCTGCTAATTCAGGTTTTCCCATAGCAATACATAATCTTCTCCATATAGCATCATTACCTGCAGCTATTACTACATATCCATCTTTTGCTTTAAATACATCAAATGGAGTAATTGTTGGATGTTTTGAACCTATTCTTGTTGGAGGTTTTCCTTCTATACTATAACGTATAACAGCATTTTCTAATATTGCAATCATTGAATCCATTTGAGCAACATCTACTTTCTGTCCTTTTCCAGTTATATCTCTATATCTAAGTGCAGCAAGTATACCTATACAAAGGAACATTCCTGCTACTATATCACCTATAGAAGAACCTGCTCTGCATGGAGGTTTATCTGGCCATCCATTTAAATCCATAAATCCACCCATAGCTTGTCCTATAATATCATAACTTGGCCAATCTCTATATGGACCATAATGTCCAAAACCTGAACCACATGCATATATAAGTCTTGGATTTATCTTTCTTAATTCCTCATATCCAATTCCCCAACTATCTAATGTTCCTGGCTTAAAGTTTTCAATTAATACATCACTTATTTTAACTAATTCTTTAAGTATTTGTCTTCCTTTTTCTGTTTTTAAGTTTAATGTCATGCTTTTTTGTCCTCTATGTAAGCTTACATAATATCCACTTTTATCTGGTCCTTGAACATTAGGAAAGAATGGCCCCCATTCTCTATTCATATCACCAGTTCCAGGTTTTTCGATTTTTATTACTTCTGCACCAAGATCTGATAAAATCATAGCACAATAAGGTCCAAATAATGCTTGTGTAACACTTAATACACGAATTCCTTCAAGTGGTCTCTTCATTTTCTTCACCAATTAAAGAAAAAGACAACAAATATAAAAATTTTATAGAAATAGCATATAGGGAAGAAAAATGGAAATAAAAGAAGGAGATGAAGTTCTTTTATATTTAAATGATAAAAATAGTTGGATTGTAAAAATAGAAAAAGGAAAAACTTTTCATACTCATAAGGGAGTAGTAAAATTAGATGAAATAATAGGAAAACCATATGGATGTGAAGTTCAAACAAACATGGCAGTATCACTAAAAGTTCTACCAGTAGATTATATAGATTATATTGAGAGATTAACAAGAAAAACTCAAATAATTTATCCAAAAGATTTATGTTATATATGTTTTCAAGCTAATATACATCCTGGTTCAATAGTTGTTGAAGCTGGAACTGGGAGTGGAGTATTAACATCTTATATTGCAAATTTAGTAAGACCTGATGGAAAGGTATATACATATGAAATTAGAGAAGAATTTCAAAAAATTGCTAAAAAAAATATTGAAAGATTAGGATTAAGTAAATATGTAGAATTTAAATTAAAAGATATTACTAAAGGAATTGATGAGAAAGATGTTGATGCAGTTATACTAGATATGGCAACTCCATGGCTTGTAGTAGAAGAAGCAAAAAAAGCCTTAAGAATAGGAGGGAGATTTGTAAGTTTTAGTCCTACAATAAATCAAGTTGAGAAAACTGTTGAGGCAATGAAATTAGCAGGATTTATAAATATAAAAACTATTGAATTAATTATTAGAAGGTATAAAGTAAAAGTAAATGAGACAAGACCTGAAACAATAATGATTGGTCATACTGGATATATAACATCAGGGAGGAAAGCAAGTTGAAAGAAATATTAGAAGGTCTTAAAAAAGCAGAAGATTTAGCAATTTCTATAGAAGAAGAAGCAAAAAATAAAGCTGAAGAAATGATAAGAAATGCCGAAGAAGAAGCAAGAAAAATAGAAAAAGAAATTGAAGAAAAGGCAAAAAAAGAAGGAGAGAATTTATTTTTTAAAATACAAAAAGATACAAAATTGAAAATAGAAGAAATAAAAGAGAAAGTAAAAAAAGAAGGAGAAGAAATTGAAAAGAAAAGTAAGGAAAATATGGATAAAGCTGTAAATGAGATTTTTCAATATATTATTAATAAATTTAAGGAGTTGTAGAATTTGAGTGATGTAGTATATACAGCTATTAAAGCTTCTGCAAAAAGAAGTAGAATGCTTAGTGAAAGACAATTAATTGAACTTACTTCTTCGAGAGATTTAAATGAATTAATAAGTAAATTGAGAGGTATATATCCAGAATTAACTGAAGTAAAACCTGATTCAAAAATTATAGAAGAAAAGCTATTAGAATTATTCTATAATGAAATAAATGAGTTTATAAAAATTGTACCATATTATAAAGATTTATTAGAATTATTAAAGCAAGAATTAGAAGAAGAAATTGCTAAAACAGTTATAGAGAAATATAAAAAAGGTTTATTAAGTGAGATAATTGAATTAAAGCCTAATGAAGAATTTAAGAAAATTATTGAATATGAAGTACCAGGAGTTACTATATCATTTATAGCTAAAAATAGAATTTTGAAGTTCATAAAATTAGCAAAAAAATATGATATTTATAATAAAATAAAAGATTACATCTCATTAAAAATAGATGAATATAACATATTAACAATAATAAGAGGAATAAAGAATAACATAAGAAAGGATATTTTAACAAGTTTAATAATACTAGAAGGAGGAAAAATTGATAGAAAAATACTTTTTGAGGCATTAAAAGAAGAAAATATTGATAAAGCTTTATCAATATTAGGTATGGAGAAATATAAAGATAATCAAAGAGCAATAGAAAGAGATTTTGAAAAAAAACTAATACCAATATTGAAAAAAATATATTATGAAGATTATGTAGGATTAGGAGAGATTATTGCATATATTGAAATGAAGAAAATTGAAATAAAGAACATAATAAGAATTGCAATTAGTATAGAAAGAGGAATTACGCCAAGTACAATAGTTCAAGAGTTTATTATTTAGCTAATATTGTTAATTTAAATGGAGAGAATTTTACTCCATTATTTTCAAAGAATTTACTAAACCACTCATAGAAATGAAGCCTAAGATCTTGAGCTATTGCCACAATTGATTCTAAAAGTACAACAAATATATTTCCTATTATTGCCATTGACCATGAGAATATACTTCCAATTATTCCTTCTCCAGCAATATATGATAAGCTATAGAATACATTTGTAAGATAAATATGTGCCATTACCATTGCAAATATTCTTAAGTATGATACAGTATTTGAAATAAAACGAATTACTGTATCAATAGTTTCAAATCCTACTTCTCCAAAAACTGAAAGAAATTCTTTTTTCCCATGAGATATAAGAGCCCATATAGGCTTTCCAATCATCATAAATACCATAGGTATAATCATTATTAAAATAGGTCCTTCTAACCACCTCATTATATTTAAACCAAAACCAAATACTAAGTATATAAAACAAATATACAATATAAGTCTTGGTAAATTTAATAAAAATGCATCAACCTTCTTATTCTGTATTAAATTATTAATTATTTGTACTGATATACCAATTGAAATATGAGCTACACCTATATATAATGAAAATTTAAGTAATGACATAAAATCTTCAGTAGGTGAAAATATTCCATGGAAAATATGCTTACCAAATGCTTCACCATATAGAAAACCACCAATAATAGCAGAAAATATACCACATATAGAAAGATAAATTCCAATTCTTGATAATGATTTTGTATATTTATATAAAAATAATCCTAAAAGTGATAACATAATACCATGTCCAATATCTCCAAACATAAGTCCAAAAAATAAGGGAAATGTCATGGCTAAAATTGGTGTTGGATTTATTTCATTATATGAAGGAGTACCATATAAACATGTTATTTTTTCAAATAATGAAATAAATTTAGGATATCTAAATATAACAGGAACATCTTTTGATGAATGTTCTTCTACATAATTTACAATTATTCTACCATTTAATTTTTCTCTTAAATCTTTAAGTAATAAATCAATATTTCTTGTTGGAACATAACCTTCCATCATAACTAAATTTCTTCCAAAAGAATAACTTTCCTTAATATTAACAATGGAAAGAATATCAGATAAAATTAATTTGAAGTAGAATAATTTTGATAATACTTTAGGAATATCAGAAATTAGCTCATTTTTTATTTTAGTTACTTCATTAATTTTATCTTCTAGAAGTTTGATTACTTCATTTACTTCAAATATATCTTTTGGCATATTGTTAAACTTAGGTATTTCTACATAACCTGCTTCTTCAAGATATTTTTTAATATTATATTCATCATTTTTAAAACAAATCGATAATATTATGTTAGGATTTTGTGATATATTAATAATGATATTTGGAAGAGGAATATTAGGTATTATAGGACGATATTCTTTTTGATATAAAACAATAAATGAGAAATACTTTGAGTAAAATTTAATTGGAAATATTTCCTTTAATTTAATAGCAATAGGTCTCCAAAGTGAAATAATAAAGCTAAGTGAATTTTCTAAGTTTAGTATTTGTTCAAGTTCCTTTACCTTATTCTCATAATTAATTACTTCATTTTCTATACTAGAAATTAAAGATGTTATATCTTTTGATTCTAGAATTTGATAATGAGATTCTATTTCTACTTCGCCAGAAATATTTTTTATTCTTTTTATTATATCATCTATTTTTTCAATTAATAATTTTAATTTATTTATATCTCTAGATTCTATATTATTTTCTTTTATAATTATATGAAAAGCTTCATGTTTACTTAATATTTTAAGAACTTCTTCTACATCAGATTTAAAAAAAATTAGAGAAGTTTTTGATATTCTTTCTGGACGGAACATTAAGTACACCTAATCATCAAGGTATTCTAATCCATAACAGTACAGATATTACTAGACCATAAATAGCAATAGCTTCACAAAGTGTAACAACAAGAAATGCTTTAAAGAAAGTTTCAGGTTTTTCTACTAGAGCAGAAATTGCAGCACTACCACTACGTGCTAATGCATATCCTGCACCAATTCCACATGCTGCAATTGATATAGCTGAAGAAATTGCTAACATACCAATATTACTTGATTCAATAGCACTAACTTGGGCTTTAGATGGAATTATTGTTGCTTTTACTAAAGTTATAGAAGATATTGCCATAAATATTCCTACGATAATAACCAAAGCCCAGAATAATGTAATTTTACGTGAATTAGTTGTTTTCAAAGTCTTCGCCTCTTTTTATTTTTATTAAAATTTACTTATAAAACCCTTTTATATATTTCTTCTTTTTTCATTTCAATTTCTTTTGATATTTTATCAATAACATCTTCAATTTGCTTTTTTATTTCAATTTTCTTCATTTCATAAATTTCTTTTATTTTTAATTCCTCTTCACTCATGTACTACCCTCCTTTTCATCCAAATACTTTTAAGTTTTTTAATTCTTACAAATTCTTCTCTTTCACTTTCCTCTAAAACAGATGATATAAATGCTATTAAGCTTTTATATCGAGGAATTAAAACATATTCTAATGCATTTATTCTTTTTTGAGTATTTTTAACTTCTTCTAATAGCTTTATTAAAATCATTTCCATTTCTGCTAATCTTAATAACATTGGAATACATTTATCAAAAATTTCAATGAAATTATCTAGTAGTACAGTAGGTTGAGAAATTCCATAGGAAATAGGCTTTTTCTCTTTAGAAAAAGAAATAGCAGGTATGGAAATCCCCATAATTTTTCTTTTTTTAATTTCAATTTTATATTCACTTATTGGTTCAATCATTTCTATTTTTTTATTACCCATTATTACATTAGCTTTATTTAAAAATTCATATGCATTTTTCAGCATTTCATTAACTTCTTTTCTTAATCTTATTGTTTCATTATATCTTCTACTTATTTCTAAAAGTAAAATTTCTTTTTTATCTTCAAGAAGATCATGGACTCTAATCAAAAAATTAAGAGTTCTTCTAAAACGAATTAAGTTTATCTTAGATGGTATAACTTTTAAGGACAAGGCTTACTTCCTCTTATAGTACTTTCTTATTATGTAATCTGGAATTCTTGTAAGTTCACTTTCTGGAAATATTGAAAGTAAATCCCATGCAATATCTAGTGTAGTCTCTAAACTTCTATTCTCATTTACACCTTGATTTATAAATCTTCTTTCAAATAATTCTCCAAATTTTAAATATAATCTATCTCTATCAGTTAATCCTTCTTCTCCAATTATAGTACTTAACATTCTTAACTCTTGAGCTCTTGCATATGCAGCATAAAGCTGATTAGATACTGGACCATGATCTTCTCTTGTTTTTCCTTTTCCTATTCCATCCTTCATTAATCTAGAAAGACTTGGAAGAACATTTATTGGTGGATATATACCACGTCTATGTAAATCTCTATCAAGTACAATTTGCCCTTCTGTTATATATCCAGTAAGATCAGGAATTGGATGAGTTATATCATCATTTGGCATAGTGAGTATAGGCATTTGAGTTATACTTCCTTTTCTTCCCTTTATTCTTCCAGCACGCTCATAAATAGATGCAAAATCACTATACATATAACCTGGATATCCCTTTCTACTTGGAACTTCTTCTCTTGCTGCACTAATTTCACGTAATGCTTCAGCATAATTTGTCATATCAGTTAATATTACTAATATATGCATATCTTGTTCAAATGCTAAATATTCTGCTAAAGTTAAAGCACATCTTGGTGCTACTAATCTTTCTACAGGAGGATCGTCTGCTAAATTTAAAAATAAAGCTGAATTCTTTAATACACCAGATTCTTCAAAGCTTTTCTTAAAGAATTCAGCTTCATCATGTTTTATACCCATAGCTACAAATATAACAGCAAATCCTTCTTCTTCACCAACTATTGTAGCTTGTCTTGCTATTTGTGTTGCAAGTAAATTATGAGGTAAACCAGATCCTGAAAAAATTGGTAATTTCTGTCCTCTTACTAATGTATTCATTCCATCAATAGCAGATATACCTGTTTGTATAAACTTTGTAGGATAATCTCTTGCATATGGATTCATTGGTAATCCATTTACATCTCTATATTCCTCTGTAAATGGAGGAGGACCACCATCTATTGGTTCTCCAAGTCCATTGAAAACTCTACCAAGCATTTCAGTTGATAGGGGTATTGTTAAAGGCTTACCAAGAAATCTTACAGTTGATGATGTAATAGATAGACCAGTTGTTCCTTCAAAAACTTCAACTACTGCAATATTTCTATTAATTTCAAGAACTCTTCCTCTTCTTAAATTTCCTTCTGGATCTCTTATTTCTACAAGTTCATTATATCCTACTCCAGATACTCCTTCTACAAATATTAAAGGACCACTTATTTTCTGTATAGTTCTATACTCTATGCTCATGATGATTCCTCCATAATACTATTAATTTCATTTTCTATTCGTTTTAAAATATTATCAATTTCATAAGCTTTTTCATTTGGTATATTCATTCTTGCTCTTGCTAATTCAGAAATAGATTTTAATGAAATAATTTTTGAAACAGGTATACCTTTTGAAATTGCTTTAAGTGCTATATTATGAAATTCAAGAATTGCATAAAGAAGCTTATATTGTTTTTCTGGTGAGGAATATGTATCTATTGGATCATATGCATTTTGTTGGAGAAAACCTTCTCTTAAAAGTCTTGCAGTTTCAAGAACTAATTTTTCAGTTTCAGGAAGAGATTCTATACCAACTAATCTTATAATTTCTTTTAATTCATCTTCTCTTTTTAAAATTTCAAGAGCTTTTAATCTTAAGTTCTTCCAATTTCCATGAGTTTTTTCATTCCACCATTTTTCAACATAATCAACATATTCAGAATAAGATATTAACCAATTTATTGCAGGATAATGACGCATACTTGCTAATGCAGTATCTAATGCCCAAAAAGCTCTTACAAATCTTTTTGTATGAACAGTAACAGGTTCTGAAAAATCTCCTCCAGGTGGAGAAACCGCACCTATTAATGTTACAGATCCATATAATCCACTTAATGTTTTAACTCTTCCAGCACGTTCATAAAATTCTCCAAGTCTAGATGCAAGATATGGAGGATAACCTTCTTCAGCTGGCATTTCTTCAAGTCTTCCAGCAATTTCTCTTAATGCTTCAGCCCATCTACTTGTAGAATCTGCCATTACTGCAACATCATATCCCATATCTCTAAAGTATTCAGCTATTGTTACACCAGTATATATACAAGCTTCTCTTGCAGCTACAGGCATATTACTTGTATTTGCAATTAATATTGTTCTTTCCATTAATGGTCTTCCAGTTCTTGGATCTTTCCATTCTGGAAAGTTTATTAAAACTTCAGTCATTTCATTTCCTCTTTCTCCACAACCAATGTATATAATTATATGAGCATCTGACCATGCAGCAAGTTGATGAGATGTTACAGTTTTACCAGTACCAAATCCTCCAGGAATACAAACTGCTCCTCCTTTAGCAACTGGAAATAATGTATCAATTATTCTTTGACCTGTTATAAGAGGTTCTGTTGGTTCAAGACGTTCTAAATATGGTCTTGGCTTTCTTACAGGCCATTTATGATACATCTTTAATTCATATTTTGTATTATTTAGTGAAAGTTTTGCAATAGTTTCTTCTATTGTATAATCACCTTCTTCTACTATATATTCTATTTTACCTTCTCTATTTGGAGGAACAAGAATTCTATGTTCTACTAATGGTGTTTCTTGAACTTTTCCAATAATTTCACCAGGTTTTACATAATCTCCTACTTTCTTTAGTGGGATAAAATGCCATTTTTTATCTCTTGGTAATGCTGTTGTTTTTACTCCTCTTCTTACAAAATCTCCAGTTACTTCTCTTATGATAGTAAGTGGACGTTGAATTCCATCAAATATATTTTGTATTAATCCAGGACCTAGTTCTACAGATAAAGGCATTCCAGAACCTTTAACAGGTTCTCCTACTTTTAAGCCAACAGTATCTTCATATACTTGTACTGTTATAATATCTCCTTCTATTCTAACAACTTCACCTATTAATTCCTCATTTCCAACCATTACTAGTTCATGCATTTCAAAACCTAAAGCACCTTCTGCTTGTACAACAGGACCACTTATTCTTATAATTTTACCAATTCTCACTATTATCACCTAAATAGAATTGATGCTATTTTTGATCTTAGAACTTGTTTTTCTGCTTCTAATAAGTAATCAAGTGTTCTATTTATTGTTAATTTTCCATTTCTAGATATAATAATAAATCCACCTATTTCAATAGGATAAGATTTTATTTCTGAAGATTCTAAAATTTTCTCAAGCTTATCAATACCTATACGTTTAATATCATCTTCTTTCATAAGAAGTATTTCTATAGGAATTTCTTTTGATATTTTCTTTAATTTTTCTAGAATAATTTCTATGTATTCATCACTTTTACAATATTCAATTAATTTAGATTTTACATTTTCAATAACTTTATTAATACATGAGTCTTTTAGAGTTAGTAAATATAATCGAGATTCCATTTCTGTTTTTGAAATTTCTTTTTTAGACTCAATTTCTGCTCTTTCTTTATATGAAGATAAGATTTCCTTATAATTAGAAATAGCATATTTTTCAGATTCACTAAGTATTTTCAAAATATTTTCAAATGCATTATTAAAGATTGTAGTTACTTTATTTTTAGTATCATTTAGTAATTTATCAACCATTATCTTAAAAGCTTCTACATTACTACTCATTTTTAATCCCTACTATCTTATTGAAATAGGTTTAATATCTACTTCTGGAATAGTCTTCAAACCAGGAACTTCAATTATAAATGGGATTGATACTTTCATTCTTAATTTACGAATATAATCCTTTACTAATGATGAGAAATCACTATCTAATAGTACAATACTAATATCATTCATTTTTAATACTTTTTCAATTGCTTTTAAGAATTCTTCTTTTGAAGTTACAGAAATACATTCTATACCAAATAATTTATATCCATATGATAGCCCTGGATTACCAATAAAAACAATTTTCATTTTTATCACTTAATTAAAGACTTTATTTTATTAATTTTTTCTACAAGATTTTCATGTGGTAATAAAGGCTCAACAATTAGACCAAGTTTTTTAAGTGCATTTATATCCTCAATAGAATATATAGGTGCTTCAATTTTAACAGGTTCATCAAATGGATTTCCAACAATATAATCTCTATATGGTAGATTTGCTACATTCTCTACAATCCATCCACCAAGATTTATTACATGTTTTCCTCTTAGAACAATTTTTGGCATATTATCACCTCATATCATAGAAATTATTAAAGCAAATGCTCCTATTGCAGAAAATCCAATAGCAGTTGGATAAATTTGACGGAAAGTAAATATTGGAGAAAATGCTACAAATACAGAAAGAGCTATTGGCATTATTAAGCTTAATACTATGTTTATAATCATACATAAAGGTATGAATGGATCAAATGGAATTCCAATAAATAATGTAACAAAAATACTTGAAAGTATAAATAACATAAGATTTCTAATTATGTAATATCCTGCTCTTAACTTTGCAGCATATTCAAGAATTCCTCCTTCAATTACATCAACTTTAGCTTTTAATATATTAAAAGGTCTTTCATTTAGTAATATGACATATCCTATAAAGTACACAATAGCTGATAAAAAGCCTGGAACTGTAAATATTATTGGACTAGATGGAATTGGTAAAGAGAACCATGAAGAATTAAAGTATAATGGATTTTGAATTTTTATTACATCTGAAATCATTCCACTTTTTGCTATAGCAAAAGGAACTATAAGAGCAATATATAGTGGAAGTGAGCCTACTGCCATCATTTTTATTGCTCTTTCAGCAGAATGCTGTTCTACAAACTCTCTAAATATACCAATACCTTTAGCACCTTTAGCAAGATCTGGTACAGGCATTGTTGTAGATAAAAAGGATTGAGATTGAGAACCCATTAATACATATAGAAATTCTTCTAATTTTAACATTCCAATTAGACCAAGTACACTACCCCAGCTTAATATTTGCCACCAATATGGTGTAGAAAATAGAAATAGGAAGATACATATGATAATACCAAATATTATTAATGATTTATAGAATTTAGGTAAATAAGCAACAGGTTCTACATCCTTTTTATACCAGAATTTTAATACTGCCCATAATCCTGGAGTAAGTATAGGTGGTCCAATTCTTTGCTGTATTCTTGCTTGAATTTTTCTTTCAATTCCTGGAAGTATTAAAGAGTATGGAACTGAAATAATTATAGCTAATATAGAAGCTATTAATATTTTCAAAAATACTTCCATATTTATCTCCTCCATCCATATTTTCTTACAATTTCAATATCACTCATAACTTTAGTTTTTCCGGATTCTACTACTTCAATTCTTGTACAACAAGTAAGACAAGGATCACAACTTGCTATAGTTACAACAGCATCTGTTATATGATCACCAATACATGCTTTTTCCATAGCTGCAAGATTAGTAGGTGTTGGTGTTCTAACTTTATAATTACGTATTAATCCTTGAGAATCTAATGCATATGAATGCATTAATTCTCCTCTAAAGGCTTCAAAATATGCAGTAGTAAATGGCATTTCTCTTATAGTCCAATTTCTATTTACAACAGGTCCTTCTGGTAAATTCTTTATTACTTGTCTAATTATTTTTAAGCATTCAAATATTTCAAGAGCTCTTTGAACAATTCTTGCTCTATTATCACCTTCTGTAAGTACAATTACTTCAAAATCAAATGGTTTATATTCATGCATAAGTGTTCTTACATCATAATTTACTCCAGAAGCTCTACATGTTGGTCCTACTGCATGATATCTTATAGCATCTTCTTTTGATAAATATCCTACACCAGTTAATCTTGACATTACCATGGGATCTGCAAGAATTCTATCAACATATTCTTTATATTTCTTTTCAAAATCATTTACTCTTTCTAATATTACTCTTTTTAATGTATCAGTTAAATCTGCTCTTGGTCTTATTCCTCCAATTACAGGAACAGAAGGCATTACTCTATTACCACCAATATAAGCCATTAGATCCATAAATACTTCTCTAAGTAGAAAAGATCTATAGGCAAAAGTTTCATGTCCTATAACCTCAAAAGCATGTCCAAAGAATATTAAATGACTTGCTATACGTTGAATTTCATTAATTAAAACTCTTATATAATTAGCTCTTTCAGGAACTTCTATTTTAAGACCTGATTCTACAACACGAACAGAATTCCATGCATGAACATTTGAACAAATTCCACAAATTCTTTCTGTAATTAATAATGCTTTTTCTACAGGAAGACCTTCTAATAATCTTTCTATACCTCTATATGCCATATTTATATTTATTTCACAATCTTCAACTATTTCATCATTTACAAAAAATCTAATTCTATATGGTTCAATTAAAGCAGGATGAACTGGGCCTATGGAAATTTCTTTTTCTATTATCTTCTTAGACATTTATGGTGCCTCCATTAATTTTGGTATAACTTTTACAACTCCCATTAATATATCTTCAGGTCTTGGAGCACATCCAGGTACTTTAGCATCTACAGGAATTATATTATCTACTGGTGCAAATATTTCTTCATTTACTCCAATCTCTCCTACCATATTTTTATAAACATTACCATTTATAGCACATGCACCAACAGCAACAACTGCTTTAGGCTCAGGTATTAAGGAATATATCTTTTTTAATGGTTCAACCATTTGCCAAGTAACACATCCTGTAACAATAAGTACATCTGCTTCTCTTGGATTCCATGTTAAGAGAACTCTATATTGTTCTATATCATATCTTGGAGAATAAACAGCATTAACAACTTCAATATCACAACCATTACATCCTCCAGTATAAATCAACATAGCATGAATTGCATTTTTTCTTGCAATAGCTTTTAATCCCATTATCTTACCTCCTTATTATACTCCTAAAAAATTCAGATGGAATTAATTTTTTAAGTTCTTCAATTTTTTCTGGTGGTGCTTTTATTGGCTTTTTAAGTATTTCACGAAGAGTTAATTTAGGACTACCTACATCTCTTGCATGAATTGGTGCTGCTTCTCCAAATAATGCAAAAATAGGACAAAAATCATGACAATTTAAACAGAAAATACATTTCATTAAATCTATTCTAGGAACTTTTTCTCTTTTATAACCTTCAATTATTTCTACAGGTTTATCTAATTTTATCATAGTTATAGCCTTAGTTGGACAAACTTTTTCACATGCACCACATCCAATACACATTTCATCAAGTACAGTTTCCCAAGCTGGTACAGATAGATTTAAAACTTTATTTCTTATTTCAATACTTGTAGCTCTATCAGCTTTTGCTAATATTCTTGCAATATTTCTATAAGCTCCTTGAAGCATAAGTCTTAATAAAGTAATCATGGTATTGCAACAACCTCCTTTGTTTCATAAATTTTAGTTAATTTAATACAATCAGTTGGACATGTCATAGCACATGCACCACATCCAATACATTTATCTTTATTTACATAAGCTAATCCCTTATTAATATATATTGCATTATCTCCTTTAAGTGATATCTTACAAGCATCTACACAAAGTCCACATCCAATACAGAGATTTCTATCTATTGATATTGACCATTGTTCTAATTTTTTCTTTTTAAGTGTATATAATATAGGAATACCATCAACAGGACAATAAGCAGCACATAATTCACAAAGAATACATTTATTTGTATTAACTAATGGTTTATCATCAGTTATTGGATTAAGACTTATAGCATTAACTGGACATATTTTTACACATGTACCACATTTTATACATGTATTTATTTCACCATCCCAAGTAATAGTTTTTATAGATAATGCAGAAACAGGACAAGATTTTATACAACGACCACACATAACACAATATCCTGCAGGATATTTATCTTTAAGATACATAGTATTTGCTGGACAATGCTTAATACATTCACCACAAAGAGTACATAATTCAGGATTTAATTTAATTCTATTCATTTCAAATTTTAATGCATTATTTGGACATACCATAGTACATAAAGAACATAAGTTACAATTTATAATAGATGGAAAAGCATTTCCTTTATTAATTTCTAATTTTCCATCAATTATCTTTATAGCATTAACTGGACATTCTTCATAACATTTCATACACATAACACAATTTAATTTTATTTTTCTTTCATTATAACTCTTCAAATTTACATATAATTTACCATATTCTTCTTGACTTATTTTTCCTTCATAAGAATCTATAGCTTTTACAGGACATATTTCTGCACATAAATTACAATGTGTACATAATCCATTATATTTAACTTCATATTTAATAGCATTTGTAGGACATACATTTCTACATCTTCCACATAATATGCATTTTGAGAAATCTCTATAGATCTTTCTTTTTGAGATTTTCATTTACTAACAACTCCTTTAAGAATTTCTTTTAATTTTTCAGGTGTAGTAATTTCAAGAACAAATGAATAATCTATTGGATGAGGAATATATCTTCCTATATCAAATCTTGCATTTTTTGGACATACTTTTACACATTTTCCACATCTTACACATATTCCTTTTACAACTTCTCTTCCTAAATTTTCATCAAATACAATTTTAGCAAATCCAAATGGACAATGTTTAACACATTCACCACAAAGAGTACATCTTCTTCTATCTACATATAATCCACCAAATCTATTTCGTTTAATAGCATGAACTGGACATGCTTTTAAACATTCACCACAAGTAGTACAACTAAAAGGATAGCCATCAGGATGTATTATACAATCAGTAGGACATACTTCCCAGCATTTTCCACATTTATCACAATCAGTAGTTGTAAGATACATAATATCACCCTTTTAATAATTTTCCTATAATAATACCAATAGTAGCAGTAATTAAAGGCATAGAAAATCCTATACCAGGTGCAATATATCCTCCATAGATAGAATATGTAAATGTAAAAACTCCAAATAGTAAACTAGCTACTATACTAAAACTAATCAATAATATTATCATTCCTTTTGTAAGTTTATAATCTAATTGTGTACCAAAGATTATACCTAATATAAGAGCAATTAAAGAAGGAGTAATTTCTCCAAGCATCATTTTATTCACCTTCATCAGACCAACCATATAAGAATGCAAAATATATTAAACCAATAGCACCAATTACATTAAAAGCTTCAGCAATATTTATTAATGGAATAATGCCAGGAGTTGAATAAAATACTCCTTCTTTTAAAATTAATGATAATCTAAATGGATCTCCAAATATTATATGTAATATACTAGGAGCTAATCCCCATACATCTGCACCAATATTATATTGCCAATATCCTGTTACTAAATAACCTGGAAGACCTAATAATGCATAACCACCAAGTCCGATTGCACCAATTCCTATTATGAATCTTTTTCCAAATTTTATTGGAGTATCTTTTCCATAAAGTATTGCAGCTAATAAGTATCCAGATGTCATTATTACACCACATTGGAATCCTCCACCACCAGAAGTAGAAGAACCAGTTACTACCATTATACCATATGAAAGGAGAAGAATTGATGCAGGAATTCCAAGATATTTTAATATTACTGTAAGAGATTCTGTTCTGAATTCTAAGGGTTTGGAGGTAACTGGTGATTCTTGCTTACATTTTTTCATTTGTACTACTCCTCTTCCTATAGCAAGAGCAGAAACTAATCCACCAACATATATTACTGCAGTTTCAAGTAATGTATCAAAACCACGCCAATCATAAACCCATGTAGCTAAATTATTTGGAGCAACTAAATATGCAAGTGCATTATATACTTCACTAATACCAGGATTTACTCTTCCTGTTAATTTTATAAGTGAAGAAAGAAATCCTATGGTTATAATTATTAATGCTATTAATGCAATTATTCCTCTTTTTCCTTTTAATTCCTCCATATTATCCACCCCATAGAGTTATAGCGATTATAATTGCAAAGTATATGACCATCCAATACAATACTCTATTTAAATCATTCATATTTTCCTTTTCTACATCTTTTATTACTGGTGAAAAATATAATGCAAAAACTGTAGTAAAAATAAGTAATATAATTGCTAATGGAATTGAAAATAATCTGAAGAATACTGATAATACTATTATGAATAGTAAAAATTGTAATTCTCCTGTTATGTATCCAGTTGTTATGCTTGTATAACCACTTCCAGTTATAAAACTATCTAACCATTTTTTTAATTTTTCATAAAAGGTTTCAGTTGATGTCATATTGAAAGAACCTCCTTTACTACTGGAATAATGAATCTCAATACAATATCAGGATATATACCTATTATAATTGAGAGAACAATAAATATAATAATACCAATAATAAGAACTTTTGGTAAATCAACATTAGAATCATCATAACTTTGTAATTCAGGTGGCTTTAAGAATATCCTATAAATTCCTCTTAATAAAGCAATAAATGTAGTTACTGATACCATAAGTATTAAAACAGCAATTTCTGGAAAACCTTCTTTTAAGCATGCTTGAATTAATATTATTTCACTTTGAAAACCATTAAATGGTGGTATACCTGAAGCTGCAATAGCACCTAATATTGTTGCTGTAGCAATAAAAGGTGATTTCTTTGCAATACCATAAGCTTCTTTTGTTGAAGTTTTTCCTCCAAAGTAAAATAATGCTTCACAACAAAGTAGTAATATAGTCATATATATTATATCATTTACTGCTTGAAATATTCCTCCAATTAATCCTTCATAAGTACCAAGTCCTATACCTAAAGTTACAAAACCACTATGACTTATTATTAAATAAGCAATAATCCATCTGAAATCTATTTGTATCAAAGCCATTATTACACCAATCATCATTGTTATAACACTAAGAAAAATCATAACTTCTTTTACAAAAGGAAGCATACCAAATAAACGAAGCATTATAATACCTATAGCTACAAGCATAAGTTTTGATTGAGCTTGTAATAATGTAGTAGCATGAGGATATGAAGCTCCATAAACTTCAGATTTTAGTGGATGAATAGGAGCTAATCCTCCTGCATACATCCAAGAAAGTACAAAAAATCCAAATGCTATATACAAAACAGTAGACATTTCTCCAATATTAAATTGCTTTAAATACATTATAGCATCTGAAATATTTGCAAATCCTGTTAATCCAAGTATTAATGCCAATGAGACAGCTAATCCAGCTCCACTTATAGCAGAAAATAAACCATATTTTAAAGCAGCCTTATGACTAATACTTGTACCAGAAGCTGCAGCTACACCAACTACTATAAGACTACCTATTTCTACAGCAATCCATAAATGATAAAGATCATTTACCATTATTACTATAGCAGAAGACATGAAAAGAAGGAATAATAAAGCTATATATGGACCTTGATGTTTTGTTAATCCTATTGTTGATAATATAACACAGAAAAGTAATATTAAAGATGATATAAAGATCATTATATGCTGTAAAGGACCAAAAATAAATTCTAATGAAAGCTTATATCCAAAAATATTAGGATTAAATGTAAATGTTAAAGTCTCTGGATTTAAAGCAGGATGTCCACAGAACCAATGATAACCATAAGGTGAAATTATAGAGATTATTAATATTACTATAGCAGAAGAAATAGCAATAGGTTTTATAGCTTTATCATAAAGGAAGTTTACTATTATAGCTGTTAACATAGGAATTATTACTAATAATGGAATTGACCAAAGATTTGAAATACTTTCTATCATCTTCTTTCACCTTTTAATATAACAGAAGCTTTTAAAGTTCCATATCTTCTATAAAGCATTATAACTAAAGCTACAAGTATAGCTGTAGTACTTACACCTATTACTATATTGGTTAAAACTATTCCTGCAGGAAAAACTAAAATTGCTCTTGAAGTAAAATCAGATATAGACATACCAGGTAGTAAAATAGGAACTATTCCTCCTTCTCTATATGCAAGTGCAACAAGTAATAAATTAACACCATCTGAAAGTAATGTAAATGCAATTATTTTTTTAATTAAATTATCTAAGAATAACATTCCTCCTATACCTACTACAATAAGTATTGCTGCTGCAATAAATCCTAGTAATTGTATAGTAACTTCAATCATTCTTCTTCAGTCCTCCTTGTTTTAAATATACCAAGAATTATAATTCCTGGCAAAAGAACTGTACCAACAATTGCTTGTGTTAATCCTAAATCTGGTGCAAGTAAAGCTTGGAAAAAGAAAGCAAGAGCAATACTTTCTGCTCCAGAAATAAAAGCAGCTCTTAATAGATCTTTTTGAAGTAAAGCAGCAATAGCACCAATAGTTATTGCAATTAACATAACATATGCAGTTATCATGAAACTTGAAGATAATTCTATCATTCTTTTAACCTCCTTTGATATGAATAATAATAAGCATTAGCTAAAGCATTACCAACATATGGTATTAATATAAAGAAGAAAAATCCTACAGCAACTAAATCTAATCTAAATATTAATAAACCAGCAAAAATCATAACAAGAGAAGCTGTAGTATCAATAACACCAGTAATATGATTTCTAGCATAGAAAATATTTGGACCATATTCATCACCAAATCTAAATAAACCAATTCCTGCAGAAATCATAGGTAAAACTCCAGCAAACATTATACCACCAGCTAAAATTTTTGCAATAGAACGAATAGTAACATAAATATCAATATTACGACTTAATATAATTGTAGCAATTATTGATAATATTATAATAGCAATTACTAACTTACTAGGCTCTATGACAAATGATCCTTTTTTTATATTCCATGCCACAAATCCAATTATAATAATTGCATATATTACTACAAAAAGTTCAGATATCATTCTCCTTCCTCCATTCTAAATAATCTTGCAAATATTATAGTACCAACTGATCCAAGAATTAATAAAGCTATTGCTGTATCTCTAGCAAATTCCACTTCAAATATAATTTGTATTATATATAAGCTTACACCAGCAGCTGTAGTTAGAGCACTTACTCCCATAAGTGATGTAACAGTTTCACCTTTAAGAGCAAGTCTTAAAGCACCTAGTCCAGCAAAAGCTGTTGCTATCATGAATATAAATGCTCCAAAGAAGAAAGTTAAATCTGCAATTTTTTCTAATACTAATGCATCAATCATTTTCCAAGCCACCTTTCTACATATGGTTCTAATGGAATTATTTCTTCTCTTTTTCTTGGATTAATAGCACCTACAAATATACGCTTTTCTGATACATTTACATCTATAGTAACAGTACCAGGTGTATATGTTATACTATTAGCTAACATTGTTTGAGAAATTGGTTTAGCTAATATTGAATCTACTGATTGAATTACTGGATCAATATCACCATTTAAACATCTTTTACTTACATCTATTATACATGCTAATATTTCTCTTATTAGTCTTAACCAAAAACGAATTCCCCAAAAGAAACTCATAATATCACCTAGCTACTTTTTTAATTTCTTCAAGAAATCTTCTTCCATAATCCATAGATAATCCTTCATAGCCAGGTTTTACATCTATAGCTAAACTTCTATCTTTTCCATCACCAATATAGATAATTAAATGAATTGTTCTACCATGAGCTTTTTTATGAATATGAAGAATTTTATTTATAGAATCTTCATAAGTAATTTCATAATTTTGATTTTTTGCAATTTCTTTTACTTTTTCATAAAGTACTTGACCATTAATGTAAAGTCGTGTAAATAAAGGAGGGGCCATGGCTGTTCAACTCGTATTATTAACATATATATTTCCAGGTAGTATTAATAATTTTTGAATTATATGAAAATAGTAGTTGATTTACATATACATAGCTGTTATAGTAGAGCAAGTAGTGAAGAAATGAAAATTGAAAATATAGATAGAATAGCCTCAGTAAAAGGAATAGATGTTGTTGGAACAGGAGATTTTACACATCCAAAATGGAGAGAAGAAATAAAAAAGCTTATTGAAGAAAATGGACTTTATAGATTAGAGAAAGGAAAGACAAGATTTATAATTAGTGGAGAAGTTTGTACAACTTTTAAATATAAAGGAAAGACAAGAAGAATTCATCATTTAATTATACTACCTTCTATTGAAGTAGCTGAAGAACTTTCAAATAGATTATCAATTTATGGTGATCTTAAATCTGATGGAAGACCAAATTTATTAATGACTGGAGCTCAATTAGTAGAAGAAGTTATGGAATTTGGAGAAGATTGTATGATAATTCCTGCTCATATATGGACTCCTTGGTTTTCTCTTTTTGGAGATAGAGGAGGAGTTGATAGTATTGAGGAATGTTATGAAGATCAAACATCACATATTTATGCAATAGAAACAGGACTTTCATCAGATCCTCCAATGAATTGGAGAGTAAGTGCTTTAGATTCATATACCTTAGTATCAAATAGTGATAGTCATAGTTTATTAAAAATTGGAAGAGAAGCAAACATAATAGAAGTAAAAGAATTAAGCTATAATGAAATCATTAAGACAATAATGTTTAATAAATGTAAAGTAGAAACAATAGAAGTTGATCCAGCATATGGAAAATATCATTGGACTGGTCATAGGAAATGTGGAGTATCGTTTCCACCAAAAGAAGCAAAAAAACTTAAAGGAATTTGTCCAGTATGTGGGAAAAAAATGACAAAAGGTGTTGCAGAAAGAGTTGAAGAGTTAGCAGATAGAGAAGAAGGAGAAGGACCTAGTGATAGACAAAATTTTTTGAAAATACTTCCTCTTATTGACTTAATTTCTGTTGTACTTAGAAAGGAGAGTTTTTCAAATGAAGTACAAAAGAAATATTGGGAAATAGTTAATGAATTTGGTAATGAATTAAAAGTACTTCTAGAAGAACCTGAAGAAAATTTAAAAAAAGTATGTGGAGAAGAATTAACAGAATTAATAATGATGAATAGAAGAAATAGTATAAAAATTATTCCAGGATATGATGGAAAATATGGAGAAATTGAAGTAGATTTTTTAATAAAAAGAAGAAAAAGAACTTTAGAAGATTACATTAAATAGGTGATGAAATTGCCTGAAAGAAATCAGTGGTCAAAAAACTTTAGTGAATGGTTTCATAGAGTTATTTTTGAAGTTCCAATTTATGATACTAGATATCCTGTAAAAGGAACTGGTATTTGGATGCCATATGGATTTAAGATTAGGCAAAAAGTAATTGAAATTATAAGAGAGGAATTAGTAAAAAGAGGACATGAGGAAGTATTATTTCCAACACTTATACCAGATTATATGATAAGAAAAGAAAGTGAACATATAAGAAGTTTTGAAGATCAAGTATTTTGGATAACTCATGCTGGTGATTCTTTACTTGATGTTAAGCTTGCTCTTAGACCTACTAGTGAAACTTCAATTTATCCAATGTTTCAATTATGGATAAAAAGTTATTCTGATCTTCCATTAAAAATTTTTCAAATTGTTAATGTATTTAGATATGAAACAAAAGCAACAAAACCAATGATAAGAGTAAGAGAGATTTCAACATTTAAAGAAGCTCATACAGCACATGCTACAAAAGAAGATGCAGAAAAACAAGTAAAAGAAGGAATAGAAATTTATAAAGCATTTTTTGAAAAATTAGGAATTCCATATGTAATATCAATAAGACCTTCTTGGGATAAATTCCCTGGTGCAGAATATTCTATAGCATTTGATACAATAATGCCAGATGGAAGAACATTACAAATTGGAACTGTTCATTTTCTTGGACAAAATTTTGCAAAAGCATTTGATATAAAGTATATGAGAGCTGATGGAAAGTATGAATATGTATGGCAAACTTGTTATGGAATTTCTGAAAGAGTAATTGCAGCATTAATTTCTATACATGGAGATGATCATGGCCTTATATTACCAAGTATGATTGCTCCTATTCAAGTAGTTATAATACCAATAATTTATAAAGGCAAAGAAGATGTATTAAATATTTGTAAAGAAATTAAGGAAATATTAGAAAAATCTAGTTTAAGAGTATACTTAGATGATGAAAAAGAAGAAACTCCTGGAAGTAAGTATTTTAAGTGGGAGCTAAGAGGAGTTCCTATAAGAATAGAAATAGGACCAAGAGATATTGAAAATAAAACAGTAGTTTTAGTAAGAAGAGATAACTTACAGAAGATTACAATAAGTAGAGATAAAATTATTGAAGAAATAAGAAAATTATTAGAAGAAGTTGATATGAGCTTAAAGGAAAGAGCAAAAAAATGGCTTAATGAACATATTTTGAGAGAATATAAACTTGAAAAAGTGAAGGAAATTCTAAGTGAAAAAGGAGGAATAATTGAGATTCCATGGTGTGGAAGAGATACATGTGGTCAAGATATTGAAAATAAAGTAGATGTAAGAGTACTTGGTGTACCTTATGAGCTAAATGAAAAACCATCTGGTTCATGTGCTAATTGCAATCTTCCTGCAAATAATTGGATAAGAGTAGCAAGATCATACTAAAAAATAAATAGAAAAAATTAGATATTAGAACGATTAATGAAGCCTTTAGTAATACGCTTTGGATTTATCTTTGAAACTATATAATCAAAAGCTAATTCTGGATCACTTTTTTCTCCACATGTGAAAATGTCTACTGTTACATAATTAAATTCCTTCCAAGTATGAATTGCTATATGACTTTCTAAGATAAGTGCAATTACAGAAATACCGCCTTTTTCACCACCAAATCTCCATACTTTTATATCCCAAATATTCATTTTTGCAATTTTTGCAGCATCTATGACAATATTTTTCATGAAGTTTTCGTCATCAAGAATTGCTGGATCACAGTCGTATAAATTACCATATACATGCTTTCCAACTATTTGAGATGTAGCTACCACTTTTACTTCAAGATCCTCCTATCAGATATTCTACAATTGAGGAAAAGAAAGAAGTATATAAACTTAACTATTGGTTTATTGGGATTGTACTTCTTTTTTTGCATAGAGAATTCTTCTAATGTAATTTCTTCTATTTCTATGAATTGGTCTTAATCCTTTTTTCTCCTTTGCTGGTATTTTTGGTGTTTGTGATCTAACCTTTCCTGCTTTAGTAAGAGAACCATGTGATGGCATAACTATTCACAATTTGGTTTAAAAAATTCGAAAATAAAAAATTTTTGTTATTTTCCAAGCTTTTTAATTACATTAGTAATTATATCATATGGTGCATTACTTTTTATGCCCTTTGGATTAAAATGAGTTCTTGATGCTTTATAACCTAGTTCTTTTAATTTTTCAATTATTATTTGAACTGAAGGTGTTGAAACTTTTAATTTACTAGCAATATCATCTACTAAGTAATAGTAAATTGGCATATCATATTCATCAAGTAATAAATTTAATAATTTCTCAATTCTTTTCCTAGTATTAAAATCAGAAAGATCTTCTTTTATAAGTGATAATACTAATTCCTTTTTAATTATAGGACCACACCATATTGGACCTATTATGTAAGTATCCTTTGAGCAAAATGGACATGTATATTTAAGTTTATCATAAAGTGAAAATACTTCTCTCCATAAACAATTCTTACAATATGAAATATAACCTAACATAGAAACTGAATTATCTGCTTTTTTAGCACCAAGATGAAATTGTACATAAGCTCTAAAGTAATAATCTGTACTATATGATAATAATACTTCAATACCAAAATCTTCTTTTATAGCTGCATATACTAAACTACTAAGTAATACTCTTAATCCAACTTCATGACAAAAATCAGTCTTAATACTTAAAGCACCATACTTTCTTAAACAGGCTTTTGGATATATACCACAAAGTGCAGGAGTATCAGTAGCAGTAATTGCTATAACCCCATGATTTTTTAAAGCCTTAATAGCAGAAGTAATAAAGGGTATTGGACTACCAAATGGATCAAGATCAATAAAGTTAAATCTTGATTTTGTTTTTGCATATTCAATTAAAAGTAAATTAGCATCTTTACATTCTACTTCAACAATACCTTCTAAATTATTAATCTTTATATTTTGAATTATAATTGGAATAGCATCTTTATTTATATCATTCACTATACTCTTCTTAACTCCTTTTACTTCATTTGCATATCTTATTCCTCTACTTCCAACACCTGCAAGAGGATCACAAATAATAATTTCCTGATTAATTATTTTTGAAAATTCTCTTAAAAATAATACACCTATGTCTCTACAAAATTCCATTTTTGGATTATAAAAAACTTTAGCTTGAGAAGGAACATATGTTCCCTTTCTTTCATATTCCTTAAAATTTGGTACAAATAAAATAGTTCTTCCTTCTTTTATCTGTATAATATTCAATTCATATCACCTTAAGAAGTAATCTACTATTTTGCTTGCAATAAAGGAACGATTTTCTTCTGTTACTTCAAAAATAGGAATAGTTGGAAATTTTAAGGAAAATTCTTTTATTAATGATTTATGAACTACACATAATAAAGACTTATTAGCTAATAAAATTTCCATTACTAAATCATGAAATTTATGAGATAATAATTCCATTGGACCAATTTCATCAATTACTGTAAGATCTGCTTCTTCTAATGATTTCTTAATAGCAGGAATAGCAATTCTTTCAATATCATTAATATTAACATAATAACGTCCAATTCTTGGTCCATTATGTAAATTAATAGATGCTAATATTCCACTTGTATTAGAAAAAATATCTACAATATTAAAACCTATTCTTCTTCCATCTTTACGTATTTCAGGACAAAATATCCCACCTATCTTCCATCCTTTATTCTTAAGTATAGTAATAACTTCTCTTAAAACAGTAGATTTTCCTACTCCAGGACGACCTGTAATGAATGCTTTTTTCATAGATTTTCTTAGAAATATATAAATTATTTTTATTTAATAATTTATCTTGTTATGAGTATTATAGCAGGTATTGATGAAGCAGGAAGAGGTTCTATTATAGGTCCAATGGTAGTAGCAGGTATTATAGTTGAAGATGTAAAAGATATATTAGCTATAGGAGTAAAAGATTCAAAGAAATTAACTCCAAGAAAAAGAGAAATACTATTTGAGAAAATAATAAAAGTTGTAAAAGGATATCATATTGAAGTAATTAATGCTGAAGTTATTGATAAAAAAAGGGAATATGAAACTTTAAATGATATAGAAGTAGAAGCAATAATCAATATTATAAAGAAATTAAGACCAAATATTGTACAAATAGGAAGTCCACAAAATAATGCTAAAAGCTTTATTGAAAAAATTAATAAAAAGATAAAGAACATAAAAATAATTTCAGTTTATCATGCTGAAGATATTTTCCCTACAGTTGCAGCAGCTTCTATATTAGCAAAAGTAACAAGAGATAGAATCATAGAGGAATTAAAGAAGAATTATGGAGATTTTGGATCAGGTTATCCTTCTGATAAAAAAACTATAAACTTCATAATTAAATCTATTAAAAAGAAACAAATTCCTAATATTATAAGAAAGAGTTGGAAGACATTTAGTAATTTGTTATCTCATTATGATCAATAACTATGAACCAATATACTCCTTTAAGTCTTCTAGACTCTTAATTTTATCAATCACATCTATAGGAATAGTATAAATATCAAGATCTTTACCACTTATAGACTCTGTAACAAGTACTGGAGTTATATTTAGTAGCTTTCCAATATTAGTAACATCTTCAATTCTAATTCTTAAATCATCTTTATTTAGTCCCTCATCTGTAAGAAAACTTATTTCTAAATCCTTTGCATGAACTTCCATTGGAGCATATTTAAAACCAATAGCTTTACATCCTATTTTTTTAAGCTTATTATGAAGACGTTTAGCTATATAACCAGTTGGACTTTTATCAGGTATTTCTTTCATTTCTTTATAATAATCACATTTGAATATATCAATTTTCATTGTTACATCTTCATTGAAAATCTCCATCATCTTTAGTATAGTTCTAAGTGTTGCACCCATATTGTAGTTTTCATATTCGTATACAGCTTTTCTACTTACACCTAATTTACTTGCAAGATTTCCAAGAGACATTTTTCTTTCTGTTCTTAATTTTCTTAATTTTTGACCATCTACTTTAAAGTATAATCCACCTCTTTTAGCATATGCTACTGGATATTTTCCATGAAGTAGAATATTTTTGAATGTACTTAGATTTATAGCATTAACATTAAATCTTTCATGAAGAGTTTCATTCTCAATCATTCCACCTTGATACTTAACTCCAATTATAATTGGTACTGCTGAAAATGTATATGCTAATGTTTTTAACTCTTCAGCTATTTCTCTTTTTTCATTATCTATATTTATAGTTAATCTTAACATTAGTTTTTTATCATCTCTAATTGCTACTATATCTACACAATAATTTGATTTTACCTTATATGATTTAAATCCTGCTTTATTTAGTATATTAATTGTTTCTGAGGCTAATTTTTGATACATCTTCGTCAATTATAAAAAGAAAAGCAGGAAGTATAAATAAATATTTTCATTCTTATAATGAAAATCTATAACCTAAGACAAATAGAGAAGGAAATCTTTTAAAAAGTTCAATAATTTCTGGTAAGTAAATATACTCAGCATCTTCAGGTCTTTCAAGAATTTTATTAATTAATTTTATTTCTAATTTATTTCCTAAAATCTTATATGTACCTTTTTTACTTTCCCATTCTTTTACTATAACTATAGGTAGAAATATTGATTTAAGTTCATCTTTAGAAGCAAAAGAAGAAAATTCTTCAATTTCTTTCTTATTAAATGAAATTTTTTCATTAGTTATAGTTATATAATGTGGATCTTCTTCACTTAATAATAAAGAAATAGGCTTTCTAAACTTAGGTAAACTCTCATTTAGCTTTTTAATTTCTAATTCCCAAAAAAGTTTTGTTAAACGTTCTTCATTTTCCTCCATTAAGTATACTCTCCTAGTATCATTGCATGATCTTTATCAAAAGGATCAAGTCTTTTTATGTCTAATATCTTTATTCCTCCTTTTTCTAAAACATCTATTTCTCTTTTGAAAATTTCAGTAGGTTCTTTTGTTACATCAATACTTCTTGCTTTTATTGCAATCATTATTTTTCCTTTTTTATTTAAATAAATTTTAGCATTTTCTAAAAGTATTTCAGCTTGATCTGGTTGAGCTATATCACAGTATATTACATCTACATTTTCTACAAGATATCTATATGACATAGGAAATCTTGCATCTCCAAGTATAGGAATCATATTTTTACGACGTGATGAAACTTCAATTAATTCTTTTATTACTCTTGGAGCAAATTCAACACAAAAAACTTTTCCTTTTTCTCCAATAATATCAGAAACATGACTTGCAGTTGTTCCACTTGCTGCTCCAAGATATAATACATAACTTCCTTCTCTAATTGGTACATCTACTATACCTTTCTCTATAGATGCTGCAAGTTTACTTCTAAATAAATCCCAAGCTCTATATTCTTCACTATTAACTCTATATAAAGTCTCACCATAAACTCTAAATCCAGGAACAAGATTTTTTGTTGCTAATTTTTCCCCTTCAATATCTTCTACTATATAGACACCAGAAAATTTAGGATGAGGTCTTACTACAACCATATTTACTCACTTTCGCTTCTTTTTAGGTGGTTTTGGATATTTAATTTTTATTTCATTTATTCTTTCTTCTAAGCTCTTCTTTAATTCAGTACCTATAAATGCACCTCCAAAAGCATCAACTCTTGCTGCAATAGATAGTTTTGCTGCTAATGCTCTTGCAATTTTTCCTCTTTGCCACTTTGGAGCAGAATGAATATAAGGACTTTGAAATATTACACCATGTTTTGGAGGTTTTGATCCTGTTCTTAAGGCTCTAAATAATGCTTTTTCTGCTCCAAGTACTTGAATAGTACTAGCTGGTTTCTTAGCTAGTGCCTCTAATCCTCCTGCTTGAGCAATTAAACGTGCTCCAAGATTAGAACCTACTAATTCTCTTATATTAGGTGCAATTTCCTTCATTGTTTCATCTATATATTTTTCTAAATACTCTCTGTATGAATAAAGAGAAAGACAAATTCTTGCTAATTTTTGAATTTCCTCTAAATCAACATCTTCTATTTCAGCTCCAATTGACTTATTTGCAAGATCACAAATATTCTTTGATTTACTTTCACTATGAATTATTTTATTGATATTATCAATATTAAAATTATGTCTTTCTCCAATTTCACTTACAATTTTTAAATATGTTTTATGATCTTGAATTAAATCATTAAGTTCTGGAAAATGAAGTCCATACCATTCTCTTATTCTTAAAGAAAGAATATTTGTAATTTTATCAATTTCATCAAGTGCTGATATTGCTTGAATTACAAGTTTATCTCTTTTTTCAAATGCTAAATGAATTTTTGCTCTTACTAAACCTTCACTTACTTCTTTTTGCATAGAACTTATGAAATTAGGATCAATACCAATTTTTTGTAATTCATAAGCTATTGAAGATCTAAAAAATCTACCAGCAGCACTTGGAAAAACTACACTTATTTGAATATTAAATTTTGATCTTAAAGCATTTGCTTCTTTTTCATCTTCAAGTATAATAGAGTTACATCCCATACTTATTAATTCATTTATAAGTTCTTCAAGTAGAGGACATGTCCCTGTTCTTTCCAATTCTAATAATTGAGAAATTGCATCACTAACATCTTTAAATTGCTTTGCTAACAATATTTTTAAATCTTCATTATATGCTAAAAATCCAGAAAATGAATCTACAATGTAGCATTTCAAATTTTTCACACCTATTTAATTTTCATAAAAATTTCTACTATTATGATTTTTCTTTCCATTCCTTACATATCAAATAAATTTCACTACTATGTTTTCTTGATGCTTTTGGCTTATATAGTTTAACATAATTAAAATTATTACTTATTTCTTTAATTAGCTTATTAACTTCTGATCCCATAATGATTTTAATTACCATATTTCCATGTTTTTTTAAAAGAGAATTTGCAATAGATATAGTATATTTTACAAGTGAAATTTGTCTAAAATGATCTAAATGATGAAAACCAGAAAACTTTGGTGCTAAATCAGAAAGAATTACATCTACTTCTCCTCCAGATATTTTTCTTATATCATCTATTAAGGAAGGATCTCTTACATCTTTTCTTATAATAAAAACATTACTATATGGAAGAGGTTTTATTGGAGAAATATCCACACCTATTACTTTTCCATTTTCTCCTGTAAGCATTCTTGCTATTTGAAGCCATCCTCCTGGTGCTGCTCCTAAATCTAAAACAATATCACCTTTCTTTATAATAGAAAATTTCCTTGATATTTCTAATAATTTAAATGCAGCTCTTGATCTTAAACCTCTTCTTTTTGCTTCCTTATAATAACTATCTCTAATACATTTAATCATTAGTTTTCACTCCAATTAAATTCATATATTCAGCTTTAAGTGCATTAGTAAGTTTAATACAAGTTTCAGGAGAAATAGGTTGACCTCTTCCACATCGCTCAATATCTGGACATATTGCACAAGGAGACCAACTTATATCACTTATATCAATTTTTAATTCTTCTTTTTTTGTGATAAAAATTTTGTAGGTTTTTTTATTTCCACTACTAAAAGGTTCTCTTCTTATTATTCCTTCTCTTTCTAATTCTTGTAAAACCTTATAAATTGCTTTTCTATCTACTCCAAGTATCTTTGGTAAGCTACTTTGCTCTACTCCATTTGAATTCTTCAATATTGATAGTAATTTTTCTTTTAAATTCTCCATTAACAATTAGCACTCTCAAGAATAAGAAATATATAAAGATCTATAAAAATATCTCTAAATCAATTTTTTCTAAAATTTCTTTATACCTATGTCTTAAAGTAACTTCTGTTACTTTTGCAACATTTGCTATATCTCTTTGTGTTCTTTTTCTATCCATTATTACACTTGTTATATAGACTGCAGCAGCTGCAATTCCCATTGGACCTTTACCTGATATAAGTCTAGCTTTTTCCATTGCTTTAACAATATCTATAGATATCTTCTGAACAAGACCATCTAAATTAAGTTTTGTTATTATACGAGGTATATAGTTCACAGGATCCATAGGTGAAACTTTAAGCATTAATTCATTCAAAAGAAAACGATAATTTCTTGCAATTTCTTTTTTATTTGCCTTACAAACTTTTGAAATATCATCTAATGTTACTGGTATATTGCATTGTCTACATGCAATATATAAAACTGCTCCAGTTATACTCTCTATGGATCTTCCACGTATTAATTGATTTTCTACAGCTTTTCTATAAATAAGAGCAGAAGCTTCTTGTACACTTCTTGGAAGAGCTAATTGTGATATCATTCTTTCTATTTCTGATAATGCAAAAATGAGATTTCTTTCATTTGCAGAAGAAATCCTAGTTCTTTGTTGCCATTTTCTAAGTCTATAAATTTGAATTTTCTTTTTTAATGTTAAAGAATTTCCATGACCATCCTTATTTCTCCAATCTATAATTGTAGATAAACCCTTATCATGAATTGTTAATGTTAATGGTGCACCAACTCTTGATCGCTTATTTTCTTGATTATTACTAAAATTACGCCACTCAGGACCAAGATCAAGCATTCGTTCATTTATTACAAGACCACATGAAGTACATATAATTTCAGCTCTAGCTTCATCTTTTATTAATGTATTACATTTACATTCAGGACAAACAATTTCATCTAAATTACTATGTTTTTGCATCTTCTCTTCCTCTCTTTTTCATTATATAAACTTCAGAACCAATAACAATATCCTTAATATTTTCTGGCTTAACTGAAATATAAGGAGAATGTATAGGACCAAATACATCTACAACTATTCCTAAACAATTTCCATTTTTTAATAATATACGAGAGCCAAGTTTTACAGGAGAATTTGATTTTATTGTTACTAAATTACTTTTTGATATATTAATAATTTTTCCTATTTTTTGAAGTTGATTTTTCTTAGAACTCACCATTAGTAAATATGTTAACTTCTCAAAAATATATTCTTTGCTACTATTTACTACGTAATTTATTTAATATCTCACTAATCTCTAAAATAATTTTAGACTTTTTCTTTGTTGTTTTTTTAATAATAACTCTTCCACATTTTTCCCAAGGTATTCTTGGAAAAGCTTTATCATATTCTATTTTAGCTTCTAAGCCAAGTTTATTACAAGCATTAAATATATCATTAACTGAAGGAGACTTAATAGCAAGTCTTTTTGGAACTCTTCTTCCTTCTCTACGAGATTTATTTGCATCAAAATATACAGGCCATATTACAATTGTATCTTTGTCCATACTATTTATATACACGTACATATTTAATTATTTTATTATGCATGAATTTTCTCTTGCATTATCTGTAATCAATTATATAGAAGAAGTAAGTAAGAAAATGAAATTAAAGAAAATAACTTCTATACATATTGAAATAGGAGAGTTTACACATATTAATCCTTTACAATTTAGATTTTGCTTTAAAATTTTAAGTAAAGGAACAATATTAGAAAACAGTAGACTATATATAAGAAAGATTAAGCCTACTTTTTTGTGTAAAAATTGTAAGAGAAAAATTAAAAAAGATATTAAAGAAATTATGGAACTTCAAATGAAATGTCCATACTGTAAAGGAGATATTGAATTAGAAGAAGGAAAGGAATTATTAGTTAAAAAGATTAAGGGAATAAGATAATAAATTACTTAATAAGAATTGCATTAATAATTCCATCTTGTCCTGGTCTTGATGTTATTCTAGCAGTTCCAATTTCTGTTTCAATAATTGCTCCTTTAGTTATTATACCTCTTCTTGCATAATCTACATTACATGGATTATCTTTAACTTTTAATATTTTACACTTTTTTGTAGTATTAGTTGATGGATCAGTTACATTAGCAAAAAGTGCAATCTTTAATCTTACTTTTCTATTTCCACCATAAGTTCTAACATTTTCTCTTACTTCACTTTCTTTTCCTAAGGATGTTTCTGTAGGAGGAGATCCAAGCTCATATTTTCTCTTTTTTCTACTATATGGTAATTTTCCACCACTAGGCTTCTTTGTATCTCTACCTTGATAATAACTCATACTTGAAGAAAAAAGGAATAGAAATATAAGTTTTTTCTTAAAATTTTTATTGAGAAAAACATGAAGATACAACTTAGTCATGGTGCTGGCGGAACAATAATGAATGATTTAATTAAAGAGGTTATTCTAAAAAATATAAAGAATAAGAAAGTAGGAAAAGGAGTTGGATTAGATGAACTTGATGATGGTGCTACTATACCTATAAATTCTGAGGAAATTGTAGTAACTGGAGATGCATATACTATTACACCAATATTCTTTCCTGGAGGAGATATAGGAAAGCTTGCAATTTGTGGAACTATAAATGATTTAGCTGTAATGGGAGCAAGACCAATTGCTATAATGGATACAGTTGTAGTAGAAGAAGGATTTGAAATAGAAGACTTAAAAAAGATTTTTATTTCTATGAATGAAATAATGGAAAAATTTGATATTTCTCTTATTCATGGAGATTTTAAAGTAATGCCAAAAGGAAAACTTGATGGAATTATTATATCAACTATGGGTATAGGTATGCTTTATAAGAAAAGACCAATACTAGATTCTGGATTAAGAGAAGGTGATAAAATAATTGTAACTGGTCCAATTGGAGATCATGGAATAGTTGTAATTTCTTTAAGAGAAGGAATTTCTTTTAAAACAAATATAGTATCTGATGTTGCACCATTATGGAATTTAATGAAAAAAGCTATGGATGCAGGAGAAATTACAGCTGCAAAAGATCCAACAAGAGGAGGTTTAGCTATGGCTTTAAATGAGATGGCAATGAAATCTAATGTAAGTATATGGATTGAAGAAGAGGAAATTCCAGTAAGAGATGAAGTAAAGGGAGTTTGTGAAATGTTAGGTATAGATTATTTAGAACTTGCATGTGAAGGAAGAATTGTAATGGGTGTAAAAGCTGAAGATGCTGAAAATGTACTTAAAGCAATTAAATCAACTGAAGAAGGAAAAGATGCAAGAATTATTGGATATGTAAAAAAAGATATGCCTGGATATGTAATTATGAAGACAATAATAGGAGGAAAAAGAATTATTAATCCTCCATTAGGAGAACCTATTCCTAGAATTTGTTAAATAAATCTTCATTAAGACGAGGTATAAGAGCCATTAGAACAGCCATTTCAGTAATTTGAGTTCTATTTGTAATACCTTTAGATAGAAAACCAATTGCTCCTTCCTTATGTCCAATTTTAGGTATTTTAGTAATTTCCTCCATTATTGTATTAATTTCTAATTTCTCATTTATTACTCTTCTTATAACAAAAGGAGGATATTCAAAAGCAGGACCTCCACCAATAGTAACTTTTCCAGATCTATCAGCTATTGCAGCAAATTGTTGATCCATATATCCAGTTATGGTATAAGGTATTGGAATTATTCCAGCTTCTATACCAACACCAAAATCTGCTTTTTCTTCTAATTCTAATGCTTTTTTTGCTCTTTCAATTGCTCCTCTTATTACAGTATCTAGTCCTATTGGTTGAGATGGAATATTAATAGAAACTGGTCTCATTATAACAGTTACTTTAAACAATTTTGAAAAAACATTCTCAACTGCTTTTACTTTAACAGGATTTGAAGTACCAACAACAATAATCATTTTATCACCAAATATAGTAATATTATTTAGAGCAATATTCTTAATTCTTACTTATGAATTACAAAAATAGACAGAAAAAAATATTGAAATTAATAGAAGAGAAAGAAATAGATGGAATAGTAATTATTTCTAATGAAAATATATTCTATCTTACAGGTGCTCCATTAAATTGTAATAAATTTCTTTACTTAAGTCGTGATGGTAATTTGTATATAATAACAAATGAAATGAATTATCAAGAAATTATAGATAGTGTAGAAGATGTAAATGTAATAAAAACAGAAAATTTTATAGAAGAAATAAAGAAATTAGGTAAAAAAGTAGGATTTGAAAATAAGAAGATTTCATATTATACTTATGAAGAGTTAAAAAAAGATCTAGAACTTATTCCTATAGGAAATTACATTGAAGAAATGAGAGAAATAAAAGATGAAGATGAAATAAAATTAATTAAAGAATCTCAAAGAATTACAGAAAAATCACTTGAAGAAAGTTTAAAGGAAATAAAAATAGGAATGAGTGAATTAGAAATTGTAGCAAAAATAGAATACTTTATGAGAATTTATGGTGCAGAATCTTATGCTTTTGATAGTATAGTACTATCTGGTATAAGATGTATTTATCCACATGGAAGACCTACAAGAAAAATTATTGAAAAAAATGAAGGAATAATAATAGATATAGGAGTAAGATACAATGGTTATTGTTCAGATATGACTAGAACAGTATTCATAGGAGAACCTAGTAAAAATGTTATTGATATTTATTATGCTGTTAAATATGCTCAAGAAGAAGCTATAAAAAATGCAAAACCAGGAATTACTGGAAAGGAACTTAATGAAATTGCTATTAATGTTTTAAAAGAGTATAAATTAGAAAAGTATTTTAATCATGGACTTGGTCATGGAATTGGAATAAATGTTCATGAGGAGCCCTTTATAAATAAAAAACAAGAAAAGAAATTAAAATGTGGAAATGTTATAACCATAGAACCAGGAGTTTACATACCAAAAGTTATAGGTATAAGAATAGAAGATATGATATTAATAACAGAAAATGGTAACAAAAATTTAACTAATTTTGAAAAAATGCCAATCGTACTATAAAGAGAGGAGAATTATGATAAATTGGATAAAATCATTCATACTAAAATACATATATAATTACTATGAAAAAAGATTATTAAATGAAGTAAAAAAAGGTAAAATGCCTGAACATGTAGGACTAATACTTGATGGTAATAGAAGATGGGCAATAGAGATGGGATTCTCTCCAGAAAAAGGTCATGAATATGGATATGAAAAATTAAAAGAAGTATTAAAATGGTGTTGGGAATTAGGAATAAACATTGTAACAATTTATGTACTTTCTACTGAGAACTTATATAGAAGTAAAGAAGAACTAGATCATTTATTTAAATTAGCAAAAAAAGGCTTTAAAGAAATTTTAGAAAGTCCAGAAATAAGTAAGTATGAAGTAAGAATAAAGGCAATAGGAAGATTAGAAGTATTAGATAAAGAATTAATTGATTTAATTAAAAAAGTTGAAGAAAAAACAAAAGATTATTCAAAAAATAAACTTTATATTGCAATAGCTTATGGAGGAAGAGCTGAGATTGTAGATGCTACTAAGAAAATTGTTGAAGCTGTAATAAAGGGAGAATTAAGTATTAATGATATTAATGAAGAAATTTTTTCTAAGTATTTATATACACAAGGAGATAAAGATCCTGATCTTATAATAAGAACTTCCGGTGAGGAAAGATTAAGTGGTTTTTTACTTTGGCAAAGTGCTTATTCTGAATTATACTTTATGGATGTTTATTGGCCTGAAATAAGAAAAATAGATCTTTTAAGAGCAATTAGAACATATCAAAAAAGACATAGAAGATTTGGTAGATAAGCATATACTTTTTAGGAATAATTTATTAACCTAAAAATTAATTTTTAATTGTGATAAAAATGCTAGTATGTCCTGAATGCGGTGGAGAAATGTTTTATCAGCGATCTATTAGAAGATATGTTTGTAAAAGTTGTGGTATATCTCTAACAAGAGATGAAATAGATGAAATAAAAGCTAAATATAAAGTAGAAAATGAGAATGAGAAAGAAAAAATAAGAAAAGAATATATAAAGTGGTGGACAGCAAAGAAGTAAAATTTTTACTTTTTCATTTTTATGTTTTTATTATGAATTTTGTGTATATATTGGGAACTGCTGGTTCTGGTAAGTCTGCACTTACTTCATCTCTTTTAGATACATTAAGAGCTGCTGAACTTAATGCTATATCAGTAAATTTAGATCCAGGAGTAAAATGGCTTCCTTACTATCCTGAAGTTGATATAAGAGATTATATTGATTATGATAAAATTGTTGAGGAATATCAACTTGGTCCTAATGGTGCTCTTATAGCATGTGTTGATACTGCTGTAAATTATATTGAAGAAATGAAAGAAGAAATTGAAAAATTTGAACCAGATTATGTCATAGTTGATACTCCAGGACAACTTGAGCTATTTGCTTATAGAGATTCTGGAAAGATTATTACATCAACTCTTTCGAAAAATAATTTTTCAATTATATTTCTTGCAGATTCAATTTTTTTAAATAGGCCTTCTGATTTTGTTTCAGTTATGCTTTTAGCTTATTCTGTTCAAACAAGATTTAAAGCACCACAAATAAATTGCATATCAAAAGTAGATCTTTTATCTGAAGATGTAATGAAGAGAGCAATACAGTGGATAACAGAGCCAATAACACTTAAAGAAAGTTTCTTATCAGAAATTGCAGATATAAAAGGAGAATTTTCTGAAAGAATTTTTGATATATTATTAGAGATTGGAACACTAGGAGAATTTCTATTAATCTCATCATATACAGGACAAGGTATGACTGAACTATTTGCAGAACTTCAACGTATTCATACTGGTGGAATAGACATTTAGCTAACAACCTTGCCATGAATGGCAAAAGTTCTGTACTTACTATGGTCTTCCATCATTGATTAGACTCTATCGCCTTTGGTTACTGTTTTTAATTTTATATATTTTATATTAAGTTTATAACTTAATGTTAATTTTTTGCTATAATTATTACATGAACTCTTTTACCATGTAGTGGTTTTACCTCGTCTTGATATTCTATTACCTAAGCCCGATGAAAACCGAGTGGAATACAGGGGAATAAGAATGAGGCAATGACATCAAGTTATACAAACCTATATAAAAGCTGAACCCCAGTATCAAGGAGACAAGTTCTCATTACTTACTAAGCTCATACTACTCAACTTCATGTGTAAGTTGTACCAAGATGTTTATAAGCTTTTAAGCTTTTTATTAAAACAGCTCTCTGTCCTGAAGACAAAAATTCCAACCAAGAGTGATATTAATGGAAGAAATATCGTTACTAATTAAGAAAATAAAATCATTAAGTGAAGAAATAAAAGAAAAAAATTCAGAATTAAATCAGCTTAAAGAAAAAAAGAAGGAAATACAAGAAAAAGTAAATGAAATAAAGAAGGAAATAGAAAACTTCAAGAATTTAAGAAATGATATAAATACAAAAATAGCTGAAAAGAAGAAAATAAGAAAAGAACTTAATGATAAGTGTAAAGAGATATTAGGAAAAATAAAGGAATTAAGATTAGAAAAGAGGAAGTTATCTTCTTTAGTTAAAGAAGAAGAAGAGGACCTAATAAATCAAATTAAATATATAGATTGGAAACAACAAACAAATCCACTTTCTCTTGAAGAAGAAAAAAGATTACTTCAAAGAAGAAGTGAAATAGAAAGAAAATTATTAATATACAAACAAATTAGAGAAATAAATGAAAAAATAAATTCATATGAATTATCTCTTAATGAATTAAAAGAAAAAGCAAATAACATTCATAATGAAATTTTATCTTTAGCACAAGAATCTAGAAAATATCATGAATCCATGATAAAGTCTATTGAAAGTTTAAAATCAATTAAAGCAGAATTAGTAAAAATCAAGGAGAAAATATCTTTATTAAAAACAGAAATAAGTAATCTTAAGAAAGAATATCATGAAAATAATCTTAAGTATAATAAAATTAAAGAAGAAATATTAGAAAAAAGAGTTGAAGTAATAGCAGAAGAAACAAAGAAAATATTAAGAAAAAGAATGGAATTAGCAAAAATAGCTGAAGAGAAAATTAAAAATGGAGAAAAATTAACATTTGATGAATTTATGGCTTTACTCTCTATAGAAAAGTAATATTTAAATTTTTCCACAATAGTTTTAAGTTTATAAACATATTTACTATTGAAAATGGAAAAAAATATACTAGTACTAAATGTAGATAAGGATAATGATATAGGTAGAATACTAGGACTTTCTACACCAATCATAGGTAGAGAAAAAGTTCTATCTGTTGCAATTTCATTTGCTCTTAAAAATCCAGAAGATTCTGATGTAAATTCTATATTTGAAGCAATAAAAGTATATGATGAATTAATTAAGGAAAATTATAAATGTGAAGTTGCAATTATAACAGGTTTACCTGAGGGAGGATATAAATCTGATATAAAAATATTGTCAGAATTAGAAGAAGTTCTTAAAAATTTTAAAGCAGATGGAGTAATATTTATAAGTGATGGAGTTACTGATGAACAAGCACTACCAATAATACAATCTAAAGTTCCAATTATATCAGTAAAGAGAGTTTTTGTTCAACAAGAAAAAAGTGTAGAAGAAACTTATGTATTATTTTATAGATATTTAAAAAAACTTACTGAACCTGAATATTCAAAAACCTTCTTAGGAATACCTGGATTAATTCTCTTTACAATAACAATATTATATTTTCTTAATTTAATAAACTATTTAGCAATATCTTTAGGAACTATAGTTAGTATAATCTTAATAGTAAAGGGATTTAATATTGATAAAATAATAAGAGACGCATGGAAGGAATCACCAATAAGACTTATTACTTCAATAATAGGCATTATAATTTCATCAATTGCAATATATAGGGGAATAAATATAGCATTAATGGAAACATCATTAGAAAATCTACAATCATTTGTAGGATTAGCATTATCAAATATTATTGATTTATTTATTATAGGAATTGCAATATACTTTACAGGAAGACTTATAGTAAAGTACTTAGAGGAATCACAAAAAATATGGCATGAAATTGTAATATTAGTTGCTTTATTATTTATAAGACAAATAGTAATTGAGATAAGTACAATTATAATAAATCCAAAAGCAAGTTTAATACCTCTTCTTTTTGTATCTGGACTTGGAGTTTTAGTTTGTGGATTTTTAGTAATAATATTTTCTATAAGACCAATTTTCTTTAGAAAGTGAGCTGCCCCGCCCTAAAGGGCGAGGCTTCCAGCGTTCAGCTGGGGCTTCGCGCCTCCAGCCTCATCTGCTGGTTCGGGGGGCTCACGGCCCCCCATCCCATGCCTCTCGTTAAGGCATGGGCTATATTCACACATACGTTCAAATCCCTATTGTAGATTAGCCCACATCTTGGGCATCTGAACTCTCTTCCTTTGACTTGGGCAACGTGCCCGCACCTGTGGCAAGTCCTCGAAGTGTTCTTGACAAGCTTCTTTTCGAGGTACACCACATCTATTCCCTCGAGGAGTGCCTTGTATTCAATGTAGGTTTGAAGCTTTCTGAACGGCAGAGAGTGAAACCTTCTGTTCAATTCCTTGGACTTGTGGAAATTGCCTCTGATGTCCATTAAATCCTCCATGACTATTACTGGCTTTGGGAACTGTTTAGCGTAGGCGACTATCTGGTTGGCTATGATGTGCAACTGCTGGTTTACCTTGCGTCTCTCCTTTCCTTTGAGCTCCTTGACCTTCTTCAGTAGCTTCTTCTCCTGAAGCCTCCTCCTGATGTGGTTGTACAGCCCCCTTATCCTCTTGATCTCTGCCCCCTCCAGAACTGCCCCTTCATGGGCTTATTGGGGTTGCTCTTCGATATCGCTACTGCATCGGCTAGGTTGTGCTCGCCCCTGTCTATCGCTATCACGGTCTCGGGCTCGTCGGGGACTTCAACGGTCTTCTCTAGGATGAAGTGGGCGTACCACTGTCCATCACGTTTGACCATTTCGACCATCGTGAACTGCCATTCCCCTCTGAGGGCCTCCTCGATCCTCTGCCTCTGCCTTTCCCCGAAGACTATCGGTAGGCTTACTCTCTCTTTCCTGTTCAAGCTCAGCGTCAGCCAGTACGGCGTGAGGACGTTCATCGTCTTGGAGAACTTGTAACATCTCTTGTCGAAGCGTATGGATATCCTTTTAAGCCTTAGAACGCTATCTTCTTTCTTGGTCTTTTCGAAGCTCTTCAATATCTCGACAGCCCTGTCCCTCGCTGTCTGGATTAAGGCAGTGTTAAGGTTGAAGAGCTCCTTGGCTTTTTCGTAGCAGTTCTTGTGGAGGAAGGTCTTCGATGTGAAGTTAAAGCTCAAGTACCACTTCACAAGCCTGAAGTATTCGTCGAGGGTCTTGTTCAGAGCTAAGACCTTCCGTTTGTTAGGCTTGAAAACCTTTCCGATCACGCATACCCGAACGTCCTTCTGCAAGGGAACGTCCCGAGACTCTTGGGAGAGAGGAGACTTAAAAACCCTTTTTGCCATCCCCGCCTTAAAAGGCGAGGTTTTCAGTTATATAAAGAAAGTAAAAGAAGAGAAAAAAGTATGCAAATATTGTGGCTCTACTAGAGTGAATAGATTTGGATTTGTACCGACGATGAAAGGGAAAAAGAGAAGATATATTTGTAGGGATTGTGGTCATACTTTCTACTAGGTTCATAAAATTATTGCTTTTTCTCCTAAGCTTCCTGTAAACCTTTGAGCTAATAAAGAAAGCGAATATATTGAAATTCTAATTCCATATTCCTTCATTTTATGATATAACATTGGTAAGACCATAAGTTTTTACCATTTCAATAGCTCTTCTCCATTCATGTGCATTTAATCGTCTTGTAATTTCTGGTACTTCTTTTGCTCTCCAATGTGGAGTATACTGATCCATTAAATTAACTCTTGTATTTTTCCCAAGTTCTTTTGATATAAATTCTAATATCTTAGATAAGCAACAATCTAAATGATTTGGTAAAACAAGAATTCTTATTAATAGTTCTCCATATTCTTTTGCAAGTTTTAAATTTCTTGTAATTACTTCCATATAATTTTTTACATCAGAAATTCTTTCTGCACATTTATTATTACCATATTTAAAATCTATTTTGAAAATATCTACAACACCTCTTAATAGTTCCATAGCTTCAATAGTTAAATATCCATTAGTATTAAAGAAAACAGGCATATTTTCCTTTTCATAAAGTAAAACTCTTAGCCAAAATGGTATATGAGGTATAGGATCTCCACCAACCCAATTCTGATTTCTACATCCTCTTCTACGTGCATCATCTATCAGTAATGCTAATTCCTTTTCTGTATAGTATTCTCCTTTTTCAAATTGTTGACTTATAGTCCAATTTTGACAGTGGAGGCACCTGAAATTGCATCCCAGGCTAATTCGGCCGACTAAAAGTCGTATACCGTAAAGCTGGGAACAATTTCAGGTTCCTCCCCCATATGATCGAAATACGATGATACTAACATTTCCTTTCCTACTTTACAATATCCAAGTTCTCCTTTTTCCCTATTTTTCATACATCTACGTTCACATAATATACATGATCTCATTATTCTCTGTGCTATAGTAGCTTTAAGATGAAGAAGAGAAAATTTAGGAGTTTCTAAAGGTATAGGTTTTCCTTCATCTAATTCTTTTTCAAGTTTAATGTATTCATTAATAAGTTTTTTATGAATATTCCAAAGTTCTTCTGTTGATTCATCTCCTGAAATTTCTACTGGAATTAATCTACATATTCTAAATTTTGCTAATTTCTTATTTTTAACAACATCTACATATCTAGGAAGAGCTTCTATTACTTTTGGATCTTCTAATGCAGATACAGCATCTGGACGAATGAAGTACCACATAATAATCACCTTTATATTCTTATGTTTATCTCATTATTACAATATATACAATTCTTACCCTTAAGCTTAATATCAATAACCTCAAATCCAATTCTCTTTATTACTATATTATTACAATTAGGACAGTAAGTATGCTCATACTTATGACCAGGAACATTACCTAAATAAACATATTTTAATCCATAATCCTTTGCTATATTGTAAAGTTCTTCCAATAATTTAATAGGTGTTGATGTGACATCTAAATACATATAACTTGGAAAGAATCTAAGTATATGTAGTGGTACAGAATCTCCAAGAATATCAACTATTTTCTTAATAAATTTCTTAAAAGCTTCTTTTGAATCTCCTCCACCGGTTACAATTAAATCAGTTATTTCAATAAAAATTCCTTTTTTCTTCATTTCTAATAAAGATTGAAAAATAGGCTCCACATCAGGTACTTTACAGAATTTTTTATAAAAATCAGGATCACCACTTCCTTTAAAATCTACTGTTGCAGCATCTAAATATCCATTAATTAAATCTATTGCTTCAGGTGTCATGTAGCCATTAGTTACAAATGTATTAAATATTCCTTCTTTATGAGCAAGTCTTGCTATATCATAAGCATATTCAAAAAATATTGTTGGTTCAGTATATGTATAACTAATACATTTACATCCATATCTTTTTGCCATGTATACTATTTCTTCTGGTAACAATTCTTCACCTTTTACTTCTCTATCCTGACTTATAGTCCAATTATCACAAAATATACATCTAAAATTACAACCAATAGTAGCAATAGAAAATGTAGTACTACCAGGATAGAAATGAAATAAAGGTTTCTTTTCTATTGGATCTATAGCATAGGAAATTACTTTTCCATATACAAGAGTATACAAAATACCATTTCTATTTTCTCTTAAACCACAAATACCTCTTTTTCCATCAGCTATAACACATCTAAAATTACAAAGATTACACTTTACTTTATTAGAATTCAATTTACTATACAACATTGCCTCCAAATTTAATCCCTAAAATTTATTTCTCAATTAAGTATTTATTTTTAAAATGGTGATCTTATGATTATAGTACCAGGTGTTGCTTCAATTAATTTAAGTAAAAGATTAGCACAAATTATTAATGCAAAAATTGCTAATGTAGAGTATAAGATATTTCCAGATGGTGAATCTTATGTGCGAATTGTAGATAATATAGAAGATGATGTTGTAATTGTTAATACAACATATCCAAATCAAGATAAAAGAATTATTGAATTATTTTTACTTATTGATAATTTAAAAGATCTTGGTGCAAAGAAAATTAAGGTTGTAGTTCCATACATTGCTTATGCTAGACAAGATAGAAGATTTAGAGAAGGAGAAGCTATAAGTATAAATACAATACTTAAGTTAATAGAAAAAATTGGAGCTGATGAATTTATTACTGTTGATATTCATAAAGAATATTCTTTAAATACAATTAAGATAAAAACAAGAAATTTAAATGCTATAGAAGTAATAGCAGATTATTTAAAGAATATTAATTTTAATAATCCATATGTACTAGCTCCAGATAAAGGTGCATTAGAAAGAGCAAAAAAACTAGGAGAAATTATGAAATGTGAATATGGATATTTTGAAAAATATAGAGATAGAATTAGTGGTGCTATAAAGATAGAAGAAGTAGATATTGATTTCAAAAATAGAGATGTAATTATAGTAGATGATGTAATAAGTACAGGTGGGACTATAGCAATTACTGCAAAAATTGTAAAGGAAAAAGGAGCAAGAAGAGTAATTGCAACATGTACTCATGCACTTTTAGTTAAAGATGCTTTAGAAAAAATTAAAAGTGCAGGTGTTGATGAAATTATTGCTACAGATACTGTAGAAAATGAATTTAGTAAAATAACAGTTGCTCCTCTTATAGCAAGAGAATTATGTTAATAGCTATATTACTTTCAGGAGAACATCCTTCTCTTCCTTACTCAGAAGTAAATGCTATTTTAAAAGGTGAAGAAATATCATTTAGTGAAGTAAATAGATTTGATCAATTAATGATAATAGATGGAGGAAAAGAAGTATTTGATGTACTAAAGAGAAGAGGAGCATATATAGTAGAAGGAGGAAGATTAATAACTCATATTCCTAATATTAGTGATTTAATTAATCAATGTGATAAGATAGATTGGAGTTTTATAGAAGGAAAAAGTTTTGGTGTAAGAGTAAAAAGAGTTAAGAATTATTGGAAGGAATTTTCATCAGTAGAAATAGAGAAGAAATTAGGTGGAATAATAAAAAGACATACTAATTCTAAGGTAAATTTAGAAAATCCAGAAATTTGGATAAGGGGAATAATAACTAATGGAGGAATTTTCATATATGAATGTAATTTTAGAATTAGTAAAAAGGAATTTATAGAAAGAAGACCAAGAAAAAGAGTATTTTTCCATCCAGGAGCTTTAGATGCTAAACTTTCTAGAGTATTTGTAAACTTATGTAGAATAAAAAGAGGTGAAAAATTTCTTGATCCTTTCTGTGGTACAGGTGGATTTTTAATAGAAGCAGAACTAATGGGATTAGATGCATATGGATTAGATATTGATTTAGAAATGGTAAAAGGAGCCTATAAAAACTTAAAATATTATGGATTAGAAGCAAATTTAATATTAGCAGATGCAAGGAAATTACCAATAAATAAAGTTGATGGAATATCAACAGATCCTCCTTATGGTAGAGGAACATCAACAAAAGGAAGAAGTGTTAAAGAAATAATTTCAAATTTCTTAGAAGAAGTAAAAGAAGTTTTAAGAAAAAATAGATTTATGTGTATTGCTTCTCCTCAAGAAGTTAAGATTGAAGAAGAAGCTATAAAAAAAGGTTATAAAGTTCATGAAGTACACATAATGAAAGTACATAAATCTCTTACAAGATCAATAATAGTTGTGGAGAATTTATGAATATTAAGGTAGTTATACTAGGTTCAGCTGGTGGAATACCAACACCTGAAAGAAATCTTCCATCAATATTAATAAGTGTTGATGGTGAGATAATATTATTAGATTGTGGAGAAGGAACACAAAGACAAATGATGATAGCAGGATATAGTTTATGTAAGAAAATGAAGATATTTATTACACACTTACATGGAGATCATATATTAGGAATACCTGGAATGCTTCAAAGTATGAATTTACTTAATAGAGTACATCCACTTGAAATCTATGGACCTAAAGGAATAAAGGAATTTATTTATAAAAATTTTGATATTTGTAAGCCAAGTTTTGACATAATAGTAAATGAAATTACAGAAGGAGAAATTTTCTCTGATAAAAAAATTAAAGTAATAGGAGTTTTAGCTGATCATTCTATAGAAAATATTGCATATAGCATAACCATAGGAGCAAGTCTTGGAAAATTCTTACCAGAAAAAGCAAGAGAATTAGGAATACCAGAAGGACCATTATGGGGTTTATTAAAATCAGGTCATAGTATAAAACTAGAAAATGGTAGAATAATAAAACCTGAAGAAGTTCTAGGAGAACCAAAACCAGGAATTAAGATAGTATATAGTGGTGATACAAGATATTGTGAAAAAATAGTAGAAATAGCAAAAGGAGCTGATTTACTAATACATGAGGCAACATTTGCTTCAGATCTTTCTAATAGAGCTTATGAAGAAAAACATTCTACAGCAGAAGATGCTGCAAGAATTGCAAAATTAGCTAATGTTAAAAAATTAGTATTAACTCATATAAGTAGTAGATATAGAGATGTAAAAATTCTTGAAGAGGAAGCAAAAAGAATTTTTGAAAATGTAGAAATTGCTGAAGATTTTAAAAGTTATGATTTAAAAATTTGAAGAGCTTTTTTAAAGGAAATTTTTGCTTCTTCTATTGTATTATTCTCAACTATACCACAAATTTTATTAAAAGAAATATGTGATTTTACTAATTGCCAATTAATATTTCCATTACCAATTACTCTATGTTCATCTTCTATGCCATAATTATCATGAAGATGTACATGAATTATTTTATTATTAAGTTTTGATAAGAACATTTCAAGTTGTGATGCAGTATTTGCATGTCCAACATCTAATACTATATATGGAGAAATTCCTTCTTCTTCTAATTCAAAAAATTCATTAACATTTTGAAGAAAACAACGAGTTCTTGCTGGCATATTCTCTATAGCTACTTTAATTCCTAATTCTTCACCATAATTTAATATTTCTTTTAATGATAAAATATTAAGATTTTTATTTATATTTGGTACAAAATTTTCTAATGGTGTTTTTAAACCAGGATGAATTACATATACCTTAGCATTAATATTTACTGCTTTTTCCATTGAATTCTTAATAATTTTTATTGCTAATTTTCTTATTCTATCATTAGAAGATGCAATATTAATATCAAGAATTGGAGAATGTACTGTATACTCTATTTCAAAAGAATTACTTATATCGTTAAGTAAATTAATTCTTTTCTTTGTCAGTCTATCTCTCCAATCATCCATTATTTCTAATACATCAATTCCAGTAGTTATTAATTCATTTATTTTTTCGAAGGTTTTGCCGATTGTACATAATGTTGAGATTCCAAAGGGCATAACTCATCAACAGGTATTCCACCTATGGTTTTTGTAGCAAGCCAATCTATTAATGATTTTGGATCATCAGTCCATATATAAAAACTTATTGGACCTAATGGAGATTCTCTTTCAGGCTTACAGAAGCTTACTCTTCCCATATAAGCAACTTGTTTATTTACATGAAAAGTAATACTAGAACCTTCTAATCCACTCATAATTATTTTTCTTGAAGCATCAAGAATTCTATCTCTTCTTAGAATTTCTCTTAATTTAGTAAGTAATGAAATATCTCCTTCTTGAACTATATACTCAAATATACCTTCTTTTTCTTTAGTATATTTGTCTGAATTAGTTAAATTCATAACTGCTTTTAATACCTTAGATTCATCTTCAGTTGGATTAATTTTTGCCTTAACAACTACTTTTACATTCATTTATTTCCCTCTTAAAAAATTCTTTTGCAGCTTCTATTAATTCTTCTATAGTACCCTCATTTACAAATACTTTATCTGCTAAAGCAATAACAGATCCTATACCTATACGTAATTCTGTCATATCTCTTTCTACAAAAGTTTTAAAATCCTTTGGATCATCTTCTCTATTTCTTTTAATAAGTCTATTGAATCTAGTTTTAGGTGATGCGTGAACTGCTATTAAACATACAGATCCAAATTTCTTAAAATATTCTAATTCTTCTAAACTTCTCACACCTTCTATAACAATAATTTTCTCATTTGAAATTTTCTTTAAGCATCTTTTAGCTATTACATCTAGTCCTTCTTCATTACGAAGTTTGATCATAAGTTCTCTTAAGGATTCTGGAGTTTGTTTTATATTTCTTGCTTTTGCTTCTTCTCTAATTATATCTCCCATAACAATAACCTTTAAGCCTAATGATTTTGCAGCTTCTGCTACTACTGATTTTCCTGCACCTGGCATTCCAGTAATACAGAAAAACTTAATCATATGGAAAAGTAAAATATTTTCACTAATATATATGTGGTGATTATATGGAAGTAATAAGAGCATTTATTGCTTTTGAAATAGGGGAAAATGTAAAAGATGAAATTATGAAAATTGAAGAAGAAATTAAGAAAAATGAAATAGATATAAAGCTTGTTGAAAGAGAAAATCTTCATATTACTTTAAAATTTCTAGGAAATATTGAAAAAAGATTATTAGAAAAAATCTTTAATATACTTGATAATATTAAAGAAAGAAAATTTGAAATAAGTGTAGAAGATATTGGTGCTTTTCCAAATGAAAAGAATATAAGAGTTTTATGGGTAGGAGTAAAAGAAGGTAGAGAAAATATAATAAGAATACAAAGGGAATTAGATAATAAGCTTTTACCATTAGGATTTAAGAAAGAAGAAGATTTTGTTCCACATATAACAATTGGTAGAATAAAATCTTTTAGAAATAAAGAAAAATTAATGAAAATTTTTGAAGAGTATAGAGGATATTTCTTTGGAAAGTGTATAATAGATAAAATAGTATTAAAAAAGAGCATTTTAACACCTCATGGTCCTATTTATCATAATTTAAAAGAGGTGTTCTTTGATTAATGGAAGAAATATTAAAAGAAGTATTATCAAGAATAAAACCAAAAGATGAAGAAAAAAATAAAGTAATGAAGATATTTGAAGAAATAAAAAGTAGAATAGAAGAAAAAGCAAAATCTCTTGGAATTAATGTTAAGGTAGAATTAGAAGGATCTATTGCAAAAGATACATGGATTTCTACAGATAAAGATATTGATATATTTATTTTATTTCCTCATGGAACTGATAAGAATAAAGCAAAAGAAATTGGTCTTGAAATTGCAAAATATGGTGCTGGAGAAAATTGGAAAATTGCTTATGCAGAACATCCATATGTAAAGAAGAAAATAGATGAATATGAAGTAGATATAGTTCCAGGAATTGAAATTAAAGAAGGTGAAAGACCACTTACTGCAGTAGATAGAACACCTTTACATACAAAATTTATAAAAAGTAAAATGAGTGAAGAAATGAAAGATGAAGTTAGATTATTAAAACAATTTATGAAGGGTATTGGTGTTTATGGTGCTGAATTAAAAGTAGAAGGTTTTTCTGGTTATTTATGTGAATTACTTGTATTATATTATAAAAATTTTAAAGGAGTAATAGAAAATGCAAGTAAATGGAAACCAAAAACAGTAATAGATTATATGAATTACTATAAAGATATTTCATGTGAAGAAATTTTTGATACACCACTAATAGTAATTGATCCTATTGATATGAGAAGGAATGTAGCTGCTGCTGTTTCTCTTCAATCATATTCTACATTTATAATAGCTTCAAAAATCTTCTTAGAAAAACCAAGTATAGAATTTTTCTTTCCTAGTAAATTAAATGTTAATTTAAATGATATTATAAAAGAAATGAAGAAAAGAGAAATATCATTAGTAATGATAAAAACAAGTTGTCCAAAAGTTCCATCAGATATATTATGGGGTGAAATAAAAAAAACCTTAAATAAATTTGTAAAATTAATAGAAAATTATGATTTTGAAGTAATAGATTATAAAGCATGGAGTAATGAGGAGAATAAAATAATATTTTTAATAGAAGTAGAAAGAAGAAAATTAAGAAGAGGAAAAATTCATCAAGGACCAAAAATTTGGTATAATGAAGATTTAAAGAAATTCTTAGATAAATATATTAATAATGAAAGAGTATTAGCTGGACCATTTATAAAAAATGATAGAATTTATGTTGAAATATTAAGAAAATATGATGATATAAAAGATCTATTAATAAATGAAATTAAGAAATTAAAATTAAGTAAAGATATTATGAATGAAATAAATAAGGGATTTGAAGTCTATATTGATGAAGAAATATTAAAAGAATGTAAAGATATAGAAGATGAAGTTTTTAGTTTTATAAGGAAGAGACCTTTATGGTTGAAATAATTAAAATAGATGATGAAAGATTAAAAACAATATTATCATATCCAGTATTTAAGGAAGAGTTCTATAATGAAGTTCTAAAAGAATTAAGAGAAATGGGAATTAATGAATTAATTTCTAATGGTAAGGTAAATATAGGAAAAATCAATGTTATTGGAAAAGGTTGTACTAGTATAGTTATAAAGGGATTAAAAGATAATAATATTGTTGCTTTAAAAATTTTAAGAGTAGATTCAAATAGAGAATCAGTATTAAGAGAAGGAAGAATTTTAAGTATTGTAAATAAAGAAGGAATAGGACCTAGATTAATAGATTATAGAAATAAAGTAATTGTAATGGAATATATAGAAGGAGAATATTTAATTGATTGGTTAAAAAAAGAACAAAATCCTATAAAAGTATGTATGATCATAAAAGACTTATTAGAACAATGTTATAAATTAGATATATTAGGAATATTTCATAAGGAATTATCAAATCCAAAAACGCATATAATAATAAAAAATGAAGAAAAACCAGTAATAATTGATTTTGAAACAGTAAGTCTTGAAAGTAAAGGTAGTAATTTATCATCAATTATTGGTTACTTATTCTTTAGTAATTCAGAATTATTAGAAAAAATCATGAAGTGGGATAGTTTAAAATTAAGAGAATTAGTAAGAGAATATAAAAAAACAAAATCTAATTATAATGAAATTTTAAAATTATTAGGCTTAATAAAATAAAGAAAGAATAAATATATATTATATATTTATAGACTATAGATTTGTGAGTTGGCAAGATTATTTAGAATTTATTAGTAAAAGTTCATATTCAATTAGAAATTTAGCATTAAGTTTAATTCCAAAAAGAGTTATATATGAAGAACAAAAAATAAGTGTTAAAAAGTTAAATTATGATTTATATCCATTTCAAAAAAGAATTCTAGATAGAATAAGGGATACTGCTCTTATTATAGGATTACCAACAGGTCTTGGTAAAACATATATTGCTGGAGCTTTTCTTTTAAGAGAAACTTTTAATGAGCCTAAAAGAATATTATTTCTTACACCTTCTGTTCCTCTTGGTGTTCAACAAACATTATTTTTAAGAAAAATGTTGAATATTGAAAATGCATTCTTTATATCTGGAAATATATCACCTGAAAAAAGAAAAAAATTAAAAGTATGGAATGCAGGTTGTGTAGTTACAACTCCTCAAACATTTTATAATGATTTTCTATCTGAATATGAAGAAGAAATAGATTTTGCAAAATCTAATAACTTAAACTTAAAAGAAATTCTTGATTTTTTTAAATTTCCATTTGATATAATTATAGCTGATGAATGTCATAGCTATATAGGAGAAACTGATGGATATTCTATACTATTTGTAGGAAAAGCATATGGATGTAAGATACTTGCATTAAGTGCAACACCACAACTTCATTCACAAAAAAGATTAGAAGAATTAAAGAGAATATTTGAAAGTATAGAAGTTCTATCCATAGATGATCCAGAAATTAAATCATTTATTCCAAAAAGATCACTTATACTAGTAAGTGTAGATATTCCAGAAGATCTTCTTTTAATATATAAGCAATTAGAAGATATAATTAAAGAATATCGTAATAAAATAAAAGAAGAATATGGTAGTGAGCATTTAAAAGAGCATTGTAAAGAACATCCATTATGTATTGCTTTTTTAGCATTAAAAATGATGAAAATGAGAATAGTAGAGAATGGTGCTAGTAGTGTTATTAATTATAGCATATGGAAAATAAGAGAATTGAAAGAAATTTATGAAAAATATAAAGAATTAATAAAAAAATCATTTAATCATAAATTTTCAGTAGCTAAAGAAATTTTAAATATGGAAAAATTTGAAAAAGCAATAATTTTTGTAGAATCTGTAGAAGCAGCAAAACAATTAGGAGTTATGTTACAAAAAGAATATGGTATTGAAAATGTAGCAATACTCATAGGAAAAGAGGGAATGAATTTAGAACAACAAGCATCTGCTTTACTTCATTTTAAAGAATATGCAAAAATATTAGTTACAACAAGTATTGGAGAAGAAGGTTTAGATATTCCATCAGCTGATTTAGAAATTTGGCTTGATCCACCAAGTAATCCAAAAAAATGGATACAAAGATTTGGAAGAGTTTTAAGAAAATCTAATAAAAAGGAAATTGCAAAAACATATGTAATTATAAGTAAGAGAACACATGAAAAAAGAAAATTATTAGGAGTAATGAAGAAAGTTGAAAAAATTTATGGATTTACACAAGAATTAAAAGAAATTAATATTATGAAGAAAGGACAAATGAGACTTACACATTATATGAGGTGAAATTATTGTCTTATTATGCTTCTATATTAAGTGATGAAAGACTTGTAAAATTATTTGAGTATTTAATAAAAACAAAAAAAGATGTTCTTATACCAGAATATGATCCTAATTATGGACATATATATAGTGATATAATAGATATTGGAATTTCACGTGATCATGTTTTTGAATTAATAAGTAAATTAATTTCATTAGGATTAGGAAAAGCTGAATATTATGATCAAATATTAAGATGTCCTTATTGTAATAGTGAACATATAAGAGTTTACTTCTATTGTCCATTTTGTAATTCTACTCAAATTTATAAAGAATTATTAATAGAACATATAAGAGATGGAGTAATAGGACCAATTTCTAAGTTTAAATCTCAAAATGGTACATTAGTATGTCCAAGTTGTGGTAGTAAGTTAATAACTGAAGGAAAAGATTATAGAATAGTAGGAGTATGGTATAGATGTCTTGTTTGTTATAGACAAACTGATTTACCAAAAATTATGTATCGATGTAGAATTTGTAAAAAAGAAGTTACAGCTCATGGCTTAGTAATTTCTTCTATATCAAAAATTATTATAAATAAATTAGCTCTTGAAGAATTTTTTAGACAACATTTAATAATTAAACCAATTATTGAAGAATTAAAAGAAAAGAAATTTTCAGTAAATTATCCAGGAACATTAATTGGAAAATCTGGAGCTACTCATAAATTTGATATATTAGGAATTAATGAGAAGGGAGAAATAATTGCTATAGATATAGTAATAGGTAATGAGATAATAGGTGAGACTGTTATACTTAGTAGTTTTGTTAAGGCATTAGATGTTAATGTAAAAAAGTTAATCATAATTGCTATACCAGCATTAACTGATAGTGCAAGAAAAATTGCAGAATCATATGGTATAAATGTTTTAGAAGGAAAAACAATATCAGAAATAATTACTTCATTAAGATCTATTATAACATAAAAAATTGTTAATATACTATTAATGAAAATACAATAAGTGAAAGAAACATCATTATTACTATATGTTTTAAACCTGCAAATATAGAACCTTCTCCAAGTTTTCCAGTTACTAAACCAGAACAAATTGCTTGAACAATAGTAGCATAGAAAAATATTCTCCTAAATCCTTCATAACCTATTTGTGGTAAAATCAAAGTAGTACCTATTGCTAACTTAAGAATATTAAAGAAGAATTGATTTAATAAAATAACAATGATTACTAGTAATACTATGAAGGAAATATAAACAATTCCAAGATACATACGCATTGAAGCTTTTCTCTCTTCATCTAATGTTAATAATAACTTTATGTAATCTGCTAAAGATCTTATTGTTTTTGTTACATCACCACCATATTTACTAACTCCACTAATTATTATACTTACTTTTCTTACTAATTCTGAATCTGTTCTTTCTGCAAATTTATTTAAAGCATCTTCTAAACTTAATCCTAATCTTATTTGAGCTACTACTTTTCTTAATTCCTTTGATACAATTCCATAATCATGAGATGTTGCTGTTTGTAAAGCTCTAATAAAACTCATACCTGATAGTTGAGCTTCAGTAATATCATATAATAGATCTGGTATTTTACTCTCAATTGCTTTTTTCCATCTAAATTCAAAATAATGTAATGTTCCAGCTGGAAATAAAGTAATCATTATTGCAATAGCTATAAGGTAATCAGCCATTCTTACATCTCTTGAATACACAAAGTAGCTTATTATTGCAATTATTATTCCAGTCACTATGGATACAATATATAGAATTAATTTTTCAGTTTTCTTTACATATGGCATTTTATTCACCTTTAGGTATCATAGTATCTATTAAAATTATTATTATTATTGAAATAATTGGTACTAATACAAATGAGATAAGATATAACCAAATTACTACATTTCCAGCCCATCCAAGAATTGCCATTACTGATAGTATTATTAGCATTACTATTGGTAACACTATACCTGCAGTTACATATACTTCTGCAATAATACCTAATTGATCTAATCCCTTTCTTAATATTGCTCTTTTAATTCTCATGAAATATCTTGCTTGAGATCTTAAGAATCTTTCTAAATTTCCTCCAGTTCTACTTACCATTAGTATTCCTTTTAATAAATCTGAAAAATATTTAGATGGTGTTTCTTCTGCTTTTCTTTTAACTGCAGAATAAAAACTTTCACCTGCTATTTCCATTCTTCTTACAATATCACTAATTTCTTCTTTTATTACTTTGTTTATATTAGTTGTAGCTAAACTCTTAAAGATAGCTTCAGGAGTAATACCTGATGTTGATAGAATTGCCATGTAATTAGTTACAAAACCTAATGTATCATCAATTTTTCTTTTTCTTTCATTAGCAATTATACCTGGTAGTAAATACATTATCCAAAATGTTATTCCAGAAACTAATACTCCTAATCCTATTGATCCAATAATACTATAAAACAAATACATTCTTGAAATAAGTATTAGTAGTGAAATAATAAAAGTAGTAAAAAATGAAATTAAGCAAAGAAAAAACATTAAGCTTACATATCTATAAAGAGAAATTTTCATTCCAGCTCTTTTTATATCTCTTTCTAAATCCTCAAAATAAACTATAATTAAATCAGCAAATCTTCCAAAAATTCTATAAGCAATAAATGATAAATTAGGTAATTTAAAAAATTTCATTAGCTTTCCACCAATGCTTGTCCAAAAACTCTTTCACTATCAACATAATAATCTCTTAGAATTCTTCCAATATCAGAATAGCGTCTAATACCTTTTTTTAACATCCAATTAAGAATAATAGTCTTTTTTCTTAGATTAGTACTTATATCTTCAATTGTCATTCCTTTTCTTTCTGCTATTTTCTTTAATACTATACTTTCTTTTTCTACAACATGTTTATCAGTAGTAGGATCCCATTTTGAAAAATAGTGTAATTCTATTTCATCTTTTTCACGATTATAACCTTTTATTTCTGTAACATATAATGTTCTTCTTGCTGGTCTATTACCAATTTTTACTCTTCCCTGAACGACAATAATATCAAGAAGTTCAATCATTGACTTTGGAACATTCATTGGATGAGATTCAAGTCTAGAAATAACTTTTTCTGGAGATTCAGCATGAATAGTACTTTGTACACCATGACCTGTAGCTAATGCTTGAAATAATGTATATGCTTCAGCTCCTCTTATTTCTCCAACAATAATATAATCAGGTCTTTGTCTCATAGCATTTTTTAATAAATCAAATAATCTCATTTCAGAAGCACTTATACCAAAACCTGTTCTAGTAACCATGGGAATCCAGTTAGCATGTGGAAGATTTAATTCAGGAGTTTCCTCTATTGTAATTATTTTTAATTCAGGTCTTATGAACATAGATAAACAGTTTAACATAGTAGTTTTTCCAGCTGCTGTTTCACCTGCAACTAATATTGATGCTTTATTCTCTACAGCAAACCAAAAATATGCTGCTAATTCTACAGAAATTGTACCAAATTGTATTAAATCAATTATTGTAATAGGATCTGATCTAAATTTTCTTATAGTAAAAGTTGTACCTCTTCTTGAAATTTCTGTACTAAAAGTAGCATTTACTCTACTTCCATCTGGAAGAGATGCATCAAGTATTGGTTGTGCAACAGATATATGCTTTCCACAAAGATATGCAAGTCTTACAACAAAATTATTTAACTCTTCTTCATTATCATAAATAATATTTGTTTTTATTGATTCATATTCTCTATGCCAAATGTAAATAGGTACATTTACACCATCACATGAAATATCTTCTACATAATGATCCTTCATTAGTGCATCTATTTTACCATAACCTAAAAAATCTCTTTTCAAATAATATAAAATTTTATTTAATTGACCTTCATCTATCTTAATTTTATAATCCTTTACTATTTTTCTTATTCTTTTTTCTAAAAATTTATGAGCTTCTTCTTTACTTAATTCCATTAAATCTACATCTAATTCATCTAAAAATATTTTCTTTATCTTTTCTAAAATTATCTTATCTTCAGAAGTTAATGTTGGTTCTATAACTTTGTAAATAATTTCACCTGAATTTGGATCTTCACTTATAACTACATATACATAAGGTTCTTCTATTGGATATAATACTTTTACTCTACTTTCTTCAACTCTAATTGCTTCTGTCATCAATATGTTATTTTTAATTCAGATATAAAATATTTTAGGAGAATCTGATTATATAATATTAGCTCCGGTAGTATAGTCCGGTCAAGTATACTGGCCTCTCGAGCCAGTGACCCGGGTTCAAATCCCGGCCGGAGCATCAATTTTTCAAAAATAATAAGATATAATAAAACTATGAAGTTTATGAGAATTTCTTTAGGAGAATTTTTGCAAATTTTTCATCTTCAAATGCTCTTAATCTTTTTATTGTAGTATAATAAGGATCTATTACTTCTTCTAAAGTTTTATAATAATTTGCTTCTGGATCAATTTCATCTAACATTTGAATTAAATTTTCTCTTTCCTCTTTTGGGGTTCAGCTCTTACATGGATTCATATAACTTGATGTCATTGCCTCATTCTTATTCCCCTGCATTCCACTCGGTTTTCATCGGGCTTAGGGGCATTCAGGACCACCCCATAGACCCCACATCTTGAGTATTTAAAATAGAGATTTATTGTTGCAATAACATCTCTATCACCTATGAAGTTGCATTTCTTGCATCTCAGCAATCTGTATCTGTCCTCAACTAGCTTATCACCACATATAGGACATTTTGAAGATGTACTTTTAGGATCTACTTTGATTACCTCTATATTTCTCTCTTTAGCTTCATCACTCCATCTTGTTACAATTTTTTCTGTTTCTTTTGCTAATTCTAGTGGATCAAAAGGTTTAAAATTCTTAGTTAAAAATCTTTGATATTCCATAATTCCTAAATAAAGAATACTCTTTTTCATATAAAGCTATTCATGAGAAATAAGCTTATATAATCAATTAGTTATATTTTCATCATGCTGGAGGGGTGGCCCGGGTAAGGTAATACCCCCGAGGGGTAGTGGTTATCCCGGGGGCCTGTGGAGCCCCAGATCGCGGGTTCGATTCCCGCTCCGGGCCCTCCAGCTCAAATATAAATCAATCTGTATTTTCTAGTTCCCATTCCCAATTTTTCAAGATATTTTATTTGAATTCTACTATCAGTACCATTTAATTTACCTAATGGATCAGGATATGGAATACCGGGAAGCAAAGGACTATTATCTATTAAATCTAAAGAGGCTTCATCTATTGCTACTGGATCTTTTGATGCTAATATTCCAATATGATGAGTAATAATATTACCAGCAGGTGCACAACAATCACATAAAGTAGTTATATCCATTAAAAAGTTTATAAAAACTAATGGTTTTATTATCTTTAATACACATGCAGCAACATAAGCTAAAGCAATTTGAAATCTTTCTTTTCCATCTTTAAATATATCTATTGCATTATTTTCACATGAAAAAATACAATTTCCACAATACATACACTTATTCTCATTTCTAACTGGTCTATTATCTATCATTTCTATTGCAGAAAATACACATGCTTCTATACATTTTCCACAACTATTACATTTTTCATAATTAAATACAATTCCATGTGCTGCATGTTGAATTTTTTTACTACTTCTTGTTGTACATCCCATTGCAAGATTCTTAATTGCTCCACCAAATCCAGAAAATACATGTCCTTTTACATGACTTACAATAATGACTCCATTAGCTTCTGCTATTTTTCTTGCTACTTTTATACTTTTTATTGGAGAATTAGGAAAATCAGAAATAACTTCAATACCATCTTCTCCATCATTTCCATCAGCTACAACTATAGGACATCCTAAACCTTCTTCTGTAAATCCATTATACCTAGCAGTTTCAATTATTTCTTCTTCATTTCTTCTATATCCTGTAGGATAAAGAACTGTAGTTTCAGTAACAAAAGGCTTTGCTTTTTGTTGTTTTAAATAATCAACAATTTTTCTTATAAAAAAAGGTCTTATATAAGTGAAATTTCCTCTTTCTCCAATATGTACTTTTATAGCAATACTAGAACCTGGTTCTATATATGAAATAGATTTTTCTAATAATTTATCCATTGCTTTAATTGTATTACTTATTCTATTAAAATCAAGAAAATATACACTAGATTCCATAATTATTTCTAACTCTTTTTCACTTTAAAAACTAATTTTTTCCTCATTCCAAAAAACTTTCACTATTAGTTAAAATATTAAAAAGCTTTTATTATTATACAAAATACTTAAAAATAATTATGATTTTAAAGTGATTATGGGATTAGCAATAATTACAGTACCTCATAAAAAAGAAGCTTCTGCAAAAATTGAAATTCTAGATTGTATTCTTCCTAGAGATTATGAAGCTGAAGTTTTAGAAAGTGGATTTCAAGGAGTATTAATACTTAAATCTAAAATTAATTCAGATGAAATTGTAAATATACTTAAAGAATGTCCTACAGCTTATGTTTATAAGGTAATTCCAGTAGATATTATAGTTGAGTCAAATATTTCATCAATATTAAAAGCTATAATTGATTTAGTAAAAGGAAAAACTGGAAGAATAAAAATTGAATGTTGTAAAAGAGGAAAAGCAATAGAATCTTCTTATGAACTAAAATTAATGATAGGAGAAAAACTAAAGGAACTTGGTTATAAAATTGATTATAAAAATCCAGAACTTTTATTATTTATAAACATAATAGGAGATAAAACTGCTATAACTTTTGGTTCACCAAATAGAGTAATAAAAAAACTTTCGCCTAACTCACTAAGTAATATTGAAATACAAAAGTCATAAATTTTCTAAAAGCTAATTAATAATTGATATGACATATGATATTATAATAAAAGAATTAGAAAAACCAACTGTATTTAAAAATGAAGCTGTTCTTTTTCCAGATTATGTACCATTAAATTTAGTTCATCGTGAAGAACAAATAAGAGCTTTAACTAGATTATTTAGAGTAATGATTGATTCTCCTGGATCTACTTTACAAAGAGCTATATTAGTAGGTGATATAGGAGTTGGAAAAACTGCTGTAGCAAAAAGATTTGGTATTACTATGGAGAATATTGCAAAAGAAAGAAAAATTAACTTAAGATATGTTCATATAAATTGTTATAAAGATAGAACTTTCTTTCTTATAATAAGAAAAATTGCTCAAAGCTTAATACCAAGTATTCCAAATAGAGGACTTTCAGCTCAAGAACTTTTTAACTTAATATGGGATTATCTAGAAGAAAATAATTCATATATTTTATTAACTTTAGATGAAATTGATTTTATAATAGAAAATGAAACACTACTTTATTTTTTATCACGTATTGCTGATGAATATATTAATAGAAAGCAAAGAATAAGTATAATGCTAATTACTAGAAATTTAAATTTACTATATGAAATAGATAGATCAATTCAAAGTACATTACTTCATAATATAGTAAAATTTGATCCATATACTTCAAATCAATTATTTGATATTATAAAACTAAGAAGTAAAGAAGCATTAAAGGAAGGTGTTATTGATGATGATGTTTTAAATATGATTGCTGAAATAGCTGCTTCAAGAGGTGATGCAAGATATGCACTTGAATTACTTTGGAGAGCAGGAAAATATGCAGATGCTGATGGATCTAATAAAATATTACCTGAGCATGTAAGGAAAGCACAATCAGATGTTTTTCCTTTCCCAATAAATATAATATTAGAATTATCATTACATGAAAAATTATTATTACTTTCAATAGCAAGTATTCTAAAGAAAAGTAAAAATACATATACAAGTATGGGAGAAGTTGAATCTGTTTATAATATGATATGTGAAAATAAGAAAATAGAACCAAGAAAACATACTCAATTATGGGAATATGTTCAAAATTTAAAAAATATTGGTATTATTCAAGCTAAAGTGGTAAATACTAAAGGGAGAACTACAATAATAAGTCTTACAGGAATACCAGCTGAAAAATTAGAATCAATATTAAGTAGTGAAAAATAATGTCAGTAGAAGAAATTTTTTCATCAAAAGGAAGAGTAAAAATACTTAAAGTTCTTGCTGAAAAAGAAGAATTAAATATTTCAGCTATAACGAAGAAGACTGGATTAAATCATGCTACAACTTGTGCACATTTGAAGAAACTTTGTGAAATGGGAATTGTAGAAGAAAAAAGATTTGGTAGAATAAGAATATTTAGATTAAGAAAAGATCATGCAAAAGCTCAAGCTATTAAGAATTTATTTAATTCTTTTAAGAGGTAATAAAAATGAGTATGGTAGATATTAGTCATAAAGAAGTAGTAATGAGAGAAGCAAAAGCAATTGGTAAAATTATTTTAAAAAAAGAAACAATTGAATTAATAAAAAGAAATGCTATAGAAAAAGGTGATGTTATTACAATAGCAAAAATAGCAGCAATTCAAGCTATTAAGCGTACATCAGAAATAATACCATTATGTCATCCAATTCCCATAGAGTACATATCAATAGAATTTAATATTAAAGAAAGTGAAATAGAAGTATTATCAGTAGTAAGAACTAATGCAAAAACAGGTGTAGAAATGGAAGCATTAACAGGAGTCTCTGTTGCATTATTAACAATATGGGATATGGTAAAAAAATATGAAAAAGATGAAAAAGGTCAATATCCTAATACATTAATAAAAGAAATTAAAGTAATTGAAAAAAGTAAGTGGTAAATTTGAATCATCACGTTAATTTACCAAAGAAATTAAATTATTTAATAATAATAACAAGTGATAATATTTATTCAAAAATTATAAGAAATGAAAAATTTGAAGATATAAGTGGAAAAATTGCTGAAGATATAATAGTTAGCAATGGAAATAAAGTTATTGATAAGATTTATCTTCCAAATGATTTAAAAACAATAAGAGAAAAAGTAGAATCTCTAATTAATAATCCAGAAATAGATGTTATTATAGTAAGTGGGGGGACAGGAATAAGTAAAAAAGATGTAAGTGTAGAAGCAATTTTACCAATATTTGAAAAAATATTACCAGGATTTGGAGAATTATTTAGATTTCTTTCATATAGTGAAATTGGAACTTCAGCTATAGCATCAAGAGCAATTGCTGGTACTAAGAATAATAAGCTTATATTTATCTTACCAGGATCACCAAAAGCAATAAAACTTGCATTAGAGAAGATAATAATACCTGAAGCACCACATTTAATAAAAATGATGCGTGAATATTAATGAAAATTCCAATAATATGTATTTCTTCACCTAAAAGAAATTATGGAAAAACAACAATAATAGAAGGTATTTTAGAAAATCTTAAAAACTTAAAAATATGTGTAATAAAACATTCTTCTCATAAAGTAGTAAATGATTATGAAAAAGATACTTGGAGATATAGAAAAGCTGGAGCTTTTATTTCTGCTATTATTTCAAAAGTTGAAAATAATGCAATAATGTATTTTTCAAATAAAAAAGATGTAATAAAGATTTTATATAAAATAAAACCTGATTTAATAATATGTGAAGGATTTAAAAATTCTAAATATCCTAAGCTTATGATAATAAAGAATCAAAATGAAATAAAAGAAATTGAAAAAATTCCAAATGTAATTGGAATAATATCAGATATTGAAATAAAAAATCTTAATATTCCAATACTTAAAAATGATCCAAAAATAATTTCAGAATTTATAATTTCATATATAGAGAGGATAAAGAATGATAGATCCTTATAATAGGAAAATTACTGGATTACGAATTAGTATTACTCAAAGATGTAATCTTAATTGTAAGTATTGTCATCATGAAGGTGAAGAAAAATCATCAAGAGAAATGAAATGTGAAGAAATTATAAGAATAATAAAAATTGCTAAAAATATGGGTATTAGAAGAGTAAAATTTACTGGAGGAGAACCTCTTATAAGAGATGATATAGGAGAAATCATTAAGAAAACTATTGATATAGGATTAGAAGATGTTGCTATTACAACCAATGGTTCTTTACTGAATAATAAAATAGATGAATTATTTAGAGCAGGTTTAAGAAGATTAAATATTTCAATTCCAAGTTTAAATCCTCATGTTTATTCTTATATAACTGGTGGAAATTTATTAGATGTAATATCTGGAGTTCATAGTGCTATAAGAAAAGGTATGAATGTAAAAATAAATACTGTTATAATGAAAGGAATAAATGATAATGAAATTTATGAATTTATTAATTTTGCTTCTTCTCTAAGATGTAGTTTACAGCTAATAGAATTAGAAAAATTAAATATAAATGATGATTTCTTTGAAAAACATTATATTGATTTATCATTTATTGAAAAAATACTTGAAAATTTAGCTGAAGAAGTAATAGTAAGAGAGGATATGAATGATAGAAAAGTATATGTGGTAAATGGAATTCCTATTGAAGTTGTAAGACCTACATATCCTAATTTTTGTAAAAAATGTTCTAGAATAAGAATAACAAGTGATGGAAAGATAAAACCATGTTTAATGAGAAATGATAATTTAGTAGATATTCTTACTCCAATGAGAAATGGAGCTTCTGATGAAGAAATAGAAAAGCTATTTATAAAAGCAGTAATGCTTAGAGCTCCTTATTACAAATAATTTTAATATATGGAAGATATTCTGATAATAATTTTCTTGTAGATACATGAAGTTCTTTTGCTAATGCTTTTAATTCTGCTTTTTTCTTTTCTCTTTCTTCTTTATTTTGACTTAATAAGGAAATTATTCTAGGAAATGAATACTTTGTAAATCTATAAGGAGTTCTTTTTGCTAGTGCAGCACCTCCTACTGCAAGTTCTATTGCATAACTCATTAAGTCCCACATTTGTTTTCTTTTTGCTCTATTTAAAAAGACATCAGCTTTAGAAAACCAATCATATGCTTCTGCTCTTTCTTCAGGTGTTGTATATTGATTAGGAATATTTTCATTTAACCATTGCATTAGTAGATCTAAATCTACAGCTGAATTTTCAGCAGCAATTTTAGCTTTTAATATAGTATTAGCTGAGAAAATTCCCTTTAAAACTTCAAAAATTTCTAATTCCTGAGCTCTAGGATATAGTTTTACAACATCACTTTCTCTTAAATATTTTTTACCTTCAGAAAGCATTTGAAAATCATTAATTGCAGCTCTCATATCTCCATTAGCTATTTCTGCTATTCTTCTCAAAGCTCCTTCTTCAGCATTTATACCAGCTAATTGAGCTATTCTTTTAAGTCTTGCAACAATACTTGGTGTTTTTATTCTATTGAATTTTATCATATGACATAATTCTCTTAGTTCTTTAAGTTTTGGATCCCAAGGATCATTTGCTATTAATACAACAGGAAATCTTGAAATTTCAATTATTTTTTTAATTGCAGCAATTCCACCTTTATCTTCTCTTCCTGATATACCATCAACTTCATCAAAAAGAATAATTTTTCCTTTTTTTCCAAATAAAGAAGACTGAAGTGATGCTCCACCAGCAATTGATTCTATTATTTCTTCAGTTCTAAAATCACTTGCATTCATTTCTAATAACTCTAAATTAAGAGTTTTAGCAATTAAGTGAACAGATAATGTTTTTCCAGTACCAGGTGGACCATAAAGTAATACTGCTTTTTTATCAGTTTTTCCAGATAAATAAGACTTAATCCACTCTAGTAATTCTAATGCAGCATTATAATTTCCTACTATTTCTTGTAAAGAATTTGGTTTAAATCTTTCAGTCCAAGGTACCATTAGCTTACTTTCCTCCACCTATTAAAGCAATTTTTGCAATCATTGCATTTAATTGTATATCATCAGTTCCTCCTTCAAGAATTCTATATTCAGTCTCTCCTAATATTTCTACTAATTTTAATTTTGTTTTTTCATCAACATCTAACATTATTACTTCTCTATGTAGTTGTTTTATAATATCAAGACCAGAAAGTCCATATTCAATTAAAAGCTTAATTAATTCATTTTGTGCAGTTCTAAAATCTCCTGCTAAAGCTTTTTCTAAAACAACTCTTAATTCTTTAGGATTTACTCTTCCTGAAACTTTATATACAGCTTGCTCATCAACTTTTTTTCCTAAAGCTGCAGCAGCTTGTAATGTATTTATTACTTTTCTTAAATCTCCATTTCCAATATAAATTAATGCTTCCATACCATCTTGTGTTATTTCTACACCTTCCATATCACATATGTACTTAACTCTAGCCTTAATATCCTCAGGTTTTAATGGCATAAATCTAAAGAGTGCACATCTTGATTGAATAGGCTCAATTATTTTTGTATAATAGTTACATGCAAGAATAAATCTACATGTTGAAGTATACATCTCCATTGTTCTTCTTAAAGCTTGTTGAGCATCTGCTGTCATATTATCAGCTTCATCTAGTACTAATATCTTAAAAGGTACATCACCCATACTAATAGTTCTTGCAAATTCTTTTACTGTAGTTCTTATAACATCAATTCCTCTTTCATCACTTGCATTTAACTCTAAATAATTCTTATGAAAATCCTTTCCAAATAAATCCATAGCTAATGCCATAGCTGCTGTTGTTTTTCCAGTACCAGGTGGACCTGCAAAAAGACAGTGAGGCATTGATCTTTCCTTAACAAATCTCTTTAATCTTTCTACAACTTCTTCCTGATTTACTATTTCATCAAGAGTTTTTGGTCTATACTTTTCAGTCCACATTATTTCTTTAATTGATCTAGCTGAGGACATTTTATACCCCTAATACTATAAAATAAAACAAGTATTTAACTATCTTCAATCTAAATTGTTATATTTCTGTTTTGTTAAAAGTAATGTGAGAAAAATGATTAAAAAAGCTTATGAAGAGATAAAAGATAATCAATTTCTTTATGAAGAGGATCTTATAGAAGTTGTATTCCAAAAACCTATTCCAAAGCTTATTATAGAAGGAGAAGATTATGGTTCAATAGTTAAAGAAAAAGAAATAAAAATACCAAGATGGGCAGCAAAAATACTTGAAGAAGAAGGATATGTAAAGATAAAAAATGAAGATTTATTAAAGTCAAGTGATATAATAAAATTAGCATGGAATGAAGAAAGAGTAGAAACACTTTGTAAACTTCCTGAAAAGTTTTATCCAAAATTAAGAGAACTTATTAAAAGATTAAATGAAAGTGTAAGAAAAAATCCAACAGCTACAATAATAAATGAACAAAAGCAAGTTCTTATGAAAGCGTTAGATTTAATAAACTGTAGACTTCAAAAAATATTACGTTTATGTTTTGAAAAATATCCATCAAAATCAATAATTGATATGCTTGAACCTGAAGAGAATGCTTTATTTCAATTATTACATTCAGAAATTGAGGAATGGAGGAATAAAATTTTAACAGAAGGTGTAGAATAATGGAGTTAATTCAAGAAGCTATTGATTATAGAGAAAGATTTGTAGAATTCTTTAAGTCATTTCAAGATAGAAATGGAAATTTTAAATATAGAGATGCTATAGCACAAATGGCATCTCTAGGAAAAATATCATTAGTAATAGATTTTGAAGATTTAATGTCTTATGATGCTAATTTAGCAAAAGAATTAAAAGAAAATCCAAATGTTGTTATTCAAAAAGCTAATCTTGCTATAACTGATGTAATGCGTACAATTAATATGAATTATGCAGCAAAAGTAAAAGAATTTAGAGCTAGATTTAGAAAACTTGATGAAGTTACACCATTAAGATCATTAAGAGCTTCTTTAATTAATAAACTTGTAATGGTAGAAGGTATAGTAACAAGAACTTCATTTGCTAAGCAATTAGTAAAAATTGCAAAATATCAATGTCCAGTATGTAAAGAAAAATTTGAAGTTGAACAAACTGGAATAGTATTAACACCTCCAGTTCAATGTCCAAATCCAGATTGTAAAAAAAGAGGTAACTTTAGGTTATTAGCTGATGAGTCTACATTTGTTGATTGGCAAATGATACAACTTCAAGAAAGACCTGAAGAACTACCTCCTGGTAGACTTCCAAGATCTATAGATTGTATTTTACAAGAAGATCTTGTTGATACTATTAGACCTGGTGATAGAGTATATGTTATTGGAATACTTAAAGCAAAACAAGATGCAAGTAAAATAGCAACATTTTCTTCATATATTGATGTTAATTATATAGAAATTTCTGAAAAAGGATTAGAAGAAATCGAAATAACACCTGAAGATGAAAAAGCAATTATTGAACTCTCTAAAGATCCTTTACTATATCAAAAAATATTTGCTTCTATAGCACCATCAATATATGGATATGAAGAAATTAAAGAAGCTATAGCATATCAATTAGCTGGTGGAGTACCAAAAGTAATGCCAGATGGTGTAAAAGTTAGAGGAGATATTCATATATTACTTGTTGGAGATCCTGGTACTGCAAAATCACAATTACTTCAATATGTAGCTAAAATTGCACCAAGAGGTATCTATACTTCAGGAAAAGGTTCTACAGCTGCAGGATTAACTGCTACTGTAGTAAGAGATAAAACAACACATGAATTTTTCCTTGAAGCAGGAGCATTGGTATTAGCAGATAAGGGATTTGCTTGTATAGATGAAATTGATAAAATGCGTTCTGAAGATAGAGTAGCATTACATGAAGCTATGGAGCAACAAACAATAAGTATAGCAAAAGCAGGAATTGTTGTTCAGCTAAATGCTAGAACTAGTATATTAGCAGCAGCAAATCCAACATTTGGAAGATATGTTCCACAACGTTCTATAGCTGAAAATCTTTCAGAATTACCAGTTACAATAATTTCAAGATTTGATTTAATATTTACATTAATGGATAGACCTGATGAAGCAAGAGATAGAGCAATGAGTGAACATATTCTAACTCTTCATCAAGGAGCTTCAAGTGTAAAATCTCCACCAATAAGTCCAGATCTTTTAAAGAAGTATTTTTACTATGTGAGAAAAAATATAAGACCAGTATTAACTGAAGGTGCAATTAAGAAAATTCAGGAATTCTTTTTAGAAATGAGAAAGAAAGGAGAAGGTAGCGATTCTCCAGTTCCTATTACTGTAAGACAACTTGAATCATTAATTAGACTTTCAGAAGCAAGAGCAAAACTTGCATTAAAAAAAGAAGTAACAGAAGAAGATGTAGAACCTGTAATAAAATTAATGAAATCATTCTTATTCCAAGTAGGAATTGATAGAACTACTGGAAAACTTGATATAGATACAATAATGGTTGGAAGACCAAAATCAATAAGTGATAAATTAGCTGCTTTATTTGATTTATTAATAACAATGGAGAAAGAGAATAATATGGCTCCAGTAAAGAAAGAAGCATTTATATCTAGAGCTGAAAATGAAGGTTTTTCAAGGAATTTTATTGAAAATGCTTTAATTAAATGGATAAATGAAGGAATAATATATGAAGCAAAGCCTGGTTATATAAAGAAAGCATAGGAGGTTTTAACTCATTAAGATAACTGAATTACCAATACCTAATGTAGCAAAGGAAATATTATTAGAAATGGGAATAAATGAGCTTTATCCACCTCAAGAAGAAGCTATAAAAGCAAATGTATTAGAAGGAAAAAACTTATTATTATCAGTTCCAACTGCTGCTGGAAAAACACTTATTGCTATGATTTGTGCTATTAAGCATGTACTAGAAAAAAGAGGAAAAGTATTATATTTATTACCATTAAAAGCATTAGCAAATGAAAAATATGAAGAATTTAAAATTCTTGAGAAAATAGGAATTAAAGTTACAATATCAACTGGAGATTTTGATAATATAGAACCATTTTTAGTAAACTATGATATTATTATTGCAACAAATGAAAAAGCAGATTCTATAATAAGACATAGACCAAGTTGGATAGATAGAATATCTCTTGTAATTGCAGATGAAATACATTTACTAGGAGATAGTTCAAGAGGACCAACATTAGAAACTCTTCTTACTTCTTTAAGAATATTAAATCCAGAATGTCAAATTATTGGATTAAGTGCAACAATAAGAAATGCTGATGAAATAGCAGAATGGTTAAAAGCAGTTTTAGTTACTAGTAATTGGAGACCTGTTCCATTAAAAGAAGGTGTTTTCTTTAAAGATAATATTATATTTAAAGATGGAAGTATTGTAAAAATCAATGAAATTTATGACGATCCAATAATTTCTCTAACAATTGATTCAATAAGATCAGGTGGACAAGTATTAATATTTACTGGAAGTAGAGCTTCTGCAGTATCATTAGCAAAAAAGCTCTCTGAACCAGTAAGAAAATTTCTTAAGGTAGATGAAGAAAAGAAATTATTAGAATTATCATCAGAAATACTAAAAATAGGAGAAAGAAATAGAGTATCTGAAATACTTTCAAAATTAGTATCATATGGTGTAGCATTTCATCATGCAGGATTAACATATGAACATAGAAGAATAATAGAAAGAGCTTTTCGTTCATCCTTAATAAAATGTATATGTGCAACACCTACACTTGCTGCTGGTGTTAATCTTCCTGCAAGAAGAGTTATTATATATGATTATAAGAGATATGAGCCTGGAGTAGGTAGTGTAAATATTTCAGTAATGGAAGAAAAACAAATGGCAGGAAGAGCTGGAAGACCAAAATATGATAAAGAGGGAGAAGCAATATTATTAGCAAAAAGTGAAAGAGAAAGAGATTTTCTATTTGAAGAATATATCCTTGCTGAGCCAGAAAGAATTTGGTCAAGATTAGGAAATTCTTCTTCATTAAGATCTCATGTACTCGCAGTAATAGCAACAAAATTAGCAAATTATGAAGAAGAATTATTTGATTTCTTTAGTAGAACACTTTTTGCATTTCAATATGGATTACATTCATTTAAAAGAAGAATATTAGAAGTATTAAAAATGTTAATAAAAGAAAACTTAGTAGAAGAAAGAAAAGGAAAATTAATGGCTACAAGATTTGGAAGAAGAGTTTCAGAATTATATATTGATCCATTATCAGCAATAATAATAAGAAATCATCTTAAAAATTTTAATTCTAATACAAATGCACTAGATTATTTAATATTAATATGCAATACACCAGATATGTTAGGACTTCCTGTAAAGAAAAAAGATATACCTATGTTAACAAAATTTATTCAAAGTTATTCTATTCCATTTGAAATTCCATATGAAGATACTCCTGAATATATATCATTTCTAGAAAAAATAAAAGTTGCATTAATGCTTAATGATTGGATAGAAGAAGTTCATGAAGATAAAATAATTGAAAAATTTGATGTTGGTCCAGGAGATATATATTCATTTATTGAAAATGCAAAATGGCTTATTTATTCATCTTATGAGCTTGCAAAATTATTTAATTATAATGAAGTAATAGATCCATTAATGAAATTATACATAAGAATAGAAAATGGAGTAAAAGAAGAGCTTATTCCTCTTGTAACATTAAAAGGAATAGGAAGAGTAAGAGCAAGAGCTTTATATACTGCAGGTTTTAAAACTATAGAAGATTTGAAAAAAGCATCACCTTCTTTATTAATGAAAATACCTCATATTGGTCCTGAAACAGTAAAGCTAATAAAAGAACAAGTAAGTAAACTATAAGATTTTTATTATAAAGCTTTTTAATAATTTTTGTAATTATTTTCAAGAAGATACTAAAGTGAGTAATGGTGAAGTTAATGAAACGTTTTCATATTGCAACTGATGAAGAAATAAAGTCAGGTTTAACATCTGATATATACTATATTAGAACAAAAGAAGTACTTGAAAAGAAAAATATGGATAAAGAAGTTACTGCAGAAATTACTGCAGGAAAGTTACCAAAAAATTGGAAATGGGCAGTATTTTGTGGTCTTGAAGAACTTTTATATCTATATGAAGATATTCCTGTAGATGTATATTCAGTACCTGAAGGAACTATTTTTACAAATAAAGATATAGAAGGAGTAAGAGTTCCATTAGTTGAAATCATAGGAAAGTATACTAAGTTTATAAGTATTGAAACTGCAACATTAGGATTTTTATGTCAAGCATCAGGAGTTGCAACAGCAGCTGCAAGAGTAAGAAAAGCTGCAGGAAATAAGGAAGTTTTTGCATTTGGTATTAGAAGAATGCATCCTGGAATTTCACCAATGCTTGATAGAGCAGCATACATTGGAGGATTTGACGGAGTTTCAGGAATATTAGGTGCTAAAATTATAGGAGAGAAACCTGTTGGAACAATGCCTCATCCATTAATATTAATATTTGGAGATCAAATTTCTGCTTGGAAAGCTTTTGATGAAGTTATTGATCCATCAATTCCTAGAATTGTATTAGTTGATACATTATGGGATGAAAAATACGAAGCAATAATGGCAGCTGAAAATTTAAAAGATAAATTATATGGAATTAGACTTGATACACCAGGATCTAGAAAAGGAGATTTATTAGAAATTATAAAAGAAGTAAGATGGGAATTAGATATTCGTGGTTATAAACATGTGAAAATATATGTTTCTGGTGGACTTGATGATGAAATTGTAGCAAAATTAGCCAATGGTCCTGTTGATGGATTTGGAGTAGGTACTTTTGTTTCTAATGCACCAACTATTGATTTCTCAATGGATATAGTAGAAGTAGAAGGTAAACCAATAGCAAAAAGAGGAAAGTATAGTGGAAGAAAACAAGCATGGAGATGTAAAAATTGCTATAAGTGGAAGGTAACATTATTTAATCAAAGTATTGATAAATGTCCATTATGTGGAGGAGAAATGATGCCAATGCTAAAGAAATATATAGAAAAAGGAAAGATAATTGAAGAAATTAAAAAACCAAAAGAAATAAGAGAATATGTATTAAAACAACTTGAATATTATTCACTAGAGTGAAATTATGGAAAAAGAATTCATAATAAAAAAAGTATATGGAAGAGAAATAATTGATTCAAGAGGAAATCCTACTGTAGAAGCTGAAGTATATACAGAAAAAAGTTTTGGAAGAGCATCAGTACCATCAGGTGCATCAACTGGAACTCATGAGGCTATTGAATTAAGAGATGGAAATAAAAGATTCAAAGGAAAGGGTGTTTTAAAATCATGTAGGAATATAAATGAAGTAATAGGACCTTCTATTATTGGAATGGATGCTAGAAATCAAAAAGAAATTGATGAAATTATGATAAAAATCGATGGAACTAATAATAAGAGTAAACTTGGAGCAAATTCAATATTAGCAGTATCATTAGCTGTAGCAAAAGCTGCAGCTAATACTATGGGACTACCATTATTCATGTACTTAAATAAAGACGCTAATATACTTCCAGTTCCTTTAATGAATATTATTAATGGAGGAAAACATGCAGGAAGTAAATTAGCAATACAAGAATTTATGATAGTTCCAGCTAGATTTAATTCCTTTAAAGAAGCTTTAAGAGCTGGTTGTGAAATTTACATGGAGTTAAGAAATTATTTAAAAAATAAATATGGAGTATTTGCAATAAATGTAGGAGATGAAGGTGGTTTTGTTCCTCCAATTTCAAATACAATAGAAGCATTAGAAGCTATTGAGAATTCAATAAGAGAATTAGGTTATTCAAATGAAGTCTTTTTAGCATTAGATGCCGCAGCTACTAATTTCTACAATGGAAAAGAATATGTAATAGATGGAAGGAATTTATCATCTGAAGAACTTTTAGATTATTACTTAGAATTAATATCAAAATATCCCATAATACTAATAGAGGATCCCTTTCATGAAGAAGATTTCTACTCATTCTCTGAAATAACAAAAAAATCAAAAATTGAAATTGTTGGAGATGATATTTTTGTAACTAATATAAATCGTCTTAAAAAAGGAATAGAAAATAAAGCTGCAAATTCTATTATTATTAAAGTAAATCAAATTGGTACACTTACGGAAACAATAAATGTAGTAAAATTTGCATTAGAAAATAATTATGGAATTATAGTAAGTCATAGATCAGGAGAAACAGAAGATAATTATATTGCTGATTTAGCAGTAGCTTTTGGAGGAGGAAAAATTAAAACTGGTGCTCCTGCAAGAGGAGAAAGAATATCAAAATATAATCAGTTATTAAGAATTGAAGAATTATTAGATTCAAAAGCAAGATATTTAGGATTAAAAGCATTTAAAGGATTTTAAAAATTATGTAGTGCGGCCGCCGGGATTTGAACCCGGGTCCTCGGCGTTCTTCGATTTATCTTGGAAGGCCGACGTCCTAGACCAAGCTAGACTACGGCCGCACTAAGCTAATTACTAAAAACTCTAGTATTTAACTATTATTTGAGATAAGTATTTTAAAATTATTTAATTTTTCAATATATTTACCTGATTTTATTTCAGAATCTCTAAAAGCTTCTTTAATTATTGGTTTCTTATTACATGCTTCTTCCATATCTTTGAAAATATTTGATGGAGAAAATGAAAAGGTACAAAAAAATGCAACTTTATTAAATTTATCTTTATTATTTAGAATATAAGTTCTTATGGGAACAGACATTTTTCCTACCCATACAGGAGTTCCTATTATTACAATATCATAATTTAATGGATCATATTTTAATTCAGCTATTTTTGTAGTCTTCTTTCTTGCAGCTTCATAACCTGAAATTAAAAATCCAAAAAATCCACTTCTATTTTTTGTATCTTTAATTTCTTCAATATCACTTTTTGTTATTTCAGCAATTTTTTGAGCTACCACTCTTGTATTTCCAGTTCTAGAATAATATACAGTAAGAATTTTCATGATAAAATTAATAAAAAAAGAAATATTTATTCCTAAAAGTAAAAAATTAAAGAACTCCTAATTATTTATTGAATAATTAGTAGGGGCCGTAGTCTAGCTTGGTCTAGGATGCAAGCCTGGGGCGCTTGTGATCCCGGGTTCAAATCCCGGCGGCCCCACCATAGTAGTATTAAATTATCATTTTATTATTTAATTAATTAATTTACAATATAAATGTTATATTTATTAATAAAACTAGTATTTCTGTTTAAGATAAAAAATAAAAGTATGAATTTTAATTTTTAATTAGATAAAATATGCCTTATCCATTTGATATAGGACGTTATGTAATTGCTCCTAATAGAGAACTTCTTTGTCTTTTAATTAAGAAAAAAGATAATATTGTAGAATTATGCTCATTACTTACTTCAATTACTTCAAAATATAATATAAAAGTAGTTAATATTATAATTACTTATGATAAGGATAATGCATTAAAATTATTAGTTTTTCTTGATATTACTGAATCTACAATACCAATTGAAAGAATCATATTAGAAATAGAAAAAGAATTTAATATTTTAGAAGTTATAAAATCTAAAGGAATTTTAATAGATACTACATCATTTCCCTTAATGGCAGATAACTCAAGAATTATACTATTTAGAGATGCAGCATATATACAAACGTTTAAAGGAATTAGAGAAAGATTTGGTTCTGCAGGAGAAGCAGTTCTATACTATATAGGATTTGAATGTGGAAAAGGATTTGCAAAAATACACAAAGAAATTGCTGAAAAAATAGGTTTAATAAATCCATTAAGAATATATGAAGAAATTAGTAGAAAATTCTTTCAATGGGCAGGATTTGGGATAATAGAGATTATTAAACTTCAACCAAATTATAGTGAAATTATAATATATGATTGTTTTGAATGTGAAATTGCAAAAAATCAATTGGATAGACCATATAGTAATTTTGTAAGAGGAGTATTAGCAGGAACATTTACAGAATTATTTGGTACAGAATTTAAATGTAAAGAAGAAAATTGTATAGCTAAAGGAGATAAAGCTTGTAAGTTTATAATATATCAGTAATATACTCTTTTAATCTTCTTGCAATTATAATTGCTAATATAGCTTTTAAAATATCCCATGGAAGAAAAGGTATAATACCAAATAATAAAGCATTATAATATCCAATCCAGTAAGAAAGCCATAACCATCCTAATCCAAATATTATTAACATACATATGAAAACTTTTAGAATATCTCTCTTAAATAGAGATGAAAATAAAGCTCCTAATAAGAAGCCAATTATATATCCTCCTGTAGGTCCAGGAATAGCAATATAGCCTGGTAAACCTTTAGCAAATACAGGTAATCCAATAAGACCCATTAGTATATATATTGCTTGACTTAAAAAAGCATATTTTCCCAATAATAAAACAGAAAGATAAACAAAGAAAGTCTGAAGAGTAAATGGTACAGGAGATATTGGAATAGTAATCCATGCTCCTATTGCTGTAAGAGTTGCAAATATAGATGAAATTACTAATATTCTTGCAGAAAACATAAATTTTTTATTGTTAACCTTACATATAAATGTTAGGTTAACAGAAAAATAACTTAAAATATGGAATTATATAATAATTTAAAGGGATATTAACTTCAGGTTCTAATTTAGAAAAATGAAAAAGTTTTTCATATGTTTAGAAGTTTTTGAAGGGGAAAAATTACTTTTAATTCCAATTCTATTTAATAATACAATTAGTTGTGAGAAATAATCTAAAAAGTAAACACTATGATATAAATCTATAAATTAATTCTTAGAAGTATTCAAATAACTTTAGGAAAAATAATGGTGGACCGGGAGGGATTTGAACCCTCGACCTTCCGCGTGCAAGGCGGACGATCTGCCAGCTGATCTACCGGCCCTATTTTTCATTAAATAGTTTGAGGTTTTTATTTTTTATTCCTTAATCTTTAGATAGTTTAGTTGAAATTGCTATCATGTCTGAAATTAATGCATATCCTGTAGCTCTTTTTCCAGCACCAGGTCCCACTATAGTTATATCACCTAAACAATCAGTTTTAAAGGTTATAGCATTCATTACGCCCATTATATTTGCTAAAGGATCACTTAAAGGAATAAGTTGTGGTGATACCTCTGCTAAAATTTTATTATTAATTTTTTCAGCTTTTGCTATAAGCTTAATTCTCTTTCCTGTATTAAGAGCTTCTCTTACATCACTAATTTTTATGGAAGTAATTCCCTTTCTCTTTACATCACTTAATTTAATATCCATATCAAATATTGTATTTATTAATATAACTAATTTTGCTGCAGCATCTAAACCTTCAACATCCATTGTTGGATCTGCTTCTGCATAACCTAATTTCTGAGCTTCTTTTAATGCTTGCTCATAATCTAGACCTTTCTCCATTTCAGTAAGTATAAAATTAGTTGTACCATTAAGTATACCTCTAATAGATTCTACATTACATCCAGCAAGAGGACCTTCAAAAATATTAAAACTAGGAGTACCACTCATAACAGTTCCTTTATATCTTAATTGAACATTTTTTCTATTTGCTAATTCTTTTAATTCTTTATAATAAAGAGCAATAGGACCTTTATTTGTAGTAATTACATTTTTTCCTAAGTTTAAAGCTGTTTTTATATGAGAATAACCTGGCTCACCATTTATTAGATTTGTCCATGTAACTTCTACTATAAGATTGGAATTAGATTCTTTTATTACTTCAATTGAAGAAAGTCCTTTTTTTCCATTTAAAAATTTAAAATCTTTATTCGATTCTACTAAGCTTAATGCCTCTTTAAGATTAATTCCATTATCATTAACAATAGAACCATAACGTAAATCAGATATAGCAACTACACGCCATGTAATATTATAAAGCTTTTCTAGAATAGATTTTTTCTCTAATAATAATTCAGCCATACCTCTTCCTACAGTTCCAAATCCTATAAAAGCTATATCAAAATGCATAATATATACTAACCTCCTTCCATCTTAAAGAGCAAGCTTCTTTAGGACTAATCATTGTTTTTCACATCTATTTGAATTTACATCTGTAATTTGAGAGATATTCAAAGTACCAGAGCTCTCACATCTATTTTGTTTAAGTATTTGTTTCTCTACATTCAAGTGCTTAGAGACAACCATTACTCTAATTTTATTCATCATCAAAAGCAATTAAAACAAAGCTTATAAGTTTTTTCTCTATTTCGTATTGAAAAACAAGATTTTCAGCTGTAAAATTCATAATAATTAATAAAAAATCATTGATAATTTGTACTTATATATCACTAGTAAACTAATAATATAGTTAGATTGAAAATGGTCAAAAGAATATCAGTAGTTGATGTTGATTTATGTGTTGGTTGTCAACTATGTATGTTTGCTTGTAATAGAAGATTTGCTGAGGCTGGAATTTCAAGAGCTGCAATATTTGTACAATCAGTAGGAGGAATTGAACGTGGATTTATTATAAGAGTATGTAGAGCATGTAAAGATCCTCCATGTGCAAAAGTATGTCCAACTGGTGCTATAAGTAAAAGAGAAGGTGGTGGTGTAAGAATTGATCATAAAAAATGTATAGCATGTGGTAATTGTATGAAAAATTGTCTTATTGGAGCAATATTTTGGGATAAGTCATTAAATAAACCTATAGTTTGTACATATTGTGGATATTGTGTTAATTATTGTCCATATGGAGTAATAAAATTGGAGGAAATATGATGGAGGCATCTTCTCTTTCTAAAATTCTCTATATTGATTTAGATAATAAAAGATATTGGATAAAGGAAAGACCAGAACTATTTAAAGAATGGCTTGGAGGAGTAGGTGTAGGAATAAAACTATTAAGTGAAGAATGTCCAAAAAATATTGATCCATTATCAGGAGAAAATCCTATAATATTTGCTATAGGTTATTTTAATGGTATTTATCCTCTTGCATCTAAAACTGTAGCACTTTTCAAATCACCATTAACAGGAAATCTTGGAGAAAGTCATGCAGGAGGGAGATGTGGATTAGCTATAAGAATGGCAGGATATGGAGCTATTGTAATAAAAGGTAGTAGTGATTATCCAATTTATTTAGTTATAGATGAAAATGGAGTAAAATTTAGAGATGCTTCTACATTATGGGGAATGAGTAGTACAACAGCTGTAGGAAGAATTTTAAGAGAAAAAGAAGGAATTCCAGGAATAAGAAGTATTATGAGAATAGGTAGAGCTGGAGAAAAAATGATTCCTTATGCTTGTGTAATAACAGAAACTTTTAGAACTTTTGGAAGACTTGGATTAGGTGCTGTCTTTGGTTCTAAAAAACTTAAAGCAATTATTATATCAGGAAGAGATAGTTTAAAAGTAAAAGATCCTAGAGGTTATAGAAACATATATGATGAACTTTATAATTCTTTCATAAAAAGTGGAGCAATGAAAAAATATCATGATATTGGTACATCAATGAATGTTACTTCATTAAATTTAATTTCATCACTACCAGTAAGAAATCTTCAAAAAACAAAATTTGAAGGAATAAATGAATTATCTGGTGAAGCTTTAGCAGAAAAGTTTCTTGGAAGAAGAATTGCATGTGCTCATTGTCCTGTAAGTTGTATTCATGTAGCTACATTAAGAATACCTTATGAAAATGAACCATATTTCTATAGAATAAAAATGATACCATATGATTATGAACCAATTTATGCATTAGGTTGTATGCTTGATATAAGAAGTGCTGAAGGTTTTTTAAAAATAATGGATAGAGTTGAAGAATTAGGATTAGATGCAATAAGTACAGGTGTTATACTTGCATGGGCAACAGAATGTATGGAAAAAGGAATAATTACTACAAAGGAAACTGATGGATTATTATTAAAATGGGGAGATTATGAAACATATATAGAGGCTATTAATAGAATTGTAGAAATGAAGGGAGAATTTTATGAGGCTTTATCAAAAGGTGTAGAATATGCATCTTCAAAATATGGAGGAAAAGATTTTGCTTTATCCTTTGGAGGAAATGAAATGCCAGGATATCATTGCGGATTAGCTACACATATTGGATTTTTAGTTGGAATGAGACATAGTCACTTAGATAATGCAGGATATGATATTGATCAAAAATTAAATGCTGAAGGAAAAAAACCAAATCCAAAAGAAATTGCAAAAATGATATTTGAGGAAGAATCTTGGAGACAAGTATTATCAAGTCTTGTAGTTTGCTTTTTCTCAAGAAAAGTTTATACTCCAGAAGTAATTAGTAGATGTTTTTCAGTAATTGGAATAGATATTACTCCATCACAATTAAAAGAAAAAGGTATTGAGATTTTAAGAGAGAAATATAAATTCAAAGTAAGAGAAGGATTTTCTTTTGAAAAATTAAGAATACCTAAGAGAATACTAGAAACACCTACACCTCAAGGAATTTTAAGAGAAGAAGATATAAGAGAAGGAATAATGGAATACAAAAAGTTATTAGAGGGAAAATAGTGAAAAGAATTTTATTCTTTTTTGAAGCTCATCAGCCAAGAAGAATTAAAAAGTTTTTTGGAAAAGAAAATATTCAAGAACTAGATTATTTTGATGATAATTTAAATAAAGAAATTTTTCAGAGAGTAGCTAAAAATTGCTATATACCTATACTTGAAATTTTTTTAGAAAATGCAAAAAAGTATAATTTTAAATTCTCATTAGGATTATCTGGAATATTTTTAGAACAATGTAGCTGGTGGGAACCTAAGATTATTGAAATTATTAAAAAATTAATAGATGAAAATTCGTGTGAACTTGTAACAGAAACATATTATCATTCTCTTTCATATTTAATAAATGAAAAAGAATTTATAGAACAAATAAAGCTTCATAAAAGAATAATAAAAGAACTCTTTGGTGTTGAGCCTATAGTTGTAGAAAATACAGAATTCATATATGATAATAAGGTTGCAAAAATAATGGAAAATTTAGGATTTAAAATGATATTAACTGAAGGAGTAGATAGAATTTTAGGTTGGAGATCTCCAAATTATCTATACAAAGCAAAAGATTCAAATATATTATTATTAATGAGAAACTATAGACTATCAGATGATATAGGATTTAGATTTACACTTAGAAATTGGAATGAATGGCCATTAACTGCAGAGAAATATGCAAAATGGCTTTCATTAACTCCTGGAGATATTATATTTATAGCAATGGATATAGAGACTTTTGGTGAACATTATTGGCCAGAAAGTGGAATTCATGATTTTATTAAAGTACTTCCAAGATATATAGAAAATATGAAATTTTCAATACCTTCTGATATTATTTCTAATTTACATCCTTTAGATGAAATTGATGTAAAAGAAACAATATCATGGGCTGATGTAGAAAGAGATTTATCAGCATGGCTCGGAAATGAAATGCAAAAATATTGTTTTGAAGTATTGAAATATTTAGAACCTATAGTAAAAAGCATAGGTGGAGAATACTTAAGAACATGGAGATATCTTACTACAAGTGATCATTTCCATTATATGTGTACAAAAGAAAATGGTGCAAAAGCTGTACATTCATACTTTAGTCATTTTAATGGTCCAATAGAAGCATTCATATCATTTACATGGGTATTAGCAGATTTAAAATATAAATTATATGACTTAATGGGAGATAAAATTATTTATTATAAGATATTATTTGAAGAACTACCAGATACTCATTCATTTCATTTTTACTCTGGTTTTGCAAAACCATTAGGAATAAAAGCAAGAAACTTAGTAGAATTTTATAACATTATAAAAGAAATAAATGATGAAGTTTTAAGTTTTCATATGAGAAGAAATGATTTTAGTAAATGGATTAATGATATTCTTGGACTTAAAGAATTATCAAGAGAAGTTAAAAATGCTAAAAGTAGAGAAGAATTAATTAAAATTTTAGAAAAAACAATAAATGAAGCTAAAAGAGTTATTTATAAGCATGAAGAATTTGAAATTACTTGAATTATCTAAAATAGTAAAAAATGAAATAGAAATTTCTCAAAAAATAGAAATTAGAAAAGATCCAATTACTAATGTAATATCAAGAATTAATATGGAAAGATTAAAAAGACCAAAACAAAAAGGAATTAGTGATTATTGTCCTTTTTGTCCACAAAATATAGAAATTGCTACACCAAAATTTCCAAAAGAAATTATTAAAGAAGGAAGAATAAAGATAGGAAGAGCAATCATCTTTCCAAATATGTATCCATTAGCTAGTCTACATGGAGTTTGTGTATTTACTCAAGAACATAAAATTAATATAAATGAGATTAATGAAGATGAAATTTTTGATGGATTAAAATGCTCAATAGAGTTTTTTAATATTAGTAGAAAATTAGGATATTTATATCATTTTATTGGATGGAATCATTTACAAGAAGCAGGAGCTTCAATTCTTCATCCTCATTTTCAATTAATATCATCAAAAAATGGATTAAAAAATGAGAGATTTATCTTTAAAAAATGTAAATATTATTGGAAAAAGAAAGGAAGAAATTATTGGGAAGAAATAGTAGAAGATAATGAAAGATTTATTGGAAAGACTGAAGGATTTTCATGGATTACTCCATGGGCACCTATAGGAAATTATGAAGTTATTGGAGTTGGTAATAAGAGTTCAATAATAGATCTAAATGATAAAGAATTAAGAGGAATGGCTAATGGAATTACTAAAATAATAAAAGGATTATGGGAATTAGGAATAAGAGCTTTAAATATGGTAATTTTTTCATATCCTTATCAAGTAGAATGGTTTAATTTAAATGTAAGAATAATAGCAAGAAGATTACCATCAGATAGAGCTTTTTTAGAAATATATAGTGGAGAAATAGGAATTGAAGTCCCCCCAGAAGTTTACTCAAAATTTTTTAAAAAATTCTTTTAAGTTAGTTCTTCTACACTTTTTCTTGCACTTTCTATACCCTTAATATACCAATATGATGAAGCTATTAAGCCAAGTAGCCATATTAATCCAGCACAAATAATAAATTGAGTTGCTGTTAACATATGTTCAATATATACCATAAAAGCACCAAATATTCCTGTTAAGCTTACAAGAAGACCTACAATTGATGATCTTACACCTGTTGGAAATAATTCACTTTGAAGTACACTTATTGATCCCCAAGCCCATTCTGAAAACATTAGATTAATAAATAGAAAAGAGTAAAACATTAAAATATTTTCAAAATTATGAAATAGAAGAACTAATATTGCAGTTATAAATCCTCCTAAAAATGATAAAAATAGTGATAATCTTCTTGCTTTATCTATAATTGGTAGTAATATGAAAGCACCAATTGAAGCTCCAAGATTTGCTATAAATATTATTTTTGGTGCTTCATTAATTCCAAAAGCAAATCCAGAAGCATAAGGAACATAATAAGCTAACATTCCATAAGTTACATATTGAGCCACTGTTACTATTGCTAATATTATTAATCTTATGGGATATTTCTCAAAAGCATCTTTTAAGCAAATAGATTGATCTGGAGGAAGTTCAAATGAATACTGAATATTTTCATCTTTTATAAATTTTTTAATAATACTTTTTGCTTCATTTTTTCTATTTTTTATTACTAGCCATCTTATACTTTCTGGAAAACCAAATCTCATTAATCCTATAATTACAGCAGTAAATAGAGAAGATAAAAGTAGAAGTCTTATTTGAGTTTCAGGATCTGAAGAATATATAGCATATATTAAAAACATTGCAGCTATTAAAGTAGCACCTATATTCCAAAAGTTTGAAGAAATCATTATTGCTTTTCCTCTATGATTTTTAGGTATAATTTCTGCTAATGCTGCATATGCTGCTCCAAATTCTCCTCCAATACCAAAGGTCATTATTGATGTTAATATAAGAAATGCTATTGAATTGTTATAAGTGAAATATAAAATAATTAAAGATAAAACTTCTAATAAGAGAACAAAAGCAAAAATAGGTCTTCTTCCATATTTATCAGCTAATAATCCAAATATTAAAGCACCAAGCATTTCAGAAATAAGATTAGCAGCTAATACAATAAAAGCAATATCTTGAGCTACAATATATGCCATAAGTGGAGCAATAGAAAACATAATCCCATCTAAAAGATAGTTTGCAGAAACCAAACCAAATAATTTCCAATGTTCACTGATCCATGGCGTATTATCTAGAACTTCAGTAAAATTTCTCATGGAATAATGATCCATTATTACTTCTTAAAATATTTTTATATAACTAAGTTATAATAAGTTATAAAAAAAATTGAAAAAGTATAAGTATATTTAAAATGATGATTTTTTAATACCAATAAACTTTCTTCCTCACTAAATCTATTAAAACTTTTCCTTCTCTTTCATAAACAGCTAATATTCTTGCTATAAATAAAATATGATCACCTACTTCTATTTCTTCTACAACTTTACATTCTAAATTTGCTATACATTCCTTAATTAGAGGAGGTCTTACATATTTAGCTTTTATAGGTGTAAGTTTTGTCTCCTTAAACTTATCAATATTTCTTCCTGAAGTTGTTCCACAAAATAAAACTTCCTTTTCCATTTCATCACTTGGTATTGCTACAACAAATTCTTTAGTCTCCTTAATAAGTTCAGCAGAATATCTTTGCTTTCCTACTGCTATACATAACATTGGAGGATTAAAAGAAACAGGTGAAGACCAATTTAAAGTCATAATATTTGATTTTCCCTCTTTACTAGTAGAAACTATTAAAACTGTTTGTCTTGGATAAAGTAAAGTATATGCTTTATTTAAGCTAACTTCCCTCATAAGATTCATTAAATAAATTTTAAGTAATTTAGTTTTTTGAAAAATAAAAGAAAATGATGCCCGAGGCCGGACTTGAACCGGCGACATTCCGGTCTTCAGCCGGACGCTCTCCCAGGCTGAGCTACTCGGGCTTCAAATGTTAAATTTACACTTCGATTTTATAAACTTTTATAATTAAACTTTTATTTTTCTTCTATATTTATTATATAATGGGCAATGATCGATCAGAGTTAATATGACCATTTGGGATGATTTAAAGGCATTTGTGAAAGCCCGTATTACTTAAAGTTAATTAAAATTTTAATAAAAAATTTTTAAGTCACCTCAATTCTTATCTCTTATGAGAGCGGCCGTAGTCTAGCCTGGTCTAGGACATTAGCCTGCCAAAAATAATTTGCAGAACGCTAAGGACCCGGGTTCAAATCCCGGCGGCCGCACCAATTTTATAACTAAAATTATGATAGAGCGTTAAATTTAAAATAATGCTAATTAGAATTCTGAATTTGGGGATTTATCTGCAACAAGAGAATAGAATTTCTAGGCTATTAAAAAAATATATAAGAAGTGAAGTAGAAGTCTACCTATTAGATGGTCGAGTAATCAAAGGGAAATTAGTTCAAATAGATGAAGAGAATATGGATCTATTCTTAGAAGATTGCATAGATTCTGAAGGAAAGAGTTCTCCAGCTACAGTAATAATGGGAGGATCTATTTTATATATAAATATTTTATCACCACCATCTAAAGAAACATTAGAAGATAAAATACTTAGAATTTTAGCAAATAATAGCAACATAACAATTGCTGAAATAGCAAAAATATTAAATATAAAACCAAGTAGTGTAAGATCTGCAATTTCAAGATTAAGGAAAAAAGGTCTTTTACCTAGTAATGAAACAACTATTGAGAAAGATAAATAAGTTTTAATTTTAATATAATTTCTAGCGATGACGAGAAAGTCCCAATGATTAAAAGATGAAATAGATCTTGAGTGCTGAGCTTTTTAAATGGAAAAAGTAATCTTTAATAACATCTTTTAGTGATCTAAGAAAAATGAGATAATGAATAGTAGAAAAATAGCTGGTTATAAAGAAGGAATTGTATCAATATTAATCAATACTATTCTTTTCATAATTAAATATCTAGTAGGAATTATGTTTAATTCCATAGCTATGATATCTGAATCGATACACACATTATCTGATTCTCTAACTTCAATTATAGTATTAATTAGCTTCTGGATTGCTTATAAGCCAGCTGATGAAGAACATCCATTTGGACATGGTCGAGTTGAGAGTATAGGAAGTATAATTATTGCAATTTTATTATTGATAACTGCTTATGAGCTAATAGTTGAAAGTATTAAAAAATATTTAAATCATGAATTGATGATATTCAATTGGTCACTAGTAGCAATTTTAATTATATCAGCTATAATTAAGGAAATTCTTGCTAGATGGTCTTTAAATCTTGGGACTGTATATAATTCTAAAGCACTAATAGGAGATGCATGGCATCATAGAACTGATGCTATAGCATCAATAATAGTAGGTATAGGAATTATATTTAGTAATTATTATTGGTGGCTAGATAGCTTATTAGGCGTTTGTGTTTCATCATTTATAGGCTTTATAGCTATTAAACTATTAATTGATACTTCAAAAGATATAATGGGTTATAAACTACCATCTGAAGTAGAAACAGAAGTAAAAAATGTAATTTCATCAGTATCTAAAGATATTTCGGATGTACATCATATTCATGCTCATAAATATGAAGAACATGTAGAAATAACATTACACATTAGATTACCTCCTAACATGAGTTTAAGTGATGCTCATAAAATAGCATCTAAAGTAGAAGAAGAACTAAAGAGATTATATGGATGGAATGTTACAGTTCATGTAGAACCTTACATAGAGTCTAAAAAGAACTAAAGGAGAATATATAATAGGTGTATGTCCAACTGAAGAAACATTAAGAGAAGCGGGTATTCAATAATTTTAAATTCTAATTTTTATTTTTTAGTCTTTATAGTAATTATGAGTCCTTTTATAAAGGTGAGAATTGAAGGAATTATAGAAATTAGCATTATAATTGTTAAATCTAGTATAAGTTTGTAATTGTGGATTGTTATAGTTATATAACCTCCTTGAAATATATAATATATCAATATTGTAGATGTTATGCCTTCTAACATGATAAAAATACCATTGTATTTTGTATTCTTTGATAATGTAGATAGAAAAACAAAAATAGCAAATAAGAAACCAAAAATAGGAACATTTGGATGTATTATTTGAGATAATAATTGTGATAACAATTCGGAATAAGCCAAATTGGGTAAGATTTTTTCTATTATATTGAGTATATTTAATGGTAAATAACAAAATAAAAAGAATACAAATATGAATGCGAAAATTCCTTTTATTATGTTTAGTTTACTTAACAATCTTCATAACCTCCAATATACCATAGGGAGTTTCAAACTTAATTAACAACTTTATTACATCTAAAGGTTTATTTTCTACATATCCTGTCATATTTGTAAAAAATATTTGATTAGGAATAACATCAATATGAGTCCTATCTATTATTCCAATAGTATTATTGTTAACATCTAATATTTTCCCACTAAGATTTCCAATTATTTTTATGATTCCTTTATTTTCAAAATATATTGGAATAAGAATTTTAGAGTGGGTATTATTATAATTCATAAAATATGGATGACCAATACTTAAATTACCTATAGGAGGGTTCCAACTGATTGTTTCTACTCTTTCTATATTGCCAATTATAGGAGGAGAAAAAATTAATGTATAGTTTCTTGAGAAGGAATACATTAAAAGTTCAGGATTTTCTAACCAAGGAGATTTAATATACAAATTCAAATTTCCATAATATGAGCTATATGGACTTGCATTTAAAATAGTCTCGCCAAATCCAATTTTTTCCTTTTCATAAAATACTGAGATAGAAAAAGGACCAGTTATATTAATTGGAGATCTATTATCAAAGGAAAAAGGAATAGTAATCATTATATGAGTATAATTATATGATTCGTATTTTGGCTCATAGAGTTTAAAATTCTCATAAGGAGAGCCCAAATTAAATGAAAAATTTGTTAATAATGAGAGCTTTAATATTGGTTTAAAATAAATAGTTAGTAATACATCTACTGGTATTTCTGTTCTATTTATATTGATATTTGAGATATTAATATTTGAAAAATTAATACTTAATTTTAATGGAATTGTACCAGAGAAACCAGCTGGTATAGAAATATTATTTATTGTTGATGTATTTAAAAAATAGACTACTGTTGATATTTCAATAGGAAAAATTCCTTTATTATTTAGTGAAATTGGAATGTAATATTCAAAATTATTATTATTTGTATTATAGTATGGTCTTCCTATACTTGGAGATAATGTTAATCCTATATATACTATCGATATAATTGAAATAAAGAATATAAGAATAAATATAAAAATTGTAATGTTAATTATTTTTAATATTTTTGAAATTTTTAATCCCCACTTTATTTTATTAAATAAATTATAAAAATTTATTCGCCTACTATTGCTAGTTTTCTATTCATTAAATTTACAACTAATAAAGATACAATTGTAAACAAAGTAGATAGTAATCCAGTATATTGTGTAATACTTCTAATATCTGAGGTTTCTACAGATAAAACAAAATCGTAAGTTAATTTATCACCTTTTTCTATTTGATAATTATCTCCATAAACAAATATATTTATACTATAAGTTGTAATTCTTCCTTCGCCATATGATATAAAACTATCATTTCCATAAATTCCATTAAAATAATCAATTGTGGTTTCAATTTTTACTGTAGTAGAATACTTACCAATAACAATTTTAACAGGAAGTTCTGAAGTTAAATTACTTATTGATATTTTATCTTTTCCATATAATAAATTTGCAGCATAAAGTCTATTGATCAGTATTCTTGTTTCATCTAAGGGAATATTTGAAATTTGCTTTTCTATATTATCTGGCATAAGACCAATATAATCGTTACATATAAGTGAATTACATTTATATTGAATTGTAATAGTTTTTAATTTACCTTGATCTACTGGAAATATTGAAATATAAAGACTTGAAAATAAAATTAGGAGTATTAAAGAAGATAAAATAATTTTACTAGTTTTTCCTAAACCTCTTGGTCTATAAGTCCATCTGATATAAGAAAATAAATTCTTGAATATCCTTAATTCCATTATTCTTTCCTTATTAGTGATAATTGAAAGTAATGCAATACCCATTATAAATCCACCTACATGTGCAAAGAAAGCAACACTTCCTCCAGTCCTTGATAGTCCATATATTACTTGAAGTGCAAACCAAAATAGAATATAATAAGATGCTTTAATCCAAAACATAAAGGGAAAGAAGAATATTGGTAATATCATTAATAATGAAGTACCAGGATAAAAGATTAAATATGCACCTAATACTCCACTTATAGCACCTGAGGCACCTATAGCAGGTATAACATATCCCATTGGTCCTTGAAGAAAAGAAAATGCTGTATGAAAAATAGAAGCAGCTATTCCAGATAGAATATATAAAATAAAAAATCTTTTACCTCCTAAGGTTTCTTCAACTGCTCTTCCAAATATATAGAGAAAGTACATATTGAAAAATAAATGAACTAAATCTGCATGAAGAAACATTGATGTAAAAATCCTATATAATTGAGAAGAATCAAATAAAAGAGAAGGAACAAAAGCTCCATTACTTAACCAATAATCTCCAATACTTAGGAAGCTATTTTCTATAGATGATATAAAATAAATAATGATATTAGAAAAGATTAGAGCAAGAGTAATCTTTGGTCTTTTTGGACGATAAACTACCTCAGGTACAGGAAAGCCTAAGCTCAATTATAACTCCTCCATTGCAAATAATATTGCACCAATTAAAGAAGTTTCCTCTTTTAATGAAGATGATATAATTTTAGGAGGTGTATTAAAGGAGTATTTAGAAACATAATCATTAAGTGGATCTATTATGAGATCAGGATTTTTAAGTGCGACTCCTCCTCCTATGGAAATTACATTAGGATCATATAAATTAACTAAATTAGCAATTGCCATAGCATTTATTTTTGTAACTTCATTTATTACATACATTCCAAATTTATCTCCTTTTCTTGTATATTCGAATATATCTTTTATATTAAAATTATTATTTATTACTTTTTTTAATAAAGGTGTTTCTTCATTATAATTTTTTGATAAAAACTTACATAAATTTGGTAGTCCACTTCCTGAGGTATAAGCTTCCCAGTGTCCTCTTCCTCCACATTTACATTCCATTAATCCATTTATATCAATTATCATATGACCAAATTCATGAGCATTTCCTTCCTTTCCTATAAGCAAATGCCCATCTACAACAATACCTCCTCCTATACCAGTTCCTATAGCAATGTACACTATATTATTATTTTTAATACATAATTTCCATTCAGCTAATGCACCAGCAACACCATCATTTATTAGTTTTATTGGTATCTTTAAATTTTCTTCAAGAATAGAAAGTGATAAATTTCTAATAGAAGAATGTGGAGAAAAAACAATTTTAGATTTATTTAAATCTAATTTTCCAGCTGCTGCAATACATATACAAGATATATTATTAATTTTATCCTTAGAAACTTCACGTATAATACTTTCTAATTTCTCAATAGGATTATTATTTAAAAGATTAGTAGGAAAAACATACTTTTCTATGATGGATTCTCTTATGTCTTTAAAATTATTTTTTGCAATTGCAATTCTTATCCATGTTCCTCCTAAATCTACTCCTATAACATAATTCAATTTTAAACCCTCGTTTTCCAATTTCCAGCATTATACTCTATCATAACTTCTTCATATAGTTTAATAGTTTCTTCTGCAGCTTTTTCCCATGTAAAATTCTTTACAAAATTCTTAGCATTTTCAATAAGTCTCTTACTTAATGATGGATTATCTATTATTTTTTCTATTGCTTTTGCTAATTCATAAGCTGATCCTGGTGTAACTTTTATACCATTATATTCATTAATTACTATTTCATTTAAGCCACCAACTGCAGAAACTATTACTGGAGTTCCTAAAGCCATTGCTTCTAATGCAACAATACCAAATGGTTCATATAGACTAGGAAAAACTGCTACAGATGCCATTTTGTATATAGCATAAAGCACATCATCAGGAACATGACCTAAGAAATATAATTTTTCAGATATGCCAAGTTTTTTCCCTAATTCCAATAAGTATGGTTTCATTGTTCCTTCTCCAATAAATAAAAACTTAATATCATTTCTTTTCAAAATATTTGCTGCTTCTACAAGTAAATGAGGTCCTTTTTCATATACTAATCTTCCAACAAATAAAACTATTTTCTCATAATCTTCTGCATAATTTTTTCGATTTACATTAGATGATGGTACAAGAGAATTTGGATCAACACCATTATATATTCTAACTATCTTATTTAATGGACACTGAAAAAACTTATTTACTTCACTAACCATATAATCACTACAGCATATAATACGCCAAGCTTCATATGTTAATATCCACTCTATTTCATGAATATGTCTTTCATAATCATTACTAAGATAACCTCTTCTTCTTCCTAATTCTGTAGAATGTATTGTTGCTATTAGTGGTTTTCTCATTATATATTTTATGTTAATTCCAGCTAATGCTGTAAGCCAATCATGAGCATGAATAATATCAAAATTTCTAAGTTTAAGTGCTTTTTCTACCATTAATAAATTCATTCCATAAATCCATGAAATAAAATCTGGATATCTTAAAGAGTAAGGATTTACTCTTATTACTCTTACATTATTTATAAATTCTTCAGATTTTGATGTACCATCAGTATACGTAATTACTGTAATATCAATATTTTTAAATGCTAATGTTTTTGAAAGATAATATACATGTTTTCCTAATCCTCCAACAATATGAGGAGGATATTCCCAACTTAACATTAATACTTTCATTTAATTATCCTCCTGTATAAACTTATAATTTCATCATGATTTCTTCCAAAGAAGATTTTATTTCTATCAATATTATAATCAGCTATTAAATGATTCTTTATTTCTTCATCTCTTACTATAATTATATCTGCATTTTCAAAACATTTTTTCTCTATATCAAATATACCCATTTTAAGTAAAGAGTCAATTTTTCCAGCTCTTTTTATTTCTGTTGTATAGACTGATATAATAAGTGGACATTTTAAATATAATGATATATAATATGCAGCAATGGATGAAATCCAATCATGAGAATGAATTAAGAGTGCTCCACCATTATCATGAATAATATTAGAAGCTGCTCTTACAAAGTCTAAATTAAGTAAATGAGCATAAGTTAGTATATGTGGATGAGTCTTGTGAAGACTACCAACTCTATATATTGTTAAATTATTTAATTTAAATATATTATCCTCATTTCCTCTTGTTATGATTACTAATGGATAATAATTAGCTAATCTTGGAATTATACTATATAGCCAATTTGATAATTCACCTACTGAAAATGGTGGATATTCCCAAGTAATATGTATAATAGGCTTCATTTTTTAATTTGTTCATGTAAATATACTTCTAACAACAGAAATTCCTAAACTACTTAAGTAATAAAGACCATTTTTTTCAATAATATATCCATAGTTTATTAATTCTCTTATTGCTAAATATAATTCCTTTTCATCAATACAACAATTACATTTAATTTCATCAAAACTCTTAGCAGATTCAGGACGTACTGCTGACATATTATGTAATGTTATTAATAATTGCATTGATGATGATATTTCATACACATGCATAAATAATATTTTATAATAAGTTCTAAAATAATTTTTCTCTGTGAAAATAATGGAGTTTAAACCAGTTGAAGATCCAGATTGGGATTTTGCAAGAAATAAACACGTATTACTAAAATCTCCAATTGGAGAATGGTCTTCTTCAATATTTTCATCTGAAGTCTTCATAGATGGAAAGAAATTTATTGGACCAAATAGAGATTGTCCATTTCAAGGACTTATTACTTTAATTAATGGATGTATAGTTAAAATAATTGATGGTATTTTATTTTCATCAGAAGGAATTGGAGAAAAGGTAATTATAGAGCCTTATAAGGCAAAATATGTATATTCTGATTTAGAAGTTGATTTAGAATTTAAAGATGATTGTTTTCAAATTTCTTTTAATGGAGATTGTGAAGTCCTTTTATTTTTTGAAAAACCTAATGTTAATATTGATAATGAGTGGATAATATTATGTAATAATATTGCAGAAATTGGTCCTTTTAAATCAATAAAATGGATTAATTATTATACTGATTGGATATATAAAATTGATTGTGGTTTTAGATATAGAGATGAAAAAGATTACATAAGATTTTTTAGAGAAATAAGAAGAATATATGCTCCTTTTATTGGAGAACCAAAAGAAAAATACTTAAAAATAATAATAAGTGGGAAAAAAGATCCTTGGAATATAAAAGAAAATTCTTGGATTAATAAATTGTATTTTATTAATAATAAAATAGGAGAATTACTAATATTTAGATTATCAACATTAAGAAGTTTTGGACTTAATTTAAATGGTATTTGGTTTCCAGAAGCAGGATGTTGGTGGTTTAGACAGCCATGGACAAGAGATGCATTAGAAGGAATAATAAATAATTTTGAAGTATATACAAAAATATTTAAATGGAATGAAAAATTAAAAGAATTTGTTATTTTCTTGATGAAGATTGTAGAAAAAGAAGGAAAACTACCAAATATAATTGGTTATAAAGAAACTTCAGTAGATGCTCTTCCTCTATTATTATATCTTTGTTCTAAAATTGGTATTAATGTAGAAAAAATTACAATTTCTATATTAAAAGAAATGGAGAAAAGAGAGATTATAGAGTATGGAGAGCCAGTAATGAGAGATGATTTAATTGCTTGTATACCATATCAATCTTGGATTGATTCAAGAATTAATGGAAGACCTACAAGATTTCCTGATGATTGGAATGAATGGTGGCTTCCTAAATATTCATTACCAGAAGTTAATGCATATTGGATAAGAGCACTTAAATTAATTTATGAAAATTCAAAAAATACTGAAATAAAAGATTATTTAGAAAGAATGGAAATAGCTTTTAAGAAGAAATTCTGGAATGGAGAATTCATAGTAGATATTATTGATATTGAGAAGAATAGAAAATTAAATGAATTAACATCATGTGGAGTAACAGCTCTTTCTTGTACATTACATTTATTTGAAAAAAATGAAGTAATAAAAGCTTTTAAATCAATAAAATCATTAATTGTTTATAGAACTCTAAGAGTAATTGGAAAAGAAACTTATCCATTTGGAATAGCTATTTCTTCAAGAATAGAACCTTATTTAGGAGATAGAGAATATCATAAATCAACTATATGGCCAAGAGATACTCCATATTTTATAAAAATATTAGAATATCTTGGATATGAAGATATGATAAAAGGAATTTTATTAAATAATTTAGATCATATGATATCAGAAGGTGCAATATTTTATGTTAATGAAATTTTTGGACATCCTGTTGGGAAAAATCCAAATCCAACAGAATGGAGTATGAATCCAATACCATTAAAGAATCCTGCTCAATATTGGAGTCATTGGTGTGATCCATACATTGGAAGATTTTTATTTATAACTTCTTGATATATAGAAACAATTCTTTTTGATATTTTTTCCCAAGTAAATTCTGAAAGTACTCTTTTTCTTCCATTTTCTCCTAATTTTCTCATATGATTTTCATCTCTTAATATCATTTTTATTGCCATAGCTATATCTTGAGGATCATATGGATTTATATGATATCCAGTTTGATCTGGACCTGCAGAAACAACTGATTCTCTCATTCCACTTACTCCTCTTGCACCTACAACTACTGGTTTTTTCATTGACATTGCTTCTAATGCAACAATACCAAATGGTTCATATAAACTAGGAAAAACTGCTAAATCACATGCAGCATAATGAGCAATTCTTTCATCTTCAGGAAGCATTTTAAAATTGAAAACTACATTGTTCTTTAATCCTAATCTTTCTACTAAGTTTACTAGTTCTCCTTCCATTTCTCCTTTTCCAACAATTACAAGTTTTACATTTGGAAATTCAGATAATACATATGGCATAGAAAGAATTAATTTATCAACACCTTTAACTCCAGTAAGTCTTCCTATAAAAAGAATCATTCTCTCATTAGTAGATATTCCATACTTTTCTCTAATTTCCTTTATTTTTTCATATGGAACATTTTCAGGTGAGTATTTATTAGCATCTACACCATTCCATACTACTTCAATTTTTTCTGATGGAAAACCTAATGAAATTAATTCATCTTTCATAGCATATGATACTGTAATTATTTTATCTGCATATTTAGCAGCCTTATGTTCAAGATTATCTATAATATTTGAGCCATCACCAAGAGTTCTTCCTTTTTCAGTAGAGTGAATATGAAAAACCATTGGTATTTTTAATGCTTTTTTTAAAATAATACCAGCCATAGCAGAAAGCCAATCATGAACTGAAAGTATATCAAAAGTTTTATGCTCATTTGGAATTAAATCATTTACAATTTTTGTACTTACAAGTAAGTTATATAGCCAAATATCTGAAAAGAATTTTATTCCTGGACCCCATCTTCTTATTTCTTCAGCTACAACATCAGGAAGTATATCTGATATATCTAGTATTTTTGGTCTATGTACTTCTACACCTCCCATTAGTTCTCTTGTTTTTAAATTCCCATCATTTAGTGTAAATACATAGACATTATGCTCCATTTTTACAAGATATCTTGAAAGCTCATAGACATATGTACCAAGACCACCTATAATTCTTGGAGGATATTCCCAAGATAGAATACATATATTCAAGAGTTACACCAAAAGATAATAGTTATTAAAGTTTTTAATACTTACTATACTTCATTTTCCTTCTTTATTATTTCATAACTCCATTTTATTTCAGATACTTGTGAAAGCATAGCAGCTATTGGACATAATTTTGACATTGTTAAATTTATTACTCTATCAACAATCTCATCATCAAGTTCTCCTCTTAATGTAAACTTTACATAAATTTTTGTTAATATTCTTGGGATTTCTTCTCTTACCAGTCCTTCAATATCAATATTAAAAGCTAATAGTTTTTGATTTCTACTCTTGAGCATTGTTATTATTTCTAAACCTGCACAACCTCCTAGTGCCATTAATAAAAGATCCATAGGAGTAATTCCACTACCTGTTCCTCCATATTTTTTATGAGCTTCTAAAATTACTTCATGACCTAATGTATCCTTTCCAGTAAATTTAAGATCTCCACTCCAAACTAATGATACCTTTGGCATAATATGATTACTTTTAATTATTAATTTATATATCTTTTGGTTTTAAATCTATAGGAATCTGATCTTTAAGTTTAAAACGATTAATAGGAGGTTTTGCTCTTTCAATATACTCAAATTTTCCTTCTTTATTAATGATCATGTTTCTTACTTCATCTAATGTAGCTTTTTTACAAAAAGAATCTATTCCTCCATGTAAATCAGTATAATCATCATAAAAATATGCATTTTTTACTTCTATAACATCAATTATTTTTCCAATTCCACTTTTACCATAATCTTCTATTATATCAATTAATACTTTTATTTCACCACTTATGTATGATTTCCTCCACATTATATACTCAAAGGTTACTATTTCATTAAATACCATTTCTTTAATCATAAATAAGTATAAATCAAAGGTTCTAAATTTATCTTATGGTTGATTAAAATGATAATAACAAAAACAAAAAGTAATCTACTAGATTATGTAAAAAAATACAATAAGATATTTGTCATAGGATGTGGTACATGTGCTACAAAATGTCAAACAGGAGGAGAGAAAGAAGTAGAAGAATTAGTAAATAAGATTAAAAATATGAATAAAATAGCAATAGGTAAAGTCGTAGAAAGTCCATGTGATTTAAGAGTATTAAAGAGAGATTTAATGAATTATAAAAATGAAATTAATGATGCTGAAGTAATAGTAGCTTTGTGTTGTGGAGTTGGTGCTCAAACAATTTCTGAATTTAGTAATAAAGAAGTAATTCCTGGACTTGATACTTTATTTATAGGAATGGTAGAAAGAATTGGAAGATTTTATGAAAAATGTAGAGCTTGTGGTAATTGTATTTTATATGAGACAGGAGGAATATGTCCAATTACTAATTGTCCAAAAAGATTACTTAATGGGCCATGTGGAGGAATGAGAGATAGGAAATGTGAAGTCAATGATAAAGATTGTACATGGGTAATTATATATGAAAGACTTAAGAAATATGGAAGAGAAGAAGATTTTAAAAAAATAAGAGAAGCTTTTGATTGGTCAAATATTTCTAAATCAAGAGAATTTATGAGGTGAAGTAATTGAGAATATTTAGTAACTTCATGAAGAAATTATACAATGGAAATTTTGTATTTACAAGTGAAATTGAGCCAAGGAAAAGTGTAAAAATTGATTATCTTATAAATAAGGCAAATTTCTTAAAAAAATATGTAACTGCATGTAATGTAACAGATAATCCAAGAGCAAATGCTTATCTAAGTAGTATAGTAGCATCATATATCATACAATCTCATACAGGCTTAGAAACAATATGTCATATGACTGTAAGAGATAGAAATAGAATAGCATTAATATCAGATATACTTGGTGCAAGTGTACTTGGAATAAAAAACATATTAGTAATTACAGGTGATCATACAACTATGGGTGATATTCCAAATGCTATGCCAGTATATGATATCGATTCTACTCAATTTATTAAAATGCTAAGAAAAATGATTGATGAAGGAAAAGATATTAATGAAAATCCTATTGATGGAAAAATAGAAATACATATAGGTGCTGTAGGTAATCCTAATGCAAATCCAATAGAAGTAGAATTATATAAAGTAGAAAGAAAGATTAAAGCAGGTGCTGAATTTATACAAACTCAAATAGTATTTGATATAGAAAAAATAAAGAACTTTATAGATTATTTAAAGCCATCACCTCCTTTTATATTAATAGGAATTTTTCCATGTAAATCATATAGAATTGCAGAAAATATAGAGAAGAAATTACCAGGAGTAAAAATTCCAAATGAATATAAAGATAAGCTTAAAAAAGCAGAAGGAAATAGTGAAAAAATAGATGAAATAAATATTGAATATTTTTCAAATCTAATTAAAGAAATTAAAAAAAGTACAAAAGCCTCTGGTATTCATATAATGACAATAGAATATGAAAGAATTATTGGAAAGATTATAAATTCTCTTTAATTACTTTTATAATATCTTCAATACTTCTTATTAAGAATATATTACATAAAGAAGAAAACTTCTTCATTTCTTCTGTAATATTCTTACAAATAGCAATTTTTAGCTTTGATTTTACATCAATAGACTTTATGAAGAATTGTAATAAAGATTGTTCATCCTCACAATAATCTACTACTACAAATTCTTCTTTTTGAATGCTATTTTTAATTTTTCCAATAAGATAAAATTGATGCTTAACTCCACTAATTCCTTCAATAATAGGTGGATTAATTATTGAAATATACTTATTTAAGTTATCTAGTAGTTCACATGAAAGCATAGGAAATCAATAATAACAGTAGTGGGAAAAATATTTAAACTTTTTTAGAAAAAATTAATTAATTTTGTGTATTTTTGTTCTTATCAAATACACTTTTTATAGAATTCATATAAATAATAAGTATAAAATTTTCAAAATAATTATAAATAATAATTTTTATTTTTGTGTTTTACTATCAATATAGAAGATGGGCCCGTAGCGCAGCATGGATAGCGCGTCGGCCTCCTAAGCCGTTGGTCGCGGGTTCAAATCCCGCCGGGCCCGCTTATTTACATAAAAGTAAAAAAGAAGAAATACTAAAATCAATAAATATTTAATGTGAAGAAATATTACTGAAGTTTTTAGTATACTTAAAAAATATAAGAAGGTTTTAGAGAATGCAACAATCTAAAGATCTTTGCTTAAAAGTAAATAAGAAAATGGGTGAAAAAATTAGAAAAATTCTAATTAATATGAATTTATTTGATGATGCTAGAAAAATTATATCAGAAAATGATTATATTATAATACCAATATTGAGATATCCATCAGAAGAAGAATTAGATATTATAAAAAATATTGCTGAAGTAGAAATAATAGATATGGAATTACCATCACATAAGAAAAGATTTAAGAATTTAATAGAAGTACTTGATGGAAGATTACCACCTTATTTATTAACATTACTTCCTCGTTCATATGATATTATTGGAGATATTGGAGTAATAGAAGATCTTAGTGATGAGTTATTGCCATATAAGGAAATTATTGGAAAAGCATTAATGGAATTACATAGTAATTTGAAAACTGTACTTTTAAAAGTAGAAAAAGTTAGTGGAAAATATAGATTACCAAAATATGAAGTAATAGCAGGTGAAGAAAAGTATACTACAATACATACTGAATATGGAATAAAACTTAAAGTTGATTTACAAAAAGCATACTACTCTCCACGTCTTGCTACAGAACATAATAGAGTTGCTTCACAAGTTAAAGATGGTGAAGTAGTAGTTGATATGTTTTCTGGTATTGGACCTTTTGCTTTACATATTGCAAAAAGAGTATTTGCAAAAGTTTATGCAATAGATATTAATCCTGATGCAGTTAATCTCATTAAAGAAAATATAAAAATTAATAAGATTAAGGGAGAAATTATTCCACTTTGTGGTGATGTAAGATCTTTTTCTGATCTTCTTAAAAGAAAAGCAGATAGAGTTATTATGAATTTACCTGGAGAGGCTATGGAATATATTGATTTAGCACTAAATTTTATAAAAGAAAATGGAGGAGTGATTCACTTCTATGCATTCTCTAAAGATATAGAAGAAACAAAAACTCATTTAATCTCTAAATTAAGTACAAGAAAACTTGATATAATTAATATGAAAAAAGTAAGAGAAGTTTCACCAAGAGAATGGCAAATAGTTATTGATTTATTTGTTATACCTTAATAACTCTCTTCTAATATTAATGTTAGTTCTACTATTGTTTTTTCATTTTTTAATTGATTAACTAAATCTCTACTTAAATCACATGCTGCTTTATTTGCATATATCATTAATGTTCTTCCACAAATAAATCCACTCTTCCTTATTACCATATCTTTATTACTTTCAAATGAAAGTAATGGATGTCCTCTTCCCCAAACTTCTTCTGAAATATCATTCACTTTAATGACTAAACCTATTCTAGCTTTTTCACTTTTAGCATTCTTCTTAAACTCATTAGGAAGATCACTTAATGCTAATTCTGATCTTGTAGCAATAATACAATCTCCACGTAAAGTTTTTACAATATCCTTAGTTATTTCCATTGTGGTCTTGTGAGTAGCAGTTATTAATGGATGACCTCTAGCATAAAACTTAATTAGCACAAACTTATTTAAAGTAAAAGTGTATAAATATATAATGATGATCTTTGAATTTTGAGGAGCAAAGAAAGTTATTAGTAAATAGATTAATAGAAATGGGAATATTAAGAAAACAAGAAGTCATAAGAGCAATGCTTAAAGTTCCAAGAGAAGAATTTGTTTTACCAAAATATAGAGAACAAGCATATGTAGATACTCCTCTTCCAACACTTGAAGGACAAACAATTTCAGCTCCACATATGGTCGCAATTATGTGTGAATTACTTGATCTTAAAGTTGGACATAAAGTATTAGAAATAGGAGCAGGAAGTGGTTATCATGCTGCAGTATGTGCAGAAATAGTAGCACCAATTGATGTGCCAATTGAAAAGAGAGGACATGTTTATACAGTAGAAATTATAAAAGAACTTGTTGAATTTGCAAGAAATAATCTTAAGAGAACAGGATATGATGATAGAGTAACAGTAATAGAAGGTAATGGTACATTAGGATATCCAGAAGCTGCTCCATACGATAGAATATTAGTGACAGCAGCTGCACCATCAATTCCACCACCATTAGAAGAACAATTAAAAGATGGTGGAAAAATGGTAATTCCAATTGGAGATATTCACTCATTTCAAGAGCTTATATTAGTAGAAAAAGAAAAAGGAATTCTTAAAAAGAAGTCGTGTGGTTGTTGTGTTTTTGTTCCATTATATGGAAGATATGGATGGTCTAAATAATTTATCTAAACCATCTATCTAGACTTAATGTTTTCTCAGATTTCTTCTTTTTTACTCTCTCAATGGCAGAACTTACTCTTTCTAAGGAAAAATCATGTTCATCACATAATATTTTCTTTACTTTTTCTTCATCTAAATCTCTCCAAACAAGTGTGTAATTTTCAGTTACTTTTGGATTTAGAAATATTTCTCTTATAGCATCAACATTTATATCAGAAACTATAACACCATTCTCAATAGCATTTTTTAATGATTTGTAACCCTTTATTATTTTAATAGCTTTTTTTGGTCCTATTCCTTTAAATCCATCAGGATTATAATCAGTTCCTAATAGTATTGCAATATCAATTAATTGCTCTCTTGTTATTCCTAATTCACTTAAAACCTTATCTAAAAATATTATTTCAGGTTCTATTTCAATATATACAGGCTTATTAGGTAATTTTCTTCTTCCAGATATAGTTAAATTTCTTACTAATCTTGGAGTACCAAATAAAAGAGAATCATAATCCTGACTAACAGTTGCCCAAGCATCACCTTTTTTTGTAATAAATGCTGCTTGAGCTTCTCCTTCAGAAGGCGCTTGAATCCATGGTACTCCCATAGCATCTAATAATTTTTTAGCATCTTCCACCATATCACTTGTAAGTCTTGAAGTAGCTTGTGCTGCTTTTCTTGCAGCTTCAAAATCTCCTTTTTCTAAAGCAATTTTATATTCTTCTTCAGCTTTTTCTTTTAATTCTATTCTTCTTTCAATTTCCTTAAGTTTTAATTCTGGAGGTTTACCATCAAATATATAAACTGGTTTTAATCCTAATTCTAAGAAATTTATAGTTCTGTAAAAAAGTCCACTTAAATGACTTGTAATTCTACCTCTTGAATCTAGTAAAGGTGTGCCATCAGGTTGTCTTATTGTTGCTAAAAATTGATATAATGCATTATATGCATCTATAGCAAGTACTTTTCCTTTTAAATCATTTAAGCTTATTGGAGATGATGTTATTAATTCTTTTAAATTAACACCCATAATTATGCTTCCTTTGATCTCAGAGTTATCAATCTTTCTTTTCTAAGAGAGGATACATTAATTTTTCCTCTTAATTCTAATTTCATTAATATTTTATTTAATTTTGAAAATGAAATATCCTTTATCATTGTTTTTAACATTTCAAATAATTCATTATCCTTTAAACTTCCATCTTTTTTTCTTAACAAATCCAATATTATTAAGTCTAATGGTATTGTATGAGAAAAAGATAATTCTTCTTCTTCCATTTTTCAGCCTCATACAAAGTTTATTAATGGTTGTCTTCCAGATATTACTCTCTTATATCTTTCCTCCCAAGCTTTATAGTATTTTATCATATCTTCAGTAATGGATGGTCTAACTTTGGCAAGAGCTTTTTCAAAATGTCTCATACAAACTTCAGTAGCATCTGGATTTTCTCTTAATGCCATAAGTCCAGCTTCTCTACATACTGCTTCAATATCAGATCCTGCATAACCTTTTGTCATATTTGCTAATTTTTCAAGATCTACATCTTTAGCAAGAGGCATATTTCTTGTATGTATTTTGAATATTTGTAAACGTGTAGCAGTATCTGGTTCTGGAACATAAATAAGTCTATCAAATCTTCCAGGTCTTAATAATGCTGGATCTATCATATCTGGTCTATTTGTAGCTCCAATAACAACAACATTTTCTAAATCAACAATTCCATCCATTTCTGTAAGTAACTGACTTATAACTCTTTCAGTAACCATAGAATCTCCTCCACTTGCCCATCTTATTGGTGCAATAGAATCAATTTCATCAAAGAATATTACACAAGGAGCTGCTTGTCTTGCTCTTCTAAAAACTTCTCTTATAGCTCTTTCAGATTCTCCAACCCATTTACTAAATATCTCTGGACCCTTTATTGCTATAAAATTAGCTTCACTTTCTGTTGCTACTGCTTTTGCTAATAATGTTTTACCACAACCAGGTGGACCATATAATAGTATACCCTTTGGAGGTTTAATTCCTAATCTCTTAAATTTCTCTGGATACTTTAATGGCCATTCTACACATTCTTTTAGTTCTTGCTTAACTTCTTCAAGACCTCCTATATCATCCCATCTAACAGTTGGTATTTCTACATAAACTTCTCTAAGTTCTGTTGGTGTTATTTCTTTAAATGCTGCTTCAAAATCCTCCATTCTAACTTCAAGTTTCTCTAATACCTCTGGAGGTATTTTCTCTTGTTGAATATCTATTTCAGGAAGATAACGTCTTAAAGCATTCATTGCAGCTTCTCTACATAATGCAGCAAGATCTGCACCAACAAATCCATGAGTCATGTTAGCAATTTTCTTTAGATCTACATCTTTAGCAAGAGGCATATTTCTTGTATGTACTTGAAGTATCTCATATCTTTCTGCAGCAGATGGTACACCAATTTCTATTTCTCTATCAAATCTTCCAGGTCTTCTTAGAGCAGGATCTAAGGCATTTGGTCTATTTGTAGCACCTATTACTATTACATTACCTCTTGCTTCAAGACCATCCATTAAAGCTAAGAGTTGTGCAACAACTCTCTTTTCTACTTCACCAGTAACTTCTTCTCTTTTTGGTGCAATTGCATCTATTTCATCTATAAATATTATTGCAGGTGCATGTTGTTTTGCTTCTTCAAAATATTCTCTTAATTTTTGTTCAGATTCTCCATAGAATTTACTAATTATCTCTGGACCATTTATTGCTATGAAGTAAGCATCAGTTTCATTTGCTACTGCTTTTGCTAATAATGTTTTACCACAACCAGGTGGACCATATAATAATACTCCTTTTGGTGGATCAATTCCTAATCTCTTAAATAGTTCTGGATGTCGTAATGGTAATTCTACCATTTCTCTTATCTTTCTTATAGCTTCTTTTAAACCACCAATATCTTCATATGTAACTCTTGGAACTCTTGAAATTTCTGTTGGTTTTTCAAGAATAGTTAAGTTAGTATCTTCTGTTACTTTTACAATTCCAGAAGGTTTTGTAGAAACAACAACAAAAGGAATAGCTTGTCCTAATACTGGAATTACTACTTGATCTCCTTCAACTAAAGGTGTATCAATGAGACGTCTTTTTACAAAACTTACAAATCCTGGATCAACATTAATAGTAAAGGATACTGGTGCAAGTTTAACCATTGTTGCTATTTTTGGATCTGCTTTCCTTACAATAACTTTTTCTCCAAGTCCAACATTAGCATTTTTTCTTATTAATCCATCCATTCTTATTATATCCATACCTTGATCTTCTGCATAAGCTGGCCATGCTATAGCAGCTGTTTTTCTTTTTCCTTCAATTTCTACAACATCTCCTACATTTATTCCAAGAGCCTTCATTATTTCTGTATCTATTCTTACTTTTCCTCTACCTACATCTCTTTGTTTAGATTCTGCTACTCTTAGTACAACTTCTTTTACTTTTTTCTCTTCTTTTCCTTCATTATTCTCCAATTTTTAACCTCCCAGAAATTAGCATGAATATAAATTTCAATTTATCTAATTTTAATGAAAAATAAACTAGAAATAAAAATTTACTATCATTAATTGGTTACTCCTCTGTTATAGGGAGAATAAAGGATTTATTAAGATAATTTACTTGGTTTTTTCTTTATTCTTATATTATAATGTTTGAACAAGCTCAACATCTACTTGGCTTACACCTTTAACTTTACTAAATGCATCTTCTAAAGGCTGTGTTCCTCCTTCAAAGAATAGTGGCATTATAACAAATACTCTTAAGACTTTAATACCAAAGGCAAGTTCCTCTTCAATAATCTTATTTATATATACATCCTTTGGTAATACTTCTTTTAATTTACTTTTTAAAGATTCTAAATCTACCTTATCATCCTCAGGATATATCTTAAATATAGCTAATATTTTACTTGGCATTTAAATCACCTTATGGTCCTACAAATCCACATTTTACACATTTATAACTATTTACTAATATTCTACATTTTCTACATCGCCAAAAAACAGTTTCACCACAATTTGGACAAAACATTTTAACTCCTTTCTCATGAGGTAATATGGGAGATCTACATGAACTACATATTGGTAATTCTAGATTACTCATTAATCTCACCAGAATATGCTTAAAGAAAATATTCAAATATATAAGCTTTTAATATTTTTGGTATTAAGTTTATGTAATGTATAAGAAGCTTTGACTTCATGATTTTACTAATTATTTCTCCTTGAAAATCCATGTCATAGGATGATAGCTCATCAAATATCCCAAGTTTATGCATTTCATAAAGTATTCTTTCCAATTCACATTCACTCATACTTCTAAATACATGAGAAGAAAACTTCATTTTTTTAAATTCAGAAGAATAATACTTTTTCCATATTCTATCAAATTCTGATAATCTAATATTGTTTTTAATTGAATGTGCAACAATTTTACCTGCAATTTTTGCAGTATAACAACCAAAGGCAATACCTCCACCAGTTGTTGGTTTAGCAAAACCTGCAGCATCCCCTACTGATATGATGTTATTTTTAGAAGTATTATTAACAGGACCACTTATTACTATTTTTCCATAGAGTTTTTTTCTTATTCTTAATATCTCTTTACTTTTAAAAAAAGAATTTTTTTCAATAAATTTTTGAATAAGATTAAATAGATTATATCTACTATAAGAAGCAGTACCTACTCTTATACAATCATCTCTTGGAACTGTCCATACAAAGAACTTAGGAGACCATTTTCCTAAATAAATTTCTACAAAATTATTTTCATAGTTTTTAACTTCTATATCATATTGTATTGCAGGAATTGATTTTGGAATTTCAAGTCCAAATTTTCTACATATTCTTTCTTTTGTACCTTCTGCATTTATCATTATTTTATATTTAAAGGAGGAATTAAAACATGTATTAGTAAGAATTTCTACACCTGCTTTTTCAGCTCTTTTCATTAATTCCATATCAAATTTTTCTCTATCAATAACAGCAGCTTTATATTCTTTTAAATTTACTTCATATATATTACCCATTGGTGAGATAATTCTTACATTTCTTATTTTATTTAAAATAACATTTTCATAATTTCCCAAGATTTTTTTAAGAGCATTTATACTTACTAATCCTGCACAATGATCAGGTTTTCCAATTTCTTTATCTTCTTCAATTAAAGTTACATCTACCCCATAAAGTGAAGCTTCTCTTGCTGCAATTAAACCTGATGGTCCTCCTCCAACAACTAATACTTCCATTTTCTCAAAATTAATTTTTACAGGTTTTACTTAAAACTTAGTATGAAACAAGCAATTATTGTAAGAAAAGATATTAAAATGAGTAAAGGTAAAATAGCAGCACAAGTTGCTCATGCTGCAGTATCATCTTATATAGAAACATGTAAATTAAAAAAAGAATGGGCAGAAAAATGGATAGAAGAAGGACAAAAGAAAGTAGTATTAAAAGTTAATTCATTAAATGAATTAATTGAAATAAAAAATAAAGCAGAAAAAGAAGGTATACCAAATTCATTAATTATTGATGCAGGATTAACTGAAGTAGAACCAGGAACTATAACTTGTTTAGGAATAGGACCTGCTCCTTGTGAATTAATAGATAAAATCATTGCTCATTTAAAATTATTGTGATTTTTATGTTAGAGACATATTCTCAATTAGAAAAATCTCTTGGAATTTTATATTATTCAACGATTGAAAAAGGTATTGGAGGAAGAATTCGTGTAACACCTGAAGAATTTTTAGTTGAAGAAATAACTCCTGAAGGAATAATTGTTAATGAAAATTTAAAGAAATTAAATAGAGGAAAAGGAAATTATACACTTGCTGTTTTGAAGAAAATTTCAAAGCCTTTATTACCAATAATATCAATGATTGAAAGAAAAATTAATGCAAAAATTTCATTTGCAGGAATAAAAGATAGAAGAGCACTCACATATCAATTAATATCTATAAATAAAACATTTCGTGGAGAAATTAAATTAAAGGGTATTGAAATTTGGAGCATAGGAAGCTCAAAATGGAAAATATATCCTGGTGAACTAAAAGGTAATAGATTTACAATAGTAATTAGAGAGCCAAAAGAAATTCCTGAATACTTAAATATAAATTGGATACCTGGTTATTTTGGACATCAACGCTTTGGCATAACAAGACCAAATACTCATAAAATAGGAAAATTATTAGTAAAAGGAGATTTTGATAAAGCTATAAAGGAATTTATAGCAAAGCCTTATGAATATGAACCCTCTTACATATATGAAGTTAGAAAGAAAATAGAAGAAACATGGAACTTAAAATCAATTATTAATACTATTCCTAATGAGCTTATATATGAAAAAATAGTTATTAATTCATTAATTCATGATATGAATGCTAAAGAAGCTTTTTGTAGACTTCCAAAAAGATTATTAAGATTATTTATTGAGGCATATCAATCTTATCTTTTTAATTTAATTTTATCTAAAAGATGGAAAGAATATGGATTATTTGATGTATATTATGGAGATGTTATTTCACCTTTAGATAATTATTTTAATCCTTCTATAAAAATAGAAGTAAAGAAGGAGAATTATGAGAAATTAAGGAAATTAGTATTAAAAGGAAAAGCAGTAATTATGCTTCCACTACCTGGTAGTAATGTTAAAGGAATAAATGAAGAAATATATCATGAAATATTTGATTTAGAAGGAATAAAAAGAGAAGATATCATTCTAGCTTTTTCTAATCTCTTAGGAATGAATTTTAAAGATGTGTATAGACCAGTTGTATTTTATATAAAAAATTTTGAAATTTTAGAGAAATCAGAGAATAGAATAAAATTAAGATTTTCTTTACCAAGAGGCTGTTATGCAACTATTTTACTAAGAGAAATAATTAAGCCAAGTGATCCAAAAAGTGTAGGATTTTGATATAATACCCTTTCTTAATTACTTTATTATCTTAGTAATTTATTTCATTGAAATACATATCATTAAGTCTCTAATTTTCATGGTAATAAACGTTCTGGAGTCCTTGGAAATAATACAGCTTCTCTTATATTACTTAGATCTAATAGTTGCATTGTTAATCTTTCAATTCCAATATTAAAACCTCCATGAGGAGGAGCTCCATACTTGAAGAAATCTGTAAACCATTTAAGTGATAATAGACTAATACCTTTTTCTTTAATTTGCTCTATTATTTTTTCATATCTATGTTCTCTTTGACCACCAGAGCTTAATTCTACACCTTTATAAATTAAGTCAACACTTCTTGCCCATTGAGGATCATCATCTACTTTCATAACATAAAAAGGTTTTACTTTAAATGGAAATCTATTAACAAAGAAGAAATCTGATTTATACTTCTCCTTTACATATTTTGCAAGTATTAATTCAGATTCTCTATCGTAATCTTCTCCAAATGGAATTTTCTTTCCAAATTCTTCAAGTATATCATAAATATCAGGGAATCTTAATTCAGGAAAAGGTGTACTAGGTATTTCTATTTCTTTATTTAATAATTCAAGTTCTTCACCACATTCTTTTTTAACTTTCATTAAACCTCTTATAATTAAATTTTCTTGTAATCGCATAATATCATATTCATCTTTTATAAATCCCATTTCTACAGCACAACCTCTATGTTCACATAAATGTCTTGGAGTATGACTAGGTTCTGCTCTCCAACTTGGTCCTAAATCATAAATTCTATCTAGACCACTAATTACAACTAATTGTCTATGAAGTTGTGGATCTTGTCTTAAAAAAGCACTTTTATTGAAATAAACAATAGGAAAGACTTCTGCACCACCTTCTGATGCAGCTCCTATTATACATGGAGTAAAAACTTTATAGAACTTTTGTTCTATTAAATATTCTTCCATTCCTTCAACTAATTTTGATTGTATTTTAAATATTGCAAGAACTTCTGGTCTTCTTAAATCTAAAACTCTATAATTTAACCTAGTATCAAGATTAATTTCTGTTTTACCTGATATAGAAATAGGAAGTGTTTCAATTGGCTTATCTAATATTTTTATTTCCTTTGGTATAATTTCTCTACCTTTAGGAGCAATTTTATTTGCTTTTACAATTCCCTTTACAATAACAACACATTCTTCTTTTAACTTTTCAGTAATTTCTAATAAATTTTGTGATATCTCTCCTTTCTTTACTGTTACTTGTATAGTACCCTTCATATCTCTTACTATGAGGAATTTAACACCACCAAGATCTCTTATTCTATGAATCCATCCTGCTATAATAACTTCCTTTCCATCATCTTCAGGCTTAATTTCTGATGTATAATGTGTTCTTAATGACATAAATTTCACCATTACTCAAAAACAATATGTATAACCTCACCTGTAAGTTTTTTCATGATTTCTTCAATAGAATTTGCATCTAATGGCATTTTCTTTTTATCAACTTTTGGTATTCTAATAATACTTTCCCAACTACCATCTGGAAGCCAAATTGTATTTATACCTATTATTCTAGCTGGTGTAACAATTTGTTCTAAAAGCTTCTTTATGCTTGATGTTTTTTCAATTACTCTTATATTCATTTTCTTCTCTTCACTTATTTGCTTACTAATTTTTGCTAAGAAAGCCCTACTTATTTTTCCAGTACAACTTATCATAACAATTAACATTCCTGATACTCTTACAATCTTGTGAATAATACAATCTTTTATTTGTGGATTTTTACTTTCATATTCAATAAACCATCTTGATATTTCAATATCATCTTGTGTAATCTCACCCTTATCTAACTTTTCTTGACACTTTGGACATAAAATACCACTTTTTGCACATACAACACATATCGGAATTTTCAATGTACTCACATCCGTATTATCTTTTTCTTGTTCTCTTAAGCACAATACTTATTGAACTTACTCTCTTTACCTCCTGTGTACCTTCTAATTTAATTTCATCTGTTCCAATTGTAATATCTTTTATTACTACATCTGGCATAAATTTTCTTCTTACCATCTGTACTACATCAACTGCTTTACTTATGGAGCGTCCTCTTGCTTTTACTATGATCTCATCAATACCCTTATGAAAAGCAGTTATACAAGCAAGTACATAACTCATTTGTGGTTTTCTTCCTACAAGTATTTCTGAGTCGCTTGACAATTTCGTATCCTCCAAAAATCCCAAGGTTAAAACAGAATTCTTCAATAAATAGATTTTGGTTATTATAATATTCATAATTTAATGATAGAATAAATGATGATATAATGACAATATAGATGTAGAATTAAAATAAAGTTAAATTTATTAGTAATTATTTACATAAGTAAAAGGGGGATAGAACGTTGTCATACACACTTACTGAAAAAAGTATTAGGATATTAAGAAAATTATTTGAGAGAAGTACAGGAACAATGGTTTTTACAGTAAGAAAAACACAATCAGAAATAGCTAAAGAATTAAATATTACAAGACAAGCACTTAATGTTCATCTCAGAAAATTAAAGAAAGAAGGACTAATAAGAACAGGTAGAGGATTTATTGATATAACAAAAGAAGCATTACAAGTATTAGGTTTAGAGAGTTCAGAAGCTTTTGTATTTCTAAAAGTTGAACCGAGAAAGAGAGAAGAAGTTTATAGAAAAATAAAAGAACTGCCAGCTATTAGGGTTTATAGAGTAACTGGTGAAATAGATCTAATAGCAATAGTTCCACAAGCACATTTAAGTCAGTTTCTTGAAAAAGCAACAACAATAGAAGGTATAGAATCTACTTCTTCTCATGTAGTTATATCAATATTAAAGTAATAGATTATAAAAACTATGGGAAAAATTTATAATTTAGTAAAAGGACTGTGTATGTAAAATAAGGGGATAAGTATGCCAATACAAGATCCAGAAAAACAAAGAATTGCTCAACAACATTTACTTTATGTTAAAATTTGTAGAGAATGTGGAGCAAGAAATTCAATAAGAGCAGAGAAATGTAGAAGATGTAGAAGTAAGAATTTACGTCCAAAAAGAAGAGAATTAAGACGTTAATAATTATAATTTTATATAGGTTTTAGTAGTTTAGAAAATTTGGGCCCGTAGTCTAGTTTGGTTAGGACACAAAAAGCCTAAAACCGCCTTCACACGGCGGAGGTCCGGGGTTCAAGTCCCCGCGGGCCCATTTAGAGATATTGGCTTTATACCTAATTTATTTATTATGTATCCAGCAAGATCAAAGATTTTTTCTGCTTTTTCTATTATTACAGAATCACTTGTAGCAACTATACCTTTTAATAATGATAAATAGAAATCAGATGATGAAACTAATCTTGCATCACCACATAAATTATTTTCTTTCAAAAGATTACGAACCTTATTTGCTATTTCACCACTTTTACTTACTGATTTCTCAAAAAAGAATATTGCTTCTTTTGGTTTAAGTACATTTAGTTCCAACATGATGATTTTTAATGTTTTCTCAATATTTCTTTTTAAAATATTACCATGTAGTCCAGAAACATCTCTTACTATTCCATCATCACAAAGATAAATTGGTTTTCCTTCTATTGCACTAGAAATAGTTAAAATTACATTAAATCCATCTATTAATAAGATATTATTTCTAATTTCATTAGGATGAACAATTTTTGATTTATGAAGTTTAGCAATATTCTCAGAAAAAATAGTTCTATAAAGAACATGACGCTGTTCTTTATTAAGTAAGTATCTATCTCCAACAAATTTTATTGCAGAATTTTTATTATATCCTCTATTTAAAAGATATCTTAAATCATAGATAGCTTCTTTGTTGATATACATATTCCTATTCCTATACTACATATATAGCAGGTCTCATAGGAATAGCTTGTTCTATTTTCTTTTTTGGTACTTCTTCAAATACTTCTCCAACATATATTTGAGCATTAAAGTAATGTGATATAAAATCAGTTTTTAGAATTTCAGCCTCATTTATAATACCAATACTCAGTAATTTCTTTCTATAGTCTTTTGACATTGAAATTATTGATGATATTATAGAGTTTATGAATTTAACTACTTCTTCTCCTTTTGCTCTCATTTCCTTATCCTTCATAATCTCTTTTACTATAGATTTAGGATCAGCTCCTTCATCAATTAATTGAAGAATCTTTAGATAAACTTCCCACTTCCATTTTGGAGCAATACAATAATATATTTTTGATGGTTTTATTCCAGTAACTCTTATTATTTCAGATGTATCATTTATTACATTTCTTAGATACTCCTCAGATACTTCTAACTTTATATCTACAAGAGAGAGATCAACTTCTGGCCATTTCTCTATAGAAACAAAGTTTTTATTTCCATATTTTTCCCATAATTCTTCACATAAATGAGGAGCAAAAGGTGCTAATAGCTTAATTAAAATCTCCATTATATATTTCATAACACTTTCTTGAGGATTATTGTTTTTACGTCTTATGTACCAATTTATTTCTTGTGGAAAGATGTAAAGTATATTTTGTATAGCTTCTCTTACACGTAAAGCTTCCATGGAATTTGTTACTTGTTCTATTAATTTTTGAGTTCTACTTAAAATCCACTTATCTAAATTATCTAAAGCATCTCTATTAAGTGGAGGAGCATTTGCATATTTTAATGCAAATTCATAAAATTCTTTAAGTCTTGATTTTATGTTTTCTGCTAATGAAGGACTAAAATCAGCATCTTGAAGTAATTCAGATGTAGAAAGAACACAAATTCTTATTACATCAGCACCATAATCTCTTATTGCTTTTCTTAGTGGTATAATATTTCCTAGTGATTTTGACATTTTTTTGCCTTCCATTAATACACTTCCATTAACTACTATTTGTTTTGGCCATAATTCTTTTGGAAATATAGCTACATGATTAAAAATGAAGAAAGTTAAATGATTAGGTACAAGATCTCTTCCAGAATGTCTACTATCTAGTGGATAATAATATAGAAATTCTTTTCTCATAGCCTCTAAAATTTCTTTCTTTATACCTATACATGAAGGAAGTTCCTTGCCAAGGAAAATATAATCAAAAATCTCAGGTGTTAAGAGAGAAGGATCTATCTTTTCCTCATTTATAATTCTTGCAATTGTATAATAAGCCATATAAATTGTTGAATCTGATAAACTTTCTATAATCCATTCCTTATCCCAAGGTAAAGGTGTTCCAAGACCTGCTCTTCTTGCACATGCTTTTTCTCTTAACCAATCTATCACATTTTCAAATTCCTTCTTTAATTCATTAGGAATTATATTCATATTATTTAAGTGTTCTTTCGTAATTCTTTTCCATTCAGGATTACCATAGTTTATAAACCACTGATTACTAAGCACATTAACAATTACCTTAGAACCACATCTACAATATACTGGACCATTTATAATTTCATAAAGTTTAAAAGCCTTATTAGATTCAATAAGATCTCTTTTAATTTCATCTCTAGCTTTACTAACTGGCATTCCTGAATACTTACCAGCAATAGGAAGCATTTTACCATAATGGAATTCCCTCATGTATAATTCTTTTGTTGCTTCTTCTGCTTTTGGATCTAATTGATTTTTTATTCCAAATTTTTCAATAATTTCTATTGTTGGTATGGTAGGCATATTAGGAGTCTCTATTACAGGAATAGGATTTATTGATGATATTATTTCACTACTTACTCCTCTTGGTTCTTTTTTCAAATCTAGTATAGCAAGCATATCATATGGTGCATGAGCTGGAACAGACATTACTATTCCTGTAGCATTTTCAGGATCAACGAAATCTGCAGGTAAAATTGGAACTTTATTTCCATTAATTGGATTTATAGCATATTTACCAATTAAATCATTTGCTTTAATCTTCTTAATTAATTCTAAATTAGTAAACTGATGTTTTAGTTTTTCAAATACTTTTTCACTTATTATCATTTTTTCATTATTTAATAGAACTTCTAAATATTCTACTTTTGGATTAATCCATATATTTGTAACACCAAAAATTGTTTCAGGTCTTAAAGTAGCTACAGGAAGATAAACATCATTAAATATAAATTTAATAGCAGTAAATTCACCTATTTCTGGTTCTACATCACCTTTTGTATCATGTTGTCCAACAGGATTTTTACAAGAAGGGCACCAACCAACTGGATGTGAACCTATTGTTATATAGCCTTTTTCTCTTAGCTTATAAAATTGCCACTCTATAAATCTACTATATGGAGGATCAATAGTAGTAAACTCTCTTCTCCAATCAATAGAATAACCCATTTCTTGCATTCCTAATTTCAAATCTCTATGGAAATATCTAGCAATATTAAGTGGTGAAACAAATGTCTTTATTGTTTCTTCATCTATTCCTAAACTTTTAAATTGTTCAATTAGTTCTTTATCATTTGCTTGTATTCTCTTACTTTGAGCAAGAATAGGAGTACCAGTATAATGAAAGCCCATTGGAAAAAGTACATTATATCCTCTCATTCTCTTATATCTAGCATAAGCATCAGCTAATGAATAAGTTCTAGCATGACCTATATGTTGAGGCATATTAGGATAAGGATATGCTACAGTTATGAAGAATTTTGGACGAGATGGATCAGGATTAGATTCAAAAATTTTAGATTCAAACCATCTTTTTTGCCATTTTTCTTCAATTTCTCTCCAATTCATTTTATCACCATATTATTAATAAAATCTTTTACTTTATGAAAGTCTATTTCTTGAATTTTAGATAGTGGAATTTTTCCTTGACCTAAATCTTGCTTACCTCCTCCTTTACCACCAAATATGGATACAAAATTACTTACTATTTTTCCTGCACTAATTTCTTTCTTCATAACCTCACTTCCAATCATTGATATTACTGTTCCATCTAATTTTGAAATAAGTATCACAATACTCATATTATTTCTTTTTACTATATGTGAGGCTAACTTAAGTAGTTCTTCATAGGATATATCAAATACTCCATAATATAATTGAAATTCATTTATAAATTCTGGCTTAATATTTAAATAAAGTAATTCTGCAATTTTTTCTCTAAGAGATTCAATTGATTTTCTTAATTTAGATAATTCTTCTACTAAATTAATAGTAGTTTTTTTCAGATGTTCAATTGGTGTATTTAAAATCTTTGATAAATCATTTAATAAATCTTCTTGTGATTGAATATACTTTATAGCTTGTTCTCCTGCAATAAATTCTAATCTTTCTACACCATCTTGAATTCTTTCTGTTCTTATTATTTTAATTAAGCCAATTTCACCAGTATTTGAACAGTGAGTTCCCCCACATGCTTCAATATCCCAATTATCTATTTCAACTATACGTATTTTCTGACCAGGTATTACTCCTCCTTGGTAAATACGAAAACCAAATTTTTGTTCTGCTATATTTCTATCTTCAAAGTATACTCTTATTGGTCTACATTCTTGAATTACTTTATTTGCAAGATTCTCAATTTCTCTCAATTGTTTATCACTAATCTTTTCAAAATGAGTAATATCTAATCTACTTTTATTAACATCTTTTTGTGCACCATGCTGCCATACATGATCACCTAAAACTCTTCTCGCTGCTCCTATGAGAATATGAGTAGCAGAATGATGTTTTGATAATATTTTTCTTCTCTCCCAGTCTATAACACACTCTACTTCTTTACCAATTTCTATAGGTTTATCAACAAAATGTACAACAATTCCACGTGATTTCTTAACATTTAAAACTTTTACTTCTTTTCCATTATCAATTATTACACCTGTATCACTTAATTGTCCTCCACCTTCTGGATAGAATATTGTTCTATCAAGTACAACTCTATTATTATCAGAATATAGAACCTTGGCTCTTATAGATTTTGCCTCTGGATTTGAATAAAATACAAGCTCTGTTGGTGGTAAATTAGATGGAATTCCTTTTAATATATCTTCTTCTTCATATTTTCTTATAGACATAGAAGAATGTAAAGCTGAAATCATAGCATCAAATGCTTCTGGTATTTCAACTTTTATACCATAAGGTTCTACAATTTCTTTAACAATTTCAGGAGGTAAACCATGAGAATCATATAATTTCAATAAGGTATCAATAGGAATTGAAGCTTTCTTTTGTATTTCTTCGTTTTTAATTAATCTAACTATTAAACTTTTACCTTGTTCTATTGCTTTTTCATAACGTGAAACTTCTAATTCTGCTACATGAAGTATATAATCTGATTTTTCCATAATTTCAGGAAATTGATCCTTCCAGTAAAGTATTTGCATATATAATAATTCAGAAATAGGTATGGATACTTTTAAAATATCCAATAATCTTTTTATTCTTCTTATGAAAAATCTACCAAAATATCCAGCTTGAACATTAGAAGGTACAAGACCATCTCCTAACATGAAAATAATAGTTTTTGTATGATCTAATAAAGCCATTGCAATTTCCATAGGTCTAATTATTTTCTCAAGAGATTCTATATCTATTCCTAAGGATTTTGAAACTTTTAATTTATATTCCATTAAAGACTTACTATCTGCAACATCAACCATTCCTGAAAATTTCATTAATTCACACATTATCTTTTCATCAGGTTTCTCTAAATTTAACTTCTTTAGGAATTTATCAAAAAAATCACCATAGATAGCTTCAAAAGCTGTAGGTGTTCCTTTAGATATCCATGTAAATCTTTCTAATCCATATCCAGTATCTACAATACGTAATGGTAATTTTTCATAAGTATTTCCAACTTTTCTATACTCCATAAATACAAGAGTTGATAGTTCTAAACCTCTAACAATACCTTCAAGATCAGGACCTGCATCACCACCTCCTTCCCACCAATGTTCAATATATGTTATTTCCTCATCAGGAATTCCAAGTTGTTTAGTTAAAAATTCATGATGATATGCTACGGTTTCTTCCTTCCAATATACTTCTTTTTCTTTTGAAGAAAAAGCATGATGTGCCATCATTTCAAATATTGTTAAGTGTCTACCACCTGTCTTTCCCACATTACCAATATCAGTAGTTCTAATACATGGTTGTGATATTACAAGAGGGTTATAAGGTGGAGGGACTTCACCACTTGTAACATGAGGTTGAAAACATGCTATTGATGCAATTGTAAAGAAAATATCATCTCTCCATCTTGCAATAACAGGATATCGTTTAATACGTTTATGACCTTTTCTTTCAAAAAATGATAAAAATTCTTCACGCATTTCATTTATATTATATGCTCTTCTTGTAGGAGGATTTTTTATGAAATTATAGGGAACACAAGGAGAATCTCCACATAATTCTTTATCTGGATCAACAGTCCAAAAATGTCTTTTACAAGATTTACATTCCTTTCTTATAAATCCATTTTCTATAAAAAAGTTTAATCTATATACTTCTTCATTTATCAAATTAATCATCTCTTAATAGATTAAAATTTTAGAAAGTAAAGAAGTTAGCCAAATAATGCACTTAATCCTTCTACACTTTCTTCTTCTACTCTCTTCTTTTCCTCTTCTTTCTTCTCTTCTTTCTTCTTCTCTTCTACCGGTTGAGGTTGAGCTGGACCTGCTGTTACTACTGGCATTGTTACAGCAGACTTTATTACTTCATCAATATTTATTTCACTTAATGCAGCAACAATTGCTTTTACTCTAGTTCTATCTACATTTATACCAGATGCTGATAATACCTTAGTTAAGTTTTCTTCATTTATGGGTCGTTTTGCACTATGAAGGAGGAGGCTTGCATAAATGTACTCGATTTTAATCACCCCCAATAGAGCATTTTATAGGTTAGAAAAAATATTTAAATCCTTTGCGATCATGAAAGAATTTCTGGATGTTTTTTAGATATTTCATCTAATAGTCTTTTACTTTGAATTACTGCTAATGGTAGTACCTCTCTCATAACATCAGGAATAGGAGCAATAATTTTTGTTGCAACTGTCTTTGCATTAACATATGCTTTTGATAATATAATTGGAAGTGTTTCTTTGACTGGAATAACTGCATTAACTGATAAATTAATTGCATATTCTACTGCTGTCTTAATTTCCTTCTTATATTTTTCTAAATCAATAACTAAAGCTTCTCCTGGAATTACATCTCCATCATATGCCATTTTGATTTTAATACCAACCATTATTGGCTTAAGACCTAATTTTTTTAGTATTTCTGCTAAGTCATTAGAAATTACATCTCCTTTTTTTGCAACAACAACATCTTTTGTAATCCAAATACTACCATCTTGTATTCTTGTTGGTATTTTAAGAGCACCAAATTTACTTAAAATTGGACCTGGTTGAAGACCTGTATTTCCTGCAGGTACTATTATATCATCAGTTGCTACATCATTAGGAGAAGCTTCAGAAGGAACTTTATTCTTTTCAAGCATTAAAAATAAAGAAAATGGATCAAGATTTGTAAAAATTAATAAGTTTTGTCCTTTAAGATACTTAGATATTTCATTTATATGTTTAGAGAATTTAGGAATTCTTTCTAGTGCTTTTCTTATTAATGTATTTTTAGCTACAATAATTTCTAGTTTTCCTCTATAATTCTTTCTGATGATTTGTAAGTGTTTTGCTTTTAGTTTATATAGATCTGCAATTGCAAATGTTGAATAGCTTTGAAATAAAGAAACTAATTTTTCTACAATTTTCTTTTTTCTTTCAAGTGATGCTCTTACTTTCATCATAATCTCTTCACGCAACCTTTAATTTTACAGGCTTGCCCATAGTGGTTTTAACAACAATTGAGGATAAAAATTGATCTAATTTTATTCTTCTATCTATGGCAGTTAGTACTGCCATTATATTTTCAGCAATAGCCTTTGAATCCATAGTCTCTACTCCTACTTTACACTTAATAACTGGTTGATCACGAATTCTTATTCTTACAGCATTACGATAGTTCTTAATAATGTTTTCTATATTTGCAGTAGGAGGTACTGGATCTGGCATTTTACCTCTTGGACCTAATATAGGTCCAAAGATCTTACCAACTAATGCCATTAAATCTGCTCTTGCTATAAAAAAATCATAAGTTTCTGCTAGTTTTTTAATTGCTTTTTTATCTCCTGCATATTCCTCTAATTCTTGTTTTGATATTACAAGATCAGCTTCAGATTGTTTTGCTTTAGTTAATAAATCACCATCTGCAATTACACAAACTTTCATTTCTCTACCAATTGGATTTGGTAGTGGTACAACTTCATTAATTCTATTTTCTGGAGCTTTAACATCAATTCCCTTTAGATTTACTATCAATTCAACGCTTTGTATAAAATTACGTTTTTTTGAATTTCTTTTTGCTTCATCTACTAATGAAATAATAGAATTAAGATCTAACATGACTCTTCCTCCATTTTCTTAATTAGATCGTCATAAACACCTTCATTTATCTCTTTTATAACTTCTCTTGGATCCTTACCATTAATGGTAACACCCATAGATAAACAAGAACCAACAACTTCTTTTAGACATGACTTTAAATTTTTTGCTAATGATGAAGGAAGTTTTATTTTTGCTATTTTAATAGCAGTTTTTATATCTAAATCTCCAACTTTTTCAGTTTTAACATTACTTGCACCTTTTTGTATTTTTAGTTCTCTCATAATTAAAGCAGAAGTACTAGGAATGCCTACTTCAACTTCAAATTCCTTAGTTTCTGGATCTACAATTACTTTAACAGGAACTTTCATTCCTCCAAATTCTTTTGTTTTTTCATTTATTGTATTAACAACTTGTAGTATATTTACACCTAAAGGACCAAGAGCTGGACCAATAGGAGGTCCTCCTGTTGCTTTTCCACCATCAATAAGGAAATTAAATACTTTCTTTGTCCCCATATATTACTCCTCCAATTTTGAAAATTCTTCAAATATATCACTTTTCTTAGTTTCTTGCTTAATCTCTTGTTTTGATGCTTCACTTTTAGATATTATTTTTACTTGTTCTGCACGAAGTGTTATAGGTAATGTATATGGAGCTTCAAGTAACTCAACTACAATTTCTCCTTTTGATTTATCAACTCTTGTTACTTTTGCTTGCATACCTCTAAATGGTCCAGAAACTATTTCTACTTTATCATTTACATTAATAGACTCAATAACAGGTTTTTGAATTAAAAATTTCATTATATCTTCAAGTTCTATTTTTCCAACAACCCAACCTTTTACATGTTTTATATTTTCTATAGCCAAACTAACAATATTTGGACCATCAGCCTCAATAAATATGTAACTACTAACATCAGGAGGAGAAATTATAGATTTAACTGCAATTTTCTTAGATATACATCTACGTTCAATTAAAAGAGCAACATTTTTTTCTTGACCTGCAGTAGTTCTTACAGCAAATATTCTAGTCATATATTTAACCTCCAAATCCAATTATTAAAGTAGAAATAAGTTGTATAATAAAAGCAAATAAACCAATAGCACCTATTCCTAATAAGCATATCCTTAAAGATAGTCTAAACTCCTCTAGATTTGGTTTTCTTGAAAGTCTTAATATTCTTATCATTGAATTTAAAATTTCTGATTTTTTCATTATTTATCCATCCAATTTTATTGGAAAATAGAAGGTTTAATTTAAATCTTTCCACTTATATTTTTACTATTTCAATATTCTTAATTGATTTTATAAATGTCTTAAAATGAGAAGGAGTTCCTTTCCAATCCACATATAATTTTGTACAACCTCCAAAAGTTCTTTCTATACATTTTACTATCATAGATGGATGCATTCCTTCAATCATTGCATATTTTGGAATAATATGTCCAATTAATGCTCCTTCTAATATTTTTTTAGTAAATTTATCAGAATAATGTCCTCCGCCAATTCCTACTGCTCCTGGAGCTATTTCTAATGAAGAGCTTATTATATTAGAAATTGCTTTTGCTACAATGCTTCCTAATAATTCATTTCTCCATGCATTTTCATCACTTCCAATTTCTATGAATGTTACTGGAAAATTAAGATTAGTAGGACCATGATGAGTTGCTTCTACAGTTACTTCAATATTCATATTTAATTTTTTACTAATTGTATTAAGTGCTCTTAAAAGACTACATTGAAGAGGAGGATTAGATATTGCAACTTCATTTGGTCTTCCTCCCATAATATTTTTCTCATATAAATTTCCAGGTGTATGAACTGTTAAACATGTTCTTTTAGATTCACTTTTATGTTTAGAAAGAAATAAAGCCCATTCTATATTTTCCATATCAATATTTAAATCTAATAATGAGCCTTCTATAGGAAGAAGAAGAAAATCTTTATAATAGTAAGCATGAGAATTATTCATTTTCTTGAAACTTATTTCATTAATAAGATGTGATGCAATATTTACTCCAGCAGGATCATCTTTTGAATATATTAATAATTTCAATAGTTTCACCATGTAATTAATTTTACACTAGTAATGCTAGAATTGCTTTTTGTACATGAAGTCTATTTTCTGCTTGATCCCAAACAACAGAATTTTTACCGTCTATAACTTCATCAGTTATTTCTAATCCTCTATGAGCAGGTAAGCAATGCATAATAATAACATCATCAGGAGCAAATTTAAGTAATTCAGAATTCACTTGATATTTTTTAAATTCCTTCATTCTTTCTTCATATTCACTTTCTTGACCCATTGAGACCCATACATCTGTATATATTACATCAGCATTTTTTACGCCTTCTATGGGATTATCAGTTAATATCAATGAAGAATCTTTATAAGCATTTTTTCTAAGAAAATCAGCATATGATGAATCCATTTGATATTTCTTTGGTGAAACTATAGTAATATTTCCTCCAAGTTTTAGTATTGCTTCTGAAAGAGATCTACAAACATTATTATTACCATCACCAATAAAAACAACATTTATACCTTCTATTTTTCCTTTTTTTTCAATTATTGTTAAACAATCTGCAAGTGCTTGACATGGATGTGCTAAATCACTTAATGCATTTATTACAGGAACTCTTGAAACATTAGCAATAATTTCTAAATCTGAATGTTTATAAACTCTTGCTACAATAGCATCACAATAAGCATTTATAGCTCTTACAGTATCTTCTAGAGTTTCTCCTCTTATAACTTGAAGTTCATTCCAATTAGCATAAATTGGAAAACCACCTAATTGATAAATTGCAACTTCAAAAGATATTCTTGTTCTAGTTGATGGTTTTTGAAATAAAAGAAATACACTTTTACCATTTAAGTAAGGAATAATGTATTTTCCATTTTTTAATAAATATTTCATTTCAGAAGCTAATTTAAGAATTTCTTTAATTTCCTCTCTAGTAAAGTTTGAAAGTGTTAGTAAATCTCTTCCTTTCATACTTCTTATACTACTCATAATTTATCTATTATTACTAGGAAATATATTGTTAATTATCCATTCTGGATTAAATTGTATAAGATCACTATAATTTTGACCTGTTCCAAGGAAGATTATTGGTTTTTTCAATACATAGGATATGGAAATAGCAGCACCACCTTTTGCATCTGCATCTATTTTAGTTAATATAATACCATCTATTGGAACAAATTTATTAAATTCTTGAGCTTGATTTAATGCATCATTACCAGTTAAAGCATCTCCTACAAATATTACCATATTTGGCTTAGTAACTTTATATATCTTTTTAAGTTCATCCATTAATCCTCTATCAGTTTGCATTCTTCCAGCAGTATCTATCAATACAACATCAATATTATTTGCTTTAGCATAAGAAATAGCATCATAAGCAACTGCTGCAGGATCTGCTCCATATCTATGTTTTATCATTTTTATTCCAAGTTTTTTAGCATGTGTTTCAAGTTGTTCTTCAGCTCCTGCTCTAAAAGTATCACTACAGGAAAATACTACTTTAAATCCTCTATCAGTTAAATATTTTCCTATTTTTGCAATAGTTGTAGTCTTTCCTGTACCATTTACACCTAAGAACATTATTACAAATGGTTTCTCTGAAGAAGAAATTAATGATATTAAGTCTATTGTGGTGAAAGTTTCCATTAAAATTTTTCTTAATGTTTCCTTTATTAAAGAATAAATATCCTCTGATCTTTTAATTTTCATTCCTATTAAGCTATTTTTAATTCTAGAGATAATTTCATCAACTATAGGAAGAGCAACATCACACTCTAAAAGAGATATTTGTAATTCCCAAAGATAAGACTCAATATCCTTTTCACTTATATATTTTGTAGTAATACTTTCTACAAAAGAAGAAAAAACTTTCTTTAGTTTTTCAAACATTATTTTTTCTCCGAAAGTTGACTTATCTTTACTTGAAGTTCTTCAATTCTTGAAATAACTTGGATATATTGATTTCTTAAGGTTTCTATTTGAGATTGTATTTTTCTAATCTTTTCTTCAATATCACTAATAGCAATGTCTATTCCTTTTTCAATAGATACATTTGCACCTACATTAACAATAACACTATTTACATCTTTTATAGAAGCTCTTATAAAATTACCAGCACCAATAGGAATTAATATTTCAGCATTTCCACCTCTTCGCTTTATTTCTTCAAGAGATAATTTACTCATAGTTAATTCTATAATAGCATTATTACTTAATTCTATTTGTTGACGTAAAACTTCAGCATAAGATTGTAAATTAGAAAGTTCTAAAATTAAAGCATTTATATCTTCCTTTTGTATTTCATTACTACTCACGTTTTTCCACCACAAGATCAATTTTAATTTGGAATCGTTTTAATTTATGATTACCACCAAATTCAGAATATAACTTCTCAATTGCTACTTTTTTATTTATTGCACTAACTAGTTTTCTAAATTTTGTCCACTGATAACCCATTTTTGCTTTACCTTCTATTAGGAATAATTTTTCCTCCATTATTCTGCAACCCCTAATGAGGCTTCTATATGAGCAATTTCAGGACCTGTAGTCATATCACCAACTACAACTCCATAGGAGTTAGCAACCATACCAATTCTTAAATATGGAAAACCTCGATTTATTGTAGATGGATATACAGGCTTATTAAAAATTTTTTCTAATTCTGATTTTTCTTCATTCATAATATGAGGATGACATAATATAGCTCTACTATTGATAACTGCACAAACACCTGGAAGAGAAATTCCTGCAATACTTAATTCAAATACTTCTACTCTAAGTTCATTAGAAAGTAATAATTTAAGTTCTTTACTTGTTCCTGGTCCTACAATAGCTTTTTTATCATCTAATAATATCATATTTCCAAGAGCATTTTCCTTTCCATTGTACTGAATTACAGGAAAATCTGTTACTTCTTTTATAAAAGAGATTTCTTCTTCTTTTGCATTATATGGAACTAAAATACCATTTGAATTACCAACAATAAATATACCTAAAAGAACACTATCACAAATTCTAGTTTTATAAACTGGAACTTTTAATGTCTGTGATACTTCTGATACAAATTTTTGAGGTGAATCAGGAGGTACAAATGCAAAATAATCTGTAGCAAAAATAAATGCACCAACATTTGGATTACCATATAATGATGTACGAAGACTTGGCAAAAAAATCACTCCAAAAACTAAGATTAAGAACTTGCTAAAAGTACTTTAGCTGTTCCATCTTTTAACTTTTGAATTTTTATAGAAATTTTTCTCAAGGTTTTTCCTTTTCCTCTTGACCAAACTACCATGTTAACTTCATTATCTATCTTTACTTCATTAGTATCAGCAACTCTTTTTGCAATTTCTCTTATAATATTAATAGCTCTTGGAGCTGCTCTTTTCCCATATGCTAAATAAGCTCTTCTTAAATTAATAGTAATTGTTTTTTCCTCAATAATTTCAGAACTCATATTATCACCTTATAGTTTTAATCTAGAAGTTCTCCAATTGCGAAGCTTTGGATGACGTCTAAATTTTCCTTTAGTTTTTGCAATTACCCATATAGGTACTGGACTATTTTGCTTACATGCTTTTATTAGTCTTTTTTTCTTTGAAAGATGTTTATTACTTGCCATAATCACACCTATATCCATGTAATTTTTATATCTCTCTTTTTTTCTTGTAATTCCATTAGTATACTTTTAAGTTGTTCATCTGTTAATGGAATAGGTAATTTACCTTGTTGAGCTAAACTTATTAATTGAAGTTCTAATTGTGCAGCAAATTCTGGCTTTACCATCTTTATATTTGCTAATCTACTTCTTGCTTCAGGTGTTAATATAACTCTTAATATATTTTGTTTTCTTTCCTCTTCTTCTCTTCTTCTTTTCTCTTCTGCTATTCTTTTTTGTAATTCCATAAGTTTTTTTCGTTTTATAAGTTCAACATCATCAATGTATTCTGACATGTTCTCACCTTACTATTCTTTCCTTATTGGAAAGTATTTTGCTAATTCAGGTTTTTCCTTTTGGAGTTCTTTTAATAACTTAAAAGCAATTCTATCTATTAAACTTCTTCCCTTATCAGTTACTATACGACCTTTATTATCTAGTTTAGTAATTAAATTAGCTTTTTCAAGTTGTTGTAATGGTTTTCTTATCCATGAGCCACTAGCTTTATAAAAGTGTTCTCTTCTCATTCCTTTCTTTGCTCTTCCACCATAAACAGTTCTAAGTCGTTCTACTCCAACAGGTCCTTCAAGATATATACGTCTTAGAAGAGAAGCACATCTAATATACCAAATATCTGGTTGAGTAGGTACTCTTTCAGCATGTCTACCTGTTTTTGTATAATATGACCAAGGCGGTGGAGTAATTTCCTTTACATTCTCCTTTAGGTACTCTGCTAATGCTTGAATTAGTTTATCAGCTGGAACATATTGTGCCAATTATATCTCCCATAAACCAAAATAAAACACTTAGATATATTTTTAATTCTACTTCTTTTTTGAGATAGGATAACGTTTTATTCTACCACATATTAAACATGTAACTATTATGTGTGAACTTCTTCTTGGTGATAATCTTATACGAGATGTTATACCAGGATATAATAAAGAATGACAAGACTTACATATAAAATATTTTAAATTTCTTGGAATTCTTACTCTAGTTCTTTGTGAAATCTTAATCAATATTTCTATATATCTACGTGAAAGAGAAGGATTGGATTTTATGTTTTTAATTGCAAGATCAAATAACTTTTCATATCTTTGTAAAGCAATATCTCTTATTAATTCACTTTTTGATAATTTCATATAGAATAATAAAACAGAAAGATAAAGATAAGTATTTTTTAAGAATAAATTAAGAAGGATTACTATGGAAATGTTAAATATAGTATTAGCTAGATCTGCTTTAGAAACAGTTCCAGAAGAAATAATTAATCATCCTGCAGTAAAAAAATGGGCAGAAAGAAGAAGAAAAGATCCAAGAAAATTACTACTAGATATATCATATCATTATGCAGCAATGAAAGAGTTAAAAGACTGGAATAGAAGAGGAAGACCAGATATCATTCATATTACACTACTTAATTTACTAGGAAGTCCTTTAAATAATGAAGGTTTACTTAGAGTTTATGTTCATACATTACATGACTATGTAATAACAATAAATCCTGAAACAAATTTACCAAGAAATTATTTAAGATTTGTAGGATTAATAGAACAATTATTTGAAATTGGAAGAGTTCCACCAAAAGGAAATTGGCTTATGAAAATTGAAAAAAAGAAATTAGATGAATTAATAAAAGGAATAAATCCAAGTAATGTAATTATGCTAACTGAAAAAGGAAAAAGAATTAAACTTGAAAGTTTTGGAAAGAAAATTCTAAATGAGAAAAACCCATTAGTAATTATAGGAGGTTTTCAAAGAGGAGAATTTAGTGAAGAAGATCTTAAATTAGCAAATGAGAAATATGCTATATATAAAAAATCTTTAGACACATGGGTAATAGCCTCTATGATTGTACATGAAGTAGAAAGAGTGATGCAAATTGTATAATGAGTCAATAGTGAGGGTAAGTAGAATATTAAAAAGAGCTAATTATGCTATTGCCTTTACAGGCGCAGGAATTAGTACTGAAAGTAATATACCTGACTTTAGAGGAAGTCAAGGACTTTGGAAAAAGTTTGATCCAAGAATGGCTTCTAGATCATATTTTAAGGAAAATCCTGATGGATTTTGGGATTTTTATGCAAAAAGATATGAAGTAATTGCAAATGCACAACCAAATGATGCACATAAAGCATTAGTATTATTAGAAAATAATAATTACATAAAATATATAATAACTCAGAATATAGATAGATTACATAGTAAAGCAGGTTCAAAATCGGTTATTGAGCTTCATGGTAATATATTAATGAGTTATTGTGATTCTTGTTTTAAAGAAAAAAGTACAGAAGAATGTATTAAGGAATTTTATAAGACAAAAAAAGCACCAAAATGTGATTATTGTGGAGGTTTAATGAGACCTGCTGTAGTACTTTTTGAAGAACCTGTAAAATTAATTGATATTGCAATGGAAATAGCATATAGAAGTGATTGTTGTTTAGTAATAGGTTCATCTTTAACAGTATATCCTGCAGCATTTATACCAGAAATTGTAAAAAGACAAGGAGGTGATTTAATAATAATAAATATTGATCCAACACCTTTAGATAGTATTGCAGATATTGTAATAAGAGATAAAGCATCTATTGTTCTTAAAAGAATTATTGAAAATATGGAATTAAAATAATATGATGGTGCGGTCGCCGGGATTTGAACCCGGGATCCAAGGCTTGGGAAGCCTTTGTCCTAGACCAGGCTAGACGACGACCGCTATAAATTATAAGAAAAAAGAGGGGTTAATAGATTTTTATGTTGGCATAAAGTCTTCTGGTTTTGGTGGTTCTGGTGGTAATCCTTTTCTTTCTCTTATTTTCTTTATTAAATCTCTCATCATATTTGCTGGTACTGGAGTCCATCTTGAGAATTCAGTTCCCCAAAATGCCCTACCTGAAGTTGCACTTCTAAGTTGATCTGAAAGATCAAAAGTTTCTGCTACAGGTATTTCTGCTGTAACAATCATTAAATTTCCACTTTGAGTTAAGGAAATTATTTTTCCACGTTTTCCTGCAAGTACTCTTGTAACACCACTAATATGATCCTGTGGAACTTTAATATCAAGCTTTAACATAGGTTCTAATAGTATTGGATTTGAAGTAAGAAAAGCTTGATATAAAGCATCACGAAAAGCTGGCATTATTTGAGCTGGACCTCTATGTGCAGGATCTTCATGAATCATTGCATCAACTAATTTAACTAATAAACCTCTTACTGGTTCTTTTGCTAATGGACCTTCTGCCATGTTTAATCGAAAAGCATGAATTATTGTATCTTTTACTTCACGTAAATATTGAAGGCCTTTTGTCATATCAACAAGAACATTTACATATGAGTCAATAGCCCAAATATTTCTAGCCATATCGCTTTCCCAACCAGCTTGTTCACGTAATATCTTTGCTCTTTCACGTGGATCCATATCTTCATGAATAATTCCTTTTTGTATTAAATCTATAGTTCTTTCATCTAAAGGTTCTACTGCGATATATAGTCTATTATGCTTATTAGGAGATTTTCCTTCAAATACACTTGATGATTTTAGTATTGTTTCTCTATAAACAACAATTGGCGGAGATGTTATAACCTCAATACCACCAGTTCTTTGCTTTAAATCCCAAAGTGCAATTTCAAGATGAAGACTACCCATACCTGAAATTAAGTATTCTCCAGTTTCTTGATTTATTTTTACATGTAATGTAGGATCTTCAATTGCCATTTTATGTAATGCATCTACTAATTTTGGTAAATCTTTACTATGTTTTGGCTCTATAGCAATAGTAACAACAGGTTCACTAATGTATCTCATTTTTTCAAAAGGAACAATATTCTTATCAGAAGGTCTTACAAGAGTTTCCCCTGCTCTTATATTTTCTAATCCTAATAAAGCAACAATATTTCCTGCTGATATTTTATCAGTAACTTCTCTATAAGGTCCCATATAAAGACTTACTTGTTGTACTCTTCCCTCAGTTTTAGCTAAAATACCATAAAGAACATCGCCTTCACTTACAGTACCAGAGAAAACTCTACCAGTAACTACAGGACCTGCATGAGGATCTACTACAACTTTATTTACACAAATAACAAGAGGACCATTTTCATCACATTCACACATAGCCTTACCTACTGGACTATTAAGATCTCCCTTCCATATTTTTGGTATTCTATATTTTTGAGCTTCTACAGGATTTGGTACATGATTTACTACCATGTCAAGAATAGCTACATGAAGTGGAAGTTCTTTTTGTAAATATTCTATATCATTTCTATTGTAAGCATCGATAATATCTGAAAACTTAAATCCTTTTGATTGCATTATTGGTATTGTAAATCCCCACTTATGTAATGCAGAACCAAAGGCAACTTGTCCCTTACTTGGATTTACTTTCCATTTTTCTTTAAATTCTGGATCTGCATAAGTCTCTATTAATGCATTAAATTCTCTAATTATTTTTGTAAGACGATCTTGTATCTCTTGTGGAGATAAACGTAATTCCTTTATAAGACGATCAATTTTATTTATATAAAGTAATGGTCTAACACGTTCTTCCATACTTTGTCTTATTACAGTTTCAGTTTGTGTCATTATTCCTTCAACACTATCTACTACACATATACCTCCATCCATAACTCTTAAAGAACGAGTTACATGTCCTGTAAAGTCTACATGTCCTGGCGTATCAACAAGATTTATTACATAGCTTTTTCCATTCCACTCATGTAATAAACTAATATTTGCAGCTTTTACAGTCATTTGTCTTAATTGTTCTATTTCAACATAATCTAGAGCTAGTGCTTGAGCAGCAACTTTTTGTGATATGATACCTGCTCCTGCTAATAAACTATCAGATAATGTAGTTTTACCATGATCTACATGAGCTAATGTACCTATATTTCTAATTCGTTCTTTATCTTTCATTAACTTTACAATTTCTTCAACTTGTTTATATTTTGGCAAACTTAACACCTCATTAAATGCGAATAACTAAAAGTGTTTTTAAATTTTTATATATTACTCTATTGTTGTATGTCGTTTTTTAAGATCTTCTTCTGTTTTCCCAAGTCTTTGCATTAATTCTGAAACTAAACTATCAAAAAATACATTTAATGTGATTTCAAATAATGTACCTAGTGGAGCTAATGGTTCATGTTCTCCTAAAATTTGTCTTACAGTATAATCATTCTCTCTAGCAATTTTTGTTCTTCCAGGTACAATAACTACATGATCTGCTATTTTTGCTAATGGTGAATCTCTATATGATGTAATAGCTATAACTTTTGCTCCTATTTCTTTTGCTGTAGAAGCTGCAGTTATAACAAGTCTTGTAATTCCTGAACCCGAGATGGCAATAACTACATCCCCTCCATAAATAGCAGGTGTTATAGTATCACCAAGTACATAAACATTAAATCCAAGATGCATTAATCGCATAGCAAAAGCTTTTCCTGCAAGTCCAGATCGTCCTGTTCCAACAATAAGAATTTTTTTATTATTTTGTAGAGTCTCTAAAAGAATATTAGTAAATTTATCAACTTCATAATCATTAATCATATCAGATGCTTTACATACATATTCACTTATTTCTTTCATAAATTGCTTAAATGAGTACTTATTACTATTTTTACTAGACATACAAGCCTTCTATACTTTTCTGAGAATTTAAACCTACTGTATGTATGAAAACATTCTTAAAAATAGAAAAATAGTAAAGGTGATAATACATATTGATATGAAAATAAAATCTTTTTTACTCATAGTTAATGTGTAGAGAAAAGAACGAGTTTTAGATGCACCAAAAGCTCTTGATTCCATAGCATCAGCAATAACTTCTGCTCTTCTTAAAGAAGAGATTATTAAAGGTATGAGAATAGGAATATACTTTTTTACTTTTTGAAAAATATTACCCTTTTCAAACTCTAATCCTCTTGATCTTTGAGCATCTATTATAGTCTGAGCTTCTCTAGCTAGAGTAGGAACAAAACGTATTGCCATATTAAATGTAAGAACATATTCATAAGGAATTTTTAATTTAATCATAGATTGCATTAAATCTTCTGGAGATGTTGATAAGAAAAATATAGAAAATATTGAAATTAAAGAAATAAATCTTATTGTCATTGCTATTGAAATTATTATTGTATCTATAATCTTACCTGTTGTCCAAAAAATTCCAATAAAATTAAATAAAAAAATGAAAATAATAAAAAATAAAGAGCTTTTTATAGAGATTAACCATTTTCTTACAATCTTACCTAATATTGCCATGGGTACAGAAGATAGAAATATTAGTAATAAAATAAGTGGATTTGTAAAATAAATAGTTAATACTGTAAATAGTATTACATAAACAAGTTTTGCTCTAGGATCTAATTTATGAATTATTGAGGTTTCACATTTATATTCAAATTCAAAAATCTTCATAATTCTTTCATCTCAATAATTTTTTTAATGATGGAACATAATTTTTCAAAATTTATAGTAGGAGGATTTATATCAAGAGCAAGAGAAATTTCTACTAATTGAGGAAGTAAGAGAGAATTTTCAAGTAGTAATTTGCTATTTGTTAGTACTTCTTCTGTTGGACCATCAGCAATTATCCTACCATCTGACATTATTATACATCGAGGAATAAAATCAGCAACAAATTCTATATCATGAGTTACAATAATTACTGTTTTTCCTTCTTTATTTAATTTGCTAATAAGATTAATTAAATTAAGTTTTTGACGATAGTCTTGACCAATAGTAGGTTCATCAAGTATTAAAATTGATGGATCATAACATAAAACTGATGCTAAAGCAACTCTTTTTCTTTCACCTCCACTTAATACAAAAGGAGATTTATTTCTATATTTTACAAGATCTAATTCATGAAGAATTCTTTCTACTCTTTCTTTTATTTCATGCTCTGGAAAATTAAAATTAATTAAAGCAAACATTATCTCCTTTTCAACAGTTTCAGCAAATAGTTGATGATCAGGATTTTGAAATACAAATCCAACATGTCTAGCTAATGTTGCAACTGTTGTTTCTTTTGTATTCATACCAAGAACCTTAACATATCCTTTTTGTGGTTTTAAAAGACCATTTATATGTTTTAAAAGAGTAGTTTTTCCTGCACCATTTGGTCCTATTATTGCTAATAATTCTCCTTTATTTATTTTTAAATTAATATTTTTAAGAATTTCTTTATCTGGTTGATATGAAAAAAATACATTATGAAATTCTATCATTTTTTCACCTTTAGTATATTTGCTAATTCAGAAGAAGATAAAGGACGTGAAGATAATTTTAGTCTTTTTGCAAGTTTTACAATCTTTGGAATACCAATACCTATTGATTCTACTATATCAGAATATAATACTTCTCTAGGATCACCAATAGCAATTATTCTACCTTCATTCATTATTGCACATCTATCTACCATTTTTGCTACTATTTCTAATCTATGTTCTACAAGTATAATTGTCATTTCATATTCCTTCTTTAGATTAAGTAATAAATTTAATATGGAATAAGCACTTAATGAATCTAAATTGGATGTAGGTTCATCAAGTACAAGTATCTTTGGCTTCATTGCAAGAATAGCAGCTATAGCTACTTTTTGTTGTTCACCACCAGAAAGTTCATATGGTGATCTTTCTCTTAAATGAGAAATTCCAACCATTGCCATAGCTTCTTCTACTCTTTTTCTTATCTCATCTCTAGGTAATCCAAGATTTTCTGGTCCAAATGCAATTTCTTTTTCAACAGAAGTACAAAATAATTCATTTTCTGGATCTTGAAAGACTAAACCAACATGTTGTGCTAATTCGTAGACTGGATGTTCTTTAGTAGATAAACCATCTACAATAACTTCTCCACTAAAATCACCATGATATGAGTTTGGAATTAAACCATTTAAACACTTACATAATGTTGTCTTTCCACAACCTGTTGGACCTGTTATTAAGAAAAATTCACCTTTATTAATTGAGAGATTAATATCATATAAGCTAGGCTTATCAGAATTTGCATATTTAAATGTAAGATTACGAATTTCTACAATTCCCATTCTTATCATCTCTATGAAAACTAATTACTTTTTTGTATCAATTTCACATATTAAATGTTTTTGAAGATTAAGTTTACTTGCAATTAATTCTAATATTTCTGATATTAAATTTTCAATAGATATATCTACATTAAAATTAGCACTTGCAGCTGTAGGATGTCCACCTCCTTGACCTGGATATTTTTCAATTAATGGTTTTATTATATCAGTAACTAGATTAATTCTTACTTGATTATAAACTACTTCTCTTATTCTTCCTGTTACTCTTCTCTCAGATTCATTTATTACAAAAGCGAAATCTGCTCCAATATCAATAAGAGTACGAGCAACAGATGCTTCAAAAGCACTTACATATGTAAAAGCAATTATCCAAGAAGAAGCTTTAAATATTTTCATTCTAGAACAACCCTTAATTTTTGCCATTTTTTCAGAATAATTTTGCTCTATAGATAGAAGTTGAAGTATTTTTTCTATATCTGCACCTTTATTTATTAATTCATAAGCAAGTGAAATAGATTTTTTGGGATTTATAAGAAAACGTCTTGAATCATAAATAATACCTGCTAATAAGGCTTCTAATATTTTCTTATCTGTAAGATAATTTTTTATAATTTCATAAATTATTTCACATGTAGATGTTGCTTCTTTTACTATAAAAAATATAGCTTTATTAATAGTTTGCTCATCAGGAACATGATGATCTATAACAATATAGGGAATCGATTTTTCCTCTACATATGATTTAATTAATGGTATTTGATTTAAAGATGAGATATCAACAAGTATAAATATATCAGGAGATAAAAATTCATTACAAATTTCTATATTGAAATATTCTATTAATGGAATAGAAGATGAACTAATTGATTCAGGAACATATATTACTATATTCTTATTATTAAGAAAATTCTTAATAAAATTGAATAAAACATAAGCAGAACCTAAGCTATCAATATCAGCATTAGGATGACAAACGATTACTATATTATTGAAAGGACTAAGTATTTTTAGTAAGTTTGACAAGTTATCTTACCTCTTATAAAATTATCAATTGCAGTAAATGCAACATCAATTGCTTCATCTAAAAGCTTTTCTAAATCCATATTAACTACAGTATTGATGTAGATTTCTATAGTAAATTGATTATTTTCATAAACAACAGAAATACTAAATGTGTTTATTAGTCTTGGATTTATATGTGAAGTAATGTACTTATAGGCTTCTTTTTCTCCAATTTTACAAGCTTCCTTAATAATTTCACTTGGTATATTAGCAATATTATTTAACATTTTTATGAACTAGATGGTAATCCAGATAGACTAGATAAACTTGCTTGTATATTTTTTCTAAGTTCTTCAAGTTGTTGTCTTAAACGTTGCTCTTGTTTCTCTATGGTCTTTATTCTTAATTCAAGTTCTTCTTTTTTCTCATTTAGTTCATTAATTACTTTACTTTTTTCAGTTTTAAAAAGTAAATTACCTACTGATTGATATATTAAAGCATCATCAGAAAGTTTAGAACATTCCTGAAGAGCTCTTTCTACTTCTCTCAATTCCATTTCAAATTGTTGTTTACGAAGTAAAAGAGCTTTATATTGTTCTTGTTGCTCTTGTAAACGTAATATCTGATGTTGTAATTGAGGAGGAATTTGCTTTGACATTTTTATCTCACTCTTTTCAAAGATTATTTAGCATTTTTATTTTTATTTGTTTTGGATCTTTCCTCTTTCCAAGAAAATATTTCTAAACATGAATTTATCCATCTTAAATAAGAATTAAGTATAGCTCTTAAGCCAGGAATTGTTTTTGTTTCAATATATAGGTCTATACTACTATTATTTTTTATCATTGATATTTTTGAAGATTTTGTAGTTCTCACTTCAGGAATTAATATTCTATAGATATTATCAGCTATAATTTTATCATCAAAATTTATTATAAGTTTTGATTTAATTGGAAGCTCCATCACTATTATTTAAAAAATTCGACCTTATTTTCTTTTACATATCCTTTTACTATTATTTTTGGACCACATATTAAATTTGTTTTATTATCAAAAAATTGAATTTCTGCAAAACCTTCTTTATTTCTACTTATTTCAATTCTTGTAATATTTTCACCATTAGATATACCTTCAGAAGGTAATGCTAGTTTAATGACTTCATATAATCCTCTTAATTTTTCATCTTTAAGAATTAATTGAATTGAATTACTTTTTGTTGATTTTGAATAAGCATTTCTCAATTCTCTCTTTAATGCTACACCCTTAATAAAAATAATACCAATTTTTTTATTTTCATCTAAACTAAAAAAATTTATCATTCCAGGATTTCCATGTCTAGAAAAAATAATCCAAATTCTATTTGCTTTAATTGAAGAAGCATATCCAAAAATTGCTGACATGTTCATTTTTCCACGTGTTATATAGTGAAATATTGAAGATGTTGAAGCTAAATCTTTACAAAAACTTCTTACACGAGGATTAGGTCTTAAGGATGTTGTTAATAAAATAGACATATTTTAATTTATTCTTCTTTTGTTTTCTTCATGCTTTCCTTTATACTCTTAAGTTCTTCTGGCAATAAAGTCTTACCCATTATAGTTTGAGCAATATAAGCTCCTCCTGCAAATTTAATTCCACATTTTTTACATATCCATATTCCTGCTGCTTCTCTCTTTAATGTATCTACAGAAAAACATTTAGGACATTTTTGACCTTTTGCTTTTAGTTTTATTGCTAATACACGTTTTCTTAGAGTTGCACCATATCTTGGACCATAACAAGCTACAGGACCTGTTACTTTACCCATTACTTACCACCACAGGGAATAATTTTTCTTATTTCCTGACTTTTAACTTTAGCGATTTCAACAGCTCTTAAAATTTCTTCATATGAGAAAGATCCTCTTCCACCTTTTTGTATAGCACAAATATGTTCTTGTTTATCTTTTCCTTCAACAAAAGCAATACTTATTCTACAATCCATAACTTCTTCTTCTTCTAATGATGGATCAACAAGTAATTTATCACCAATTTTTGCTATAGTTACAATAATTGGAAGAGATTCTATTGGTAATGGTTCATATTCATCTAATATCTTTACTTCATTTCCAATAACTTCTGTTTTTGGAATTTTAGCTGTTAAAAGTGCACATAAAGAAGCCAAAGCTGAAGCATCTATAAGATTTCCACAGTGATCAAAAACAAAAATATCAACCCATACAGTCCATACTTTTTTACCAGGTATTAAGCATAATTTTTTTGTATTAATTGCCTTACCTCCTCTTAATGCTCTATCTACAACTCTTGCTAGTTCTATTGCATTTTCATCAGGTGGTCCAGCTTCAAAAAGTGGAGATGCTAAGGGTAAGAATTCTGCTGTTACAGATAATATTCCCTCATCTGGTATATCAGGAAAAGGTTCACTTATTTCAAATTTAACACCTGCAATTACATATGTATCGCCCAGTTTAACACTTGCAGAACCTTCAGCTTTATCTAAAATATTTGTATTAATTTCAATTTTCCTCATATCTATTAATCCACGACCATCAATTCTTTTTCCACTTTCTGCAAGTTCATAAATTTGCTTCTTCTTTAAAGAAGGAATAGGACTAATTGTCATTATTTTTCCTCCTTAATATTCTTAAAGTATGATTCTAAAGCTTCTTTTTGCTTCATATAAACTTCCATACATCCTTTTTTTGCAAGTTCTAAAGATTTTTTAAATTCCTCATAAGTTAACATTCCATCCATTTGTAATAATGTTATTACATTTTTAGATGGCATCATAGCAACAGGCATATCTGATGAACCATATTTATCTTCTTCATCCATAACATCTAAAACAAGATGACCATCGACTTTTGCAACTGCAATACTAGCAACTAAATCTCTCATAGGAATTCCAGCATCAGCAAGCGCTAAAGAAGCTGCAGAAATAGCTGCACATCTTGTACTTCCATCAGCCTGAATTACTTCAGCATAAATTTCAATTGTTGTTCTAGGAAATAGTTCAACAAATATTGCTGGTTCTAAAGCTTCACGTATTACTTTTGAAAGCTCTATTTCTCTTCTTGTAGGAGCTGGGGGTTTTCTTTCTTTAACAGAAAATGGTGCCATATGATAACGAGCTTGTATTATACATTTATCAGGGACTGCAAGATGCTTTGGATGTAATTCTCTTGGACCAAAAACCCCTACAATAACTTTTGTTTTTCCTAATTCCATATATGCAGATCCATCAGCATTTTTAAGTACTCCAATTTTAAATTTTATTGGTCTAATTTCATCTAATCTTCTTCCATCTAGTCTTCTTCCATCATCAGATATTAGCTTTTTCCTTTCCATTTACTACCCTCCTTTTAGTTATAAGACTATACACTCTATTTGTTAATCCTGTAGTATGTGCTTCGCTCTCTATTTTTCTTATTGCTTCAACTACTAAAAATTCATCTTCTCTATTTTTCCCAGAGATCCATATTCGACCATTTTGACCAACATGAATTTGACAACCTGTTTCTTTTTTAAGCATATTTATCATAGAACCTTTTTTCCCAATTATTCTTGGAACTCTTGTTGGTTCAACTTCAATAACAGTACCTTTTTCAATTTTTCCAAGACCACGTCCTTTTGCTGTAAGTACAGGATTTTTTGTACGATCAAAAGAAATAATTTTAGCTACTATTAATTCACCTACATCTAAATACTTTCTAAGATCTTCCTTCATAATATCAATAGGTTTAGAAAAAAAGTCTTTTGCAAAAAGAATAGCATTCCAAGGAGATCTTATATCTACCAACCATGCTGTAGTTATAATATCAATTACTTTACCAATTAAAACATCACCAACAGAAGGAATATAACAACCTCTTAATGGTATAACATTTATTATCTTATCTTTTAATTCAGCAAGTCCAATAACTGTTGCATAAAACTTATTTCCTTCTTTATATACATTACGACCTGTTTCATAATTTCCTTCAGCTAATACAAAACCTGGTACAACTATTTGTCTTTGAGAAAAATAAATCAAATAAAGATCACCTCATGTTTTCTTTATTATATTTATTAAAATATCCCCCTTTGATATTTCATTAAGTTTATCTATTACAGTTTGTTGAAGACCTGCAGGAATAGTAACTTCACATCTCCAAGATCCATCAGATAGCCATTCTGATCTTGATATATCTCCTGTTTTAGAGATATAATCTTTTACTTTACTTGCGTACTCTCTTTTTGCATGAATTAAAAGAGTTGTCTGACTTATTTTTAATGGTAATATTGTTCTAAGTGCTTTTATAATTTCATTTGCTTGTTGCTCAACAGGCTTAAATGGATCTATATTAACTTTAGCTTCTTTTATGGCATTCTCTATTCTAATAGGAGGATGTGGTAAACCAGTATGAGGATCTACACAATTACGAGCAATAAATGCAATTATTTGTTTTCTCTTATCTTCTATCATTCTTCGTCTTTGCTCTGTTGTAATTTGAAGTTCTCCTTTTTTAATTATTGTTGTAACAATAGTTTTCAAATCAGTAGTACCAAAACATTTAATTAATGAAGATTCAGAAGCTTTTTCACCTTTTCTAATATCTTTATATATAGTATCACTTACAAGTAATTCTCTTAAATCAACATCTTTTCCACTTTTAAGTAGCCAAGCTAATTCAGGATTTACTAATATTTCAAAATGTTCTTTATTAATTGTAAGTCTAGCAACTACCCTCTCCTTTGACATTTATTTCGCCTTTACTTCATCTATATATTTAGCTACAACTTCTACAGGAAGAATTTCAAATTTTCCTGTGGTCTTACTTGCTATTGCTACTTCTACTCTTGTAGAATCAAGTCCACCTTCTATAACCATTGCTAATGCTTTTAGAGCAAGTTGTATAGCTGATGATAAAGTTATTTTCTCATTATAATTCTTTTCAAAAAATTCAGTTACAGTTTGAGAGCCTGCACCAATAGCAACTGCAAAGTAGCCAGCATATGCACCACTTGGTTCTGTCATAAATAATCTTGGACCAACTTTATCTACACCAGCAATTAGTAAAGATACTCCAAATGGTCTTACACCTGCATGTTGAGTATAAAGTTGTTTTATACTACTAATTCTCTTAGTTAATACTTCTATATCGATAATATCATCATAAAGTATACGATTAATTTGAGCTTCTTGTCTTGCTTGATCAATTAGTATTCTTGCATCTGAAGATAAACCTGCAAAAGTTGCTCCAACATGTTCATCTATTTTCATAATTTTTTCCATTGATGATGGATCAATTAATGGACTTATTTTCCTTTTTTCAACTGCAAGTACAACACCATCTAAACATCTTATACCTAGTGCAGTCCATCCTCTTCTTACAGCTTCTAGAGCATATTCTACTTGAAATAAACGTCCATCTGGTGAAAATATGGTTATTGCTCTATCATATCCTAAACCAGGGGGTGTAAACATTTTTTCCCACCATTTTATTTAGTACAAAATATTTTATATTTATATAAGGATATATATTTAATTGCTTATTCTTAGAGAAAAAATCACATATATCCTTAACTCTTTCTTTCAAATAATGTAGGGAAATATTTTTTAACTAATGATAGCATTTCCTCATCAGAAATCACTAATTCATTTTCTTCTTCAAACTTTTTTAATATTTCATTATGTAACATTATTACTCTTGGATCATCTTTTCTTATTTTTTCATTATTTTTTAGTTTAAAATAATGGTTAATCCAAAAGGCAATACCAGCAGTTCCAGAATATGGTGTTATAGAAACACTTGGAGGTCTTCCTAGTAATTTTTCAGTATCAAATGGTAAATACATTTCAATATTTTTAAGTGTACCATCTGCATGTATACCTGCTCTTGTTACAGTAAAATTACTACCAACTATTGGATAATATTGTGGAATTTCATAACCAATTTCTTTTCTATAATATTCTGCTACTTCTGTTATTGCACGTGTATCCATTCCATCAAAATCTCCCTTTATAGAAGCATAAATGAAGACCATGGCTTCTAATGGTACATTTCCAGCTCTTTCTCCTATACCTAATAAAGTAGTATTATTCAAAGCAGCTCCATATAGCCATGCTGCTGTGGCATTTGCAATACCCATATGAAAATCATTATGTCCATGAAATTCAAGCCATTCTGAAGGGACACCACAGATATTACGAAGAATCCATACAATTTTTGGTATACTTCTTGGTAATGCTACTTGTGGCCATGGAAGACCTAAACCTAAAGTATCAGGGATTCTAATTTTCACAGGTAGACCATATTTCTCTGATAATCGCATAAGAGATTTTACAAAGGGAACAACAACTCCTAATATATCAGCTCTTGTACAATCCTCAATATGTGCACGCATTACTATACCAGATTTAAGACCTTCTTCTATTACTTCAAGATACTTAGATATTACTTGAGATCGACTTAATCCTCCAAATTTATAAAATATATGATAATCTGAAATTGAGGCTAACATTCCAACTTCTTTAACTTTAGCTTCTTTTGCATATTTAAGCTCATCTTTACTTGCTCGAATCCATCCACTAACAATAGGATATGGATAATTAAGTTCTAAAAGTTTACGAACTGCTTCTTTATCACGTTTTGTATAAAGAAAACATTCACTCATTAGTATTTTTCCTTTTGGACCACCTATTTTATGTAGGTATTTATATATTGTAACTATTTGATCTACTGTATATGGTGCTCTAGCTTGTTGTCCATCTCTAAATGAAGTATCTGTAATCCATAATTCTTTAGGAATATCCATAGGTACTATAACACCATCCCATAAAATTTTTGGAGGTGATGAGAATGGAAACATTTCTTTATAAAGCTTAGGTTCTTTTTCATCTACAATTTGATAATCAGGGTAATCAATACATTCTTTGTTTATCATTCTTATTAATTCTCTTGTTTTTTCATTCAATATATTATACCTCCTTTTTAATAACGTAAAATAATAAAAAGTAAAAATTTTTAAGTTTATCTGAAATATAGAAAAATCATCATATAAGTTCTAAGTAAGTTATTTTTACTAAAGTTATATAAGTTTTATTAATTAGTGTAAAAAAGTCAATTACTCAATAATTTTTCCAAGAACTTAAATGAGTCAGATGGTGGTATTTCTCAACATAATTTTCTGATTGACTGGGACGGCTTCTTCATCCTCTTATAAAATAATAAAGTTTAAGCTTTTATTTTTTCTCTTAATTCCTTTTTTATTTTCTTCATAGTTCCAGATGTAATAATAGAAGTAATGGTAAATTTTTTTGATGTTATATTAATTTTCGGACCATATAATCTTTTAAAAGCTTCCCATGATTTGTGATCTATTTTTATAATAATAAATGGTAATTTCTTAAGCATAATTTTTATTTCATGAGGTAATAGTAAAGCTTTAATATGAAATAATATTTCATTATCATAAACATTTCCTGAAATTCTAAATAATATATATCTTGATCGATATATTTTCATAACTTACGTATTAGGGCTAAGGGATTTAATACATTTACCTTAACTTTTATAACATCATCAAGAAATGAAAGCTTAATTGTTCCGAGATAAGCATATTGCTTATCTATTCTTAGAAATATAGACTTATCATCACAATATATTGATGGATTATTTTTTATAATAGCAAGTTCTTCTTTTGAAATTGATCTTATAATAAAGTCAAAAACTTCACTTGCAATATTAGGATCATTTATTTCTAAATTTAATAATATTATAGGATTACCATAATGACCTTTAAGATGTACTTCATTTATAGTTAGTAAATTTACTAAATTCTTAGGTATTAAATTAAATAAAGCAGATTTTACTTTCTCTTTATCTTCAGTTGCATGTACTATTGTACTTAAAGATATAGAAGAAATTTTATATTCCTTCATAATTTAGATTAATACTCTCTACTTGGTCTAAGTTTTTCTGCACCTTTACCTCTATTACGTAAACCTCTGCTTTTACGAGCTGCAGGAGTAAGACCTCTAAAGACTCTTCCTCTTTGCTTTGTAATCCATGATAAATCTTTATCTGAGACAATAGCAGGATGATGTGGATCAACAAGTATTACTTCATACCATGAAAACCTTCCATCAGAAGCAACCCAATAACTTCCTAGTACCTCCATATTTGGGAATTTTCTATTAGCACGTTCTTCAGCAATCCATTGTAGACTCTTTTTTGATGGATGAATTATTCCCATACGCTTTGGACGTCTACCAGAATCTGGTCTACTTACATTCATAAGACCTCTTCTTACTCTTACTCTTACTACAATAATACCTTGTTTAGCCTTATATCCAAGAGCTCTTGCCTTATTTATACGTGTAGGATGTTCTATTCTAACAATTGCAGGTTCTCTTCGCCATTTAATTAATCTCATCATTCTTATGGTTTTAAGTATACCTTCATTAGGATGACGCCACATTTCTGCAAGGTACTTATACATTTTCTATCCCCTAGTTAGACGATTTAAAGAGTTTAATAATGTTTTCGGCCATTAAAATTGCACCTTTAATTTGAGCTTCATATGTTTGTGCACCTATATGAGGAGTAGCAATTACATTAGGTAATGAAATTAGTTCTTTTTCCCAATCCTCTTTTGGAGGTTCATTTTCAAAAACATCAAGAGCTGCACCAGCAATTTTACCAGTCTTTAAAGCACTTAATAAATCTCTAGTATTAATTATTTCTCCCCTTGAAGTATTAATTATATAAACACCATTACGCATAAGAGAAATTGTTTTAGAATTTATCATATATCTTGTTTGTGGTGTTAAAGGTACATGTATTGTAATTATATCAGAATTCATTAACAATTCTTCAAGTGATGATGCATAAATGGCATTAAGTTTTTCTATTTCATCTTTTATCATTTCATAACTTAGAATGTCGTATACAACTATTTTCATGCCAAATGCTTTTGCTCTTTCAGCTACTGCTCTACCTATTCTTCCAAAACCAATAATTCCTAAAGTCTTATTGAATAATTCATAACCATATAAATTCTTTTTTTCCCATAATCCTTTCTTCATAGAATCTATAGCTCTATATGTTCCACGAACTAAATTTAAAATAAGTGAAAATGTAAGTTCTGCTACTGCAATAGTAGACATTTCAGGAGTGTTAATCACTTTTATACCTTTTTCTTCAGCAGTTTTAACATCAATATTATCTAGTCCAACACCAACTCTTCCAATAAGCTTAAGTTTTTTTGCTGCTTCTATAACATCTTTTGTTACTTTTGTTCTTCCTCTTACAACTAATATATCATAATTATGAATTATTTTTATTAATTCATCTTTTGAAATATTTGGAAATTCATCTACTTCAAAACCAGCATTTCTAAGTTTAATTGCACATTCTTTATTAACATCATCAGTAATTAATACCTTCATTTAATATCCCAAAAATGCAATTTGTATAATTATAAAAAAGTTTTTCTCTTTTTATTTTTAATTTATATTATCATGATTGTAGGAATAATAGGAAAAACAAATGTTGGAAAATCAACATTTTTCTCAGCTGCTACTTTAATACCTGTAAAGATAAGTAATGTACCATTTACAACAATTGAACCAAATAGAGGAATTGCTAGTATAAGATTTCATTGTGTATGTAAAGAATTAGGAGTAAAAGATAATCCAAGAAATTCTAAGTGTATTAATGGTATAAGATGGGTTCCTGTAGAAATTGTAGATGTAGCAGGACTTGTTCCAGAAGCACATAAAGGAAGAGGTCTTGGAAATAAATTTTTAGATGATTTAAGACAAGTTGATGGATTTATTCATGTTGTAGATGCTTCAGGTTCAACAGATATAAATGGAAATCCATGTGAATTAGGAAAGGGAGATCCTGTAGAAGATATAAAGTTTGTAGAATATGAAATTATAATGTGGTTATTTCAATTATTAAAAAAAGATTGGAATAAAATTGTGAAAAAGGTTATACAACAAAGAGAAGATATTATTAAAGTACTTTATGAAAGATTATCTGGTCTTATGATTAGTAAAAAACATATTATTATGGCATTAAAGTCAAGAGATGAATTTAATAAAGATATAGATAAATGGACTGATAATGATATAATAGAATTTGTGAAAATACTTAGAAAAATAGCTAAGCCTATGGTAATAGTAGCTAATAAAATAGATTTACCTACAGCTGAAGATAATATAAATAGAATAAAATCTGAATTTAAGGACTATATTGTTATTCCTTGTTGTGCTGAAGCTGAACTTTTATTAAGATTAGCTGCAAAAAAAGGATTAATAGAATATATGCCTGGAGATTCAAGTTTTAAAATATTGAAACCAAATGAATTAAATGAAAAGCAAAAAGAAGCATTATCTAAGGTTGAAGGAATTATAAAAAGTTGGGGTAGTACAGGTGTACAAGAAGCTTTAGAAAGTATTTATAAAAAAGAATTAAAAATGATAGCAGTTTTTCCTGTAGAAGATGAGATAAAACTTTCAGATAGTAAGGGAAATGTTTTACCAGATATATTTATATTACAAGAAGGTTCTAAAGTTATAGATCTTGCATATAAAATTCATACTGATTTAGGAAATAACTTTCTTTATGCAATAAATGTAAAAACAAAACAAAAAATTGGAAGAGATTATGTACTTAAAGATGGTGATGTAATTAAAATAGTTTCAGCTAAATAGTATTAAATTTTAAAAGCTCTAAAGTAATATCCTGGTTTTCTTTTCTTACCAAAGGATCTTACTCCTTTTTCTTTTATTCTTTTTCTTAAACTTTCAGCATACTCCTTACTTATCTCTCCACGTTTTTCAAGAAAATCTATAATTTCAATTGCTTCTTCATCTTTTTCACATCTTTTTATAAAATCTATGACTGTTGGATTATAGCCTCTACTTTTATCAATCTTTAAAGTAATACCAGTATTTTCTTCTAATTCTCTTGCAAGATTAGGAAATAATTTCTTAAATTCTTCTTTTGATATTATCATTTCAATGACCTCATAACTTTTTCAAAATCTTTCTTCAATATAGATATAGGAAATGCTCCTTTTATTTCTTCCCATGGTAATGGTTCATCAATAGATTTAGGTTGATATATATTTTCTGGAGTTTTATTATAACGTTTTAATACTCTTCGCCAAGATCCTAGATCACCACTACCTCCAGCTTTAATATCTTCTACTAATAATTTTAATAACTCTGAAGCTTCTTGACCTGCAGTAGAAAGATATGCTTGAATAGCACACCATCTATAGTCTAATGCTTCAATTCTTCTTATTCCTAAGGATTTTGCTTTTTTATAAAAAATAAGAAGACGATCTTTATAGTCCTTTTTTGATATTAATGGTAACCATTGAAATGATGTATTAGCTTTTGGAATTAATGGATTTATTGATATATGAATTGATGATGGAGAAAAACCTAGTGAAATAATTCGTGAAAGAAACTTGTCTATATCATTAAAATCTTCATTTTTTTCACCAGGTATGCCTAACATAAAGTATAACTTGAGATTTTTTATACCAGCATCTTTTGCTTTTCTTACCACATCAAAAAATAGATCATTATCAAATTTTTTATTTATTATATTTCTTAAGTGCTCACAATGAGATTCAGGTGCTATTGTCAATGTACGCTGTCCACCAGATGCAATTAACTTAATAATTTCATCATCTATTTTTGTTATTCTTATAGATGGTACTGAGAAATTAATTTTCTTTTCAATAAGAAAAGAAAGAATATCTTTTATTTGTGAATGCTCTAAAAATGCAGAACTAATAATAACTAACTTATTAGTTTGAGTTAAAAATAATCCATCTTCAATAATATTGATTAAATTCTTAAAAGATCTTTCTCTTCTTGGAAAATATAAAAAGTATTCAAGACAAAATCTACAACCAACATTACAACCTCTACTTATTTCAAGTAAAAATGATGAGGAAAAACTATTTTCTATATCTGAAATAACTTGTTTTACTACATGATGAGCAAAATCTAGATTTCTTACATATATCCTTTCTGTTACTTTTCCTGGCTTATATAATCCAGGTATGGATGGATATACTTCCTCTAGATTTTTATCTACTAAAGAGTTTAATAATGTATCAATAATTGGTTCAACTTCACCAATAACAAAGAAATTAACAAATTTAACTAATGGCATTGGATTTGAGGATATTGCAGGACCACCTGCAATAATAATAGGAGAATTACGCTTATCAGCTTCTAATGGTATTGATGATGATGAAAGCATATCTAAGAAACGAATATAATCCATTTCATGTTGAAAAGAAACACCTATTACATCAAAATAATTTAAAGGTAATCCAGATTCAATACTTTTTGGTTTTTCTCTATATCCTGAGAAAAAGAAACGCTCACAAACAATATCTTCTCTACTATTAATGATGTCATAAAGTAAACGAATTGCAAGATTACTCATTCCTACACCATAGATATTGGGATAAACTAATGCAAATTTTAATCTTACTTTACGATGATCTTTTATTACTGTATTTCTTTCTATTATCATTTTTCTTTTAATTCTATCTCAAATTTTTGAATTAAAAAAGAATTTTCTGGTACATCTTTATAGACAAAAGTATGAGGGGCAATCCAGCAATTTGGTCCTATTTTTACACCAGGATTTATACTAACATTTATTCCAGTTTTAACATTATCACCAATAAATGCTCCAAGCTTTTTCTTCCCACTTTCAATCTCTTCTCCTTTTATTGTTACCTTTATAGTATTTTCATCAAATCTTAAATTTGCAATTATTGTTCCAGCTCCAATATTACATCTTGCACCTATTACACTATCTCCAATATAAGATAGATGACTAATATGAGTATCTTCCATGATTATACTATTCTTGATTTCACAAGCATTTCCTACTCTTACATTTTTACATAAATATGTATATGGACGAATATAGCAATTTGGTCCTACTCTACATCCAGAAGAAATCCATACAGGACCTTCAATATAGGTTCCAGAAAGAATTTTAGCATTTTTTTCAATTACTACATTACCATTTATATGGACGCCATCTTCTACATAACCATTAACTATTTTTTTATTAACTTTTACATCCATAAGGAGTTTATTAGCATCTAGTATATCCCATGGCTTACCTACATCAACCCATTTATCTTCTTCTGATTTTACTACAAGAAATTTTTCACCTTTCTCTATTGCAATATTTATTGATGATGTTAATTCTATTTCTCCACGAATAGATCTTTTTGTTTCTTCTATAAACCTAAATATTTTTGGTTTAAATATGTAGATTCCACCATTGATAATTCCTGATTCTTCAATTTTTGGTTTTTCTTCTATTTTAGTTAAGAAATCACCATTAGTAATCATTAATCCAAAATCCCTAACATTCCTCACAGAAATTCCCAATATAACACCAAGATATCTTTCATCATAATTAGATATTAAATTACTAATAATAGAAGGATGAAAAGCAAGATCACCATATATGACCATAAATGGCTCATTATTAATTAAATCTTTACAAGAATAAAGAGCATGAGCTGTTCCTTCTAATGCTTTTTGTTCTACATAACTTATTTTTACTGAAAGTCTTGATCCATCGCCTAAATATGATTTTATTAGTTCACTCATATAATTTACAACAATTATTATTTCATTAATACCATTTTCTTTAAGAGCTTCTATTATGTGTTCAATTAATGGAGCACCTGCAATGGGAATTAAGTGCTTAGGTCTACTTATTGTAAATGGTTCTAATCTTGTTCCCTTACCAGCAGCAAGAATTATACTCTTCGTATTTTAATCACCTTTTGTTATAAGTTTTGTAATTGAAGAAATAAGACTTTTTACTTTATCTCTAGATACTGACTCTACAGTTATTCTTATTAGTGGTTCAGTTCCAGAAGGTCTTATTAAAGCCCATGTAAAATCATCCCATGAAATTCTAATACCATCAATATATGATATATTAGCATCAGGATATAATTTAGGAATTTCACTCATTACTCTTTTCATAGTAGTAATTTTATCCCTACATGATATATTCTTTCTTTCTATAAAGAAGCTAGGTAAATTTTGTAAAAGCTCTGAAGGTTTTACTTCTTCATAATCTAGAAAATTCAAAAACATAATTGATGATAAAACACCATCTGGACACTTTATTATGTTTGGAAATATCCAAGCACCACATGGTTCTCCTCCAAAACATGCATCTCTTTTAATAATTTCTTCTATAACATATGGATCACCAACTTTTGATCTGAAAATTCTTCCTCCAATAGAATTTATAACAAAATCAACAATTGCTGAAGTATCTACATTTACAACTATTGGTTTATGTGATTTATAAGCAATAAATTTAGCTATTTGAGCTAAAGCAATATCTTGAGGTATTACATTACCATTTTCATCAACTATTAATACTCTATCACCATCACCATCATATGCAAATCCAATATCTAAAGAGTATTTTCTAATAAGATCTGATAATAATTTTGAAGTATGTTCGTTTGGTTCAGCACCTCTTCCAGGAAATCTACCATCTAAATTAATATTTATTGCTTTAACTTCATGACCTGTATTATGAAATACTAATGGTGCAGTTAATGATGTAGTTCCATTTCCTGGATCTAATCCAATTTTCCATTTCTTTTTTGTATTTACATGAGAAATGAGAAATTCTATGTATTCATATAATCCATAGAAATTCTTTATATAGCCTAATGAGTCCCAATTTGCATATCTTATAGGAATTTCAAGAAGACTCTTATAAAAAGATGGATTAACAGGAATTCCATTTTTATCAAATATTTTCAATCCATTATATTCAGGAGGATTATGACTTGCTGTTATAATAATACCACCTGTATAATATCTAGCATAAAATGCAATTGCAGGTGTAGGAGCTAAGCCAATAAGTATTGAATTAGATCCTCCTATACAAATTCCATTTGCTAAACAACTAGCTAATAAAGGAGAAGTTAAGCGAACATCGTGACCAATTATATATTCACCTTTTTCAATACTTGATATTGCTATTCCAATTTTCATACATAATTCTGGAGATATTTCACTTATGGCTAATCCTCTAATTCCAGAAGAAGTTATGATTTCTTTCATAAGATAGATATTTAAAAAATTGAAATTTATTTTTAATTATTGTTGTTGAGCTGTTACTAATATTTGTGGAGCTTCTAATAGTTTACTTTTTCTAACTTCTAATTTCTTCAATGGATATATTTTCTTTGCTTCATTATAAATTTCCGAAGCTATCTTACCTAGTACTAATTGTTGAGCAAGCTCATCATAAAGCAATTGTCCATCTTTTTTTGCAACAATTTCTTCCATTATTTTTCTTATTGCATGTGCCTGTGATGTTTTTGCTCTTGCTGCAGTAATTGCAATTATACTAATTCGCATCTTATAGCCATCTTTTGAAGTAATATTAAATATACCATCTATTCGTGTTGTTCCTCTTCTAACAAGACTTCTTAAATAATCTCTAGCAAAATCATGACCAAAAAACATAGTATAGGCTTTATCACCTTCAACTTTAATTATTTTAAAATATAACTTAATATAAAGCTGAGAAATTGACTCAGTTATATCATAAAGAGTGGTTTCAACAACTCTACCAATAAGTTTTTGTGGAGAATCTGCAATAGTTTTTCCTATTTCAAGATTTCCAAATGAAGGAGGTGCTATGATAGTATACCATTTCTTTTGTCTCCACTTTTCTTTTAATTTTGTTGATGGTTGTTTAGAGGACATATTTATTTTTCCCTCATTACAAAATATAAAACCTCAATATAAACTTTAATTAATTCAGCAAAACTCTTTTAAAATTTTTCCTGCTAAGTTTATACAACTTAATAAATCATCTATAGTTCTTAAAAATGATGGAATATCATCAGTAGATAAAACCTTTATTATTAAGAAAGAGTTCTCTACACTTACTTGTATATTAGTATTAACAGGAATTTCATAATTGTCTGGTGCTATAGATTTCTCTATTATTTTTGCTATTTTTTCATTTTTACATGGGAATTTAATTAGTAATTCTAGTTTCAGGTTTTATCACCTGAGATTCTTCTATTAATTTATTAAGATATTCAAGAAATTCTTCTTCTTTCCCTATAGGTATTTGTGCACCAGCTGCAATACTATGTCCTCCACCTATACCATTAAACTTTTTAGCTGCTTCTTTGATTAAAAGACCAAGATTTATACCTTTATTTACTAACTCTATTGTAGCTCTTGCAGAAACTTTAACAAAATTTTTAGATTTAGAAAAACCAATAATAGGTTTATCTAGTGAAAATGGTTTACCCCCATATAACATAGAAATTAAGGGACCAATCATTTTTTCATCAATAATATCTTCTCCAAAAACTGCTTGTACATGTGATAGTATTTTTATAGAATTATTATGAGAATTCAACCAGTCTATATAATATGATAGTTTTTGTCTATATTCATGAAGAACTTGTTTAAGTTCACTTAATGCTTTATCTCTATCACCTAAGCAAATTGAAATTCCAAGACCATATTTATTCATTCTTCCACAAGCATTTATTGATGATGAAAATTCTCTTGCATCATATAGAGGAGAATCTTTTGATTCATTAGGAAATATATAGACTGTTCCTATGATTTTTTCTGCTTCTTTACTAGAAAATCCAAGAGATATTAGATATTTTATTAATCCACTTACTAATAATCTAATTTCTTCATTTGATAAATCAGATACAGTTTTCCAACTACCATCTGGTTTCTTTGGCTCTATACCAAGATTCTTAATAAATTTAAGACAAGCTCCTTCATTACCAGTTAAACCAGGTAAGTAGGGTTCTATAGTATTTGCTAAACATTGTATAATTGGTCTAGATTCAAAACCATGTAATTTCAAACCTAATTTTTTCTTTAATAAGCCAGATTTTTCTGCATCTTGAGAGATTTTTTCATTAAGACCAATAAGTGAGTTTTTTTCACCTTTATCCTGAAGATCTCCAAGAGCGCCAACAATTGCAATTTGTGATAAGTGAACATTTTTCTCATCTATTTCTTTAGCTAAAAGATAAGCTAAACCAGAAGATGAAATATCTTTTCCACCATCGAATCCAAAATAGTGTGGATTAATTTCATTTTCTAGTTCAGGTGATTCTGGTTGGTGATGATCTATAATAAAAATATTTTTTTCCTTAATAGACTCTATAAGAGTTTTTTGACCACTCCCCATATCGCTAAATACTATATAATTATAATCCAAAGATTTTATCTCACTTATAACTTCATGATCTAATTGATTAACTATTCTTATGTGAGGAAAATATCCTAATTCAAATAATGATTTAAGAATTATACTTCCTGAAGCTATTCCATCTGCATCATAATGAGATATAATTAGTATCTTTTCTTCTTTTGGTATTTTTTTAATATTTTCTACAACAGAATGAATTTTATTAAATAATGTAATTTCTGACAAGGAGACTTTCCCTTATTATATTATTTTGATAGTATAGAGACTTTTTCTGGTACATATTTCCAGTCAGGAGGCAGTCTACCGATAGATATGTAATATTTGGCAAGTCTATTTATCTTAGATTCTATAAGCTGTAAACCTCTTTTTGAACTCATATCTTTTGGATGTTCTTCTAAATGTCTTCTAACTCTACTAGCACGTTTTATTAAATTTTGTAAGTCTTCTGGTATTGCAGGTAATAACTTTCTTTCTTCTAAAATCTCACATATTTTTTTACCTGTTATTTGCTTAACTAAAGGAATACCATATTGATCTCTAAGGATAATACCAATTTGAGAAGGAGGAATTCCTTTTTTTGCAAGTTCTACTACTAGTGATTCTACTTCTTCTGGTGTATACTTAACCCACTTACAAACACTTGTTATTGGTCTAGTAGAATGTGACTTTCCCTTTCTCTTACTTTTCTTCAAATATTCTCACCCACATCTGATCTTCTTTTGCCCTAAAGGACGAAGATTCCTCTCATCTATTCGAATTTACATCTATCATCTGAGAGGCATTCAGGGATCGAGTCCCCACATCTATTTTGTTCATGTGGTTGCCAATCCTGCATCCATGGGCTTGGGGCAACCACGAAAACACCAATACAAAAGAGTTTATAAGCTTTTCTACTTACTCCCGTCTTGAAAGACAAAACTTTCAGTTGTAAACTGTTATTTAAGGTTTAGCAATATTACTTATGTACCATAATCCAAATTTTCTGAAAGCAATTCCACGATGTGAAAACTTATCTTTCTCTTCAGGTAATAGTTCAGAAAATGTACGACCATTAGAATTGTCAGGAATGAAAATTGGATCAAAACCAAATCCATAAGAACCACGTGCTTCATTTGATATATTTCCATAACAAATACCACAAAATAATATTGGTTTAACATTAGGAGAACAATAACCAACAACACATTTAAATAATGCTCTTCGATCTGAGATATTTTGCATTAATTTTAGTATACCATCACATCCTAATTTCTTATAAACATAGGAAGAAAAAGGTCCTGGAAAACCATTAAGTTTTTTTATAAAAAGACCTGAATCTTCAATTATTAATTCACTTTTTAATTTCTTCATGGCATATAATGCTGAATATTTTACAATTTTTTCAAGAGAATTAGATTGAATTTCTAATTTTTTTATGTTTGATTTTCTTAAGCATATACCAAATTGTGATAAAATTCGATTTGCTTCTTCTACTTTATGATCATTACTAGTTATAAAGTATATTTCATGAATGTCTATCACCTTCTACATATCTTCCTCTTTTTCTTATTTCAATTACTCTCTTCAATACATCATTAGCTTCATCTAACATTATTTCTTTATATCCAATAATAAAACTATCATAAGCAAATTCTGAAAATTCATAGTATAAACTCTCAATGGCTCTTCGCATTAAATGAATATCTACACCTCTAGCTTCAATATCTTTTGTATAACCCCCTAGTCCAAAATCTATAAAGAATATCATATCATTTTGTAGTAACATATTTGAAGTTGTTAAATCACCATGAACAATACCACCCTTATGTAATAAACCAACTAATCTTCCTATCTCTATAAAGATTTTTCTCATGTACTCTCTATCCATTTTTGGAATTAAATTTTTTAATTGCGGACCTTTGATAAAGCTCATAATTATTTGTGTATTACTTAAATCAACATCATATACAATTGGTGTAGGAACACCAAGTCTTCTTGCATCTGAAAGAAGTTTAGCTTCTAAACTTGTTCTATGTATACGTATATATTTATCTAGTTCAGGATTTCGATAAGATTTACTTTTTCTTCGTTTTATTACTACTTCTCTATTCATCCATATACTCTTATAAAGTTCAGCTTCAGCTCCTTTTTTTATTAGTATTTCTTTCTCCATGGTATTTCAACCTCATCAAGACGCCATCTCTGTCTTATAAAACTTGACTCTATTGGTATGGTGATATTTTCTTTATATGCTAAATAACCTGTCCAAGCAATCATAGCACCATTATCTCCAGCAAGTTCAGGAGGAACAACATGAAATCTTACTGAATGCTCTTCACAAACTGATTTTAGAATTCTTTGTAAACGTAAACTTCTTGCAACTCCTCCTGTAAGAAGTAAAGAGGTTTTTTCTGTATGTGCTAAAGCTCTCTCTGTTACTTCTGCTAACATACCATAAGCTGTTTCTAATAAGCTCATACTTAAATCACATGGATCATACTTTCCAATATATTTTATTGCTGTTGTTAATAAGCCAGAATATGAAACATCTTGTCCTTTTACTACATATGGTAGATGAATAAAATTTTTTCCTTTATCTGCTAAAGCTTCAAGTTTTGGAACACCAGGATGAGGTAAGCCTAAATGTCTAGCAAAAACATCAAGACAATTTCCTAAGGCAATATCTAATGTCTCTCCAAATATCCTATATCTTCCATCTGAAAAAGCTGAAATTATAGTATTTCCACCAGAAACATAAACTACCAAAGGATCTTCTTCCTTAGTTACTAATCTTCCTATTTCTATATGAGCAACACAATGATTTACTGGAATTAGTGGTTTATTTATTAATAATGCAATTGCTCTTGCAATTGTAGCACCAGTCCTAAGACATGGACCTAATCCTGGACCTAATGATATAGCTACACCATCTATATCATAAATAGAGATTTTTGCTTCTTCTAAGGCCTTTTTTATTACAGATAATGCTTTTTGTGAATGATGCTGACTTGCTTCTCTTGGATGTATTCCTCCAGAAGGAGGAATATATTCAGATTTTACATTTGATAATATTTCTCCATCAGATGTTACAATACCACAACCAAAAGTATGAGCAGTAGATTCTATACCAATTATATAGACTTTCATAAACTATACCTTAAAATAAAATAAAAATTTAACGAATAAATATTGTATATCCACAATATCCACAAGCCCATCTTGGAACTGGCTTTGTATGTTTAGCCATAAATCTTCCACATCTTGAACATACTTTATTCTTTGGTTTTATTGTTCCTGTAGAGTAATCAAATTCATAAAGTTCATGTGGTTTTGTTTTCTTTGCCATCATCTCACCTATTTACCTATTAATTTTTTACGTTCTTCTCTTGGTAAATTTCTTAATTGTATATATTTTGGCTCTATTTTCTTTCCATATTCAGCATCATTATAGATATGAACTCTACACTTTGAAACATTGGTTCCAAATGATGTTAAACAACTTCTTACAAAAAGACAATCTACTGGAACTTTAAAGAAATCTGCTAAGATTTTCCTCAAAGTATCTCTACTTGGAGTACCCTTTGCAACTATTTCTACTTCAACTTCTCTTCGTGGTATAACAGGATTATATCTATCACTTATTAAAGAAATTTGTATGTTTTCTGAAGACATATAGATCAAGAAATTTGAAAGAAAACACCTTTTTTAGCTTATCGGTAATTAATTGTATCATATATTAATAATTTATCTTAATTAAAATTGCAAATTTAATTAATTTTTAATAAAATAAATAATTCTTTTAAAAAATTTTTAATTAAAAACGAAAAAAATATTAATAAGTTTAACTCAGTTCTTTGGATTAGTGAAAAATTATGTATGAAAAAAATCCATATGAAATGGCTTTAGAACAATTGAACAAATGTGCAAAAATAATGAATTTAGATCCAAATGCACATGAAATTCTTAAATATCCAAAGAGAGTTTTATGTGTATACATTCCTGTAAGAATGGACAATGGTACAATAAAAGTATTCAAAGGTTTTAGATCTCAGCATAATGATGCCTTAGGACCATTTAAAGGAGGAATACGATATCATCCAAATGTAACAATGGAAGAAGTTATAGCATTATCAATGTGGATGACATGGAAGTGCTCATTAGTAGGACTACCATATGGTGGAGCAAAAGGAGGAGTTGTTTGTAATCCAAAAGAAATGAGTATTGGAGAAATAGAAAGATTATCAAGAGGATACTTCTATGCAATATCAAGAATTATAGGTCCAGAAATAGACATTCCTGCAGGAGATGTAAATACTTCAAGTAGAGAAATGGCATGGTTCATGGATGAATATAGCAAATGGAAAGGATATAATGTATTTGGAACTGTTACAGGTAAGCCTGTAATTATAGGTGGATCAGAAGGAAGGACTGAATCTACTGGACTTGGTGTTGCTATAGTAGGAAGAGAAGCTGCAAAGAAGTTAAATATTGATTTAAAAAATGCAAAAGTAATAGTACAAGGATTTGGAAATGTAGGTTATTATTCAGCATATTTCATGGAAAAACTAGGTTGTAAGATTGTTGGAATAAGTGATTCAAAAGGAGGAATTTACAATAAAGATGGTCTTTCAGTTGATGCTGTCTTAGAATTTAAGAAGAAGACTGGAAGTGTTGTTAACTATCCTGGAGCTGAAGTTGTAAGTAATGAAGAATTACTAGAAAGAGAATGTGATATACTTATTCCAGCAGCTCTTGAAAATCAAATAACTGAAAAGAATGCTAATAGAATAAAAGCAAAATTAATATTAGAAGGTGCAAATGGACCTACAACACCTGAGGCTGATGATATACTTCATAAGAGAGGAGTCATGGTAGTACCTGACATATTAGCAAATGCTGGAGGTGTTAGCGTATCATACTTTGAATGGGTTCAGAATTTACAAGGATATTATTGGAGTAAAGAAGAAGTATTTGATAAACTTGATAAATTACTAGTAAAAGCTTTTAATAGAGTTTATGAAACTTATCGTAATTATGATGTAGACATGAGAATGGCAGCATATATTTGTGCAATAAGTAGAGTAGTTGATGCAATGAAAACAAGAGGTTGGATTTAAACTCTTTCAAACTTATTAAGAATTTCATATAATTTTATTTTTTTCTCTTCATTATTTATTACAATAACCATTCCTTTATCCATTAAACCATAAATTATGAATGAATTAATTGGTGAAAATATAATAGCTGGTAATGCCAATAAATCTTCCTCCCCTTCAACATATATCATTAATTTTTTCTGAGAATTTAATGCATTTTTTATAATCTCTATAGCTTCATCTGATAAATGACCTGCTGGATTTTTTATACATATATCAGGATTAATATTCAATTGAAAAGGTAATCTTTTACTTTTCTTATCAAATATTCCAATATCTGGAATATAGTTATATTTAATAAATGCTGAAAGTACATAATCACCAACAATTATAACTTTAGGAGGACTTCTATCCTTAATTAAATTTAAGACATAAACTACATTATTATCAATATTATTCTCAAGTAAAAGACCAAGAGGTTTGGATAATTCTGAACGAAGTTCTTCAGGAAGTCTTAAAAGACCCAAATATAACCCTCTTAACGTACCTTTATAGCATATCTTCCTGGTCTTTTAGCATTTATTATTTCAGCTAAAGCAGAAGAAGTATCAAGTATTATTATTAAACCTTCCCAATCTTCAGTTAAATCAGTTCCACCACATATTGGACATTTTGTTTCATCTTCACTTAATATATATTTACATTTTCTACATACAAATTTAATTGAGGAAGGCTTATCTTTTCTCATTATTACTTACCTTCTTTTTTAATTTCTTTTGTAGACTTCTTAATATCTTCTTCTATCCAAGCGATTGCACCAAGAAATGGTTGACGCATTGTTAAACCTATTTTACTACTACGAGATGGTCCTGAACTTAAGCTTACAGTTACTATTCTTGCTCTTACTATCATTCCTTTTTCCAATACACGATGTGTTTCCTTTCCTATTAATGCACCACGTTTTTCATCATATGTTATAAAGTCATCCATAATTTGAGAGATATGAAGTAAACCATCAATTGGTCCAATTCTAACAAAAACACCAAAATCAGTTACATCAACTACTTCTCCCTCAATTACTTCCTGAAGAACAGGAACAAAGACAAGAAGATCAAATGTTACTTTATGATAAACTCCACCATTACCAGGTAAAATTTTTCCAACTTCTGAAACTTTTACATTTAGAACAGCAATTACAATTCCAAGTTCACGAGAAACTGTTCCTTCGTATGTAGCTCTTAGTACTTCAGTAGCTACAACTTCTAAAGGATTATCAAATTTATCTGGTGGTATTCTAACTACATCACTAACTTGTAAAAGTTTGAACATTATTAATCACCAGATTAGCTTATAGTAAACAACAAAATATTAGTATATAAATCTATCAATTATTAATACTAATGTTTTACTTAAGTAATTCAATCTAATTGAAGTCTTTTATCCTTTAGATATATTGTTGTAAGACCTAATTCCTTTAATCTTTTTCTTAATAGAAAGTCTGAAGTTGCAACAATATAACCTTTATCTTTTGCAATATGAATAATCTTATCATCAATACTTCCAGCAACTGGTGGATCTTTTTCTATTTTAAATTTTTTACAAAGATCTAATGCAAGCTTAGCAAATTTTCTCTCTTTATTATTACCTTTAGTTAATAATTTTTCAAGTTCTTTTTTAATACTTTCTATAATGATTATATTACTAAATCCAAGTTCTCTTAACTGAGATATTAAATCAAAAGGTTCAGAAACAGCATAAATTATAATATTTGTATCAAGTAAAACTGGTTTATCGTACAATACCATATCCAATAAGTCTCCATCTGTTAGAAATAAGTCTACTTATGGCGACACGCATACCAGGTTCAGCACATAAAGGACGTTTAAGTACTAGATGTACTTCATCCTTACGAACTGATGTTACTACTCCTAACGTTACTGCAGGTCCTACTACTAACATTAAGTTCTCTTTTACTTTTATTTCTTCAACTTTCTTTAAATCTTTTGTACCAACAACACGTTCTAATAAGAAATACTCTATAGATATTTCATTCTGAACAGGAGGAAGTGTTCCTGGTTTTCCTGCAATATTACCAACAAGACTATCTGCTTTTGTAATATAAGGATCTAAGTATGTACCAACACCTACTAAACCACCAGGACCTACTTCTTCAAATGATTGCCCTCCAGCCATTAGACTTGCAACATATGTATATATTGGTTCATAGTATGTTTTTCCTGCTTGTTCTACTTTTAAGCCAGGACGAATTTCTATTTCATCACCTACTCTTAATCTCCCTTGTATAAGAGAACCTCCAATTACTCCACCTTTTAGATCCTTTGGGATAGTACCAGGTTTATTTACATCAAATGATCTTGCGATATATAGTCTAGCAGGTTTTGTTGGATCTCTATGAGGTGTTTTTATTCTTTCTTCTAATGTTTGAATAAGATAGTCTATATTTGCTCCATATAAAGCAGATATAGGAATAATAGGAGCATCTTCTGCTATCGTTCCCTTTATAAATGAAAGTATTTGTTTATAATTTTCTAAAGCTTTTTGCTTATCTACTACATCTATTTTATTTTGAACAATTACTATATTCTTTATTCCAATTATTTCTAAAGCAACAAGATGCTCTCTGGTTTGTGGTTGAGGACATTCTTCATTAGCAGCAATTACTAATATTGCACCATCCATTAATGCTGCACCTGATAACATTGTAGCCATAAGACTTTCATGACCTGGTGCATCTACAAATGAAACTTTTCTTAAGAAGATTGTTTTAATGTTATGTACTGGACAAATTTCCTTTGTAGTATAGCACTCAGGAGGAGGACATTCAGGACATTTTCTAAAAGTAGTATCAGCATAACCTAACTTTATAGTTATACCTCTCTTTAACTCTTCACTATGACGAGCTGCCCATACACCACTTAATGCTGCTACAAGAGTTGTTTTTCCATGATCTACATGTCCAGTAAGACCAATATTACATTCTGGTTGCTTATTTTCACTCATTCTTTTCCTCCTTTATAACCATGTTTATTTGTACAATGTCTTCTGTTATTGTATTTCCTCTTACTAGTTTTCTTCTTCTTTCTCCTTTCTTTTTAGGATGATAGCCAGGAGGACCAGAGAGTAATGCATATTTCTTAACACCACCAGGTACATCAGGACGCATAGGAATTCCGCTTTTATCACTTCCACCAGTTATAACAAGTTTCTTATTTGGATAACCAAATGGTGTTCCATCAATAGAATCACCTATCTTTAATCCAATAAGAGACTGTGCTAGTTCGTCTTTAACTACTACTGTTTTTGATGTTCCATCTTCTGGATTAGATATTACTAACTTAAACTCTACCAACTAGATCACCATTTTAGTTTTAAAATCAATTAAGATACTACTTATAATTAATTCTTTCGTAGTACTAAATTTTAATAATTTCATTACTTAATCGCATTTTCAGTATTTTATCAAGTAATTCTAGTTCTTCTTGAGATAATCTATCTCTAAATTTTTCCTTTAATAAAAATATATCATTATCACTTACATAAACATAAAGTATTTCTCCTTCTTTAACTTGCCTACCTACCATAAAATCACCTTTAACTGAAATTGCTACTCTATCACCTTTCTTTGCTTCACTTAGATTATTTCCATGTTCTTGTATTTGCATAATTTCTCCTATAATTTCACCATTTTCTTTCATTAATGGATAACCTGGCTTAATAGTTCCAATTAGGACTTCAACACCAAATATGGGAGGATCACTTCTTCTAAATACATATCCAGGAAGTACTCGTATAGCTCCAGGAAGAGTAATTTTACTAAATTCTTTTGTTTGCAACTCTTCTACTGTTTTTGAATACCATGCTTTAAAGTTATCAATAACATGATATATTACATTACTAACAAATATAGGAATGTTTCTACTTTTACTCTCTATTTCTGCTTCCTCAGTTATATCAACATTAAATCCTAATATTGCACCAAGTTCTGGTCTTTTTCTCTTAACAATTGTAGCTTCTATTATGTCTTTTTTGCTAATTGGTCCAATATCAGATATTCTAATAGGTATACCTGAATTTTTAAGAAATCTAGTAAGTGCTTCTAGTGATCCTAATGTATCTGCTTTTACAATTACACCATCTACATCTGATGTAAATTTTATTTCTTCAATTTCTTCTTTAATTTTATTTTTAATAATTTCAAGAGATTGTTCATCACTAACTACAGCTATAGGAGCACCTCCTATAGCTTTTTCAAGATTAGGTGCAACAATCTTTACACCAGCAGCAGCTACTACTTTATCAACAATAAGGAATTTATCTTCAGGATCTCTCATTTCATCCAATGGTTTTGGAAGTAAAAGAGCTCTTACTTTTGTTATTATTGGACCTTCAATTCCACCAACAACAATAGTATCACCTTTTTTTATAATTCCATCATATAAAATAACATCTATTGTTGTACCAAGTCCAGCTTCTTCTTTTTTCTCTAGTATAACTCCTTTTCCAGGACCTTCAGTAGTCATTAAGCGAGTTTTTAAATATTGCTGTGCTAAACCACATAGAATTGCAAGAAGTTCTGGAATACCCTCACCTGTAACAGCACTTGTTGGAACAATAGCAACAGTTCTTGTAAAATCTCTTATTCTATCATATCTATCAGAAGAGAAACCAAATCTTGCTAATTCACCAACAATTCTATAAATCAATTCATCTAATCTTGATCTAACATATGGTTCTTGCATTTTATATGATTCAATAAATGGTTTATTTGGATGTGGTTTCCATCCATCTATTCTATCTATTTTATTTGCAGCAACAACAAAAGGAGTTCTCTTTGATTTAAGTATTTCAATACATTCTTCTGTTTGTTTTTCAACTCCTTTTAATATATCAACAACTAAAATAGCAATATCAGAAACAGCTCCTCCTCTAACTCTCAAATTTGAAAATACTTCATGACCAGGTGTATCAATTACTAATAATCCAGGAATTTGAAGTTTAGTCTCAAAGTTTTTTATAATAGATTTACAATAATTTACAATTACACTCATAGGTAGGAAACTAGCACCTATATGTTGGGTTTGCCACTGCCTTTTAAGCAGTCATGGCCCCAACTTCTCTTGCCATAACAGCTGTTCCTCTTATCTTATCTAACAAAAGTGTCTTCCCAACATCAACATGACCTAATACTGTAACAATAGGTTGTCTTAATGGCATCCCTACCCCCATGATATAGAAAAAGTAAAAAGTTTATACGTTTTTCTTAAAAACTAAAAAACAAATTTCTCATCAGTACGTGAATATTTTAAGAATTCTTTAAAGAATATAGATAACTCTCTATTTGCACTCTCTAGAGAATCTGATGCATGAATTATATTCATACTTTTTGAACATGAAAAATCTCCTCTTATTGTACCTGGAGGAGCTTCTTTTGAATCTGTTGGACCAATCATTTTACGCATAACAGAAACTGCACTTTCTCCTTCTACAGCCATTACTACAACAGGTGCAGATGTTATGAAATTAATTAAATCATTAAAAAATGGTTTATCTTTATGAATAGAATAAAGCTTCTCTGCTTCCTCTCTAGATAAATGTATCATTTTCATTCCTACAATTTTTAAACCCTTTTTTTCAATTCTAGATATAATTTCTCCAATAAGACCTCTAACTACAGCATCTGGCTTTATCATTACAAAAGTTCTTTCTATCATTTAGCTTCCCCAGAAGCCCACTTAAAGTCTTTAGGATTTCTCTTTAATTTAAGCATATTTTTTCTACATTTACTTGAGCAAAAACGAAGAATAGTACCATCATTTTTAACATAAATCATTCCTGTACCAGGCTCAATTTCTTTATTACAAAAAGAACACTTAAAGATTCTTACCATTTTTATTTCCCTTTTTATCTTGGTACTAGCTTCTTAGCTTCTCTTTCTGTTTCTCTTAACATTAATATATCTCCTACTCTTACAGGACCTTTTACATTTCTTGTAAGTATTCTTCCCTTATCTTTTCCTTCTAGTACTCTTACTCTTACTTGTATAACTTCACCAGTTGCTCCAGTTCTTCCTATTATTTGAATAACTTCAGCAGGATAGGCTTCACTTGTTTCACTACTCATATTCTATCACTTTTATGTTTAATTCTTATTTGCTTTTATTTTTTCTGTACTTCTTCTGACTTTTTCTTCTTTGGTTTTTCTTCTGGTTTTGTTTCCTTTGGTTTTTCTTCTTCTTTTGGTTTCTCTTCTGGTTTTGCTTCTGGCTTTGGTACTTCAGCAGTTGTACCTTTTCTTATTTCATTTACTTTTGCTATTATTTCATCCATTAATGGTTTAGCCTTACCAGGATCAATAATTACTACTGATGATGCTGCTACTTCAATTCCTGCACATTGACCAAGTCTAGCTTTTGAATCTACATAGGTATAAGGAACTTTCTTCTCATCAGCAAGTAAAGGTAGATGTGCTACAATCTCTTGTGGATCTACATCTTGAGCTATTACAAGGAATTTTGCAAGTCCTCTTTCTACAGCTTTTGTGGATTCATTTACTCCTCTTTTTACTTTTCCAGACTCAGCTGCTAATTTTATACATTCATATGTACGTTCCATTAATTCTTTAGGTACATCAAATCTTACATATATAGGTTTTTTTGACATATATCCCTCGACCTCTCATTGTTCATTTAATTAGTAGGAAAAACAAAGACAGAAGGGTTTATGAGTTTTTCGGTTTTAATCATGTGTATAATAACCCTCTATTTTATTATCTTTTTTATATATCTTAACAAAACCAAATCTATAAAATTGAAAAACATTAGGTAAGTCTTCATTTAATATATTTTTATCAACTATACCATTAACTATACTTCCATCATGCATTATTACAGATAATTCAATACCGTATGGTAACCATTGAATTATTGGTGCATTTATCTTTTTTGCTTCTTCTATACTTTCACTTACATATATACAAGTTGATGAAGATAATAATTTTACATTAAATAAATTCATAAGACGAAATATCATTCCTAATTTCATATTAGATAAATCTCTTAATGAAATAAATACAGTATTATTTGAAGGTCCTATAGTGTAGATTATATTGCCAAATTCTGGATGATCTGGATGTAAAGGTAATTTTGCTTTAAATTCTTTTGTTAATCCTTGAATTTCTAATTTAACAGGATCTGGAATGAAAACAAATCTCTTAGCTATAGGATCTAGTAATTTTCTATTTATTGCTTCAATATTATCCCAACTAATAGTAGCTTCAGATGGTTTAATTCCTACTTCAAGAATTAATCGTCTAATAGTTTCAGGAAGAAAACCTCTTTTCCTTAAAGCAGCAATTGTTCCTAATCTTGGATCACTCCAATCTTTAAATAAACCCATCTCTATTCCTTGACGCATTTTTGATTTGCTTAATATAGTACCTTCTATTTTTAATCGCCCATAATGTATAACTTCAGGATAGTTCCACTTAAAGTAGTTATATAGATAGATTTGTCGTTGTGTATTAATTTCATGTTCTTTTCCACGTAAAATATGAGTAATACCCATTAAATGATCATCAATTCCACATGCAAAATTGTAAAGAGGCCATACTTTATATTTTTGTCCTTGAAGAGGATGAGGTTTTGTATCTATACGCATAGCAGGCCAATCTCTAATAGCTGGATTTGGATGATTTAAATCAGTTTTTATTCTCATTACAGCTTCTCCTCTTTTAAAAAATCCACTTAGCATATCTTCCCATCTTTTAAGTTGCTTTTCTACAGGTAAATCTCTACAAGGACATGGTCTACAAGAATTAACTAATTTCCGAAATTCTTCTGGTGGACAAGTACAAATATATGCCCCACCAATTTCTATTAGTTTTTCAGCATAATCATAGTATATAGGTAATCTCTCAGATTGTATATATTCTTCATGCCAATTTACTCCAAGCCATTTTAAATCTTCACGAATTGCATCATAAGCTTCAAGCATAGGTGGTTTAACTGAAGGAGAAGTATCCTCAAATCTTAATATGAAAATACCATGATAGATTTTTGCATACTCATCATTAAGTATTGCTGCTCTTGCATTTCCTAAATGTATAGCAAAATCAGGATTTGGTGCAAATCTTACACGAATTCTTTCATACTTATCAACATTAGGAAGAGGAGGAAGAACATGTTCTTCCTTCTTTGGTTTTTCTTTTGTTAGACTTATACCAAGAGATTTAGCCAAGTTTTGTTGCTCTAATAAACTCATAGAATTTATTTCTGAGATAATAGATTGAGTAATTTTTGAAACTTCTTGTATCATTAACTTTAATTCTGGTCTTTCAGATAGAATCTTACCTATTACTGCTTTGAATTCAGCCTTACCACCATATTTTATAGCATTCATTAAAGCATGCTTTTTTATCAATAATATTATTTCATCAGAAATCATATTCTTGTCACTACTTTACTCTAGAAATTACATATCTTGCTAATTCAATAAGATCATTTTTTGCTTCAGAATTTGGAAATATAGATAATGAGGAAATTGCTAAATCAATATGAAATTTTGCTTTATTTAATACATATTCATCTATTTTTTCATTTCTTATATAATTAAGTATTAAGGTAATATCTTCATTGGAAACATTTTTCTTACCTAATATACTAATTACTTTATCTCTTAATGATGAGTTTAATAATTTTATTACAAAAAGAGTTTTCTTTCCTTCTCTTATATCACTCCCAATTGGCTTTCCAAGAATTTCTTCTTTTGATATAAGTCCTAGATAATCATCAAAAATTTGAAAGCCTATTCCTAAATTTTTACCATAATTTCCTAGAGCTTCTACCATTTCTTCACTTCCACCACCCAATATGGCACCAATTTTTGCACTTGCTTCAAATAAAGCACCAGTCTTCTTATATATCATAGTCATATATTCTTCCTCTGAAACATTATTTTTTCTTTCAAAAGACATATCCATACTTTGACCTTCTGATATTGTTATAGTAGTTTTTGCTAGTATTTCAGCTACTTTTACTATTTTTTCATAATCACCTTTCATAGATAAAAGTATATGAAAAGCTTTAGCAAATAATAAATCACCTGCAAGTATAGCCATTGGAATGCCCCATATTGTATGAACTGTAGGTACACCTCTTCTTAATAAATCATTATCCATAATATCATCATGAATAAGTGTAAAGTTGTGTAATACTTCTATGGCAATAGCTGCAGGAATAACATAGTTAATATCTCCACCAACTATTTCACATGATTTCATTACAAGAAATGGTCGTAATCTTTTACCTCCATGACTTGGAAGATGTAATGCTGCTTTATAAAGTTCATCAGTTCCATTAATATAGTCTTTTATTAGTGGATCAAGTAATGATGAAACTTTTTTAAGTTTTTCCTCTATCAATTCCTCTCACCTTTAAATTTCTTTGAATAATCCAATTAAGTAATTCTCCTTTTATAACAATCGGTACTGATTTTAATTGCTTAATATTTTTACATCCTGTTAGTAAGAGTATAATTTTAAGCTCATTAATTAAGTTTTGCAAATATTCTATTACCATTTCGCTACTAGATATAGCACATAATAGTAATGGTCTAGCAATTCCTACTAAATCTGCTCCAAGAGCTATGGATTTTGCTATATGAAGACCATTTCTTATTCCACCAGAAGCAATTATAGTTATTTTAGGATTTAAAGATACAACTTCACAAATACTCATAGCAGTAGGTATACCCCAATCCCAAAGAGTTTCAGCAATTTTAGATTTACTCAAATCTCCTGTTTGTAATGCATGATAATATTCTACTGCAGCCCAACTTGTACCTCCTGCTCCTGCAATATCTATAGCATATATGCCAGTATCAATTATTTTTTCTGCAACTTCTTTAGAAATTCCACAACCAACTTCCTTAACAATAATTGGAACTTTAATATGTTTAGATAAATCACGAATAGCATCAAGTATTCCCTTAAATCTTGTATCACCACCAGGCTGAACTAATTCTTGTAATGGATTTAAGTGTATAGCTAAAGCATCTGCATTTAACATAGAAATTGCTTTTTCAGCATATTCTATGAAATTTTTTTGTAAAAGTTGAGCTCCACCTATATTAGCAATAACAACTAAATCACTTGCTACTTCTCTCACAATAGTAAAAGTATCTTGAAATTGAGGATTTTCAATAGCAATTCTTTGACTCCCTACACACATCCCAATACCAATTTTACTAGCTGCCTTAGCAAGATTTTCATTTATCTTTTTTGCTTCTGGTGTACCTCCAGTCATTGCTGATATTATTATTGGTGCTGAAATTTTCTTTCCAAGAAATGATATAGAAGTATCAATTTCTTCTAAATTAAGTTCTGGTAAAGCACAATGTACTAATTCTACATCATCAAAATGAGTACTCTTCCTAAAAGAGACATCGTATTTTTTACATATAAATAAATGAGAATTTTTTCTATCAAATATCAATCCTTATCAACCTCTGTACCTATATTTTCTTCTCCTAATAATAATTTAGTAAGCATTCCAAAACGAGTTATATTGAATATTATAGCTTTTCTTCCACCACTAGCAATATAATTTTTTATTTCTAATAATTTATTTACCATACCACCTGTAACATCAATTTGATTTACTTTTATTTTTGGAATAATATTTTCTATTTCACTTAATCTTACTTTATGTAAAATCTTATTATCTAATATTATACCATCAACATCAGTTCCAAAAGCTAAAGTTTTTGCATTAAACTCTTTTGCAAGAAAGGAAGCGATTTTATCTCCAGATAGAATTCTTACATCTTTTTCACTTAGTATTACATCTCCACCAATGATAGGTATTAAGTTATTATTAAGTGAATATTCAATTGGTTTAATAAAAGAATTTAGTTCACCATTAGAGAGAATAAAAGAACTTGAAGAATTAATAGGAAAAACAGGAAGTTTATATTTAATAAAATATGAAGTAATGATTTCTGTAAGAGTTAACATAGCAGAATGTATTTCAGCTACTCCTATACTTGAAATTATCTTACCATTATGAATATACTTATTTGCAATAAAGTGTCCAAAAGAACCTCCACCATAAACTATAATAATAGATGGAAGTTTCTTAATACTAGAAAGTTCAAAAGCTATATTTTCAATTACTTTTATATTAGCAGTAAGTGGAGATTTTTTATCAGTTATAGCACTACCTCCAAGTTTTATTACAAAATCAACATTATTCAATTTCTCTCACTCCTATATCAGTAAAATCAAAACTCTGATAATTTTTATATAAAAAATTTCTTGGTACTAATATTATACTTCCAGTAATATCACCTGCTACAATCATTTTCACACCATAGGAATTTTTAACTATTGGTAATGATTTTGGCTTTATCAAATTAAATATACATAAGATCATAGACTCTATATTCATTAAATTACCAAGTCTTTCTGTCATTCCATCTCTAATTGCTTTTCCACCTTCTATAGCAATATGTCCTATGGTATGTACTAAAGGATTATAAAGTTCTGGAAAATTATTTTCAAATTTCCTTATTAATCTATAAGAAGACTTCTTCTTGTTTTTTATATTAATAAGAAGAGAGGCATTAATTTTTCCATCAATAGAAATGATTCCCTCATTTTTCCTACATATCGTAAATCCACCAGATAATGATGTAAGAGCTCTAAAAAATATAATTAAAGCAGAATTTTTTAATTTATTAATGAAAAAAGTAATATCATTTTCAATTTCTTCTATTCCTATTATATAAAATAGAGAAGTAAGAGCAAAAAAATCATTAACTGGATTAATATTAATTTCAAGAAATATTCCTTTCTTTTTTAAGTAATTTGTAATAATCTTTTTAATTAATAGATTAGAAATAGGTACTTGAATTTCAGAAGAATTTTTAAAGGAAACACTAACATCAGTAAAAAAGTTAATTGTTGAAAAAACTACTGGATTATTTATATCAGCAAAAGCTTCTCCAAGAATGGGGATGGAAAAAGGAATTCTTAATTTTATTTTTTCCATTTACTATCACTTAGTAATAACAAAAGAACCATATCCTACAACTTCATTTTTTGGACCTGAAGTATCTCCAGATGTAGCATAACATAAACGTTTACACTCTTTTGCTCCAAGAATTTTTGATGCTTCTAATACAGTCATTACAGGTCCTGGACCACACATGCTTATATTTTCCTTCATTATAATTCTTTCAAGTGATTTAGCATCCATTTTTACTATACAATCTATTGCTAAAGAATCTCTTCTATAAGCTTCATTATAAGGTACATAGTGTGAAAAATCTGTACTTGCAATCATTAGAGCTGATTTATTACTTAATAATTTTGCTAAAGTTTTTCCTAATTCATAAGAAGTTTCATAATCTTGAAGAAGCATACATATAGGTAGTATTTTGAATTCACTTTGATATATAAATTGAAGAAATGGAATTTGAACTTCTATTGAGTGCTCATATATATGAGCAGACTCATCTTCTTCAGCTACACCTTCTTTTACTAGCATATTAGCAAGTTCTGAATCTACTTTAACTTTTCCTAAAGGAGTTTCCCAGTCACCTTCACACCAAACAGCTACACCTGCACCAATACCTGTATGATTTGGCCCAATAATTACAACTACTTCTGGTACTGGTTCTCTTGATATATAGTAATATCCATGAGCTGCAACTGGTCCAGAATAAATATATCCTGCATGTGGTGAAATTAAAGAAATAACTTCTCTTTCATTCTTTACTATACCACTAGGTAAAGCTTTAGGACCAATTTTATGTAAAAAACACCAAGAAATTTGCTTTTTTAAAATCTCTTTTTCTCCATCATAAAAGCTTCCTGCAACGTAGGGCTTTCTACTCTTTAACCTCATATCCACCATACTCTTCTTCACTTATAAGTACTTTAGATTCAAAATCTTCCATAGTTACAGGTAATTCTGCAGTTGGTGCAAGTTCTCCTCGTTCTCTTAATACTTGTCTTGCCAAAAGCCAATATACAAGAGCTAATGATTTTCTTCCTTTGTTATTTACTGGAATTATAAGATCAACAAATTGACATCTATTATCTGTATCACAAAGAGCAACAACAGGTATACCTACTTTTGATGCTTCTAATATTGCTTGCCAATCTGCACGTGGATCTGTAGCTATTAATACATCTGGTTCAATATAATTTGGAAGTTTAGGATTTGTAAATGTTCCGGGTATGAATCTACCTGTAATTGCTTTTCCACCTATTATTGATGCAAATTTTTCTACTGGCTTAAATCCATACTGTCTTGCTGAAACAGCTAAAACTTTTTCACCTTTAAATCTTGCAATAAATTTTGAGGCAATTCTTATTCTTTCATCAATTTTTCTAACATCTAATATATGTAAACCATCTGGTCTTGTTCTAAATATAAATGGACGCATATCATTAGTTTTAATATGAGTTCCTATATGTACACCTGCTGCTAAGTAAACTTCAATAGGAACAAGAAGTTCAACTGATTCTGTACTTGTCATTATATAACACCATGTTAAAATTTCTTATGGTTTTATTTATTTTTTATCTTATCTTTCATTCTTACTTGTCTATAAGCATGAAATTCTAATATTTCATCTATTAACTCTAAATGAGAAAGAAACATTCTTCTACAACAATATCTTGTAATTCCTAATGCATCAAGAACCTCAGCTGGATTCTTACCACTATTAATTGCTTTCTTATATTCTTCCCATTTATCTCCAATTAATTTTCCACATGTAAAACATCTTATTGGAAATATCATATATTTCACCTATAAGATTTCTGCTTCTTTCTTCTTGCACTATATCCACCAAATTTCTTTGGTTCTGTTCTTCTTGGATCGCCTACAAGCATACTTCTATCATATTCCATAAGCTTCTTCTTGACAGTTTCTCCACCAAATTCACTAAGTATTTTTGCAATTACTTGTCTTACAGCTTCTGCTTGTCCCATAAATCCTCCGCCTTTTACATTTACTTCAATATCTAATTTTGAGGCTAAATCATTTCCTGCAATTAATAAAGGTTCCATAATCTTCATTCTTGCTATTCTTGGCTCATATATTTCTAAAGGTTTTCCATTTATGAGTACTCTTCCTCTTCCTGGATAACCAATACCTCTGGCTATTGCTGTTTTTCTTTTTCCACTTGCCATAACTATTTTTTCACTCATTTAGCCTTTCCACCCAAGAAGTCTTGATATTTCTTCTAACCTAACATAAGGACCACGAAGATATTTTACATGTGCTTCATCAATTTGAGTAAACTTTACAGATTTCAATTCCTCAGGAATACCTATATATACTTTTAATCTCTTTAAGGCTTTTACTCCTGATGGTTTTTTTGGAAGCATTCCTCTTATAGCATAATATACAATTCTATCAGGAGATCTATGTCTTTTTGGACCAACTTTTTCTGGATTTTTAAGAGTTCTAATACTCATCCATCTTCTAAAACCATTAAGAATAGATTGTCTTTTTCCAGATATAACAACTTTTTCAGCATTTACAACAACAACCTTATTTCCATTAATTAAAAGTTTAGCAATTCTACTTGCCATTCTTCCTAGTCTTAAATCTGTACCATCAATATAAATTGTTTCTGTCATAAAGATTCACCTTAAAATTTTTACATTCCTTCCTTTAGGATTTATAGAAATTAGTTCCTCGATGTATAGAGCTCTACCACCAGATTTAATTATTTTAGATTTTGCTGTTTTACTAAATGATAATGCTGCAATATCAACTTTTTTAGAAAGATTTCCAAAACCTAGAACCTTACCTGCAACTACTACGCATTCTCCTTCTTTTGTTAATTTGTCTATTTTACTTAAGTTTATAACAATTCTTTTTCTACTAGGAATACATAGAGCTTCAGCAATTGCCTTCCATATTTTTGCATGATACTTATTTGATGTCTTTCTTAATAATCTTATTAGTCTTCTTACTCTAGGATTAGTTGGTAATGTTCTCTTTACCATTACTTATAACCTCCAAAGCAGAATTAATTGATTCTTTAAGTTCTTTACATTTATTAATTAAATAATCACAAGCCATTAGTAAAAGTTCTTCATTTGATCTTGATCCAGTAGTTTCTAGTGTAAGTCGCAATATATTATCATTATAACTTACATTTATAGCAGAATTAGGACAAACTTCTTCACATACTTTACATAAAGAACATTTCCAAATAGATGTTACAATAAGCTTATTATTTTTTATCTCAAGTATTTTCTTTGGACAACGTTCTACACATATACCACAAAGATCACATTTCTCATTAACTAATACTACAGGCTGATATTTAATAACACAAACTGATACTGGTTGCCATTTTGCATGATCTCTTCCTCTACCTAAGCGAACATGTGCCTCAAGTGAAATTTTTTGACCTGCATTTAACTTAACAATAGGAATCTTATCACTTACTGGATAAACAGAACCTTCTGATTTTAATTCACCAGAATAAACTGTTGTAAAATTTTCATGTGCTTCTACTTCAAGTGAAAGAATAGCTTCACATTTTGGACAACCTTTTCCTTTACAATCACATTTCTCAGGAGGTACTAGATTTTCCCCTCCTTTTAATGGAATCATACTAAGTCTATGTGCTAATATTTCATCATGCAAAATACTTGTATTTTCAAAAATGTAAACTCTATCAATAGCAGGAATTAATAGATCTGCCATTATTATACGTCTAATAGCATTAACAAATGCAAGATCAGCTCCTTTAAATATTAAATGTAATTGATTGTACTGATTATCAGTTAAATATTCTAACTCCATGATAATCTCCACTATACTCTTCTTCCTCTTCTTCCTCCAGGTCTTCTTGTTGTATCATGAGGTGTAGGTGTAACATCTTCAATTCTACCAATAACGAGACCTGTTCTAGCAAGAGCTCTTATAGCTGCTTGAGCTCCAGGACCTGGTGTTTTACTTTTATGACCTCCTGGAGCTCTTACCTTTATATGAACTGCATTTATACCCTTCTCCATAGCTTCTTGAGCAGCTTTCATTGCAGCCATCATAGCAGCATATGGGGATGGTTTATCTCTATCTGCTTTAACAAATCTACCTCCAGACTGAATAGAAATAGTTTCAGCACCAGTTATATCTGTTATATGTACAATAGTATTGTTAAATGAACTATAAATGTGAGCTATTCCCCATCTTAAATTTTTAGAAGAAGACATGTTATGTCACCTTTTCAACTGGTTTTTCAATTGGTAATAAACATTTTATCATAGATTCTTCTTCTCTACTTACTAAATATCCTGGAACTGTTACACGTCTATTACCTATATATACATGACCATGAACAATAAGCTGTCTTGCTTGATATGGTGTTTTTGCAATACCTAGACTAACAAGTACTGATTGTAATCGTCTCTTTAATATATCCTCAACAGTAAGACCTAATACATCATCAAGTGTAGCATTTTCTTCAACTAATCCCATTCTATAGAGTTTATTTATTAGGATTTTTTCTTCTTTTTCTTTTTCGTTTTTCTCTAATCCTAATATTGAAATTGCTCTTCTTCTTATACTCTTAAGCATTGAATTAGCAATCCATAATTCTCGCTTATTTCTTAATCCATATTTTCCTAATAAAATAAGTTCTTTTTCAAGTACATCTTTTCTCCATGGATGATGAGGCCCTTCCCATTTTTTCCTACATCTCTTTATATCTCCCATTTTATCACCTTACTTTTCCTTCTCTTTTTCTTTCTTCTGTTGTTGCTGTTGTGCAGATTTTCTTACAACACCAACTGTCATTCCAAATCTACCAGTAGTTCTAGTACATTGTCCACGTACTTTTAAACCAAGTGCATGACGAATACCCTTCCAACACTTTATTTTCTTCATTAGATCTATATCCATTTTCATTGAAAGTACTAAATCTGAACCATAAAGATGTAGATTCTTTCCCGTTAGTAAATCCTTTCTTCTATTTAGCATATATGGAGGTAAGTATGATGGTAAATTTAATAAAGTTTCTTCAATTTTCTTTACATCACTATCTTGCAAATATCCTACTCGCATTTCAGGATCTATATTACAAATTCTTAAAACAGCATAAGCAAGATTTATACCAACACCTCTAATCTTAGCTAAAGCATAAGCTAACTTTTCATCTCCTTTTAAATCTGTATCTAGTATTCTTACTACGTGTCTATATGAGGAGGTCAATTTTATCTACCCACTATAGCAAGATTAAAAACCAGAAATTAAAAATATTTAAGAATTACGCAATATTAAACTTTTATTATTTAAGATATTGACTAAACTTATGTATCTAATTACTTTTATTTCTTTTTTCTTTAAATAAGAGTTCCTTTTATGATTACCAATTTTGCATTTAATAAGAAATTTAGTAATTACAATTTTTATTTAACTCATTATTAACAAGTAATTTTAAAACAAAGAAGATTACTAAGCTCTTATATCCATTTTGCATTGAAAGATAAGACTAATGATTATAATTATATTAGAAAACAAGATTATTAATAATGTTATATATGTTAGAAAAAATATCAAAAGAATACATACAATATAGAAAAATAGTATTAAGTTTAAGTTTTATGAATATGCATGAGACTTAGAATAATAACAAATGGCGCCGAGGGGGGGATTTGAACCCCCGAGCCCATTACGGGCACAGGCTAACTAGAGGTTCTCCAGGCTTAAGCTATCTTCTGCTCCCTACCAGACTAGGAGACCTCGGCATAAAGTACAATTCTATAATATAGATCAGAATTTATTATTTTTTTCTCCTAAGAGATTTTTATTGACTGAAATACTCTATATCCAGCTCTTTTGTACAGTAATTCTACATTTCCAAAAACTTCTTTCATTTTATTTGGTATAGCATTTACTCCTTTCCTCAATACAATAATAATTCTTCCTTTTTCTTTAAGATGATCTTTAGCACCTTCTATTAAGGGAAAAATTACTTTATAACCAGCAGCTAAAGGAGGATTTGAGATAATAAAATCAAATTTCTTATTTCTAAGCTGAGAATAAAGATTACTTCTTATAACTATAGCATTTTCTACTTGATTTAACTTAATATTTTCCCTAGTAAGTTTTATTGCTACTGGATTTATATCAACCATTGTTACTCTAGCTTTTGGATTTAATTTAGCAATTGTAATTCCTATTACTCCATATCCACATCCCAAATCTAAAACTTCTGCATCATCATGAATTGAAATATTTTTTAATATACCTTCAATTAAAACTTTTGTACCAGTATCAATACGTTTTTTGGAAAATACACCATCACTACTTAGTAAATTAATAGTAGTATTCACTAAGTTAAAACTTATCCTATACTTATGTTTAATAGGTTGATTTGTAAAATAATGAACATTACTCATCAATCCCAACCTTTCGGATATAAACCTGGCTCCATTATTATTCTTTCCATATCTACAACAATACCATGTTCTAATTCTAAAATCTCTTCACTAGATTTTAAAGCTTTCCCTATTCCTATAAGTTCACCTTTTAAGCTCATTACACAAACAATATCTCCTGGTTTTATTCCTTTACTTAAACGTAATACACCTGGTGCTGCTAAATTTGCACCATGACATAAAGCATCAATAGCAGAATCTCTTACATATATTTTAGGAAAATCTGTCATGACTTCTTCAATTGGTATAATAACTTTTCTTATTAGACTTTCATCATTATATTCCTTCCATAATGTTATAGCATCTAGAAGAGTATAAAGAGTAATAGAAGTTTCTTCTCTAAATGGTCCAGCTCTTACTCTACGAAGTTCTTTCATATGAGCACCACATCCAAGAACTTCTCCTATATCATGACAAAGTTTTCTTATATAAGTACCAGCTTCACAATCTATCCTCATTAAGACAAATTTTCCAATTTTTTCTAAAATCTTTATTGATTTTATTGTTCTAATTCTTAAAGCTCTTTTCACAGAAGATCTTATAGGAGGTATTTGATAAATTGGACCAATAAATTCATTAATGACTTCTTTTAGTCTTTCCTCACTTACATCTTCATGTAGTTCCATAACAGTAACATATTCTTTTCCTGATTTCATAAGAAATGAAACAAGTCGAGTTGCTCTTCCTAGTGTTATTGGTAAGACTCCAGTTACTTTAGGATCAAGTGTACCACCATGACCTGCTTTATCTATAGAAAGCATTCGCTTTACCCAAGCTACTACTTCATGACTAGTAGGACCTGGAGGTTTATCTAGATTTATTACACCTGTTTCAATATATTCCTTTATAGGACGTTCTCTAGGCTTCCATCCAAAATTTGGATTTGTTTCATCTTCATCCTTTACTAAAAGTTCTTCGCTCAATCGTTTTCCCCTAAGTACAAGTCTATTATACTTTTCAATAAGAGAACTATTTTTTCTTTACTCCATTTTGATGTATCTATTACAAAATCATAAACTGATAAATCATTTATATCAATATTATAAATTGCTTTATATCTCATCTTTTCGCTCTCTTCTCTTATTCTTGTCTTTTTTTCAGCTTCTTCAATACTAATACCTTCTCTTAAAGCAATTCTTCTTACTCTTTCTTCAAATGGTGCTGTAAGATAAAAACTTAATAAATTTGGAGAAGATCTTAGGAAAAAAGATACTAATCTTCCCTCTATAATACATCCACCACTTTTTGCTAATTCTATAGTTTTTTTATCTAATTCTATATCTATTGTATAATCTTTTTCAGCAAGTTTTGAAAATTCTTCAATTGTCATATTACGTTCTTGTGCCATATTTCTAAATATCTTACCAATAGAGTAATGAGGAATTTTATAAATGTTAGCTAATTGAGATGCACAATAAGATTTTCCAGATCCTGGTGGACCACTTATTGCTATAATTAAATCTTTTATCTTCAATATAAAACACCTAATCTTGTACTGAAGGTAAATTAAATAATCTTTGAATTAATGGTGAAAATGCAAAAGTTGTAATAAGATACCAAATCCAAAATGTAAAATTATTACCTAAAAAAGGTATTGTTAATGGTGATTTGGCCACTATCATTTGATTATATTCAAATACACCTAAGAATAAATAGAAAATAATCATAAATGGAATTAGAGTAAAAATTAATGGTTTAAATTGCTCTCTCATAATTTCAGCTTGAAGTTTTCTAATAACAACTTCCTTCTTTTTAAGTTTCTCAATTTGTTTATTATCCTTCTCTCTAATAGCCTTCATGTAAGCATCTTGCCATTCTTTTACTTGCATCATAATCCTTCTTGTTTTTTCTACATCAGTTAATTTACGAGTAACAATTGAAGAAATTAAAAGCATTGCAATAGATATTAATGAAATTGTTAATGATGAAAATGGAAAGTTTTTTGCAGGACCTAATATAGATGAAAGAATTATAACAATAGAATTATAGAATTCTACCAAAGACTCAAAAACCATATTTTCACCTCATAAATAATGATGCAATTTTTTTCCCTACTTCTTTATAATATCCTTCTTTATTTTCAAGAATTAAAACAGTACATCCTGTAAGTATTGCTAAAGAAGCAGCACCAAATCTCCCCATTAACTGATGTTCATTTATTTTTTCAGATGTATCTTCTTCTCTCATTCTTATATTTGAATCTTTTTTTCTACGTTTTGAAATCTCCTCTGGACTTGCTTCTATTAAGACAATAGAATCAGGTAATAATTTTTCAGCAACCCATATGGGAAGACCTGGCATATATCCATTTTCTGTTCTTATGAACATATGAGTATCTAGTAATACATTTTTATCTTTGACCATTTCCATTATTTTATTTGCTGCATTTAATTGAAGTTGTTTTTGTTTCTCTATAGGAAGCTTTCTTATTTCATCTCTATTATTAACTATTTTTTTAGCTTCTTCAAACATTATATCTCCATAGTTGACATATTCCACTTCAATTTTGTTTTCTTTACAATATTCTAAAGCTGAATTAATTACAGTAGTCTTGCCTACACCAGGTACACCAATTACTATTACAAGTTTTCCTTTCTTCATAAAACATCTACTCTCTTCCTAATATTTTACTTATACCAGGATATATTTCCTCAAGATGTTCTCTAGCAAGTAGCTGATAATACTGATATACTATACCTACTGATAATAGTATACCAATTCCAGTACCTATTGCACCAAGCATATCAGCAATTCCAGCTAATAATCCAATCATTATTCCACTCATGATAGTAAGAGGAGGAATATACTTACTTAATAAATGTTCAATTACTATTGGAGATCTTCTAAATCCAGGTATTTGCAATCCTGCAGCTATAAGTTGTTGAGCTTGTGCTTGAGCACTCATACCAGATACTTCCACCCAAATTTTTGCAAATATTGTAGAAAAGAAAACTAACATTATTACATATATTACAGCATGTAAAGGATCATGTATAACATGAGCTAAACTTCTTGGAGATGTAATATAGTAAATAAAACAACCTGGTAGCGGTTGTAAACCAGTAGCTGTAGAATTAAACATTACAAACCAATTAATCAATGGATTATTATTTAAGAAGTTAAAATTCTGCCAAATTAATTGTCCAAATAAGTAGAAGTTAGCAAATAAAGCAGAAGTTAATATTATAGGAATATTAGAAACATACATAAACTTTAATGGTATTCTTGCACGTAATCCACCATATTTTGGATGAGCTACAGGAATTTCAATTCTCATTCCTTCTAAGTATATAGCAACTAATAATATTATAATCATAGTAATGAATCCAGTCATATCAGGATAGGGATATCTTGAAAATGCTTTAAGAATATTTTCTCCATTAATCATTGTTTGAAAGAATGCTATTACTGCGCCTAATGACTTACCATCAGCTACAGGTCCTATTGGTGAAAAAGATAACCATAAAATTTGCTGAGAAACACCTGCAAGAATAAATAAACTAACACCACTTCCAATTCCCCATCCTTTTTGAATTAATTCATCCAATAAAATTACAAGAATACCAACTATAGTTAGTTGAATAATTACTAATATGGAATGAAGTAAATCAAGTCGTCCATAACTTCCACCTATTAAAAAAACAGTTGCTTCAAATATTGTAATTATTATTGCTAAGAATTTTTGAGTACCTGTAAAGAGAGCTCTATCTCTTGGTTTAGTAAGATCTATATTAATTAATTTTGATCCTGCAATAATTTGCATAATTAAGCCAGCAGTAACTATTGGACCTATACCAAGATCCATTAAAGAGCCTTTTTTAGATGCAAAAATTATTCTATATATTAAGAATTGTTCATATTCACCTGTACGTATAGAAATACCATAAAGTGGTATTTCACACATTACTAAATATATAGCTAAAACTAATCCAGTCCATAGTAATCTATATTTTAAGTCTAATTTACGTTGAGGTCTAGGAATTTCAGGAATAAATCTTAATATAGGTTCCATTAAGTCTAAAAAACGAACCATAGTTATACAACCTTATTATTGAGCAATTATGACTTCTCCACCTTTACTAATAATTTTTTCTTTTGCAATTTCAGAAACTTGTTTAACTTTAACTAATAGTGGAATATCAATTTTTCCACTACCTAAAAGTTTATCATATCCCATTTTGTTCAAATCTATAATGATTCTTCCTTTTTCATCTTTTTCTAATTCATTTTCTCTTCCCTTAATTAATGAAATTAATGATCCAACATTTATCCATCTTACAATTTTAGATGTTGGATTTACAAAACCATGCTTTCCAAAATGATCTTTTGCATACTTTACAGTCCAAGACCATTTATGCTTATGTAAACCTGCATTTCCAAATCCACCTCTTGTTCCAGCTTTTCTATGCTGACCTACAGTACCCCAACCATATGTTCTTGATCCACGTTGTTTTCTAACTTTCTTTTCTCTTCTTACTACCATTATTATCACCTAATATATTCATATCATTTTTAAGAGTAAATCATTTATTGCTTTTCCTCTATATCCTAATTCTCCTCCTTCATTTACATGTCTTTTTGTTTTACCTTTAAATCCACCACTTGGTGGAGCAAGTCTAAATGTTTTTTTAAGTAATGGTGGAAATTTTCCACTTAATATGTTATCTGCAAGTTCTTCAAAACTTGAAACATTTAATAATTTTAAATTTTCTTCTGTTATTCTTTTATTTCCTATTAATCTTCCTCTTTTCTTTAGTAATAGTATTAAATTCTCTCTAGTAATTTCACCCCAAGTGATATAATCTGCTGCTTTTTTTAACATTCCAATTATTGATGGTGTTTCTGGTAATAAACTTGCATTAAATTTTCTATGAAGATTAAGTCGTTTAAGTGTTTCTTTTATATCAGGAGGAACACCAACTCTTCCTCTTATACGTATGGCTAAATACATCAAGTACACCTCTTTATAATTTAAGTCTATATGTATTTCTCAAAGCTTCATAAGTTGCTAAAGCAAAATTCATTGTAGTTCTTGTTTCTCCTCTAGAAACAACCCAAGCATCCTTTATTCCAGCAAAAGTTAATATCTTTTTAGGTACTTCTCCTGCTACTATACCTACACCTTTAGGAGCAGGATATATAGTAACACGAACACTTCCTTTCTTACCACTTACAGCAAATGGTACACTATGAGGAGTACCACATGGACATCTCCAATGTCCACAACCACGTTTTACAGGTATTATATTTAGTTTAGCATCTGCAATTGCTTTATCTATAGCAAATCTCATTTGTTTTGATTTTCCAGTTCCAATACCTACATAACCATCAAAATTTCCAACTACAACTCCTATTTTGAATCTTGTAATTTCACCAGCATCTGTTTGTTTTTGAACTATATTAACATCAAGTATTTCATGCTTTAATCCAGGTAATAAGATATCAACAATTTCAGGTTCTTTTATTACAAGATTTTGTTCAAAAATTTCTTTTAAACTTGTGATTTTCCCCTCTAATACAAGTCTTCCAAGAGTTGTTCTTGGAGTCCATTCTCCTTGTTGATATCCCATATTATATCGCCTCATTTAGTATTCTATTTTTTACTTCTTCAAAATGCTCTACAATCTTTTCAGGTGGTAAATTCATTCTAAGATAGTTAGAAAAATGAGCTTGATATTTAGATGGATTTTCTTTTTGTAAAAGCATTGCATATTTTGCAATATGAACACCTTTAATTCGTTCTTCATCAGGTAAAATTTCTTCACCATGAGGAATTTCCATTCCTGCATCTAATGCTCCTTTAAGAGCAGCAAATAATCTATTTCCTTTTGTAGCAGGATATCTTCCTATATCTAATATAGCATTCTTAATACCTTTACTTAAAGCTCTTTTTCCGAGTAGTAAACCTGCTAAATAAGCTGCAGGAATATTACCAGTTCCTCCTTTCCATCCATATTTAGCAAGTTCTTTTGTATTAGCTTGCACTAAAACTATATCACCATTTACTCTTGCTTCAATTAATTGAAGATACAAATATTTTAATGATTTTCTTACAACTAATCTTGGTTTTCTACTCATCACTAACTTTTTCCTAAGTCTATAATCAGTTTTTCCTTCTCTTCTTCTTCTAAATGGTACTCTATAAGTTGGACCATGTGCCATATTTATCTACTCGCAAGATTATGTTCTTCTATATAAGCTTTTATTTGTCTTTTATCATGAAATACTCCTCCCTTTACTTTCATATAAAGCATACGATATACTTTTCGTGTAATTATTTTTCTATCTCTTAATAATCTTAAAAAGCGTCTCATAGCCCTAACTCTCTCAACCCAATCATCTACTTTAACAGCTCCTTTTCTACTTCCAGGACCCTTTCTTAATCCCTTTCTCTTTTGTCTATGAATTCTTCTAGCTCTTGCACGACTTGTTCCTTTCTTTTGTTTAGCTTTTATTATACCCTTTTCAATTAATTTTCGAATTTCTTCTCTTGTAATTGCATTACTTACCTCATCTATCTTACTAGGATCTATCCAAATTCTACCTATTCCAACACCTAGGATTTCTGCTGCAAGTCTTCTCTGAACACTTAAATCCATTAACTACCACCTTGTAGTAATTCTTTTTGTAATAATTCCTTTTCATCTAGTCGAAGATTTACAATCTTAAAGTTAAGAGAAAGAGCTTTTTTAATAATTTCTAATCTTTTCTTTTTACCAACACTTGCTGCTATTCTAATAACATGAACTGATGGATCTAAACCTTCTAATTCCTTTAAATTATGAATGATCACTTCTTTACCACCACATGGATGAAGACCTCTTGCTAAACGAGGACCTCTGTATCCTGCTTCAACTACAGCTGGTTTTCCTTTTTTCTTTAAACGTAATTTTGATCTAGGACCTCTTGGTGCTCTCCATTTTTCACCTAATCGCTTAAATCTATGAGCTTCTTGTCTAATAAAATCAGGTCTTTTTCTATTCATTTCATTTCTCAATTCTAAAGCTCTTAAGACTTCATCATCTAATTTTAGTTTCATAATCTTCACCTTTTCTCTACAATATATATACCATCTTGAAATACTCTTGGATCTCTATCTTTTATATGAGTAGCTAAATGAATATTTGCTGCTGTTTGACCTACTGCTTCTTTATCTATTCCCTCTATAATAATTTCATCACCATGAACACTTACCTTAGTATCTCCAATAATTTTAGCAATTCTTTTTGCTCTTTCACCCATAAAGTTCTCTATATGTACCTCATTTCCAATTACTTTAACACTTATTGGAAAGTGAGCATAAATGATTTTCATTTTATAAACATGTCCCTCTTTAACACCTTTTATCATATTTCTTATATGTGCTGAAACTGTACCAACCATGGCTTTTGGTCTTCTTCCTTTTCCCTTTTTTCTTACAAATATTTTTCCTTCTTTATACTCTATTTCTACACCTGTATGTGAAAAATCCTTTGTTAAAGTACCTTTAGGACCAGATAAAGTAACAATACTACCATTTAATGAAACTTTAATATCATTGGGAATTTCTACTGATTCTTCGTATATGCGATGCATATGATATCACTTAGTACACATATGCTAAAAGCTGACCACCTATTTTATTTGCTATAGCTTCTTTATGAGTAAGTAAACCTTTTGGTGTAGTTAATATTAGTATTCCTATATCCTTACCAGGAAGATACTTCTTTACCCATTCTTCTAATTCTCTATATGAGACTGAAAATCTTGGCTTTATAGCACCACATTTATTTATTTTTCCTAATAATTGAATTCTAAATTTTCCAAATCTTCCATCATCAATATATTCAAATTCGCCAATATAACCATGCTTTTGAAGAATACGAAGAATATTAGCTAATAATTTTGGAGCTGGTGATACAATACATTCTTTTCTTCCTCTTTCTTCATTATTTTTAATTGTTGTAAGAGCAGCTGCTATTGGATCATTCATTTTAATCACCTACATGTACTTTTTAAAACCTAGTGAGCTTGCAATTTCTCTAAAACATTGACGACATACTTGTAATCCATATTTTCTTACAAGTGCTCCTCCTTTTGATCCACAACGTCTACATACTCTAAATTCTTTTTTACTAATATCCTTAGTGGTCTCTTTACTCATTTACTAACACCTCTTATAACATTTACACCAAGCTTTTCAATAAAATATGAAATAGCTTCCTCTTTAGAAACTCTATGTTTTTTACCAATTTTTGATCGTTTACATCTTCTTAAAGCAACTCTATAACCAGGTCTCTCTAATTTAACACATATATTCATTCCAAATATACCAAGTGATGGATCATATTTTACTCCTGGAATACTTATATGTTCATGAATACCAAAAGAAACATTTCCATAATCATCAAAACAAGATTCTGATAAAGTAAACTTTTTTACTGCTAATACTCTTTTTAAGAAATCTTCAACTTTCTTACCTCTAAGTGTAACCTTACAACCAATATTTTCTCCTCTTTTTATACCAAATTCTCTTATAGTCTTTCTAGCTCTTGTTGGACAGGGTTTTTGTCCTGTAAGCTCTTCTAAAACCTTCATAGCTTTTTCTAATTTTTCTCCACTTTCACCTACACCTATATTAACCACTACTTTACTGATTTTTATTCTTCTCATTGGATTTTCTTCCTTATTAGACATTATTATACCACTTCACCATTAATTTTTATTAATGGATGGTCTTTTCCTATTGGAAATACATATTTAAGAATTATGTCTTTCTCAGTACCATTAAGAGCTACTTTTACTAATTGCTTTGGATTTCTAGTCTTAGGAGGTTCTAAAACTTTTCCATACTTGCCTATATTACTTCCACCAACAATAGATACAAGAACATCTTTATCAAGTGGAATATATTCAACAATTTTTGCATCAGGTAAAGTTATCTTCATAGCATCATAAATTTTATATGAAATATTATGATTAAAGGGATCCTCAAGTTTTATAACATGACAACGTCCATCATGAAAGTTTAACTGAATATGTCCTCCTTTTACAGTTCTCTTTCCAATAATTCTTACAAGCTTATATGAAGCTTCTTCAGGAGGAATTCTAGATAAAGCTAATACTTTTACTGGATGTGGAAGTACTCTAAAGTATTCACCTGATGGAATTATATGAATTACATCCATTAAGCCTACTGGAAACTTATAATCTGTTCTAATTTTTCCATCAACCATTACTTTTCTTTGAGAAAGTATTTTCTTTACTTCAGAAAGTGTAAGAGCATATTTTAAAATATCTCGTAGAATTATTCCTAATGGAATACAAAAGTTTAATGGATGTGGTCCTGGAGATGGTCTTATTGTAAATTTACTTTCCTTTACCTTTATATGCCAAAATCGTGGTGCAGGATATCTTTTTAAATGTCTTTTTGTCAATTTTATTCACCTTTTTTAAGTTTTTCAAGTTTTTCGAATTTTTCTTTTCTTTTTTTATCAGTTAGATCTAATTTTGTTATCATAACTTTAGATGGATGAATCCATACAGGTCGAAGTGTTCCATCTGCTTTTTTGATATTTATACCCTCAATTGTAATTCTCATTTTTGAAAGACTTACAGATAATACTTTTCCTTCATGCCCCTTATAATCTCCTCTCATAACTAATACAGTATCTCCTTTTCTAACAATAGCACTTCTAATACCATATTTTTCTCTTAATTCTTTTGATAATGGTGCTTTCATCATTTTAATTCTTCTATGATATGGAATTTCATCTATATTCATTTTAAATTCACCTTAAACAATTATAGAAGCTAATCCTGCTATTCTTGGCCATCTTTCAGCAGCTTCTTTTGCAACAGGTCCTCTTATTTCAGTTCCTTTACATTCACCATCTTCAGTAACTATTACAGCAGCATTATCTTCAAATTGAATCCACGTTCCATCCATTCTTCTATAAGGCTTTCTCTGCCTTATTATAACAGCATGTAAAACCTGATGTCTAAGCTCAGGTTTTCCTTCTTTTACTGTTACTATAACCTTATCACCAACTGCTGCTGAAGCAAGACGTCTTAGTCTTCCTTTTATCTTGGGAACATCAATAATTTGTAAAACCTTAGCACCACTATTATCTGCACAATTAACATATGCTCCAACTGGTAATCCGGGACTTACTCCTGGACGATATGTAATTCCTCCAGCTAAGGTCTTTCCTCTCTTTGCCATGCCTCCTCACCAATTTTTTCTATAACTACAAATGATACAGTTTTACTTAATGGGCGACATTCTGCTATTTTAACAATATCACCTTTTTTTGCTGCTATACATGGAGAATTATGAGCATGAATTTTTGATCTACATCTTGCATAACGTTTATACTTAGGATAGTATTTTAAGTATTCTACTTCTACTACAACTGTTCTTTGCATTTTATCACTAACTACTCTTCCAGTTAAAATCTTACCTCTAATTGTTACATTACCATGAAATGGACATTTCTTATCAGAACAAGAAACTACTGGTTTTTTAATATCTTGAGACATAAACTTTCCTCCTTTGAAGTCTCTTTAATCTTTCTGCAGGATCATATGTTATATCCTTTCCATTAACAATTACGGCTTGAGGAATATAGAATTTAAAACTACAATTCTTTTTTGGAATTTTCTTAATTCTTCCACTTTCTTCTAATATTACTAACATGTTTTTAGTTTCATCAATTACAGTTCCACAAACTCCTACTTGAGTAGGATCTGTAGACTTGATAACTTCTACCTTAAGACCAATAAGCTCATGATAAATAATATTACCTGGTGTAATCTTCATTTTTTCACCTTCTTTGTTTTTTCTTTTAATTCCTCTTCTCTATTTATGGTTAAAATTCTTGCAATAGTCTTTCTAATTAATTTAATTCTTGAGGGATTCTCTAGAGTTCCACTAGCTTGTTGAGCTCTAAGCTTAATTAATTCTGCTCTTAATTCAGAAAGTTTCTTTAATCTTTCTTCTTTACTCATGCTTCTGATCTCCTTGACTTTGAGTAGTGCCAACTTCCTCACCTTTTATTATTGATATATCATCAACTGTAGTAACTGGTAAAAATATTCTAACTTTTATACCATAAACACCAGGCTTTAATAAAACATAAGTTACTGCTTTATCTACAGCATACATACTTGGTTCTCCTGCTTTAAGAACAACTCCTGCTCTAAATTTCTCATATCTAGCTCTTTCACTTACTAATTTACCTCTTATAACTATTTCAGCACCACGAGCCCCTGCTTCCATTATTTGTCTTAATGCTACAAAAGCAGCTCTTCTAAAATGAATTCCTCTTTCAAGAGCCATAGCAATTCTATTAGCCATAATTCTAGCATTAAGTTCAGGATTTTTAACTGGAATTACTGCAATTTGTGGATTTTCTAATCCAAATTTCATTTCTAATATATGAGCTAATTCTCTAATTGTAGCACCTTGTCTTCCTATTACTAAACCTGGTTTTTCTGCATATATTATAACTCTATCACCTAGTGGAGTTCTTTGAAATTCTACACCAGCATATCCAGCTCTTCTAAGTTCCTTCTTTAAATAATCATCAATTAGAGCATTTTTTATTGCTTTATTTATAAAATACTTAACTACACTCATTTACTCACCTCTTCAACAACAATTTCTACATGTGTTGATGGATGACGAATAATATCAACTCTTCCAAATGCTCTTGGGAAATAACTTCTTAATCTTAATCCTTTATGAGCAGCTGCATGACATATTCTTAAATTTTCTACATTTAGACCTTTATTTTCAGCATTTGCTTTAGCATTTTCTAAAACTTTTAAAATTGCTTTACATGCTTTAATAGGATATCTACCTGTAGGAACACCAAATCTTTCCCCAATACCTGCACGATGAGGTAATAATTTTCTATATCTCCTATATGGTATGACATCTTTTTTCTCTATTACTCTCTTTAAATACTTAATTGCTTCATCTAACTTCATATATCTTATAGCATTACATATTTCTACAGCTTCCTTTGTTGAAATACGAAGATCTCTACCACTAGCTTTTGCCATTCTCTCAGGATCATAATTTTGAAAGGAATATCCCCAATTAGGCATTATATCACTTCCAATACTATTAAGCAAAGAATTGTAAGAAATATAAGAAATATAAAAAGTTTTTTAATATTATTAGATTTCTGAATCTCCCATTTGGATTTACATCTATCATTTGAGAGATATTCAGGAGATCAGAACCCTTCACATCTATTTTGTTTAAGTAATTGTAATCCTACATCCAAATACTTAAGAGTAACTACATATCTAAACTTATGATAATTAAAAAAGGAAAGTCTGTAAGTTTTTCTTCATCTCGTCATAAATGGCAAGACTTTCAGTTGTAAAGAAAAACAAAATTATTTTAATGGAACAAACATAGAGCTCTTTGTTGCTCTAAGTCCTGGAGCTCCATGAATTACTCTAGCAGTAGTAATAGCAAATTCTCCAAGGTAATGACCAATCATTTCTGGAACTATTTCTACAGGAACAAATTCCTTTCCATTATGAACATGTATAGTTAATCCTACCATTTCTGGTAATATTATCATGTCTCTACAATGAGTTCTTATAACAGCTTTTTTTCCTGATGCTTTTACTTTTCTTATCTTTTTAATTAATTTCTTTTGCTCTGGTGTTAAACCCCTCATTAGAGATCTTCTTTGTCTACTAGGAAGAAGTTTAATAAATTCATCCATTGACATATTAAGTAATTGTGATAATGTGTAACCTCTATATGTAAATTCTCTAGACATATTTTCACCTCTTCTTTCTACCAGTTCTTCTAGATGCAATAATACCTACTTTTTGACCTGGTGGTGCATTTCTAGAGACAGGTGTACTACCAGTTGGATGTGCTCCACCACCATGAGGATGTGAACATGGATTCATTGCTTTCCCCCTCACAGTAGGATACTTAATTGCTTTTGCTTTACACTTATAATATTTTGCTCCAGCCTTTAATAATGGTTTCTCAATTATGCCTCCAGCTGCTACAATACCTATTGTAGCTCTACATAACTCATTAAAAGATTTAACTTTTCCAGATGGTAATTGAACTAGTACATTTCTACCAGAATGTGAAATAACTGTAGCATAACTTCCAGCTGTTCTAACAAATTTTCCACCATCACCTGGTCTTCCTTCAATATTAAAAACTTGAGTACCATCAGGTATATCTCTAAGTGGTAATATATTCCCTACATTAATTGAGGCTGATGGTCCAACATAAATCTTCTGACCTACAAATAAACCTTCAGGAGCAACTATAATAGCTTCTGTGCCCTTATTATCCTTAATTATGGCTAATGGTGCACCTCTACCTGGATCATGTACTATATCCTTTACAATAAATTCACAAAGAGAATCTGTCATAGGAGGATAATGAACTTTACCAACACGTTTCCATGATGGTGACTTAAATACAGAAGTTCCACGTCCTCTTCTTTGAACTAATAAACGTTTTCCCATAATATCACCTATAGTATACCTAATTTAGTTGCTAATTCTACAGCACTATATTCCTTTTTAAGTTTTATTATTGCTTTTTTTTCACCAGTTGGTGTAATAAGTGTATTTACTTTTTCTACCTTTACATTATATAGCTTTTCAAAAGCATCTTTTATCATTTTCTTATTTGCCTTAATATTAACAATAAATGTAAGTTTATTTTCCTTTTCTATTCTTTCAATAGCAGCTTCTGTAGTCACAGGTCTTATTATTATTTCATATGGATCCATTATGCAAATACCTCCTCAAGTTTCTTTATAGCAGATTCTGTCCAAATTGTTAGTCTACCAGGATGACCTCCAGGTGCTAATTTTTCTACATTTAAAGATTTAATATCTGAATAATCAACACCTGAGAAGTTTCTTGCAGCTAATCTTAATGGTGTATTTAGCTCATCAGTTACTAATAATATGCTTTTTGGTTTTTTCCATCTTCTTCCTCTTCGCTTACCTTTTCCAGCACGTTCTCTTATTCCTTCTTTTGCTCTAATAATATCATCCCATAGTGATAATTTCATTAAAAATTCTCTAAACTCTTTTGCCTTCTTAATATTCTTAATTTCATCTGAAACAACTATTGGTAAGGGAATATTATCTTTAATTTTATGACCTCTCTTTATTACCCATTCTCTAATAGCAGTAGCTGCAATGGCAGATCTTAAAGCAAGTCTTCTTTCTTTCTTATTTATTTTTTCATGAATTTTTTTCTCAACTCTTGGCGGAAAAGCTAATCTTCCTTTTACAACACAAGGAGCAAAAGCTGCACGAGTAGTTCCTTTTATACGTGGAACTCTTGATAGATCATATCCAACACCTAAGCTTTCTGCAGTTGTTCTCTTACCAGCCATTGGATCTCTTCCTTTTGGTTGTATTCTTGCAGTAATAGAAGAAATTACAGCTCTTCTTATTAAATCAGGTCTAACAAATTCAAAAAATACACTAGGTAATTTTATTTCTCCTTTAATACTTCCATCTATAGAATAAATTGGAACAGTTTGTGGAACTTGTGACAACTTTTACACCCCCTGTTTTGATGATAGACTTATAGCTACAATCTTTGGAGGTTGTAATTGTCTTTCTTTTGCTCTAATTGCTAATCTAAATCTTACTAGTCTTTTTGGAGGACCAGGAATAGTTCCAGCTACTACTACATAATCTCCTCTTACTAATCCATAATGCAAATATCCACCTGCTACATTAATTTCTGATGGATTTTCTCCAACTTTAAGAATAAGTTTATTATATTCAGTTCTTTGATGGAAACCCATTTTTCCAGGACGCGGAACAGTAAATAACATAGTTGGATGACCAGGACTTATTGCACCTACAACTCTATGTCCTTTTCTATGTTTATGCCATTTTGGAAGAATTTTTACGCCAAATCTCTTTACTACACCAGCAAATCCTTTACCTTTTGTTACAGCTGTTACATCTACTAATAAACCTTCAGTAAAGAATTCTTTTGCTCTTACTTCTTTACCTAGTAAACTCTTTGCATATTCATATATTGCTTTTATATCATCTCCTCCAATTGCTATTTCTACTACTTCAGGAGTTTTCTTTCTTAGACCACTCTTATGTGGCTGTGTTAATGCTAAAATTCTTATTTCAGCAATTTTATCTAAATTCTCCTCTATTTTACGCATATTTTCTGTAAAGTCAGTTTTCTTTGGGATACTAATTCTACGATCAGCATATTTTGGAAGTGGTACATGTAAGACCTCTGTAAAAGTCTTTAATCCTTTTACAGTCTTAATATAAGCTCTAATACCATATACAAATATAGGAGGAACTTCTACAACAGTTACTTCTTTTACAACTTCTTTTCCATAAAGAGGACTTCTAGGCTTATTTTCAATTAAAACTACATGAGTTGTTCCAACTTTATATCCAACAAAACCTAATAAACGTGGAGGACCACTTACCTTTGGCCATCTTCTTATCCTACCAGTTATACGTCTAGCTCTTACTCTAGGATAATACATTAATGAGCCTCTTCTTGGAGCTTTCCTCTTCCTATGACCCATATCATCTTCCCTTCCAGCTATAATTCGCTAAGCTTACAGACTAAAATATATTTCTATTTCTTTATTTTTTAAAACTTAAGCATAAAATTTGAGTATAAACATCCAATATAAAATCAGTTAAATAGTATCAATAAAAGAAAGAATAGCTAATGAAATAATTAAAGCTTCTTCTGTTCTTATTGTTTGTGTTCCTTGATTTGGAACCATATTAACTATAATATCACAATAATCTTCAAGATTTAATGAATATTTAAGAAAAATATCATAAAGACCTTCACGTGGAGAACCAAATAAAATTGCTATATTTTTACCAGGCTTAAGATTTTCTTTAATTTCTTTAAATACCATATTAATTGGTTTACCAAGCCTAGAAGTTGCTATTACATAATCATAATTATAATTATCTAAATGATGATGTAGTCCCTTAAAATCTACTACTACTTCATATCCCCAGTAATATGGAATGTCTTCCTTCCTTACTGGAATCCATGTATTTTTCTCTCTTTTTAAGGTAACTCTTCTATTACGCATAAGAGGATATGGACAAATTATTGGCTCTTTAAATCCTATATCCACAACTGATTCTTTATCATTACTTTCTAATACAAAACCTTCTCTATATTCAATATCAGAATCTATTGTTGGATGATGAGGTGTTCTAAGTGGAGGTAAATAGCCAGCATATCTAAGATTTTTACTTATAGGAAATAAATATTTTCTAAGATATTGTGGAGTCTCTAGATATTCTAATAGTTCCTTTATAAATAAAACATCCTTTTTCTCAGAATCCATATAGATTACTATTTTGTTTACTTTATATATGGAAATAGTCCTAGCAATTTGTCCAATAAGTATAGTTCTCTCTATAGGAGAATCAATTATAGAAACTATGGAAGAAGGAATACATACAGTTAGATTATAACTTTTCTTTAAAGACATTCTACTTCTTCTTTTCCTTCTTTTCTTTCTTTTCTTCTTTCTTTTCTTCAAGTGATTCTAATATTGTAGTTCTTTGTCTTCCACCCATAATCTCACCACACATTTATAAAATTATTATTTATATTAAAAAAGTTTATTTCTACCTCCTGTATACTTTGTTTATGGCCAATGATGAGTTTGCCGAGTTCGCAGAGTAAAGGATGCAGAAAAGGACAGTCAGAGGCCAAAGAGGTGAGTTTATATGGAAGTAAATGAATTAGATCTTAGAAGAATAGTAAAATATGCTAAAAGTTATTGTGAAGATAGATGTCCAGCTGAAAGAGATCCATCTATTTGCTTAGCTCTAATAGAAATTTGTAAAATGCTAAATGTTGAATTACCACCATGTGTAGAAGAAACTATGGGATTCTCTAAGAGTTATTTCATAGCAAAAATAAGAGAAATTGAAAAAAGATGGGGTAAAGAAATAAAAGAAGTTTTAAAGGAAATTGAACGTAATGGTGTAAGACATTTTGAAGAAGAAATAGATAGAATGGAAGCAGAATTTGCACTTAAAGCAATTAAAGCTATAGATGAAAGAGAAATGATGAAAAAATAAAAAGAGAAAACATCTAAAGTATAAGGAGGAAAATTTTTGGAGTTTGAGAAATTATATTCTCCAAAGGATATTGAGGAAAAATGGCAGAAAATATGGTTAAGTGAAGAATATTATTCTGTTTTTAAATTTAAAAATGATGGAAGACCAGTATTTGTAATAGATACACCTCCTCCTTTTACATCTGGAGAACTTCATATGGGTCATGCTTATTGGTGTATTTTAAATGATACTATAGCAAGATACAAAAGAATGAAGGGATTTGATGTTCTTTTACCTCAAGGATGGGATACTCAAGGACTTCCAACAGAACTTAAAGTTCAATATAAACTAGGAATACCAAAAGAAAATAGAGAACTTTTTAGAAGTAAATGCATAGAATGGACAAATAATATGATTAAAAGTATGAAGAATACAATGATAAGATTAGGCTATAGACCTGATTGGGAACAATTTGAATATAAAACAATGGATAAAAACTATTGGAAAGCTGTTCAATATACATTATTAATAATGTATGAAAAGGGATTAATATATAGAAAAAAATTTCCAATTCATTGGTGTAGTAAATGTGGAACTGCACTTTCACAAGCAGAAGTTGGATATATTCAAAGAAAGGGTAAGTTATACTATGTAAGATTTAGAATAGTAAATAGTAATGACTTTATAGAAATTGCAACAACAAGACCTGAATTATTAAGTGCATGTGTAGCAGTTGCAGTAAATCCAAATGATGAAAGATATAGGAATTTAATTAGTAAAGAGGTTGAGGTTCCAATATTTAGACAAAAAGTTAAAGTATTAGAAGATAATGATGTAGATCCTAATTTTGGAACAGGTATTGTAATGATTTGTACTTATGGAGATGAACAGGATGTAAGATGGCAACAAAGATATAATCTTCCTATAATTTCAGTAATAAATGAAGAAGGAAAAATTGTAAATTCTGGTAAATACTCAGGAATGACTATTGAAGATGCAAGAAAGGAAATTGTAAAGGATTTAAAGGAATTAGGACTTATAACTAAAGAGGAAGAAATTATTCATAATGTATTAGTTCATACTGAAAGATCAGATTGTATGACACCAATTGAATTTATTGTAAAAGATCAATGGTTTATTAAATCTAAAGACTTTAAGGAGGAAATAATTAAAGAAGAAGAAAAAATGAATTGGATTCCAAAATATATGAGACAAAGATTATTAGATTGGATTAATAATATAGAATGGGATTGGGTGATATCTAGACAAAGAGTTTTTGGAACACCTATACCATTTTGGTATTGTAAAGATTGTGGATTTATAATTCCACCAAAAAAAGAACAACTTCCAGTAGATACAACAAAAGATAAGCCTCCAGTTGACTTATGTCCAAAATGTGGAAGTAATAATATCTCAGGGACTTCTGATGTATGTGATTGCTGGGTAGATTCCAGTATAACACCTCTTATTATTACCAAATTTTTTGAAGATGAATCGTTCTTTAATCGAACATATCCTGTTGATTTAAGACAACAAGGTCATGATATTATTAGAACTTGGTTATACTATACAATACTAAGATGTAAAATAATAACAGGAAAAGGCCCATTTAAGAATGTAGTAATAAATGGACATATACTAGGACCGGATGGAACTAGAATGTCAAAATCAAAAGGTAATGTAATAATGCCAGATGAAGGTATAGAAAAATATGGAGCTGATGCTTTAAGACAAGCACTTCTATCTCTTACACTAGGTTCTGATTTTCCATTTAAATGGGAACCTGTAAAGCATGGAAAATCTTTTTTACAAAAAATATGGTCATCAGTTAGATTTGCTAGCCAATTTATAGTAAATACAAGAAAAGAAATTGATATTAATAAACTTAATGATATAGACAAGTGGATTTTAGCAAAATTAAGAAAGACTATAGCAATTGTAAATGAGGCTATGGAAAACTATCAATTCCATATTGCTATTGAGACATTAAAACAATTCTATTGGCATGATTTTTGTGATCAATATATCGAAGCAATTAAGCCAAGACTTTATTCTCCAAGGAGTCAAGATGATGAAGAAAATGTGAAGTCAATTCTCTATAAAATAATATGGATTTTTATAAGATTAATTAATCCAATATGTCCACATATAGCTGAAGAAATTTATCATAGACTATTCAAAGAAAAAGAAGGATATATTTCCATAAACATAGCACCCTATCCTAACTTAAATGAAATACCAGAAACTGATGGTAGTGATGGTGAGAAATTAGTTAGCATAATAGCAAGTTTAAGATCAAAAAAAGTTGAAAATAGAATTCCACTTTCAGTAATAGTAAAAAAAGCAATAATTCAAGAATCAAAAGAAGTAATTGAAATATGTAAAAGAAATGAATGGCTATTAAAGGAAGTACTTCATATTAATGAAATAGAATATAAGGAAGGAATAAGAGAAATTACTCTTCTAAATTAATAGTTACTTAACATATATTCTGCATTAGAAAGAGCATAACTTATTATTTTTGAAGCATTCTCTATTATATAATCACCATGACCAGGGAATAATACTTTAATATTTAAAGATGAAAGTAAACGTAAGCTATTTTTAAGTGCTGTATTACTTCCTCCAGGAAGATCTGTTCTACCAAAACAACCATCAGAAAACACAGTATCGCCACTTATCAATAATGCTTCTGATTCTGAATAAAAACATACACTTCCAGGTGTATGTCCTGGTGTTTTTATTATTTCTAAACCTACTTCTTCAAGTATTCTTTTACCATCTTCAATATCAAAAACTGGATTAAAATTTATTAGATATAAATCCTCATAGCTCATATAACACTTTATATTATTTCTTATAAGTGAAATAGCACCATTTGAATGATCAAAATGACCATGTGTTAAAAAAGCACCAATAATTTTGTCTTTTTCTATTCCTAAATTTATTAAAAATTTTAAAAGTTCTTTATGACCACTAGTATCAAATACTATGTAGCCATTATTAGATTTTAATATATAAACATTTGATGATAAACCTACTTCCTCAAATGTTTCTTCATGAATTATAGTATATCTCCCAAATTTGGAAACAATCAACCCTTAGTCACACCTATTGGAATCATTCTTGCTACTAATGTAGCAATTCCAAGCTTATGAGATACTTCTGCAACCCTATCTACATCTTTATAAGCTCCAGGGGCTTCTTCTGCAATTACACGAACATTTGCTGCTCTAATGATAATGCCTTTACTCTCTAATTCTCGTTTTACATCTCCACCCCAATACTTTTTTACAGCAGCTTCTCTACTCAAATATCTTCCAGCTCCATGAGCTGTAGATCCCCAACTTAATTCCATTGATGCTGGAGCACCTAGTAATAAGTAAGATGCTGTACCCATACTACCAGGAATTAGTACTGGTTGTCCCACATCTTTATATTCTGGTGGTAATTCTGGTCTTCCAGCTGGAAAAGCTCTTGTTGCACCTTTTCTATGAACAAAAACCTTAACTCTTTTTCCATCATAAACATGTTCTTCTAGTTTGGCTATATTGTGAGCAACATCATATAATACATGCATTCCTAATTTTTCAGGATCAGTTTTGAATACTTTTTGAAAAGCTTCTCTTGTCCAATGTGTTATACATTGTCTATTTGCCCATGCATAATTACATGCTGCAGACATAGCTGCAAAATAATCCTTTGCTTCAGGACTATTAGCAGGAACGCATACAAGTTCTCTATCAGGAATTTTTATTTTGTATTTTGAAACTGCATGCTCCATTACATGTAAGTAATCACTACATACCTGATGACCTAATCCTCTACTACCTGAATGTATCATTACAACAACTTGTCCTTCTCTTTCTATACCAAATTTTTTAGCAATGTGTTGATCATAAATCTTATCTACAATTTGTACTTCAAGAAAATGATTTCCACTTCCAAGTGTTCCAAGCTGACTTGCTCCTCTTGATTTTGCAGTACTTGATACTTTTGTATGATCTGCAGTTTTCATACAACCTCCTTCTTCACATCTTCGAGCATCTTCATCCCAACCATATCCATTCTCTATTGCCCATAGTACACCCATATCTAAAACACGATTTTGCTGACTTGTATCTAGACGAATTCCTCCTTTACTTCCAAGACCTGAAGGAACAAGTTCAAATAATGTATCTATTAGTTTTGTAAGATGAGGACGAACATCTTTTATATCTAAATTTGTTAATATTAATCTTACACCACAATTAATATCATAACCTACACCACCTGGGGAAATAACACCTTCTTCAGCATCAAATGCTGCAACACCACCTATTGGAAATCCATAACCCTGATGACCATCAGGCATAGTTATAGAAAATTTTAATATACCAGGAAGTTGTGCAACATTTACACATTGCTGAATAGTTAAATCTTCTTTCATTTTTTCAAGTAAAACTTCATCAGCATAAATTCTACATGGAACTTTCATATTAGGATTGTAGCTTTTTGGTACCTCCCATATATATTCATCTATTCTCCTAAGAGGAATTGTCAATATTATTCACCTCAAAATAAGAGAGTTAGGAGAGTAAGATATTTTTATTCTTATTTAATAATTAAATATTCCGGTTAAAAATATGATTTACTCATATTTAGATCATCCATCAGATGTTTATGTACATGTAGTTGCAGATAGCCTAGAGGGAATATTTGAAGAAGCTGCAAAAGCAACATTTGATGTTATGATAGATGTTGCATCTGTTGAAGATAAAGAAGTTATTGATGTTGAGCTGGATGGAATAGACTTAGAACAGCTCTTATATAAATGGATTGATCATTTATTGTTCCTTTTCGATGCAAAAAGTTTTGTAGTTTCAAAAGCAAAAGTTGAAAAAATTGAAAAATGTAATGATAAATACATTATTAAATCAAAAGTCTTTGGAGAGGAATATAATCCAAATAAGCATGGTCATAAAACTGGAGTAAAAGCTATGACATATTCATTAATGAAAATAATTAAAAATGAGAGATGGGAAGCATTCTTTGTGTTAGATATTTAATTTTTCAATATAAATTTATTAAGAGTTTAAGAATAAGTTATTTCGTTAGCCGGGGTGGCCGAGTGGTTAAGGCGCCGGCCTCGAGATTCTAAAAGAGAATAAGAAAGCCGGTTCCCTTCTGGGGATCAAGGGTTCAAATCCCTTCCCCGGCGCCATAAAGTTACAAAATAAATTCAAAACTACAAGTCAGATTAATAAGCTTAGATTACCTATTGTGACATTTTCAAGATATTTTGATGCAATTTCTTTACACTTAATAGCTAAAGACCAACTTGTCCTTGGAAGATCTTTCATCATATAGCAACCATAAAAAGCAAGTAAAGTATAAGGAATTGATGGATTAATTGAGCTAATAAATTTTGCAATATTTTCAACTTCTTCAACATCAATATATCCTGGAATCAATAAAGTACTTACTGAAATTAAAGGTACTTCAGGTCTTTTATCATAAAATGATCCCAATAGTTTAAGATTTTCTAAAGCAGCTTTATTTGAAATACCACATAATACTTTATTAAGATTTTCATCCCAAGCTTTTATATCAAATTTTATATTTCCACCACTTTCTAATGCGTACTTACATGCAATAATAGCAAAATCTCTAGAGAAATTACCATTTGTTTCCCAACATATTCTCAGAATTCTATTTGAGCTTTCTTCTAATGCTATTTTACTTGTTTCAATGCAATGTGGCATTTGTGTAGAAGGATCACCACCAAAGTAACATATACAAGATACTTTGTTTTTTAATGCTTTCATTGCTAATTCTCTTGCACTTATACATGGATGTAGTTTCTTTGATAAATTTCTAAAGTGCCAATTTTGACAAAAAAGACAATCAAAACTACATGAACCATAGAATACTGCTAAATTGTAGTATCCAAATTCAGGACCATTTGTATAGGAGTACTTAGGATAACCTGCTCCAGTACATCCAGGACAAAACCAAGAAGCTACACAATTAGTTGGAATAGGATCATAATACCATTCTAATATTCCTTTATCTGGTGTACCACCAAGATACACTAATTTATTATCTATATTTTTAACTAAACCACAATAACCAATTTCCCCATTTCCTATAGAACAATAATTAGCACATCTTTTACATACTAATCCATTTGGATTTCTTGGAGGTTCAGGTGGAAGACCAAAATTAGCTCTAGAATTTTTATGAGCTGAAAAAGCAATTCTTAAAGCTTCTTCAGGTTTCTTTCTTATACAAGTTAGACATACAGATATTGCACTAGAAATAAGAGGAGAAACATTATTGCAAATTAAACACTTACCCACGGTATATTATATATTATTATTAAAGATATATAATTAGTGCCAATAAGCACCATTTGATGTATATTCTTTTTTCCATATTGGTATTTCATGTTTTGCTTTATTTAATGCAATTTTCATAGCCTCAATTGCAATTTCACTTCTTTCTGCTGCAATAACAATGTAAAGAACTTCTTCTCCTGGTAAAAATGTACCATATTTATGACAAATAATTACATCTATTACACCATTTATTTTAGAAATATTTTCTACTATCTCATTAATTATCTTTTTTGCATATTCTTCAAATACTTCATATTCAAGTTTTTCTACATTTTTACCATCTAAAGTTTTATGTCTAACAATACCAGTAAATGTAACAATAACACCACAATTTTCCCCCTTTATATTATCTTTAATTTTATTAATTAAGCTATAAAGATCAATATTCTCTTCTTTTTTTGCAATTATTCCAATAGGCATAGATAAGTGTTTATCTTTTGGTTAAATAAATTTTAGTATATATTTGTTAAGTTTATTTGATATTCATTCTGTTATTTATCATGAAAAATAAAATACCATTGTTATATATTATAATAGAAAAAACATTATAAATCATTGTGGTAGTTAAAATGGAAAAAGAATTATACTATGAGGAAAAATTATTCAAAGCTTTAGCCTCAATATATGGTGGAAGAATACACTCCATATTACAGGCATTATCAAGACCACCAAAAGAATACTCAATAAGAGTAAATACATTAAAGACAGATGTAGAAAAGGTAATAAAAGAATTAGAGGAAATAGGTATAGAATGTAGAGTATCTCCAATTGTTGAAGAAGCAATATTAGTAGAAGTAAAGGGACCATATAAAGTAGAAAAATTAGGAAAATTAGTTGTTGCAAAAAAAGGAGCTGCTGAAAGTGTTATGCTTGGAAGTAAGCTTTATGCTCCAGGAGTATTGAGAACTGAAAAATACAAAATAGGAGATTATGTAAGAATTGAAGATCCTAAAGGTCATGTTGTTGGAAGAGGTATTGCATTAATGCCACCTAAAATAGATAAAACAAAAAGATATGGAATAGCTGTAGATGTAAAAGAATCAATATATAAGTTACCACCTTTTAGAGAAACTCATCTATATGAGAAGGGACTTATTAGAGAACAAAGTATACCAGCAATGATTGCTTCAAAAGTACTTGAGCCAAAAAAAGGAGATATTATTGTAGACATGTGTGCAGCACCAGGTGGAAAAACATTACATATTGCACAAATAATTGAAGATTGTGGAAAAATTTATGCATTTGATATTTCAAGAGATAAAATTAATTCAATGATTTTAGAAATAAATAGACTTGGAGTTAAAAGTGTTATTCCTATATGTCATGATTCAAGATATATAGATGTAGATTTTCCTACACTAAAAGCAGATAAAGTATTAGTTGATCCTCCATGTTCTGCTTTAGGAGTTAGACCAAAACTTTATGAAGAATCAACATACAAAAAAGTATTAGGATGTGCTGAATACCAAAAACAATTTATGAAAGTAGCAAGTAAAATTGTTAAAAAAGAAGGAATTATTGTTTATTCTACATGTACTATTTCTCTAGAAGAAAATGAAAAAATAGTAGAATATGCTTTAGAAAATCTTGGACTTGAATTAGAAGAACAATCAATAAAAGTTGGAGAAGGAGGATTTGGATTTAGTAAAGTTCAAAGATTTAATCCTGATGTATTAGAAATGCCTGGATTTTTTATAGCAAAGTTCATAAAGGTGAGAGAAAATTGAGAAAAATAAATATTATAGCAACTGAGAAAACCAGTGAAAAATTATTAGAAATTGCAAAGGATTGTTATTCAAGAAAATTTTCTAAATATTTAAATGTAGATATATTAAGTGAAGTAATTTCTTTAGAAGATATTCACTATAGAATTAATTTTAAAGGATTTAGACAATATTTTGCAGACTTAATACTAGAAAAAGGAATGAAATTTAAAGATGAAAATTCTATTGTTATAATAATAACTTCTTCAGATATCTATACCTATGGAACTAATTACATTTTTGGATTAGCAACAAAAGGAATAGGAATAATATCTTCAGCAAGAATTGATCCTAATTTCTGGAATGATATACCAGAAATTTATGAATATAGTAAAAAGGGGGAAGAATTTTTTATAAGACAATTTTCAAAAGTACTATTACATGAGTTTGGACATACTCTTTCTTTATCACATTGTAATAAGATCAATTGTGTGATGTACTATTCTAATTCACCTATAGAACTTTATCATAAAGGTGAAGATTATTGTAAGGATTGTTGGAATAGAATAATTCTTAATATTTAAATACTTTCTTTTTTATAGACTTTTCTTTTTAAGATATGTCCACAAACTTTACAATTAGTGATTAATTCAGAAGATTTATAAGTTCTACCACATGCTGGACAATAAATAATCCATAAAAATTTTTGTGATATACCTTCAGTTACTATAGATTTGAAAGATAATGATAATAATGTGCATAAATTTTGTACACTATAATCATCAGTAATAATTACTGGATCAAATCCTTCACTTTTAAGCTCATAAGCAAGAGCTAAAACTTCTAAATCTGTTTCTGAAAGAGAGAAAATATCACCAGTTTCAGTTGCTCTTTTTTTAATAAACTCTATAAATTCATGTTTAGGAATTTTTATTTTTAATTTTCCTAAAGATATGGAAATATCTAAAATTATTTTTAAATTTTCATCATGAACTTCAGAAAGTACTTTAGGTGTAGTATAGTGTTCTCCTTCTACAATTTGTGGATTAAATCCATATAATATTGCTGAAGTATCTAAAACAAAAATATGTTTCTTATTAGAAATCATTATTTATTTCTCCATTGATAAAGCAATTTTTTCTTTTATTCTTTTGTAGAAATCAAAAGGTTCAGTTCTTATGAATAAAGCTGATTTATTAGATTTTTCAATTTTTATTGGCTCATCATAATTAACTTTACAAACTTCATCTCCATCAACTATAAGTAAACCATCATAATCATTTTTTTGTAGTAATATTTTAAGTTTACAAGAAATTGGAAAAAGAAAAGGACGAGCTACTATAGACAGGGGACATATCATTATTACTTCTATTAAATCTAATTCAGGATCAATTATACAACCTCCTGCTGAAAAAGCATATGCTGTTGATCCAGTAACAGTTGATACTATTATACCATCTGCTTTTCCACTATAAACTAATTTTTCATTCTTAAAAATTGAAAAAGAAATAATTTTTGATATCTTTGATGCTGTTAATAAAACCTCATTTACTACAGTATAATTTTTACCTAAATACTCTACATTTAATAATGTTCTCTTATCTAAGTAATAATTACCAGCTAAAATTTTATCAATTGTATTTTTTGCATTTTCTGGTGTTGTTTCACATAAAAAACCAATAGCCCCATATTTTATTCCTAATATAGGAATTTCTTCTACTTTATGTATTGTTCTAATTATTGTACCATCTCCACCAACTACAATGACTAAATCAGCATCATTTTTATCAATTTTATCAATATCATCTAGAACTACATATTTTACAGAAATATTATTAAGCTCAAGATAATTACCTATATTTCTACTTATTTTTTCAGCTTCTTGTGATTTTTGCTTATGAATTATTATAGTACGTAATTTCATCATATGTAACTAAAAGTAATTGATACTAATAAGTTTAATTAAAAAAGAAAAATTGATAAAAAAGAAAAAATCTATCTTAACATGGACATATAGGTGATTGTATGGTAGAAATGACACCAAAAAAACGAGCTTTACTTTGTTTTACAGGAAATAAACACAAAGCTGATAGAATTTCTTGTTGTGATGCACTTACAACTGCTACTGTAGAACAAATGCTTGCAGTAAAAGCACCATTTCCTGATGCACATAAAGATGTTGAACTTGCTTATAGACTTGCAGAAGCTGCTTGGACAATAATAGGACTTGAAGGATTTAAACTTCCATTTGATTTATGTATTGAAGCTGAAGCACTTGGCTGTAAGATAAACTGGGGAAGAATTGATAGACATCCTAGTGTAGAAACACCTGCATTTAATGATATTAGTGAATTCAAAATACCAGAAAAAATTATTGAGAAAGGAAGATTTCCAATAAAGCATAAAGTAGAAGAAAAATTAAGAAGAGAATATGGAGATTACTTACCTATTGTAAATCAAGTTACTGGACCATTTACTGTAGCTGGACATATATTTGGAATAGAAAGATTTCTTATATGGACAAAGAAGAAACCAATAGAACAAATAAAAGAAGTATTAATGATGATTGCAGATATTAATGTTGAAGATTCTAAAGAAGCTCTTAGATGTGGTGCTGACATAATCTGTATAGCAGATCCTTCAGCAACATCAGATATAATATCACCACAATTCTTTAAGGAAGTACTAGTTCCAGTATATAGAAGTATATCAAGAAGATTAGGTGCTCCTATTGTTTTACATATATGTGGAAATGCAACTGCATATCTACCATATATTCCAGATACAGAAGTTGATGCTTTTTCAGTAGATACACAAGTAAATATTGCATTTGCTAAACAAATTTTAGGAAATAGAGTTGCAGTTGCAGGAGGCGTACCAACAATAAGTGCACTATTATTTGGAACACCAGAAACTGTAAGAAAAGCAGTAATTGATGCTATAAGTCAAGGAGTTGATGTTGTTATGCCATCATGTGGAATTCCTCCAAGAACACCAACAGCAAACTTTAGAGCATTAGTAGAAGCAACAAAATGTATGATATATGTATGAGGTGAGAATTATGGTAACAAAAGAAGAAGTAATAAGTAAATTTAAAGAAGCTATAATAAATGGTAATGAAGAAGAAGCTGTTAAGTGGGCTAAAGAGAGTATATCAATAGGATTAGATGCATATGAAATGATAACAAAATATGGCGGAGAAGCCATGGAAGTAATAAGTAAAATGTATGAAGAAAGAAAAATATTTGTTCCAGAAGTATTATTAGCAGCTAATGCTTTAACTAGTGCCATTGAAGTATTAAGACCTCATATTAAAGTGGAGAAAACAAAAGTACCAGCTAAGATAGTTTTAGGTGTAGTCGAAGGAGATATTCACGATATTGGTAAAAACTTAGTGAAAATAATGTTAAGTTCAGCAGGTTTTGAAGTTATAGATCTTGGAAGAGATGTTCCGCTTCAAAAATTTGTTGATGTAGCAAAAGAAGTAAAAGCAGATGTTATAGGAATGTCTGCATTAATGAGTACAACAATGCCAGGAATGAAAAAAGTAATTGATATGCTAAAAGAGGCAGGTATTAGAGATAAAGTAGCAGTAATTGTTGGTGGAGGACCTGTAACACCAGAATGGGCACAGTCTATAGGTGCAGATGCTCGTCCAAAGGATGCTTCTGCAGCAGTTGGTATTACAAAACAATTAGTTGAGGAGTTAAGAAAAAGAAGAGGAGAAAGTTGGTAATACCAAAACTTATTTATTTATTTTTTATATTTTTTCTGGGGATAATATGTCTACAAAACCTGTAGAGATAGGAGATCTTAAAGAAGGAAGCTTTGTAATTATAGATAATACACCATGTAGAGTGGTATCTATAGAAAAATCAAAAACAGGAAAACATGGTTCGGCTAAAGCAAGAGTAACTGCAATAGGATTATTTGATGGAATAAAAAGAAGTATAGTTGCTCCTACAGATCAAAAAGTTGAAGTACCAATAATAGAGAAAAAATCAGGACAAGTATTAGCAATCTTAAAGGATACAGTTCAAGTAATGGATTTACAAACATATGAAACTTTTGAAGTTCCAAAACCAAAAGAAGAAGAAGTTCTTTCAAAATTATCTCCTGGTGTGGAAGTAGAATATTGGGAAATAATGAATAAAAAGTATATAGTGAGAGTTAAGTAATATCATAATATTCTGGTGTAGTAATAGTGCTTGATAATCTTGCATCATCTATTAGTAGTGCTATAAAAAAAATTATTAGAGTACCAATAGTAGATGAAAAAGTTGTAAAAGAACTCATAAGAGATCTACAAAGAGCATTAATTCAAGCCGATGTAAATGTAAGACTTGTACTTGAATTATCGAAAAAAATAGAAAAGAAGATTCTTGAAACAGAATTACCACCAGGAATTACAAGAAGAGAATTAGCAATAAAAGTAGTTTATGATGAGTTAGTATCTTTATTAGGAGGAGAAAAAGTAGAACCAATAAAATATGAGAAAAATAAAACACATGTAATAATGCTTATAGGAATACAAGGTTCTGGAAAAACAACAAGTGCAGCTAAACTTGCTTGGTTTTTTAAAAATCAAGGATATACTACTGGACTCATTTGTGCAGATAATTTTAGAGCAGGAGCATATGATCAATTAAAACAACTATCTGAAAAAATAAATGTTCCATTCTATGGAGAAAAAGATGAAAAAGATGTTATAAAAATAGCAATAAATGGTGTAAAAACATTCAAAGAAAAAGGAATAGAGATTATAATAATTGATACTGCAGGAAGACATAAAAATGAAATTGCACTTATTGAAGAAATGCGTCAAATGAGTGATGCAATAAAACCTGATGAAATAATACTTGTATTAGATGCTACAATGGGACAACAAGTAGCTCAACATGCTGAAGCTTTTAATAAAGCAACTAAAATAGGTTCTATATTTTTAACAAAGCTTGATGGGTCAGCAAAAGGTGGAGGAGCAATATCTGCAGTAGTAGCAACTGGAGCAAAAATAAAATTCATAGGTACAGGGGAATATATTGAAGATATTGAAGTATTTAATCCAAGAAGATTTGTTGGAAGATTACTAGGAATGGGTGATATTGAAACTCTTATTGAGAAATTTAAAGCCATTGAAAAAAATGAGAAAGAACTAATAACATCTATAACATTAGGTAAATTCACATTAAAAGATCTTTATCTACAATTACAGGCAATTAGAAAATTAGGACCTATAGGAAAGATTCTTCAATCTATTCCAGGAATAGGACTAAGTATATCAAAAGATGTAATGAGTATTACTGAAGAAAAAATGAAGAAATGGATGGCAATAATGCAATCAATGACTGAAGAAGAGTTACTCAATCCAGATATCATAGATAGCTCTAGAATAAAAAGAATTGCAAGAGGTTCTGGAACTACTATAAAGGATGTAAAGGAATTACTTGAGCAATATAAAATTAGTAAGAAATACATAAAACAAATAATCAAAAAGCAAAAGAATTTGAAAAAAATGTTTAAAATTGGATGAAAATATTGAGAAGATTTATTCTTTTAACTTTTTCTAAATTTGTAAATTCTGATGAAAGAGGAATTATAACAAGATTTATAGTGGGGGCTATGATGCTCTCTCATAACTTAAGAAGAGATGTTAATACTTATATTATATTTGATAATAATATATGTATAGCTTTTGAAGGAAAAAGTATGAGAAATGTAAGACCAGATGAGAAGTCAATTTTAGGAATATTAAAATCAGGATTATTAAGAATCAATAGCAAGAAGTTAAGTAGAATTCTTCCTGGAGTAATAGTAAAAAGAATTATTATTGAAGATTTCTTAAATGAAATACCATCACCTAAATTTTTTTACTCATTTACTCATGGAAAAATAGAAAAATTAGGAGAAGATTTTTCTATAATTTTTAGTTATCCAAAAATTGAAAATGAAGATATATTATTAAAGAATTGTATACCTTTTAAGATTGGAAAAACAGAACTCTTTCCTGATCAAGCAGTAGTCATAATAAATAATAAGATAGATAGAGGTGAGTTATAATGATAATTGAGAAGGCAAAGGAGATTCTTTCAAAATACCCTTTATGTGATAACTGTTTAGGAAGACAGTTTGGTGGTTTAATAAGAGGAGTAACAAACAAAGAAAGAGGACAAGCAATAAAACTTGTTTTAGCTTTAGAAGGACATTTAGATTTTATGAAGGGAAATGATGAAATTCTTAAAATTTTAGCTACTAATGGTGCTTTTCAACCAGCTAATAAGATAATTGGATCACAAATAAAAGAATTCAAGTGCTATATATGTGAAAATTTCATGAGTAAGTTAGAAGAATATGCAAAAGAGATTATAAATAGACTTAGTGAATATGAATATGATACATTTCTTATTGGTGTAAGAATTTTAGGTGAAGTTGCTGAAAGAGAAGATAAGCTTCGTTCTGAATTTGGAATAGAATATGGAGAATCCATACGTATGGAATGTAGTAGAGAAATTGGTAAAATTATTTCAAGAATTACTGGTAAAAGTGTTAATTTTAAAAAACCAGACATTATAGTAATTGTTGAATTACCTAAATTTAATATATCCATTAAACCAATGCCAATTTACATATTTGGAAGATATAGAAAGCTTGTAAGAGGAATACCTCAATCAAAATGGTATTGTAGTAAATGCAGAGGAAAAGGTTGTGAAAGATGTAATTGGACAGGAAAGATGTATCCTACTTCAGTTGAAGAACTTATTGCGGAACCTATTTTAAAAGCAACAAAAGGTAAAACTGCAAAATTCCATGGTGCTGGAAGAGAAGATGTAGATGCTACAGTATTAGGTAATGGAAGACCATTTGTAATTGAAATAAAAGAACCTATAATAAGAAAATTAGATTTAAGTCAATTAGAAAAAGAAATTAATAAAAATGCTAATGGTATGATAGAAGTACTTGGATTAAAGTATTCAGATAAAAATACAGTAAGAAAACTCAAGGAAAGAGCTAAAATAGCTGAAAAAACATATAGAGTTTTAGTTGAAGTTAGTAGAGAAATAAATGAGGAAGATCTTGAAAAAATAGAGAAAAGTTTTAGTGGGTGTACTATTGATCAGTATACTCCAACTAGAGTGTTACACCGCAGAGCAGATAAATTAAGAAAGAAAAAAGTATATGAGATTAAAACTAAAAAAGTAGGTGATAGAATGATGGAATTAATAGTAAGATGTCAAGGAGGACTCTATGTAAAGGAGTTAGTATCAGGAGATGGAGGAAGAACAAAACCAAGTATAGCAGAAGTACTAGGTGCTGATGCAAAATGTATTGAACTTGATGTAATATCTGTAAAGGAGGATGTATAAAAATGAAACATTCTTTAGGTTATAGAAATAGAACAAGAAAATTACTTAGAAAAGGAGTAAGAGAGAAATGGAATCCTATTACTAGAATTCTAAGAGAATATAAAGAAGGAGATAGAGTTGTTATCAAAATAGATCCTTCATTTGTAAAAGGAATGCCTCATAGAAGATTTCATGGAAAAACTGGAATTATTTTAGGAAAAAGAGGAAGAGCATATATCATAAAAGTACTTATGGGAGGTTATGAAAAAACTATTATAACTAGACCTGAACATATTGTTCCTCTAGAGGGAAAATAAATGCCAAAGGAGATAATAAAAGAAAAGATTCTTACATATTCTCAAGTTAAAAAATTACTTGAAGAAAGAGAAAAAGAAGGAGGACTAAATTATTTACAGAAAATTACTTATGAATATGTAAGTAAGTTATCTAAGTTAGATGCAGATAAAGCAGAAGAATTAATGAAAAAATTAGAGATGGAAGGAATTTCACCAATAGTTGCTGCTCAAATAGTAAATATAATGCCAAAGACCATTGATGAACTTAGAACGATATTATCTACTGAAAATAAGATTTTCTTACCTTCTGATTTAGAAAGAGTATTATCTATCATCAATTCTTTTAGACAATAACTTATTATATATAGTAATATAGTAATTTAGTATTATTTTAGAAATTAATAATAAGAATATAGAAACTAATATTTTTATGAGGGAATAAAATGACTGATGAAAGTATAAAGCGATATGAAGAATATGCTTATGTTTTAGACTATTTACCATATGGGCAATTAAGACAATTTCAACCTTTTTATAAAAGAGAGCCAATACTTCAAGCTATTGGAGAGTATTATTTTACTTTACTAGAACTAGTTCCTCTTCCTGGAATGGATTTTTCAATTGGAGAACGTATTGCAATTGGAAAACATGAAAGAACAAAGATTGCTCATGTAAAAAGAAGAATTACGTATGAAGAACTTACTCAAACAGCAAAAGAAGAATTAGAAAATGTTATAGGGATTATTGTAAGTAAAAATGAAGAAAGATTTGTAGCATTTTTTAATACAGCCGGACCTATAACTACAAGAATGCATTCATTAGAACTACTTCCAGGTATTGGTAAAAAGCTTATGTGGCAAATAATAGAGGAGAGGAAAAAAGCACCTTTTTCAAGTTTTGAAGATATTCAAAAAAGATTACATATACTAGATCCTAAAAAAATGATAGTAAAAAGAATAATAATGGAGCTTAAAAATGAAGATAAATATTATATTTTCACAAAACCATATATTAGTAAATGATTTTCTTGAGAAGGGAAAAAGATTGGAAAATGATTTATTGAAATGGACTTTAAGAATAATAAGAGAATATAATATAAAACCAAAACGAAAATTTGGACAAAATTACATAATAAGTAGGGAAATGATAAATAGAATTTTAGAAGCTGCAGAAATTAAACCTAATGAAGTTATACTTGAAATAGGTGCAGGAATTGGAACTTTAACTCTTAGATTATCGAAATTAGCAAAAAAGGTTATTGTTATAGAAAAAGATAAAAATGCAGTAAAAGCACTATCAAAAATCTTAGAAAAAGAAAAAAATATTGAAATAATAGAAGGAGATGCTTTGAAGATTAATTTTCCTAGTGTAGATAAAATAGTATCAAATTTACCTTTTTCTATCTCTACACCAATTACTTTTAAAATTCTTGAGGCAGATTTTAAATTAGCTGTATTAACTTATCAAAAAGAAGTTGCTAATAGACTTTTAGCAAAAACAGGAGATAAAGATTATTCAAGATTAAGTGTGGCTATGAGCTTAATGGCAGAAGTAGAAAAAATAGGAGATTTTCCACCAGATTGCTTTTATCCAAAACCAAAAGTTTTTACTACAGTAGTAAGAATAAGAAAAAAGAAACATAACATAGACTGGAAAACCTTAGAAGATGTACTAAGAATATTGTTTTCACAAAGAAGAAGAAAATTAAAAGTTGCACTTTATACATATTGTAAAATTAATAAAATGAATTATAATGAATTAATAAGTTTAGTAGATAGAGAATTACTAGAAAGAAGAGTATTTGAAATAAAACCAGAAGAATTTATCTATCTAAGTAATCTAATAAAAAATAAAAGTGAAGGAAATAAACCTAATGGGAAAAAGAATAATAATTTATCCAGGGGTTTATGAGCCTGCAGAAGATTCATATTTATTAATAGATGCAATAATGCCTATAGCCTCAGGAGATATTTTAGATTTATGTTGTGGAACAGGAATAGTTGGCTTATGTGTTGCTGATAAAGTAAGATCAGTTACATCTATAGACATTAATCCAATAGCAATAAAGAATACATGTGAAAACTTCAAAATAAATTCAGTTTACGATAAATTAAATGCAATAGTTGGTGATTTATTTAACCCATTAGGAAAGGTAAAATTTGACTTAATAACAATGAATCCTCCTTATCTATGGGATGAAGAACCAAAGGATATTTCATGGAGTGGTGGTAAAAAAGGAAGAAACATAATTGATAGGTTCATAATGAGTGTTAGTAATTTTCTTAAAGAAAATGGTAAAGCTCTTTTTGTACAATCAACAATTAATGATATAGAAGAGAGTTTAGAATTAATAAGTAAAATGGGACTTAAAGGAAAGATTATCATGAGGAAAAAATTTTTATTTGAGGAAATTGTCGTAATAGAAATTACTTACTAATAGAAAAACTAAAATATTTAATTAAATCATAAACCTTGGGGGATTAAAAATGCCTGAACGTCCTGGTCACTGTTATAGATATTTTGATACTCCTCCATATACTAGAATAGAATACATAAAGTCAATACCCCAATCTAAAATTACAAAATTTGAATTTGGAAATCCAAAAGGTAATTTCAGCAAAAGATTAGTATTAGTACCTTTAGAAGCTGGACAAATAAGACATAATGCACTTGAAGCTGCAAGAATTATAGCAACAAAGCACTTAAGTGCAAAATTAGGAGAAAATAACTATTATATGCGAATAAGAGTATATCCTCATCATATACTACGTGAAAATAAAATGATGGCTTTTGCTGGTGCTGATAGACTTCAAGAAGGTATGAGAAGAGCATTTGGAAAACCTGTAAGTAGAGCTGCTAGAGTAAAGCCATTTCAACCAATCATAGAAGTATTCGTACCAGAGGATAAGGTACAAATTGCAAAAGAGGCACTTAAAAAAGCAAGCTCAAAAATACCTATGCCATCAAGAATATTAGAGTAGTTTCTTCTAATTTATTATGAAAAATTTATGAAGAATAATGAATTTAGTATTCCTTATGATATTGAAATAGAAAAAATAATTAAAGAAATAAAGACTAGAAAAGCAAAAAAAGTATTAGTTCAATTACCAGATGGACTTAAACCATATGCTTCTAAAATATTAGATATCCCCTTATTAAAAGATACATTAATAGTATTCTCTACAGATCCATGTTATGGTAGCTGTTATATAGCAGATTATATTGGTAGGGAATATAATTTTGATTTACTTATCCATATAGGACATGAAAAATTTGTAGAAGAAGAAAGAATACCTACAGTCTATATTAAAGTTAAATATTTAGGAAATATAGAGGAAATAGCCAAGAGAACTATTGAATTTTTATCTAAAAAAGGATATAGAAAAATAGGATTGATTACAAATTATTATCATTTAAATAATATAGAGGATTTTTCAAGAATAATTAGTTCTCATGGATTAGATGTAATTATTGATGAAGAAAGTAAGGGATTAATTCTTGGATGTAAAATTAATGCTGCTATAAAGATTTCTGAAAAAGTAGATGCTATAATATACTTAGGAGGAGGAGATTTTCATGCACTTGGAATTGCCATAAAGATAGATAAACCAATATTTATAGTAGATCCTTATAGAAATGAAATTAGAGATATTGAAAAACTAAAGAAAAAAGTTATTTCTCAAATGTGGTGGACAATTCATAATGCAAAAAATGCAAAAAATTTTGGAATTGTATTAATAAGTAGAAGAGGACAATTTAATGAAAAAATTGCATTAGATTTAAAAAATAGACTAGAAGAATTAAATAAAAAAGTTACAATATTAATTTCTGATAATGTAAATTGGAATGAGCTTTCCTCTTTTTCATATATTGATGCATTTATAGTTACTGGTTGTCCAAGAATTTCTATTGACAATAGAGAAAGTTTTCAAAAACCCATACTAAACATAGAAGAAGCCTATAACCTTATAAAGGTGTTAATGAGTTGATAACATCTAAAGTAGAATTAGAAATAATGCTAGAAAGAGTAAAATCATTTAAAGATCCTATATTATCATTAGAACAATATAAACTTCCAGCATCAGTTGCAGCAGATATATTATGGTATATTAATTTTCGCCATAAGGATATTTCAAATAAGATAGTTATTGATCTTGGATGTGGTACAGGAATTCTTAGTATAGGTGCTGCATTATTAAATGCAACATATGTTATTGGAATAGATATAGATAAGAAAGCTATAAAATATGCTAAAGAAGCAGCTTATGAACTTAATGTAATAGATAAAGTAGACTTTATTGTAGGAGATGTAAGGAATATAGAAATAAAAGGAGATGTTGTAATTCAGAATCCACCTTTTGGTGTAAGAAGAAGAAGTGCAGATAGAATATTTATTATTACTGGACTAAAGATAGCTCCAAAAGTATATTCATTACATAGAGGAGGTGAAAAAGTAAGAAGATTTATGTTTAAATTTATTAACAATATAAATGCAAAAATTGATGAGATTATTCCGTTAAAAATAAAATTACCACATACTTATCAATTTCATAAAAAGAAGTTCTATGAATTTGAAGTAGATCTTTATAAGATAACGAGGAAGGGATAATGAAAACACGTATAGTAGTTCCTGGTGAGGAAATAGGAGTTGAGGAAGAATACATACCTGGAAAAGGCGTATATGTAGATAAAGGGAAGATATTTTCTCTAAATTTAGGAAATTTAATAGTAGATGAAAAAGAAAAAAAGATATGTGTAGAACCAATATCAAGACTAATAATTCCAGAGCGTGGAGATATTATTGAAGGAATGATTACTGGATTTGTAAAAGATGATTTTGCAACAGTAGAAATAATGAGAATAAGAAATAAAGGAGATTTGAAAAGACCAATGAGTGGAATACTTCATATTTCTCAAATATCAGGAAGGACAATATCTTCAATCTTTGATTTAATTGGTATAGGTGATTGGATACTAGCAAAAGTACTAACATCATGGCCACCATATCAATTATCTATCATAGAAAAAGATTTTGGAGTAATATATGCTACATGTCCAAAATGTGGTTATGAATTAATATTAAAACAAGGAAAATTATACTGCAGTAAAGATAAAATATTTGTAAAGAAAAAGATTTCACCACACTATTTAATAAGAGAGGAAGGAAAATGACAATAAAAGTAATTAAGTATGATAATAAAATACTTGAATTAGAATTTGAAAAAGAGGATCATACAATTGGTAATTTATTAAGAAGTTATTTAATGAAAGATAAACATGTAAAAATGGCAGGATATAGAATTTTACATCCACTTACTGGTGGAATTAGATTAGTAGTACATACAGATGGTGAGGAAAATCCAAAAGATGCTCTAATTAATGCAATAATAAAAATTGAGAATGATACAAAAGAATTACAAGAAAAATTAAAGAATCTCTTCAAATTATAAAAATCTTAATCTTTTATTTCCTACAACAAGAATCTTTAAAAATGGTGAAAACTTGAAAAAAGAAGCAAGAATTGCTTTTGTAGACTGTATTAATGATAATATAGTAATTACTATAATATTTAGAGGTTGTTGGATTGATGGAATATGTATAAAAAAAGGAGTTAAAGATTATAATGATTTAATTTCATGGTTAATGAAGGAAGGATACTACTATGAAATTCGTGGATTTCATCTTAGTGAAAATGTAGTAAAGATTTTTGGACATCAAAACCATTTACCTATAATAAAAACTTGTAAAAGAAATATTAATTCTGCTCGAGTAATAATAGAAGGTATTAAAAAGTGGTTAAAACCGATAAGCTAAAATTACTGATATATTGTTTTTATGAAGGGGAATAATCTTGGAATTTTGCCCACAATGTAATAACTTACTAGTATTTGACAAAAAAAGAAACGTACTCATATGTAGAAAATGTGGATATAAAAAGAATTCATGTACTATTGAAAGAAAAGTAGTTGAAAAAATAACTACAACTAAGGAAACTTTAATAATTAAACAATCTAGCTCTTCTGAAGAAAAAATTCTTCCAAAAACAAGAGCTGAATGTAGTAAATGTGGAAATAAAGAAGCATATTATTGGATGATGCAAACAAGAAGAGCTGATGAGCCCCCAACTAGATTTTATCAATGTACAAAATGTGGACATACTTGGAGAGAATATGAATAATACTTATAATTGAAAGCTTGCCCTTTAGAGCAGATATCAGTTAAAAAAATCATTTCATTTTTAAAAATATATAAATAAATTAAATAAGTTTAAATTACTCTACTAAAATAGGGAGAGTTTTATGTTTAAGGCCATATTTCCAGATAGTAAAGTTTGGAAGGAACTAGTAGAGTCAATATGTGCTCTAGTAGAAGAAGGTGTATTTGTAGCAAATTCAGATGGAATTAAATTAAGAGCAATGGATCCTTCAAGAGTTGCAATGATAGATTTAGAAATACCAAGTTCTGCTTTTGAGTCTTATGAGTGTACAAAAGAGGAATTTCTTGGTTTAAATTTTGATGACTTTAAAAAGATAATGAAAAGAGCTTCTTCAAAAGATAAGCTTGAACTAGAAAAAAGTGAAAATGAGGCAAGATTAAAAGTTAAATTTAGGGGAACTTACACAAGAACTTTTTCAATGCCATTATTAGATATAGGAAGAGAAGAACTATCAGTTCCAAATATATCATTTTCTGTAACTGTAAAGTTATTAGCTTCAGCACTTGAAGATGCTATAAAGGATGCTGAAGTTGTAAGTGATTTTGCAAAAATTTCTGCTGAAAATGATGTTTTAAAAATTACTGCAAGTGGTGATAGAGGAGAAGTAGAAATAGAAATAACTAAGGAGAGTGGAGAACTTCTATCAATAGAATTAAAAGAAAGTGCTCATGCATTATATACATTATCATATTTAAAGAAAATGATGGCAGCAGCAGATCTATCTGATGTATGTATATTAATGTTCTCAACTGATATGCCTTTGAGATTAGATTTTGGTCTTTTAACTGGTGGTAAAATAACATATTACTTAGCTCCAAGAATGGAAGCATAATACCCCGAAAATCTTAATACTTTTTATTACTTTTTAATCTTTGGATGCTTACAAAAGAGGATTTAGCAAAATATCCATTTTTAAAAAAAGCCTCTGAATATATAGAGAGTTTGAACCTAAGTATAGATGATTTTACAGATAAATATGATGATATAGTAGAAAGAGCTTTAGAAAGAGTTAAATTTGCTATAGATGGTAAATTAATTAAAGTAGATCTTTATGATCCTGAGAAAGAAATACTATCATATGCAGTTGCTCTTGCATTAATATATGGATTAAAAGACGCATGGCTTATAAGAAGATTTGCAAATAATGAACAAAAACTATACTATGAAATGCTTATTACAGAAGATAACTATAAGATAATAGAAATAGCAAAAGATGGATTTAATTGGGATTTAGAACTAATTGAAGATAATTTCATAATTCCAGTTGAACAGTTCCTTGAAATAGCTCCAAGATTTCAAGCTAGAGAATGGAAACTCATAAATTCATTGTTAGATAAAGGAAAAGTATATTTGAAAAAAGTAAAAATTGCAAGACTTATTTCAGAAGCTGTAAAAAATAAAATAATAAAGAAATCAGAAGAGGAAGAAATTAAGAGATTAAAGTTACCAGAAAAGCTTCTATATAAGGCAGAAGTAGTAAAGAGTAAAATTGAAAGAAAAGAAATAAAAGAAGAATATAAGGAAATTTATACTCCAATAAAAGAAGATTTACCACCTTGTATTTCTTATCTTATAAAAGAAATGAAAAGTGGTAAGGCTATCACCCATATGGCTAGATTTACAGTTACATCATTTCTACTAAATATAGGAATGAGTGTAGAAGAAGTTTTAGAATATTTCAGGAATGTAGCAGATTTTAATGAAAATAAAACAAGATATCAAATACAACATATTGCTGGAATGATAGGTTCAAAAATAAGATATCTTCCACCAAAATGTGAAGTACTTAAATCATTTGGAATTTGTGTAGAACCTAATGAATTATGTAAAAAGATTAAACACCCATTACAATATTATAAAATAATGAGGAAAAAGAAGAATGAAAAAATATGATCTAGTTTTACAGGAATTTAAAAAGTATTATAAACATTTAAGTGAAGAAGAATTATTTATTAAAGATTTAAATAAAAGAGAAATTGCAATTGTTCCTTTTGAAAATGATATAATGATAAGACATATGAGTTTTAATGATTTAAAATCCTTAAAAGAATATATAGAGAAGAATACCCCCTTACATCTATATTACTCTTCAGCATACTATAAAGAACCTCATGCAACTGATATGAATGTTAAGGGTTGGGAAGGAGCTGATTTAATATTTGATGTTGATGCAGATCATATACCAACTAATTGTAAAGTAGATCATGATAAATGGATATGTAGAAATTGTAATTTCCAAGGAATTGGTCATGCACCTGAAAATTGTCCAAATTGTGGAGAGAAAAAAATAGAATCAATTTCATGGATATGTGAAAATTGTCTTAATATAGCAAAGGAAGAAGTATTTAAACTAATCGATGAATATTTAATTCCTGATTTTGGAGTAAAAATAGGAGAAATAGAGATATGTTTTTCAGGACATAGAGGATATCATATTCATGTATTATCAGAAAATTTTAAAAAATTAAGTAGTGATGGAAGAAGAGAAATTGTAGATTATGTAAAAGGAATAGGTCTAGAACCAAGACTTCATGGTTTTAAAATAGGAAGTAATGGATCAATAATAGGACCAGATCCTAAAGATCCAGGATGGAAAGGAAGAATTGCAAGAGTTTTTTATGAATATATAAATAAATGTACATTAGAAGAACTAGAAAAAGTTATTGGTAAAAAAGCAGAAATTATAATAAAAAATAGAGAAAAAATTCTTGAGGATATAATGTCTAATCCATCATCATGGACTAGACTTAAAAAAGTAGGAATAGGAAATATTGTAAAAATAATTAATATTGCTATTAGAGATATTTTATGTAATATTGATGAGAGAGTAACTATTGATATAAAGAGATTAATAAGATATCCAAATAGTCTACATGGAAAAACAGGATTAAAAGTATGTAGACTATCATATAATGATTTAGAGAAGTTTGATCCCTTGAAAGATTCAATTGTATTTAGATCTGGAGAGATAAAAATCTATGTAAAGGAAATTCCAAAAATAAGAATAGGAGATTATGAAATTGGACCAATAAAAGATAAAGAAATAGAAGTTCCAAAAAGTCTAGGTATTTATCTTTTATGTAAAGGAGTTGCGGAGTTGTTGAGTTAATGTATAAAAAGTTAATTGAAATTTGGTTAAATGAAAAGAAAAGTAAGGAATTACAAGAAATTTCTCAAAGTTTTTTAGAAGAATTAAGAAATTACTTAGAAAAATTAAAAGAGGATAAAGAGAGTTTAAGAAAATTAAATGAAGTAGAAATTAAAAGAGTAAGATTACTATTAGAGAAAATAATAAAAATAAGAAAAGAAAAAAAGGCCTTAAAATCAATAGAATCAATTACTGATGTATTTGATGAATTTATACTTTTACTTGAAAAAAAGACAGAAAGTCCGAAAAGAATATTAGTAAGAATTCTTCAAGATGTTTCATCATTTATTGGAATAGATGGGAGGACTTATGGTCCCTATAAAGCTGAAGATGTGGTTTCATTACCATTGCAAAATGCAGAGGTATTAATAAAAAGAGGTGTAGCTATTCCAATAGAAGGGAGGTTTGAATAAAATGAAGGTCCCAAAGGAGATAAATACATATTGTCCTAGATGTAAAGCACATACTGTTCATACTGTTACATTATATAAAAAAGGAAGAGAAAGAGCCTTAGCAGAAGGTGCAAGAAGATATGCAAGAAAAAAGAAAGGATATGGAAGTTCAAGAAAACCTGTACAAAAGAGATTTGCAAAGACTACTAAGAAACTAAGCATTAAGCTTAAGTGTAAGGTATGTGGACATCAATATCAGAGAAGAGGAATAAGATTAAAGAAATTAGAAATTGTATGAGGTGATTATTTTTGAGAAAAAGAGAAATCTTAGTACCAATGCCAAAGAGTAAGTTTATAAAAATTGAGTGTCCAGATTGTGGAAATGAACAAGTAACATTCTCTCATGCTTCTATTGTAGTTAAATGTAATATATGTGGTAGAGAATTAGTAAGACCAACAGGAGGAAAAGCCAAAATATTAACTGATAAAATAAAAGAAGTTTGGTGAAATAATTGCCATTTAGGAAAAGAGAATTTCCTGAACTGGGAGAACTTGTAATTGCTACACCTACAAAGATATATGATCATGGAGCTTATGTAAAGTTAGATGAATTTGATAAAATAGGATATGTACCAATAGGTGAGGTTGCATCAGTCTGGGTAAGGAATATAAGAGATTTTATAAAGGAAGGACAGAAGCTTGTACTCAAAGTAATTCGTGTAGATGAGAAAAAAGGTCATATTGATTTATCATTAAAGAGAGTAACAGATAGAGAAAAAAAAGAGAAATTAATTCAATGGAAAAGATTTAAGAAATCTGAAAAGATTTTTGAAGAAATTACAAAAAAGCTTAATATGCCAATATCAGAAGCTATTGATAAAATTGCTATACCTTTGGAAGATCAATTTGGAGATTTTTATGCTGCATTAGAAGCTACTGTAATAAATGGACCAAAAGTATTAATTGATAAAGGAATAAAAAAAGAATGGGCAGATACAATATATGAAATTGCAAAACATCATATTGAAATTCCATTAGTAGAAGTATCAGGAGTATTAACATTAACATCAAAAAAACCAAAAGGTATTGAAGATATTAAGGAAGCTTTACTTTCAGGAGAAATCAATAATAAAGATGCAAAAGTTGAAATTACATATTTAGGAGCTCCAAGATATAGAATAAGAGTAATTGCAAGAGATTATAAAACCGCTGAAAATATACTAAAAGAATGTACTGAAAAGATAATAAATAAGATAACACAATTAGGTGGAACAGGATCTTTCACGAAGTGAAAAAAATGAAAATGAAAAAATGTATTTCTTGTGGAGAATATACATTAAGAGATGATAAATGTCCATATTGTGGTGGACAACTTAAAAATCCTCGTCCAGCAAGATTCTCTCCTGAAAATAAATATAGTAAATATAGATTAGCATTAATATTATCATTAAAAAATCTTCAATCTGATTCTAAATCAGGATAATTTACTTTGTATATTAGTACCCAGTAATTATTAGAATGATATACAAGTTGGAAGTATTTTGGTTCTTCAATATCAATACCAAGTAGTTGCCTATATCCTTCTCTAAAAGGATAGAATAGTAATTGATACAATAGAGTATTATGTGCTTTTGGACCAATTGGTAAAGGCCAATTCATAATTTTTCCTCCTATATTTAATGGTAATGTAGAAATATAATCAGAAACATTATATTCAGCAATAGCCATCATTGCTGTTGATTTTTCAAAATCTCCAATAACACTCCATGGAGGTAATGCTATTTGTGGTTCTGTTTTTAAAAGAATCCAAGGTTCATAAACTACAACATAATCAACTTTCATTACTTTAAATATATTAAGTGCATATTCTTCATTATTTAAAAAAGCTTCTGCAATTAATTTTATTTGAGTACTATTTGTAGTTGAGTTATCAGCAATTACTGACTTATTTGCAATAACATTTATCCAATATCCATAATCCCACCAACAACCTATTATACTACTATATGGAATATTATCACGCATCCAATTTAGTGCATCAATCCAATCAGTAATTATAGTAGTAGCTCCTGTTGCTGAAGAAAGCAACATAACTGGTCTATTTGCTAATCTTGTTGCATTTACAGTAGGAATAAATCCTATTGCTACTACTACAATTATAATAATAGCATAAACTCTTCCTAACTGTTTTATACGAGCTTTTTTGCTTTTTAATTCTTCTTTTTTAGTAAATATATGACTAAGAATAGAATTTAAAGCTAAAGCACTTAAGATTGCAAGAGAGGGTGCTACTATAATTAGTAATCTTACATAATTTGCAGCACCATATATTGCCATTAATGTAAATAATACTATAAAAATATCTTTATTATTTGCTCTCTTTATTGCAAAATAAGCACCTGCAGGAGCTAAAATTGTAAGTATATGATAGTTACTAAAGAAAGTTGCCCAAGTTGCAGGAAATTGTTCACCAACAGTACTAATTATAGGTGCTTGAGTTCTTATAAATGGATTTATAAATACTAAAAACTTACCAGTAATAGGACCAAGTAATCCACTAAATACAATAACTATGGCAGTAATTATTATAAAGATAACACTACCAATAGAAACTTTTCTTCTTAAATTAATATCTTGAATATATGATGTAAATGACGTTATTAGACATAAAATAAATGCAAAAATTGGAGCAGTAGTAGCTGGAGAAATAGCAGTTGATAATCCAATATTTGGAGCTAATGCCATGGCAAACATAGTAATTGATGAGACTATAGTTATTGTAAGTGAAAGTTGCTTACTCCATCTTCCAATTATTATCATTAATATAGTATATAAAGCAAAGAGATTTAGTGGATATAAGTAAGCTCCCCAACAGAATGTCATATAAGCAAGAGATAGTCCAGATATTATAGCATAAGGAATTGTTCTTTTTTCTAATGCCTTAATGAAAAATATAATTGATAGTAACATTCCTAATAGTCCTGTAGCCTCAGTATCAAAAAATCCAAATCCAGTTCTCTGTAATGAAGTAGGATCAATTGCAAAAACAAATGCTGCAAATAGACCTGCATACTTATTTACAAGTTCTTTTCCTAGTATGTATATCAAAAAAGTAAGAATTGCTCCAGAAATTACTGGAAATATTGCTAAAGCTTCCATTAATGATATATTTATTCCAATTTGTTTTAAAAAAAGATAAAATATAGCACCAGTGAATGGAGGACCTAATTGTGCTTGAGATGGTACATCTGTACCCCATGGAGCCCATCTAGTAGGATCAAACCAAGAGAACCATGCTGAAAAACCATTTTCCAATATATACATAGCACCTTTGTAATGTATATATGGATCAAATTCATCTAAATATACTCCCCAAAACATGGGGAGAATTCGTAATATTACTGAGAATGCAATAATGCCTAGTAATAAAACATATATGATTATATCTTTTTTACTTACTTTACTAGCCATAAATTTCATATTTATCCTCTTAGACATAAAATTTTTGAAAAAGGAAAAATTTAAACTATATTGCTCAAATATTTCAAAAATATAGTGACTAAGAATGATAGGACTAATTAATAAAGAATATAATTTCAAAAAAATTGAAGAAGAAGTAATGAAGTTTTGGGAAGAAGAAAAAATACCTGAAAAAATTAGAAATATAAAAGGAGAGAAATTCTACTTCCTAGATGGGCCTCCTTATGTTACTAATCCAATTCATGTAGGAACTGCTTGGAATAAGATCCTAAAAGATGTATATATTAGATTTTTCAGAATGAGAGGATATAATGTAAGAGATCAACCAGGATTTGATATGCATGGTTTACCAATTGAGGTTTTAGTGGAAAAGAAGTTAGGAATAAGAAGTAAAAAGGAAATAGAAGAAAGAGGAATTGATAATTTTATTAATGCTTGTAGACAATATGCACTTGATAATTTGAAAATTGCAATTAATCAATTTAAGAATTTAGGAGTTTGGATGGATTGGGATCATCCCTATAGAACATTAGATAATAATTATATTGAATCTGTTTGGTGGTTAATAAAAAGAGCTTATGAGAAGGGATTACTAGCTAGAGGAAAGAAAATTGTACATTGGTGTCCAAGATGTGAAACAGTATTAGCAGGATACGAAGTTACAGAAGAATATAAAGAAATAGAAGAAGATTCTATCTATGTAAAGTTTAAAATCAAAGGAAAGGAAAATGAATATTTATTAATCTGGACAACAACACCTTGGACTCTTCCTGCTAATTTAGCAGTAATGGTAAATCCAAACTTTACTTATGTAAAAGTAAAAGTAGGAAATGAATATTACATTATGGCTGAAGAAAGAATAAATCATGTATTTAGAGATATGAAATATGAAATTATAGAAAAAATACCTGGAAGGGAATTAGAATGGTTAAAATATGAATATCCATTAATTGAAGAAGTACCTAAGCAAAAAGAATTCTCAAATGCTCATTTTGTTGTATTAAGTGATGTTTATGTTACTCTAGAAGAAGGTACAGGATGTGTTCATGTAGCTCCAGGTCATGGAGAAGAAGATTATGAAGTAGGAAAAGAGTATAATCTTCCAGAATTCTGTCCAGTAAATGAAGAAGGAAAATTTAGTAATGAAGGAGGAAAATATGCAGGTAAGTATGTAAGAGAAGCAAATGAAGAAATAATAAAAGATCTTATTAAAAAGGGATTATTATTTAAAATTGAAAAAACAAGACATAGATATCCACATTGCTGGAGATGTAAAACACCACTTATACTAAGACTTACAGATCAATGGTTTATAAAAGTTACACAAATTAAAGATAAAATGATTGAAGAGAATGAAAAAGTATTATGGGTTCCGGAATGGGCAGGAAAAGCAAGATTTGGAAATTGGATAAAAAATGCTAAAGATTGGGTAATTTCAAGACAAAGATATTGGGGTATACCAATTCCCATTTGGATATGTGAAAAATGTCAAAAATATGAAGTTATTGGATCACTAAAGGAATTAAAGGAAAAAATGATTAATAAAATTGAAGGAGAAATAGATTTACATAGACCATGGATAGATAATATAGAATTATTTTGTAAATGTGGAGGTAAAATGAAAAGAATTCCAGAAGTATTAGATGTTTGGATGGATTCAGGTGCAGCATCTTTTGCTTCATTGAATTATCCACAAAATGAAGAAGAATTAAGAAAATGGTGGCCAGTAGATCTTATTCTTGAAGGGCATGATCAAACAAGAGGATGGTTTTACACATTAATGATTTGTGGTATAATTGGTTTTGATTCTGTTCCATATAAGAGAGTATTAATGCATGGTTTTACAATAGATCAAGAAGGAAGAGCAATGCATAAATCATTAGGAAATGTAATTTATCCTGAAGAAGTAATAGAAAAATATGGAAGAGATGCTTTAAGATGGTATGAATTAGGATTTACAACATGGGAAGATTTAAGATTTACATGGAAAGGATTAGATGAAACATTAAGATTCCTAAATATTCTATGGAATACATACTACTTTGCTAGTCTATATATGAACTTAGATAAATTTTCACCAGAAAAGTATAAGATAGATGAAGTAAAAGATTGGTTAAAAGAAGAAGATAAATGGATATTATCAAGATTTAATCATATAGTAGAAAAAGTGACAAAAGAATTAGAAAATCTATGTGTATTTAATGCAATAAGAGAATTAGAAAACTTTATGAAAGAAGATCTAAGTAGATGGTATATTAGGATAATAAGAAGAAGAACATGGAAAGAAACTAATGATTATGATAAAATTGCAGTATATGTTACTTTATATGAGGTTCTATTTAATTTCTTAAAATTAATTGCGCCAATGATGCCTTTTGTTTCTGAGAAAATATATCAGGAAATGTTTAGAACCAAAGAAATGCCTATTAGTATACATTTATTCTCATGGCCAAAATTTTCTAATGTATGGAAGGATAATGAATTAGAAAACTTTATGAAAATAATAAGAGAAATAGTAGAAGTATCCTATGGAATTAGACAAAGTGCAAAAATAAAAATTAGACAGCCATTAAGTAAAATGATAATAGTAACAGATAGTAATGATGTTAAAAATGCAATATCAAAATTAAGACATATTCTATTAGATCAAGCAAATGTAAAAAATATAGAGGTAATATCTACTAAAGAAGAAGGAAAATTAAAAGGAGTTCAAATCTTATTAAATCTTCCAGTAATAGGACCAATATTTAGAGAAAAAAGCAAAGTCATATTAGAAGTTTTTAATTCAATGAATAAAAATGAAGTTTTTAATTTAATAAAAGAAGGAAAATCAGTAATAGTAAAAGTGAATAATGAAGAAATTGAGCTAAAACCAGAATATTTCATAGTAAAACAAGTTCTTCCTGAGAATTTTAAAGAAGAAAAATTTAGTCTTGGTACTATATACTTAGACATAACTAAGTATGATGAATTAATAGCTGAAGGATTAACAAGAGATGTAATAAGAAGAATACAAGAAATGAGAAAAAGATTAGACTTAAAAGTAGATGCATACATAAAAGTATGGATAAGTACTGATTCTGAAAAAACTATAAAAATAATCAAGGAAAAGATTAATGATATAGCAAATGAAGTAAGAGCAAAAGAAATTAATGTATGTAGTGGTGATATTCCAACTGGTCAATTAAAAGAAATATGGGAAATTGATGATGAGAAAATAACAATAAGTATTGAAGAAATAAAAACATGAGAAAAGTAGGATTTATAATTAATCCTATAGCAGGAATGGGAGGAGCTGTAGGACTTAAAGGAACTGATGGTGAAGAAATATTAGAAAAAGCTATAAAACTTGGAGCTGAAAAAGTAGCATTAAAAAGAGCTGAAGAATTTTTAAGATCATTAGGATCATTAGCAAATACTATAGAATTTTGGACTTGCCCTGGAGAAATGGGTGAAGATGTTTTTAATAAACTAAATATAAGTTATAAATTAATACCTGGTAGAAGAGGAAAAACAACTGCTGAAGATACAAAATTTGCTGCAAAATATATGCTTGAATCTGGCTTAGATATAATAGTATTTTGTGGAGGAGATGGAACTGCAAGAGATATTCTTAATGCAATTGATATGAAGATACCTGTAATTGGAGTTCCAGCAGGTGTAAAAATGCAAAGTGGAGTTTTTGCAATTAATCCAAGAGTTGCTGCAGAACTTCTCATAAAATATCTTTGGGGAGAATTACCATTAAAAGAAGCTGAAGTAGCAGATGTTGATGAAGAAGCATATAGGGCTGGTATATTATCTGCTAAATTGTATGGATACTTACTAACACCTTATGAGCCTGATTATATACAAGGAATGAAAGCACCAACACCAGTAAGAGATGATATTATTGAAAATATGAAAGCAATTGCAAAATGGATTATTGAAAATATGGAAGATGATACAATTTACATACTTGGTCCTGGTACTACAGTAAAGAAAATATTAGAATTATTAGGACTTGATGGAACTTTACTTGGTGTAGATTTACTATTAAATAGAAAATTATTAAAAAAAGATGTTAATGAAAAAGAAATACTTGAATGTATAAGTGGTAAGAAAGCAAAAATAATTGTATCTCCAATAGGAAGACAAGGATTTATATTTGGAAGAGGAAATCAGCAAATAAGTCCAAAAGTAATTAAAATGGTAGGAAAAGAAAATATCATTATTATTTCTACTAAGGAAAAACTAAAGGATATAAAATTTTTAAGAGTAGATACAGGAGATATAGAAGTAGATAAAATTTTTTCTAATGGAGTTAAAGTACTTGTAGATTATGGAATATTTAAAGTAATGAAAGTTAAAGTTTTTTAATGAATTCAGCATAAGCTTCAGCATTCATGAGATCTTTTGTATCATTCATTACTTCTACTTTTACTAGCCATCCATCTCCATATGGATCTTTATTTATTAATTCAGGATGTTCTATTAGGTTAGAGTTTACTTCTACTATTTTACAATTAACAGGTGCAAAAACTTCTGCTACTGCTTTTATTGATTCTAATGTGCAAATAGTTGATCCCTTATTAAATACTTCACCAACTTTTGGTAATTCTACATAAACTATGTCATGTAAATTTCTTTGAGCATAATCAGTTATTCCTATTCTAGCTGGATTTTCTTTAATTGCAATCCATTCATGTGTTTTTGAATATAAAAATTCCTTATGAATTTGTATATCTCCAACTTTTATGAATAAAGACATTTTCATCATCTCAGTTTATAATAGTTTGAAAGAATTTAATCATAAAAATAGCTTAAATAAATTACGCTTAGATTTATTAGCAATAGTAATACGAATATTTGATGGATCAAAATTTAATGATGAGGAACATTTTGGACATTTATAATTATATTTTTCCATAATTTCTTGAGGAGAAATTAACTCTATATCTTCATACAAAACTGTATTACATTTACTACAAATAATTCTTATTGCCATAAATATCCAATATTTCTATTAAAGACTACACTTAGATAAACTCTTCTTAGTAATTTTTCTAGTAAGTTTTAATGATCCTATACTTTTTCTTATTAAAGCTTCACGCCAAATATCATATGCAAATTGTATAATTCCTTCAGAATTTTTAAAAATGGATTCTCCAAGACTCATATATGATATAGTAATTTCTATGATTGCTGAGGATTGTTTTATATCTGATAGTAAACATAATATATTACTAGAGGATTTTAAATATTCTTTTGAAGTATTAACATCAAAAGAAATGTTTATTTCTCTTCTTATACCACCTATTATAAACATTATTATGCCTATTATTATAAATATAATATATAGTGAAGTATTTTCATAAAGAAAGAAGTATTTTTCAATAAAGTACAAGATACCAGAAAAGGATATTAAAAATATACCCATTAATCCTATGTAAGCTCTAAGTAATTTAGGATTAGTCCAAAGTTTATCGATAAAGACAACATCATAAAATATTGATAATATGAGTAATATAAGTTTAATTTTTATTAACTTAAAATTCACTTTAATCTCCAATTTTCTTAAGGAATTACAATCGTATAAACTATTCTATAAAGTAGAATTGGTGCGGGGGGTGGGATTTGAACCCACGAAGGCCTACGCCACAGGATACCCTATCCCAAGTCAGGGATCTTAAGTCTGGCATACTTAAAAATATCCTGCCCCTTTGTCCTGACTTGGGTACCCCCGCACCATAATATAGTGAGAACTAACAGATATTTAGATCTATTGTTCAATCAATTATGATAAAAAATTTTAGTAAGCTAATAGATTTTATGAAATAGGGCCCGTGGCGCAGCATGGATAGCGCACCGGCCTTCTAAGTCGGTGGTCGCGGGTTCAAATCCCGCCGGGCCCGCTAGCTATATTTCATTTTTATTTTCAAATAAATTTCAAAAGTTTTATATATCTGTACTAATTTTTTATCAAATTTGATATCAACGGTGATATAATGTTTAGTGGAGATTTACCATCATTTCGATATTGGTTACGACATATTGCTACTGTACCAAAAGGTTTTCTACGTTATCAAGTCTTAGAACTTTTAAATGAAAAACCTCTTTCAGGTTCAGAAATAATAAATGAAATAGAGAAACGTACTAATGGATATTGGAAACCTAGTCCAGGTTCTGTTTATCCATTATTAGCTTGGCTTCAAGATAATGGCTATATTCGAGAAGTATCAACAAAAGAAAGTGAAGTAAAGCGATACATATTAACAGAAATGGGCAAAAAACTTCTTGAAGAACAACGTAAACTACATAATCAATTTTTTATTGATAAAAAGTGTTTTGTTTTTCCTTTTATTATTAGTTTATGGTTTCGATTTCCACCAGAAAAAACTACTGAAATTAGAGAATCTTTTAGACGTATATTTAAAACACTAATTAACTTGATTTTAATTCTTGAAGAACAATATTCAGAAGAAGTCATAAAAGAAATTTCAAAGATCTTAAATGAAACTGCACAAAGAATTGAAGAAATAGAAAAAAAAGTAAGAGGTGAAAAAAATGGAAGAAGTAATTAGAGCTGAAAATTTAACAAAAGTTTTTAATAAAAATATTGTAGCTGTTGATCATATAAATTTTAGTGTATATGAAGGAGAAATATTTGGTTTTCTTGGGCCAAATGGTGCAGGTAAGACTACCACGATAAATATGCTCACAACAGTACTTAAGCCAACAGAAGGTACTGCTTCAATATTAGGTTTTGATATTGTAAAACAAGCTAATGAAGTTAGAAAAGTTATAGGAGTTGTTCATCAAGAATATACTGCAGATGAAGACTTAACTGGTTATGAAAATATAATGCTTTGTGCAGATTTATATGGTATACCTCGTGATATTGCTAAAAAACGTGCTTTAGAACTATTAGAACTTGTAAATTTAATAGAATTTAAAGATAAACATGTTGAAACATATTCTGGTGGAATGCGTCGTAGACTTGAACTTGCATGCGGATTAATTAATAGACCAAAAATATTGTTTTTAGACGAGCCTACACTAGGTTTAGATGTACAAACAAGAGCTGCTATATGGGAGTATATTCGACGATTAAAAGAAGAATATAATATGACAATTTTTATGACAACACATTATTTAGAAGAAGCTGATGCTTTATGTGATCGTATAGCTATTATAGATCATGGAAAAATAGTTGCAATTGGTTCTCCTAATGAATTAAAAAATAGTTTAGGAGGTGATATAATTACTATAACAATAAAAGAAAATGTAGATGTAACTAATATAATCTATGGTATTGAAAAAGTTAAAGATGTTAAAAAAGAGAATGGCAATACGTATAAAATTAGAGTAGAATTTGGTGAAACTATCACACCAATTATTATTGATACTTTAAGACAAAAAGGTTATACAATAGTAAGACTTTTACTTTCAAAACCAACATTAAATGAAGTTTATCTAGAGTATACAGGTAAAGCTTTTCGTGATGTAGAAGAATCTAGAGAATCTATTATTAAACAAAGAATAACTTTAAGGAGAGCTAGAAAATGAATTTAAAAACAAATGAATATCATCCAAGTCTCATTAGAGGATTATGGGCTTTAACATATCGAGAATTAAAGAAGTGGCTTAATGATCCTATTATGTTAATAATGTTTATACTTCAGCCACTTATATGGATGGGTCTTCTTGGAAAATCTCTAAATATTCAAGGACTTTTTTCATCAAGTAATGTCAATTTACCACCAGAAATAAAAATTCCTGGTTACGCTATTATATATCCCCCTGGAATTACTCAAGTAGTTCTTAATGGTACTTGGCTTTCACAAATATTTACTAATATAGGAATGAATATAATGCAAAAAACTTTTGGAGTTACAGATTATTTTAGCTATATGGCTATTGGTATGGTCTCTATGATAGTTGTAACTGCAACAATGTTTAGTGGTATGTCTATTGTATGGGATAGACGTTTAGGTTTTCTTGACAAGGTATTAAGCACACCAGTACCAAGAGCAACAATAATATTTTCAAAAATCCTAAATTCAGCATTTAGAGCAATTTTTCAAGCATCAGTAATTTTAGCACTTGCATATATATTGGGATTACAATTAAGCTCAACTTTTACAATAATCAACATAATAGGAATTTATGCTGCAATATTTTTGCTTAGTATAGGACTTTCATCAATATTTCTTGCAGTTTCCATTAGAGCTACTAGAATGGAACGTCCAATGCAAATTGTAAATCTGATAGTTATGCCTTTAATGTTTTCAAGTAATATTTTCTTCCCAATATCAATGATGCCAGAATGGTTACAACCTATAGCAAGTGCTAATCCGCTCACTTATTTAACAGATGCTATTAGACAATTAACAATATTACCATTAGATATTTCAGCTCTAATAATTGATTTCATATATCTTAGTGTATTTGCTATAGTATTATCTATAATAGGTATAGTACTTTCATGGAAATACTTAGTAAAATAATGAACTTTTTAATTTTATAATTTTTTTATTATAATATCCCAATTTTTTTAATAACATTAATTAACTTTTTCTTAATTTTTATAATATAGGGCCGGTAGTCTAGTGGCAAGACACCGCCTTCGCAAGGCGGAGAGCCCGGGTTCAAATCCCGGCCGGTCCATTATTTTTGATTAAACATATAATAAAATCTACATTACATTTAGTATTGTCAGAAAAAAGAATTCTTTATTGATATATTAAAATAAAAAGCAAAATTAATATAACTATTGAGAAAAAAAGAAAAATATATGAAAAAATGAAATTAAAAAATTAGAGTGGGCTCGTAGCTCAGCCTGGTTAGAGCACTCGACTGATAATCGAGTGGTCGCGGGTTCAAATCCCGCCGGGCCCACCATAAATATTTTTTATTTAGAATACTCATTATTTCTACATATGATTCCAATTAATAAGCCAATTATAGGTGATGAAGAAAAAGAAATGGTTACTAAAGTATTAGAAAGTGGTATTCTAACAAATCCTTCTATTGATGGTGGTCCTTTCGTAAGAGAATTTGAAAAAGAATTAGCAAATTTTATGAAAGTAAAGGATGCAATTGCTGTAAATTCAGGAACTGCTGCATTACAAATTGCATTAATGGCATTAGGAATTAAGCCAGGAGATGAAGTTATTGTTCCATCATTTACATTTGTAGCAACTGCTAATGCTGTAATGTTAGTTGGAGCAAAACCAATATTCGTAGATATTGATATTGAAACATATAATATCGATGTCAAATCACTTAAAAATGCAATTACTAAGAGAACAAAAGCAATCATACCTGTAGATTTATATGGTTTACCTGTTGAAATGGATGAAATAAGAGAAATTGCAAATGACTATGGATTATTTATAATAGAGGATGCATGTCAAGCACAAGGAGCAGTGTATAAAGGAAGAATGGCAGGTACTTTAGGAGATATTGGTTGTTTAAGTTTCTATCCTAGTAAAGTTATGACAACTGGAGAAGGAGGAGCTATATTAGTAAATGATGAAGAACTTGGAAGAAAAATAAGAATGATAAGAACTCATGGGCAAATAAAAGGATATGACTCTGTTTTACTAGGTGGTAACTTTAGAATGCCTGAAATAAATGCTGCCATAGGTTTAGCTCAATTAAGAAAACTTCCCAAATTTCTAGAAAAAAGAGCAAAAAATGCAAAATTATTAATGAAATTACTTGAAAATTCTAATGTAATATTACCAAAAGTTCCAGAGTATTCTATTCATAATTGGTATTTATTCACAATAAGATTAAGAAATGAGAAAGAAAGAGATTATGTAAAAGAAAGATTATTAAAAGAGGGAATACAAGCAACAGTTTACTATCCAACACCAATTCATAAACTTCCATATTATAGATCTATAGGTTATGGTGATTTAAATTTGCCTAATAGTGAATTAGCCTCTAAAACTGTATTATCACTTCCAGTTCATCCATTAGTTAAAGAAGAAGATATTGAAAAAATGAGTGAAATCATACTAAGCTCTACTAGTTAGTATTGAAGAAAGTTTTTTTGCTTTTGAAATTATTGTTAAAATTGGTGGTAAACCAAAAGGACCTTTTATTGTACTTGCATCAGATATATAGAGAGACTCTAAAATAGGTTCATATCCATTAGTTATCTTACTACATGTACCACCAGGATGAGCTCCTCTTATATGTGTAGAAACGATACTATCATAATCCACTCCCACACGTAATAATAGCTCTTCAGCTTCTTTTTTCCCTCTTTCCAATTTTTCTAAATCTCTTTTAGTTAAATTCTTTAATACTTTATCTTCACTTACTATACCATTAGGCTCATCTGCTATTTTTACCATTAATCCTATAATATCATCAGGATTTGCTTTAATCCCCCTACTTAGTAGATTTGGTAATAAAAAAGTTGAATAATGTGGTGAAATGAGATAATCTTCCCTTTTTATAAATATAGCCATATTGAGTTCTTTATTTAGTCCAGGTTTTTTATCTTTAATAATGCCCCCTATTGTTATGAATGCATCAACAAATAAATTATCTCCCACATAATCTATACCAGATCTGATAAGAATTCTAGGGGTTTCGATACTACCTGCAGACAATATTATAGTATCACCAAATATTTCTTTTCCATTTAATAATTTAACACCAATTGCTTTATTATTTCTAATTATTACTTTTTCTACAGGAGAATTAAGCATTAATTTTGCTCCTCTCATTAATGCCTCTCTTATAAAATGTGTAGAATCCCATTTAGCATTATAGGGACATCCAAATGGACATTTTCCACAAGATTTACACTTATTAAAATCAATATGTTTAGGCATTATTTTCCATTCATTAGAAACTTCTAAAAGCATTTTAGTTGCATTACCCATATGATGATAAGGAACATTTTTTACATTTAATTCTCTTTCTGCTTCTAAGTAAAAATCATTAAGCTCATTAATATTTGCTCTAACAGCATTTCCTAAAGATACTAGAGTTGATCCACCTAGACAAATATTATGCCAAATTTCAATACCTGATTGAACTATATTATAAGATTTTGATGCATTTATGGTAGGTATTTCTGATCCTCTTTCAATTATTAAAACTTCCTTACCTGCACATGCAAGTTCTTTTGCAATGGTAGCACCACCAGCACCTGAACCAACTATAATAAACATTATTTATCACCTAATTTAACAGCATCATCAGGATAATCAATATATGGTAGTGCTGCTAATGCACCAATTAAACCTCTTTCTCCTTTTTTTATTTTTATTAATCTTACATTACACTTTGAAGCAACATCATATGTTTCGTCTATAGTAATAATTTTAGATTTTGCTTTTTTAGCATATTCTAATAATATGTTATCAAAAACAATTCCCTCAAATACCGCCATACCTGTTTCCTCAGATAAGGTATATTCTTCAAGTTTTTTTCTAAATCTTTCTATTAATTCATTTTTTTGATGTGAGAGAACTGCAAAAGAAACAGCTACAGAAACACAATTTTGAGTTTTGAATGGATTTTCTGGATATAATTGAACTATAGAATGCTCAATATAATCTACTTTCATTTCTAATGATAATTTATATGCAATTTCATTTATAAGAGAATAAGTAGCACCTTCATCTTTTTTATCAGTATCATCAACACCAATAACTATTTTTTCTTTTCTTGGTACTGTTATTACTACTTTACCAAATTTTCCTCCTCCTCCATATTCTATTATTTCAAAATTCTCTACACCTTCTGCATATGTTCTACCTATAGCAGCAACTCCTGCTCCTGCTAATCCTGAATAAGTTATTTTTATTTTATTATTTTCAATTATAATAGATTCAATACATGCTGGATAATAACTAGGAACTAAGGAAATTTCCCTACTTATAGAAGGTTTAATTTTAAAAAATAATCTACTTCCTTCTCTTTTTGACCAAAAAATACATGGACTATTTCTTGGATAATGATATAAAGACCATGCAGCACCACCAATACATGTACCTCTTGCATGATCTTCAATAATCTCAATAACATTATTTTTTTCATCATATAAGGCCAATATTTTATTATGAGGAGAAATCCATGGTTTTAATTCCATATTTCCCACTATTCTAAAATTCTAGGTTTTGTAATCTTTATTTTTTCTTCTTTACTTATAGGAATTTCTATAAGTATAGGCTCTTTTGCCTTATTTATTACTTCTATTAATTCCTTTGGATTACTTACTCTAGTAGTATTAATTCCATATGCTTCTGCAAGTTTCAAATAATCAGGAGTATCAGAATAATCAACTCCAAATGTTCTTCCATAAACTATTTCTTGAATTTGTCTTATTAATCCAAGAGATCTATTGTTAAAAAGACATATAACTATGGGAATATTGTTTTCTTTTATTGTTGCAAGCTCAGAAGAGGATATTTGAAAACCACCATCTCCTACTACTGAAATAACTCTTTTATTAGGATTAGCTAATTTTGCACCAATAGCTGCAGGAATAGAAAAACCCATTGATGACATATTTCCTGAAAATATTATTTGTCTTGGCTTTTTTGCTATTATTGCATTTAAAATCCATATAGTATGCTGACCAATATCTATTGTAAATATTGCATCAGAAAATGATGCTATTGCTTTTGCATACTCAATAGTATCTTCACCATAACTTTTTTCTATACTTATCATAAATTTCCTATTGATATTAAGACTTTCTAAAAATGAAGAAATATCACTTTTTACCTTCATATTAGCAATTGGAGAGAAATTCTTTTCTTCAATATCTACTTGGATTATTTCACATTTCAAATCAATATTACCTATAGTCATATTAGTTAGTCTACAGCCTAATACTAAAAGTAAATCACATTGAGAAAGAGCTTTATTTGCTTTTTCAAAACCTCTCCTACCAACAGGACCAAGACAAAGTGGATAATCTTCAGGAATAATTCCCCTACCCATCATAGAAGTTACAACAGGAATTCCTGTAGATTCTATAAACCTTAATAATAAATCTGAAGAATTAGATAAAATACATCCTCTACCTGCTAATATTAATGGAAATTTTGCATTCAAAATTTTTTTAATTACAATTTTTACTTCTTCTTCTTTTGGTATTATTTTTCTTGGTATTGGAATATAATTCAAATTGATAGAAGATTCTTGTTTTTGTATGTCACCAGGTATAGCAATACATGATGGACCTGGACATCCTTCTATACATGAAAGATATGCATTACATAAAACTTCATATGCTTTTAATGGATCATTTATTTGTGCAAAAAATTTTGTTATTGGAGAAAATATTGCTCTTAAATCAATATCTTCTATCCATCCTTTTCCTTGTTCATATGTAGGAACATGACTTGTTATAGATAGAACTGGAGAATGATCTTTAAAGGGTGTTACAATTCCTGATGCAATATTTATAGCCCCCTGACCTGCACTTCCAAAACATAAACCAATACTGCCAGAACTTCTTGCATAACCATCTGCAGCAAATACAGCATTTTGCTCATGTCTTACTAGTATATGTTTAATTTTTGAGGAAGCAAGAGCCTCATATATTGGTAATGACCACATTCCAGGAATTCCAAATGCTATTTTAAATCCTAATTTTTCTAATGTATTTACCACAACTTCTGCAGTATTCAGTGTTTTTTCACCTTTTTCTTATAATATTCCACTAATCCTCCTGAATTTAATATTTCTTGAAGTATAGGGGGTAAAGGCTTAAAGCTTAAATCACCTTTTTTTGTTTTTATAATACCTTTATCTAAATCAATTTCAATGATATCTCCTTCATCAACACTATTGTATATTCCTTTACATTCAATAAGTAAAAGACCATTATTAATTCCATTTCTAAAGAATATTCTAGCAAAAGATTCAGCTACTACTGCAGCAATTCCTGCCCACTTTATAGCAAGAACTGCTTGTTCTCTACTTGAGCCACATCCAAAATTTTTTCCTGCTACAATAATATCTCCTGGCTTAACTTTTGAGCTAAATGTTGGATCAATTCCTTCCATTACATGTTTTGGCCATATGGATTTATCTATTGATCTTAAATATTTTGCAGGAATTATTACATCAGTATTTATATCATCTCCAAATTTCCAAACTCTTCCCTTTACTATCATTTTATATACTTCCTCGGATCAGTTATTTTTCCTTCTATAGCTGAAGCTGCAGCTGTTAAAGGTGATGCTAAATAAACTTTTGAAGTTTTTGCTCCCATTCTTCCTATGAAGTTTCTATTTGATGTAGAAATACATACTTCATTTTCTCCAAGAACACCCATATGAACACCTAAACATGGTCCACAACCAGGTACTCCAATTACTGCTCCTGCTTCTAACAATATATCTATTATTCCATCTTTTATCATTCTTATTAAAATAGATTTTGAAGCAGGTACAACTATAAGTTTAACACGAGCTTTTTTACCTTTTAATATTCTTGCAGCCTCATAGATATCTTCATATCTACCATTAGTACATGATCCAATAAATACTTGATCTACTTCAATTCCTTCTACTTCTGATACTGATTTTACATTTGAAACATTATTTGGACATGCAACTTTTGGATCTATTGATGAAGAATCAATTGATATTACTTCTGTAAAGGAATCACTTTTAAATTTTTTACCATTTCTTCCAAGAAATTCAATTGTTTTTTCATCTGGTTCTATAAAAGCAGTTTTTGCTCCCATTTCTATTGCCATATTTGTCATTGTCATTCTTGAGGATATTGACATATTTTTAATTGTATCTCCAAAAAATTCTAATACTTTATAATTTGCACCATCAGTTCCAATTATCTTAACTATTTCTAAAATTAAATCTTTTGATGTGACCCCTTCTTTTAATTTTCCATTACATTCTACACCAATAGTTTCAGGCACTTTAAGCCATGTTTTTCCAGTTGCTAATATGTATGCCATATCTGTTGCTCCCATTCCTATGGCTATTGCTCCAAATGCTCCTAACGTACATGTATGAGAATCTGCACCTGCAATAATCATTCCTGGAGCAATATAGCCTTTTTCAGGAACTACTTGATGACAAATTCCCTCTCCAATATCATGAAATTTTTCTATCTTTTGTTCAATTACAAATTTTCTGACTTTAGATTGAAGTGTTGCTGATTGATCATTATATGGTGGAGCTGAGTGATCAAATATTACTGCAACTTTACTCTTATCAAAAATGTTACTTACTTCCATTTCTTTTAGAACATCAATAATTAACGGTCCACTTCCATCATGAAAATATGCAAAATCAATATTTACTTCTACAAAATCTCCAGCAGATATATTTTTTCCTATTGAATAAGATAATATTTTTTCAATAGCAGTACTCATTTTTGATCACTTATACTTTCATATATATATATTTCTTATTTATTTTGCTAATGCACTAGCCAGAACTATAGGTAATACATATCCAGTTCTTGCTCTTGAAGTATCAATATAAACTTTTGATAAGGCTGAGGCATAAGCACCAAAGCTTTCCATATTTGCAACTAAGACTAAAGCTCTAAATACTAAATTCCCAATTATTCCATCTGGAAATAATATCATAGTAGAATATTTAATAGCTCGTTCTATCTCTATACCAAAATTTTCTACATTAAAATTCATTTCTTTAATTTTTTCTACCAAGAATTCAGTTTTTGATAATAAATCATCTACTTTCTTACTTCTTCCTTTATCTTCTAATCTTCCACCAGATATTACTCCAATTTTATAATCTATTCCAATTTTATCAGCAAGCTTTTTTCCTTTTCTTACAAATTCTAATAAGTCTTCAATAGTATCTCCTTCATCTATTCCAACAGGTGCTAACATTAAGTTTTTTCCCATTATTTCCATTACAGTTATTCTATATAAATTATTACAATTGAATTTAGATTTAATTATTCTTATAGTCTTATTTGCACTTAAATTACCTCTTACAATTGCCTCAACTTCTCCATTTACTAGTAAATTTACTAATTTTTCTTCTACATCTTCAGATACTACTATAGGAAGATCTACATCAATATCAATTTTCTTATTACATACTAGTATTGGATATGCATATCCCTCTTTTTTAGCATATATTGCTGAATTAATTATACTTTCATAAGATGATGAGCTTAAATCTAATCCTATTGCTACTTTTGCTTTATTTAAAGTAGCAAGAGAATAAATCTTATTCATGACGTATTTCCTCAAGAACTTTTTTTGCAAAATTAATAAGTTCTGAATTTTCAATTGGCTTATAATCAATAGGAAGAGATTTAAGTCTTTTAACAATTTCACATAGCTCATTTTCACTTAGTTTTAATCCACTTGCACTAAGTAATTCTCTTACACCTTCTAATCCAGAATGTCTTCCAAATACAAGTTTTCTTTGTTGACCAACAAGTTGAGGATCATAAGACTCATATGTAAATGGATTTTTAAGAACTGCTGCTACATGTATACCAGACTCATGTCTAAATGCATTATCTCCAACTATTGGTTTATTTATAGGAATAGGTATTTTTGAATACTTAGAAACTAATAATGATAACTCTCTTAATTTCTCCATTTTAATGTTTAAATCTACACCATATAATGCATATAAGCACATAACAACTTCTTCTAATGCAGCATTTCCACATCTCTCACCAATACCATTTACAGTTACAGAAATAGCATCAACTCCTGCTTCATAAGCAGCTAGAGAATTTGCTACTGCTAATCCAAAATCATTATGACAATGTACAGCAAGTTCTAAATCAAAAGCTTTTCTTAAGTTACTAACTAAATATATCATTCCTTTTGGTCTAATACATCCTGTTGTATCAGCTATACCAAGTCTTTGTGCTCCACTTTCCTTTGCAGCATTATATAGTAGCATAAGTGATTCTAATGGTGTTCTAGTAGCATCTTCTGCAGTTACTTGTATAAAAAGTCCATGACTTTTTGCATATTCAACTGAGGAAGCAGTTATTTCTATTGCAGTTTTTAAATCCATTTTTAATTTATATTTTAAATGTAAATCAGAAACTGCTATGAAAATAATTACTCCATCTACATCTGCTCTTATAGCAGCATCAATATCCTTTTGTTTTGGTCTACAAAGACAAAGAATTTTTGCATTTAATTTCTCAGAAGCTACAGCTTTTACAGCTTCTTCATCATAAGTAGAAATAACAGGAAATCCAGCTTCTATTTCAGGTATTCCAATTTCATCTAACATTCTTGCAATTTCAACTTTTTGTTCTTTAGTAAATTTAACACCTGGAGTTTGTTCTCCATCTCTTAATGTAGTATCATATAACTTTACTTTTCTATTTTCTTTAAATATAAAATTATATGGACTTGTAAAATACTTCAAGATGACTCTTCTCCGTATTTTTTATTTTCTCTTACTTAATACTTAACTATATTTTTTAAACTCTTTGGTATTTATTTTAGTATTAAGCAAAGCTTCTAATGGGGTGTAATAAGAAAATGGTAATATTAATAACAGGTGGAGCAGGTTTCATAGGCTCAAGATTAGCTGAAGAATTAGTAAAAAGAGGAAAAGTAATTAGAATTATTGATAATCTTTCTACTGGAAGTTTATCAAATATTAATCACTTAATAAAAACAGGAGCTGTTGAATTTATAAAAGGAGACATTAGAGATAAAGATTTAATTAAAAAATCTTCAAAAGATTGTGATTTAATATATCACCTAGCAGCACAATCTTCTGTTCCCTTCTCTATGGAAAATCCAGATATAGATATGGAAATAAACATAAGAGGAACATTAAATGTATTAATGATTGCAAAGGAAATAGGAGCAAAAGTTGTATTCACTTCCTCTTCTACAGTATATGGAATAGCAAAAAAATTTCCAACTCATGAAGATGCTGAATTAAATCCATATTCTTTTTATGGTTTATCAAAAATGACTGCAGAATATTATTGTAAGCTTTATAGTCAGCATTTTGATTTACCAACTGTAATACTTAGACTATTTAATGTATATGGTCCTGGAAATAATAAAGGTCTTATTTTTGATATTTATAGAAAATTAATGATAAATCCAAGAAGAATTGAAGTATTAGGTAGTGGAATGCAAACAAAGGATTACGTTTATGTTGATGATGTTATAGAAGCTTTAATATTAGCTCCTGAGAAATCAAAATGTAAAGGTGATGTTTATAACATTGCTTCTGGAGAATCGTACTCAGTATTAGATATTGTAAAATTTATGATAGAAATATTAAACTTAAAAGATGTAGAAGTAATAATAAAAGGAGGCAAATCTTGGCCTGGTGATGTAGAATTTACAAAACCTGATGTTTCTAAAGCAGAAAGAGAATTAGGCTGGAAAGCAAAAACAGAAATAAGAGAAGGATTATTAAGAACAGTAAAGTGGTTAGAAGAAAAGTTTGGAAAAATTTCAAAATAATAATTTATTAAAGAATTCTTTTGCTTTCATATAAGACTCATAAGAACCAATATCATACCAATATCCTTTAAATTTAAATCCATAAATTTTTTCATTTTTACTAAGCCACTCTATGAATTTTCCAATAGGATCTGGAGGATTACCTGTTTTTAAATAATATTCAATTTTTGATAAGCTACTCCATGGTAGTATATATATACATGTAGCTACAAGACATGTTTTAGGTACTTTTGGTTTTTCCTCAAAATCAATTATACTTGAGTCTTTTCCAATAGATACACATGCATATTGTTTTACTAACTCTATATTGTCCATTTCAAATAATGCAACAACAGGTGATTTTACCTTTTTATAAAAATCTACCATTTCCTTTAAAGAGACTGAAAAAATATTATCTCCAGCAATAATTATGTAATCTTCTGGTTTATTTTTTACAATCTCCCATATAGCACTTATTGGACCTAGTTTCTCCTCCTCTCTTGTTGATGGTTCAGAAATTATTGATATTTTCTTATAATTTCTTTCATTTAACCAATTAATAAAGTGATCTTCAAACTTCTTATTTGTAGATATAATTATCTCTTCTAAATTATCAACTTCCATTAACTTTGATATAATAAAATCTAATATACACTTATTTCCCAAAGGCAATAAGGGTTTTGGCTTATCTAGTGTTAATGGCCATAATCGTTTTGCATAACCACCAGCTAAAACTATACTTCGCATATGATATTCTAAGTAGAAAGTATTATATTTTTTATTTTCTGAAATTATTAACAAATTATGAGTAATGATATATACTTAAATATTATAATTTTGGCTTTATTACCAGTAGCAGAAAGTAGAGTGTCTATACCTTATGGCATAATAAATGGAGTTGATTTATTTACAGTAATACTTCTATCAATTATAGGAAACATTATTCCAGCACCATTAATTTTCGTTATTATGAATAAAATAGAAAAGTGGATAATGAGTTTTAATAATGAAAACATCATAAAGAAATTATTCATAAGATATATTAATAATTTAAGAAAAAGAAGTAAAAAATTAATTGAAAAATATGGATTTTTAGGACTTACTATGTTTATAGCAATACCCCTTCCAGCTACTGGTGTTTGGACTGGAAGTATTATTGCATACATATTTGGAATTAATCCAAAGAAAGCTTTTTTTGCAATATTTATTGGATTAATTATAGCTATATTTATAATAACTATTATGACATTAGGAATCTTTAAACTAAGATTGTTCTAAAAATTTATGATATTTTATCTATTATTTCAACCCATAATCTCATATTTTTTATTTGTACTTTCATAAAATTAATGAAATTATCATCAAGTTCTTTTATTTTTGATTCTAATAAATCTGTAAGTGAAAGATATGCATCAGCATAACTATTTCCTGATATATCATCATCAATTGCTTTCCAAATCCACTCATTTAGTATCATACCATTTAGTTCCTTCTTTAAATCATCAAATGTACTTCTTGGTCTCTTATTATGAAAAGCTAAAGGCTTTCCAATACAAATATTATCTCCTAAGTAATCAGCAATACGTTTTAAGAATAATCCTGACCAAATATCATCAAATCTATCTATCCCCATATAATTCATATATAATTGGTAAAAAGCTGGAATAATTTTAGGAATAAATGATGTATTCATACTACAAATTGCAAAAAATGTTCCTTTTCCAACAATTACTTTATTCTTCTTTATTCCTATACTTTTTATTTCACATTTTCCATTCATTCCACTATGATATAATATAGTAAGAGCATCAAAATCTGGATCTCCAAGCCAATATCCCATATTAAGAACACATTTTCCTCCTTTATTGATCCATATGTAATTTTCAATTCTTGCTTCAGGTGAATACGGATGACCTCTTGGAAAACATCTTAATGAAGAATTATTTAATATTAAAAGATCTATTGTATTATACCATTTGGATTTAGAATATACTGTTTCACCTGTTTCTTCAAATAAATTATTTTTATGCTCATTTATAAATCCTTCATTTATGAAAACATCATCATCTAATTCAATTATAAAATCTGCTCCTTCTTCATATGCTACAAGAAAACCAAAGCTTGTTTCAGCATGAGCTCTTTCTGGAATTATTGATGCATATTTTTCATAAGATTGACCAAATCTTTCTTTAAACCAATTTTTTCTCTCAACAGGTCCATAATATGTTTTTTCAATATCTTTTAATATTTTATCATTCTCATCTCTAATTAATTGATCCCCTTCGTCAATTATAATTAATTTTACTGAATTGTCCATTAATTCTTTCTTATTTAAATTTAAAAGAGGATGAATTGATGCAATAACTATGTATGGTTTCATTATTTTTATCCTCTTAAAAATTCTACAAATACATCTCTTACATTTTTTAAATCTCTTATGTATACAAATTCATCAATCCCATGAAAATTTGTATCATTAGCTATTACTCCATAAGCAATAACAGGAATACCTTTCTCAGCTAAGAATCTTCCATCATTTCCTCCAAGAGAAGCTGCTAATGGAAGAGGTTTTCCAAATACTTTTTTTGTTGCCTCAATAAACATTTGAACAAAAGAATTAGATGGATTTGTTAAATAACCTCTATCTATCTTTTCAATTGAAAGTAAAATCTTTCCATTTATTTTTATGCTTTTTATAAAATTATGAAGTTCATTAATTGCCTCTTCTGGATTTTCTTCAGGTATTAATCGCATATCAAATTTTGCCCATGCTTCATTTGGAATTACATTTTCCTTTATACCTCCACCAATCATTGTAAAAGAAAAACGTCCCCATACTTTTTCTTTTAAAGATCCAGGAGGAGCATTACAAATAGATTGCTTATTTTCTCTCATTTTTATAAAAGTTTTAAATTCATTAATAATATATGATAGCTCATGTATTGGATTAATTGCTAAATGAGGATAACCTGCATGTCCTTGTTTTCCTATTACTCTAATTTCACCTCTTACAATACCACTTGCTCCTATAGAAATTATATCAGGTGAGGAATCTACAATTATACCAAAATCTGGTTTAATATCATAATTCTCTATAATATATCCCAGACCAAGTTCTCCACCAACTTCTTCTTCAGGAGAAAAAACAACCATTATATTAAAACGAGAATTATTTTTTATTATTCTTAATGCTCCAAGTATAGCAGCTATAGATCCTTTATCATCTGCAGCACCTCTTCCAAATATTTTATCATTTTCAATTGTTAGTTTAAATGGAGGTTTTGTCCAACCAGTTCCAGCAGGAACAACATCATAATGTGCAAAAAAGCCAATAGTATAATCAGAAGAGGAATCTAAATAACCCATAACACTAGGTCTTTTTATTCCATCATCAAATTCAGGATCAAAAAATTTTACTTCTAAATTTAATTCTTCTAACATTTCTTTTATTAACAATGCACACTTAAAATAATTTTTCTTTGTAGTAACATCTGTATCAATTTCAATTAGTTTCTCTAATACAGATATTTCATAATCCATAATTAAAGTAATATATCTTCTAGTAATTAAAATTGACTAAAATCTAAACATTTTTCTTATTAAGATTCTTAATATAGTTCTCAGCTTCTTCTACTAATTTTTTAATATTTTCATACTTTACTTTTGAAAGTACTTCTTCTTTTGTTAACCACTCATAACCATTATGTTCTTTTGAGATTTTTATTTCACTTGTATTAACTTCTCCAAGAAAGTATACTACTTCTTTCTTTATATTATCTTTTCCTAATCTATAGAAATATTCAATCTTCTTTTTAAATAATGGAACTATTTTTACTTCATTTATTCCAGTTTCTTCTTTTAATTCTCTTAATGCAGCCTCAAATTCACTTTCTCCTACTTCTTGAATTCCTTTTGGTATATCATATCTTCCTTTTGATTTTAAGAATAAGTATTTTATTGTATTATTTTCTCTTCTAAATATTAAAAATCCAGCAGATTTTTCTTTTTTCAAATATATCTCCAAACTAATATTTCTTAATAAAGAAATAAAAAAGATTTACTAGTAAAAAAATAGTATAATTAATCTTTTTTGATTATAAAGAATTATTGTATAAAAAAGTTAATTACTACTAAGCCTTAAGTTGAGATAAAATTTGTTCTAGTACTTTAATAGTATTTTCAAGCTTATTTTGTATTTTATTAAGTTTTTCTTGTAATTCATTTTTTTCTTTTCTTTCTTTTTCAATTTCAGCTTTTAATTTTTCAATTTCCTCTTTTGATGAAATCTCAGTTTCTCTAAATATGAATGAGAGAACTTTTTCACCTTTTAATAGCATTTCATATGTTTCTCTTACAAGTTTTCCAGCTTCAGTTTTTCCTGTTAAATGTGCTCTAATAGTTTGTTCACCTCTACCAAGCTCATCAGCTATTCTTGAAGTACTCATTCCAGCTTTTTCTCTAGCAAGTGCTCCTGCTGCAACAGCTAATGAGTCTATCCATGTTATACGATCTTTTGGATCACCACTTCTCATTTTTTCAATTACATCTTTTCTTGAAACTGTTGCTAAAAGAAGAACTGCTTCAAGCTTTTGTATATCTTCTCTTCCTAATGGTTTTAATGGAACCTCTATTTCACTCATTATTTCTCACCTTAGCTTCCTTCAAAAAATCCTCTAGATGTAATTTTTACAGTTTTATCTGGATATATAACTATTCCCTTACTTGTTATTTCAAAAGGATGTCTTTTCATAGAATGTCCTGTTCCTCGCATTTTCCAAATAATTATTGAACGTTTAAGTTCACCTTGAAACTCATCTAAATCAAGTCTAATAATTCCATCAGCAGCATGTTCAACACCAGGACCACCAAATCCTCTATCTGTTACACTTACTTGTGAAATAAGAAAACCTGTACAACCAAGACCAGCTAAAACTTTTTTTATAAGCATTATTGTTGATCGTGCTTGCATTGGTCTAGTCATATAGAGTGTTGAAACAGAATCTATTACTACTCTTTCTGCATTTAAATCAGTAATTGCTTGTTTTATTACATCTAAAAAGCTTGGTACATCATCAGGATCCTTTACAACATAACGTTCTCTTTTTGCTGATTCTCCAACACCAGAAGTAAAAGCATCTACAATTGCAAATTTTCCCTCTTGTTCATACTTTTTAGGTTCCCAACCAAATCTATCCATATTAATTCTAACTTGAACTGGATGTTCTTCTAAAGTTACAAGAACACCAGGCTCACCAAGTTTAAATCCAGCATAAAGAAATTGTTGACCAAAAATAGATTTACCAGTTCCAGGTCCTCCAGATAATAAAACTATATTTCTTTTAGGTAATCCACCATTAAGTAATTCATTCATCCCTGGTATTCCAACATCAACTCTATCACTCATAAAGAAGACCTCAAATACTTCTTTTTAAATTATTATTTAAATATTTTTAGTCTTTTTACTTAATAGTTTATTTTACTTTCTTCTTTTAACCAACGATAAATTGTTTTCAGTGGTACACCTAATTCTTCTGATATTTGTTTTGCACTATAGCCCATACGTCTTAATTCTTGTATCCTTTCTTTTTTCAATCTTCTTTCAGCTTTACTAAATTTTGCTTTATTCTCAAAAATTATACGATCTTCTTTACCAAAAAGTGAAAGAGCTAACATAAAGGCTTTAATATAGTTATATTCCCTATTGATATAACCCATTATTTTAATGCGATAATCTTCAGCAATATATTCTCTTAATTGATTTAGTACTTCTTCTACAGTATCAAAGCTTAAGTAAGTTCTAAAATCAACTTCAATTATCTTACTTTCAGATAGTATTTTAATTGAATACTTCTTGTTATTCACCTTTATCACCTCTTATTAAATATTACTATATGTTATTTTCTTGATTACTAAATAATTATATAAACTTTTCTCACTTTTACAAATTTCAATAATGCGAAAAATTTATATATCTCTTTCTCATATTGTAAAAATGAAAAAGTGAGAAAAAAAAGGTGATCAAAATGATGATAGAAAAAATGTTCAAATTAAGAATAATTAAACATAAAATAGCTAAATGTGGACCTCCAATACTAATCTAAATTTTTAGTTTTTTATTTAAAAAATTTAAATACGAGTTCTCGTAAAAAGAATTTTTGGTCTTCGTACATGTCTTCATCTAAAGAAATTACTCCTGTAATCGAAGAATATCTTGAATGTATTTATAAACTTGAAGAAAGATATGGTGTAGCTAGAACAAAAGATATTGTTAATATGATGAAAGTAGTACCAGGTACTGTAACAAATACTATTAAGTTATTAGAAAGAAAAGGACTTATTGTACATCAACCTTATCGTGGAGTTAAACTTACAGATAAAGGTCGTAAATTAGCTATTGAAGTAATAAGAAAACATAGACTTTCTGAGTGTTTACTTACTGATATTCTCAATATAGAATGGGAAAAAGCTCATGAAATTGCTTGTAAGCTTGAACATAGTCTAACTGATGAAATTATTAAATCATTAGAGAGAATTTTAAATAATCCAAAAAAATGTCCTCATGGAAATCCAATTCCAACAAAATGTGGAAGGATAGTTGAAGAAGAATCAATTCCTTTAACAGAGCTCAATATAGGCTCTCAAGGTATTATTATTAAAATAGTAGAAGAACATAGTGATGTATTACAATATTTAAGTAAATTAGGCATTATTCCTGGTAATATTATAAAAGTTCTAGAAAAGAACTCTATTAATGAATCAATTACATTAATGATAAAAGAATCCTGTCATGTAATAAGCAATAAGATTGCTTCTATCATTTATGTTAAAAAATTATGTTAAAGAGGTGATATAAGTGAATAAAAGAATACTTCCATTAACTGCATTAAAAAATGGCGAAACTGCAATAATTGTTTCTATAGATAGTCCTTCTGAAAAAGAACAAGGAAGATGGGGTCTTAAAAAAAGACTTATGGATATGGGTTTAACACCTGGTACAAAAATTACTGTTGTAAAGTCAGCTCCATTTCATGGACCTATTGAGATTATTGTAAGAGATACAAGACTTGCACTTGGTAGAGGTATTGCTGAAAGAATTCTAGTTGAGGTTGAAGAATAATGAGTAATAAAAAACTTCATATAGCCTTAGCCGGAAATACAAATGTTGGAAAATCAGTTATATTTAATTACTTAACTGGTTTACATCAACATATTGGAAATTGGCCTGGAAAAACTGTAGAAAAAGCTGAAGGAACTCTTCATTTTAAAGGATATACAATTGATATTATTGATTTACCTGGGATTTATTCTCTTTCTACATTTTCTATTGAAGAACAAATTACAAGGAAATATATTGCTATTGAAAAACCAGATGTTGTAATAAATGTTGTAGATGCTTCTATTCTTGAAAGAAATCTCTATCTTACATTACAACTTATAGAATTAGAGATTCCAATTGTTTTAGCATTAAATCAAATTGATATGGCAAAAAAGAAGGGTATTGAAATTAATATTGAAAAATTAGAAAAAATTTTAGGAATTCCTGTTATTCCAACAATTGCAATAAAAGGAATAGGTATTTTTAAACTATTAGAAAAAGCAATTGAAGTTGCAGAAAAAAAAGAAAGACCAAAGATTATTATAAGATATGGAAAAGAAATTGAAGAAAGAATAGCTATAATTGTGAAAATGTTAGAAGGAGTTAATTATTGGTATCCTCCTAGATATACAGCTATAAAATTATTGGAAGGAGATGAAGAAATAGAAAAAGAAATAGAAAAAATTAATCCTGAAATAGTTAATATAGCTAAGAAGCTATCAAAGGAAATTGAAAATATTCATGGACATAGTTGTTCAACAGTAATAGTAGCTGAACGATATGAAATTGCTAATCGTATAGCTAGAGAAGTACAAAAGATTGTTCCTCCTATAAAACCAAGACTTGAAGAATATATTCATAATATTACAACTCATAAAGTTGCTGGATACTTCATAATGATTTTTTCACTTATTATAATGTTTTATTCTGTTTTTATTATAGGTGGATGTATTTCAGATTTTTTAAATGAATTTTTTTATAACTTAGAACCAATCTTTTATGATATTTTTGGAATAGGAACTATTGGTAAGCTTACATGGAGTATAATGGAAGGAATTATTGCAGGTATTACAATTGCATTACCATATATTATCCCATTCTATATTATTCTTTATTTTCTTGAAGATTCAGGTTACTTAAGTAGAATTGCATTTTTAATGGATAATATTATGCATAAAATTGGATTACATGGAAAGGCCTTTATTCCTTTACTTCTTGGTTATGGATGTAATGTTCCAGCATGTTTAGGATGTAGAATAATGGAAACTGAAAGAGAAAGACTTCTTGCTGTTTTTGTTACAACACTTGTACCATGTGCAGCTCGTACAGTAATAATTCTTGGTCTTGTTGGTAAATATTTGGGTATTGAATATGCATTAGCACTTTATATTTTTGACTTGATTGTAATTTTTATTCTTGGGAGATTAGCATTTAAAGTCATACCAGGTGAACCCATTGGCTTAATTATGGAAATGCATGATTATAGATGGCCGCACCTAAAAACGGTTTTGAAGCAAACATGGTTTAGAGTACTTGAATTCATCAAAATAGCTTTTCCTTTAATAATTATTGGAAGTTTTATACTTAAGTTAATAGAAGTTTTTAATTTACTTGAACCTATAGCATTAGCTTTAAGTCCTATAACAGTTACATGGTTAGGATTACCAATAGTTACAGGAATAGCTTTAATCTTTGGAATTTTAAGAAAAGAATTGACACTTATTATGCTTGCAACATTATTGGGAACTACAAATTTTTCAGAAATTCCAGGTTTTGGTCCTATCCAAATGATTGTTTTTACAATAGTTACAATGTTTTATATACCATGTATATCAACAATTGCTGCTTTAATAAAAGAAATTGGTTGGAAAAAAGCATTAATTATAACAATTTTTGAAATAATATTTGCAATAGCAATAGGTGGGATTGTCTATAGAATATTATTGTTATTTTTTAAGTAGGGGATCTTTTTTAATATATTAGCAAAACTTCTAACGTTTAGAAGGATTCTTGATATTTTTACAGATCTGACCTCCTCCCTGCCCTAAAGGGCGAGAGTTTCAGTTGTAAATCCAAATATATCTAAGGATCTCTTGCTATTTAGACAAAAAAGAATAACCTTAATGTGTAATAATTCCCTTCTTTACTGACTCTACAGTTTTAACTGATACGATTTTTGGCATATAGTAGCTTATTGTAACTATTGCCCCCCATGTAATGACCGTAACTATGGACATTGCTGTACCTACAGTGACCATTTCATGAAGCATTATTGGTATGTCTGCAGGATTACTCATGGCTGTTAGGAAGGGTGGCCATGGAACAACTTCTCCATGCCATACATGTTCTAATGCCAAAAGAATTACTCCTCCCCACAATAATGTATTAAGAATTGATAATTTCAATTTTTCAGCAATATTTTTTGCTGTTTTTTGTATTATTGATGTTATTATTGCTAAAGCCATTGGAACTAAAAAACATGCCATATTTTCTCCTCCGTAACACTAAATTTATATTTAGTAACACCAATATAAGTTTATCGGGGGGAATATGTGGCTAATAATATTAGCATTTGCAGCAACAATAGTTACACCAATATGGTATAGTATGGCTGAAAATGACAAATATTTACTTAAGTATTTATGTCTCATTCTTTGGGGTGCAACAATAATGGTCTTTGTAGATCGTACTATAGGTTTCCTAACAGAAGGAAGAGAATTTATTGAGTTTACACCAGATGCCACAATATTAGGTATTGCTATGCTTATAGTTGCACTTATCATTTGGGAAATTATCTTATTAATTAAAGATCCTAAGAAAGTACTTTATAGGAAATAATTATTTTTCTTTTTTAAATCATTTTATGATATATAGGAGAATAATATAAAAAGAGGAAGTTCTATTTTCACAAAACATATCTCTATTAGCAATTATTAAAAGAGAAACTATAATAATTGATGTATATTAGTATATAATAAATAAATTATAATAAACTATAAATATATATATTGTCATAGTATCCTTTTATATGTACTTTCGATATCAACATGCATGCATAATCAGCTTAGTTTTAGCAATCCTCTTATTTTCAATTTATGCTTTTCAGAATTTTTATCATAATTTTATGCATATATTTCCAAATTTATTTCCACTAATTATTTCTGGTATTGCTTTTCTTTTTTCTATCTTAGCTTTTAAAAGATATTGGACAAAATCTAAAGGATATTTTTCTATTATTTGGTTATGTTTTTCTATTGGCTTGGGACTTTGGTTTCTTGGAGAAACTACCTGGGCTATATTTACACTTATTCTTGAAGTTGAAATTCCTTTTCCATCAATTGCTGATATATTTTGGTTAATTGGATATATTCCAATATTTATATCATTATTTTTATATGTGAAGAATTTTTCAAAAGCACTTTCAAGAAGGACTATATACTTAGCTACAATTATTACTATTATCTTATTTATCATAATTTTTACTACTTTAATAATACCTATATTTGAATTTGAATTTTCCATAAATACAATTATTAGTTCTGCTTATCCTATTCTTGATATAATTCTTCTTTATATTGCAATATTAGGATTCTTAATATTTTATAAAGGAAGAATTGGTAAATCATGGTTTTTTATTAGTCTTGGCTTTATTTTATATGTAATAGGTGATTTACTTTTTAATTATTTTATTACATACGGAGATTATTATTGTGGACATCCATTAGAGCTTTTTCCCATTTTGGTTATTTATCACTAATTTTAGCATTTTATATTCATATAAAGGAATTATGAGGTGTTATCTTTGAAATTTGATGAAGAATTTAAATGGATTCTTATTGAAGCTATAGATGAAGGTTTAAAATCTATAATAGGTGAAAATGGAAAGAAAGTCATCTACTATCATCTTAAAGAATTATATGGTCTTGAAAGAGAAGAAATTTCAGAAAAACTTGAAGTTTTTGCTGAATACATAAATAAAATATTTGGATTAGGGGCAAAAATCATTGAAATATCAATTATAAAAGCCTTATGTCTTAAATTAAAATTAGAATATAAAGAGAAAAAAATTAAGTTTTTAGATTATATAGAAGAGTTATATAAAGAATATATGAAAAAAATGAAAAAGAAATAATAGACGAACTTTCAGTTGTAACTATTATTTTTAATTTTATTTTAGAAAACTTTTAAGTAAATTCTTAAATAATAAAATATTAAAATATAGGAGAATTAATAAAATGAAAGATAATAACTTTATTATAAGTGTAACTCCTGATATAGCCTTGGATTTAGGATATACATATGCTGGTGGACTTGGTGTACTAGAAGGTGATAAATTTTATGCTGCTTCTAAATTAAATTTAAACTATATAGTATTTAGCTTATTTTATAAAAATGGTTATGTAGATTATGATTTTGATACTAATGATAATCCAATTCCAAAACCTCAAATACAACCTGAGGAATTTTTAAAAAACTTAAAACTTTCTGATGAAATAAATATCCAATTAAGAAATGAAAACATAAAAATTCAAGTATTGGAATATATTAAAGGAAATTCCAAGGTAGTATTCTTTAATCCTATCTCTCCTGAATGGGCCTCAAAATTAACTGAACGATTATATATTGAAGAAAATCAAGAAGTTCGATTTTTTAAGTATGTTTTACTTGCAAAATCTTCAGCTACATATATAAGAAAGAATATTCCATTAGAAGATATAGAATATATAGATTTACAAGAAGCATATGCTGCTGTACTTCCATTGATATTAAAAATACCTGGAAAATATAGAATGGTAATACATACAGCAGGACCATGGGGGCATCCTACTTTTTCACGAGAACTATTTAAAAAAGAATTTCAATATTCTTTTGTAGATCAAGATATTGTATTAACTGAAATTGGACTTTCTGTAGCTAAACAAGCTTTTGCAGTTTCTATTAAGCATTTTGATATATTACTTAAAATTTTTCCTCATCATAGTGAAAAATTTACATTTGTTACAAATGGTATAAATTTGGATAGATGGATGAATAGTAAGTTAAGAGAAGAATTGTATGGAATTAGAATGGATAGATTCATTGACATAAGAAAAGAATTAAAAGAAAAATTAATTGATTATTTATCAAAAATTAAGGATATTAACCTAGATAATAAATTTATTGCAATATGGGCAAGAAGAATTGTACCATATAAAAGACCTGATTTTCCAGTAAGACTTTTATCTAGTATAAAGGATAAGCCTATTGTTCTTGTATTAGGTGGAAAAGCTCATCCTTATGATTTTGAAGGATTAGAATATATGCGAATTTTTAGAAAACTTCATAAAGAAAATGAAAAAGTAATTTACATACCAAATTATTCATTAGAAATAGCAAAGCTTTTATTAAGTGGTGGAGATTTACTACTTTTTACACCTTTTTCTGGTTGGGAGGCATGTGGTACTAGCTATATGAAAGCTGCTGTAAATGGTGTTCCAACATTAGCTTCAATTGATGGAGGTGTTTTAGAATTCATAGTAAATAATGTAAATGGTTGGCTATTTGGTAAAGATATAAGAGAACTAATAGATTATAAAAGCCAAAAAGCTAAAGAAATAAATGAAGAAGAATATAGTGAATTTCAATCATTATTCTTAAGGATATCTGATATGTACTTTAATGAGCCTGAAGATTACTATAGAGTTGCACTAAATGCTTTAAGAACATTTATATTTCGTGCAAATATAGAGAGAGTATTAAAGGAGTATTATCCTAATATCATTAAAAAAACTATAGTGTAATTTAGCTAAAATTATATATAATAATACTAATATAGCTCTATTATGTGATTCAAAATGATAGAAGAAGAATATAGAAAGGAATTAAGTAAATCAAAACTTATTGTTGTTAAAGTAGGATCAACTTCATTATCTGATAAAGAAGGTTTTCTTGATCTTAAAAAAATTGAAAAATTATGTGATGAAATAGCAAATTTAAAAAATAAAGGTATTGATGTAATACTTGTATCTTCTGGAGCTATAAGAGCTGGAAGAGCTCTTATTAAGAATAAAATTAAGAGCTCAAATATGCCAAGTCTTCAAGCTTTAGCTGCTATAGGTCAAGTACTTTTAATGGAAGCATATAGAAAAATAATGGAACAAAGAAGACATATTGTAGCTCAAATATTATTAACTTGGGATGATTTTAAGAATAAAAGAAGACTAAGAAATCTTTTAAATACATTAAATACTCTTTTAAGTTTTGGAGCAATTCCTATTATTAATGAAAATGATACTGTAGCTGTAGATGAAATAAAATTTGGTGATAATGATACTCTTTCAGCTTTAGTAGCAAAATATATGCAAGCAGACCTACTAGTTATTTTATCTGATGTAGATGGTTTGTATTCTGGTGATCCTAATGATAAAAATTCAAAACTTATTACGTTTGTAAGTGAAATTACACCAGAAATTGAAAAATATGCACAAAATAAGTATGAGGGATTTGGAGGTATGATAACAAAAATTAAAGCTGCAAAAATAGTTATGGAAGCTGGTATACCAATGGTAATTGCTAATAGCTCTATTGATAATGTATTAGAGAGAATAATCTCAGGAGAAAAGATAGGTACAATTTTTATTCCTAAGGTGGGAATATGAATCTCTATTCACAAGTTTTACAAGCAAAAAAAGCTAGTCTCATTCTTGCTAATATTCCAAGAGAAATTAAAGATAGAGCTTTAAGAGCTTCTGCTAATGCTATAAGAAAAAATAAGGAATTGATATTAGAAGCAAATAAAAAAGATGTGGAAAATGCCTTGTTACTATTAAAAGAAGGAAAGATAACTAAACCTTTAGTTGATCGATTAAAATTAGATGAAAATAAAATAAATGAAATATGTATAATGATAGAAAAAGTAGCAGAACTAGATGATCCTGTAGGAAAAACTGTTTATGCAATTAAAATGGATGAAGGTTTAAACTTATTTAAAGTAACTGTTCCTTTTGGTGTTATTGCAGCAATTTTTGAAAGTAGACCAGATGCTTTACCTCAAATTGCATCTTTATGTATAAAATCTGGAAATGCTGTTATTCTAAAAGGAGGATCTGAAGCAAAATTCTCTAATAGAGCTTTATTTGAAGTAATGTATAATGCATTTTTATCAGAAGGTTTACCTGAAGGATGTATGCAATTAATAGAAGAAAGAGAAGCAGTTAAAGAGTTATTAAAAATGGAAAATCTAATTGATCTTATAATACCAAGAGGAAGTAATGAATTTGTAAGATATATACAAGAAAATACAAGAATACCTGTACTAGGACATTCTGCAGGAATTTGTCATATATATATTGATAAAAGTGCAAATAAAGAAAAAGCAATAGAAATTGCTTATGATGCTAGAGTTCAATATCCTGCTGCTTGTAATTCTATGAAAATTCTTCTCATTGATAGAGCAATTGCTAATGAAATTTTACCAGATCTTGCAAAACGTATGATGGAAGGTGGTGTAAGAATAAAAGGTTGCTCTGAAACAGTAAAAATATTAAGTAATCATGGAATAAATGTAGAAGTTGCAACTGAAGAAGATTGGTCTACTGAGTACTTAGATCTTATTCTTCCAATAAAAATAGTAAATGGTGTTGATGAAGCAATTGAACATATAAATCGTTATGGTTCTCATCATACAGATGCTATTATTGCTGAGGATACTTCAGTTATTAAGAAGTTCTTAACCATGGTTGATTCTTCAAGTGTAATGTGTAATGCATCAACAAGATTTAGTGATGGTTATAGATATGGATTGGGTGCTGAGGTTGGTATATCCACAAATAAGATACATGCAAGAGGACCTGTTGGATTAGAAGGACTTGTAACAACAAAATATATTCTAATTGGATCTGGACAAAAAGTTTCAGAATATATTGGAAAAAATGCTAAACGTTTTATTCATGAAAAAATTACAGGATCATGGATTGATTATTTAGAGCGTGGCAAAAAGTGAAAATTGGACTAATTGGATATGGAAGAATGGGAGTATCTTTTATAAAGGGATTACTAAGAAATAATGTAATAGATAGTAAATCAATTTTCATTTATGATATAAATGAAGAAAGATTAAAAATTGCTGAAAAAAATGGTTTAATGACAATAAAATCACTTTCAGAATTAAAAAATTGTAATATTATTATAATTGCAATTAAACCAAAAGATTATAATCAATTACTAGATAATATAAAAAATGAAATTAATCCAAACTCAATCATTATTTCTTTTGCTGCAGGTATTAGAATTTCATATATTGAATCTAAACTTGGTGAAAATACAAAAATTGTAAGAATTATGCCAAATATATGTGCATCTATAGGAGAGGCTGTATTTGCTATTTTATTTAATAAAAATGTAAAGGAAGATGAAAAACTAATTATAAATAAAATTTTTGAAAATCTTGGTATGGTAATTCCATTAGAAAATGAAGATTTAATAGACGTTATTACTGGATTAAGTGGAAGTGGTCCAGCTTATTTCTTTCTAATTATGAAGTATATGGTAGAATTAGGAAAAAAATATGGATTAAAAGAAGATATTGCAAGAAAATTAGTAGCACAAACATGTAAAGGAGCTGGATTACTTGTATTACAATCTAAGGAAGATTTTGATGAGCTAATTAAAATGGTAGCAACTCCTAGTGGAGTTACAGAAGAAGCTTTAAAAATAATGATCTCAAGAGGAATTAAAGATATAATCTATGATTCTATATCTACTGCTATAGAAAAAACTAAACTTATTCACTCGAATATCTCAAAATAGCTACAATTCCACCAAATGATTTTAATAATATTTTTCCCTCATTAGTTTCTGTTGAAATTATCTCTACTTGTGCTTTAGTTTTCTCTGCAAGTTCAATAAATTCTTCTACAAGACTTTTTACTTCTTCCTCATACATTATTCCTCCACATTTTTCACAATTCTCTCTAACAATAACTAATTTTCCTTCTTGAGTTACTTCTTTCTCAAATCCACATGATTGACATTTAAATTTCACTCTATATTTTTCAATATCAGATGAAATTAAGAGTAATTTTACAATTCCCTTTTCTAGTTTATCTCTTACTTCTTTTTCACCATATGTTACGTAATTCATTGATTTTGCTAAAAGTTCTAAGAAGTTCTGAACAAGATTCTTTTCTCTTAAAAGTTCAACATCTTTAAGTACTTCTCTTGATTTTTCTATTAACTCATAAACTCCAGGTTCTTCTGTATATCCTAAATCTTCTACACTTATTACTTTACTTTGTAGCTGATAATGAAGATAATTTCCAGTATAAAATTCATTTTTTGTAGGACCAGGACCTCCAATAATTATTCCTTTTAGATTTACATTTAAGAAATGCTTTTCTGCATGTTCTGCTACTCTTTTATAAAAATCATGAGCTGCAAGTTCTATTAATCTTTGAAATCTTCTTGCAGATTGACCTCCAGCATCATGCTTTCCTGGTACACCAGAAGTTATAGTTTCAAGAATTTCAACTCTTCTTCCTTTTAGTATAGCAAAAGTTGCACTACTTCTATCCATTACAATTAATCCATAGAATTCTTTTTCAGTAAGCATTTCCTTTATTGGTTCTAAGTAAAATCTTGAATCACATCTATAATAATAAGTTGATATAGGCTCAGGAGGTTCTATTACGTAAATTTCTATTTTTTCAGTTCCAGGAGGACCTCTAGGTATAGCACCACAAAATATTGCTAATCCATTTTGTGGAACTGTTTTAAATAATTTAAGTCTTTGCATTATGCTCTCTATAGCATCTTGAACATTTTTTCTTGTAGATTTTGATTTAATGTTTGCAGCAGTTCCATATTCTTCTCTTAAATGACTCATAACATCAGCTATTGGTCTTCCTGGTGGTATATATAAAGAAATGAGTTCTGTACCTCTTCCTTCTTTAGATTCCAATTCTTCTATTAGCTTTTTTAATCTATATAATTCTACTGAAGATCTTTTTTCTAACATTACTTTTCCTTTTTTCAGTTAAGCTTTATATATTTCTTACTGTATCTTTTTTTGGTGAAAATATTGAATATAACAATAAAGTTAAGTGGTCACATATTATTTCCTTCTTTTGATATGCATGACTTAAGACCTTATGCTGAAGTAATTAAAAAAATAAAAAATATGGGTTATATGCCATATGTTGTTGTTGGTGGAGGTATTCCTGCAAGATATTATATAAATTTAGCAAGAGCACATGGAGCTGATGAATCTACATGTGACTATATTGGAATAAGTATTGCTAATATTAATGCAAGAATATTTATTAATGCTTTAGGAGAAGAGGCATGTCAATTTGTACCAACAAATTTTAAAGAATTAGATGAGGCAATTTCTACAGGAAAAATTGTAGTTATGGGTGGTCTTCAACCAGGTCAATCAACAACTGCTGTTTCCTCTATATTAGCTGAAAGAACAAATTCAAAACTTTTCATAATTACTACAAATATAGATGGTATTTATACAAAAGATCCAAAGAAAGATCCAAATGCTAAAAAATATGATACTATAACTGCTGATGAATTAATAAAAATTTTAGAATCTCAAGGAATTAAAGCTGGAGAATATGATTTACTAGATCCTGTTGCTTTAAAAATTATTAAACGTTCTAAAATAATAACAAAAGTAATAGATGGAAGAGAGCCAATTAATATATTAAAAGCAGTAATAGGTGAAAAAATAGGAACAACAATATTACCATAGGTGTTAAGAATGTCAAAAAGAAAAGAAGAATGGGGACCTCATTCTCATTGTATTATTTGTGGTAAAGCAATTCCTGAAGGAGAGAAGACATGTTCAGAGGAATGCAAAAAGAAATATGAGGAGGAACTTAAGCGTTATAAACAACAACAAACAATTAGTTATATTTTCATTATTATAATGATAGTTTTCATATTATTTTTATTTTTATTTCCATACTTTAGATAAAAATTAAATATTCTTTTACTATCTTTTTTCTATGAGCGGGGGTTCCCGAGCCAGGTTAAAGGGGGAGGACTCAAGATTTATTAGTAATGGGGTATCCTCTGGCGTAGGCCTTCGTGGGTTCAAATCCCACCCCCCGCATTAATCATATATATTATAAAATAAAAAAATTATAAAATAAAAAAAAATTGAAAAATTTTATATATCAAATAAATTTAATCCAGTAATAGGATCATACTTTCTATTAAGTGTTGGAGATAATTCTCTTAAATAGACTTCACATGCAAATATTTTTGATCCCTCAGTTAAGTGACCTGCATAGCATTTTCCTTCTCTATCAGAAATCACTAAGTGAGCATGAACTATTACATCATTATTTAACATAGCAATATTTCCAATACCAGATACAATTTCTACAGGAAAATCAAATGTAATATTTACATATCTTTTTTCGCTTTGAATGTAATAAAGTAGTGATGCCTTCTTTAAAGCACCTAATAATGTAAAAACACCTGTATTAATGTTAAGTTTTTTTGCTAATTCTTTTAATGAAAGTAGTAAATCAGCATCGTATGGAAGTTTGCAAATAAATTCTCTTAATCCCTTTACTTCTTTATAACTCATAAGATTTTTACTATTTAAAAACTATAGTTAAATATTTTTATCTAATAATTATTAAATGATGAATGAAAAAAGAATAGTTGTATTAAGACTTGGTCATAGACCTGAAAGAGATAAAAGGATAACAACTCATGTTTGTTTAGTAGCTCGTGCTTTTGGTGCAGAAGGAGTTTATATCTCAGGAATAAGAGATGAATCAATAAAACAAAAGATGGAAAATATTATAAAAAATTGGGGAGGAAAATTTTGGATTGAATTTATTGATAATCCTTTAAATTTAGTAAAAAATTGGAAGAAAAGTGGTGGTGTAGTAGTTCATTTAACTATGTATGGCATACCTATAAGTAAGATAATAGATAAAATACCAAAAGATAAGGAAATTTTAGTAATAGTTGGAAGTGAAAAAGTTCCAAAGGAGTATTATTATGAATCTGATTATAATATTGCTATTGGAAATCAACCACATTCAGAAGTTTCAGCATTAGCAATTTTTCTAGATAGAATAACTAATGGAGCATGGGAATATTTAAAATTTCCAAATGCTAAATTATTAATTGTACCATCAGAAAAAGGAAAAAAAGTAATAAGAATAAGTGAATAATAATGTCAGATAATGCCTTAGTAGATATAGTAAGAGAACTACTTGGAGAAGATGCTGCAAAAATTATAAGCATATTATTAGAAAAAGAAGAAACTTCAGATGATGAGTTAATTCAAAAAACTGGTATGAAGATAAATAATTTAAGAAGAATATTATATCAACTATTTGATAAAAACTTTGTATTGTACAGAAGAGAAAAGGATAGAGAAATTGGATGGTATAAGTATTATTGGAGAATAAATCCAACAGGTATTAATATACTTATAAATTCAATAAGAAAAAAGGTTTTAGCAAAATTAAAAGATCGTCTTAATTATGAAATGAATAATATGTTTTTTGCATGTCCTGATCATCAAAAAAATAGATATACTTTTGAGGAGGCAATGGAATTAAATTTTCAATGTCCACATTGTGGAAAAAGACTCGACAATATTAGAAATGATGAAATAGTAACAATTTTGAAAATAAAAATTTCAGAAATAGAAAAAAGATTAAAAATGCAAAATCTTTAAATTAGGAAAAAGTATTATTTTCTTTTGGGCCGATGGTCTAGCCTGGTAGGATACCGCCCTTACACGGCGGGGGTCGCCGGTTCAAGTCCGGCTCGGCCCACTATTTTTCTTCTTTCCTTCTTTTACTATAGCTATATCTCCTAGTGTTAAATTTATATTAGGAATGTTTACTTCAGTAATTTTTTCAATTTTTCTTCTTAATGAAATTTTTAATAATTTTTCTATTTTTACTAGTAAATCATGTGGAGGATAAATTTCACAATTTTCTATTCTTCTAATAACAGATTCTTTTTCTCCTAATTTCTTTGCTAATTCTTCTCTTGTAATATTTAATTCCTCTCTTCTTTTCCTTATTATTTCTCCAAAGTTTTCTACTATTTCTTCTTCTGTATCAATTTCTTTCTTTAAATTAGTAGTAATTGGTTTTGATATTTGCTTTGGTTTACTAATTTTCCTTTCAGTTACTATTGTACCAAATTTTGAACAATCTCTACATACATTTAGTATAGATTTATCAATTTCAATTCTTATTGGATTATTAATTTTTCTTCCACATATTTCGCAATTCATAAAAAGCACTGTTTATTAATTATTTTCAGTAATAAATAAATATTGGGGTAAAAATGAGTTCTGAAGATAATACATTAAAAAAATTAGAACAAAGAATATTAGATTTAGAAGCTGAAAGAAGAGATTGGTATTATGAGAGAGAAAGATTATTACGTGAAATTCAATTTTTAAGAGAAGAAATAGAAAGATTAACAACTCCTCCATATATAGAAGGATATATTAGTGATATACTAGAAGATGGAAGAGTAATTGTAAAAAGTTCTACAGGACCATCATTTATAGTTAATGTTTCAAGAAATGTAGATATTAAGAAATTAGCTGTAGGAAAAAGAGTAGCTTTAAGTCAAAGAAATTTTGCAGTTGTAGAAGTTTTACCAGATCAATTAGATACATATATTAAAGTGATGGAGGTAATTGAGTCTCCTAATGTAAGTTATAATGATATAGGAGGATTAGATGAACAAATTAGGGAAATAAGAGAGCTTATAGAACTACCATTACTTAAGCCACAGTTATTTGAGAAAATAGGAATTGATCCACCAAAAGGAGTATTATTATATGGTCCACCTGGTTGTGGTAAAACATTATTAGCAAAAGCAGTAGCAAGTCAAACAAAAGCAACATTTATAAAAGTTGTTGCTTCTGAGCTTGTTCAAAAATATATTGGGGAAGGTGCTAGACTTGTTAGAGAATTATTTCAATTTGCAAGAATGAAAGCACCATCAATTGTTTTTATAGATGAAATAGATGCCATAGGAGGAAAAAGAACAGATATTAGTACAAGTGGTGAAAGAGAAGTCCATAGAACACTATTACAATTATTAAGTGAACTTGATGGATTTAATCCTAGAGGAGATGTAAAGATTATAGCTGCAACAAATAGAATAGACTTATTAGATCCTGCATTATTAAGACCAGGAAGATTTGATAGAATAATAGAAGTACCTCTTCCAAATTTAACAGGAAGAGAAGCAATATTTAAGATATACATATCAAAAATGAATATAAAAGAGGATATAAAAGAATTAGCCAAAGAGTTAGCCAAAATAACTGAAGGAGCAACAGGTGCAGATATTAAGGCAATATGTACTGAAGCAGGAATGTTTGCAATAAGAGATAATAGAGAATATGTAATAAAAGAAGATTTCCTTAAGGCAATAGAAAAAATCTTAAGAAAAAGTAAAGGAAAAGTATTATCAAGTGGAATTTATGCTTAGTAATATAACAAAAGATGAATTAATAAAAATAAGAGCAATTGCAGATCTTCAATTTGGAAAAGGATGTGGGCAAATTCTTTTTCCAGAAGAAGTAATGGTTATAAGATCTAAAAGAACAGGAAAAATAAAGAATATATATCATAATGGAAAATTACTAGCAACTTTAAGAACAAATGATGGTTATTTAGCATTAAGTATAGAAGGTGCAAAACGTCTTATTTTAGCATTACCATATCCAAAATATAGAGTATGTGTAAAAGATGAGGCTATAGAATTTTTAAAAAAAGGAAGAAATTTATTTTCAAAACATGTATTAATTTGTGATGAAGAAATAAGACCAGGAGAAGAAGTAATTATAGTAGATTCAAAAGGAAATGTTATTGCTGTAGGAAAATCTCTACTAAGTGGGCGTGAAATGATGCGATTTAAAAATGGAATTGCAGTAAAAGTGAGGAGTGGTGTAGATGAAGAAAATTAGTCCAAGAGAAGCTAGAAGATTAATGCAAAAAATGGGAATGGAAGTAGAAGAAATACAAGGAGTTGAAGAAGTAATATTCATAACAAAAGATAAGAAAATCACAATAAAGAATCCACATGTTATGATTATGAAAATAGGAGGACAAAAAATCTATCAAGTAATTGGAGAAGAAAAAGAAGAAGAGAAAATTGAAATTCCTGAAGAAGATATACAATTAGTAGCTGCACAAACAGGAAGAAGTTTTGAAGAAGCTAGAAAAGCACTAGAAGCTACAAAAGGAGATATTGCTCAAGCTATAATATTACTTACTTCAAAATAATTTACAAAATAAATGATTTTGAAATTGCTATGAAGTCTTTTTCTTCTTGATTCCAGAATATAGATGGTTTATTTCTACCATATACCTTAGTATATACTGCTAATTTATCTCCATCATAACCACAATTAGGACATCTAATATGAGTTCCATAGCTTATAGTTTTACATTTCCAACAATATGTATAACTTCTAGTAAATGTAAATATGCCAAGTTGAGTTGTCTCTATTATTCTTTTTGTATAATTAGCTAATACTTCTTCTGTAGGAAATGGTTCTTCAAGTCTAAAATCAAATAAATGACCTCCTTTAGTTAGCTTTTGAAATTCTTCTTCTATTTTTAATCTAGTCTTAAGCTCTATAGCTAAATATAATGGAAGATTAGAACATTCAGTATAATATAGAATATCCTTAGGTTTAATGTATCCATACTTAATATCTAGATTTAATAATCTTTTACTAACAGGTTCAGAAACCATACTAGAAGGAAGAACTCTTATAGATGCTTTACTACAACAATCTGCTATTATTGATATTAAATCTTTTGCAAGTTTAAGTGCACTATTATCCTCTGAAATACTATTACCAGTATGATACTTTAATGCTTCAAAAAGACCAACATAACTTATTATGCCTGGAGATGTCTTTAACCTAAAGTAGCTACTTCCATTTACATTCTTTTTAAATAGTGGAATTATACCATCTATAAATATCATTTCCTCCATTACTTGTTTCTTTATATTTAATGCTTCTATTGCAATTTCCATAATTTCATATAATTTTTCTTTTAAACGCTCATCATCACCTTTTGCTTCATAAGCAATTCTAGGTAAATTTATTGTAACATTATCTAATACACCAACTCTTATGGTATCATATTCCCAATTACTTATAGAATCAACTCTTGATAAATCTAAATTATAGGAAACATTTTCAGTTTGCCATGGTATTTCCTGATTTATAAAATATACATTACCCCATTTTCTTGCTAATTGACATGTTCTTACTAGTATTTCATAAAACTTATCAAGTAATTTACCTTTTTTTCTAATCTTTATGAATAAAGCTGGATTTAATAATGGTTTTGAAATACCATCTGTTTCAGATAAAACTTCAATTAGTATATTATATATTCTAATAGATTCATCAAAAAAATCACCATAAGTATACTGCTTTCCATCTACTCCAATACATTTTACATTCTCTAAGAAATCAGGTATTCCAAATTCAAGTTCAAAAGAAACTTTTGGAATATGACAACCTAATATTAGATTTAAATTAAAAATAAACTCTCTAAACAATTTCTTAATTTCTTTCTCATCTACTCCTTTAGCAAATGGAGCTAAAAAAATATTAAAAAATGGAATTGATTGAGCTACAGATACATAACTCATAGTTTGCTTTAATAAGGCATTTACCATAAATAAAGCTTCTTTAAAAGTTATAGGCTTATTAGGATATGGAAGAACAAAATCATTTATGGATATTTTATCATTTAATATTAGTCTTATATCATGAAAAATATTTGCAGGTCTTAAAACCCAATAATTAGCATTATTTAAATGAATCATACCACATAAATGTGCATCTGCAATAGTCCTAGGAAGAACTTTTAATAGCATATACTCTTCAAGTACAGAATTACCAGCAATAGAGTGTATTATTTCTGGTGAAGGATCTCCAAGTTTTGCTGTATTTTTTATTGTAATTGTAACATCATAAACAGGTTGTCCAAGTCTTGTTAGAACATGTCTATATTCTTCAAGTCCTTTTTCCAAAAGAATAGCATTTACAAATTCTCTTATTAGTGCAGCAGTTAGATACTTTATTTGTGATTTCTTTAATCTTTCTTCAGCCTCTTTTGATATACTATCAGCTAATCTTCTTGGCATATTAGCTTCACGAACTAGTGCTTCTACAATTTTTTTCCTATCAAATGGTTCTATTGTTAAACTTGAAGTTCTTACTAGCATTTCGCTTTTCTTCTTATTTACAAAATCTTCAATATTGTATATAAAATTTGAAACTTCCTGACCTAATGATGTTAAATAATATTTTCCAGTAGATTCATCTGATGCAATTAATCCAGCTTCATTTAGCATTTTAAGATGATAACCAAATTTTCCAGCATGTATTTTTGGATCCATTTGTAATTTTTCCATAATTTCAGTAAATGAAAGTGGACCTTCTCTATTTATTAGTTTTAAAATCTCTATTCTGATTTTATTTGAGATTGATGACAAAACTGATTCTAATGAATCTTCTTTTCGCAATTTTTTCACCAACAAAAAGAAATAGAAAAATAGAGAATAATTAAATATTTTGAAAAATTGGTCTAAATTTTATAGCATATTGTATTATTCCTGATTTGCCATCTTCAGTTACTTTTCTAAAAACCTGTTCTACTTCCATTCCAATTTTTAGTTCATTTATATCAACATCAGTAATTTGAGAAGATATTCTTAAACCATTTTCAAATTCTACTATTCCAACAACATATGGTGTAGTATGTTCAAAGCCAATTGGTGCATGGCGAATAATACTAAATGAAATTAGTCGCCCTTTTTCTGGTATTACATAAGTTTCAAAGTCATTTCCTCCACAATATATGCATCTTGCTCTAGGAGGATAAATTGTTTTACCACAAGATTTACACTTTAGAGCTTCCATTTTTATTCTTTGAGGTATACATCTCCAATATCTTGGAACAGACATCACTTATACCTCCTTAATATAGTTACAAATGAATTAGAAGCAACACCAGCCATATTTTGAGCTAAACCAATTTCAGCATTTTTTAATTGATTTTTTCCAGCTTCTCCTAATAATTGCATTGTAATTTCAGCTACTTGATAAACTCCAGTAGCACCAACAGGATGTCCTCTTGATTTTAAACCGCCACTTAGATTTACTGGTATTATTCCATCTGGTTCAAAAGCACCATCATAAAGAAGTTTATCAAATTCACCTCTTTTAGAAAAACCTAAAGCTTCTAAAGATAATGCAGCATTTATAGTAAAAGCATCATGTATTTCAACTAAGTCAATATCAGAAGGAGAAACTTTTGCCATTTTATAAGCATTATTAGCTGCTATAAGAGTTGATTTAAATAATAATAAATCTTCTCTTGATGCAATATCAATGGTATCTGTTGCACTTCCTATTCCAGCTATTTCAACAAAACTATCACTATATTTTGAAGCATCTTCTAATGGACAAAGAATAACAACAGCTGCACCATCACCAATTGGAGAACAATCATATAATTTTATTGGATCTGCGATATCTTCAGATTTTAAAACAGTTTCTCTATCAATTTCAAATTGTAATTGAGCATAAGGATTTTTTGCACCATTTTTATGCATTAATACAGCAAAATCAGCAAAAGCATCTCTTGGTACTTTATATACTTCCATATATCTTCTCATTATAAGTGCATTTAAACTTGCAAAAGTAATTCCATAAAAAACTTCATATTCAAAATCTGCTGCTTTTCCAAGAGAAAGTGTTACTTTTTTCCCAGTACCATCAGTAAGCTTTTCTACACCACCAACTATAACAATATCAAATATTCCTGAGCTTACTGCCATAAAACCACAGTGTAATGCAGCACCTCCTGAGCCACATGCAGCTTCTATTCTATATGCAGGAATTGAAATCATGCCAATATGATCTGCAATTAAAGTTCCTATATTATTTTGATCACATAAATCTGATGCACACATATTACCAACAAATATAGCATCTACTTTTGGTATATCAACTCTACTTAAAGCCTTTAAAGTAGCTTCACTAAATAAATCTCTTAAGGATTTATTCCAATGTCTATCAACTTTTGTCATTCCATAACTTATTATAGCAACTTTTCTCATGATCTCACCAAATTTTCCCTCTTAATTTACAATAAATTGCATAATCAATTGTTTTCTTTCTCTTAATATAATCCATAACTTTTGGAGCATTATCTCTCTTAGCAATAATACCATCTTGTACAATAAAACTAAAAGCATCACTTCCTGCACCAGAACCATAGCTTACTAATAATATTCTATCACCTGGCATTGCAATATCTAATACAGCTGAAAAACCAGTTAATGAGGAGCCAGAATAAAGATTACCTACATATGGAACAATAAGTCCGCATTCTATTTGCTCTCTATTAAAACCTAACATCTTTGCTACTCTTAATGGAAATTTTCCATTTGGCTGATGAAAAACAGCATATTTGAAATCAGAAGGTCTTAATCCAAGTTCTTCCATTAGTAATTTTGTTGCAGAAATAGTATGTTTAAAATAAGCAGGATCTCCTGTAAAAGCTTCAGCATGAGAAGGATAACTTTCTTTTGGTCTTCTCCAAAAATCAGGAGTATCAGTAACATAAGATACAGAACCTTCAAGTAGAGCTACTGGTTCTTTTTCATAATTTTTATTTCCAACAATTATAGCAGTACCTCCACTTCCTGCAGAATATTCTAGTGGATCTGCAGGTGCTCCTTCAGCTACATCAGCACCAATTGCCATTCCATATTTTATCATATTTGATCCAACAAGAGCTATACAACATTGAAGACATTCCGTTCCTGCTTTACATGCAAATTCAAAATCAGCAGCTAATATTTTTGGAGTTGCTCCTATTGCTTCAGCAACTATAGTACCAGTAGGTTTTACAGCATATGGCTTTGTTTCAGTTCCAACAAAAACTGCTCCAAGTTCACTAGGATTTATTTTTGCTCTTTTTAGAGAATTTTTTGCAGCTTCAACAGCTATTGTTGCAACATCTTCATCAATTCCAGCAATAGATTTTTCGTATATTAATAATTCACGTTTAATATGATCTACTGATGTGCCCCAAATTCTTGCAATTTCCTCAACAGGAAGTCTGTAAATAGGTATATATGAGCCCCAACCAGATATAACTACATCTATTATTGGCTTCAAGTTATCACCACATATGTGTTAAGAATTATAGTAATGTAGATATATAATATTTTCGTTTTTTGACTATTTTTATAATCGACAAAAAACGAAAATATTATATCCTATGTAATGAATCAATAAGTTCCTTAATATTTTCTTTTTTTGATATAATTAAAGGAATTCTTTCTATTTTAGCTAATTCTACAGCTAATTTATCTAATTTCCTTATGCCATGTAGTATAACTGCTGATGGCTTAATAGGTGCTACACGAATAGCCACCATTGGAGATCTTCCAGTAGAAGTATTAGTAAATATTATTGCTCTTTCAGATGTAGAACCAATAAGCTGAATAAAATCTGAACCTGACATAGACATAATAGCTTTTATACTATCTACTACAGTATATCCTAAAATATATTTTGATGAGAGTTCTTCATATACAATAAATTCACCATCAACTGCTTTTACTAACTTCTCTAATACAATTGGTGATGAAAATTCACAAATATCCAAAATAGCATCAGAACGAGATTTTGATATTACTGAAAATCTTTCTAATATTTTACCTCCTTTTTCTTCATCTATTTCTATAAGTGAACTAACATAGCGTTTTATAAATATAGAGCCTGGAGATTTTCGTCTACCTCCTTCATAATCACTTATTACAGAAGGAGAAACTTTCATTTTTTTTGCTAATTCTAATTGAGAAATTCCAAAAATCTCTCTCCAACGTCTCATAGCTTCACCAGGTATATCAGATAGTACTATTTCACCTATTATCCTCTTTAGTAGATATTCCTTAGTTGTTTCCAACGTACTACACCATAAATTAGGAATATATACAAAAATATAGGTAGAAAGAATATATAAAAGATATATAGAAAATGGGGCTGTAGGCTAGCTTGGTCTAGACTGCGAGGCTCGGGCCCTCGTGACCCCGGTTCAAATCCGGGCAGCCCCATAACAAAAGTAATTAAATAATTCCTTCTTTTCTAAGAATACCTCGTGCAGCAAGAATACCTGTTGCAGCTGCACACACTAGACCTCGAGAAAGTCCTACACCATCTCCTGCAACAAATATATTTTCAACAGGTGTTTCAAAGTTCTTATTAACTTGAAATCTATTTGCTGAGAATTTTATTTCAGGTGCATAAAGTAATGTAGAAGATGAGGCTACACCAGGTATTATTTCATCTAGTTTTTCTAAAGCTTCAAGTATATCAGAAACAATTCTATGTGGCATTGCCATAGCTATATCACCTGGAGTAGCAGATTTTAGAGTAGGAACTATATGACTATGAGATATTCTATTCCATGTAGATCTTCTACCCATTCTTAAATCACCTAATCTTTGTATTAATGGTTCTCCACCACCAAGTATAGTAGCTTGTTGTACAATAGACATACCATAGGCAGTGGTATCCTCAACAGGTTCTGTAAGAGTTATTCTTACAAGAAGAGCAAAATTGCTATTTTCTGAGAGCTTACCAGCCATTGAGTGTCCATTAACACCAACAAAACTATCATATACTTCTTTAACAACAAAACCACGATGATTTACACAAAATGTTCTTACAAAATCATCATATGTATCAGTATATATGTGAAATTTTGGATCTCTACTTACAGCAATTACAGGATCCATTACAAATGCTGGTACTTCAACTCTAACACCAACATCTATAGGTTCTGGTTTTGTTGGTATACCAAGTCTTTGAGCTAATTTTTTAGCCCAATCTGCTCCAACTCTTCCTGGAGCTAATAATATGTACTTACATTCAATAATTCTATGATCTTCTAATATTATTTGATTTTTTCTTACATCTTCTACTTTAGTTTCAAGAAGAAATTTTACATTTAATTTTTCTAAATCTTTTTTAAAATTCTTTATAACCAAAGGAGCTCTATCAGTTCCTATATGACGTTGAGTAATTGGTATAAATTTAATTCCAACAGATGCTGCTTTTCTTTGTAATTCCATAGCTTCCTCAGTATCTCCACGAAATACATGCTCAGGTGCACCATATTTTAGAAAAATAGAGTCCACATAATTTACTAAGTTATTAGCTTCATTTTCATCAACAAATTCTAGAAGATTACCTCCTATATCTGGTCTAAGATTTAATAAACCACTAGATAATGTACCTGCTCCACCTACTCCACTCATTATACTACAAATTGAACATTTTGTACATTTTTTATAGTTTTGTACTGGACATACTCGTTTTTCTACATCATAGCCCTGATCTATTACTACTACAGAGAGCTTACTTTTATTTGCAATTTCATATGCTGCAAACATTCCAGCAGGTCCTGCACCAACTATTCCAACATCAAATTTCAATTATTAACACCACAATAAATGGATATAAATGAAAGAAGTATTTATTTTTCTTTCTCATATTTCAATTATGTGAGTATTAAAGAAGAAATGAAAGAAAATGGAGAAAAATTAAGAAAAGCAATAGAAGCAGTTAATTCCCTATCGGTAAAGAAGTATATATTCAAGCCAAGTAATAGAGTAGTATGGATAGTCGTAGGAAAGAAAAGAGAATACTTTGTAATTCCCAATATGTATTGTCAATGTAATGAATTTTATATAAATGTTGTTATAAGGAGAAAATGTAAGACATGTTATCATATAATTGCACAATCAATAGCTGAAAAAACTGGAAAGTATGAAGTTTATGAAGTACCAGATGATGATTATGCAAGACTTATTAATGAATGGAAGAAAGAAAGTATTTAAGAAGTATTAGTGTGATCGTGAATGAATATTAGTGACTACTTAATGAAAATCACAGGAAAAAGTGAAAAAGAATTAAAAGAACTTATTGAAGAGAAAAAGAAAAGCTTAGGTTATTTAATAGATGATGAAGTTGCAATTTATTTAATAGCAAAGGATTATGGAGTTACTTTATCAGAATTCAAGCCTGATATAAAGGTTAAGATAGGAGATTTAGTACCAATGATGAAAAATGTGACATTAATTGTGACTGTAGACAGAGTATTTGGTGTAAAAGAGTTTATTAAGAAAGATAATGAAAAGGGAAAAATTGGAAAAGCTATTATAAGGGATGATAGTGGTTCAGCTCTTCTAGTAGTCTGGAATGATAAAGCAGAGTTTCTACATAAGCTTAAGCCAGGCACAGAAATCTTAATAAAACAAGCATATACGAGAGAGAGTTTTGATGGATTACTAGAAGTACATATTGGAAGTAAAGGAGAAATTCAAATAATTAGTGAAAAAACATACAAGGGTATTGTGTGGAAAATTTATGATTTAGTTAAATATAAGAAAAGAGATGGAAGTGAAGGAAGAGTAATGCATTTTATTTTAAAAAGTGAAGAAAACTACATTAAAGTTTTTATCTGGAATCCATCAGATGAATTTCTACATAGAATAATTGAAGGATGTTATGTAGAAATTATAGGAGGAAGAATAAGAAATATTGGAGAAAATATTGAAATATATGTAGATAATGAAAATGATGTAAAAATTTCTTGTGAAAAAATATTATCTATACCAATAAATATAAATAAATTAAAAGATATAAAGCCAAATATGGAAAATCTAGTCATTGAAGGCATAATTGATGATGATCCAATATTTAGAGAAACAAAAACAGGAAAAAAATTTGCTAAAATTATCTTAAAAGATGATGATTTTACACTTCCTGTAATTTTTTGGGGAGATAAAGCTGAATTATTATATAGTTATAATGTTAAAAAAGGAACAAAAATATTAATAGATGGATGTTATTCAAAAATTGGAGTAGATGGTTTAGAGATAATAGTTAGTAAATGGAGTAAAATAAAGATAGGCTGAGTTCTATGGGAGGAAGAAGAAGAAAAAAAGTAATAGTAAAAAAGGTTAAGAAGACTTTACCTAAGATATTTGTATGTCCAAATTGTGGAGGAAAAAATCTTACTATATCTATTAATAAAGAAGAAAACGAAGAAGTAAGAGTTGCTATAGTAAAATGTGGAAGATGTAATCTCTCAGATACAGTAGAGATAACAAAAGTTGAAGATATTGTTGATGCTTATGGTAAGTTCATTGATAAATATTATGGAGTGGTGAAAAAATAGATGTTAAGAAGAGTTGAAAAATACCTAGTATCTAAGATTAAGGAAAAAGGATGTATTCATATTGCATTAATAGACCCTGAAAAATGTAATCCAGAAGATTCCAAGTATCTTTCTAAGATAATTAAGGAGGCAGGTTCTACAGCAATAATGGTGGGAGGTTCTACATATCTTGGTGAAAAATTAGATGAAATAATAAAGGGATTAAAAGATGGATCCGATCTTCCAGTTATAATATTTCCTGGAAATATTGCAAGTATTTCTAAATATGCAGATGCTATATGGTTCTTATCTGTTTTAAATTCTTCGAATCCTTATTATATAACTGGAGCACAAGCAATAAGTGCAAGAATAATAAAATCATATAATTTAGAAGCAATTCCTCTTGCATACATTATAATAAGTCCAGGAGGAACTGCTGGTTTTGTAAGTCAAGCAAATCCAATACCTATAGATAAACCAGAGATTATTACAATGTATGCACTTGCTGCTCAATATATGGGTATGAGATTTATTTATCTTGAAAGAGGATCAGGAGCAAGTGAGCCTATTCCAGCAAATATAGTTAGAAATGTTAGAGAAATGTTAGATGAGAGTCATTTAATAGTTGGAGGAGGAATAAAAAATAAAGAACAAGCAAAAGAACTAGCAAAAGCAGGTGCTGAAATAATAGTAACAGGAACAATTTTAGAAAATAATATAGAGTTATTAAAAGATATTGTAGATGGTATTGAGGAAGGAGTGAATGCAAAAAGCTATTAAAAAAGAACTAGTAAGAAAAACTTTTCATATTTTAGGAGTACTAGTACCTATAATATATGTTCTATTTGGAAAAGATTTAACAATTTTTTATCTTTCAATATTATTATTAATTTTTATTTTTCTTGAATTTATAAGAATAAGAGCACCTATTTTATTCCCCTTAAATAGGATTTCAGGAGAAATAATAAGAAGTTTTGAAAAAACTGCATTAGCATCATATATATACTTTTGTGTAGCTGCTTTAATTATTGTTTTCTTTTTTTCAAGAAATTCAATTATCATAGGTATTACATCAGCATTAATTGGAGATGCAATATCAGCAATTAGTGGAATAGCATTAGGAAAGCATAGAATAAAAAATAAAACCATAGAGGGAAGTTTTTTGGGTATGATAACAGTAACTTTTATTTCATATATATTACTTAACTTATTACTTTCCATTCATGTGATTACTACTCCTATACTACTAGGAATAAGTTTTTTTATTTTTGATATTGTAGATTTTAAATTTGATGATAATTTTATATTACCACTAGGAATGAGTTTAGTATATAATTTATTGGAGGTAACATTATGATTTGTGATGCTAATACTCAGAAATACTTTTATGATATAATTAATCATGTAAATAAACTATATGAAATTGCAAATAAAGCAAGAAGTAAAGGACTTGATCCTGAACCTTATGTTGAAATTTATAAAGCTGAAGATTTAGCTGCAAGAGTTGAGGGATTAATTGGAATTAGTGGAATAGGAAAAAGAATTAGAGAATTAAAAGAGAAATTTTCAAGAGAAGAAGTTGCATTTAAAATAATAGAAGATATAATAAATGGTAAATTTGGTAAATTTAATGATGAAGTAGCTGCTGATAAAGCTTTAAGAGCAGCATTAGCCATTATGACAGAGGGAATTACTGCTGCACCATTACAAGGAATAGAAAGTGTTAGAATCAAAAGAAATTTTGATGGAAGTAAGTATCTTGCAATATACTATGCAGGACCTATGAGGTCTGCAGGTGGTACTGAACAAGCACTTACTGTTGTATTTGGTGATTATATAAGAATTCTTCTTCATTTAGATAGATATAAGATCACTAATGAAGAAATAGGAAGATTTATTGAAGAAATAAGATTATATGAAAGAAAAGTAGGAAGATTTCAGTATCATCCATCAGATGATGAATTAAGGAGAATACTAAGCTATTTACCTGTTGAGGTAACTGGTCCTCCAACAGATAAATATCAAGTCTCAGTTTATAGAAATCTTGAAAGAATAGAAACAAATTATGTAAGAGGAGGAGCTCTAAGAGTTATAAATGATGGAATTTATGGTAAAGCTGAAAAACTAAAGAAGATTGTAGAAAAGATTGGACTTGATTGGAGTTGGTTAAATATAAAATTTAAGGAAAATGAAGAAAATCAAAATAAAATCCAACCTGATGATAAATATTTAGTAGATGTTGTAGGAGGAAGACCTATATTTTCACATCCATCAAGATTTGGAGGATTTCGATTAAGATATGGCCGTGCAAGAAATACAGGACTTGCTGCAGTTGGAATTAATCCAGCAACTATGATTATATTAGAAAGTTTTATTGCAATAGGTACTCAATTAAGAATAGAAAGACCAGGAAAAAGTGCAACTATAACACCAGTAGATACTATTGAAGGCCCAATTGTTAAGTTAAAGAATGGAGATGTAATAAGAGTAGAAAATGTTGAAATTGCAAAAAAAGTAAAAGATAATGTTGAAGAAATCCTCTTTCTTGGAGATATGTTAGTTGCTATAGGAGAATTTTTAGAAAATAATCATAGATTAATGCCACCAGGATATTGTGAAGAAATTTGGGCAGAAGAACTTAGAAGAAAAGTAGAAGGAAATATTGAAAAAGTAGCAATAGAACTAGGTATTAGTAAAGAACGATTAAAAGAATTTATTGATAATCCATTATTATATAAACCAAATGAAGAAGAAGCTTTAATTATTTCCAAAAAATTAGAAATACCATTACATCCTAGATACACTTATTTTTGGGAGAATATAAGTATTGAAGAAATAAAAGTTCTTCAAGAATGGTTAAGAAATGTTAAGGATTATTCTAAGGTTCCTTTAAAAAATGAAATCTTAAAGAAGATATTAGAAAAAGCATGTATTCCACATAAATATAATAAAGAAGAAAAAACAATAACTTTTGAAGATTCAAAAATTATTGAGACCTTATTTTCTTCTAAAAATATTCTTAATGATGAAAAAATTAGTGATAGTATTGAATATCTTAGTAAGTGTTGTGGAATTAAAATAAAAGCTAAAGGAAGATCCTTTATAGGAGCTAGAATGGGAAGACCTGAGAAAGCTAAAGAAAGGGTCATGAAACCACCTGTTCATGTACTCTTTCCAGTAGGATTAGCAGGTGGTTCACAAAGAAATATTGTAAAAGCTATGCAATTAGGAGAGATAGAAGTAGAAATTGTACTTAAAAAATGTCCTAACTGTAATATGATAACTTATGAAAATATTTGTAGAAAATGTAATATTCGAACTATTCAAATTTACTATTGTCAAAATTGTAATAGTTATTATGAAAAAGATGTATGTAAAAAATGTGGAGTTAAGATACTTCCATATAATAAAAGAATAATTACCATAAGTGATTTCTTTGAAAAATTATCTAGATTTGGTGTTAGTAAGGATAGTGTAATTAAAGGAGTAAAAGGACTAAGTAATTCCAAAAAGATTCCAGAAATAATAGAAAAAGGAATTCTAAGATGTAAACATAAAGTTTTCATTTATAAAGACGGAACTATAAGATACGATATAACAAATGCTCCTTTAACTCATTTTAAACCATCAGAAATTGGAGTAAGTATAGAAAAACTTAAAGAATTAGGCTATACAAAAGACTATAAAGGTAATGAATTAAAAAGTGAAGATCAGATATTAGAACTTAAAGTTCAAGATATTATAATACCAGAAAGTTGTGCAAAGTATTTATATAGAGTAGCAAATTATGTTGATGAACTTTTAAAAGAGGTTTATGGTTTAGAACCATATTATAGACTTAATAGTTATAAAGATTTAGTAGGTCATCTTGTAATTGGATTAGCACCTCATACTTCTGCAGGAGTTATAGGTAGAATAATAGGCTTTACGAAGGCCTCAGTATGTTATGCACATCCATTTTGGCATGCTGCAAAGAGAAGAAATTGTGATGGAGATGAAGATGCTATAATGTTAGCATTACAAGCATTAATAGATTTCTCTAGACATTACTTACCAGAAAAAGTAGGAGGATTAATGGATGCTCCATTAGTATTAACAGTAATAATTGACCCATCAGAAGTAGATGATGAATGCCATAATATTGAAGTTGTAGAAAGACTACCATTGGAATTTTATTCATTATGTGAAGAATATAGTAGTCCAAGTGAAGCTCTAAAGTTTATAGAAATAGTTAAGAAAAAATTAGGAAAACAAGATCAGTATATTAATTTAAACTTTTCAATATATAATCATGATATAAATACTGGTCCTTTAGTTACAGAATATGATAAAATAAGAAATATGGAAGAAAAAGTAAGGAAGCAACTTAATTTAGCAATAAAAATACGTGCTGTTGATGCAAAAGATGTAGCAGAAAGATTATTAAAACATCATTTTATACCTGATTTAGTAGGTAATTTTAGAGCATTTCTTACTCAAAAATTTAGATGTACAAGATGTGGTGCAAAATATAGGAGAATTCCATTAAAGGGAAGATGTATAAAGTGTAATAATGAATTAGTATTATCTGTTCATGAAGGAAATATAAGTAAATATCTTAATATTTCATACTCTCTTGCTAAGGAATTTAATCTTGATAACTTTATAAAACAAGAAATAGAGCTTATTGAGAGAAGTTTAAACGATCTAATTAAGAATAAGAGAAGGATAATATCATTAGAAGAATTTATGTCACAATGATTTTAGTAAGTCTCTATCAAAAATAATTCCTTGAATTTCATTTTTTGCATTTACTACAACTAGTTGATCAACATCATATTTTTTCATCTTTATGGCACATTCACTTACACTAGCATTTTCGAGTATAGTAATACATGGAGTAGATATTGCCTGATATAAAGGTATTTCTGGTAAGGTTATTTTTCCCTTAGTAATTAAGAGAAAAGAAGTAGTTTCCCAATCCCATTCTTGTCCTTCAGATCCTGCTTTTAAAACTGTCTTTTTTTCCTCTATTCTAATTTCACTATATTTTATTAAATCAGTTAAAGATAATATTCCATTAATTTGTTCATTACGATTAATAGATAAAGCTACATGTGATTTTGTCATTATCATTATTTTTCCAACTATATTTAAAGGAGTATTATCCCAACAAACTAATCCTATTGGAGACATTAAATCTTTAACTTTTAGATTAGATGTTGATTTTACTAGTAATTTATGCACTATATCACCTATAGTTATTATTCCAACAAGTTCTTTATCTACAACAACAGGAATTCTTCTATAACCTTTTTCTTTCATTATTTTTATACAATCATCTAAAGGAGTTTCTGGAGTAATTGTTATAACATTTTTATTCATAATAAGAGCAATTTGCTCTTCATCTCCTTTTTTTAATATATCTTCTCTTGTAATTATTCCAATAATTTGTTTTGTACCTTTCTTTACTACTGGAAAACCAGATACTTTCTTCTCCATAAATTTTTTAAAAAATTCATTTCTATTACCAGGTACCTCTAAATACACTACATCTTTATTCATTATATCCTTTACATAAATCACTACTACCCACCTAGAAATTACAACTACATGGAATATTTTTACATCGTGGACACTTTGAGTACCTCTCTAAAAAACATTTAGATAAATCGATATTTAATACATTTGCTAGTGAAAAAAGCCATGCAAGAACATCAGCCATTTCTTCTCTTATACTCTTATCATCCTTCTTTCTTATTGCTTCTGCTAATTCTCCTATTTCTTCAATAAGCCAAATAAAAGTTCCTTCTGCACCACGCTTTTTATCTCGCTCACCATAAATCTTTAGCATTAGTTCTTGTGCTTCATTTATACTCATTTTTCATTACCTTATTCTTATATATTCATAAGCATCATTAATTGATGAGAAGCAATATTTTACTTTTTGAAAGTCCTTTCTTAATTCTACTACTTTTTCTCTAATAATTTTTGGATCTTTTTTATCTATTATAGCCATTTTCATTAAATTAGCAATTTCAATCATTTCTGATTTGCCCATACCTAATCGTGTTACTTCTTGAACACCTATTCTTATTCCTCCAGGTGCTCTATAATCCCTCTTCATTCTCTTATCATATGGTAAAAGATTTCTATTTACTAGTATATTACATTCTTCTAATTTCTTTTCTACTTCAAATCCATTTCCATACTTAGAAACATCAACAAGAATCATATGAGATTCTGTAAATCCTTTTTTCTCACATAATACATCAAAACCAAGTTCATATAATGCTTGTGCTAATGCTTTAGAATTTGATACTATTGCTCTTGCATACTCATTATAAAACTTAATAGCTTCAGCAAAAGCTATGGCTACACCTGCAACTGCATGAAGATGATGATTACTTACAAGACCTGGAAAAACAATTCTCTTTATAGTTTCAGCATACTTAGACCAAGAGACAATAGCACCATGCTGAGGGCCTGCTAATGTTTTATGTGTACTCATAGTAAAAACATCAGCACCCTCACGTAAAGGGTCTTGAAAAATACCTCCAGCTATAAGACCTGCAACATGTGCTCCATCATAAATAACTTTAGCATCATAAGTTTTAGCAATATCTGCAATTTCTTTTACAGGATGTGGAAATAGAAATACACTTGCACCTAATATAAATAATTTTGGTTTTTTTCCATTAGCCTCTAATTCTTTTATTAATGAAATAGTTTTATCTACATCAATATTGAAATTTTCTTCATCAAATGGATAATTATATATTTCTAATTCTCTTATAGCACCAGCTGTTCCTCCAATAGTTTTTTTACCATGACTAATATGACCACCAGTTGGTATTGATAGAGCAAAAGCAATATCATATGGATTGGCAAATGCTGAAAATGCAACCAAATTAGCAATAACACCAGAAATAGGTCTAACATCAATAAATTCAGCATTAAATAGTATCTTACCAAGTTCTATAGCAATTGACTCTACTTCATCTATGTATTTACAGCCTGCATAAAGTCGTTCACCTACCCAACCTTCTGCATATCTATTTCCAAAATCACTTGCTAAAGCTTCTCTAACAGCAGGACTTGGAATATTTTCACTAGCAATAAGTGGAATAGCATTTTTCATCATTTCATGATGAGCTTCTAAGCATTTAAGAATTTTCTCATAAGCTAATTTAGGATCTATTTTCTCCTTACTCATAGCTATATTACCTCATTATATTTTCGAGGATAAAATTAATAAAGGAATCGATTTCTTTAATATATGATAAAAATGCCAAAAAGAGAAAGAAAAAAAGAAGCACCTATGCCAATAACAGGTGCAGGATTAATAAGATTCTTTGAAGAAGAAATACATGGTATAAAGATAAAACCAGTATATGTTATTATTAGTAGTATAATATTAATTATAAGTGTAATTTTAGCACATTTAATATTTGGTTAAAATTCATATAATTGATCTTGCATCAATACCAATTTTTCTTAAAGATCTTGCTAATTCTTTTGTATAACCATAAACTGTAAATACTTTTTTTGGATTACATTTTGAAATAAAATTAATTAATTGAGGATAATCAGCATGAGAACTTAAAGGAAAGCTGATATCAGCATTTTTTATATTTTTGTAAAGTATTGCCCAACCAGTTACAATACCTATCTTAGAGTTTGGGTATTTAATTCTTAATCTATTTGTATTATAGCTAAAAGGAAATAGAACTACACAATCTCTACTATCAACTAATTCTTTTCCATCTTCATTTAAATCATAAAAAATTAAATTTTCACCAAAATTTCTAACTACTTCATTTATCTTAGATATTTTAGGATGTGTAACTACAGGAATAGAAGAAAACTTATTGAAGAGTTTAGTTATTTCTTGAGCTTTACCTAAAGGATAAACTAAAAGTATGGGAAGAAAGCCATTATTAATTGTTTTTGCAACCCATGAAATTATATCTAAGTATACTTCTTCACGTGGTGGAAAAACCATTCCTGGCTTGCCATATGTTGCTTCTACTATCATAATATCACACTCAATTGGTGATATTGCTTCTTGTATCAGAGTTTTTGTAAAGTTAAAATCTCCAGTGTATAGTAGAGTCACATCCTTACTTCTAATTATTAAAGCAGCTGATCCAAAAACATGACCTGAATTTATAAGTTGAAGTTCTAAATTATGAAATTTTATACTCTCACCATAATTGCAAGGTACTATATTTTTTATTTTCTTATTTATTAAAACTTCACCTATAGCAATTGTTTGAGGAGTAGAGTATTTTAAACAATATTCATTTAGTAAACCATAAATATGATCTTTATGAGCATGAGATATAAATATTGATGAGTTTTTATTAACATTAGTAATAGGATCAAGTATAATTTCAAAATCATTAATTTTAATAATTATTCCATTATTCCAGTATATACTGATCAAGATTACTCACTTAATTACTAAGTAGATATAAAGTTTTTATTCTTTTTACTTAATTGAGTATTGGGAGATTGATTGTCAACAGATAAATTTGTTGAAAAATATAAAAGTATCTTTGGAATTCCTAAAGAAAGCTATACTATAATGGTAATAATTATATTTAGTACTACCATAAGTATAATGAACTATCTTATAGCTAAGTTTTCATTATTTATAATAATATATGAGGCAATATTTGTTTACTTAATCTCTAGCATACTAAGTAGCTATATATTATGTAGTATTCTAAGAGATAGTTTTTTCAATAGAAGAAGAGTTCTTGGACTTATACTTATTGGTACAGTAATAATTGGAGTAGTAGAAATAATTAGTATGATATTATTCAAAATACTAAATGAAAATCTATTACTAGAAAGAATATATTTCATAACATGTGGATCAATTGTATTATTTTATGGAATAGTTATTGGAGCATTAACAGTAATAAATACTAAGAAGCTATTCATTGCAAGTATTATTCATCCACTACTAATGTTAACATTTCGTATAATACAAATGAAATTCTTAGAAAAAGACTATCTATTACCTTTATTAAGCTTTATTATTATGATTATTTTCTCCTTTACTTTAGCAATAATATACTTGAAGTATATAGAGAAAATTGGAAAGGAGATCTTAGGATTAAGTACTTTGAAATTACTTAGAGGATTTATAGAAGCAATGATGATGAACAAAACTAGATTATTAGAAAAATTATTGAAAATAGTTTCAATAACTAAAGATGCAGAAATCAAGATTCTTGATTTTAAAGGTAAGAAAATTTCTGGAAGAATAGTAGTACCAAATATTCATTTTGGACCTTTTAAGAAAGTTGGAAGTAGTGATCTACCTAGTAAATTAGCAATAAGACTTAAGGAAAAAGGAATTATACCAATAATTTTTCATGCACCATCAACTCATGAAAAAGATTTAATATTTTCAAAAGAGTGTGAAGCCATAATTGATTCAGTTCTATCAATAGAACATAATTGTAATAATTATGGTATAGTATCAAAATCTATAAGAAAAAAGAAAGGAGACATCACTATTACTTGTCAAATTTTCAATAATATTCCATTAGTTATAATAAGTAGAGCACCTATACCAACAGAAGATCTTCCAGAAAGAGTTAATGATATTTGTATGAAGAAGATTATTGAAAAAGGTTTTTCTGATGGAATAATAATAGATGCACATAATGCAATAGATACATCATATATTGATTTTAGAGAAGAAGATGAAAAAAATATTGTAGAAACATTAGAAGAATGTCTTGAAGAATTAAAAAATAGTAAATATGATAAGGCATTAGTAGGATTTTCATGTTCAAAATTTGAAAATTATTCATATCATGATGGATTTGGAGATGGAGGAATAATGGTAATGGTAGTAGATGTAGAAGGACAAAAAACTGCTTATATAGTCTTTGATGGAAATAATATGATAAAAGGATTAAGAGAAGAAATAATAGCTGCATTAGAGAAGGAGGGATATGAAAATTCAGAAGTTGCAACAACTGATACACATGTAGTAGTAGGATGGAAAATAAAAGAAGGATATATTCCAATAGGAAAAAATATTGATAAAGAAGCTATTATTAAAAAAGTAATTGAATTAGTAAAAGATGCAAACACAAAAAAGGAAGAATGTTCTATAAAATTTTATAAAATAAATCTAAAAAATTTGCATTTCTTAGGTAATGAAGGCTTAGAAATACTTTGGAAAGTAACTGATGAAAATATTAGAAAAGCAAAGAAAACTGGATTGATTATAATGATTGTGACAATTTTATTAGGAATAATTTTGTATCACATATAATAAGATGATAAAAATCACAAAAAAGAAAGTAGAGAGAATCACCATAAGCTAATGTTTTTTAATTAAATACTTCTCTATATTTTTACTAAATAATATACATCATATAGAAATTACTAGAGGAACAATAATAAAATATAAATTACTCACAGTTTAATGCAACAGCAATTTGACCTATAGAAATACCTCCATCACCAGGTGGAAGAATTATGTGTTGCAAAAACTTCTTCTTATTTTTAGTTATTTCACTTTTCATATACTTAATTAATAAACTATTAACAGCAGCACCACCAGAAACACCAATAATATTACAACCTACTTCATCACTTATTTCACATGCTAATTTACCAAATGTTAATCCTAAAGTTTTATGAATTTCATATGCTAAATCAGCTTTTGAATAATATTTCATATTTTCAATAATAGATAATATAAATTCTGAAGTATCTATAATATAAGTATTATTTTGCTTTTTTACTGGTAAATTTAAATTAATATTAATTGGTTTTCCATGATTAGCAAGTGCTTCTAATTTCATTGGCAATTCTCCTTCATAACTTCTATAATGTCCCACTTCTAGTAATACAGCAATTGCATCTAAAAGTCTTCCAATACTAGAGGAGTGAATTATTCCTGGCTTTTTTGATTGTTTTAATACTATGTTTAATTCATCTTCACCATATCTTAAATATTTAATATACTTTTTTTCAAATAAATTAAAAATTTCTGAGTCTTCCATTATTGTTGAAAGAATAGCTGCAAGAAATCTTGCAGGATAATAAGCACATAAATCTCCTCCTGGCATTGGCTGATAACGAAGTTGAGCTACTCTATTAAACTTAGAATATCCTCCAAATAGAATTTCTCCACCCCATGCCATTCCATCAGCTCCATAACCAAATCCATCAATAGTAATACATATAATTTCAGTATCTTGAGATAAACCATGTTCAATCATTAATGAGGTCATATGAGCATGATGATGTTGAACTTGAATAGTTTTTGCTGATATGTGTTCTGAAAGTTCTTTTGCATATCTTGTAGTATAGAAATTAGGATTTAAATCATGAGCTATTTTTGAAAAAAACTTAATATCATATACCTTAATTAAAAAATTTAATGCACTAATTAAATAATTAAGAGTATCTAGATCACTTACATCCCCGATATGTTGTGTAGTAATAATGCGATTTTTTATTGCAATAGATCCAGTTACATTAAATTCTCCTCCAACAGAAATAATATTTTCATTATTTGTCCATGGAATTGTTAAATATGTAGGAGTATAACCTCTTGACCTTCTAAGAAAAGTAGGAGTATTTTCTACAAATTTTATAACAGAGTCATCACATCTATTTACTATTTTTCTATTATGTACAAGAAAGAAATCAACAATTTCTTTAAGTTCTGAAATTGCTTGATCATTATCAATTACAATAGGTCTTCCTGGATAATTCCCACTTGTCATTACTAAAGCTTCTTTTCCAAAAAATTCTAGTAATAAAAGATGTATACCAGTATATGGCAACATAACCCCTACTGTATCTAAGCCAGGAGAAACTGATTCAGCTAAATTATATGAAGGTGATTTTTTAAGAATAACAATAGGCTTATATGGAGATTTAAGTAAATCTTCTTCTTCCTTTGAAACAATAGCAAATTTTTTTACTTCATTTATTGATTTTGACATTACTGCAAATGGTTGATTTGGTCTTCTTCTTCTTTTTCTAAGTTCTAATACAGAATCTTCATTTGTTGCATCAACAGCTATATGAAAACCTCCAATTCCTTTAACTGCAATTATTTTACCTTCTTTTAGTAAAGAAGCTGCTATTCTTATAGGATCTTCATCATCAATAATATTTCCATTATTATCTAAGAGAAACATTTTTGGACCACATATTGGACATGTAGTTCCTTGTGCATCATATCTTCTATCATTAGGATTTTCATATTCTGATTTACAATAAGAACAAAAAGGAAAATCTACCATAGAAGTATTTTCTCTATCGTATGGTAAGGAATATAAAATTGTGAATCTTGGTCCACAGTGTGAACAACATGTAAATGGATAGTAATGCCATCTAGTATTACTAAAAATATCTGTGATACATAAATCACATATACCAATATCTACTGGGATCACAGAGCTTAAACTTATTTTCTTAATATTACTTTTTGCTATTTTAAAATCTTTAAATTCATTAGTTGGTTCTTCCCAAATTACATCAATACTATCAATTCTAGCAATTTTTGGTTTCTTACTTACTAAATCATTTATAAAGAATTTTATTTTTTCATATTCTCCTTCTACAATTATTTCAACACTAGCATCACCTAAATTAGAAACCTGACCTTTAAGCTGATATATATGTGCAAGATTATATACAAAAGGTCTAAAACCAACTCCTTGAACCATGCCATGTACGTAAATCTTTGCTCTTTTCTGCATTTGTTCACCTATAACTTTTTAATTTCTTACTAAGTATTTAATTTTAGAGATAATGGTAGTAAACTTAATTACACCACAAGAATTGAGAAGATTAAGAAAAAAAGCAGGATTAACACAAAAAGAATTAGCAAAAAGAGCAGGTATAAGTCAATCATTAATTGCAAGAATAGAAAGAGGAACAGTTGATCCAAGACTTTCTACATTAAGAAAAATAATAAATGTAATAAATGAAGTTCTTGGTGAGAAGAAATTTTTAGCTCGTCACATAATGAGTAGCCCAGTTATATCATTAGATGCAAATGATACTGTTGAAAAAGCAATAGAACTAATGTGGAAGTATGGAATATCTCAGCTTCCAATTTTTCAAAATAAAAAACTTATTGGTAGTATTAGAGAAGAAAGTATATTGAGCAAAATAAAAGATGAAAAAATAGAAAATTTGTTAAATAAAAAAGTATATGATTTAAGAGAAGAACCATTTCCAGTTATAAATGCTGAAACTAGTATAGAAGAAGTTGGAAAAATTCTATTATCTGGAAAACCAGCAGTATTAGTAGAAGAAAATGGAAAAATTGTAGGAATAATTACTAAAATAGATTTAATTGCAAAACAATTTATAAAATAATGTGATTTAGTCACAACCAAAAACTTAAAAATTACAGAAAAGTATTATTAATTTGATGATAAATGTTAAGTGAAAAAGAAATACTAGAAGAACTTCGTATGGAAATAGCATTTATTAAACGTGATATTATTGAAAGATTAAGACGTATAGAAGAATATATCACTTTTATTGATTCAGATATAAGTAAATTAAGATTAGATATTCAAAGAATAAATGATAGAATAAAAGAAATAATTTATGAAAAAGAAGAGCAAATAGAAAGTAAAAAAACTGAAAAATATATTGAGAAAAAGAAAATTAGTAAAGAAGTTACACAACAAAAATATCAAAAAGAAGATTTAAATCCAACTGAAATTGCTATAATAAAATATCTTATAGAACATCCTGGCACAAGAAGTGCTACACCAATTGCACAAAGTATAGGAAAAGCTAGAGAACATGTTGCAAGATTACTAAAGAAATTAGCTGAAAGAAAATTAATAATTCGTGATGAAAGTACATGGCCATATACTTATTCAGTTCCTGATGAAGTAAAGAAAATGATTTTAGGAAAATAGTTAAATATCTTCATCACATAACTTTTCTGTATAACTTTCTATATTTTTTGTTGAAGTCTTTGATATTAATTTATACTTCCAGTGTTTTTTATCTCTAATTCTTTCTAAGTAGCCATTATCATATAGTCTTGAAAGATATGTTGAAATAGTACTAGGCTTAATAGACTCATTATACTTCTTGATATATGCATCAATAATATCTTTACTTGTAAACCAAATATTATTAAATTCATTAAGTATAAGATCTAAAATTCTTTCTCGTAAAGTAGTTCTTGTGAATTGTGATTTAGTTTCACTACTATTTTCAAAGAGTTCAATTAATTTTAATATTTGTTCCTTTGGTAAATTACCATTACAAATTATTGTAATTTTATTACCATTTTTATTACTAAATTCTATCTTTAGTTTACGCATATTTCACTCATCTAATTAGTAGTTTACAAAGTGAGATATAAGAAGATATTGCAATTTACATTTAAGTAAAAACTGATTAAAAAATTTATGAAAATTATTATCAGAAAAGCTAGATTTCGACTTTTTTGCAAATAATTTACATAAAATTTCTGTTTTTTAATCATAATTTACATAAAAATTTCCTCCTTTTCTCTCTCCAGTGGAAGTGAAGGGGTGAGTTGAGACTTTAATAGAAATAGAAGAATAAAAATTGTGAACTGTGAGTTAAATATAAAGTCACAATAAATATTTGTCTTATTATTATTTTTATGTTGATTTATTGAAAAGTAGACTATTATCTTATTGCTTTCTGTTTTCAGAGGAAAAGAATGCTGCATATTTCTAACAGAAAATAAAGAACTTAATGATCTCGAATACACAACAGACTTCTTAGTCTTATTATAATAAAGTAATCTAAAAAAGAAAAATTTAAATATTAGAATTCATGATAAGTTTTGTACTTTTTAAATAGTATTGTTAGTTATGAACTATTTGAAAGAGAAAAGAGAAGAAATTATGTAAAAATATCTTTACATTATATTTTGGGAAAAATAAGTTAGTAATGTTTTATGACTTATTTTCTAGCTAATTAGTTTATGTAAAATATATTTTACATAAATTGACCCATGGACCCCTTTATTTCTATTGGAAAAATGAATTTTTTATAATTTAGTTTTTTGTTTTTTAAAATAAAAAATGGTGTAATTGTTACTTAGTTTTTAGAAGTATAAATACCTTTTACTCTAGAAGTATAGAGTAATTACTCAAATGAATACTTCTTTCTTTTTTATTAGAAATCAATCCAATAGAAATAAAGGGGTCAGAGACTAAAAGAAAAATATGAATAATGAAAAATTAACAATATTTTATTTAATTGCTCAATATATTCCAAATGAATATAGAATAAAATTCTTAGAAAAATTATTAGAAGTTTATGGTTCTATATATAGGCTTTCAAAAGTTACTAAAATATCAAGACCAACACTATATCGTTATTTTATACATAAAAAAGGCTATCCTAATGATATTATTATGGCTGAAATCATAAGGCATTTAGTTGAAGTAAGAAGAACATGGACAAAAGAACAATTAAAACAATTAGCTAGAGATTTTAATGAATTAGTTAATAAAATTTAATAAATTGGTAGCGGGGGGTGGATTTGAACCACCGATCTCGGGGTTTCCCAGCGGGACATATGAGCCCCGCGGGATAACCTGGCTACCCCACCCCGCTATACTTCTATCTCAATAGAAGAAGAAATCTATTCTCTCTTATAAATGTTTAACCATTTTGACTAATTTATAAGTTTTTCTATAAAAAGAAATATTTCTTATTTTTTTAATTTTAGTTATGAAAAATTTCTTAGATAATGTTTCTGAGATTACTATACTACTAACTGGTAATGGTAAATTTATATTAGATATTAAATATAAAGATTTCATAATAGAAGAAGGAAGAAAGTTATTTAATATGCTAAAGGAAAATAAATTTGAGGAATTTTTAATATCATTAAGAGAACTTCATGAATTTATTAAGAAAAATGGAAGACCAGCTGAAGTACTAAAAGAAGTAGATATAATCATTCCACCATTGAATATAAATCCAGAAGATTTGAAAAAAATCTTTATTTAAAATTTTCCAAAAAACTCTTCTACAATTCCATTCCATTTTCTTTTTTCCATTCCATATCTTTGTGGTGGTTTTGTTAAATGTCTCATAGATCTTGGAGGTGGAAGATATATTCCTTCTTTTATTTTTCTTTCAATTGTAATTTTCATTTTTTCTTTTACTTTTATTTTACATTTTTTACATTCATATCCTTTATTTTTTCCTTCAGATTTCATAGACTTTTTACATTTTGGACATATAGGATTAATATATTGCTCATTAATTAGTTCTAATATTTCTAATTTCTCTAAATTTATTGTAATTTTATTATTTAATGGTCTTACTCCTCCATATACTATTACTTTATCTCCTGGCATTAATTCCATTACTATCATTCTCAAATTTCCTGAGGGTTCATAACATGCTACATCTATTTCTCCACTATCATCAGCTATAGAAAATATAACATGTCCTCCTTCTATAAAGACTGGTTTTTTACTCACTATTCCTTTTATAATTGCTACTTGATATGGCTTTAGAGATTTTATTTTCTTAAATTCAAAAAAATGAGCATCAGTTCCTTGATTTGTTCTATAAATTACCCATTTATCTGCATCTTTAAATTTTATAATTTTAAGTGATATTTTTAAAATTTCAGGATCTTCTCCTCTTACTCCAAATAGTACAGGATCTGTACCATGAGGTGTAATTAATAATCTACCACTTTCATAATCTATATTATTAAATGTAAAAGGAAAAGTCTCTCTATCAAATTTTATAACACTTTCTATATCTACTTCTCTTTTTCTATTATAGTTTTTTCTATAAACTATTAATTCAAATGTATGATCTTCTTCTAATGTATTACCTATTGCAGCAAGTGCACCTATTAATCCTCTTCCTTCTTTTATTCCATAATATATTGTATTAATCTTCTTAAGTAATGATATTGTTTCATCTAATGTTATTACATCATTAAGTGCTTTTTTTCCAAATTCCTTTATAATATTAGGTACATCACCTTTAAGAATTACAATTCCTGGCTGATTTTTTATATCTAATTTATCTCTATATTCTTCAACATATTTTAATACTAAATCCATTAATTCATATTCATTCTTTTTTGAGTAAAATCTTAAGCAAATTGCACCATTTCCTCTTGATTTCCATGGAATATTAGGATTTAACCTAATTAAATTTGGATAGTCTATAAAATTTGCTTCTTTTATTAATTCTTCAATTATATTTGCTGCTACATAAGTTGTACATCCATATGTTAATGAATCAGTATCATCAATTCCAATATGATATGGTCCTTCCATGATTTCTTAACCTTTTTATGCTATTTAAATTTCATAAAGCTTATAGATATTAATTCTCTGCTAATCATTTTTTAGTTAATTCCAATCAATATGAAACACTTTGTTTCACAATATTCCTTATTTTTAAGTATTTTTTCTATATTTTTGGTGATAATATGAGATTATATGGATTAATAATTCCAATAATATTAATTATAGCATTAATACCAATTACTACTCTTACAAGTGCTTATAATAATGTACCAATTACTGCTACTATACAAGATGATAAAATTAAGACTGAAAACTTTCTACGTATAACAGAAATGACAAAAAATAGAATTGAAACATTACTTAATAATATAAAAGCTAATAGTAGCTTAATGGCAAATGAATCTATAAAAGCTAAAGTAGAAAATCTTTCTTCAATATTCAATAATGCATTAAAATTATTAAATGAATCATATAAAGCTTATCAAAATGGAGACTATAATCTTAGTATTAGTGTAGCTAATGAAGTATTAAAAATATTACGTGATATTCATAGTGAACTCTTAGACTTATATACTCCATATGCTCCTGGTTTATTCTTAGTTGCTAATTGTACATTAGCTCGTCTTGAATTATTAAATTCAACATTATCTTCTCTTAATGAAACAATTGAAAATGCTTCTCAACTTATAAAACAAGCTTATGATTTACTTTCTCAAATAAATACTTCTTTACCTCAAGATGAAATAGCAAAAAGAATTGCAGAAGCAAATAGAATCATTAATGAAGTCAATAAAATGATAAAATTACAAGCACAAGAAAGAACAATGTTAAGAATTAATAATTATATTAACAATTTAGAGAAAAAATGTCTAGAATGTGGAAAAAACATTACTGAAACTCTTGCTCCTATTAAGGAAAAATTAAAGGGTATGAAAAACTATGAAGATATTATTGGAAAAATAAGAAATCTAATGCCAATTATTGATAAAATGAAATATACAACAAATGGAGAAAAATATCTATTACTTAATGTTTCAGTTTCTGGTAATACCATTGAAATAACAATTTCTAATATTGGCAATTATACCATATTATTCCCTAATTCTGCTTATGGAATGATTATTGAAAAGAAAGTAAATGATAAGTGGATACTTTATTATGCTCCTATTACCTTACAAGTAATTACAAAATTAGATCCAGGTGATACTGTAAAAATGAAAATTCCAATAGAAGAAAAAATAGTCAAAGGACCTTTCAAAATATTATTACCAGGAACATATAGAATTACAATAAATGGATGGATAGAAAATACTAGAGAAAGAATAAGTGTAAGTAAGGAATTTACAATTTAAGTTCAACTAAATTTTGCATTCCTACTTTTTTTATTTCTATAATTCCTTGTTTTTCTAATCTTCTTAATAATCTCCACATAGTTGTTCTAGGTATTTCAGGAAATGCTTTTCTTAATTCAGCTTCTAAAGCTCTATTTCCCTTATTTTTTAAATAATTTATTATTTTCTTTTCATCATCTTTTAATTTTTCTTCAATTTTTCTCTTTTTTGTAAATCTTATGATAATAATGATTATTATAATAATTATTATAATAGGTATAATTATCATAATATTTATTGGTAAAGTAATACCTTGTTGTATTGGTAGTTGAGTTATTGGTACTTCATAATTAACTTCATAATATCCAGGAGAGAAAATCATTTTAATTGTTCTATTATCTATAGTAATAGAATTTGGTATACTACTCATACCCATAATAATTGCATCTTCAGGAAAAATTACACTTACTGGAAATGTTGTATTGATTCTAAAAGTCCATAAGGCTTTTTGCTTATAAGTTAAATCACTAGTATCATATTCTAGTGTAATTATAGTAGATCCTAATGAATAAATTATGATTGTATTATTTTCAATATTATAATCTAAAAGTTCTTTCTTCTCATTATATGCTATAATATTAGTAATATTTGTAGAGAATAATTGTAATATAACATAAGGAGTTATTTCATCAGATTCTATGGATATTTTTACATGAGTAATTCCATCTCTATAGATTTTAATTTCTGCATTTGTTATGTTTTGTGCTCTTAATGGTATTATGATAATGAAAAGTAGTAGTAATATTATCAAATGTTTTTTCATAGTATTAACTTTTCAAACTTATAATTAATATTTTTCTCAAAGATAAATGCCAGGAGTAAGCAGCGTGTTGGCCGTAACCCACCTTCTGTTTTAGGTAGCATTCGACTATTCGGGCTACCCGAACCTCGCGTAGGCCTCATCGGTTCCTATTTGCCCTTTCTCCCCGCAGCTTGGCCGTTTCAACGAAAGCGGAAGTATACTCAGTGAAGAGATAACTCTTCACATCATAGACATCCACTTCCGCACGTCTCGTTTCTGTGCCAAGAGCAGGGGTCTCCCCCTGCGCCTCACGGCGCTGCGGTCCTACGTGGAGGGTGGAGTTTCCTCAGGCCCCTATATGGGGCCCGTCGGCTACCCACCAACTCGCTGCTTACTCCTGGCAAAAGAACTTAAGAATAAAAATTTTATAAGGTTAACTAACAAAAATTAGGATTTTTTCTTAGAGCCATGCATAGGTCTTAATCCCTTAGTTTCATCCAGATTTTGGAATACTGGACCTGCACCTCGGGCGATTGGGAGCGGCGGGCTGAACACCTCGGCCTTTCGGCCTTGGTGCTTACACCCCCGCCCCATCAACCCCGTGTTCTACGGGAGCCCTCGTCCACTCCCAAATGGGAGTGGAATGGCTGCCTGGTCTCGGGGAGGGTTTCCCGCTTAGATGCTTTCAGCGGTTAACCCGTGCGGCGTGGCTGCCCGGCGATGCCCTACCGGACAACCGGTAAACTAGAGGCCGCGGCGCGCCGTTCCTCTCGTACTGGGCGCACCTTCCCCTCAGGCAGCCAGCACTTCCAACAGGGAGAGTCCGACCTGTCTCACGACGGTCTAAACCCAACTCACGTTCCCCTTTAATGGGCGGGCAGCCCCACCCTTGGGGGCTGCTGCACCCCCAGGATGGGAAGAGCCGACATCTGGGTAGCAAACCGCGGGGTCGATGTGAACTCTCGCCCGCGACGGCTCTGTTATCCCCGGGGTAGCTTTTCTGTCATGCCCGGCCCCTACTAAAAGGGACACGAGCGGTCGCTAGGCCAGGCTTTCGCCTTTGGACCCCTTACTGTTAAGGGTCCAATCAGGCCGGCTTTTGGCCTTGCCCTCTACGGCGGAGTTCTGACCCGCCTGAGCCGACCTTTGGGCGCCCTTGATATCTTTTCAAGGGCGTGCCGCCCCAGCCGAACTGCCCACCAACCGTTGTCCCAGGCTTCCGCCTGGTAAGGGATACAGCCATGAAAGGGTGGTGTTACATTGGCGTCTCCATAGCCCCCGGAGGAGCTACTTCATCAACTCCCACCTACGCTCTGCAATCATGGCCGTATCCCAGCGGCAGGCTGCAGTAAAGCTCCACGGGGTCTTATCCCCCCGTTGGAAGTACTTGGACTTTTCACCAAGAGGTGGCTTCACCGGGCCCCAGGTCGGGACAGTGGGGAGGTCGTTGATCCATTCATGCACGTCGGAACTTACCCGACAAGGCATTTGGCTACCTTAAGAGAGTCAGAGTTACTCCCGGCCTTCGGCGGCGCTTCGCCCGGTTGAACCCGGGTTTCACGGACCGCCAGTGGCCAGGATTCAGCCCCCGTACACACCCTTACGGGCTTGCGGGGACCTATGTTTTTATTAAACAGTCGCCTCCCCCTTGTCACTGCGACCTAGGTCTCCAGGCTTTCGCCCAGAGACCCAGGCACCCCTTCTACCGAAGGTACGGGGCCAATTTGCCGAGTTCCCTGACCTGGGGTGCTCCCGACACGCCTTAGACTGCTCATCCAGGGCACCTGTGTCGGTTCTCGGTACGGTCTTGGAGATCTCTTACTAACTCCCTTTTCATGGGCCCCAGGAATCGGCCGAACCGACCTTACGGTCGGCCCATCCCTATCTTCGCCCGGTTCTCACCATTACGGTACTCCCCGGGCTTAGATAGGTTAGGCAGAGCGGCGGCTCTGCTCGGCCTATCCCGAGGCAAAGGAGTTAGCGCATCTGATCTCCAAGGCACTGGAATATTAACCAGTTTCCCCATCGGCGGCGACAAGCTATGTGCCGCCTTAGGGACCGGCTGACCCTCGGCCGACGACCGTTGCCGAGGAACCCTGGCCCTTTCGGCGGAGGGGATTCTCACCCCTCTTTGCTGTTACTACCCCCAGGATCCGCACCTCCGGTTGGTCCACTGGACCTTTCGGCCCAGCTTCTGCCCAACCGGAGCGCCCCCCTACCGGCAGACCCCAGACGGGGTCTACCCCCGGGTCTCGGCAGCTGGCTTAGCCCCGAAAATCTTCGGGGCCCCGGATCTCGGCTGGTGAGCTGTTACGCACTCTTTAAAGGATGGCTGCTTCTAAGCCTACCTCCCAGCTGTCTCAGATCCGGGACGCCCTTTGGCTTAACACTAAGCCAGCATTTAGGGGCCTTAACCCGGGTCTGGGTTGTTCCCCTCTCGGCCCACAGGCTTTTCCCGTGGAACCCGTCTCCGCCCATCTACGGAGCTGGCAGGTTCGGAGTTCAAAAGAGGGGCTGGGCCTTTCGGCCCACGCACCCTCAATTGGTAGCTCTACCCCGCCAGCAACCTCCGGGCGGGCTGGGCTGCGACCCACTTCGGGGGGAACCAGCTATCACCGAGCTTGATTGGTCTTTTGCCCCTAGGCCTGGGTCAGAGGAACGAATTGCACGTCAGAACCCCTGCGGGCCTCCACCAGGCTTTCGCCTGGCTTCACCCTGCCCAGGCCTAGATCGCTCGGTTTCGGGTTATCACCGGAGTGACTATTCGGGCCCTCGTCGGACCCCGCCCCTCTCCACATTAAGTGGGTAATACCCACTTAATGTGGATGCGGGCTGTCGGTTTCCCTACGCCTACGGGGTTGATCCCCTTAGGCTCGCCACTCCGGTGAACTCCCTGGGCCGTGCTCCAAAACGGAAGACGTGACACCGGTCCTTCTACCTCGTACTACCTCCTCTCGGAGGGCTCCTTCGGTAGAAATCATCCCTTTCGTGCCACGTCACTACGTAGCCGGTTGGTTTCAGGCTCTTTTCACTCCCCTCTCGGGGTTCTTTTCAGCTTTCCCTCACGGTACTAGTTCGCTATCGGACTCAGGACGTATTTAGCCTTGGGAGTTAGTAACTCCCACCTTCCCACGCCACAACCAAGGCGTGGTACTCTGGAACACCCCCAAACCCCCCTAGGTTACGCCTACGGGGCTATCACCCTCTACGGCGGGCCTTTCCAGGCCACTTCGGCTTCCCTAGGAAGGGTTTTAACGGGGGTGTCCGAACCCTACATCTCCCTTTGCTTATCGCAAAGGGATTCGGTTTGGGCTGTTCCCCTTTCGGTCGCCCCTACTCAGGGAATCCCTTTTGGTTTCTTTTCCTCCCCCTACTTGGATGTTTCCGTTCGGGGGGTTCCCACTCGGGAAAAATAACCGGTAATACCGGTTATTTTTCCCGAGCGCCATGGGCTATTAACCCATGGCAGGAAGTCCCATTCGGGGATCTCCGGATCGAAGGCTGCATGCGCCTCCCCGGAGCATATCGCCGCTTGCCGCGCCCTTCGTCGGCGCCTGAGCCGAGCCATCCACCAACCGGCGTCTGTGTGTCAGGCCCAGTATTCCAAAATCTGGTAGATGCTAAGGGACTAAGACCTATGCATGGCGATCATCGTAAGGTTATAAACCTTACTACGCCCTTCACTGAGGAGTAAGAACTCCTCAGTTGCATAAAAATTAGCATTATGGGCCCAATACCCAATTTATGTGTATAGTTGGGGGTATAACAACCATTCGTAGGAGGTGATCCGGCCGCAGGTTCCCCTACGGCCACCTTGTTACGACTTCTCCCCCCTCGCTGAGCTTGGGTTCGATATGGGCAAAAACCCATACCTCACCCAAGCTCAACTTGGGTGGAGCGACGGGCGGTGTGTGCAAGGAGCAGGGACGTATTCACCGCGCGATGGTGACGCGCGGTTACTAGGGATTCCAGGTTCATGAGGGCGAGTTGCAGCCCTCAATCCCAACTACGGCGAGGTTTAAGGGATTACCTCCCCCTTTCGGGGTCGGAACCCGCTGTCCTCGCCATTGCAGCCCGCGTGTAGCCCGGGGGATTCGGGGCATGCTGACCTGCCGTGGCCCCCTCCTTCCTCCGGCTTAGCGCCGGCAGTCCCCCATATGTGCACCCTCCTCCGAAGAGGAGGGTTAGCAATATGGGGTGGGGGTCTCGTTCGTTGCCGGACTTAACCGGACACCTCACGGCACGAACTGGCGACGGCCATGCACCTCCTCTCAGCTCGTCTGGCAAAGTCGTCAGCTTGGCCTTCATCCTGCTGTCGCCCCCGGTAAGGTTCCCGGCGTTGACTCCAATTAAACCGCAGGCTTCACCCCTTGTGGTGCTCCCCCGCCAATTCCTTTAAGTTTCAGCCTTGCGGCCGTACTCCCCAAGCGGCGGGCTTATCGCCTTCGCTGCGGCACTGGGTCGGCTCGAAGCCGACCCAACACCTAGCCCGCATCGTTTACGGCTAGGACTACGGGGGTATCTAATCCCCTTTGCTCCCCTAGCTTTCGTCCCTCACCGTCGGGCGCGTTCTAGCTGGGCGCCTTCGCCACCGGTGGTCCTCCGCGGATTATAGGATTTCGCCCCTACCCGCGGAGTACCCCCAGCCTCTCCCGCCCCCTAGCCTGGTAGTATCTCTGGCAGCCCCAGGGTTGAGCCCTGGGATTTAACCAGAGACACACCAGGCCGGCTACGGACGCTTTAGGCTCAATAATCGTCCCGACCACTCGCGCCAAGCTCCAAGAATGTATTACTTAAATTTATTAAACATTAAAAACTATATTACAAGTTAGGAATTTTTATCATTTACTTTAGTATTACTTAAGGTTTAATTTAATTAAAAGAAAATTAAGTTTTTCAAATTATAACCATCAAAATTTTGTATAATTAGATTAAATTCTTGGAGCTTGGTCTCGCGGGGCTGGTATTACCGCGGCGGCTGACACCAGACTTGCCCCCCGCTTATTGCCCCCGGCTTCTTACACCGGGGAAAAGCCACCCTCAGCGGGTGGCACTCGGGGTGACCCCGTCGCGCTTTCGCGCATTGCGGAGGTTTCGCGCCTGCTGCGCCCCGTAGGGCCTGGGCCCTTGTCTCAGTGCCCATCTCCGGGCTCCCCCTCTCAGGGCCCGTACCCGTTATAGGCTTGGTGGGCCGTTACCCCACCAACTACCTGATGGGCCGTGGCCCCATCCTCAGGCGGCCTACACAGCATGGTGTGTAGGCCCTTTCGATGAGAGACCATTCCAGGATCTCTCATCTATCGGGGATTAGCCTCAGTTTCCCGAGGTTATCCCCGTCCTGAGGGTAGGTTAGCCACGTGTTACGGAGCCGTGCGCCGCCCCCTCCCATGGCTGAGGGAGCTGACTCGCATGGCTTAGTCCCACCCCGATAGCAGTCGGGTCCGGCAGGATCAACCGGGATTACAGCCGCAAGGCTGTAGGTTGTTATACCCCCAACTATATTTCACAATTGGGTATTGGGCCCATATAGGACTTGAACATACCAATGGTGTTACACATTGGTTTGTTCAAGTCCTCATATTATTGCCATAGCTGGAGGGCGGTCATTCATCCCTCGGACTTTCGTCCGTAAGGTCTGACCAGCGCCGCCGGAGCTATGGCGTAAGTTGATATTGCCAGTTCGTGCCAAGTTTTTTATTTTCTTTCCTAAATATATTTGTTGCGCCTTAAAATTTCCATTAGTTTTCTTTTATTTTTAATGCTTTTGATTACTAGAGAGTTTAAAATTTCTTAATATCACTTATGATTATGTTTTATTTTCTTACTTAAAACTAGGGAAAGAATATTTGTTTTTTTCATATAAAATTCTACAAAATTTAATCTTACTAATTAAATTTTTATTTAATACTTTTAATATTAATTTAAAAGTATGGGCCCGGAGGGATTCGAACCCTCGACCAACAGGTTATGAGCCTGCCGCTCTGACCTGGCTGAGCTACGGGCCCTTCTATGAAGAAGAGAAAAAGAAGTAAGATTTATTCCTTTTGGATGATTTTTAAATTAGAATTTTTAAGCATTTTCAATTTCAATTTTAATACTTTTCCAATTCTTATTTACTCCTTTTAGAGTCATTACTGCACTTATTATTATATTTCCTAAGATATTATTAACAAAATCATTTAGAAAAATTTCTTTATCATCTACAATTAATCTTAATTTCATATATTTCACCAATTATATTAAAAATAGTTAAAAATATATAAAGGATTTTTTAATAAGAATTTTTGGATGGATATACCATCCATATGGTGATTTATAATGAAATACATATCTACATTAATTATTATTGCTCTAATATTAGGAGTCATTAATACTGCTATGATTTTTGCGATAAATAATAATATCTCCAATATAGATCTTAGTCTTTCTTCTCTTGGCAATAAATTAAATAACTTAATAGATGAAATTTCTTCTACAAAAAAAGAATTAGAGAGATTCAAAAGCTTTTATTATCCAATAATAATAAAAGATGCTCTTGGAAGAACTGTTACTATTAATTCAGAACCTATGCGTATAGTATCATGTACTCCTTCAATAACAGAAATGTTATTTGCTCTTAATCTTTCTGATAAAATTGTAGGTGTAGATAAATATTCAAATTATCCAAAATTAGTTTTAGAGCTAAAAGAAAAAGGATTAATTGCTGAAGTTGGTGGAGTTACTACTCTTAATTGTGAAAAAATTGCTTCTTTAAATCCAGATATTGTATTTATTGATGCAAGTTTACAAAAGAAATTTGTATCAACTTTAGAAGGATTTGGACTTACAGTTATTGCATTAGAATCACCAAGTATAGAAGAAATAATAAATAACATATATAAAATATCAAAAATAACCTTAAAGTTAGAAGAAGGAGAAAAACTAATTAATCAAATAAAAAATACTATAAATGAAATAACTTCTAAAACTTCTAAAGTTTCCAAACAGAAAGTATTATACTTAGTATGGTTAGATCCTTTATGGACAACAGGAAATGGAACATATGCTAATGAATTAATATCAATAGCAGGTGGAATTAATATATTTAATGATAAAAATGGATGGTTTATTACAAATCCTGAAGAAATTATTTCTAGAAATCCAGATGTAATTATATTTAGTTCAATGGCACTTACAAAACCTCCTGAGGAATTATTAAATTATATAAAAAATATACCAGGTTTTAGTGAAATTAATGCTGTAAAGAATAATAGAGTTTATATTTTAACAGAAAATGCAGCAAATGCAATAGAAAGACCTGGTCCAAGAATTACTGATGCAACTATATTACTAGCATATATTATTCATCCACAATTATTCAATATTACAGTTCCTAACTTCATAAGCAATTATGAGAATATAATTAGGCGATAGTTAATGCTAAGATTAGCAAAACAAAGAAAAATAAAACTATTAATTTATTCATCTTCTTTATCTATTCTTCTTTTTATATCATTTTTATTTTCATTAATGATAGGTTCTTTTCTATTATCTCCAATGGAAGTTTTTGAAAATTTGATTAATCCTGAGAAAAATAAAACAATAAGTACTATTATATTTAACTATAGACTTCCAAGAGCTTTATTTACTATGATTACAGGTTTTTCTCTTGGAATTTCTGGTGGTGTTATTCAATCTTTAACAAGAAATCCATTAGCAGATCCTTATATTACAGGAATGTCCTCTGGTGCAGCTCTTGGTGCAACTATTGCATTTTTACTACCAAATATATCAATACATTTTATTCCTTTTTTTGCATTTCTTGGAGGTATTTCTTCAATTTTATTAACAATATTTTTAGCAAAAAAAGCAAAAGCAGATCCTATTGGTTTTATTCTTGCAGGTATTGCAGTTGGTATTTTAGCAAATGCTATTCTTATACTTATAATTACATTAGCTCAAGAAAAAGCTCATGGAATAATCTATTGGATTTATGGCTCTTTTTCTACATCAAAATGGTCTAATGTTATAATTACATTTCCAATAGTTGCTTTTTGTTCTATTTTTCTTCTTATTAATGCAAGAGATCTTAATATTCTACTATTAGGTGAAGAACATGCTTTACAACTTGGAATAAATGCAAAAAGATTATGGATTTTAATGTTATTAATTTCAAGTTTATGTGTTTCTTCTTGTATAGCTTTTAGTGGAATAATAGGATTTGTAGGTTTAGTAGCTCCACATATGATTAGATTAATGATTTCTTCAGATAATCGATTTGTATTACCTTTAGGAGGTCTTACTGGTTCATTTCTATTATTAGTATCTGATAATATTGTTAAAAGTTACATTAATCCATTTGGTGAAATACCAATTAGTACTATTACATCTATGATAGGTGTACCATTTTTTATTTATCTTTTAATGAAGAAGGGTGGTAAATATGAAATGTGAAATTATTGTAGATGGAATAACTGTTTATTTTAATTCATCAAAAATTTTAGAGAATATAAAATTTGAAGTAAATAAAGGAGAAATGTTAGGAATTATTGGACCAAATGGTGCAGGAAAAACTACTCTTTTAAAATGTATTGCACGAAGTATAATTCCAAAAGGAAGAATTATAGTATTTGGAAAATCTATAAATGAGTATACTAATAGTGAATATTCAAAAATTGTTTCAGCTTTACTTCCTAATTGGCCAAATGGATTTAATATGAAAGTTTATGAAGTTGTTCTTATGGGTTGTAGAAATAGAACAGAAAGTTTTTGGTGGGAAAAAGAAGAAGATATAAAAATTGCTGAAAAATTTCTTAAGTTACTTAAAGTATATCATCTTTATGATAGAGATTTTACTACTTTAAGTAGTGGTGAACAAAGAAGAGTTCTTATAGCTAAATCTCTTGTACAAAGAACAGATATTATTTTACTTGATGAGCCAATTGCTTATCTTGATTTAAAATATAGAATTGAAGTAATGGAGATATTAAAATCTTTAAGTAGAAAAAATAAAATTGTAATAATAACTGCTCATGAAATTGATTTAGTATCATCATATTGTGATAAAATTATTGTTTTAAATAATGGTAAAATAGTAGCAATGGGAAGACCAAGAGATATAATTAATGAAAAACTTATTTATGAAGTATATGGAATTAATGCTGCTATAAAATGGTTTGAAAATTATCCAATTATAATACCAAAAAGAAATAATAAAAAAGAGGAAAATTATTATGTTTGAATTAGTTAATTTATTATCTAAAGTAATAAGAAGTTATAATCCTGAGGGAATATTACTTTCAGGTGGTATAGACAGTAGCTTATTAGCAATTATTACATCAAAATATTTTAAAATTTATAGTATTACTGCTATATTTAATAAAGGAGATGATGAAAAGTATTCAGTAATTGTTTCTAAAAAATTAGGAATTAAACATAAGATTAGAAAATATGGATTAGAAGAAGCCATTAATGCTATAAGAGATATTATAAAAATAACTAAAACTTTTGATCATATTGAAATAAGAAATGATATCTCTATATATATTGCATTAAAAGAATTTAAAGAAGAAGGAATAAGAAAAGTAATTACTGGTGATGGAGGAGATGAGCTTTTTGCAGGTTATGATTACATGATAAGTATGAATAGAGAAGAATTAAGTAAATATACAGAATTTTTAATAAAAAATTGGTATTTCTCATCAGGAATAATTGGAAAAGCATTAGGAATAGAAATCATTCAGCCTTTTCTTAATGAAGAAATAATTGAATTTGCAAAAAAGATACCTTATGAATGGAAAATAAATAAGAAAAATGGAAAAGTATATGGAAAATGGATTTTAAGATGTATATTAGATAATTTTGGTTTTTCTGAAATAGCATGGCGAGATAAACAACCTATAGAAATTGGAAGTGGAAGTACAAATATATCAAGTATTTTATTAAAAATGCTTAATAAGGAAGAAGTAGAAGAAATTGAAAAAGAAGCTTTAAAAGAAAATATAAGATTTTGGGATAGAGAACAAATTTACTTTTTTAAATTGTATAAAGAAATTTTTGGTTTACCTCCAAAAGCAAAAGAAAATGAAAAATCATGTCCATATTGTAAATCTCCAGTTAATGGTATACGCTGTAAATATTGTGGTTTTTACTTAGGTAATAAAGATATTAAGTGAAGAAAAATGAAATATAAAAAAGATTTAAAAGTTTTGGCATTTTTCTCTGGTGGAAAGGATTCTATCTTCTCTATTATAAAAGCTAAGGAAAATGGATTATCAGTTAATTATCTCTTATTTAATACTCATGATTTTCCAAGACCTAATATACATGAAATTAATATTCATATTGTAAAAACTATTGCTAATTTAATAGGAATTCCACTTTATGTATTACATTTAGAAAAAGGAAAAGAATATAAACAATTAAGTAATCTTTTTTCAAAACTTAATATTAATTGTATAATAGTTGGGAATATAAGTTCAATAGAACAATTAAATTGGTATGAAAATTTATGTAAAGAAAATAATATTAATATTTATGCTCCATTATGGGGTAATTCTTATGATATTTTAATTAATGAAATAAATTATGGAATTAAAGCACTTATATGTGATTTAGATACTAATAAACTTAGTAAAGATTTAATTGGAAAAATAATTGATAAAGATGTAATAAAGGAATTTTCTTCTATTGATTTTTGTGGAGAATATGGAGAATATCATACTTTAGTACTAGATGCTCCAATAATGAAAGGAAGAATAATTGTAAAAGATTATGAGATCTTAGAAAAATGGAATCGTTATATGTTAAAAATAAGAGAATTTATGGTGATAAGAAAATGATAGATCATGGTGGAGATGTTTTTGAGATTTCTAATAAAATTGGAATATCTCCTAATAATATAATTGATTTTAGTTCAAATATAAATCCATATGGTCCTCCACCTAAGGTTATTGAAGTAATTAAGTCATCATTACATCTTATAAAATATTATCCTGATAAAAATTATTCTAAATTAAGAAAAGCAATAGCTAATTATGTTAATCTTCCTTGTGATAATATTATAGTTGGATGTGGAGTAACAGAACTCATTCATTCTATACTTACAAGATTTTTTAAGAAATCAGTAGTAATTCCTACACCAACATTTAGTGAATATGAAGTAGTAGTAAAAGCATTAGGATTAAAAGCTATTTTTATTGAACCAATTGGAATCAAAATAAATTTAGAAAAAATTTTAGATATAGTAAAAAATAATGAAATTAGTGGTGTTATTCTTTGTAATCCAAATAATCCTACTGGTGAAATTTTAGATTATGAAAAAATTATTGAAATTATTGAAATTGCAGAAAAGAAAGGAATTTTTGTAATAGTTGATGAAGCATATTATGAGCTTTCTGAAAATAGTAAAACATTTGCCTCATTAACACTAGATTTTAGGAATCTTTTTGTTTTAAGATCTCTTACAAAAGCATTTGGTTTTCCTGGTCTGAGAGTTGGCTATGCTTTATGTCATTCAAGTCTTGCTGAAAAATTTAATCAAACTGCTATAAGCTGGAGAATAGGTACTTTAGAAGAATTAGCTGCGATATCTGCTTTAGAAGACTTAGATTTTTTAAAATATTCAAAAAAGAAAATATTTAATGAAAAAGAAAAACTTTTCAATAATATAAAATCAATTAATGGTTTAGTTCCAATTCCATCAAGTACAAACTTCTTTATGATTAATATAAATAAAAGTGGTTTTTCACCAAAAAATTTGAAGTGGAGATTATTATCATATGCTATTTTAATTAGAGAATTAAGTTCAGTAAGAGGACTAAATGAACCTTACATTAGAATAGCAGTAAGAAAAGAAGAAGAAAATCTTGTTTTAATTAAAGCTTTAAAGAATATAATTTATTCAATGAAAAAACTCTATCCAAATAATCCAATATGTATTGAAAAGAAATGTCATTTAAAAGTTGAAGATTGTAGTTTTTGTTTTTGTCATTTTTATCCATGTCTAGATAATATTACTGGAGGAAAATTCATAGAAAGAGAGAATGGTAGATTAGTATGGTCATGTACTGATTGTATATGGATTCATAGAAAAGATGTTGTAAATTTATTAATTAAAAAACTAGTAGATATTGATGCTAAAAAAGTAGATCCTGAAGAAATTCTAAAAAAAAGAAAAGAAGTATTGGAAGTGATTCCTCCTTGATATTAATTATTTCTTTTTTAATTGATTTAATATTTGGAGAGCCTCCAAATTATTTTCATCTTACAGTTTGGATTGGAAAATTTATAGAAAAAATGGAGAATTATTTTAGAAAAATAAAAAATGAAAGATTAGCAGGTACTTTACTTGCAGTATCTTCAATTATTTTATTTACATCTTTTACATTTTTAATAAAATTAATTAACATATGGTGGTTAGAATTTATTTTATCTGTTTTAATATTGAAAATGACTTTTGCATTTAATAGTATGTTTAAACATGTTATTCCAATAATGAAATATATGAATACAGATATAGAGTTATCAAGAAGATTTTTATCATTAGTTGTAAGAAGAGATACAAAAACATTAGATAAACCTCATATTGCATCAGCTACAATTGAAACAATTGCAGAAGGATTTGTTGATGGATTTTTATCTCCTATATTTTATTATGTAATTTTTGGTCTTCCAGGTGCAGTTGCATATAGAGTTATAAATACATTAGATTCAATGGTTGGATATAAAAATGAACGTTATATTAAATTTGGTTGGTTTTCTGCAAAATTAGATACCTTAGCAAATTATATTCCTGCTAGAATTAGCTTTTTATTATTTACTATTTCTGCTTTTATATTAAGGAAGAATTGGAAAAATTCTATTACTACAACTATAAGATTTCATTCTTTTACTAAAAGTAAAAATGCAGGATGGCCTATGGCATCAATGGCTGGAGCATTAAATATATGGCTTAGAAAACCTAATGAATATTATATTGAAGGAGGAAAAGAATTACCATCATTAGAGAAAATTAAAGATGCTTTAAAAATATTTACTATTTCTGCTATCATTTCTATTATTATTTTTTCACTATTAGAGGTGATATTATGATATTTTTTGATGATATAGAAGTAAGTATAAGTAAGGAATATATTATTATTGAAAGTAAAAAACCAATTAAAGTATTAAGCTCAGCTCCAATAAATGGAGGATTAAGATTTTCTAATAAGATAATAAATTTATGGATACCAGAAGATTTCTATTATGATCCTATTGCATATTATAAATCTAAAAATGTAGATAGTAATGCTATATGCTTAATGACTGGAGCAGATCTTATGAAAGCAGGAATTGCAAAAAAAGAATCTTCTAATATAAAAGTATTAGCAATTGTTACTGCAGGAATTTCAAATGCATTATCAATAACAGATTGGAATATAATGAGAAAAACTAAAATTCCTAATATTGGTACTATTAATATTATTGTTATTGTTGATAGAGAAATGACAGAAAGTTGTATGGTTAATGCTATTACAACAATCACAGAAGCTAAATGTAAAGTTCTTTCATCTTTTGATATAAGAAGTTTTATAAGTTATGAACAAGCAACTGGTACATCATCAGATGCTTTAGCTATAGCATCTCTAGGAAAAGGAAATGCTATAGAATATGCAGGTAGTGCAACTGAATTAGGATGGTTAATTGCTTCATGTGTTGAAGATGCTTTAAATAATGCACTAATATGCAATAATATAAAAACTGAAAGAAAACTCTTATTAAGATTAAAAGAACGTGGTATACTACTTGAAGATTTAATTTCAACTGCTATGGAAATTTATGTACCACATCCTAATTATTCAAAAGAAGAAGCTAAAGAAATTTTCAAAAGAATTTTATTAGAAGTAATGGATGATATAAATGTAAGCTCATTAGTAATAGCAGGTCTTAGACTGAATGAAGATGGAGAAAGAGGATTAATTCCTAATATGAGTGCTGAGAATTACAAAAAAGATCCTGTAAATTTAGTTGCTGATGAAATTTTAGGAATTTCTATTGCAATGTATATTGCAGGATATAATGGACTTTTTGAATTTTATAGATTTGATAGAAAGAAACCAGGTATTTTAAAGAATTTACCTCCTTTTATTGATGATGTTATAGGTGGATTATTAGCAGGAGTATCGAGTAAAATGTACTCTTATATGATTGAGGAAAGAAAAAAATGAAAATATTAAAGGGATTTATTTCAGTTATTTCCTTTTTAACAATAATTCCAGTTAATAGTAGTAATATAGAAGAAATTGCATATTATGCATACTTCTTTCCTTTAGTTGGAGCAATAATTGGTACTATTAGTGGTTTATTTGGTACTATTTTATTTATATTCTTTCCAAAGTTATTAGCAGGATTACTTACACTTTTTTGTTTATTAATAATTACAGGTTTACATCATTTAGATGGTGTACTAGATTTAGGTGATGCAATAATGTTTAGAGGAAGTAAAAATGAAAAACTAAAAATATTACATGATAAACATCATGGTATTGGTGGTTTCTTTTTGCTATATGCAGTATTATCTATGAGTTTTATCTTAATTTCACTAATAAAAAATATTCTTATTTCTCTAATAATTGCTGAAACATTTGCAAAATTATCAATTTTATTAGTTAGCTTTATAGGAAAACCATGTGAATTTGGTATAGGAAAAATCTTTATAGTAAAATTTAAGGAGAAAAAATATAGAAATATAGTTCTTGGCTCATTATTACCATTAGTTATTATAATTATTAATCCTAAAGTCTTTATTATCTTTATTTCAATTATATTATTTTCAGTAATTTGGACTAATATTTTACATAAGATTTTTAATTGTATTAGTGGAGATATGCTTGGTTGTACAAATGAATTTTCAAGAATAATTTGTTTATTACTATTATTATTAATGGGGTTTTAAAATGAAATTTACTGCAATTATAATGGCTGGTGGAAAAAGTTCAAGAATGAATATTAAAATTGAAAAACCATTATTAAAATTAGGAGGAATAACTTTAATTGAAAGAGTAATAAATGCAGTAAAAAATTCTTCATTTATAGATAAGATCATTGTAACTGTTTCTCCTAATACTGTAAATACAAAAAATTATCTAAAATCAATTAAGGGAATTAACATATTAGAAACAAGTGGAAGAGATTATCATGAGGATATGAAGTTTGCAATAAAGAATTCTAATGGTAAATATTTTATTGTAATATCAGCAGATCTTCCATTTATCACATCAGAAATTATTAATTTCATTATTAATAAATACATAGAAGAGAAAAAACCTTCTCTTACTGTAATAACACCTTTAAAGAACTTATTAAGCTATAATTTAATACCAACTTATATAATAAAAATTAATAATGAAGAATTTGTTCCATGTGGTATAAATATTATTGATAAGACAAAAATTGATGAAAAATATATTGAGGAAATATACTTAATTATGAATAATTTTGAAGTAGTTTTTAATATAAATACTTTTGATGAATATTTAAAGGCAAGAGAATATATGGAGAAATTAAAAATAAAAAACTAAATTAAAGTTGCTATTTTATGTATTGGTTTCTTAATCTTACTTTTAATAATATCAATATATTTTTCTCTTAATGTAACAAGTATAACAGTGCTTGGTCCAGCAGATTTCTTTAAATCTAATTTTATATCATTAAAAAGTCTTAATTTAAGATTTGATTCTCTTGCTAATATGTTTGCCTCATACAATATTCCTTTAGAACCAACTGGAATAATTCCATGAATAAAATCCATAGACAATAGAGTTAATACATCATCAATATCTACAATACTATCTTTATTTTCTAAAACTTCTTTTCCAACTGAAGGTAAACCAATACTAATAATTAAATCATTCTTTTTTGATTTTCCAATAAGTAAATCTTTTTTTGAAGCAAATCCTATAGCAGTAATACCAAGTCCTGTTTGATTAGTTGGAAAATTCTTTTCAGTACTTATAACAAGATCTTCATTAGGATTAAGTCCTACTTTTATCATTTCTTCTTTTATTCCTTTAATTATACTTTCTCCAGTTGGTTCTGGCTCTACACCTAATCCACAAGATATACATATTGGTTTTGCTTTTACAGATAAAATTTCCATTAAAGCACTTCTTACCATATATTTTCCTAAAATTTCCCCATTAACTTTTAGAAAATCTCCATTCTTTGGACCAATTGCTCCTGAAGAATCACAACTTATAATTAAAAAATAATTTCCTAATTTTTTTATTAATATATCTCTGAAGTTACTTAACATAAATCTTCACTAATATTTTATATATTATTCCTGCTATGATTGCATTTATTAAAGAAGCTAAGAATAATATTGGTGTAATTACTATAATTGCTCCCCATCCTAAAACTGGTACTACAATTATTACTCCTATTGTATTTAAAATTATACCACCTATAAGACCCATAGTAATTCCATATTTATTTTTAATAATTGCTATAGTTAATCCAACAATAGCCATAAGTAAGGCTATGGCTATATGAAGTAATCCTAATGGAAATCCAGCTCTTATTGCAGAAAGTAAATGTCCAATAGCACATACTAATGCTCCTTCTATTTTTCCTCTCCAAAGTGCCATAAAATATCCTGGAAAAGAATCTAAAGCTATAGAACCAATTGGACTTGGTATAGGAATCATAGCACCTATTCCACTTATTGCAGAAAATAAAGCAATTTCTGTAAGAATTTTTGCTCTTCTTTTTATATTTTCTGACATATGTATGGATTATCCATCCATACTATTTATATTTTTTCAATTAATAGACTTAAAGCATAATCAATCATTTTAATTCTTCTAAATCCTGCCATTCTTAATCTATTAATTATTCCTTTTATGTAATTCTTACCTTGTCTTATTCCTGGTCTTCCAACATAATGTAATATTCTACCATTGTCTTTTAATACTCTATAAAGTTGTTTATAAAATTCTAAAGAGTAAAGCTCATGAGCAATACTTATTCTAGGTGGATCATGTACTATAAAATTAAAATATTTATCTTCAAATTTTTTTATTTCTTCAAAAGCATCTCCAATTATAAGCTTTATTTTACTATTTTCAAAAAGAGGTTTTGAATATGGATTTTGTTTAGCAATCATTATTACATTTTCATCTTTTTCTATTGTTATTACTTCATTTACACTTTTTTTATTTGCTAATAAAATAGCAGTATACCCTAAACCTGTACAACAGTCTAAAACTCTTCCATAAACTCTTCCAAGTGCTTTTATTTTTAATTCAGCATCTGTTTTTGGATCAACATCATCTGCTCTATGCATTCTTATTCCTGAAATTTCTAGATATGGCCAAGTACTTGTACTTATAAGTCTATAGTACTTTCCTGTTTTTTCACTATAAAACTTTATTTCACTCATTATAGCTTATAGACTTCACCAGGATTAAGTATTACAACTTTTATGTTTGATTTTTCTTCTACTTTCTTCTTAAATTCTTCTGGATTTGTATCCCATCTATGCATTGGAATTACAATTTTTGGATTAATTGTTATAGTAGCTTCAGCAGCTTCTGGATTGTCCATTGTATATGTACCTCCACTTGGAAGTAAAGCTAGTGTAATATTCTTTAGTTCTTTCATTTCAGGAATAAAATCAGTATCTCCTGCATGATAAATTGTTTTATCTCCTATAGTTATTAAGTAACCAACACCAAATCCCTTTGGATGAAATGGAACTCCTGGAGATCTAAAACGTCTAACATTATATGCATGAACTGCTTGAATGATTATTCCATTAATTGTCATTTTTTCTCCTGGCTTTATTGATTTTGCATTAATTTTCTTTGCACATTCTTCAGGTGCAATTATTACTGTTTCTTTTTTTGTTATTTTTTTAATTTTTGAAGTATCACAATGATCATAATGTGAATGAGTAACTAGTATAATATCTGCTTTTTCTTCATATTCTCCTTCATATGGATCAATATAGATTATTTTATTATCTGTTTTTATTTGAAAACTTGCATGTCCTAACCATTTGACAATTATTTCAGACATTTTTAACCCCATTTAATAATTATACAAACATTCTAATTATTTTTTCCAAAATTTTTTATTTTATTAATTTTAACTATTTTATGAATAAAAATGAAAGGAGCTGCTCTTTTCTCTGGAAAAGATTCACTATATTCTATTTACTTAGTAGAAAAATTAGGTATTCCTATTAACTATTTAATTACATTTATTACCACTTTTAATAGACCAAGTGGTCATTTAGAAAATATAAATGCTCTTAAAAAAATTGCAGAAAAAATGAATAAACAATTATTTATTATTAATTTAAAAAATGGTATAGATAATTTTATTAATTTTCTCAATAGAATGAATATTGATATACTAGTTGGTGGAGATGTTTTTATAGAAGATCATGTTAAATGGTTAGAGAATATATGTAAAAAGCTTAATATATCTATTATTGAACCAATTTTTCATAGGTCTTCATTAGATATATTAAAAGAAATGATGGAGGAGAAATTTAAAGCGATGATAATATGTATTGATAATAATATTTTAAGTGAAGAATGGCTTGGTTTTATATTATCAAAAGATACTTTAGATTATTTTCTTAGTAAGAATAAAAATATTGATCCATTAGGAGAAAATGGTGAATATCATACATTAGTTTTAGAATGTCCATTATATAAAAGTCCAATAAGAATATTATCATGGAAGAAATATAGATTTAGTAATTATTCATATATTGTATGTGAGGTTGATTAATTTTAAAAATATTTACCTTCTTTTTATCAATTCCTTTTATTACTATTTCTTCATTATTTGAGATAACTTCCATATTATCAAAATCTTTAGTGACACATAACATATTTTGTTTTTCTTTTCCTGGTTCTATTTTTGTAGTTAAGATAATGTTTTTTCCTATGGCTATTAGCATATTAGGAATAAATGAAGTTTTTCTTTCCTTAGGAAATGAAATAAGAGGTATTCCTATTTCTTTAATTAAATAAATCATACATGCTATTCCATTTATAAATTTTTCATTATTACTAAAGCATGAAACTACAATAATATCTTCTGGATTAACTATTAATTCCATTTCTTTTTCAAAACTTTCTATAATAACTTTATTTATACCTTTAGCTTTTGCAATTCCTAATAATCCATTTTTTCCTTTCATTATTAGTATTTCATTATCTGCTAATTTAAAGCTTTCAATTGACATATTATTTGCATAATGGAATAGCAATTATGGGCTTTTTATTTTCCTTAGTTATTTTAATTCCTTCTTTAGTTTCTTCTTCACTTAAAATCTTTTCTACATCTATATAAATAAATGGAGCTCCAATAAAGCACATACAATTAATATTTATTTTTTAAATAATTTAAAGTTTTTTATTTTGATTTCATCTTGAAAAGTTAATCAGTAATCCTTTAATAAAACTATTTTTTCTGCATCTATATACCTAGGAACATTAGCCTCTCATCATCTAGAATAATATAATAAAAATACAACCATATATTCCTTTTATACAAATAAAAATAGAAAGTGGCGCCGCGGGAAGGACTCGAACCTTCGACCGACGGGTTAACAGCCCGCCGCTCTACCAGGCTGAGCTACCGCGGCTCAACTAAATTGAATTCAATAAGCCATATTAAACTTTACGCATATTAACTTATTTCTTCTATAATTTTTAGCTTCTTTGGTAGGTATTTTTCAACTATAGCATTTAATCCATAAGCACTAAAACTTTCAAGTTCAGCTCTTCTTTTTATTTTTTTAAATTCCTGTAATTCACATTGCCACTCAAAATCTCTATATCTTGGATCTTCTTCAAGTTTTTTTATTCTTTCTTCATCAAGTTTTGAAAGAGGAAAAGATGGTAAATTAAATCTTCTTATATCAGTAGCCCATAATCCGATCCATTTTGCTTTTGGTGTTGTTAATTCTCTTAAATGAGCTGCATTTGCAGATCCTTTTATTATAACCATAGCAATATGCATACCCCATGGATCTGCATCTGTAAGTATATAGACTGGTAGACCAAGTTCTTCATTTAATCTTCTTATTAGTAATCTTGCCATTCTAGGTGCTTGTCCTGCAGTATCTATTAGTATTGCATTAAACTTTACATGTACTCTTTCTTCTATAAATCTTCTAAATATTGCATTTTTTTCTATTACAAAAACCTTATCTGCATTACATGATATAAATTCTGAATGAGCAACTGAAAGTCCTATCATTACTCCATCAGGATTTGAACTTAAATTTACTCTTACTCCTTTATGTGTTTCAGGTGTTGTATATTCAATTGTAATATCTCCAAATATTGAAGCTCTTTCCTTTGGAAATATATTAAAACTTTCTCTGGGTACTCCTAGATATGCTTCTAAATCTGCTACTGTTTCATTTGATTCTATTTGTTTTCTAAATCTTATTTCATAATTAAGAGAATGATAAAATAAATCTCTTAATGTACTACTCTTTCCTTCTTCTATAAGTTTTTTTGCAAATGCTGCAACCCATAAAAATTGAGCTAAAGATCTTATTTGCTTTATATTTCCTGCACTTCTTTCAGAAACTTCTGGTCCTAAAATTAATTGATTTAGTGTTCTATCAAATATAATATTTGATGTACTTCTTATTGGAATTTTTATCTTAGGAAATTCTCCTCTTTCTATTTGCTTATAAATTTCTTTTCCTAATTCAACTAACTTGGATAATACTTCTTTGTTCACTTCCTTCTGCATATACTTGTAACCTCTTTAAGATTTTTTCATAATTTGGTGGAGTATTTTCATTTGCAAGTTCTGTAGATATTTGTGAAATTATTGGCAAGTATTTTTCAATAATAGCATATCTTCTATGTGCAATATTCATTTTTTCTTTTTTTGATAAATATATTCTTAATTTTCTTGCACATGTTTTTAATGCCCATTCTATTTCATATTCAACTTCAGGTCTATCTGCAATATACTCTTTTCCTACAGTTTTATATGGTATTTTAGTAGAACATATATGAACAAAAAATGCTAATGGCATATTACCTAAATCAATTTTATATCTTTTCCAATTTATTTTCTTAATAACTTTCATTGTTACATCATTATGTAGATCATAAAGTAATGGGATTTTATTTGCAAATCTATATACTAGAATTTCATCTGCAGAAGTTATTGGTATTCTTCCTCCATAAGCTATAGCAGCCTCAACTATAAATGGATGACCAGAATAAGCAGATGGTTTTCTTTGAGTTACTGCTACAAACTCAGGATTAAATTCTCTAATAATTCCTGCTTTAAGTAATTCAGGACCAATACATGATAAACAATTAGGATCAGGTGGTCTAAATTTATCATAGGTTTTCATTTTATTTACTAATTTTACAATATCTTCAGGTTTTAAATCTCTTGGATTTGTTTCTGGATCAATTTTTACACTTTTTAGAAATTTTAATGCTGTAGCAACTCCAACTCTATGGAAGTTATTTACTAAAAAATCAAGTAAAGTAGAACATCTACTTGTATTAATCATTCTATTAATCATTTCTATATCTACTCCATGAGGATGAGGTTTTACTTCTTTAGGAGGCTTAGGCATTACTGTTGTTATTCTATCAAATCTATAAAGTACACCATCAGGATCTATAAATAAAATATTTGCATAAGGTAAAATTATTGATGTTTGTCTAAAATACTCTATAATTTTTGGTTTTGCTCTAGTATAATCTCCTTCAAATTTAATTTCTACTATAGTTCCTCTCCATCTACCAGGATTTGGTTTAATTTCTTTTTTCTTTATTATTGGCTTATTTTCCTGAATATTTATACATAATTCAAACATATATTTTTCATATCCACCTTGACTTGAAGTTACTTTAACATTACTATGAGCTGTTATTTGACCATATAAAACTGCCATCTTTCCTCCAAGTCCAAAAATACCTCTACTTTGTCTTAATGTATATTTAGATCCAAATAATACTTGTCCAAAAGCATAAGGTATTTGTTCATAAGGTATTCCAATTCCATTATCTTCTACTATTAATCTATATATTGAGTTTCCTTCATCTATTAGTTTTACTCTTATATCTGGTAATATAGAGTATTGCTCACAAGCATCAAGTGCATTTTCTACAAGCTCTCTAATTATTGTATATGTTGCTCTTACAGGATTATCAAATCCTGCAATTTCTCTATTTTTATAGAAAAAATCAGCAACAGAAATAGCTTTAAATTTCTCACTAGACATTATGTATCCTCCTTTAATTCAATTCTTTCTTCCCATAATGAAATTTCTCTTTTCTTTAATTCAAAGTGTTTTCTATTTAAAAATCTGTAAACTGTTGCATGTTGCATTCCTTTTATAAGCATTTCTATGGCTTCTCTAGCTACTCTTACTTCTTCATAATCTCCTATTATTGCTACTGTATTTTCATGAACTGAAACATAAGCTCCTGTCTGTTCTTCTATAATTCTTCTTGTTTTTCCTTTTTCTCCAATTATTCTTCCTTTAATTCTTATTAATTTCTCTCTTTCACTTCCTATTATTTCTTTTAAATTTATAACATCTAAAACTTGATTTTCTTCAAATAATCTAAAAGCTCTTTCATGACTAAATCCTAATGCAATAGCTGTTATTACATCTTTTGCTTTTAAAATATTTGCAGGATTACATTTTTCTGAAGATGGTTCTATTATAACTTCTCCAGTCTTACTATCAATATGAATTTTTGTTTCTGTTCTTTTTTCAATTTCACTTTTTACTTCTCCTCCTTCTCCAATTACTACACCAATTCTATCTAATGGTATTTTTAAATAAATTCTATTTATGCTTCCTTTATCCATTTTAATATCGCCTCATCATCTGGAACTTCAATTCCACTTTTTCTAAAAAATCTTACAATATTTCTAATATCTCTTAGTAAAAATTCATAACTCATAGGATGTTCAAGTGTTACTGCTTGTCCAAAATCTATAATATAAATTTTATTATTATTCACCATGATGTTATATTCACTTAAATCTGCATGTACTAATTTTGCCTTATTATAAAGCTTCTTAATAGATTCTATTATTTGATTAAATAATTCTATATTTAATGTAGGTAAATCTCTTAATAATGGTGCAGGTACTCCATCCTCTCCTATAAATTCCATTACTAAAATATTTTCATAAACATATATTGGTCTTGGTACTGAAACTTCTGCATCATAAGCAATTTGAAGATTTTTAAATTCTTTTTGCGCCCAAGTGTATATGATTTTCCTATAATCTTTTACTACTTTAAATCTTGGATCTCCTTGAATATATTGAAATATACCTTTTCTAAATTCCATAGATGATGTAAGATATATTTTAACTGCAAGATCATTATCATTCTTATCTTTTGCCCAATAAACTCTTGACTCTTTTCCACTTTTTACTACTCCTCTCATTTCACTTATAATACCTTTATTTATTATTTTATAAAGTGCCATTAAAGTACGAGTATCAAAAACTTCTTCAACAGTTTCAAATAAATCTTCATCTTTTCTTATTTTTAATCTTCTTTTTTCAATTTCTCTAGTAATATCATCTTTCCACATTATAATCAACTTTAAGCTAATACTCCCAATAATCCTCTTTCTTTTAATTCTTTAATTTCATTTTTTTCATAACGCCATATAATATCACCTTTTTCATCATATTGAAATTCCCATGGTGCAACTAAAACAACATCTCCTTCTTTTAACCAAACTTTTTTTATCATTTTTCCTGGAATTCTACATATTCTAGTCTTACCATCAGCACATTTCACTTTAACTCTATTAAAACCTAAAAGCTGAACTATAATCCCAACTACTTGTCCTTCTGTAGGTAATACAAGTTCTTTATTTGATTTTTCTTCATTTTTTGACATTTTTATTCCCACTTATTAATTAGGAATGTTAATATTAAACTTTTTCAATTTCTATTATGGGTCCGTAGCGCAGCATGGATAGCGCGTCGGCCTTCGGAGCCGAAGGTCCCGGGTTCAAATCCCGGCGGACCCGTATCTAGGTTTTAATTGAAAAATACTAAAGGTTACATATTAAAAATCAAAGAAGAAGTTGAATTCAACCTTCCAAAAGGGATTTTTGTTCTTTAGGACTGGTTTCAGTAATATAATTAAGTGGAATAATGACTAATATTTAATATATTTCTTTGTGATATTTAGCATAAGGTCTTTTTCCCATGAGAATCATTATATCTCCTTTTATCCATTCTTTAATTACTTTTAATATTCCATATTTCTTAAATCTTCTTAATGATACTTTTACAATAATTTTATTAGAATAAACCACTTTACCAATTTTTCTTAATCTTAATCCTAATTCTCCATCATCACATATAGGATAATCCTTATAACCTCCAATTTTTAAAAAAATATCCCTACGTACTGCAGTGTTTGTACCTCTTGTCCATACAATTCCTATTTTTGCTGCTATATATGTAATTAAATTTATAATAATGTAAAGTATTCTATATTTTATTTCATTCTCTAATGGTTCTTCTATTCCACATACTGCTATTACATCATTATGAAAATTTTTTAATATATTTTCAAGCCAATCTTTCTCTACAATAACATCTGCATCTGTATGAACAAGAATTTCTCCTTTTGCAATTATAGCACCATCATTTCTTGCTCCTCCTACACCTTTACTTTTTTGCATTATAACTTTATCTGCATATTTTGATGCAATTTCTATAGTTCTATCTTTACTTCCACCATCAACTACTATAATTTCATAATTCTTTCTTGGTAATGTTTGTTTTGATAAACAATAAAGTATACGTGCAATATTTTTTTCTTCATTATATGTAGGAATGATAACAGAAATTTTAACCATAAATAATATATCACTCTTTGAATTTTTTATCTTTAATGATAATGAGAATTTGCTTAAGATTTCATATGTCAAAAATTTTTGATAATGGTTGGGCAAATCGTATTATAGATGTTATAAAAAATTATGGAGAGTTATGTTGTGTTGTAGCAGGAACTATGGGAAGAATTGCTATGATGGATAATAATATTAGTAATGTTATTATCTTAAAAGAAAGATTTGTAGATTGGATAAATAAAGAGAATTTTGATTTAGTTATTAGTGCAACACATACAACATCAGTTAATCGAATGCTTGCTGATATTTGGCATCTTTCAAAGAAAATTAAATATCCTATAATGGGAATAGAAACAAATACTCATACTGTTGCTTATATTAATGAAGAAATAAAAGACATAGCTAAAAGAATTGCTAATGATTTAAAATTTAATTTAATGAAAGGAATAGATTTTGGAAATAATTATTGGATAGATGGAAATAGAGAATATAGGAAAGTATTAGCAACTGAAATTGGAGATTGGTTATTAATTAATGGTATAATAGTTGGAAAAGTTAGAGATGATAATGTAGTTATAGTTTGTGAAAATGGTAATATTATTGATATAAAAGGTGTAGAGATTAAAAAACATGGTATTGAGAAAATTGGAAAAATTGATTTAAAAAATGCAAAAATTGATTCAATTTCTCTATTAAGAGATGAAGTAAGTAAAAGAGCATATATTCCTATGGTTAAAAAAGAGAAAATTGCTTATATAGAACATGCTGGTTATGATATTTTTAAGTTTATAGAAGAAGGTATATGTTGTGCTGTAACAGTAGGTGATGATACTACATCTATTGTAGGAGACATCTTAGAAAGATTTGATATTCCAATTATAGGAATAATTGATGGTGATAAAGATGGATTAATAAAAGAAGGAAAATTACATCCAAATTCTATAATATTAAAGGTTAAAAATGATGATGAATTTGGTAGAAAAATTTATGAAGAAATTTTTCACAAAAAGAATATCATTAATGGTAATTTTAACTGGATAAAAGAGAAAATCTATGAATTATTATCTTAAGTTTATTTCTAATTTTTTCTGGAAATAAGCTTAAGATAAGCTCAATATCATTTTTATTTATAATTCTAAATTTGAGTATTAATATAATATAGATTATACCACCTATCATTATATAAATTGGAAGAAAATACTTAGAATAAATAATTAATGTTAAACAATATACTACTATACTCATTAATAATGAAACAAAAGAAATCTTTGAAAAAGTCTTCCAATCTATAATTTTTTTATTATCTAAGTAAATTAAAAAAACAATAAAACTAAAAAATACTGATAAACCTCTACTTAATGCTGCACCTATTATACTTAATTTTGGAATTATCATTAGTGATAAAATACTTTCCATAATAAGTGAAAATAATGATGAAATAAAAAATACCTTAGTATTACCAATTGAAGCAAAATAAATTCCTAAGGTATTATTAATTGGTAATATTATTGATGTTAATGCTAATATCATTAATGGTAATCCTCCTTCTAAATATCGACTTCCTGCAAAAAGATCTATTGTAGGAATAGCAACAGCAGCTAAGCCAAATGCTAATGGAATATAAATTATAGAAGAATATCTAGAAGCTTCCTTTAGACTTTTAGACATAGTAATTAAATCTTTTTTACCAAAAAGTTCTGATATTTTTGGAAAAATTGCTGATGTAATATATCCTGAAAATCCAGCTACATATGCCATAGCAGTTACTGCTGGAGCATATAATCCAAGTGCCTCTGGATCTATTAATAACAATAATATGTACTTATCTATGGTTGATTGAAAATAAGAAATAATAGAAGAACCATAAATTGGAATGGAATACTTTAACATAGTTTTAAATGGAAAGTATCCTTTTCTTATTTTTAATAAATTTTTAGAAAATATTATTGAAACTACAAGAAGTAAGAAACTACTAGTAATCCAAGCAATTATTACTCCAATTACTCCAAATCCTATTTTCAATAATATTATTGATACAAATGTCTTGGTAGAATTTGATAATGTGTATATGATAAAATATTCTTTAAACATTTGTGTTGCATATATTACAGAAGTAAATACTTGAGATAGAATTATAAAGAATATATGAATTGATAATAACCAAAAATAAAAGAAATCTTCTGAATTTTTTAAAAAAACTAAAGATATTTGTTTAGCAAATATTATACAAACTATACTACTTAATATAGAAGAAAGTAGTAAAAACTTAAAACCATTTGCTATAATACCATATGCTTCTTCCTTATCTCCCTTGCCTATACTTTCAGAAAAATACTTAGTAATTGCTGATGAAATTGAAAGTGTTGTTAATGTTACTAAGAGATCAGAAAATATTGAAATTGATACTATTTTTCCTAAATCTGATACTTCTAATAAAAGTCTTGCAATAAATGCAAAATAAATTATTCCAAGTATTGAAGATATTAATCCTTGTAATGCTAGATATAGAGCAGAATATGCTAATCTTACTTTTTCTTTACTCAATAATTTATCACCAACTTAAAAATATTATCAAAAATAAGACTATTTTTTCTTTCTTAAAAATATAAAAATATGGCGCCCCGACCGGGATTTGAACCCGGGTCGCTGGCTCGACAGGCCAGCATTCTAGGCCGGGCTATACTATCGGGGCTAAAGCTAATTTAAGAAATTAGAAAACATTTTAATAAGCTTTACCGAATATACGATTATGGAGACTAAGCAAGTAATTTCATTATCTCTTCTATTATTTATTATTGGAGCATATATTGGTTATGCTATTTCTTATAATGAAATACAAAATCTAATGTCAGAAATTGATTCTCTTAAGAAAAAAATTTCATTTCTTGAATTAAGAGAAAGTAATATTCAAATTATAAATCAGCAAGTTAATGTTAGTTTATCTGATATTTATGAAAAGGTAAAGTGCTCTGTAGTTATGATTAAGGGCTTTAATATTGTAAAAGATATATTTACTAATTATTATAGTGAAGTAATAGGTTCAGGATTTATTGTTAATTTAACTGGAGAACCACTTATTGTTACAAATTTTCATGTAGTTAATAATATGGTAAATGGCTCAGTTACTTTTTTTGATGGAGAAGCATATCCCTTTGATATTATAGGAAAAGATCAATATAGTGATTTAGCAATATTGAAAGTTTATGCACCTAAAGAAAAATTAATACCATTACCTGTTATCTCATCATCAACTTTAAGAGTTGGAGATTTTGTTATTGCAGTTGGAAATCCTTATGGTCTTCAGTCAACACTTACATCTGGTATAGTAAGTCAATTAGGAAGAGCTATAACTACTGAAATAACAGGAAGTTATTTGTTAGCAGATTTAATACAAATTACTACACCAATAAATCCAGGTAATTCTGGTGGACCATTATTAGATGCTTATGGAAGAGTTGTTGGTATAACTACTGCAATTATTCCGGGAGCACAAAATGTAGGATTTGCTATTCCTTCTGATACATTAATTAGAGAAATAGATGATTTAGTAAAAAAAGGAAAATATGATCATCCATATATTGGAATAAGTGGAATTGATATTGACTATAATATAGCTAAGGCTATAGGAATTAATTTTACATATGGTGTTCTAGTACAATCAGTTGCTAAAGGTAGTCCTGCAGAAAAAGCTGGTATAAAAGGAGGAACAAAAATTATTACAATTGCTGGAAAACAAATTTATGCAGATGGAGATATTATTATCTCTATAGATAATCATATTATTAAAAATATGGAAGAATTATTATCTTATATTGAGAGAAATAAAAAACCAGGTCAAGAGGTAAATATTGGTATATTTAGAACTGGAAAAATAGTTAATATTTCCTTAGTTCTTGGTGTAAGACCTTAAATATTAAAAAAAACTTAAATAAAAAAGTTTCTAATTTAAAATTGGTCCCGCCCTAGCTCAGCGGTAGAGCGCCCGGCTGTAGACCATTGTCGCACAGATGATATTGCCAAATGGCATTAAGATGAATCTGTGCCAGCTGGGCATAAACCGGGTGGTCGCTGGTTCAAATCCGGCGGGCGGGACCACAATAGGAAACTTTATAAACTAGAAAAATTTCTCAAAATATGCCTACTTTCTACTCGGGTTGGTGATGAGTTATTGGTAAAGTTTGATATTTTTAAACATGAATTAGTTCCTAAAGCTAGAATTCTCTCTAAAGAAGAAGTAGAAAACCTTAAAAAGACCTATGGTATAAGAAAAGAACAACTTCCATGGATAAGAAAGAATGATCCTATGTGTAAAGCTTTAGGTGCTAAACCAGGTGATGTAATAATGATTATAAGAAAAAGTGAAATTGCAGGAGAAGCTATAGCATATAGATATGTAGTTCCATGGTGATATTATGATAACAATTGATGATAGATGGGTTCTTGTTGAAGCATTTTTTAAGGAAAAAGGTGTTGTAAGACAGCATTTAGATTCATTTGATGATTTTGTAAAAAATAAAATACATGAAATTATAAATGAACAAAAGATAATAGAAACTGATATTCCTGGTTTTAAAGTAAAGTTTGGAGAACTAATAATAAAACGTCCAACTGTTTATGAAGCAGATGGCTCAGAAAGAGAAATTACTCCAATGGAGGCAAGACAAAGAAATTTAACATATGCATCATCAATGTTCCTAAAGATTATACCTATAGAGAATGGAATAGAAGGAGAAGAGCAAGAAGTCTATATTGGTAAGCTTCCAGTAATGGTTAAGTCTTCACTTTGTTGGTTATCAAAAATGAGTAGAGAAGAATTAATGGAGGCAGGAGAAGATCCTAATGATCCAGGAGGTTACTTCATAATAAATGGTTCTGAAAGAGTTCTTGTAATACAAGAAGATCTTGCAGTTAATAGAATTTTAGTAGACGTTGTTGAAGGATCATCACCTGCTACACATATAGCTAAGGTATTTTCTTCAACAGCAGGTTATAGAATTCCAGTTGTAATGGAAAGAATGAAAGGTGGAGATCTTCAGGTTTCTTTCCCTGTAGTTCCTGGAAGAATTCCATTAGCTATATTAATGAGAGCTTTAGGTGTATCTTCAGATAAAGAAATTGTAGAACTTGTATCAAGTGATCCTGAAATACAGAATTCTCTTATTCCTACTTTAGAAGCAGGAATGGAGATTAATTCTACAGAAGATGCTTTAGATTATATTGGAAATAGAGTAGCAATAGGTCAAACAAGAGATCTTAGAATTCAAAGAGCACAACAAATTCTTGATAAATATTTTCTTCCTCATCTTGGTACTTCACCAAATGATAGAAGAAAAAAAGCATTATTCTTAGGTCAAATGGCTGAAAAACTTCTTGAACTTGTTCTTGGTCGTAGAAAACCAGATGATAAAGATCATTATGCTAATAAGAGAGCAAAACTTGCAGGAGATCTTTTAGCAAGTCTATTTAGAGTTGCTTTTAGAAGTTTTTGTAGAGATCTTAAATATCAATTAGAAAGAGCTAAGAGTAGAAGTAAAAGATTATCCATTTCTACATTAGTAAGAGCTGATATAATTACTGAGAGATTACGTCATGCAATAGCTACTGGAAATTGGGTAGGAGGAAAAACTGGAGTAAGCCAAATATTAGATAGAACAAATTACATGTCAACTATAGGTCACTTACGTAGAGTAGTATCTCCTTTAAGTAGAAGTCAACCTCATTTTGAAGCAAGAGATTTACATCCAACTCAATGGGGAAGATTATGTGCAATTGAAACTCCTGAAGGTCCAAATTGTGGACTTGTAAAGAACTTAGCTCTTATGGCGACAATTTCTGTTGGAACTGATGAACGTTTAGTTGAGGAAATTTTATATGAACTTGGAACTGAACCTATTGAATCTGCAAGAAAGAAAGGAATTACTGGTACAAAAGTAATACTTAATGGTCGTCTTATTGGAATACATGAAAAGCCTGAAGTTTTGGTTTCAGAAGTTAGAAAGCTTAGAAGACGTGGAAAAATTCATCATGAAGTAAATATTGCTTATTATAGTGCTACAAAAGAAATATATGTAAATTGTGATGCAGGAAGAGTAAGACGTCCATTAATAATTGTAGAAAATGGAGTTCCTTGCTTAACAAAAGAACATATTGAAAAGCTTAAATCAGGAGAATGGACATGGAGTGATTTAATAGAACAAGGAATTGTTGAATATTTAGATGCTGAAGAAGAAGAAAATGCTTACATTGCAATTTCTCCTGAAGAATTAACTAAAGAACATACACATTTAGAAATTGTTCCTACAGCAATACTTGGAGTAAATGCATCTATGATTCCATTTATAGAAACAAATCAAACTCCAAGAAATACTTATGGTTCTGCAATGATAAAACAATCTTTAGGACTTTATTCTGTAAACTTTATTGAAAGAATTGATTCAAGAGCACATCTTCTACATTATCCACAAAAACCACTTGTAAATACTAGAACTATTAAAATCTTGGGATTAGAAAGAAGATCTGCAGGACAGAATTTTGTTGTAGCTGTATTATCATATTCTGGATATAATATTGAAGATGCTATAATATTAAATAAATCATCTGTAGAAAGAGGACTTGCAAGATCTACTTTCTTTAGATCTTATGAAGCTGAAGAAAGAAAATATCCTGGTGGTCAGGAAGATAAAATTGAAATACCCTCTCCTAATGTAAGAGGTTATAGACCTCAAGAAGTATATAGACATTTAAGTGAAGATGGAATTATTGAACCAGAAGCTATTGTAAATGGAGGAGATGTATTAGTAGGAAAGACAAGTCCACCAAGATTTCTTGAAGAATATAAAGAATTTGAAACTGCTGGTGCAATTAGACGTGAATCTTCAGTAACAATGAGACCAGATGAAGATGGAATTGTAGATTTAGTATTAGTAACTGAATCAGGAGAAGGCAATAAGCTTGTTAGAATAAGAGTAAGAAATGAAAGAATACCTGAATTAGGAGATAAGTTTGCATCAAGACATGGTCAAAAGGGTGTTGTTGGTCTTTTAGTTCCTCAATATGACATGCCATATACAGAAGATGGTATAGTTCCTGATCTTATTATTAATCCTCATGCTATTCCTTCAAGAATGACTGTTGGTCAATTACTTGAAACATTAGGAGGAAAAGTAGCAGCTCTTTCAGGTATAGAAGTTGATGGTACTGCTTTTTGTGGAATGCGTGAAGAAGAAATGTATAAGTTATTAGAAAAAGCAGGATTTAAACCATGTGGTAAGGAAATAATGTACGATGGAAGAACTGGAAGAATATTAGAAGCTGAAGTATTTATTGGAATTGTTTATTATATGAAGCTTCATCATATGGTAAAAGATAAAATGCATGCAAGAGCAAGAGGTCCTGTACAAATTCTTACAAGACAACCAACAGAAGGAAGAGCAAGAGAAGGAGGATTAAGATTTGGAGAAATGGAAAGAGATTGTCTTATAGGACATGGTGCTGCTATGTTACTTAAAGATAGATTACTTGATGAATCTGATAGAACTATAGTTTATGTATGTGAATCTTGTGGAATAATTTCTTACTATGATAGAATTAAAGATAGATATGTATGTCCTGTATGTGGTGAAAAAGCTAAAATCTCTCCGGTAGTAATGTCATATGCATTTAAGTTATTACTTCAAGAATTAATGAGTCTTGGTATTTTACCAAGATTAAAATTACAGGAGAGGGTGTGATAATGTCATTAGAAGGATTAATAAAATCAATTGGTTCAATAAAATTTGAAATTCTTTCACCAGATACTATAAGAAAAATGTCAGTTGCTAATATAGTAACTGCAGATACTTATGATGAGGATGGATTACCAATAGATGGAGGACTTATGGATAGAAGACTTGGAACAATTGAACCAGGACAAAAATGTCAAACATGTGGAAATAGAATTGGACAATGTCCTGGTCATTTTGGTCATATTGAACTTGCAAGACCAGTAATACATGCTGGTTTTGCTAAGCTTATATATTTAATATTAAAGACAACATGTTGGAATTGTGGAAGAATATTATTAAGTAAAGAGGATTATGAAAAATATCGTAGATTAATGGAGAAATATAAGCAAAAGTGGCCTCAATTACGTTATAAACTTGCAGAGAGAATAATAAAGAAAGCAAAATTACAAAAATGTCCTTATTGTGATAAAGAACAATATAAAATAAAATTTGAAAAACCAACAACTTATTATGAAGAACGTCCTGAAGGTACTATAAAGTTAACTCCAAGTGAAGTAAGAGCTAGACTTGAAAGAATTCCAGATGAAGATGTAGAACTTCTTGGTTTAGATCCTAAATCTGCTAGACCAGAATGGATGGTTTTAACAGTTCTTCCAGTTCCTCCTCCTGTTGTAAGACCATCTATTACCTTAGAAACAGGAATAAGATCAGAAGATGATTTAACACATAAGCTTGTAGATATTATAAGAATAAATGAAAGATTAAAAGAGAATATTAATGCTGGAGCCCCACAACTTATAATTGAAGACTTATGGGAACTTTTACAATATCATGTTACTACTTACTTTAATAATGAAACATCAGGTATTCCTCCAGCTAGACATAGATCTGGAAGACCACTAAGAACTTTAACTCAAAGATTAAAAGGTAAAGAAGGAAGATTTCGTTCTAATCTTTCAGGAAAAAGAGTAGATTTCTCTGCTAGAACTGTAATTTCTCCCGATCCCTTCCTTAGTATAAATGAAGTAGGTGTTCCAATTGAAATTGCTAAGGTATTAACTATTCCTGAGAGAGTTACTAAAATGAATATTGAGGAAATGAGACGTCTTGTTGAAAATGGACCTGATGTACATCCTGGTGCAAACTATATTATAAGACCTGATGGAAGAAGAATAGATCTAAGATTTCCAAAGGATAGAAAAGCAATTGCAAATTCTCTAGATGTGGGTTATATAGTTGAAAGACATATAAGAGATGGTGATATTGTATTATTTAATAGACAACCATCACTTCATAGAATGTCAATAATGGCACATAAAGTTAGAGTTCTTCCATATAAGACATTTAGACTTAATTTATGTGTATGTCCTCCATATAATGCAGATTTTGATGGAGATGAAATGAATTTACATGTACCTCAAAGTGAAGAAGCAAGAGCAGAAGCTCTAATTTTAATGTTAGTACAAGAGCAAATATTATCTCCAAGATATGGTGGTCCAATTATTGGAGCAATTCAAGACTATATTACTGGAGCATATTTACTAACTAAGAAAGATACATTATTAACAAGAGAAGAAGCATCACAACTTTTAATAGCTGCTGGATATGAAGGTGATTTACCTCCTCCTGCTATTAAAGAACCAAAAGAACTTTGGACTGGTAAGCAATTAGTATCATTATTCCTTCCAAAGGATCTCAATTATACAGGAAAAGCAAGTATATGTAATAAATGTGATGTTTGTAAGAAAGAACAATGTCCATATGATGCTTATGTAGTTATAAGAAATGGTGTTTTAATATCAGGTGTTCTTGATAAGAAATCTATAGGTGCTGGTCAGCCTGAAAGTTTACTTCATAGAATTGTAAAAGATTATGGTACTGATGTAGCTAGAGAATTTATGGATAAAGCTTTTAGATTATTCTTAGCTTATATTGATAGTAGAGGATTTTCATTAGGAATAGACGAAGAGGAATTACCAAAAGAAGCAAAAGAAATGATAAGAGAAGTTATTAGAGAAGCAGAAGAAAATACTATGAAGCTTATAGAAATGTATAATGAAGGTTTATTAGAATGTCTTCCAGGTAGAACATTAGAAGAAACATTAGAAACAAAAATAATGCAAGTATTAGAAGATGCAAGAGAAAAAGCTGGTGAAATTGCAAGTAAGTACTTAAAGTCTTCAAATTCTGCTCTTATTATGGCAAAAACTGGAGCTAGAGGAAGCTTAATGAATCTTGCACATATGGTTGCTTGTGTAGGACAGCAATCAATAAGAGGAGAAAGAGTAACAAGAGGTTATCTTAATAGAACACTCCCTCACTTTAAGCCAGGAGATTTAGGAGCAAAAGCACATGGATTTGTTTATAGTAGCTATAAGGATAGACTTAATCCAGTAGAATTCTTCTTCCATGCTATGGGTGGAAGAGAAGGACTTGTAGATACAGCTGTTAGAACAAGTCAAAGTGGATATATGCAAAGAAGACTTATAAATGCTTTACAAGACTTAAGAGTAGAATATGATGGTACAGTTAGATTACCAAATGGTTCTATAGTACAATTTAAATATGGTGATGATGGTGTTGATCCATCTAAAAGTTATCATGGAAAAACAGTAAATGTTGATAAAATTATTGAAGAAGTATTAAATAAGTAGGTGTAGAATATGGCAGATGAAAAAATTATTAATAAGCTATTAGAAAACTATGAAGGTTTAATGCCAAAAAGCTTAATTGAAGAATTAAGAAGTAAATTATCTAAAATAGATGTTGATGAAGAGAAATTAAGAAAAATTATTGAGAAAGTCTATAAAGAATATGTAGATGCATTAGTAGAACCAGGTGAAGCTGTTGGAACAGTTGCTGCTCAATCTATTGGAGAACCTGGTACTCAGATGACATTAAGAACGTTTCACTATGCTGGAGTAAGAGAATTTAATGTTACTCTTGGTCTTCCACGCTTAATAGAAATTGTAGATGCAAAGAAGACACCATCAACACCAACTATGATAATAAGACTTGATGAAGAGCATAAATATAGTCTTGAAAAAGCAAAAGAAGTTGCCTCAAGAATAGAAAGAATTACTATAGAGAATATTGCAAAAAGTATCGAATATGATATGATTAATTCCTCATTTATTATTGAAATTGATGAAGAAGTTGCTAAAGATAAAGGAATTACAAAAGAACATATCATTAAAGTATTAGAAAAACTTAAAATAGGTAATATAAGTGTTGAGGGAAATAAGATAATTATTTCTTGTAATGTTATTTCACCTGAAAAAATGAAAAAACTTAGAGAGAAAATATTAAACTTAAAATTAAAAGGAGTAAAAGGAATAAAGAGAGTATTAATACAAAAAGAAGGAAATGAATATGTAATATATACAGATGGCTCAAATTTAGCAGGTGTACTTAGAGTAAAAGGTATTGATCCATATAGAGTTTATACAAATAACATATTTGAAATTGCTGAAGTATTAGGTATTGAGGCTGCAAGAGCTGCTATAATAAGAGAAGCATATAAAGTATTAGAGCAACAAGGTCTTGATGTAGACTTAAGACATATTATGTTAGTTGCAGATTTAATGACAGCAACTGGAAGAATAAGACAAATAGGAAGACATGGAATTAGTGGTGAAAAGTCAAGTATATTAGCAAGAGCTGCTTTTGAAGTTACTGTGAAACATCTATTAGAAGCAGCAGTACGTGGAGAAGAAGATCCATTAGAAGGAGTTGCTGAGAATGTAATAGTAGGACAGACTATACCATTAGGAACAGGAATGGTAGAATTATATATGCGTTTCCCCCAGAGAGGTAAGTAATTATGGATATAGCTAAGGAATTAAAAATAGCAATAGATACAGGAAAAGTAGAAATAGGATTTAAAACAAGTCTTAAAGCTATTGATAAGAAGAAAGCAAAACTTATTATAATTGCTTCTAATATACCAGAGGAAATGAAATCAAAAATAAAAGCTAAATGTGGTAGTGAGATTCCAATTTATATATTTCCAGGTACAAGTTGGGATTTAGGAAGTGCTTGTGGTAGACCTCATATGGTTAGTACAGTAGCAATAATAGATCCAGGAGAATCTTCAATACTAAAAATTAAGGAGGGATAGAAATTGCCGAATATAAAATTAACAGCAGATGAAATGAGATACATAACATTATTAGAGACATTAACTGGTGCTGTTGCTAAGGATTGTGTCTATGATCAAAAAGAAAATAGAATTATTTTTGTAATACGTAGAGGAGATATGGGTCTTGCTATTGGAAAGAATGGTGTAAATATAGAGAGATTAAAGAAAATTCTTGGTAAAAATGTTGAAGTTGTAGAATATGCTGAAACATCTGAAGAATTTTTAAAAAATCTATTTTTTCCTGCTAAAGTAAGAGCTGTAAAAATAATAAATAATAGTGATGGAACTTCATGTGCTCAAGTTATTGTTGATCCTAAAGATAAAGGAATAGCAATTGGAAAAAATGGAAGAAATATTGCAAGAGCAAAATTATTAATGAAGCGTTATTTTGATATAGATAATGTAGTAGTATTATGAATCGATAAGGTTAAATAATACTCTAAAAAGAAAAGAGAGAAGGTGAAGAGATGCCAGGATCAAAATCACCAAAGGGTCTATTTGCTGGAAGGAAGTTAGCTTTAAAAAGAAAGAAATTTAGATGGTCATTAAGACAATATAAGAGAAGAATGTTAAGATTAGATGAAAAAGCAGATCCTTTAGAAGGAGCTCCACAAGCAAGAGGTATTGTACTTGAAAAAGTTGGAATTGAAAGTAGACAACCAAATAGTGCTGTTAGAAAATGTGTAAGAGTACAATTAATTAAAAATGGAAAACAAATAACTGCATTCTTACCAGGTGATGGTGCTTTAAACTTTGTAGATGAACACGATGAAGTTATTGTTGAAGGAATAGGTGGACCTATGGGTAGAGCATTTGGTGATCTTCCTGGTGTAAGATGGAAAGTTGTTAAAGTTAATGGTGTTTCACTTCATGCTCTTATGACAGGAAAGAAACAGAAACCTGTAAGGTGATTAAATGTCTGAAGAAAAAACTTCTGAAACAAAATCTGAAATAAAGCTTTTTGGAAAATGGGATTTTTCATCTGTTCAGGTAAGAGATTTAGGATTAAAAGCTTATATATGTCTTAAACCAGTTTATTTACCTCATTCTTGTGGTAGACATGAACATAGACAATTTGGTAAAGCTAAAGTAAATATTGTTGAAAGATTAATTAATAAAATGATGCGTCCTGGTAAAAATTGTGGTAAAAAAGCTCTTGCTACAAGTATTGTTGAGAATGCTTTTGAAATTATACACTTAAAAACAGGAGAAAATCCTATTCAAGTATTGGTAAGAGCTATAGAGAATGCTGCACCAAAAGAAGAAATAACAAGAATAACTTATGGTGGAATAATTTATCCACAATCTGTAGATCCTTCTCCTCAGCGAAGAGTAGATCTTGCTTTAAGATTTTTAACTGAAGGTGCAAGATTAGCAGCATTTGGAAAAACTAAACCTATAGATGAATGCTTAGCTGATGAAATCATTATGGCAGCAAATAATGATCCAAAGAGTTATGCTATACAAAAGAAAGAAGAGTTAGAACGTATTGCAGCATCAGCAAGATAAATATTACAATTAAGACTCATCAAATTAATTATTATTTTTAAAATAGAAAAGTTTAATTAAAATTTATATATTACTACTTTATTCTAAGTTGAAATTGATAATAAAAAGGTGATATTATGTCCTCTCAAAAGAAAGAACACCTAAATTTAATCGTAATAGGACATGTAGACCATGGTAAAAGTACTCTAGTAGGACACTTATTATACTTAGCAGGAAACCTTGATCCTCGATATTTAGCTACATTAGAAGAAGAAGCAAAAAAAGCAGGTAAGGAATTTGCTAAGTTTGCATGGCTTGGTGACAAATTAAAAGAAGAAAGAGAACGTGATATGACTATTGACTTATCATTTTGGAAGTTTGAAACACCAAAATATTTCTTCACTATAATTGATGCACCTGGTCATAGAGACTTCGTAAAGAATATGATAACTGGAGCTTCACAAGCTGATTGTGCTATACTTGTAATATCTGCAAAGAAAGGAGAATATGAAGCTGGTATGAGTGCTGGAGGACAAACAAGAGAACATGCTTTCTTAGCAAAAACATTAGGAATAAACCAATTAATTGTTGCTGTAAATAAAATGGATGATCCAACTGTAAACTATAGTGAACAAAGATTTAATGAAGTTAAAGATGGTGTACTTAAATTCCTTAAAATGGTAGGTTATGATACATCAAAAATTCATGTTATTCCTATATCTGCTTGGAAAGGAGATAACATAATGAAATTAAGTCCTAATACTCCATGGTATAAAGGTTTAACATTATTTGAAGCATTAGATACATTCGTTCCACCAGAAAAGCCAATTGATAAACCATTACGTGTACCAATACAAGATGTTTACTCAATTACAGGTGTAGGAACAGTTCCAGTAGGAAGAGTAGAAACAGGAGTAATGAGAGTTGGTATGAATGTTATATTTATGCCAGCAAATAAAGTTGGTGAAGTAAAATCTATTGAAACTCATCATGTAAGAATAGAAGAAGCATATCCTGGTGATAATATAGGATTCAACGTTAAGGGTATATCAAAAACAGATATAAAGAGAGGAGATGTATGTGGTGACTTAAATAATCCTCCAACTGTTGCAGAAACATTCAAAGGAAGAATATTTGTATTATATCATCCAACTGCTATTGCTGCTGGTTATACACCAGTATTACATATTCATACTGCTACAGTTGCTACTCAATTCTTAGAAATTGAAAAGAAAATTGATCCAAAAACTGGTGCAGTAATAGAAGAGAAGCCTGCTTTCTTAAAGCAAGGAGATAGTGCAATTGTAAAATTCAAACCACTAAAGCCAGTAGCATTAGAAGTATATCAGAATATTCCACAGCTTGGAAGATTTGCTATTAGAGATATGGGTAGAACAATTGCTGCTGGTATTGTTATTGAAGTAACTCCAGCAAAAATATCTAAATAAATTTATTTTTTCTTAGTTTTTTGTTTTAAGGTGTAAAAAATGCCTCAAAAAGCAAGAATAAGATTAAGTAGTACTGATTATAAGAAACTAGAAGAGGTATGTTTACAAATAAAAAAGATAGCAGAAAAAACTGGAGTTAGAATGTCAGGACCTATTCCTCTTCCTACAAAAAGACTTATAGTACCTGCATTTAGACCAACTGCAGGTGAAGGGTCAAAAACTTGGGAAAAATGGGAAATGCGTATTCATAAACGTTTAATTGATATAGATGCTGATGAGCGTGCTTTACGTCAAATGATGCGTATTCAAATACCTGAGAATGTTTATATTGAAATTGAATTAATTTAAATTCTTATTTATTTTTCAAATTGATATTATAGCTTAGAAAAGAATTACAGTAGATAGAATTTATGGCGCCGGGGAAGGGATTCGAACCCTTGATCCCCAGAAGGGAACCGGCTTTCTTATTCTCCTTTAGAATCTCAAGGCCGGCGCCTTAACCACTCGGCCACCCCGGCTTAATTATCTATTAAAATTTTCAGACATAAATTTTTTATTATAATATTCAATATTATTTCATTTTTTTAAGTCAATTTCTTTAGAATAGAAAAAAGATAAATATATTAAGCAGGCATAAAAGTTGGAGATTTGTCTGTAGCAATTCCTCCTTTCTCAAGTTGTTCTTCAATCTCTTTTGGTAATATAAATAATTTTTCATGAATTTTTCCATTGTAATATTTAGTATTTGTAATACCTCTTTGATTTAAAATATAATCAACATCATTTTTACTTAATAACTTAGGATCTGGTCCTTTACTTCCATAAACAAAACCCCACATGGAATCATATGAAGGAGTCCATGTACTATAACAACCTGCTTTTTCAAAAACTTTCTTAATTGTTCTATATATTGTAGTAAAACAATATGTACTATAATATATTGATGTTGCTTGTGTTACCATTATTCCATTATCATTTAATATATTTTTAACAGCTTCATAAAATTCAAGTGTATATAAGAATTGTCCTGGTCCTTCTTCTAGTGGATCAGTCACATCAATAACTATTACATCAAATTTTTCTCTACAGCTTTCTACAAATCTTCGCCCATCTGATATAATTAAATTAGTTCTTTTATCTTCAAAAGCACCATTAGATAATTGAGGTATATATTTCTTAGAGCATTTTATTACATCAATATCAATATCTACCATAATTACTTCTTTAACTGTAGAATGACGAAGAACTTCTCTTAAAGTTGCTCCTTCTCCTCCTCCAATTATGAGAACTTTTTCTGGTTTGGGGTGAGCAACCATTATGGGATGAACTAAAGACTCATGATAGAAATATTCATCTCTTACAGTTGATTGAACTTTTCCATCTAAGATTAACATAATACCATAATCATAAGTTTCAACAACATCTATATACTGTACCCTACTTTTCTTACTAAATATTATCCTTTTTATTCCATGCATATGAGCACTATGAGGTGTTTGTAATTCTATAAACCAACGCCAGCTAAATCCTATCCCTCACTAGTATCCCCCTTTTAAGCTCCATTACATTCATTGTAGTTGGTTTAAATATCTCTGTTAATTTATTTAGAACTTTTGTAGGATCTACTTTTGTACCACATGTAAATAAATCAATAGCAGCATATCCTATTTCAGGCCATGTGTGTATGGAAAAGTGAGATTCTGCTATAATAATAACTCCAGTAACTCCTTGTGGATTGAATTTATGAAATACTTCTCCAATAATTTTTGCACCTGCTTCTTCTAGGCTTCTCTTAAAGTTTTCTTCTATTGTTTTTATGTCGTTTAAAGCTTTTGCATCACAGCCAAATAATTCAATTATTAGATGTCTTCCTATTTCTCTCATTTTATTGCCCACCCCAAACCCACAAGGTTATGAAATCAAAAAAATATAAATATCTAACTCTTTTTCCCTATGAAAATATTAAAAACTAACAAGTTCAGCTAAATCTATTCCATATTCTCCTATTTGATAAATGTGCATAGTAATAGAGTTTATTATTGTTGAAAATTTTGATTGCTTAACAAGTAACAATTCATTAAATTTAAAAACTTTATTTTTAAATTCATTATTTTTGGAAATAACTTTATTTGCTAACTTTACATCTCTTTTAAATAATGCTTGTGAAGCTTCTTCATGTAAATTATAAGCCATATGACTTATTTCTAATAACTCATTAATAATTTCTTTATCGATATCAATTTTCTCATTATGAATTTTTACTACATTTTTAGCAATAATTTCAGATTGATCTGCAATACCTTCTATGTATTTAGCAGCCATTCTCAAATCTAAACACTCAATTGGTTTTACTCCTAATTTTTCTGCTATACTATAGTTTCTTATTGCAGATCTTAATTGTCTAACTATTAAAAAATAAAGTCTATCAACTTCTTCATCTCTCTTACTTATTACTTCAGCAAGTTCTATATCTCCTTCTAATAAAGCAATCTCAGCATCTCTATGCATACTAGCAGCAAGAGAATATGATCTTTTTAGTACACTTTTTACTGGTATAGAGGTTGGTTGTAAAAGACACTGAATAGTAATAGAATTTATTCCTTCTTCTATAATTTCAAGTCCTATAAGTTTACTTATAGCATTTTTAATTTCTTCTCTAATTGTTGATGATATCTTCTTACCTAGATCAACTATTATTGTATTAGCACCTAATAAATATTGAGTACGTATTTGCTTCTCAAGATTTTCAATAGTTTTTATTATTGCTATATTTTCTTCTTTTTCTTCTTCACCTTCAGGTAATAATACTAAACCACCTTCTTCACTTTCTATCAACTTTATTAATGATCCTGAATCTAATCCTTTTTTCTTAACCCACTCTTTTGGAATTGATATTAAAAATGAACCACTTTTACTTTTTTGTAATTTTCTATATTCCATATTTAAAATTTCTCATTAATTATACATAAGTTTTATTAAAATACTTTTATTCTAAAATTAACATAATTGGGGGCTATTATGGAAAGTACTTTAAAGTCCATATATTCTACTTTATTAAATCTAGGCTATCAAATATCTCCTGAAGCTTTTAAACTTATAAAGGAGAGTGAAAACCCAGAGACTTTAGTATCTGAATTAATTAAGAAGCTTGAATCTATGAAAGTTAAACCAATAGTTATTGAACCTTATCATATTGAGCCATTAATTTCTAAAAAAATTACTATTTCTACACAATTAGAAAAGAAAAAAGAGAGATATGAATCTCACATTAAGATATTGAGAAGTGGAGGAAAATATTCTGTAGACAGCTCTCCAGAAGCTTTTAGATTGTATTTTTTAGATCGTTTTAAAAAATTAAAATCAATATTAAATCTAAGAGCTGATGTAAAAGCATTTAATAATAGCAATAAGAAAGTAAAAGTAGTTGGAATAGTTAATTCCAAAAAAGAAACAAAAGATAAAATATTAATTGAGTTAGAAGACGAAAAAGGAATAACAAAGGTAATATTTAAAGATAAAGATGTAAGGAAAAAAGCTGTTAGAATAATGCTAGATGAAGTAATATGTGTTTTTGGTACTATCATAGAAAAAGATAAAAATATTATAATTGGTGAAGATATCATATGGCCTGATGTGTTACCTAAAACAAGACAAAATATTAAGAGAGAAGGTTATGTTGTTTTTACTTCTGATATTCATATAGGTAGTAAATTCTTTATGAAGCAACAATTTGAATCTTTTATAAAGTGGTTAAGAGGAGAAAATAATGAAAAAGAAATTGCTTCTAAAGTAAAATATCTTATAATTGCAGGTGATATTGTTGATGGAGTTGGTGTTTATCCAAATCAAGAAGAAGAACTAATAATAAAAGATATATATAAGCAATATGAAGAAGCTGCATATTATTTATCAATGATACCTGAAGACATAAAAATAATAATAATACCTGGAAATCATGATGCATGTAGACAAACATTACCAACACCTCCTATATATAAAGATATTGGTGCACCTCTTTATTCACTAAAAAATGTAATAATGCTTGGAGATCCATCCTTTATAGAGATTGAAAATTTAATATTTCTAGTAACACATGGAAGAAGTTTGGATGATATTATTCCAATAATTCCTAATTGTACATTTAAAGAACCACAAAAAGCAATGATTGAGCTTTTAAAATCTAGACATTTAGCACCTATCTATGGAGAAAAAACACCTATTGCTCCTGAGCCAGAAGATGTACTTGTAATCGATATTATTCCAGATATATTTCATGCAGGACATGTTCATGTATGGGGTGTTTCAGAATATCAAGGAATATTTGTAATAAATTCTGGAACTTGGCAAAAACAAACTAAGTATCAACAATCAATAGGAATAGAACCTGCTCCAGGTATTGTTCCAGTAATTGACTTATCAAATTTCAAAATTATTACATTGAATTTCTTATAATATTTGTAAGACTTTTTGCTATTATTCTAGCTAATCTTAATGGTTCTGGTATCTTTCCAAAAATTGTTGTAGTTTCTATTATTTTCTTTACATCACTTATGCTAATTCCAACATATCCTATTATAAACTTACCTTTTAATGTTTCTATTTCCTCTATTTTAATACTTTCTAGTACTGTAAGTCTTTCTTTCCAATCTTGAAAATGTTTTTGTAGAGCTGATCTTACTAAATCCATATTAGGTTTTCTTTCTAGGATAAAAATTGTAGGAATATGAACTTCATTGAAAATTCTATTAGCATCTATAATATTAAAACCTGCTATAGGTACACTTCTTGCCATAATTACACCTTTATCTATTTTTCTTTCACTTAATATTTCAATTATCTTATCTGTAGCATCAATTCCATCAACTTCTATATTTTTTATTACTAATTCAAATGGTATTATTCCTTTAGTAATCATCATTACTAATGGAACAAATCTATCTATTCCTTTTTTAAAACCACAACATCCTATTCCTATATTCATTTAATTAACCTCAAAGAATATGACTCATTCTCGGATCTTCTTTTAAACCTTCCTTTAAATGTGTATATGGTACAGTTAAACTAGCTACTTTACTTCTTCCATATCTTCCTCTACTTACAATTTTTGTATTTACTATTCCAAGCATATCAAGCTCATTTATTAAATCACTAATTCTTCTTTGTGTTAATGGCTCAAGACCAAAATTTTTTACAAGTCTAGAATAAACATCATATATTTCTCCAGTTGTATGTCCTTTTCCTTTTTCTTTTTCAAGTAAGTAAATGCTTAGTACAAGAATTTTTGAATGAAATGGCATACTTCTTATAACTTCTACTACTCTATCTTTCTCAATTTCTTTTTGTGCTTTCCTTACATGCTCTTCTACTACTTTATCAGCTCCTTCTCTTTCAGCAATTTCTCCTGCTACTCTTAATAAATCTAAAGCTCTTCTAGCATCTCCATGTTCTTTTGCTGCAATTGCAGCACAAAGCTTTATGACTTCTGGACTAATTGCTCCTTCAACAAATGCTTTCTCAGCTCTTTGCTTAAGTATATCTTCAAGTTCTACTGCATTATATGGTGGAAAAACAAGTTCTTCCTCTCCTAAGCTACTTCTAACTCTTGGATCAAGATATTCTGTAAAATTTAGATCATTTGTAATTCCTATTATAGCTACTTTTGCATTATTAAGTTGATTATTAATTCTAGTAAGATCATATAAAACTCTATCTCCAGATTTTTTTACAAGAGCATCTACTTCATCAAGAACAACAAACATAATTTTATCACTAGCATCAAGAGCTTTTACAAATCTTCTAAATAGCTCAGAAACAGATAATCCAGTAAATGGAACTTTTATATTAATTGTTTCACATAAATTTGCTAAAACTCTATAATTAGTATCATCATGTCTACAATTTATATAAGCAATACTTAAAGGAATACCTTTTTTTCTTCCTTCATTATTAATTCTATTTAACACATATTTAGTAACTGCAGTTTTACCAGTCCCAGTCATACCATAAATAAATACATTTGAAGGTCTTGATTTCTTTAATACAGGAACAAGAGTTTCTGCTAATCTTAATATTTGATTTTCTCTATGAGGAAGATCATCTGGTATGTAATCAGGTCTTAAAATATCTCTATTTACAAATATTCTTGCCTTCATGATTTTTTCAAATAATTCATCTAATGAATCTTTCATAGTTTAATCCTCACAATTATATAACAGAAGTATAGAGTTAATAAAGCATCATAGAAACTTAGTCAATATTTTTTACTAAATCTCATAGTTTTTTATAAAAAATGGTAGCCCGGAGGAGATTCGAACTCCTGTCGGCGGGGCCAAAGCCCGCCATGCTTGGCCGCTACACCACCGGGCTAATATTATATTATTAGTACTGGTGCTTTAAATTTTTCGTGCTTTTAAATTCCTATTTAATAAGTAAAAAGAGGATAGGATTTTTTTATTACTTAATGATACTCTAAGAAACAGTTTTTGACCCCACAATAAACAATTTTTGGTCTTATGAGAAACAATTTTTGGTTAAATTTTTTACATTGACTCCTACCATAAAGTTTTTAAATAATTTTTTATTCAAATAAATATTGAGGGTGAAATAAATGGCAAAATGTCCAAAATGTGGAACTGAAGTAGCCTCTCCAACAAAAACATGGACATTAGCTCCAAAAGGAAGAAAAGCAGTTACTATTGGATTATTCAAATGCCCAAATTGTGGTGCTTACTTCAGAGCTGGAATAAAATAAGCAGTTAAAGCAAAAATACATTAAACCAAATATTCCTCTATTTTTTTATATAAATCCTTATTAATTCTAATTGGCATATTCTTTCTTATGTCATATATTTTATTAATATCAATTTTCTGTACAATTATTTCTTCTTTATTACTCGCTTTACAGAGAATTTTTCCCCAAGGATCTATAATACAACTATGACCATAATATCTTCTTATACCTGTTGATGCTTGATTTGCAGCTATTAAAAATATTTGATTTTCTATGGCTCTTGCTTTTAATAAAGGAATCCAATGTTTTCTTCCAGTTTCTTCTAGAAAAGCTGAAATATTAAATATTATTTCTGCTCCCATTATTGTTTCTAATCTAAATATCTCAGGAAATCTTAAATCAAAACAAATTGTTACACCAATTTTTCTATCATTATAATTTACTACTAAAGGATCTTTTCCAGCATTAAAGATTTTTGTTTCATCAATATTTTTGTATCTAAATAAATGTATTTTTCTATACTTTCCTAATACTCCATTACTTGATAAAACATAAGAAGTATTGTAAAGTTTTCCATTTTCTATTTCCGTAATACTTCCAGCAACGATAAGTGCATTATATGATTTTGCTAATTTCAACATACTACTTACTGTTATTCCACTATCAGTTTCTGCATTTTTTAAGTAATCATCTTTACTACTTTTTGATGAAATAAAATTAAATAATTCAGGTAATACTATTACTTCAGAACCTTCTTCTAAAGCTCTTTCTGATAATTCTAAAGCTTTTCTTAAATTTTCATTCTTATTTTCAATACTACCAATTTGAATAATTCCTATTATCATGCTTTCACATAAGTTAAAATTATTAAGATAAATTAAATGGTCTTCCTTCTTTTAGTACATTTTCTGGAATTTTTTCCTTCCACTTTCTTAAAAAACTTAAATCTTCTTCTTTATCTCTTAAATCATCTGGTAACATATGAGGTATACTTTCCATTATTGGATACCATCTATTACACTTATTACAGATTAACAATCCTTCCTCAATTTCTTCTTTTTCTTCAAATACTATTAATTCCAATGGATAATACTTACAAATAGGACATGCAAGTATATCTAATAATTTTCTTTTCATTTTTATATCACAAAAATATAAGAAGTAATTAAAGTATATAATTTAATCGGTTAAAGCTTTCTCATATATCTTTCAACTTCCCATGTAGTTACTTGCATTCTATATACATCCCATTCTTTTCTTTTTACTGATAAGAAGTTATTAAATGCTTCTTTCAATGATTCAGGTAATGATATTATTCCTCTAGCTTTTCTTTCTTCATAACTCATAGTATAGACATTTAATTCAGTAGGTGGTCCAGGATCTATTTTCTTTTTTATTCCATCAAGAGTTGCATGGCATAAAACTGCTAATTGAAGATATAGATTACCAGTAAGATCTGGATATCTTATTTCAAATCTAGCAACATTTTTCCACCACTAAAATTTGGTACTCTTATTAATGGTGATCTATTCTTATAAGCCCATGCAATATAAACGATTGTTCATAATCAAATACAAATTCTATTCTTTAGAAGAAATAGTAACACTTTTTATTATTCCATTTATATCAGTAAATTGAAGTTTTACATATTTTATTTGTTTTTCTTGAACTTCTTGTACTACCTTAGTAACTTCTTCTTTCCATTTTACATCTTTAAAATTCCTCAAAATAATGCTCAGATCTATAGATTGAAACTAAGAAAAAATATAAATTTTTTATTAAAAAATTATGTTATTGCTTATAAGACCAAAGTCCATGAATATTACAATATTCTCTTGCTTTATCTACTTTTTCAATTCCTTCAAATTTTGCTTCTGGATTCATTCCTGGCTTTAAGAATTTTATATATACTTCATCTTCATCTTTACTTATTTCAATCCATTCAATATAATGCTCATTTACCATAGGATGAGGAATACTTCCAACTTTTACTTTTATACCTTTATCTGTTTTTTCAACTACTGGTACATGTTTTTCCATACCAACATCCTTTGTTTTTTCCTCCAATAATTGCATAGGTTTTCCACAACATACTAATGTTCCTACTCCTGGATGCATTACTATTACAATGTTTCCACATATACTGCATTTATACACTTCTAATTTTTTTGTCATAATAGACTTTTGGAAATATTTATTTAAATAAATTACTATCAAATTAATTATGGAATATATTGATAAGGCAAAATTAATATATGAAGATAGATTTGGTATAGAAAGTAAAATTCTTTCATTAAATAAGCTTATGAATGTTATAATAGTAGAATTTGGAGGAAATGTAATTTATAGTTGTTGTAGTGTAGACTATTTTGAAGACTTTGCTTTATTATTAGAGGAGCTCAGTGGCTTCCCTCATATTGTTTTTTCAGTTGAAAATTTATCTGATAGATTCAAAGTTAAAATTGGAATAATAGATTTTATTGAAGAATTAAAGAAAATAATAGAGAAATGCAAAGATATTGTAGAAAAAAAGATTAAAGAATTTGAAAATATTGGTACTGATGAAGATCTAATTTTTAAAGAACTTTGTTTTTGTATTTTAACAGCAAATTTTTCTGCAGAAAAAGGAATTATAATACAAAATACTATCAATAATGGTTTTATTAATCTTTCAAAAGAAGAACTTTATAATGAATTAATAAAATTAAGATATAGATATCCAAATAGAGCAGAATATGTTATTGAAGCTAGAAAATACTATGGAAATTTATTAAAAATAATTAAGAGTTTTTCAAATACAAAATCATTAAGAGAATGGCTTGTTAAAAATATAAAGGGTATTGGTTATAAAGAAGCAAGTCATTTTTTAAGAAATATAGGTTTTAAAGATGTAGCAATAATAGATCGTCATATTCTTAGATTTCTTAAAAATAAAGGGTTAATAATAGAAGATTTCAAGAATTTAACAAGAAAAAGATATTTAGAAATTGAAAATTTGCTTTCTGGTATTGCAGATAAATTAAATATAACATTAGCAGAATTAGATCTTTATATTTGGTACTTAATGACTGGAAAAATTTTAAAGTAATTTTATAATGAATTTATCAATATCATCATTTTTTCTTTTGCTTCTTTAATTTTCTTTTCTAAATTATTAACTATATCTTTATTTTTCTCTAATATTTCCATTCCCTTATTTATCATTCTTTCAATTTCTTCAGTAGAAGGTCCTCCTATGGTCTTTCTTATATTTACGTTGTATTCTGGATTAATTGCTTTTTTAACTAATTCTATATCTACACTTTTACCTATTTTACTACTTATTATTTCAGCTATTCTTTTCTCTCCTACTTCAGAAAAAGACAATGGATATATCTCTTTTATAGTTTCTCCAATTATATAATGTGCTTTTCTAAATGCTATATTGTAATTTCTCACTAACGTATCTGCTAATTCTGTTGCTACTGAATATCCTTTTTCTAAAGATTCTCTTAATCTTTTTTCATTAAAAATAATTTTATCTATTAGATCTGACATAATTCTTAATGATTTTTTAGATATTTCACAAGTATTCCATAAATGTGGATTAAGTTCTTGCATATCTAAATTATAAGCAAGAGGAAGTCCTTTCATTATGGTAAATACTGAAATCATATCTCCAATAATATCTCCACATTTTGCTCTTATTATTTCTGCTGTAACTGGATTCTTTTTTTGAGGCATAATACTACTTGTTGATGAGTGCTCATCTGGTAATTCTATATAGTTAAATTCACTTGATGTCCATATTATAATTTCTTCAGCAATTCTACTTAAATCAATCATCATTATTGCTAAGGATGAAATAGTTTCAAGAATAAAATCTCTTGTGGATACTGCATCTAAAGTATTTTCTATTATATCATCAAATCCTAAGTATTCTGCAAGTTTTTTTCTATCTATAGGATAACCAGTTCCAGCTAAAGCAGCTGCTCCCATTGGAGATAAATTAACTCTTTTATAACAAGAAATAAGACGATTAAAATGTCTATTAAACATATAGAAATATGCCATTAAGTAATGAGAAATAGTAGTAGGTTGAGCATGTTGAAGATGAGTAAATCCTGGCATTATAGAATTTTTATAATTAATACTTTTCCTGATTAAACATTCTTGTAATTTTATTATTTCCTTACAAATTTCTATTATAAATTTACGTAATCTCATTCGTAAGGCTGTAGCTACTTGATCATTTCTACTTTTTCCAGTATGTATTTTTCCTCCTATTTCTTCTCCTAATTTTTCTATTATTTTACTTTCAATTACCATATGTATATCTTCCATTTCAGGTGGAATATTATCAATCTTCATTTCTTTTAATACATTAGCAATGACTCTTGCTTCTTCTTTTTTTATTATTCCTGCATCTAATAAACAAAGTAAATATGCAATATTAATTTCTATTACTTCATCTACAATATAATTATCATGACGATAAGATGATATAAATTCAATAATATCTTTTGATTTTATTTCTGATAATCTTCCTCCTCTTACTATTTTCACTACTTACACCTTTTTCATTTTACTTCTTGAAAAGACAGTTTGTAAACCCCATAATGATACAAATCCTTTTGATAATGTTTGATCAAATGTTGATATAGATTCATATGTTGCTGTTTTTATATCATAAATGGAATATGGAGATTGTCTTCCTACAACCATTACTGATCCTTTATATAACTTAACACGAACAATACCTTCAACTCTTTCATTTACTTTATTTATAAATGCATCAAGATCATAACGTAAAGGATCTTCCCATAATCCAGCATAAACAAGAAAAGCCCATTCATTATCAACTATTCTCTTAAAAGCAATTTCTCTTCTATTTAATACTAATTTCTCTAAATCTTTATGAGCTTCTATTATTGTAATTGCTGCTGGGCATTCATACACTTCTCTAGATTTTATTCCTACAATTCTATCTTCCATATGATCTATTCTTCCTACACCATGACTACCTGCAATCTCATTTAAGTAATTTATTAATGAAAGAGGATCCATGGCTTTTCCATCAATTTTTATAGGAACTCCATCTTTAAATTCAATTTCAATTATTTTAGGTTCATTTGGTGCTTTTTCTGGTGAAACTGTCCATTCCCAAACATCTTCTTCTGGTATATTCCAAGGATCTTCTAATGGTCCTCCTTCTATAGATCTTCCCCATAAATTTTGATCTATACTATATTTTTTTGAAATCTTTGAAATAGGGATATTATGTTTTTCTGCATATTTTATTTCTTGATCTCTACTCATTCCCCAGTCTCTAGTAGGTGCTAATACCTTAAGAGATGGATCTAATGCTCTTACTGTAATTTCTATTCTTAATTGATCATTTCCTTTTCCAGTACATCCATGTGCTACTGCATCTGCACCTTCTTTATGTGCAATTTCTACTAATTTTTTTGCTATTAATGGTCTACTAAGTGCAGTAGAAAGTGGATACTTTTCTTCATACATAGCATTTGCTTTTATTGCAGGAAAAATATAATCTCTTACAAATTCTTCTTTAGCATCAATAGTATAATGCTTAATAGCTCCTATTTTGTATGCTTTTTCTTCTATACTTTTAAAATCTTCTTTTTGTCCAACATCAAGAGTAAGTGTAATTATCTCAGCATTATATTTTTCATTTAACCATTTTATTGCTACTGAAGTATCTAAACCACCTGAATAAGCTAAAACTATTTTCATAATTATCGAAAGAAATTTTTTATTATATATTTTTTATGATTAATTTTTACTATTATTTTTAAGATTTATAAAATGATGTTTATTTAATAAACAGCCGGGATCTGGTGCAGTATAATCTCCAAAGTATCCATATGCTCTAGCTCTACATCCTCCACATATATATCTATATTCACAAATACCACAATGTTCTTTTAAGATATCTCTATTTCTTAATTCTCTAAATTCTTTTAAGTTAATCCATAAATTCTCAATATCATCCTTAAGTATATTACCAACAACTAGTGGAAGAAATACACAAGGTGTAATATCTCCATTTGGATTTATAGCAATATAAAATCTACCAGCTCCACATCCTCCAATAAATTCTGATAGTGATTTTAACTTACCAGGAAGTTCAGGATTATAGAAATGTGTAGGTACTACATTACAAGAAACACCTTCAGTTTGAATAGCAATTCTAGCAAATTGTGGAGCTGTAGAAAGTACACTCATCTTACTTTTCTTAAGTTTCTCCCAAAGTATTTTTAATAAATCTTCACGCTCATCAGGTGTTAAATCTGTTTCTAGTATGGACTTTCCTCTTCCTGTAGGAACAAAATTATACATCATAAACCAATTTACTCCTAAAGATTCACATAAGTTTATTATCTCTGGGATTTCATTTATATTGTAATGAGTAACTGTAGTTGCAACATTTACAAAGAATCCTTCTTCTACTGCATTTTTTATTCCTTGTATAGTTTTTTCAAATATTCCTTTCACACCTCTAAAGGATTCATGAGTTTCTGGTTTTGCACCATCTAAACTTATTTGTAAATATTCTACACCAGATTCTTTTAATTTCTTACAATTTTCTTTTGTAAGTAATATTCCATTTGTAGCAATAGCTACATATAAATCATTATCTTTTGCATATTTTGTAAGCTCATAAATATCCTTACGAACTAAAGGCTCACCACCTGAAAAAGCTAAAATTACAACTCCCCATTCTGCTAGTTTACTTATACACTTTTTTGCCTCTTCAGTATTTACTTCATAATAACCTGGTATTCCTGCATCTGCATAACAATGCTTACACTTTAAATTACATCTATATGTTATATTCCAAACAACTTGGAATGGTGCTCCTGGTGTAAATGGTCTATTAACACCAAAATATGCAATTCCTTTTATTACATTAGCTAAACCTCTTCTCCAATATACATCCTTAAATCTTCCCTTTATAGTTTCCTCATCTACACCAAAAGATTTTCCTCCTACTTCAATTAAATTTGATATTACTTTTTTAGCTAATTTACATTTATAACAAGCATTTTTTCTTAATCCAAGATATAATTCTAAAGCCACTTCAATTCTTGATTTTTTATCTTTTTCACAATAATTTACAAAACTTTTGATTATACTTCTTATCCCTGGTATTTTTATGAAGTTTTCTAATAATTGAATTCCAGTATCTGCTTTCAAAAATTATTCCTCCAAATTATATAACAAATATAATAAAAACTTATATTAATTGTTTTATGATTTTACTTTTCACTAATGTAATTACTACAATAGTAGAAATTATTGTATTTACTATAATAGATGTAGTAATTGCTGGTATCATAGCAATCCATATTAGAGATATTACATTAATTAGATTTAATGAAGTACTTGTAGGTAAGAATTTTCCAACTAAGGGATATGAAATTTCAGGAGAGATTACTGAAGTAATTCCTAATACTAAAGCTATCATTCCTGATGTGAATATATAGCGAGAAAATTGCCCTATGATAACTGCAATTATAGGTCCTAATCTTTTACTTAGAAAACTAGTAAAAGCTCCCATAATTCCATCACCTATTCCTGCAGACATTTCTAATAATACTTGTCCAGTCCATAATGATACACCTATTCCTTTAATTATTCCAATAATAAAAGCAGAATAAGCATTAAGAATAGTAGCTGATATGGAAACAGGTGTTGATCCTAAATTAGGATTACCTAATGGAAAGGAAACTCTTATTGCACTCATTATTATTGATAATGCTCCAAATATAGCTATATAAGGTATGTTTTTATTTATTCTCATTTATCATACCTCTTAATCTATTCATTATGTATGAAAGTACAGAAGAAAGATTCTTTTTATTGTTAAAATTAATAACAATTTCCTTTAATTTCTCTCTAGGAAGTTTTTTCATTTTTTTTGTAAGTTTTATCATATTTGGAATTACTCTTACTATATTATCAACAATTGTTATATCTGCTGTTTGAGCAGTTCTTGATAATGGATTAAGATCAATAGCAATTACAAACTTTCCCATCTTCTTTAATGCTAAGGTTCTATCTCCATCTTCTAAAGGTACTAATACTACATCTGCTGAGTATATTCCTCTTGGATCAACTCTTCTTCTTTCACTAAATAATTCTGGTATTATCATACTAGCATTTTCACCTACACCAAGAACTTCATTTGCTCCATGTTTTAAAAGCCATTTCTTAATAGCTTCTTCTCTTTTTCTTGTTCTGAAGAATAAATTAATTTCTAGTGGAGCATTAAGTAATTTTGAAAGTTTAACTATTTCCTTTGGGACTAATGCTGCTGTATTTCCATTTACAGATATAACAGGTTTATTTGCTAGTAACATAGCAGCAATAGCTGCTTTTGTTGCAGATAATGCAGGTGGTATTGTTTTTTCTCCTATTAAATAATCAAATGCTTCTCCTCTTCCATGAGCAATTAATCCTGCTTTTGCTACAATATTTCTTCTTTCAGCTTTTATTAGTTTAATTCTTATTTTTAATGATTCTGCTCTTGGATGATTTTTTGGAATTTTAAAATAATAGCTCACTAATATGCACCTCTTCTTGATAATTTAGATATTATAAAAATTACTTCATTTCTATTGATTAAAACTGGATTTTCTAAATCTTTTAATTGAAATACTTTTTTACACTGATCTTCATCTATAATTCCATAAACAGCTCCTTTTTTTACTGAAATGTAAGGAAATCCAAGATCTTCATAAATCTTAATAATACTCTTCATCTTATTATCAATTAATCCTAAATTTTCCCAAAATCTTCTAGAAATTTTCATAAAATTTTCTATTGTTGGTTTTTTTAAAAACTCCTTTTCACAAATTAATCCAAACTCATTTATTTCATTAATTTTATGATTAATTATCTTACTTGTTTTTAAAATCTTAACTGGTGTTGTTACTACTATCCATCCATTAGGATCAGGTAGTCTTATAACTTCTCCAAAAGTAGGAGCTCCTGGTTTTTTTCTAAATTCAAATCCTCCTACTACTTGTGCAGCTACATCTCCTAATCCTGTTCTTCTTCTTACCTCTAAAATATGTGCAATATTATAAGCTTCTTCTTTTTTAATAGGAAATCCTAATGCTTTATTAATTGCTAAGATAAGACCTAATGTAGATGCTCCACTTATACCATAACCATAGCCTATAGGTAATAATGATTTTTGCCTAATAGTAATTTCAATAGGACTTTTTACTAAAAAACCTAGTATTGGATATATGACATCATTATTTACTTCTTTATCATTCCATAAAAATTTTATTTTCATTTTATTACTTTTACTAATATTTACATAAGTTGTAACTCCTGCTTCTAAACATATTCCTGCACCTGTAGAACCTGTAGTTAAGTAATCTTTGAATAAATGAACTCTAAAAAATCCAGTTATATGAGCTGGTACATAGGACTCTCCAATCATCTTCTCCTAGCCTCTAAATAAATATCTAATATTTTATTTGCAATTTCTTGCTTTGAAGAAAGTGGAATATGTATTACATCACCCTTCTTATTGACTACATAAACTTCATTATAATCTGAATTAAAACCAGTTAGTGGATTAGATAAACTATTTGCAACTATAAGATCTGCTTGAGATTCTTTAAGCTTCTCTATAGCTTTAGAAATAAGTTCTTCTTTTGATAATCCATATTCTGCTTTAAATCCAATTACAAAAGTATTTTTTGATTTTTCCTTTACAATATTTATTATTTTTGGTAAAGGTGATAATTGAATACTAAATTTATTATTACTTGAAATTTTTCCTTCATACTTATTCTCTACTTTAAAGTCTAGTGGTGCTGCTGCCATTATAAATAAATCATATTTATCTTTAGAAAGAAGTTCTTCAATAGTTTTTAACATTTCTTCAGTTGTTTCAATATTTATTACTTTAATATTCCTTGGTTGAGGAATATTTGTAGGACCAGAAATTAAGGTAACATGTGCTCCTCTTAAATATGCTTCTTTTGCAAAAGCATATCCCATTTTTCCAGAACTTCCATTTGTAATATATCTTATAGAATCTATATATGATCTAGTTGGTCCTGCTGTTACTAATACTGATACTCCTTTAAGATCTTTTTTTGTAAAAGTATAAATAACTTCTTCAACAATTAATTCAATATCAGGGAATTTTGCTTTATCTTCAGTAATTTGTGGCTCAATAATTTTTACTCCCATAGAATTTAATTTTTTAATATTTTCTTGTACTACTGGGTTGTTATACATACTAGCATGCATAACAGGAACAATAATAACTGGTACTCCATAGCCTATAGCTGAAATTACTAATGATGTTACAGGAGTATCATCAATTCCTGAAACTATTTTACCAATAGTATTTGAAGTTGCTGGAGCAACTAATACAAGATCTACATTTTTTCCTAATAATATATGTTCTACTTTTCCAGTTAATTTTGTAACAACAGGGTTTCCTGTTGCCCATTCCATAATGGTAGGTGATATTAATTTTTGAGAAGAAGGTGACATAACAGTAAAAACTTCAGCACCATTTCTCATTAGTTCACGAGCAAGTTCAGGTGATTTAATTACACCTACACTTCCACATAAACAAAGAGCAATTTTTTTACCTTCTAATCTTCTACTTTTCTTAAACATTATATCTTTTGATGGATGTATCATAGTCATAATACATTTTCTTTCTTATATTTATGTATTTTACGTTATTAAACAATATATTATATATTTCTTATTGACATATACATAGAAAACGTATTTTATGTATTAAAGAAATAAATAATTTTCCTAATTTTATTAAATTTATGTTAAAAAATATTGATAAGATATTTTCTAAAAGTATATTAGCAATAATAGCTTTAATATCAATGATTTTTCTATTAAGTGGTGGAATTTATACTATATTAAATAAACCAAGTACTATGGGTATATATAAATCACTAACTGCACAAAGTCTTTTAGAGTTTTTTACATCAGCTATATTATTAATTACAGGTGTTATTGGATTAATATTCTTAGAAAAATCAATGAGAAAAACTTTTGATATTTCTACTGCTAAAATAAGATTCATAGTTGGTATAACACTATTAATAACATCTTTAATACTAATGGAGGTTTTATTATGGCTTAAATATTAAAAAGGATAATCCTTTAATTTTAATAAATAAGCAAATATATTTGATATCAAATGTATTGGAGGTGTTATTATTATAATAAATAATGCTATTTCTAATTCTATTGGATAGAATATTGATGATAATAATAATGCACCAAATACAAAATCTAATTGATCTAATAATGGTGCAGGTCTTCCTCTTGGAATTCCAAGTCTTCTTTTTATAAAAGCTCCTATAAGATCTCCAACTAAAGCTCCAAATGATAGTATAAAACCTCTAAAAGGAAAACCCATTATGATTCCAGTTAATGTTCCAAAGAATAATCCTGATAAAAAACCTTCAAAAGTTTTTCCATCTCCAAATATTCTTTTTCCATCTATAAAATTTTTTCCAAAGTCTATTGGTTTCTTTCCTTTAAATATTACTGGTGTAGCATTTGCAATATATGCTGGTAATATTAGATTAAGTGAATTTACTAATAATTGATAAATATCTATCATATATCTTCTATTCCATTTTCACTTATTCTTACTAAACAACTTATATCTAATTGAGGCTTTATTAATACTACTCTTCTTATATTCTCTTGTAATCTATCTAATCTAATTATTTTATCACACCAATATGTAAGTATTTGAGATGCAATTGGTATTGGAGTAATCTCTCCAGGACGAATAGTAATATCACTTGTTAATACTACATATAATCCTCTTTTTATTGAAGTATACTTTAATATTGCTAATTCTCTATTTAATTGTTTATTTAATGCTATATCTTCATTTTCTTTTCCTTTTAATGCTAATCGATAAAATGATGTTATTGAATCAAAAACTATTAAGTTTAAATTTTCAGGAAGAATAAGTTCTAAATTATCTATTAAATCATCTTGCTCTTTAAAATCATTAATATTAACTACTAATATATTTTCACTTATTTCTGACCATTTATCTTTTGCTAAAATCTTTAATCTCATAAGAGATGCACTTCCACCAGTAAAAATTAATAATGATTTTCTTCCTTGTAGTGTATTATTTATTATTATTTGAAAAGCAAGTGTAGTTCTACCACTTCCTCTTACTCCATATATAAGTAGTAATTCTCCTGGCGAAATTCCTCCATCAATTATATTATCTATACTTCTACAACCAGTACTTAATTTTTCATACAATTATCTCTCCTCATAATAAAATAGTTTTTATTATCAGAAAATAAAAGTTAATATAAAAGTATTAATAAATATCATGGAGGTTTAATTCTTGAGTTTAAGAGATTTTCTTAAAGAAGAAAAAGACATAATAGAATTTAATGAATCTTTTTCTACTAAATATGAAATTCCATTAATTATGAAAAAATATGATGGTGGGCCAATTCTTATTTTTAATAATATTAAAGATAATACTAGTGGTATTCGTATAATTACTGGAGTTTGTGGAACAAGAGAAAGACTTCTAAGAAGTATTAATGCAAATAAGAATAATTACTATGAAAAAATAATAAATGCAATTAATAATCCAATTAAACCAAAAGTTGAAAAATTTAATTTTGATATTGAAAAAAATGATATTAGCTGTTTACCAGTATTAACATATTATGAAAAAGATCCTGGTCCATATATAACATCAGGTGTTGTTATAGCAAAACATCCAATAAAAAATTTTCAAAATTCTTCAATACATCGTTTATTAGTATTAGATAAAAAAAGAATGGCAATAAGAATTGTTCCAAGACACTTATATTCTATGTATCAAGAAGCAAAAGAATTAGGAAAAGACTTAGAAATAGCCATAGCTATAGGCTTACATCCAGCAGTACTTTTAGGAGTTAATACAAGCCCAAAATATGGAATTGATGAATTATGGATAGCAAATTCTCTTCTAAATGGAAAATTGAGATTAACTAAGTGTGAAACTGTTAATGTTGAAGTTCCTATTGATTCTGAAATTATTATTGAAGGTGTTATTAAAAAAGATGAATTAGTAGATGAAGGTCCTTTTGTAGATCTTACTGGTTGTTATGATATAGTAAGAAAACAACCTGTTATTGAGATTAATAAAGTAGTAATGAGAAAAAATGCATTTTATCATGCAATTCTTCCTGGAGGATATGAGCATAAACTACTAATGGGACTTCCTAAAGAAGCCAAGATATATGATTCCATATCAAAAATTATACCTGAAGTTAAGGGAGTTCGTCTTACTATGGGAGGTTGTTGTTGGTTCCATGCAGTTATTTCAATAAAGAAACAAGCAGAAGGTGATGGTAAAAATGCTATACTTGCTGCTTTTGGTGCACATCCAAGTCTTAAGCATGTAATTGTTGTAGATGATGATATTGATATAGATAATATGCTAGAAGTTGAATGGGCAATTGCTACAAGATTTCAAGGTGATGAAGATCTTATTATAATTAAGAAAGCAAGAGGATCTTCTCTAGATCCTTCATCAGATATGGAAAAAATGACAACATGTAAAGTTGGAATTGATGCTACAATTCCATGGGATAAGCCAAGAGAAAAATTTCTAAAAGCAAAAATCCCTGGTGAAAATAATGTACTTAACTAAAGAAGAAGAAAAAATGTTAGATGGTGAATATGGTTTAGCAATTCAAAAAGCAATACAAATTTTAGTAGCTATTGGAGATATTTTTGAAGCTGAATACTTAATTAATATAGAGAGTGCTCAAATTTCAGGTGTTTCATATTATAATATTGGAGATGCTGGTTTAGAATTTTTAGAAGAATTTTCTAATTTAAATGCAAAAGTAGTAGTGAAATCTACTTTAAATCCATGTGGAATGGATCTTGATAGATGGAGAGAAATGGGAATAGATCAAGAATATTATGAAAAGCAAATGAGGATAATTAAAGCTTTTGAGAAAATGGGTGTAGAAATTACATGCACATGTACTCCTTATTTTGTAGGAAATATACCAAGATCAGGTTCTCATATTGCATGGTCAGAATCTTCAGCAGTTGTCTTTGCAAATTCAGTATTAAATGCTAAAACAAATAGAGAAGGAGGACCTTCTGCATTAGCCTCTGCTATTATTGGAAAAACACCTTATTATGGTCTTCATAAAGATGAAAATAGACTTCCTAATTTTCTTGTAAAAATTGAAACTAATTTAAAAACAAATCTTGATTTTAGTTTATTAGGATATACTATAGGAAGATTAATTCCATCATCAATTCCCTATATTTATGGTCTTAAGAATTATGATGTAGATAAGTTAAAAGCATTATCAGCTGCTTTAGCCACTTCAGGAAATATTTCTATGTTCCATTTTAAGGGAAAAATAAAAGATAAACTTGAAAAATTAACTATTGATAAGAAGGAATTAGAAATATCTAGAGAAATGCTTTCTATGAATGGTGAGCCAGATTTAATATGTATAGGATGTCCTCATTGTAGTTATAATGAAATACTTTATCTAGCAAAAGCTGTAAAGAAGAAAAAGTTAAAGAAAAATTATGGATTATGGATTTGGACTTCTAAGGGAGTATTCTTAAGAGCTTACAAACATGTAAAAATACTAGAAAATGCTGGATGTAAAGTATTTAAAGATACATGTATGGTTGTTTACCCCATAAAATTATCTGGATATAAACATATGGCATCAAATTCTTGTAAAGCAGTAAATTATGTAGCATCTATATCAGGATTAAAAGCTTCTTTAATTGAGCTTTCAGATGTATTTAGTAAATTTTTTGAATAAGGTGAAAATATGGAATTTATTTATAAGGGAAGAGGAATTTCAAAGTTTATAGGAGAAGGAGAAGCAATTGTATCAAAAAAGCCATTTTCTTTTTTTGGTGGTGTAGATCCAAAAACAGGAATAATTATAGATAAAAATCATGATTTATATGGAGAAAGTATAGTAGGAAAAGTTTTCATTTTTCCAAAAGGAAAGGGAAGTACTGTTGGATCATATATAATATATCAATTAAAAAAGAATAAAAAACATCCAAGTGCAATAATAAACAAGGAGAGTGAACCTATTATTGCAATTGGATGTATTATTGCTGAAATACCACTAGTAGATAAACTTGAAGTAGATCCTATTTCTAATATTAAAAATGGAGATTACTTAATTGTAGATGGTATTAATGGAATTGTAAGGAGGATAATAAAAAATGAAGCCATGGGGAATGATAAAAGATCCAGTTCATGGTTATGTTCACATATCGAAAATAGAAAAGGATGTTATTGATACTTTACCTCTTCAGAGATTAAGAAGAATAAAACAACTTGTTTTTGCAGATCTTGTATATCCAGGTGCAAATCATACTAGATTTGAACATTCTATTGGTACAATGCATTTAGCAGGAATTTTATGTAAGGCTCTTGAGATGAGTGATGAAGATACACAAATAGTAAGACTTGCTGCACTTTTTCATGATCTTGGTCATGGTCCTTTTTCTCATACATTTGAAAGTATATTGATAAAGAAATTAAATAAAACTCATGAAGATCTTACACCTTGGATAATTAAAGGAACAGAAATAAGAGATATACTTGAAGCAAATGGCTTTTCTTCGAATGATATTGCAGATTTAGCTATTGGTAGATCAAAGAAATACAAACCATTTTTCAATCAAATATTAAGTAGTGCAATTGATGTTGATAAAATGGATTTCATAGTTAGAGATACACATCATACAGGAGCAGAATATGGAAAAGTAGATATTCATAGACTTGTATATACTATGAATATTATTGATGATAATTTAGTATTAGATATTTCAGCTCTTCCAACATTAGAAGCATTTCTAATTGCTAGATTGGAATCATTTAAAGCTATATACTACCATAAGACTGCAAGAGCAGCTCAAATTCTATTGGTTAAAGCTTTAGAGAGAGCTGATGAAGAACTTAATATTTGTAAATTTAGTACTCCAGAAGAATACATAGAAATGGATGATTATAGTGTATGGTATTTATTAAAACATTGTGAAAAATCAAGAGATTTAATTAAAGCTATTGAGAGAAGACAACTTCCTAAATGTGCTTATGAATGTGAATTAAAAATTGAAGATAGAGCTATTGTTAATTTATTAAATTTAGAAAGTGTAAGAAAAAGAGTTGAAGAAGAAATAGCTAGAATTGCAGGAATTAGCGAAGAAGATGTATTTATTGATACTCCTTCTCTTCCTTCAATACCATATAGACATTCTTTAGATTTTGATCCTATGGATATACCTATTATTGATGTTAGAGAAGATAAGAAAAAAATAATAAAAGCAACACAAGCATCAAAAACTATTGATGTACTAAGAGGTTTTCTTAATATAGTTAGAGTTTATACTTATCAACAATATAGAGAAAAAGTAAGAGAAGCTGCTTCTAAAGTACTAGGTGAGCTACCAAATTCAGCTAAGATTTCTTACTAATGTAATTTAGTACTAAATCAAGTATTTCCCTATGAACTTCAATTATAGATTTACTTGCATCAATTACATAATAGTTCTTTCTTTTTGCTCTTTCTAAAAATTTTAATCTTACCTTTTTTAAGAACTCTAGTTTTTCATATCTATCTACTAGAACTGTTTTTCTTTTAAGTGAAATTTCAGGATCAACATCAAGAATTATAGAAATATCTGGAATAAGAGCTCCTCTATTTATTGATAATATCCAATCCTCATCCAATCCTTGAGATGTTTGATAAGCTATTGAAGATTCTAAATATCTATCACTTACAACAATTTTTCCTTCTTTAAGCCATGGCTTTATGAAAAATTCAACATGATAAATTCTATCAGCAGCAAATAATAATGCTTCTAATTCAGGAGAAATACAAGGTTTTTTTATTATTGATCTTATTATTGGCTCTATTGGACCATCAGGATTAGGCTCTTTTGTTCCAATACTATCATATCCTAATTCTCTTAATTTTTCTACTAATAATTTTGTTTGAGTAGATGAACCAGCTCCATCAATTCCATCTATTGTAATAAAATATCCCTTCATAATTTTTAAATCGTTAAGCAATTATATCTCTTTTTATCTTAATAGTTATGTATGACAAAATTAGTTAATAGTGAAATCTTAATAGTTGCTGATTATAGAGAAAAGGAATCAAAAATTATTAATGAATTAATAAAATTGGGTGCAAAAATAAATTTTGCAAATCTTCCTATTGGAGATTATTTATTATCTGAAAGATTAGTAGTAGAAAGAAAAACATTTGAAGATTTTGCAAATTCTATTATAGATAAACGACTATTTGAACAAGCTAGTTACTTAAGAAAATATTATGAAAAGCCTATTATAATAATTGAAGGAAAAGGTCCAATTATAAGAGATATAAGTATAGAAGCAATACGAGGAGCAATGATTTCATTAATTTTAGATTATGGTGTACCTATTTTAATGGCAGAAAATACTGAAGAAGCAGCTAAATTTATAATTGCTTTGGCAAAAAGAGAAGGAAAAAAAGAAGAGCTAAAGACTATTTCTCTAAAGGATAGAAGAAGAAAGCCTAAAACACTAGATGAAGTAAGAGAATATGTTGTTGCAAGTCTTCCTATGATTGAATTAAAAACTGCAAAAAAATTACTTTCTTTCTTTGGTAGTATTGAAAAAATATTTACTGCAAGTGAAAGAGCATTAATGATGGTTGATGGAATAGGACCAAAGAAAGCAAAATTAATAAAGACTATAGTTTCAGGAAAATATGGTTCTAAGTCTTCTTCCGACGTATTTTCTCCTTTAAATCAATCAAAGTTGAAAGTGTCTTAGCTAATCTTTCAATTTCTTCAGGATCATTACTATTTACTATTTTTCTTCTTATATCTTCTATTTTTTTACTTATTTCTTCTTCAAGTTGACTACTCTTTAAGACTTCTAATAGTTCTTTTTCTTCTTCATCAGTTTTTACAAATATGACTTTTCTTTCACAAGAAGGACATATTACTTCTCCACCTTTTAATTTAAATAAAGGAATCTTACATTCAGGACAACATTCATTTAACATTGTTGCTCCTGCTCTCAATAATTCTGCACTTCTCTTAATTACTTCATTACGAATTACCAACTTTATTCACCATTTTTATAATTCTAATTCAAAATTATTATTACTTTACTTTCTAAACTAGATCTTCTTTATTTACTTTTTTAATGGAATAATTTTATGTATATATTTAAATAGAGGAAATAAACTAGAAAAATAAAAGAATAAAAACTAAACTATTTGAATTTAATAATTGGTGAGAATTTATGAGTAGTATTGAAAAAATGAATCAAGCAATTACTATATTACAAAGAGTTGCAGAAGATACTGGTATTCCAAGAAATATAAGAAGAGCAGCTTCTGAAGCTATTAAAATACTTCAAGGTACTACATATAGTAATGCAGTTAGAGCAGCTAATGCTATAAGTATTTTAGAAGAATGTACTCAGGATCCTAATATTCCATTATTTGCTAGAACTGCTATATGGCAAGCAATTAGTTTACTTGAACAAGTTACAGACTAATTATAACTTATTAAGCTTGAATTAACTTAGTGAAATTTATTACTGTACTTCTTATATCCTCTGATTTATAGATACTTCTTCCAATTATTGCATGCCATCTTTTTTTCATTATTTTTGAACATATAGTTATTTCTCCACCTTGTTCTCCTATTCCTGGAATATAATATATTGGTGAATCTACTATTGTATCAATTTCTTTTTTATATTTTTCAAGTATTTGATAATTATTCCCTGGAAGAACAAAGTCTTTTACTCCTAATTGAGCAGCAATTTTAAAAATTTTTAAAGGTGCATCATCATCTATAAATCCTCCATTACTACTTAAGAAATCACTTATTGTCATTATAGCACCAACTATTGGTGTAATTCCTACTTCTTTAAGTGCTTCTATCCATGAAGTTTCAGAAGAAGGTCCACATAATGGAAATAGTATTGCATAATCTATATTACTAGTTTTTAATATATTTGAAAAAATTTTTGATATATGATGTACATCAGTTCCTCCTTTTTGATGATCATATATAATTGACTTTTCTGTAATTTTTCTAATTTCTGAAACTACATAAGGAAGACCATAACGTAAAGCTAAACTAAGTCCTATTTTGTAACCACTAACTTCTTCAATATCATATGTTTGAGAAACTATTCTTATTAAGTCATTTATTGATTCAATATCACATGAAATTATTATACTTTTATCTCTTTTTATTTTCATAATTATTTTCCTCCATATTCTTTTAAATATTTCACAATTTTTTCTAGATCTTCTTCTCTAATATAATTCATTTCCAAAGCAGTTTTTATTATATCTTCTATAGTAACTATTGCTCTTATAGGTATACCATATTTTATCTCAAATTCCTTTATTGCTGTTAAATTTGTTTTTCCTCTTTCTAATCTATCTACTGCAATAATAATAAAACATACTTTTGCATTAAAAGAAGATATTATTTTTAGAATTTCTTCTTTTGTTTCTCCAGTAGTTATAACATCATCAAGTATTAATACTCTATCTCCTTCTCTTATCTCACCAATTATAATACCTTTTTCTCCATATTTTTTCTCTTCCTTTCTATTAAATGCAAATCTCTTACAAATTCCAAACATATTATTTAATGCAATTGCTGTAGATACAACAATAGGAATTCCTTTATATGAAGGACCAAATAATACATCAATTTCATTAATAATATTGTATTCTACTATTGCTTTTGCATAGAATTCTCCAAGTTTTGATATACTTTTTCCATCTATTATTTCTCCAATATTAATAAAATATGGTGAAATTCTTCCACTTTTTAATTTAAATTCTCCAAATTTTACTGCTTTTGTTTCAAGTAAGAATTTTGCAAATTCTTTTTTTAATTCACTCAATTCTAATTCTCCTTCCACTTGGACTTCTCTTATAATTACCAAAATCTCTTCCAGCTTTTAATATAGAATAAGGAATAATAGGACCATCTACACAAGTTCTAAGTCCATCTAATGCACAACTTCCACAAATTCCTATTCCACATTTCATATATCTTTCTACTGAACAAAATATTTTAGATGGATTAACAGCTTTTGATTCTATTTCTGAAGCTTTAATAAGCATTTTTTCAGGACCACAATTAAAATACTCTCCATTATTTAATTCTATTATGTCTGTAACTAATCCTTTAATTCCAAGACTTCCATCTTCTGTTGCAACTTTTACATCTGTAATTTCTCTTAATTCATCATAAAGTGGAATCTCTGAAATACTTTTACCTCCTATACAAATTGATGAAACTTTATCTTTGAAAACTTTTGCTATAAAATAAATTGGTGCAATTCCTGTTCCTCCTGCAACTAAATTTACATTTGAATTTGGAATATAGAAATTACCATATGGTCCTCTTATTAGTAATTTATCTCCTTCTTTTAATGATGTTATATAAGAAGTAACAGGTCCTACTTTCTTTACTAGTAATGTTATAGGATTACTATATGCTAAAGAAAATGGTTTTTCACCAATATTTGGAATCCATACAAATACAAATTGACCAGGTAATGCTTTTATAGAACCATTTAGTACTAAGACTTTTGTTGTATCTGATCCCCAAACTTCTTTAATTTCATATTCTTTATATTCTAAAGGTACTTTAGGTCTATCAGATATTCTTCCTAATGAAAGTTCTTTTATAAATGATTTTAATTTACTTGTATTCATACCCATTAATACAGTTCCTATACCAAAGAGATTAGCTCCAGCTTTTTTGAATTCCTCAATATCTTGTGGTGTTGTAATTCCTCCCATACCAATTATTGGAACATTTACTTTCTCTCTTATTTCTCTAATGCACATTAATGCTATTTCTTTTATAGCAATACCAGATAATCCTCCATAAATATTTGAAAGTATAGGTTTTCCAGTTAATGAATCTAGGAATACTAATGGTCCTACGGTATTTATTGCAGTTATTCCATTAGCACCTGCTTTTACTGCTATTTTTGCAATATGTCCTATATATCCTGGTATAGGTGGTAACTTAACAAATATTGGTAAATCTGTAGTTTCTCTTACTGAAGAAACAATTTCTTTAACTAATTTAGGAGAACTTCCAATTGCAATTCCATAACCTTTTACATTTGGACATGATAAATTTAATTCTATCCAATCAGTATACTTTTCTAATTTTATAGTAATTTCTACAAATTCTTCAGCTGAAGAACCAAAAATAGATGTCATTAAGATTTTCTTAATTGGATATATTTCTTTTATTTCTTTAATATACTCATCAATACCAGGATTTGCTAATCCTATTGCATTTACTAAAGATCCACTTACTCCTGCTATAACCGGTTCTTTATAACCTTCTCTTTCAAATAATCCAATACTTTTAGTAGTAATTACTCCTAATCCTTCAGTATCTTCTAATGTCTTTATTATATCAGGTGTAGTAGCTACAATACCTGATGGAATTACTAATTTTTCATTAGGAAGTTCAAATTTCATTCATATATAACCTCATTTCCTTTAATTTGAAAGAATTCTCCATCTTTATATGCTATTTTTCCATTAACTATTGTTATAACAGGCCATCCTTTTAAATACATACCTTCATATGGAGTCCATTTACATTTATAATGTAATTCATCAGCACTTACTTTTCTTTCAAGCTTTCTATCTACTATTACAATATCTGCATCAGCACCAACTTCTATTACTCCCTTATTTTTTAATCCAAAAATTCTTGATGGATTATAACACATTAATTCTACTAATTTTTGAAGTGAAATTAATTTATTTAAAGCTGCATTCATCATTAATGGTAGCATTGTTTCTACACCTGGTACACCTGATGGTGCATCTTCTTTTTCTTTATCTTCTTTTAAATGAGGAGCATGATCTGATGCAATATAATCAATTAGATTATTATTTAAAGCCTCCCATAGAGATAATCTATCTTTTTCATCTCTTAATGGAGGATTAACTTTAGCATAATTTCCTAATTTACTTAAAATTGAAGAATTTAAGAATAAATGATGTGGAGTAACTTCTTTATAAAAAGGAGATGCTAATTTAGCTTCTTCAATTGAAGTTATATGAAGTATACAAATCTTTCCAAGATTAGCAAAAGGTAGCAATTTACTTATTGCTGATATAGCTGCTAATTTTGGTCTTGAAGGAAACTTTTCTATAATTTCTTCATCTTCAGCATGAACAGTAACTAACTTTGAACTTCTTACTACATTCTCTATTACATTTAAATTTCTTACTAATAAATTTCCAGTAGATTTTGCCATGAATATTTTAGCAGAAGCAACTAAAGGTCTTTTTAAATCTCTTCCAATTACCTTTTTTACTTCTTCTAAATTATCTTCTGTTACTCCAAAATGAAGTCCATAGTTTACTAAGGTATTACTTTTCTCTATGATTTCTTTCTTTTTTATTAAATTATTAATTGTAATTGTAGGTGGTATATTATTTGGCATATCGATTACTGTAGTTACTCCACCTGCAACTGCAGCTTTAGAACCACTTTCCCAATCTTCAGATTTTCCCCCTGGCTGTCTAAAATGTACATGTGCATCTATAACACCTGGCATTACTATTTTATCTTCTGCATTTATTATAATATCTGCTTTTACTTCATCTTTTGTTATACTATGAATTTTTCCATTCTTTATGAATATATTTGCATTAAAAATTTCCTTATGAGTAATTACTATTCCATTTTTTATTAGTATTGACAAAATTCTCATCTCATGTTTTTAATCTAATATTTTCTCCTGAAAATTCATATCCACAATAATGACACATAACTATAAGTGGTTCTTTACTTATAACATATAACTTAGATGGTACAGGTTCTTTATTTGATATACAATTTGCATTATTACATAATGCAACATCTTCAAGTACATCTGGTATTACTACTTTCTTCTTTTCTACAATTTCATAATTTTTAATTATATTTATTGTAGCATATGGAGCAATTAGTGAAATCTTATTATATTCTTCACTTTTTAGAAATCTATTTTCAACTTTTATTATATCTTTCTTACCATATTTTGTACTTTCTAAATTTTGACCTATTATTACAACAGAATCTTGATTAAATAAATTTAATAATTCTGCTATCTTAATTCCTTTTCCTGGTGGAATATGATCTATTACAGTACCATCTTTTATTAATCTAACTATTAATCCCTTCTTTGTAGTATTTAATTTTACATTAGCTGTATATTCACTCATTTTCTTCACCTCCTAATATTAATGAAAGTAAAGCCATTCTTACTGGAATTCCATTTCCTGCTTGTTCAAAATAATAAGCTCTTATATCCTCATCAACATCTACTGAAATTTCATCAACTCTAGGAAGAGGATGTAATACTCGCATAGTTGTTTTTGCTTTAGATAACATACTTCTATTTAATTTGAATATTCCTCTTACTTTATTATATTCATTTTCATCAGGAAATCTTTCTTTTTGTATTCTTGTCATATATATTATATCAACATCAGAAATTACTTCTTCTATTTTTGAATGTTTCGTATATTTTACATTTCTTCTTTTTAAATATGCTTCTATATGTTCAGGAATTTGTAGAATTTCTGGTGCAACAAATCTTATTCTACAATCATATAATGCTAATGCATAAGCTAAAGAATGTACAGTTCTACCATATTTTAAATCTCCTACAATTGCTATATCTAAGCCATCAATTCTTTTTTGTGTTTTCTTTATACTATATAAGTCTAGCATTGCTTGTGTTGGATGCTCATTTTTTCCATCACCTCCATTAATTATAGGAACTTTTTTATGACCTCTTTTCATTCTATTTGTTGTAACATCTGCAGCCCATCTTGCAGCACCATCATATGGATGTCTTAATACTATTAAATCTACATAATTTGCTACAGTCTCTATGGTATCTTTTAATGTTTCTCCTTTCATTACAGATGTTCCTTCAATTCCTGCAAACCATATAGTAGTAGCTCCAAGTAATTGTGCTGCAGCATCAAAACTTAATCTTGTTCTTGTACTAGGCTCATAAAATAATAGACCTATGCATTTATCTTTTAATAAATTTCTATTATGTCCTTCTTTTTCTATTCTTTCAGTAGTTTCAATAATGAAATCTAATTCTTCTCTTGTAAAATCTCTTATTGATATTATATCTCTTTTTATAAATCTTCTTCTTAAGTCGTTCAGAAAAACCCACTATCAACTAGATAAATTTGAATATTTAAAAATTTCTCCTTATTTTCAATAAGACTTCTTTACATATTTCACTGTTTCCTGCAATTAGTGAAATTCTTTCCTTTAAACTAATTGGACAATCTAATTCAGAACCATCAATTTTCAATATTTTTCCTCCAGCTTCTTTTATAATAATATAAGGAGCAGCAATATCTGTAATTCTTAATAATCCTCTATTATCTATGTAAAGATCTAATGAGCCACTTGCTACATAACAAAGTTCTAATGAAGCTGATCCAAGAATTCTTATTTGTTTTACTAAGAAAATTAATGGTAGTAATTCTCTTATACAATATCTTTTTCCTCTTACTTTCATATCAACTCCAATAATAGCATTTTTTAATGATGTAGTATTACTAACATAAATTCTTCTATCATTTAAATATGCTCCTTTATTTTTTTCAGCTTTAAAAATTCTATTTGATGGAATCTCTAATACTACTCCAGCATATACATCAGATAACATTGGACCATTAGAAATAGCCACTGATATAGAATATGGAATCATACCTCTTATGGCATTTGTTGTACCATCTATTGGATCTAATATTATTATTGGATAATCTTTATTACCAAATCTTTTTTCACCAATTTCTTCACTTATAATTCTTCCTTCATATCCAATTTTTTCTAAGTAAGAAATTGTAGCTTCTTCTGCTACTAAATCTATAAATTTTGTTTTATCACCTCCAGCACCAATTTTAATAAATTTTGAATATTCTTTTTCTGGAATTTTTGATATTGCATCTATTTCTATTTTACAAATTTCCTCAAGTAGCTTTAAACTCATAAATTTAAATTAAGAAGTCAAATATTAATTTTATATAGAATAAGTGCGGGGATAGCCAAGCCAGGTCAAAGGCGCAAGGCTCAGAACCTTGTGGCGTAGGCCTTCGTGGGTTCAAATCCCACTCCCCGCACCAAAAATTGAAATAATCCTCATATAATTATTATTATTGTTATGCCATATGTTTTACATATTTTTGATCCTTGGAAATCTCCTCTTTGTACTTGTCCAACTAAATATTCACTATCACCTTATACAGGTTGTGGACATGCATGTAGATATTGCTATATAACTTCATATATTCGTAATGCTTTTAATCCTAGAATTAAGAGAAATTTTTTATATTATTTAAAAAAGGATTTAGCTAAAGCAGATCTTTCAATTCCTATATCAATTTCTAATAGTTCAGATCCTTATACTCCTCCTGAAGATAAAATTCAATTAACACGTGAAACATTAAAATTAATTTCTTCTTTTAATGCTAAAACCATAATTATAACTAAATCAAGTCTTGTAATTAGAGATTTAGATATTTTAAAAAAGGGAAGATTTACAGTAAGCATAAGTATTACTACTCTAAATAATGAGCTTTCTCAAAGACTAGAACCTTATGCTTCATTACCATATATGAGAATTAATGCATTAAAGATATTATGTGAAGAAAAAATTCCATGTTCTATTAGAATTGATCCAATAATACCAGAAATTAATGATGATTATAATTCTATTAAGGAAATAGTTTCCTTAGTTGCTAAAATTGGTGTAAGTCATATAGTTTCTTCTACTTATAAAGCAAAATCAGATAATTTTAAGCGTCTTTTAATAACTTTTCCTGAAAAAAGTAAAATCTTAAAGACATTGTATATTGATGAAGGTATTAAAATTGGTAGAATAAGATACTTGAATGAAAAAATTAGACTTAATTATATGAAAATGATTAAAGAGTTAGCTGATGAATTTGGATTAACATTTTCTACATGTCGTGAAGGATTTAAATATTTACACACATCAAAAACATGTGATGGATCTCATTTAATACCTAGTTATTAATTTTTAAAGTATATATGCTCTTCACAACTTTCTTTATAAGGTCTTATATGTTCATAATTTCTTTCAAAAATAATTTTTTCATTCATTCTTTTTAATACATAATTACAAACAGGTTCAGAGATATATTTACAAACAAACTTAGTATCAAGATTTAAAATCATAGATAATTTTAAAATTGGACATGGATTATCACATCTTACTATTGCTTCTTTTTCATTAATTTTTATAATATGTATATACTTCTTATCAATTCTTAAGAAATTAATATAAAAATCATTAATAATATCTTTTATTGAATTATATTTTCTAGGTTTAATTGTCCATAAAAATCCATAAATAAAAAATATACTTTTTGCTAAAAATATTATGATCTTATTTATAATATTCATAATTAATAGAAAGAGCGATAAATTAATAACTCTTTTACAATCATAATTTTTCTGAGCCCCAGTGGCTCAGCCTGGTAGAGCACCGCCTTGGTAATCTTCCAAAAAGGCGGGGGTCGTGGGTTCAAATCCCGCCTGGGGCTTCCTATTATATATTAAAACTTGAATAATCATTTAAATAATCGTAAAAGTTATAGCTTTGATTCTTTATTCTGTTTTTAGAGGTGGGGCTGTAGTCTAGCAAGGTATGACGGCAAGGTGAGGGGTAATCCTCACCTCGTTAAGGGCTCCAGAAGATATTTGTTATGACCATATGGGATGATATACTTCTGGAGTTTGGAGAAACCCGCAGGTCGTGGGTTCAAGTCCCACCAGCCCCACCACTTATATGAAAAATCTTACCAATTAAATTAAATAGAGGTTAATACACTTTCTTACTTAGGTAATTAGTATGCCTATGGCATTTATATTAATAAATGTAGAAGCTGGAGCAGATAAAGAAGTACTTGAAAACATAAGAAAAATACCTGAAGTTAAGCAAGCATATATGGTCTATGGAGTATATGATATTGTTGCTATACTAGAAGCTGAAACTCTTGAGAAATTAAGAGAATGTGTAACAAGGAAAATTAGACAAATGGATAAAGTTAGATCAACTATGACTATGATAGTAATGGAGCAATAAACTTAAAAAACTCTGTTTCTTATTATTTTTCTTGGCACGCCGGCCATAGTTGGCGGGACCCACCCGTTCCCATCCCGAACACGGAAGTTAAACCGCCAAACGTCTGTGGTTGTACTGGGCTCCGAGAGGGCCCGGGAAGCCACAGAAGCTGGCGGCCACTTTTCTTTCTTTTTTAATAAAAATAAATATATCTTCCTTATTCTAATTTTTTCTTGGTAAAAATGATGATTAATCAGCTATTTCCAAGTGGAAATGATATATCTTCAATATTAATGAATTTAATATGGTTATTCTTATTCTTCTCTATTTTATTATTCTTTAATCAAAAAATTCAAATATGGGTATATCAAAGAAATGCTGAAAAAGCAACTATGAAATTACAATTTTTAGCAGAAAAAGGTAAAGAAGAAGCTCTTAAAAGTATAAAAAATTTTGCTCCTGAAAATATAGATATAAAATCACAAGTAACTTCATTTTTAGATTTCTTTACTATAGAACCTGTAGATAAAGATCCTTTTGGAGTTTTAAATAGATTAGAACATATACTTGATAATAGAAGAGATAGAATAAAATTATTTATATCACAAATTGCTCCAAAAGCAGGAAAAGTAGAAGCTGCAAATGTTGAAGATATTATGGAAGCTGCTATTGCTTTAAATTTCATATTTAAAATAGTTAGACATTATTTATTACTAGGAAAGAAAACAAAAAGCTTAATGATATTTATTCAATTAGATATGCAACTTCCATTAATAATGAAAATAGCTGAAGCATATTTTAAAGCATTAAAAACATTTTCCTCTGGAAAACCAATTGGTGATGGTTTAGGTCCACTTGTAGCTTCAAGATTAATGTTTGGATATCCAAAACAAGTTATAGCTGAAGATATTGTTTGTTCAGAAGTAAATATAGAAAATAGAAAAGTATATGTTATAAAAGCAGAAGGTCCTGGTGGTGTTGTTGGAAAGCCAGGAGAAGCTGTAAAAAGACTTGTAGAATTACATGGAGGAAAAATTGCTAGAATATTTATGATAGATGCTGCTTCAAAACTTGAAGGTGAAACTACAGGAGAAGTAGTAGAAGGTGTAGGAGCTGCAATAGGTGATCCTGGTCCAGAGAAATATAAAATAGAAGAAGTAGCTACAAAATACAAGATACCTTTAGATGCTATTATTTGTAAAATGGATATTGAAGAAGCATTAACTACAATGAAAAAAGAAATAGCAGAAGCTGCAGATTTAATAGTAAATAAAATAAAGAAAGCTATAATTGAAAGAACAAAAGAAGGTGATATTGTTATAGTAGCAGGTATTGGAAATACAATTGGAATAGGACAATAAAGGTGATACTATGAACTCTAATAAATCTAATAAATTTACATTAATTTCTATCTTATTAGTAATAATAGCATTCATATTATTTCTATTATCAACATTTTTAGATCAATATCTTTTTCAGTATACAATGATTAGTAAAGTTATAACATTTACTGGTTTAATACTTTTAATAATATCATGGGCTATTTACTTTATGGGATTAAAACAAATTAAACCTCAAACTACAGAAAATGTAATTACAGTAATAGCTTGTAAAAATTGTGATTATAGAGAAGAAAGACCATTTATGGAAGGAGATTATGTATTTAAGGAAATAGGTAAATGTAAAAAATGTTCAGGTACATCTTATATTTACGCAATTTATTTAGTTCCTGTTAAAAAATAATAATTATGCACAAGTTTGTTGCAGTAGGTGGAACATTTGATCATTTTCATAAAGGACATAAGAAATTAATATTAACTGCTTTTGATAAAGGTGAATTTGTTATTATTGGAGTAACTTCAGATGAATTCTTAAAAAAAATTAATAAACCTCATGATGAAAATTTATGTAAAAGAATTTGTAATATTGTAAAATTTCTAATTGAGAAAAATCTTATTGAAAGAGCATATTTTGTTATTCTAAATGATCCATATGGACCAATAATAAGAAATAATTTTATTGAGGGTATTATTGTCACAAAAGAAACACTTCATAGAGCTGAAGAAGCAAATAAAATAAGAGAAAGTCTTGGTATGTCAAAAATGAATATTTATGTAATAGAATATGAATTAGCTGCTGATGGTCTTCCAATATCATCTACAAGAATAAGAAATAAAGAAATAGATGAAGAGGGAAATTTAATTAAGTAAAGGTGATACTATGGCTTTAAGTCAATCAGAAATTAAGCTTATTGAAGCTTTAAAGAAATTAGGAGGAAAAGCAGATGCAGAAACCATATCAAATAAGTTAAATGAACCAATTTCTTCTATTTTTCCAATATCTAAACTATTAGAGGAAAAAGGTTATGTTATTACAAAAGAATTGATAAGAGAATCTTATGAATTAACAGAAGAAGGTAAAAATTGCTTAATAAATGGACTTCCAGAAACAAGAATTTATAAAATGCTTCTTTCTTCAGAAGCTATAGATATTGATTATATTAAGAAATTTTTAAGTGAAAAAGAAATTGCAGCTGCAATAGGATGGGGAAAACAAACTGGTGTTTTTGAAATTGATAAAAAATCAAGAAAAATAATATTAAAAAAGAAAGAACCTCCAACTTTAGATTTAATATTAAAAAAATTATATGAAGGAACCTCATTAACACCAGATGAATTAAATAAATTACCTGAATTAGAAAAAAGAGGATTAATTAAAAAGAAAGTAACAAAATCTCTTTTTATTGAATTAATAAAGGATTATACACCTTCTTATCAAGTAGTAAAAGTTCTAACATCTGATATAATAAAAAGTGGAAAATGGAAAGAAGTTTTAATTCCTCCTTATGATGTAACAGCTTCTCCACCAGTAATTTTTATTGGAAAAAAACATCCATATTTAGAATTTTTAGAAGAAGTAAAGGAAATATTAGTAAGTATGGGTTTTGAGGAAGCAAAAGGTCCTTATGTTGAAAGTGAATTTTGGAATTTTGACGTACTTTTTCAAGCTCAGGATCATCCAGCAAGAACACTTCATGATAGTTTTCAAGTAAAAGGAGTATTACCAGTAATAGATGCACCAGAAGAATTAATATTAAATGTAAAAAGAACTCATGAAAATGGTGGATCTACTGGATCAAGAGGATGGAGATATAATTGGAGTAGAGAAATAGCAAGTCGTCCAATATTAAGAAGTCAAACAACAGCTGTTTCTGTAAGATTTCTTTATAATAGAAAAAATCCTCCTGTAAAGATGTTTTGTTTATCTAAAGTTTTTAGACCAGATGTTATTGATTCAAAACATATGATTGAATTTTGTCAATTAGAAGGAATAATAGGAGATTATGGAATTAATATTAGACATTTACTTGGTATTCTTATTGAGTTTGCAAATCAACTTGGATTTAAAGAAATAAAATTCAAGCCTAGTTATTTTCCATTTACAGAACCAAGTATAGAAGCTTATATTAAACATCCAAAATTAGGATGGATAGAATGTCTAGGAGCAGGTCTTTTTAGACCTGAAGTAACTAAGCCATTAGGAATAGATTTTCCTGTAATTGCATGGGCATTTGGAATAGATAGATTAGCTATGATAAAACTTGGAATTGATGATATTAGAGAGCTTCATACACATAGTCTTAAAAAACTTAGAGAATGGGGGTATGAGATTGCCAAAGATTAACATAAGTATTAGTGATTTAAGGAAAATATTAAAAATGAATATAAGTAATGAAGAAATAATAGATGTATTACCTAAATTAAAGTGTGAAATAGAAGAAGTAATTGGAGATAGAATAACACTAGAAATAACATCTGATAGAGCTGATTTCTTTAGTAGTGAAGGAATTGCACGTGGAATAAGAATTTACTATGGTAATAAATGGAAATTAAAAGATCCATTACCTGGATCTATTAAATTATTTGTAGATTCATCTGTAGAATCAATTAGACCATATATTGTAGGTGCAATTATAAGAAATATTGAATTAGATGAAGAGGCAATAGTACAAATAATGCAACTTCAAGAAAAACTTCATAATACTTATGGATCTAATAGAAGAAAAGCATCTATTGGTATATATGATTTAGATAAGATTTCTCCTCCTATTTATTATTCAGCTTTTCATCCAAATGATATAAAATTCATACCATTAGGATATTCTGAAGTAATGAATGGTTATGAAATACTAAGTAAAACTACTAAGGGAAAAGAGTATGGATGGATAATAAAGGATAAAAATAAATTCCCATTACTTTATGATTCTAACAATACTGTTCTTTCTATGCCTCCAATTATAAATAGTGAAAATACAAAGATTACTACAAATACAAGAAATTTATTTATAGATATTACAGGAACTGATGAAAATACTATAAATATTTGTTTAAATGTAATAGTAACTTCAATATTAGAAAGAGGAGGAGATTTTCAATATGTTGATATTCATTATAATAATAGAATAGAAAGAACACCAAAACTTAATTATACTATTACTTCTCTTAAATTATCAACAATTAATAATGTTCTTGGAATAAATATTAATTTAAATGATGCTATATTTCTTTTAAATAAAATGGGTCATGAAGTTAAGGAGATAAATAATAATGAAATTATTGTTATTTCTCCTCCATATAGAGTAGATATACTTCATGAAATTGATTTAGTTGAAGATATTGCTATGGCAATTGGCTTAGATAATATTAAACCAGAAATACCAAAGATTTTTACTACAGGAAAATTACTTAAAGAAAGTAAAGTAAGAAAGTTAATTAGAGATATCATGATAGGAATGGGCTTTCAAGAAGTTATTACATATATGTTAAGTAGCAAATCAGTAATGGAGGAAAAATCTTTACTAGGAAAAAGAGAATTTGTAGAATTAGTAAATCCAGTATCATCAGAATATGAGATTTTAAGAGATTGTTTATTACCAAAATTATTACAGTTTTTAAGCTATAATATACATGAGCCATATCCACAGAAAATATTTGAATATGGTGATGTTGTATATGTAGAAAATGGAATTGCAAAAATTTCTACTCATTTAGCTGCTGCTATTAGTGATTACAAAGTAAGTTATGAAGATATACAAGCAATAGTTGTAGCTTTATTTAAGGCACTTTCAAAAAGTATAAGTTTTAAACCATATAATAGACCTCCATTTATAGAAGGTAGAGCTGCTGAAATAATTTTAAATAATGAATCAATTGGTGTTGTAGGTGAAATTTCTCCTAGAGTTTTAGTAAACTTTGGACTAGAATTTCCAGTAGGTGCTTTTGAGTGTAATATAAGTAAGCTTATTTACTAGCTAATTAAATATAAATTATTGCGGGTGCTCAGGGGCCGAGTGAGCAAAGGCGTAAGCTTAGCAATGAACAAGGCTTAACCCACACCCGCAACAATAATTTTTAGATAAAAAATCAACTAATGAATTTATATTTAAATATTACTTCTTATTTATTAATATTATTGGCAGACTGCTGGATAATTCCCGATGGGAGAGAGCTCAACAGAGTAGGACGAAATGTCCTTCGATGATGTTGAGTGTTAGCATCGGGATACACAGCAGTCTGCTTTATTATTTTGAATTTTATAATTAATATTACTTCTTATTACAATAATTGGATTTGTATTTATCATTTTTCAAAATATTCATGCAATCAAAACTCTTACATCTTAATTTGTTTAAGTAATTGCAATCCCGTATTAAATACTCAAAGCAATCATTAGTCATTAAATAATATTAAAAGAAGTAATAAGCTTATGGGCTCCTGAAGTTATAATATAATGTAGTACGAATTAGACCTTGATAATTTAATTTTTAATTATTAAAAAATTAAATTATACAACAACTATGAGGTTAAGTTAAAGTCATTAGTAACTAAGATAAGTCAAAAAGATAAGAATAAGCAATGAAAAATACATCATAAATAAAAGTTATAAAAATATAAAACTATATGAATCTATATAAAAGATGAAACTCATGGTGGTTAAAAATTGGACTTAATGACAAAATTAGATATTGTAACAAGAAATACTGAAGAAATAATAACAAAAGAAGATCTTAAAGTATTATTTGAAACAAACTCATCACCAAAAGGATATATAGGTGTTGAACCATCAGGATTATTTCATATTGGTTGGATTATATGGGTAAATAAACTAAAAGATTTAATGAATGTAGGAGTAAAAATGATATTTTTAGAAGCTACATGGCATGCTTGGATAAATGATAAATTTAATGGAGATATCAAAAAAATCAATATGTGTGCTGAATATATAGAGCATTGTCTTAAAGCATTAAATGTAGATATTTCAAAAATTACTTTTATTAAAGCAGATTCTCTTATAGAAGATAGGAAGTATTGGGAAGGAGTATTAAGAATTGCAAAATCTTTAACTCTTTCAAGAGTAAAAAGAGCTGTTACAATAATGGGAAGAAAAGAAGATGAAACAATTATGGATTTTTCAAAACTTATTTATCCTTGTATGCAAGTTGAAGATATTTTCTATTTAGATTTAGATATTTGTCTTGGTGGAATGGATCAAAGAAGAGCACATGTATTAGCTAGAGAAATAGCAGAAAAATATCATTACAAAAAACCAATTGCAATTCATACACCTATATTACCTAGTCTACAAGGTTCTGGAAGAATGGATTCTGAAGAAAAAATAGTAGAATATAAAATGAGTAAATCAAAACCTGAAACTTGTATTTTTATTCATGATTCTCCAGAGGAAATAAAAAATAAAATAAATAAAGCATATTGTCCTCCAAAAGAAGTTGAAGGAAATCCAGTAATGGAAATTGCAAGAAAAATTATTTTTTATGAAAATAAAGAAGTAGTAATAGAACGACCTAAGAAATATGGAGGAGATATAACAATAGGATCAGTAAATGAATTAATATCTATGTATTCTAAGGGAGAATTACATCCATTAGATTTAAAGAATTTTGTAGCAATTGAATTAATAAAAATGTTATCTAATGTAAGAGAGTATTTTGAAAAAAATGAAAATGCAAAATATTTATTAAACCAATTAATTTTTTAATATCTTATTCCTTAATTTCTTAGTTGGTATATAATATATACTTACTATATTCAAGGTGATAAATTTGGGTGGTACTCCAACTACTGCAAAATATATTATATATGCAGTAATAGAAATAGATGGTGTAGTTGATAAACCAGATGTAATTGGTGCAATATTTGGACAAACAGAAGGATTACTTGGTGAAGAATTAGATTTAAGAGAACTTCAAAAAACTGGAAGAATTGGAAGAATTCAAGTTGAGTTAGAATCAAAAGGTGGAAAATCTTTTGGTGAAATAATAATTCCATCAAGTATGGATAGAGTTGAAACTGCAATAATTGCTGCTGCTATAGAAACTATTGATAAAGTTGGACCATGTTCTGCAAGAGTATACATAAAGAAAATAGAAGATGTTCGTGAAGAAAAGAGAAAGAGAATAGTAGAAAGAGCAAAAGAAATATTATTACAATGGGAAACTGAAAATGCAATTGAAGTAAAAGAATTAACTGAAGAAATTTTAAAGTCTGTTAGAGCACGTGAAATTATAAAATATGGACCTGAAGGTCTACCAGCAGGACCAGAAATTGATTCATCAGATACAATAATTGTAACAGAAGGAAGAGCTGATGTTATTAATTTACTTAAACATGGTTATAAAAATGTAATAGGAATGGAAGGTACTTCTGTTCCAGAAACAATAAAGGAATTAAGTAAAAAGAAAACAGTAATTGCATTTGTTGATGGTGATAGAGGTGGAGAGCTAGTACTAAGAGAATTACTACAAGTAGCTGATATTGATTATATTGCTAGAGCACCTCCAGGAAAAGAAGTTGAAGAACTTACTGCAAAAGAAATTGCAAAAGCTCTTCGCAATAAAATTCCTGTTGAACAGTATTTATCTACTATTTCAGAAAAACGTCAAGAAGTAGTAAAAGAAGTAACTAAAGAGGTAAGTAAGCAAGAAGTAAAACAAGAAGTAAAATTAGAAACATCTATTCCTCCTAATATTAATGTAAATAAAATAAAAGAAATGATAAGTAAGCTTCAAGGTACTCTTGAAGCAAATATTGTAGATGAAAATCTAGAGATAAAGCAAAAAGTAGCAGTTAGAGAACTTGCAGATGTACTACAAAATACTAATGAAAAAATATATGGAGTAATATTTGATGGTGTTATTACACAGAGATTACTAGATATATCTAGTAATAAGGGTATATCATTACTAGTAGGAGCAAGAATAGGAAATATTGCTAAAAAACCTCAATCATTACTAGTTTTTACTTTTGATGATTTTCTTGCTCAAGAAACATCACAATAGCAGTTTCTCCATCAGAATAATAATTAGGAATTCTCTCTTTTTCTTTAAATCCTATTTTTTCATATAATTTTATAGCAATTATATTAGATTCTCTAACTTCAATTCTAAATTTTTTTGCACCTAATTTCATAAGTTCATTAATAGTAGTCTTTAATAAAATAGTTCCAACACCTCTTCTTCTATAATCTTTATCTACTGCAATAGATATAATATGACCAATATTTTCATTTCTTATAATTCCAATACAATATCCAATAATTTTCTCATTTATTGTAGCTACTAAATAAACTCCTGGATGAAATAAAAATGCTTTTAAAAGTCCATAAGGATAAGGATCAGGAAAACTTTCTTTTTCTATTCTATAAATTTCTTTTAAATCATCAATATTTGCTCTTCTTATTTTTATCATATTTAAGTTTAAGTAGAAGAAATTAATTTCTTTTTAATAATGCGCATAATAGAGAAAGATCTTAAGAATAAAACAATTGAAATTGAAGTAGAAGATACTGAAGATATGTGGCATTTATATAATTTAATAGATATAGGAGATTATGTTTGTGGATATACTACAAGAGAAATAAGAATAGCTAAAGGTAATGGAACTGAAGAGCGTTGTGGAAGAAAAAGAATTTACTTATGTATTGAAGTAGAAGATATTTATTTTCAAAGTTTTACTGAAAATCTAAGAATTCATGGAAAAATAATTTCATGTCCAGATGATGTATTTGCTAAAGGTTCATATCATACTTTTTCAGTAAAAGTAGGAGATAAATTAAAGATTATAAAGAAAACTTGGCTTTCTTTTCATGAAGAAAGATTATCTCTTGCAGAAAGAAAAGAAAGAAAAAATGCAATTATTGTTACTATTGATGAAGAAAATGCTGAAATTTTCTTAGTAAAGAATTATTACTTACATCACTATATGAGTATTTCTTCTCATATTTCTGGAAAGTATGTAGAAGATAATAAAAGATCATCTGAGAGAATAAAATACTTAAATAATATTGCAAAAGAGATTATGAGATTATTAGAAAAAGAAGAGTATTACGTCATAATAGGAGGTCCTGGATTTACAAAAAATGATTTATTTTCAATATTAAAAGATAAAAACATAAAAGTAATTATTGAAGAAGCATCATCAATAGGTCCATCTGGTGCAAGAGAAATATTAAAACGTGGAGCTCTTTTAAGAATTTTCAAAGAATCTAGATTACTAAGAGATATAAAGCTTATAGATGAATTACTTTTTAGATTAGCAAAAAAACCAAATTTAGTTACATATGGTATAGAAGAAGTAAAAAAAGCAGTAGAACAAGGAGCAGTAGATTCTCTTTTAATTTCTGATAAATTATTTAAAAATCTAAATATAAATGAAAAACTTGTTATAGAGGAAATTTGTAAAAAAGTAGAAAATTATGGAGGAAAAGTTTACTTCATAGGTAGTGAACATGAAAAAGGAATTCAATTTCTTAATTTAGGTGGAATTGCTGCATTTTTAAGATTTCCTATAGCTTAACTATTTTAATTTTCATAAAGTAATAATTTCAGATGTAATTTTTTCTCTATATGCTGTTGGTAATTCTTTTACATATATTACTTCACATTTTGGTATTTTCTCTAGTATTTTCTTTAAATATTTTCTAGGGACTTCTAAGTATTTTCCATCATTAGAAATTCCTATCATTATTGGTGATATATTTAATTCTTTTAATAATTTTCTTCTTAATTCATATGAATTATTACATTTTATCATAAATTTTCCAATTAGACCATCTTCAGCTTTTTCTTCATAAGCTTTTATGATATTTTCTCTTCTTCTTAACATTCTCATTTTAAATTGATATCTATCTTTTTTAATAGTAGAACAGTAATGAATATTCAATTCTATTCCTTGATTTTTTGCCCATTCTATTATTCTTAATGCAAGTTCTTCACTTTCTCTCATAGATTTTTCATATTCAAATCCTCTTTCTTTTAATTGTAATGCATTAGTTGGAGTAAATTCAAGCTGATTTATATTTAAAAAATCAATTTTCAATTTTTCTAAATTAAGAATTAAATTCTTTATTTCATTTTCACTATTAGGTATTGCTGGTATTTCTACACCTGTAGAAATACCAATACTTAATGCATTTTCTATTCCTTTTATTATTTTAAATGTATGAAATCTTATTTCATCTAATCCTTTATTTTTTAATTCTATTAAAACATCCTTACTTGCATATATTCCATTTGTATATAAGTGAATATGATGATTTTTTCCAAAATAATCTTTTAGTAATTTTATATACTTTAATGTTCTATTTAATTTTAATAATGGATCTCCTCCTGTTATACCAGTTCCTTCTGCATTAATTGCTTTTGCTTCTAATATTATCTCTAATTCATTTTTTACTAAAACTTCATCTGCATAAATAACATCTTTTCCTTTTTTATCAATACTTAAAGGACAATAATAACATTTTCCTTCACATAATCCTGTTATAAATAATACAAGCTTTCCTCCTCTAAGACAAATTTCACATCCTTTTGGTAGTTTTCCATGAACATCACTATACAAGTGTAAAACCTCTTTTTGAAATTAATCTTTTTAAACTTGGATCTCTTTCTATTCTATTCTTTAATACTTCTTCAAAAGTTTCATTATCACTTAATTCTTTTCTAAAGTATATTCCACTTCTTCCTATTTCATCTCTTCTTTTTAATACTCTTATTCTTTCCATTATGGTTTCTAAGCTAATATTTAAGATTTTTGCAGCTTCTAAAGCATTATAAATTACAGAATATTCATAATGACCATAATTTGTAGGTATTATTAACATTAATCTTTTATCAATACCTGGTACTCTTTTCTTTAATTTTAATTCTTCAAGTGTTACTTGTCCTCCAAATTTATAAAATTCTAATTCTCTTTGTCTTAAAGGAATAAGAGGAAATGTTATTCTTATTTTCTCATCAATATGTATAATTGCTTTTACTGTATGATTAGGTGTAGCTTGTGTAATTTCTCTTTTTACTATTTGATAGTTTCCATCAAGTATTGCTTTTTCTACAATATAAGAAGGTATAATCTCAGGAATAAATATATCAATATCACTTTTTTTATTTACATCACCACGAGCAATACTTCCATGAACTATTGGTTCTACTCCTGCTTTCTTAAGTATTGTCATTATTTCTATTGCTTTATTTCTTAAATCCTCAAGTAGTTTCCATCTTTCTTGATCATAAATAACTTCTCTTACTGAATATACTGGTTCTATTTTCTTTACCATAATTATCTCAATTCTTCACTTAGCCAATTGAGATAATCTTCAGATCCTCCACTTAAATTTATCCATATGATTTCTGGTACTTGATAACTATGAATTTCTTTTACTTTCTTTATAAGCTCATTGATCTTATTTGTAATAGTCTTAATAATTAATAAACACTCTTCAGCATTATCAATTTTTCCTTTCCACCAAAAATATGATTTTACATCTTTTATTATATTTACACATGCTGCAAGTCTTTCTTCTAATAATTTATTTGCAATTTTTCTTCCTTCTTCTTCATTACTTACAGTTATAAAAACTATTGAGTACATCTTTAATCTAAATTATTACTATAAAGATTAATTAAAATACTTTTATTTCATCTAGTAAAAGTATAAATAGAAAAAAGTAAGATTATATCAAAAAGTATAATGGGATGCTAATGAATGAATGGATAATCTTCATTATAATAATGATATCATTTTGGTCTCTTATAATTATGGCTAGAGATTTTCTTCCAAAAAGTATAGAAGTTAAACCTTTCTTTATGATTTGGAGAACAACTAGATTTAATAAGTTTATAGATAATATGGCAAATAAGTGGTCTTCTATTTGGAAAATAATTTTCAATATAGGTATTGCTATGAGTATAGGTGGCTCAATTTATATTACTTACATATTAACTAGAAATCTATTCTTACTATTTTTTAAAGCAGAAGAAGCTTCTCCAGTTTCTCTTCTTATACCAGGTATTACTCTTTCTCCAACTCTAAATACTTTACTTTTCTTTAGTATTGCTATTATTGTAATAGTTGTTCTTCATGAGTTATCTCATGGAATTATTGCTAGAATAGAAGGAATAAAAATAAAAAGTACAGGCTTAATATTATTAGCCATAATTCCAGGTGCATTTATTGAACCTGATGAAAATGATTTAAATAATGCTAGAAAATTATCTCAAGCAAGAGTATATGCTGCTGGTTCTACTGCTAATATAATTACTGCATTAATTGCTTTAGCATTATTATCTAATTTTCCATTAATTATCTCTCCATTATATGAAACAACACCTTCTGGTGTAATAATAACTGGAATTGTTCCTAATTCTCCTGCAGATGGAAATTTAAATAATTGGGATGTAATAATTAAGATTAATAATCAAAAAATAAATAATATTAATGATTTAAGTAGTATTTTAAAGACAATACCACCAAAATCTATGGTAAATATAACTATAATTAGAGGAAATGAAATTAAAGATATATCAATTATTCTTGGAAAATCTCCAACATCAGAATCATCTTATATTGGAGTTTATATATATCCTTATTTTAAGCCTAAGTTTTCTTTTATTCCTTCTTTTATTCCATTTTATCTTTCAGGATCTCTTAATTGGATATACTTCTTATCTCTTAATGTTGGTTTAATAAATTTAATGCCTATTCCTGGTCTAGATGGAGATAAATTATTAAATGTTATTCTTAGATTTATTTTCAAAAATGGTTTTAGTTTAAAGATATCTCAAGTAATAAGATTTATATGCTTAATGATATTATTACTTAATATCTCTATGAGTTTTATAGTATTTCCATCATTTAAATTTGAATAATAATTTGGGGTATGTAATATGTACTGTAAATGTGGAAAAGAAGGTTTTTACTTTAGAAGACACTCAGGAGAAATACTATGTAAGAAATGCTTTATGAAAAGTATTGAGCGAACAGTATTTAAAACTATTAAGAGAGAAAAATTATTTGAACCTAATGATAGAATTATGGTAGCATTATCAGGAGGAAAAGATAGTCTTGTTCTTCTTTATATACTTAATAAAATAGAAAGAAAATATGGTTGTGAAATATTTGCTGTAACAATTGATGAGGGTGTATCAGGATATAGAGAAGAAGGAATTAATATTTCAAAGAAAATTACTCAATCTTTAGGTATAGAACATCATATATTAACATTTAAAGAACATTATGGATATACTCTTGAGGAAATTTGTAATATTGCATCATCAAAAGGAATAAAACTACTTGGTTGTACTTTTTGTGGTATATTAAGAAGAAGATTAATAAATAAAGCAGCTATAATCTTTAAAGCAACAAAAGTTGCTACAGGTCATAATCTTGATGATGAAGCTCAAACTATTTTAATAAATCTTATTAGAGGAGATATTCTTAAAATGATAAGACTTGGAGTAAAACCAGTTAAGCAAAGAGAAGGATTTGTTCCAAGAGTTAAGCCATTAAGATACATACCTGAAAAAGAAATTGCTATATATGCATACCTAATGGGATTTCCATTATATGAAAAAGAATGTCCATATGTACGTGCATCATTAAGAGATGAAATAAGAAATATATTAAATGATATAGAAAATAGACATCCTGGAACAAAATTCTCTATTGTTAGAGCTGCTGATAGATTATCTACATTATTAAAAGATCATATTGGAGAGATAAATTATTGTATTAAATGTGGAAATCCTTCAGGTAAGGAAATTTGTAGAGCTTGTGAAATATTGTCTATGATAGGAATAAGTACTTAAATCTCTTTTATAGTTACTAATAATGGGTGCGGCAGGGAGGGTCGGGGGGCTCGGCCTCCCCTGTAACTACAAATGGTCGTCATGGTAGGACCAGTAACCCCAAGGGCGGTGGTTCCATCTCTTTGAGCTTAGTATAACTGACGTGGAAACCTCGCCCCACGGGAGTATCGGAGCAGGGCAACTCCATTCGGAGGAATGGAGTCCCTGCATACTGGACGAACCGGGTTAGGCCCGGAAGGGAGCGGCCCTAAGTCCAGACGATACTGTTCGTGGGATAACGGGGTGGATGTCAGTTATACTAAGCTCAAAGAGATAAAGGGCCATCCACCTTGGGGGGCTGCCGCACCCTCTTATTATAGGATAATTTTTAAAATTTAAATATTCTAATTAAAATATTTGGTGTAAAAATTTGAATTTTAAAAATAAATATGATCAAGTAAAAATTCAAATTGAAGCAGTAGAACTTTTACGTTTAGCAAAAGAAAAGTATAGTTATCAAGAATTAATGAATTTAACAGGTATTCCTATAACTGTTCTAAATAGATATATTAAAGGACATATACTTCCAAATCCAGAAAGAGCAATAGCTATACTAAATTCTATTGAGAAAGCATTTGATATTTCTAATTATATAAAAGAAAGAATAGAATTTAATGAAGATGGTCTTTTAGATAATACTAAAATTATTGGTGATACTCTTCTTTTAAGATATATTGCTAATTATGTTGTTAGATTATTAGCTGGAAAAAGAATTAGTAAAGTTCTTACAATAGCTGTAGATGGAATACCTTTAGCAACACATATTGCAAATGCTTTTGGTGTTCCATTAGTATATGCAAAAAAGGAAAAAGAAGTTGGTGTTTCTAGTTTTATTGAGGAAACATATACATTAACTGGTTTTGGTGTTCAAGTATCTCTTTATTTACCAAAAGGTCTTATTGAGAAAAAAGATAGTATCTTAATTACTGATGATATTATAAGATCTGGTGAACAAATAAAAGCAGCTATAAATATGGTTAAAAAAGTAGGAGCTAATATTGCAGCTATATTTGTTTTAATAACAGTTGGAGAAAAATGGAAAAAAGAACTTGGAAATTATCATGTATACTCTTTAGTAAATTTACCTGAAAGTCCTACTTAATTGTTGAAAAATCATAAGGTGGCCATATTATGCCTTTATCTGTAATTATTGCACTTACATACTTTCCTGGTGTTAAATCAAATGCAGGATTTAATACTTTTGTTCCACTAGGTGCTATTAACATATTGTTTATATAAAGAACTTCTTTTTCATTTCTTTCTTCTATTATAACATCTTCTGGTAGTGCATTAGCATCAATTGTAGAAAAAGGTGCAGCTACATAAAATGGTATTTTATGAATATATGCTGAAATTGCAATTAGATATGTTCCTATTTTATTAAAAACATCTCCATATCTTGTTATTCTATCTGCACCAACAATTACTTTATTTACTAAGCCTTTTTGCATTATATATCCAATCATATTATCAGTAATTAGCTTATATGGAATTCCTTCCATTTTTAATTCAAAAGCTGTAAGTCTTGCACCTTGAAGTAAAGGTCTTGTCTCTGGAACATATACTTCTATTTTCTTTCCTTTTCTAAAAGCAGTTTTTATTATTCCTAAAGCAGTTCCAAGTTCTACACATGCAAGTCCTCCTGCATTACAATATGTTAATATTTTATCTCCATCATCTATAAGACTAGAACCATATTCACTTATTTTTCTACATGAATCAATATCTTCTTGAGCAATTTTTAATGCTTCTTTTATTACATTTTCAATAATTTCTTCAGAAGAATTTGCATTTTCCCATACTTTTTCCATTCTTTCTAATGCCCAAAATAGATTTTTTGCAGTAGGTCTTGTTGATGCTAATCTTCTTTTTGCTTTTATAAGTTCTTTTTTTATTTCTTCTATAGATTTTCCTTTAGAATTTTTAGCAGCTAAAGCAATTCCCATTGCTGCTGCTACACCAATAGCAGGTGCTCCTCTTATTTCCATTTTTTCAATTGCTAAAGCAATTCTCTCATAGTCTTTACATACTATAAAATTAAGCTCATGAGGAAGTTTTGTTTGATCTATTATATAAACTCCATCATCTTTCCATTCAATTGTTCGCATTTTATCACCTCAATTATTTCTTCTATTAATGAATTAATTCCCTTATTAACAGATTTACTTAATCCTTTTCCAAATTCTATATTTTTTGGCTGAATTCCTATTAGTAATATTTTTACATTAGGTATTTCTTCTTTTAATATTTTAAATAAAATTTTAATAGGTAATCTATGTGTAGAAATAAATCTTTCACAAAGTTCATTTTCACTTATTACTCTATAAGTACCTGGCTTTTCACCCATATCTATAGCATCAAAAAATATAATATGTGTAGGATTAATTCTTTTAATTTTTCCAATAAAATTCTCAGGCATAATTTCACAATCTATTACACTTTTTATTCCTCTTCTTTTTAATCTTGAAATTATTATTGATCCAGCACCATCATCTTTTCTTAATTTATTTCCAATTCCAACAAAAAGAAGTTTTTTAGCATCTTTTAGAAATACTAATAAGTCTTCTTTTACTGTCATATTTTTTAATAAAAGAGTCTTAAGTATTAAAAGGTGTATTTTATGCCAGAAAAAGCTATACTCATTGGTAATAAAATAATACTAACTGGTAGTAGTGCAGAAAAAATTCATGAACAAGGATATTATGGAGAATGGGAAGATAATAAGCTTGTATTATTTGATGCTGAAGCATTATATTTATTAGATAATAATAAAATAATTGTAGTAGATGAATCAAATAAAGTTCTAACTTTTCAAGAATTAGTTAATTTATTATCAAAAAATGATCCAAATGTTTGGCTTAGATATTTATTATATTCTGATTTAAGACGTAGAGGATATATTGTAAAAGAAGGTTATGGAAAAGGTTTAGAATTTAGAGTATATCGAAGAGGAGCAGAAATAGGAAAAGAACCTGCAAAATACTTAGTTTATGGTCTTTTAGAAGGAAAAACTATAAGCATTTCTGAACTTAAAAATATTTCAAATAAAGCAAAATTATCTAATAAGAATCTTATAATTGCAGTAATTGATAGACAAGGAGAGATTACATATTATGAAACTATGGAATTTATTCCTTGATTATTTATTAATTATAAGACCATTAAATTCCATAATGATGGGATTAGCAGTTATTATTGGAGAAATTACTATGTTAAATAATATTCCTAAATTAGAAGATATAATATTTGGTTTTCTTATTGGATTTTTTTTAACTGCTTTTTCTATGGTTTTAAATGATATTATGGATATAGAAATAGATAGAATAAATGAACCTAATCGTCCACTACCTTCAGGAAGAATTTCTATAAATAATGCAAAAATATATTCAATTATTTTAGCAATAATTGGAATTTCACTTACATTTTATTTCTCAATATATGCTATTATAATAGCTTTTTCATCACTAATTGTATCTATTTTATATAATACAAAAGCAAAGAAAACAGGTCTTCTTGGAAATATAATGGTTGCATATTGTGTAGCTATTCCATTTCTTTTTGGTGCTATTATTACTTCAAATTCAATTAATATGAAGATTTTAACATTTTTTATGTTAGCATTTCTATCAACAATTGGAAGAGAAATTATTAAAGGAATTGCAGATATAAAAGGTGATAAAATAAAGAATATTAGAACCTTAGCTTTAGTATATGGAGTAAAAAAAGCTGCTATAATTGCTTCACTATTTTATTTAAGTGCTATAATACTATCATTATTACCAATAATTTTAAAAGAAGTTGGATTATTTTACTTATTTATAATAGTATTTGTTGATTTGGGATTAATTTTTTGTTCTATAAAAATTTTAAGAAATCAGGATAGAATAATAGCTATTGATGTAAAAAATAAAAGTCTTATTTTTATGTTACTTGCTCTTTTAGCTTTTTTAATTGATAGTTTAAATAGATTTTAAAAATTCCTAATAGAATTATTTTAAAATATTTATTAACGAAAATTTTATATTTAAAGAAATTTAATAAATTTAATTTATCTAAAAGGGGGGAATTAATGGAGCTAAAATTTAGTGAAAACTATGGAAAACTAAAACATTTTATTGATAATAAATTTATTGAACCAGAAACAGATAAGTATTATCCAGTATACGATCCTGGAAAAGGAACATCTATAGCAGAAGTTCCTGCAATTTCAAAAAATGATATAGAAAAAGCTATTCGTTCAGCTGCAAGTGCATTTGATAAATGGTCAAATGTACCTATTTTTGAGCGTTTACAATATCTTGTAAGACTTAAGATATTAATGGAACAAAAAACTGAAGAATTAGCAAGAATAATTTCTCAAAATGTAGGAAAAACAGTAAGAGAAGGAAGAGCTGAAGTTAGAAGAGCAATTGAAGCAATTGATGCTGCTTTAGGTGCTCCTCATTTATTTATGAATGTAAGAAAAGTAATGAACTTAGCAAAAACTGAACCAGAAATTGATATGGAGCTTGTTAAAGAACCATTAGGTGTATTTGCAATAATATCTCCATTTAACTTTCCAGTAATGATACCTATGTGGGTAATTCCTTGGGCTTTAACTTTAGGTGATACTGTTGTAGTAAAACCAAGTTCTCTTGATCCTGTACCAATAACATTATTAATGAATTTATTTGTAGAAGCAGGATATCCACCAGGTGTTATAAATTTAGTTAATGGAACTGGTCCAGCATCAGAAGAATTATTAAAACATCCAGAAATTCAAGGAGTTTATTTTGTTGGTTCTACACCTGTTGGAGAAAGAATTTATTCAATAGCTTGTTCTCATGGAAAAAGAGCTATTTGTCAATGTGGAGCTAAAAATCCTGTAGTAATAATGCCAGATGCTGTTTTAGAACCTACTGTTGAAAATGTAGTAACTGGATTTTTTGATATGGCTGGACAACGTTGCTTAGCACCAGGAGTTCTTATAACTGTAGGAGAAGCTTATGAAAAATTTGTAGGACCAATAATTGAAAGAGTAAAGAAAATAAGAGTAGGATATCAAATGCTTGATACTACAGATATGGGACCAGTAATTTCAGCAAAAGAACGTGAAAGAATTATTGGAATGATAGAAAGAGCTATTAATGATGGTGCAAAACTTGTAATTGATGGAAGAAAAGTAGAAGTTCCAGATGAATATAAAAATGGATTTTACTTAGGTCCTACAGTTTTAGATGATGTAAAACCAGGAATGGAAATTGAACAAGAAGAAATATTTGGTCCAGTAATGCCAATTGTTAGAGCTTCAAATTTTGATGAAGCAATAGAAATTGCTAATAATAGACAATATGGAAATACTGGAACAATTTATACTTCAAGTGGAAAATGGTTTAGAGAATTTGCAAAACGTGTTAAAGCAGGAAATATAGCAGCAAATATGGCAGTTGCACAACCACAACAATTCTTCCCATTTCCTGCAAGAAAGAAAAGTCACTTTGGTGCATTAACTGGACAAGTTGCTATTGTTGATTTCTTAACAGATGCAAAAGTAATAATGCAAAGATGGTGGTAATTTCTTTTCTTTTTTCTTTTGTAAAAATTGATGGGGCTGCCCGGATTTGAACCGGGGTCACGAGGGCCCAAGCCTCGCAGTCTAGACCAAGCTAGCCTACAGCCCCTTTATAAAAAGTAGAGAAGGGAAAATTAAATACTTTACGTAAATATAAATAAAGTAAAAATTTTTTAACTTCTGTACTAAATAAAAATAGTGATAACTTTTTAATTAAAGCCGGGATACCCTAGCCTGGTAAGGGGCAGGCTTGCTAAGCCTGTGCCCATAATGGGCTCGGGGGTTCAAATCCCCCTCCCGGCGCTAAATTGCAAAATCTGCATTTACAATATTTAATGTAAGAAATGCTTTTCCAGTCCATCTACTATAAAGTACTGTTATTGTATAAGTTGCATTTTGTATAACATTTAATTCTATATATCCTGAATTATTTTGCCAATCAGAATCATATCCAATTTCTTTTACTATTATTCTACATTCTTCACCTACATACCAATTTATGTATATTTTAGAACTAAGTGCTATTATACGTGTAGTAGCATTAAATCCAACTTTTGTATAAGGTCCACATACTGGATCTGTTATACTAGGAGCCCAATCAAAGGAAATACATAAATCATACCAATAACTTTCACCAACATTCTTATCAAAAACTCTTCTATCAGATAAATTATACCATTGAACATACCACTTTCCTTTTTTCACTATTCCTTCTTCTATTCCTTCTAATTTAGGTATTACGGAAAAAATATTTCCTTTGCTTGTAACTACTTTACTTGTATTTACATAATCAAGTGTTGTATTAATATAAACTAAGCTATTTGCAGGAATAATCCATTCTCCTAATTGAAAAGAATGATTAGCCCATATTTGTTTTAAAATTATAGTTTGAGATGTTGGATTATTTATAGCTAAAGTAAGTTTTCCAGATGAATTAATAGAATTTACTATTAAATTTTCTCTTGATTTTTCTATCATAAATTCTAATTCTTCTCTTATATTTTCAGCATAATTAACATAATTTTGAGTCCAAATTATTATTGCTGTTATACTTAATATAAATATTGATAAAAATATCATACTACCTATTATTGTACTTACACCTTTATTGGAATATAATTGTTTCATAATAATTCCCCAAGGAACTTACTACTTTTAAATTAATAATTGTATTACTTGGTATTACTATGTTTATAGTTCCATTAAACCATTTAAATTCTCCAGGAAGTATTTCTTCTTCATTTGTTATTGCTTTAGTACCATTAATAAACATTGATTTTAATATAATACTAGTTTTTCCATAATTATAAACTGCTGTACAAATTTCTGTACTGTTGCTTAATCTATTAATAATAACATCAACAATTACAAACTTTTCTTTTATTGTATTTATATCTAATTTACTTCTTTCAGTAATAGCTGAACTCATTAAAGAAAAATATCCTGTAGCATATGTATAAATAATTACACCAATACTTGAAACTATAAGTAACATTACTAAAATTGCTATAATTTCACTTATGCCTTTTTTCATTATTTAAAATCTTGTTTAATTTTTTATAAAAATATTTTTATATAAAAATTTCAAAATGAATAATGTCCATATGAAGAGAAAAGGAATATCTAACATAATAGCAGCTATTTTATTAATACTAATAGTACTATCTTCTGCAGCTATTATTTATTCATCCATTTCCTCATATGTTATCCTTCCATCATCTCAATATACAAATATTTTAGAAAGTATTAAAATAGTTCAAGTATCTCTTGAAGGAGATTATTTAAGAATTTATGTAATTAATAGAGGAGGAATAAATGCTACTATTGATTCAGTGTATATAGAAGATGCAAATGGAAAACTTATAACAAGATATTCTGTTTATTATGAAATACCTGCTAATGAAGAAGCTGTAATAACTATACCTAAAGGTGATATTGATTTAACAAAACCTTATATTTTCAAATTAGCAAGTCAAAGAGGTACTTTAACATCTTATTTAACATTAGTTCAATTATCTATGATTCTTCCAACTCCTAAACTATTTACATATTATCCTTTATCATATGTTATTAGTACAGGAAGCTATATAGGAGGATCATTACCTGATTCAGTTAAATATATTGATGATAACTATTTTTCCACGAATTCATCTCCATCAATAGTAGGTATTAATTATTATCCCTCTGGTTATACAGTACATTATGGTTCTTATGTAAATGGATCTATAGAGCTTCTTCAAAATCAAGATTATCAATCTATGTTTTTCTTAAGTCAACCATTCTCCCAAATAAATAGAACTTATTTTTCTTCAAATTATAATATAATTAATGGCTCATTATTAAGTGGATCTCTATCAGATACTTATTATTTAGATAATAATAGAATGAGCTTTTCTGCTAGTAAATTTATTTCTTCTGTTTATTATCCAATAAGTAATATGAATTTTACTTATAATACTTCTAATTGGTATGGTTATATTTCTGAATTTTCACCTACAATATTATCTTCTACAGTAACTTTCAAATCATCAGGCTTAGTTTCTGCAAATCAACGTGCTATAACAAGAACAAATGATCCAAATAAAACAATTCATGTAGTTTATAGTAATGGTACTTATTTAGGATATTCATTAAGTATAGATAATGGTATAACATTTGTAGATCAGTGGTTTATAAGTAATGGTAGTGGTTATGAATTAGGTTATAATCCTAGTATAGCCTCTGATATAAATAATAATATTCATATAACTTATCAGAATGATCCAACATCACCAAGAGCAATAAAATACATTCTTTTCTCATATAATTCATCTTATGGTGGTAATCCTAGAACTTCTACATCCTATCAAATAATAGATGGTAATGGTAAATGGGTAGCACACTTTATTGCTATGAGCTCAAATATTTCTCAATTATCTCTTTATATAAGAAATGCTAGTACTTCCTCATCAATATTACAAGTAGAAATAAGAAAAGTTTTTACTAATGGAACTCCTGATATGAGTTCTTCTGGACTTATTGCTAATACAACACTAACAGATATTCCAACTTCTTTTACATGGGTAAATGTACCAATAAATGCAAATCTTACTAAAGGTTCTCAATATGCTATTGTTTTAAGTACTAATGGAATATTCCATTGGGCATATACTTCAACTTCTTATATTGGTAGCTTAGGTGGTTGGTATTATACAACAAGTTGGACTATATATCCAGCAACTCATTTCTGCTTTATGATACCAGGATGGTATGGCTGGATATCATCTACTCCAATTACTATTTATTCAGCTAGTGGTGTAACAGTACAAAGACCTGTTATTGCTCTTTATCCATATTTAACATCTCTAGATCAAAGTTTTTATTCTACAGATGTTTCTTCTAGTGTTTATGGTAATTATTATTATGCTCAATCCTTTAAACCATCATCTAGTGTATTAAGTGGAGTAATGTTATATTTATACAGAGTTGGCTCTCCTAGTGATCATCTTTATATTGAGATAAGAAAAAGTAATGGCTCATATCCTGATATGTCTTCATCTGGAATAATTACATCTGGAAGAATTGATTTTGGTAGAGTTAATGATGTAACATCAGCACAATGGTATGATTGTATTTTCAAACAACCAGCTTATCTCAATACTTCAGAAACATATTGGATTGTAGTTTATTCAACTAATTCCACATCTAGTAATTACTGGATATGGTATAGAAGTACAAGTGATAGCTATGCAAATGGAACTGCTGCTTATAGTAATGATGGTGGAAATACATGGATTATTCTATCATATGACTTTTCTTTTCGTACATATTCTTCTAAAGATGAACGTCCTGCTATTGCTTGGTATTATCAAGCACCTTCAGGTACTAACAGATTGAAAGTTTTATTTCTTAGGTGTCTTCCTAATTATGATCCATCTTTAACATCAAGCTGGTATAATTATGCTGGAACAAGTACAGCTCCAAATACTATATATCAAGCAAGTGCAACTGCAGAAACTAGAATATCAATGACAATTCAACCAAATACAAATAATATATACATATTCTTCATTAGAAGAGATAATTCAAA